>BNJU01000336.1_pt1 | contig 660631 bp, 770 predicted proteins | sample 8539281 | NCBI WGS metagenome assembly BNJU01 (sample SAMD00202456, study PRJDB9452) | human saliva metagenome | isolation source: human saliva | place: Japan | reverse complement strand
AAGATTTTTTTATCATCAGAAACTCCTCCTTGTTATGATTATTATACCAAAATTGCCTTAAAAAAAACTCAACTCTCTCTTCTTTTCAGATAGAAAGTTGAGTTTTTGTTTACATTTTGAACGAATTAAGCTTTGGCATATTGGGCTACAACAGCTTCGACTGCTGCTTTTTCACGCTTAATCAAATCAACACGCGCTGCGATATCCTTGATCCCCATACGGATGTTACGGCTAAGAGCTAGGTCAGAAAGTTGTGGTTCAAAGAATTCCTTGTACTCTGCCAAGCGTTGCTCAGTCTTAAATACATGGGCAGGTAGGATAACAAAGCTATCAAAGCTCATATCCCCACCAAGAGCTGCCTTAATCCAAGCCCAGTTTTCACGCGCCCATACCCAAACAGTTTCTTGAGTTGTTTGATGATCTAGGAACTGGTAATACCAAGCAGACAAGTCTTGTGGTTTCACCACAAATTTATCCTTCCATGAACTAATCAAGGTTTGGATATTGTCAGCATCTGTACTGTAGGCTAGAGCAGCTGCCAACTGGCGTTTGAAAACAGCATCTGTGGCATGAGTGTAGAGGTCCAGATAAGTTGCGACCAAGTCCTTGGTCTCATGGTGTTTCATTTCATTGATAAGAACTTGAGCACGAATTGCTGCTGGAAGTCCTGCAAGGTTCTCCTTGTAAGCTGCAAAGATTTGGCTAGCGACTTGACTAGCTTCTGCATCATTTGAGCGAATCATCATAGAAACGGCCAACTGACGAACCAATTCATCCTCATCTGATTCTCCATCTTTGGCTTCAAAACCAAGACGGTCATAGTTGTGACGAGCCAATTTAGCTACCAATACTTTAAAGGCTGTTTCAGCTTCTGTTCCTTCATCGATAAAGCGCTCAAGAGCAGAAATCACTTGAGAAACAGCTGAAACCACAAGGTAAGACTCTTCCTTGGCAAGTTTATCAAGGACTGGAAGCAAGTCCGCATAAGAAATGTTCCCTGCCTCAGCAAGCAAACGACGTTCTTGAACGATTTGTAGTTTGCTTGTGTTATCAAGCTCAACTAAGTCAGCAAGAACAGCATCTAACAAGTCTCCTTGATAGTCTGTAATATAGTGGGCTGTATTTTCAGTGTTGAGACGAAGGGCTCCTTCGTTTTCAGCAAGAAGAGCTGCATAGCCAGGAATTTCGATACTTTCAGTTTCAAGTGTATCAGGCAAACCTTTCCAGTTGCTGTTAAGTGGCACAACCCAGAGACGGTTCTTGTCTTCGTGCTCACCGATAAAGAATTGTTTTTGCGAAATCTTCAAGACATCATTTTCAACTTTGACAGTGAGAACTGGATAACCAGGTTGCTCCAACCAAGAATCCATGAAGGCTGCAACATCACGACCTGATGCTTGACCAAGGGCATTCCATAGGTCACGACCAATGGTATTTCCATATTGGTGCTTTTCAAAGTAAGCATGCAAGCCTTTAGCGAAATCCGCATCACCGAGCCAACGGCGAAGCATGTGCATGAGACGGCTTCCTTTGGCATAGACAATAGCTCCGTCAAAGAGGGTATTGATTTCATCTGGGTGTTTGACTTCGACATGGACAGACTGAACACCATCCGTCGCATCGCGTTTAAGCGCAGCTGGAACACCACCTGTTTGGAAGTCTTCAAAGATATTCCAGCTTGGCTCGATGGCATCCACACAGACGTATTCCATCATGTTAGCGAAGCTTTCATTAAGCCAAAGGTCATCCCACCATTTCATAGTCACGAGGTTCCCAAACCATTGGTGAGCCAACTCATGTGCTACAACTAGGGCAACTTGTTGACGGCTAGCAAAGGTTGAGTTCTCATCCACAACTAAGTAAACTTCACGGTAGGTCACAAGACCCCAGTTTTCCATAGCACCAGCTGAGAAGTCAGGAAGGGCAATGTGGAGAGATTGAGGGATTGGATACTTAACTCCATAGTAATCTTCGTAAAACTCGATCGAGCGAACGGCGATGTCCAATGAGAAATCAAGGTTAGATAGTGGGTGGGCTTTGGTTGAGTAGACACCTACGAGGGTACCGTTTTTAGTTTTAGCGGTCACCCCCCTTGCAAATCACCTGCTACAAATGCTAACAAGTAAGAAGACATGCGAGGTGTTGTCTCAAACTTCCAGACGCCTGTTTCCTTGCGGTTTTCCACATCGATTTCTTGCATGTTCGACAAGGCCACTTCACCTTCTGCTTGATCAAAGCGAAGAGAAAGGTCAAAAGTTGCTTTGGCTTCAGGCTCATCCACACATGGGAAGGCTTCACGCGCAAAATGGCTCTCGAACTGGGTAGACAAGACCTCCTTCTTGACACCATCAACAGTGTAGTAAGAAGGGTAAATCCCTGTCATGTTGTCTGTAATTTTTCCTGAAAAAGCAATGACCAATTCAACTTGACCAGCCTCAGCCAATTCGATATGAAGGGCTTCATTGTCATGGTCAACTGTAAATGGACGAGCTTGACCCGCAACTTCTACAGAAGCGATTTCCAAGTCTTTTTGGTGAAGGGAAATACGGTCACTCTGTGCTTGACCAGTAATGGTCACCTTCCCAGAAAAGGTCTTGGTCTCACGACTCAAGTCTAAAAATAAATCATAATGTTCAGGAACAAATTGCGTAATAAAATGTTCAACTGCTTGCATAGTTTTCTCCTATTCTAAGTTTAAGAGCTGCTGCTCTTCTTCAAACAAACTTATTATATCATGTTTTGCTTTAGAAAAAGGATTGGACGGTAATTTCCAAAACTTTCTTCCTTCTACAGTCTAGAGTGGGTAGACTTTGCGAAATTCTTCTAAAACGACCTTGCTGTCAGGGGTAAAAGTCAGTCTAGCCTCACTCAGACACTCCGTAAAAAAGGCCTCATGAACCTGGCGCCAATAGTCCAAAGATTTATCCCCCTCACCTTCCTTAAAGGCATGGTCAGCAGAAACTTGATTGAAAGGATGAACGGAAACCTTGGTAATTTCGACAATGCAGACAGCCTGATCTTGACTGTCTAAAATGACGTCAAAGGTCCCTTCTTGTGGAAGAGATTCGTCCTCTATTGCATAGAGGTCATAGGCTGAGGCGGTTGCTGTCTTTTCACCTTTTAAAACCAAGTCGGCCAAGAGATCGGCTTCCACTCCAAAAGCCCAGGCATCTATCTCATCTCCAATCGAGGGGTTAATTTGCTTGTATGCATTCCACATTTCTTGCGGTGTCATGGGTTGCTCCTTTGTAATTTTTTACTTTCTTCTTTTACACGTTTGAGGTGGTCTGGATGGTTAATTTCTAAATCAAAAATCTCTGGAATAGAACTGTAGTGGATAATACATTTGATACCCATCTGATTCATTTTTTGTATGAAAGAAAGATTCAGATAGCCTGTAACAACTTGTCAAGGACTTTCTAATCATTTTTATCACTTTTTTGATGTTTTTCTCTCTCCATTTCTCTAAGCATTATGCGTTTTAATTTGTCTTGCATTGTTTCAGTAGCATTTTTATTAAAATGGACAACAACTTCATAGGTCACTTTTCCAACTTTCTTTATCGTTTTTGTTCCTGTATTCTGTTCATTTTTATTTTCGTACATATAGTTTTCCTCCTATTCATTACACCAAAAAACGACTGGTTTTTTCCCCAGTCGTTTAACTTCGTTCTTTCAAGCTCACAAATTGTTATCTTGAATATTAAATTTCATTTTTAATGAGTCAGATGTTTTCTGACCAATTAACTATTTTAATTTTTTTATCTTTTTCTTTATCTGCATAGCTTTCTATAGTTAGATATTCCTTATTCAATTCATTTAAAAGTTCTTCTTCACTTGGTAAATACAGTTTATATTTTTGATGCAAATATCTGTTTTTCATCTTCCGGAAGAGTATATTTAACAATGGAATCACTCTTATCAGCACAAAGTACAATGCCTATCGGAGGATTATCTCCCTCATTCATCATTTCTCTTTCATAATAATGAACATACATCTGCATTTGTCCTAAATCTTGGTGTGTTAAATCTCCAATCTTCAAATCTATCAGAACAAAGCATTTCAATATGTAGTTATAAAATACTAAATCTATTCTGAAATGTCTTCCATCAAAAGGTAAATCTTTTTCTGCCTTGCTACAAATGAAAAAAACCTCTCCCTAATTCTAAAAAGAAATTTCTGTAAATGAGTTATTAAGGCTTGTTCCAAATCACTTTCATAAAAATCTGTATTAGCTTCCAAACCTAAAAACTCCAACACATACGGATCTCTTATAATATCCTCAGGACTTTTGCTTTTTTCCAATTGTGTTATTTCTTTTGACACTTCTTCTTTATTTTGACTTGATAATAATCTTTCATAGAAAAAACTGTTTATCTGCCTGTCAAGTTGCCTTGTACTCCAATTAGATTTTATAGCTTCTTCTAAATAAAAGTTCCTTGCATTTTCATTTTCAACACGCATAAGACTTCGATAATGTGTCCAACTCAATTCGCTACGCAGTGCGTAGCCATTTGGAAAAGTAAGATAAAATTGTCTCATATTCTTAAGATTTGCAACTGTAAAGCCTTTGCCAAAGTCTTTTGTCATCTGTTTAGATAGTTCTTGCAATAAACCTTGCCCATATTCTGCTGTATCTTTACCGCCTTGTTCATCAATAATTCTCTTACCAATATTCCAATAAGCTTCAACCATAGCAAAATTTGCTGTTTTATAAACTTTATTTCTTGCGCTTATCAGTATATTCTTAATTTCATTATAAAAATTGTTTTCCATGACCCTATCTCCTAAATTCTCTTATATTTTTCTACTCCACCTTCAGCCTTTCCGATGTGTTCTACATTTTTTACAAGTCCGTTATTTACATTTTCATAAAACCATCTACCAATCAAAGCCGGAGGTGTTGCGATTAACTCTCGTAAAACGAACTCTTTACCTTTCGGCAATGAGCCTATTTTATTTAGTAATGTATAATATAGAGTGGCATAGCTTGTATTTTCTTGTAAACTGCTGCACTTACAATATTCACTAATGCTTGGGTAATTACCCTCTTCTGCCTTTTTAGTTAAAATTTTCAGTTCTTCATCTGTTACCGTAAATTGAATTCGCATTTATATATCCTCTCCTTATAACTGAGTTTATTATCATATCATTGCATCATAAATACGAGATTTTTTCCATATAACAAATTCAACAACCTTATTATTCTTATAATAGAATATATCCTATCTTTCCTCTCCTCTGTACTTTTCTTTTACCTTATTATGATATTGTTCTGCTTTTTCCTGTTGTTCTTGGAATTTTTTCAGTTGTGCAATAACACTTGGCTTTTCTCCACGCTTAATCGCCTTGTCAATCTCAATACTTAGGTCTATTCCATAATCATCATTTACTGTCTTAACCGCATATTTGATATGGTCTATCTGCTTAAATTCATCTTGAATTTTAATTTTTTCTTTGTCTAAGGTTTCTATTTCTTTTTCAAGTTTTGTAATTTCCTTTTCCCATTCATTTAGCTTAATAGATGATGTTCCGGTAAATTTTTCTATCGTCTTTCTTGCTCTTAGGTATCTATCTATTTCCTTTTTATGAGAATTGTAAAAGCTGTCTTTGAATAGTGTTTTACTCTTATATTCCTGATAGACTTTTTTGTTTTCTTTGATGATGTCAGAACAGATTAAACATTGGTTTAGGTCTTTTATTCTTTGTGTTTTTTCTTGAATATCACTGCTTATTTTTTTACTTTGCTTTGCCAGTTCAAAGATTTTTTCCTGTAGATCTGCTATGGTCTGAAGTTTATTATCTTTCAAATATATCCTTGCCTTTGAAAACCGTCTTAGGTCTGCTCCTATCTTTTTATTGCTTGCATAAGGATTTAACTTTCTTGCCTTTTCTCCTTGCAAGTCATGATAAATAGAAATGTATTCATAGAGATTAAAGAGTTCCGCTTCGCTTTCATATTCTTCTTTTTTCTCTTGTTTGTATTCATCATATTTTGCTTGCAAGTTTCCGATTAAGGAGCCTATCCAAGAAGTAAGCTCCGATATTCTTTCTTTAATCGCTTTGACTAAGGAATTATGCTTTTTGATTTCTCTATTGATATTTCCTTTGTCGGTTTCAATGCCTTTTCTTTCTAAAGCACTGGCACTTGCTCCTAAATGAATGGTTGGGATTTCTTCTATCCCCTGTCTTTCAAAAGAACGATGGTCTACTCTTTTTTCAAGATTGTTTCTTTCAAGATAGATGTTACAGATTTCAGCAAAACTTTCTCGCCATTTCTCTGCATTACCTTTGTTATTCCAATCAGTAAGTTCGACTTTTCTTGTTTTTGGTTTTCCGTTTTTATTTAGAATTTTATTGCCCTCATCATCAAGGATATATTCTTTTTTGCTTTTAGCTTGCCACTGTCCTTTTTCATTAATCGGTCTAAGTGTTGTCATGATATGGGCGTGAATATTATTATTTCCCTCATTACTTTCATCGTGGATTGCAAGGTCTGCTATCATTCCTTTTGATACAAAATTTTCCTGTATAAATTCTGTGATAAGTTTTTTGTTTTCCTCAAAGGATAATTCTTTCGGTAAGGCTATGATGAAATTTCTTGCAAGTTGAGCATTGCTTGCTTTTTCGTTTAGCTCCACACTGTTCCATAAAAAACTTCTGTTTTGAAATTCTTTTGGTATGTTCTCCAGTAAGAATATTTCCGAATGAAGTAACCCTTTTTTATTATGATAATCGTGAGTCACTCCGTCCCATTCATTTTTGATTTTCTCACAAGAAATATAGGCTGCACTTGCAACTGCACTTTTACTTTTTCCTCTGCTTATCATTGATATATTAAAGTGAAATGTTTCTGCCATCTGTGTAAGCTCCTTCCATTTTTTGTTTGTTTTCAGGTAAAGAAAAAGCAGACAGGCTATTTTTTGTATCTTTTCCTATCTGCTTTATCAGCATATTTTTATTAAGTTTTGGATTTTCAAAGGCTTGCTAAAATCCCTTAGTTTACTAAGGGCGCAATTATACACCCTAAAGGGTGCTTTGCGCCCTGCGGAGCTTTTGCCCTTGCAGGGAGCTTCTGTAAAAACTAAAGTTTTTTATTCAATCATTTCTTCTTCGGTTTCATTTTTCATATCCTTTTTACTTATCACTTCATCATAGGCTTTTTGGTATTCTGCGGTATCAGTGGCAATCTTAAGCATTTTTTCTATCTCCTCATCGGTAAACAGAAGAGGATTTTCTATTACCCTTTCTACGATTAGCCCTCTTTGTATAAGCCTGTGATTTCTTCGTTTTCGTTCTTTTTCATTTGCCAGCTTTTCTAATTTCTTTCCTTGATTTTGTAGTTGTTTCAGCTTTACATCGCACTTTTCTTTTTCTTCCTGAAGTTCAAAAATTTGTTCCTGTACTTCTTGTAATGTTTTTTCCTTCTTCATTTTCTTAATTCTCCTTTTTAGTATTTTGCATTGAAAAAGGCTACATACCTTTTTTAGATAAATAGCCTTCCTCTTCACTATTTTAGATTTTATCTTCTAAAATCTTTCTCAGTTTCTCTAAAATTTTATCCCTCCTTTTTCCGATTGTTTGATAGCTTACTTTTTCTTTTTTGCCGATAGACCTTAGACTTTCTTCTCTGTAGAAGATGGCTTCCATTAGCTCTCTTTCTTCTTTTGTCAATTGATTTAATGCCTTGTTTAGTTCTTCAATTTGCATTTTGACTTCTACAATTTTTTCTAAGTCTATTCTTTCATCTATGATGTTATCTACAAAGTGTCCATCATAATCTAATGCTGAAAATGAAATTACATTATACTTCCAATCCTTTCTCTGGAGATACTTTTCATGCTCTGTTATCTTCCAATAGGTTTTATAAACTTCTTCACTTACAGGTACAGCTTTTCCCCTAACATAGATGTAATATTCTTTTTTACCCATTGTGCTATCCTCCTTTTTATGTTCTCTGTTTTGGTTTTTGAGAATAAAAAAGGAGGGCTTCTACACTTTGGCGTAAAAAGTCCTCTTTGAAAAATACATGCTTTTTTTACTATGCTATTTAATATCGAATAAAAAAATTTTCTTAAACTAAATATCTTAATATCACACAATAAAAAGAAGGTACCTTATGCTTACTCTTTCTGTTATCATGTCATACCATCGCATAACTTTATCTCCTTAACATTAACATTTTTTTATCTCCTTTATTTTAGTCTTGAAAAAAATAATAGTACCCTCTGTTGATATTTATAAATGCATAACATAATCAGCTGTAGAATTTAAAAATTCTTGGTCATGGGAAACAATGAATATTATTTTATTATCACTTTTGCATTCGTTAATTAGATGCGATATATTCATCATGTTGTAATAATCCATTCCGCTTGTTGGTTCGTCAAAAAATATGAATTTAGAATTCTTACACAATACAGATGCAATTGCTACCCTTTGCTTTTGTCCACCTGACAAGCTCATTGGATGACGATCTTTTGATTCATATAAATCAAGTTTTTTCAGAATATTTTCAACATAACTACTTTCAATATTTTTTATTCCAAGACCTACTTCACTTGCAATAGAATCGGTAAAAAGCTGATGATTAACATCCTGCATTACAAGGGATGATATTTTTAGCCTATCTGATTTTGAAAGTCTTTTGCCGTCCAAATAGATTTCATCCTTCGATTTTCTTTCTAAGCCTATAAGGCATCTGAGCAAAGTGGATTTACCAAGTCCGTTTGTTCCTACTATGCCGTAAATTTTTCCCATTTCAAAAGAGAGGTCTTTTAAATGCAATTTTTTATCTATGCCATTAAACTTAAATTCAATGTTTTTTACTTCTAAATTTCCCTTATTTTCATTTTCGGGTACTGTAAGTTTTACTCTATTCTTATTTCTTAAACCTAACTTCTTTAGCTTTTTCAGACGGTATTTTCATAAAAATCTATTTGAGTATATTCCTTTTGTATTTCCCCATCTTTAATCAAAAAAACTCTATCTACAATATCCATTAGATAAAATATTCTATGTTCTGAGATTATAAGAGTTTTCCCCTTATCTTTAAGTTTTATAAGCATTTCTTTTTATGATTAAAATGTTTTTCTTCATCAAGATTTGATGAAGGCTCATCTAAAACAATGATTTCCGTTCCAGATATATAACTTACGACAATACATAAAATCTGCTTTTTCTCCACCCGAAAGCTTAAAAAAATATCTCTATTTAAAAGATGTTCTATCGGAAACAAATCCAACATATCATTTAGTCTTTCATCCATTTGTTTTTTTGAAAGTCCTATATTCTCCAAATAGAAAAGTAATTCAAGAGTAGTATTTATATTGAAAAAGTGTGTCTTTGGATTTTGAAATACATTTGATACTAAGAGCGATATTTCGTATAATTCGAGGTTTTTAATATCTTTATTATCAATCCTGATGGTTCCACCCATAGAAGCTCCATCATATCGTACAGCTAACCCATTGATAGAATTTATAATTGAAGATTTTCCGCTACCACTTTTCCCAGTAAATAATACACATTCGCCTTTTTTTACATCTAAAGAAATGTTTTTTAACACTTTAGGAGAATTTCCATAAGATAGAGATAAATTTTCAATTTCTACCATAAAGCTCCTCCTATAACCATAATCAGTATTGAAAGCACATAAACAAAATCAACTGTTTTCGTTTTGACGGATATGTACCTAGTTTTTTTAACAGGATTTTCAATACATTTTGTTTCTGCTGCCTTTGCAATATCATCAGAAATATTAGAAGACATAACAAGTAAAGGCACAATTACATACTCGATGTATGAAATTGGATTTTTAAATGTAATACCCCTTATTTTCATAGCAAGTTTTATATTGTGACTTTCTTCCCTAAATGAAGGAAAAAACCTAAACATTACAGCAATTGGTATAGAAACAGTACGAGGTAAATTCATTTTATCCATTGAGGATATTACACTTCCTACATCCGATGTTTTTAAAAAAAAACTTCCCGCACTAAATGGAAGATAAAACATCTTACATACAGCAAATAGCATAAAAAACATCATTAAAATCGCATTCATATTTCTAATTACATCAAGATTAGGTATCAAAGAAAGAACCCCAAAAAATGATATGTTTTTTAAGGCTTCTTTCTTAAATCCATTCATTAAAAAAAGAAATGAAATAAAAGCACAATTCCCCATTCAAAAATAGGTATTTACTTTATAAAATACAGCAAATCCAAGTGAAAAACTTACTAAAATTTTACTAATTGGATTGGGATTATATGGATTGTCTAAAGAAACGAGCATTATACAATACCAGCTTTTTCGAAATGCTTTTTCAAAAAGACTTTACCGATATATGCGCCGAGTATCCCGCCGACAACAGCACCGATATATACTAATACCATACTTCGATAATTCAAAAGTGCTATGAGCTTCATTATATAATCGTGACCCATACCGCCTGTTTCCGCCAGTTTAATAACCTTGTCTTTAGCCAACAAAACTTGCATAAGGAAACCACAAATCCAAGTGTTGAATACGACAAATGAGAGCATATTAAATTTAAATGATTTATATTCTCCTTTTTTTCTTAAAAGTTCCGCAATTGCCATACTGATTACAGCATGTATCAATATTACATATGTATTTCCCATTGCAATTGCTAAAAGACTACAAATCAACCCAAGTATAAATAATCCCCATGATTTTTGAACTTTTGCCATAAAGAGCATTATAACTATTCCTGTTATAATGCCTGCCAGTGTAGGGTATGCCAAGTATAAAATCGGTACAATACCAATCATTCCCGAAGCAAACATAAGTACAAAATATATTACTGTAAATACACCTATCGTAACTAAATCTTTAATTCTTAATTTTTTTCCATTTTTTTATATTTTTCCTTCTAAATAAGTTTTCACTGAATATTTGATTTTCTAAGCATTGCTTTATAAAATTCCGAGCTTTTACAAAGTTCTTCATCTGTCCCTATCGCTTCTATTTTTCCGGCATTTAATAAAACGATTTTGTTTGCATTTCTTATTGTTCTTAATCTATGAGCAATAACAATTGCCGTTTTTTCTTTTATAAGTTCGGATAAAGCCTCTTGAATTAGACTTTCATTTTCAACATCCAGAGATGCTGTAGCCTCATCAAGCAATATGATTGGTGCGTCTTTTAGTATTGCCCTTGCTATTGAGATTCTTTGTCTTTCTCCGCCTGAAAGTCTTTGTCCGTTTTCACCTATTACTGTATCTATTCCATCCGGCATTTTGTCTATAAATTCATAACATCTTGCTATTTTAGCCGCTCTTATAATCTCTTCATCTGTAGCATCTTTTTTACCGATTTTTATATTATCTTTTATGCTTGAATTAAAAAGAGTAACATCTTGGAAAACGATAGAGAAATTTTTAAGGAGTGTTTCCGGATCAATTTTACCGATGTCCTCTCCCCCTATCAAAATCTTTCCTTTATCTATATCCCAAAATCTTGCAGCAAGCTTGGTGAGAGTTGTTTTTCCGCTTCCGCTTGAACCGATTAGCGCAGTGATTTCACCCTGCTTTGCAGTAAAGCTCACACAATTTATTACAGAATAATCATCATATCCGAAATAAACATCCTTGAACTCAATATCGTAATTTTTAATGTCAATATCTTTTTTGCCTTTTTGAACAGGCATGGTCTTTATTTCCTTTATTCTCCCTACAACCGCATCAAGCATAACTATCATTGACATAAAGGTGATTATTCCTTCTATAGGAAGATAAATACTTGCTGTAAGCATTAAAAATGCGATATAAACCAGCGCACTTACCTCCCCTGCCATAAGCATGTTGACGCCGATAACGGCAACACTTATAATTCCAAGCTTTAAAATTGCGGCAGCTATTCCTGTAAGTGTTCCGGCTACAACTTCACCTTTCGTCTTCTGTTTTGTGGATGCATTTAATTTTTCAAAAAAATCATTTAACATCCTATCTTCTAAGTTGTAAGATTTTATTTGCTCTATCTGCTCTATATTTTCCTGTAGATTATCAAAAACCTTACGATTATCATCTATCCAGCCTTGTACTATTTTTTTCTGACTTTTCTTTGATAAAAATATAATCAAAATAGAAATGGGAATTACCCAAAGGGCTGCAAGTGCAAGTTTCCAATTATAGAAGATAAGCATTAAAGCAATAATACTTGTGGATATAGCCGTTGAATATATATGAGGTACAGCATGAGAAAAAATTGTTTCATATAAGTTCATGTCATTCATCATGGTTTCCGCAAGGTCTGCCAAATCTCTTTTACCAAAATAAGAAAGAGGTAATTTCTTTAACTTTTCCGCTAACTCAATTCTTGAATTTGCACTCTCGTTGTACACATTGGTGTAAAGTCTTACATAATCCCACCTCGCTATTAAGAACATCACAATCATCATTACTACAATTAGTGCAATATAATGAACAGAGGTAAAATTGTAACTCTCAATACTTTTTAAAATGCCTATATACTGAAACAGAAACATAAAACCGATCATTGGTGCGAACAATTTAGTTAAATTAACAAGCGTGTGTGAAAATATGGCTTTTTTTAAGTTAAGAGCGCCTTTTTCTGACATCGCATATTTTTTCATAAAATAAGAAACCATATGTTTAACCTCCTATCTTCCAATTTACGGATTTTTGATATTCTTCCCAAAGTTTTTTGTAAGGCCCACTCATACCGATTAAATCTGAATGCTTGCCTTCTTCTACAATTTTCCCCTTATCAATAACAAGAATTCTATCTGCATCTACTACTGTAGATAATCTATGAGCAATCATCAATGTTGTCTTGCTTTTTGACAGTTTCTTAAAAGACTCCTGAATCAAATGTTCATTTTCAGGATCTGCAAAGGCTGTAGCTTCATCTAAAATGATAATATCTGCATCTTTCAAAAAAGCTCTCGCTATAGAAATCCTTTGAGCTTCTCCTCCTGAAAAATATGTGCCTTTAGTTCCGTAAACAGTATCAAGTCCTTTATCTAAATTTTTAATAATATCTTTAGACCCTGAATTGATTAAGGCATTGTCAATTTCTTCATTAGTTGCATCAGGATTTCCGATTAAAAGATTATCTCTTAAACTCATTTTAAATAGTTTAGAGTTTTGAAAAACAAAAGCAATTTTTCTCATTAAAGCCTCTTTTTCAAAATCTTTTATATTAATTCCTCCAATATAAATTTCACCTGTTTTAATATCGTAAAATCGTGCAGCAAGCCTTGCTATAGTAGTTTTACCACTGCCTGATGATCCGACTAAAAGCAACTCGTTCTCCTTTATTCACCTTAAATGAAATATCGTCTAATACATTTTCATCTTCATAAGAAAAGCTTACATTTTTAAACTCTATCCCAACATCAGAACTTGTTTTATTTCCATAAACAAAATCATCAAACTCAAGTATATTTTCAATTTTATCTAAAGCAAGTTCCGCAAAATAACTGTATTGCGTAATCGTCGCTGTTCTCATAATAAAAGTAGCAAATGCCGGTCCTATTAGGAAGTAAATAACAGAATCTGCAAGTACATTAGATAAGTTTCCATTAAATTTTATTAAGAGTAATGCCACAGGTACCAAGAAAAATGCCGTCGATGTAGAAACGGTTTCAAACCACGACATTTTATTCGTATAACTCATAGTAAGCTTAAGTACATTGTCTTTTGTTTTTATGATTAACGAATATAACTTATCAAAGCTCTCAACACTTTGTGCAAATGTTTTAACAACAGGAATTCCTCGAACATATTCCACTGTCTGAGAAGATAAATTGGAAAGTCCTGCATAATACTCATCCTTCATTTTTTTTGTTTCGGATGTCATCATAGATGACATCAATGTCATACCGATAATCATCGGTATCATACTGGCAAGTCCTAACTTCCAGTTAAACACGAAGAAAAATACAAGCAGGACGATTGGCGATATAATGGTCATCGCCATATCAGGAAGTTGATGCGCTATAAAAGAATGGGTTTCAGACGCTCCGGACACAATTACATTTCTTATCCTTCCGCTTTCTTTGTCATCGAAATACCCAAGCGGTTTGTTTATTAGTTTTGTTACGGAAGTCTTAATAATGTTATCTTCCACTTCAAATGCAAAAATATGGGATAAAATTAAACCTATTAGGTATATAAAAAGCCCCAGAACGGCAAAGACTGCTGCAGAAATTGAATTTTCCTTTACATAATCAAAATTCACCATCCCATTTAAATTAAGTTATTTACAATTCTATGAATATATACCATAGGCATCAAAACCATGACACCTGATACAGCAGACATAACCATAGCAATATAGAGTAAAAAACTTTTTTTACCACCGTAAGCCATTAGTCTTTTCAGTATTGATTTCTTCTTATCCTTCACTGAACAACTCCTCCTTTTTTTTAAAATTAGCAAACCCTATAAATAGCCTTTTTAGACTGATTTTAGAGGCTTGTTTTCAAACTCTTTTGCAATACGCATAGTTTTTTTCTTGTTTTTTTATCTATTATTTATTATATAATAAATGAGGATTTCAATCAATTAGATATGGCTAACTAAGTCTATTCAGGGATAATGTCTATTCGGGATAAAAATATAAAGCACGGAGGTATAATATGAGTGATTTTTTTATAACTTTGTTAAAAAACTTTTTTTCTACAGATGAATCTATCGATAATACAAAAATACTCCACTGTAGGACATGAATTCCGTTTTAGCACGGATAATGCAGAAGGCATATATTGGTTTTACGAGGGCGATAATTTCACTATTGATATTTATGATGTTTTCATAAAAAAAGAAATTATCCATACAAGTTTTTTTCTGGTTTGAATAATTTCTATTCCCTTTATTTATCTTATTTAGTTACAGCAAACGGTGAATGTTTTAATCCTTATCAAAAATCTTTCTTCAAATTCACTTTTTTTACTATAAATACAAAAAAATTCTAAAGACTATAGGTTTATACTTCACAAAAAAACTCTCCTTATTTAGGAATCGGTATAAATTTCAATCAGTCCATGATAGAGCAATGCCTATCCTCTTATAAGAATAAAGTCTGTAACTATGAAGATTTATTTTTTAATACCAGCATTATAATAAACAAGCCTTTAGAAAGAATCGCAAAAGATATCCTTAATTGCAAGATGGCATCTCCTGCTGCTGAAATCTTTTTTGAGTCAAAGGCAAAGGAATGGTTAAGTATTACAATAGACTCTTTTTTAAATAAGTACAGCAATCCACTATCTATTGCCGATGATGAGGCTTTGAAAAATGTCGCCAATTATATAGACGATCATTATGCAACATCTATCCCACAAGATACTTTGGAAAAAATATCCACTATGAGCGGCACAAAACTAAAAAAATTATTTAAGCAAAAATATCAATGTACAATTACAGAATATACTCAAAGACGGCGAATGAATATGGCGGAATTACTCCTACTGAACTCTACCCTTAAAATTCAGGATATAGCAGAGGCTGTAGGATATTCCTCTCACAGTAAATTTAGTACCTGCTTCAAAAAATATAAAGGTTTTTACCCTAAAGACATTAAAAAATACACAAAAAATACCAGTTCTTCATAACAATGAAAAGAGATTGATTAACCTCAATCTCTTTTTTTGTATTCACTCAATGGTATACCTCCCCTTTTCAAAACCTTTAGCTTTTCCTGTTTCTTTTGTTCTCTCCTTGCTTTATACCTTTCCTCGTATTCCTGTTGTTTTCCGTTTGCTTTACGCTTTAGGTAATTTTGATGAAGTCTGTCTTTTCTTTCGTTGATTTTTCTCTCTTCTTCCTCAAGTTTTAAGCGTTCTTCTTCAGTTAATTCTTCTGTAGGTAGCTCATAGTTGCCGATAAAGTTAAAATATATCTCTATCTTCTGTTTTGAGTTTTGACTGCCTTTCCTATCCCTTTCGTGAATGATAATCTTCTCTACAAACTCATTTATCATAGTGGTTGTAAGTTCATCAAAGTTTTCATAGCGATTGATAAGAGATATGAATTTTCTTGCTCTGTCTGTTTCTTTTTCATATCTTGATATTGTAAGCTCTAAGTCTTTAATTTCTTTACTTAAAGCTCTTTGCTCTGTTTCATATTGGCTATTAAGTATCTCATATCTACTACTTGGTATTTTTTCAAGTATCATATCTTCGTAAATACGGCACATAAGCCTTTCTAACTCTTGTATTCTCGACTTACTATCAATTAGTCTTACTCTTTGCCTTTCTATCTCTACTTTTTCCTTTTCTTCCATTTCATTTTGAATGGAGCGGATAAAAGCTTCGTTATCTTCATCAAGATATTTTTTAAGGTCTTTTAAGGTTTCTTGTATAAGGTTTAATACTGCTTCTGCTTTTATCCTGTGAGCCGATGGACAAAGTGTTCCACAAGGGACTTTCGTGTAGGCACTGCAAGTATAATAGGGGATATTTTTGTAGTTACTTGTTCTATGAACATACATTTTACTTCCACAATCAGCACAATACATAAGCCCTGTTAGTGAGTGATATTCGCCCCAACCGTCAGGATACCTTTTTACATTTCCTCGTATTCTTTGTACATTATCAAAGATTTCTTGGTCTATGATTGCTTCATGGGTATTTTCAAATATCAGCCAATTATCTTCAGATACATATTTGCTTTTCTTATCCTTGAAATGTTTTCTTGTTTTGAAATTTACAGTATGACCTAAGTATTCTTGTTTCTTTAAGATACTTGCAATTGTGGAGCTGCACCAACGATAAGGGTATTCAAAATTTTTGCTTTGATGTAGTACATATCCTAATTTTTGTTGATGATAAGCAGGTATATCAATTTTTTCTGCTTCTAATATCTTTGCTATTCGATACGGACCATTGCCTTGCATGGTCAGATTAAATATTCGCCTTACTATCTCCGCTGCTTTTTCATCTACAATCCACTTATCTTTGTCTTTTTCATCTTTGATATAACCATAAGGTGGAGAGCTTGCCGTATGCTTACCGCTTTCTCCTTTTGACCTGAATGTAGATTGTATTTTTCTTGAAGTATCTCTTGCATACCATTCATTCATAATATTTCTAAAAGGGGTAAAGTCATCCTCTCTGTAAAAGCTATCTACATTGTCATTGATAGCAATCAACCTTACGCCCTTTTGTCTTAGGATTTCCATACATTGACCGACTTTAAGATAATCTCTGCCAAGTCTACTCATATCCTTTACGATGATACAACCGATATTCCCTTGATTAACTCCGTTCATCATTGCCATAAATCTCGGTCTGTCAAACTGTGTTCCGCTGATTCCGTCATCTGTAAAATGTATGATGTTGGATAGATTATTTTTACTTGCATATTCTTCAAGGATTTTCTTTTGATTGACGATTGAATTACTTTCTCCTTGAAGTTCGTCATCACGACTTAGTCTCTCATAGAGTGCTGTTATCTTTTCATAATTCCTCATTTTTACCTCCTTCCTCTTAATTTTTTAAATAAAAAAGAATTAAGAAGTACATATTTCACTAAAACAGTGATTAAGTGTTCTCCTTAATTCTATTACTCCTGCTACAGCAAAGTCAATCTTTTTCATCCTTGCTTTTTCCTGCATCTGTCTTAGCATATCTAACATAATGGGACTTTCCATATCATGCCATTGACTGTTTCTCACAGTCGCAAAAACAAAAGAAGTCAAATCATTCATTCCAACTATAATCTTTGAAATACCAGTTTCTATTATTCTGTCCAAGTCAAAATAAGCTGACGGTAATTCAATCATTGTGCCGACTTTTCCAGTAAAACCATGCTGACGTAATACTCTAATAGCTTGCTTTAACTGCTTAGCATCATTGACAAAAGGAAAGATAACAGACAGATTGGGATTGGTTTGATAAATTTCTGTAACGACATGTGTCTCAGCCTGAAATTCATCAGGACACGCCAGCAAGCGCCTAGTTCCTCTATAACCAAACAAGGGATGATTTTCATCAAAATGCTCTTTAGTCCCCTCTAAACAATTAGCTTCTGTATTTGTTAACTCTGAAAAACGATACCAAACCTCTTCATCTGAGTACAAGGAGCAAATGGTGTCTAGATAATCTTTTACAAATTGCTGACAACTTGCTAATAGGATGTTTTGATTAAGCTCTCTCAGTAAGTATTCTCCACGAATTATGCCAACATGATGCAATAGTTGTGGGTAAACTTTTGCAACAATTTGTTCGCCACTAAGAGCAAGTTGCTTTCTCATCATTCACCTTCCAATTCATGTAGGAAGTCTTGTCCAGTTCCGGAAATCCTAATAATTCAGACTTAACCTTCAAGACTAATGGCGACGCATTTTCTTCTGTGATTTTTTGAATATCCATCCAAACATATCTAAGTGAATCATTCGCACCATCAGACACAGCTTCCGAAATCGTAACTTGAGCTTCCTTCTCGTTTACCTCAATATCATAAAATGCCATGATATGGTGTACTGCAAAGTCTTGCCCTTCTTCTTGAACCAGCACATCATAAATCCTAGGATTAGCGTAACCCTTTAGCTTATATCCAGTCTCTTCCATAACTTCTCTAATCAGAGTTTCCGTCAGTCCTTCACCAAGTTGCTGACTACCACCAGGTAGATCATAACGATGTTGATAAGGGCCTCTCGTTTTTTCAACGCAGAGTAACTTCCCATTTTCAAAGCAAATACCATATACTCCAAAGTGTTTTTTGATTTCCATCCAACTCCTCCTACTTCAAAGACCAGCCACCATCCACAGTCAAGATTTGTCCTTGCATGGCAGATGCGTGACCGCTAGCTAAGAATAAGCTGACTTCTGCAATTTCACTTGGCTCAATCCAGCGTTTGATAGGTGTTTCACTGGCTACCCAGTCAGCTAATCCACCGGGTTCAAAGTCGGCAGCAGTCATAGCTGTCTTGACAGCACCAGGAGCAATCCCAAAGACCTGAATCCCAGCTTCAGCATAGTCTAGAGCCAACTGCTTGGTAAAGCCAGCTAAGGCGTGCTTAGACGAGGTATAGGCATGACCACCACCACCTGCTAGGCTCGAAGCGATGGAGCACATATTGATGATGATTCCCTTTTTACTTTCCAGCATTTGCGTCAAATAATGTCGTGTCATCTCAACTGGAGTCACATAGTTAATTTCAAAAATCTCTTGGATTTCCTGGGCAGATTGTTCTAGTAAAGGTTTATAGTCATCCAAAACTCCAGCAGTATTGCACAAAACATCCACCTGAGGACACCAGTCAAAAATTGGCTCCAAGTCCAAGGTCAAATCTCTCTGTAAAAAGTGAAAATCACGCTCTAAGAGTGGATTTTCACCTTGGTCCACTCCATAAACTTGATAGCCATTCTCTAAAAAGAGTCGTGCTTGAGCCAGACCAATCCCTGAACTTACTCCCGTCATCAATACACGTCTAGTCATGGACTTCTACCCAGTCCGTCGCCAAAACATCACAAGGTGTCGGGCTCCACATGGAAACCTTCTCCCTCCCCAGACACGTTGATTAGGAAATAGGGCGTCACTTCAAGTGCAATCCCGTTTTGCTCGATAGTGTCAAAGAGTTGGACATAGTTTTCAGCCCCTCCCCAACCAGTTCGTACATATTTTTTCTTGGCCTTTAACCCAGGCAGGATTTCTTCAAAAGTCATGATGTTCTCCTTCAATTCTACATTCTTCATTTAATTATAACAAAAAACCGTTTTCCAACGGCTTTTTGACTGTATATCTGCTAAATTCTTCCTACCACTGTAATCCGGCTTCTCTAATTTCTTTCTTAGAAGCAAATTTCCCATTTGGTCTGTGCCATCTTCCGTTTTTATCTCTAAAGTAGCCACCTGAATTTGTTGATTGCGAGTTTGATTCCTGGCTTTCTTCCTTTTCTTGTGCGGCTTGGCGAGCTTTTTCCTGCTCTTCTTCTTTTGCTTTCTTTTCAGCTGCTTCTTTTTCTTCAGCCTCTTTCTTGGCTTTTTCCTCAGCTTCCTTCTTAGCTTTCTCCTCAGCTTCTTTCTTAGCTTTTTCTTCTTTGTTTTCAACTGTATTTTTAGCAGTACCGTCCAAGTAATTGATTTCCGCATTAGCTGAAACATTGTCTAAAACGACATGCGTCACCGAATACTGATCAACCTTTTCTTTACTACCACCCAACTTGATCTCCAAGAGTTTGCCGTTTTCATCAATTCCCACATACTGCAATTCAATTTGTCTCGGAATCAATTCATCCTTCTGATAGATTGGGGTCACCTTGTAGTCAAGATAGTAGTTCGGATGATTGGCCAACCAAGAGTCCAATCGATTCTCATAGTAAAGCATGCTTTCTTGATTAGTATTATCTGTACCATAGTAAGTTCCAGCATTTAGCCAGTTAGTCATTGGAACCAGATTCCTCTTTTCATCGTTTAATCCACTAAACTGGTAGCCAATCAAATGACCACGGTTCATCAACCAAGCCTTTTTAGAACCATCTCCATAGTAAAAATTATAGTTATGCCAACCAACCGGGTTATAACTTATCTTAGGCTCTCTCTTCTCAGTTGGCTCATCGCTGTCCTTAAGTTGAATATGAGCACCCGTTGCGCGTGATTTAGAATCCAATTCCCCAAGTTCTAGTTGTTTCTCATTTTTAAAAGGCAAGAGTCCAGCTTCTTTAAACAACTTCTCATCAAACTTGATTTGCTTCTGTTCAATTTTTTCTTCTGGGACCTTTGATTCCGCCTTATGTCCAGAACAAGCAACTAATGTTGTGATTGAAAGCAAGGCAATTGAGAAGGATAGTAGCTTTTTCATAAAAATCTCCTTTTTATATAGTAATTAGATTAATATCTCCTCTTACATTTTACTATCATTTTGTTAATTGTTCAAGAATAAAGATACTGTTATTATACTATTTCTCCTCCAATGTTCAAAACAAAAACGATAACCACTTTTTCAGTAGTTACCGTTGATTTCTTTTGATTAGTCTTTCCAACCAAGTTTGCTGTTGATAGTCATCATGATGCTGGCTATCTTCTCACCCCAGTATGGATCTGAAGCATAGCGAACATTCATTCCGGTTGCTTTATTTCCAAGGTGGTCTCTACCATAGTCAATATAATTCTCACGGATCCACTTGGCCGCTCCGAGAATTCCTTTGTCCACATTATCAAAGCTCTTGGCTGAGAGATATGGGCTAGTATCATAAGCAGCAATACCAAAGAAATTGTTCTTATCTCTGGCAATTTGACTGCGTCCCCAGCACTTTCAAGGGCACTATGGGCCATCAAGTAAAGGGCATTTACACCGTAGCGTTCCTCAGCTTCTTTGAAAGTCGCTCCTTTACCTGCAAGAGGACTATCCTGCAAGTTCATCATCGAATACAGTTTATCCAATTCAGCTGCACTATAATTACTTGGTTCTCTTAAGTTTTTATAGAGGAAAGGATTTTTAATGGTAAAGCCATCAAAGTGCTCTCCATCAGTTGAGTAGTACTTCTTACCAATAACCATAGCAGAGGTGTGTGGAGCTACTTTGATACTCGTATATGGAGAGAGTTCATGGTAGAGGAATTTCCCATCACTAGTATAATGAGGGATAAACTCGCTACCTTCATCTACTGCTGTCAAATCACTTTGATTCATATAGCCAGACAAGCCAGAAATCGAAACTGCAAGTCGGCCGCCTTTCGCGTCGAGCTATCCAGTGAAACAATGCTTCCTTGGTTAATGTAACTCAAGATTTCTCCAGATGCACTATAGACATAGGCAGTGATTGGTTTAACTTTGTAATATTTGGTTTTATCCGCAACATGCCATCTACCAGAAGCATCCAAGGTATGACCATCCACAGTTTCATTTTTTGCCATATAACCGCCTGATTTAAGGTAGTACCATGATTGGTCGGATGAATCGTAGATTAATTCTTTCTCAGCCATCTTTCCATTTGACTTGAGGTAGAACCAGTTATTCTTGTACCATACCCACTCACTCGCAGCCATATAACCACCAGATTTGAGATAGTAGTAACCATTATCCCAGAGCCATTCTTTATTGGCATAATTTCCATCAGAGTTGATATAGAACCATGAGTTATAATTCTTATCAAAGAGCCATCCTTTACCAGCTTTTGATCCACTACTTGTCACATAATTACGGTCAATCCAAGTTTCCGTAGAGAGGTAGCCACCAGATTTGAAATGGTAATCCTTTCCTTTGATGGTTTGCCAACCTTTTTCAGCATAGGTTCCGTCAGCTTTCAAGTAAAACCAAGAGTTATAATTCTTGTCAAAGAGCCATTCCGATTTCAATTTAGCTCCACTCTTCGCAACATAGAAACGATCTATCCAGCGCTCGGTAGAAAGATAGCCGCCTGATTTGAAATGGTAATCTTTTTCTTTAATCGTTTCCCAGCCTTTTTCGGCATAGGTTCCGTCAGCTTTCAAGTAAAACCAAGCATCATAATTCTTATCAAAGAGCCATTCCGATTTCAATTTAGCTCCACTCTTCGCAACATAGAAGCGATCAATCCAACGTTCAGTAGAAAGATAACCGCCTGATTTAAAATGGTAGTCCTTCCCATCTATAGTTAACCACCTATTTTCAGCATAGGTACCATCTTGTTGAAGGTAGAACCAACTGCTATAGTTGTCATCATAAATCCAGGCTTGTTTAACCTTATTACCATTTTCTGATATATAGCTTTTACCAAGCCAAGCATTTTTCAGCATTTTACCTTGTGAATTGATGTAGTACTGGTTCTCACCTTGAGTGATCCACTCATCTTTGGCCATTTTCCCGTCTTCTTTAAGGTAATATTTTTCTTGACCTTGTTGAATCCATTCTTTTTGAGCTTTCTGACCATCAGACTTTAGATAATACCAGGATTCTTTTTCCTGATTAAATATCCACTGTTCCTTTGCTTTAGCACCACTTTCAGTCACATAGTACTGGCCAACCCACGTTTTCGTAGCTAATTTTCCAGCTTCGTTAAAATAGTAATCTTTACCACCAACTGTCAACCAGCCATTTTCTGCACGTTGACCATTATCTTTAAGATAAAACCAGTTCTGATGCGTTTGGTCAAAAAGCCATTGCTTGGTTGCTGGTTTCCCGTCTGCTTTGAGGTAGGTCTTTCCTTGCCAAGTCCCCTCTTCTGCTTTTGCTGTCTCCACTACAGTAAAAAAACACCCCAATAAGCCAGCACTTACTAGGGCCACTTTCCATCGTTTCATTTAAATGCTCCAATAACGTTTTCTAAACCCTATTGTAACATAGTTAATCGACGGAAATATTACAAATTGATGAAGATTCTATTTCTTGTTGACGATAAGGAAGACCTAGCTTATCTCAGATTGGCTTTGACTTCCTGACGGAGATTTTCTAGACTGCTAATGCCGTATTTATCCATGACTTTTGGTAAATTTTCAATAATATCAGGACAGGCATATGGATTGGTAAAATTGGCTGTTCCAACTCCGATAGCAGAGGCACCAGCCAGATACATTTCTAGCGCTGCTTCAGCAGAATCCACTCCTCCCATTCCAATGATGGGAAGGTCGGTTGTTTGGGCGACTTGGCGGATGAGTTTGAGGGCTACTGGAAAGACTGCTGGTCCAGACATTCCACCTGTTCCATTGGCTAGGATTGGTTTTCTGGTTTTAAGGTCAAAGCGCATACCGACTAGAGTATTGATCATGGTTAAACCACTTGCTCCTGCATCTTCTGCGGCTTTGGCGATAGTGACAACATCCGTTACACTAGGGGTTAACTTGACATAAACTGGCACATCAGAGGCTTCCACAGCTGCTTTTACCACTTCATAAGCTAGATCAGGATCTTGCCCAATCAAAAGTCCATGATTGCCGTGATCCACATTCGGACAAGAGATATTGAGCTCGATCGCTTTTACATTAGCTGCCTTGGAAATTCCCTGAGAAACGGCAGCGTACTCTTGTTTTGAAAAGCCTGCTACATTGGCGATGATAGGAAGTGTTGGATATTCTCTTTCCAGCCAAGGCAGTTTTTCAGCTAAAACAGCTTCTAAACCAGGATTTTGCAGACCGATTGCATTGAGCATACCAGCAGGCGTTTCTGCAACCCTGGGAGTAGGATTCCCAAAACGGGGTTCTAGAGTCGTTGCCTTAATCATAATAGAGCCTAAAAGGTCCAAATCATAGTACTTGGCATACTCCTGGCCAAAACCAAAACAGCCTGATGCTGGAATAATCGGATTTTTCAAATCCAAACCAGGGAGAGAAACTTGTAAACGATTTGTAGTCATGACTTTCTCCTTATAATACAACTGTTCCTGTGCGAAAAACAGGGCCATCTTCACAGACACGTTGACTGACAGTCTCACTATCTGGAACTTTTAGGACGCAGGCATAGCAAGCCCCCATCCCACAAGCCATACGGGATTCCAGAGATAGATAGGCTCTTGGGTGGTCATAAAAGGCTTGATTAATGTACTTCATCATTCCCGGAGCCCCACATGAGTAAACAGCATCAAATTGACTGTCTAAATCATTGATGACAACAGATACATTTCCCTTGATGCCATATGAACCATCATCTGTTGTTACAAAGACCCGACCATATTGGGCCAATTCCTTTTCGAGAATAACAGCATCCTTGTTAGCAAAACCGAGAACTGTCACTACTTTCACCCCACGCGCATGCAATTCCTTGGCGACCTCAAGCAAGGGCGGAACACCAATCCCCCCACCAACGAGGAGAACTTGGCTCTGGTCGTCCAGATCAGACAAGTCAAAACCATTCCCCTGAGGTCCCATCACATCAAGAATATCACCCTGACTTAATGTTGAAAAAATAGCGGTCCCAGCCCCCTCAATCCGATAAATGAGATGACACTGCTTGTTTGCCTTATCGATAGACGAAATTGAAATAGGACGGCGTAAGAGATGGGCATCATCAGGCACACGCAGATGAAGAAATTGGCCTGCTCGCATGACTTCAACCATTTCTCCTTCTAGGACTAATTCAAAGATTGCTGGCGCAATTTCCTCCTGTGCAACCACCTTCATGGTTTCTAAACGAATCGCACCTAAACGCTTCTTACATGTGGGATTCATGATTTTCCTCCTTAAATTTTAAGGGGACCAGATAAAGAAAAGACCTTGCTAATGCAAGGCCTCAGTTGGGTTAGGCTAGAACTCATGCGCACACTTAAAAAGTCTCCACAGAGTCCCCTATCCCTTTTATCTGACACCTTGTGAGTCTCTCTGGACTCCCCTTAAAGGTTAAATTTGTATTAGTATACTCTTTCAAAGAAAAAAAGTCAAGTAGAAAACGAACATTCTACTTGACCTTACTGGATTATTTTTCACGAATGACTTCGACCTTGTAACCGTCAGGATCTTTGACAAAGTAATAGTTTGGTTGAGTTCCTGGAAGTCCATTAGGGGCTGTCACCTCATAGCCTTTAGCGCTATGTTCTTGATGTAGGGCCTCAAGGTCAGGTGTACTGAGGGCGATATGGGCGAAGCCATCTCCTACCACATAAGGACCGTGATCATAATTATAGGTTAACTCCAACTCGTAGTCATCCCCCTCAAGTCCTAGATAGACAATGGTGAAAGCATGATCTGGAAAATCTCTGCGACGCAATTCTTTAAAACCAAAAGCATCTTGATAGAATGCAATTGATTTTTCAAGGTTTTCTACTCGCAAGCAAGTGTGTAACATTTTTGAAGCCATCTTCATTACCTCTTTCATTTGAATAGTTCTATTATACCTTTATTCAGGAAAATTTACTAGAAACTTGAACTAGAGTCTTCTTCTCTACGCTTTCATTCTAAGCAGCACTTTTACGATTTTCCTTGCGTATATTGCGAATAAGGAAAAGCATGATCAGGATAAAAAGCCCCTCGAGGAAGTAGAACGTAAATTCGCTGTTCATGAGTAGTAAGTCTTTGTAATGATAGTTATTACCGAAAACTGAATTTGGTGCGAATAGGATTCGCAACAGTCTTCTTAGGAAAATAAAAATCTGCAAGCCATAAATCATAAAGACCTTCTTCACACCAATCATGAAGCCTTGTTCCTTTGTAAAATAAGACAAAGCGATTCCATTTAACAAGAGGATAACGGTTATGGCCAGAGTTTCATTTCGTAGAATAGTTGGATCAAAGATATCTAAACGGCTGTGAATATATGGCAACGTTTGAAAGAGTAGAATTCCCAAGATTGCTGGAAGAAGGATTTTCTTCAGAGATGGTGGAAATCCAGGACTAAATCTTGTAAAGGACAAGCAAATCACAAGGATTGCAAAAATATGGAAGTAAGATATTGCAACTCCTGAAATAGTCTGGCTTTGATTTGCCAAAGCAGAAAGAAAGCCAGCAGAAAGAAAGATACCAACAGGAATCAGCTTATCCAAAGAATAATCCCATTTCAGCCCCTGACTCACTTGGAAACCATCGATGAAGCTGAAAAATGTAATGAACATAAGGGCACCGATGAGGCCAAACGGTAAGGATGGAATGACGAGGGTCAATAGCAAGATTAGTAGGAACCATGGATGGGGGCTGTAGTAGAATTTCCGTTTTTCTCCTCTAGCAGTCACTCCCTCCTCAATCGGTGTTTTCCTTAATTTTAGCATATAGACGTAAAAGAGAGAAAACATACCAGCATGAACCCATGAATTATAACCAGGTCTCTCTATAATACTGAGCAGCAAACTTACAATCGTAAATAGACTAAAGAAAAACTGAAGAAACTTATTTTTAAAGACCTGTCTTTTTTTCCAATCCAAATAAGAGAGTCTGGCCTTCGGATGACTAAGTTCATAGGCATAAGTCGTCATCTCTTCTAGTTTCTGGTCTGTCTCCTCCGTCATCATTTGGGGAGCCATTTTAGAAGTAGGAAAAGGAGCTAAAACATATCTCAGGAGCTCCCCGTCTGTGAATCGACGGTACTCCTTATAGATCTGTTGAAGCAAAACCGTTAGAATGCGTGGTCTTCCTTTAAAGTAGCTTCTCCACTTATCCCAATCATTGATATCTTCATCGTTCTTAGTGAGTTTATCTATATAAAGATAACCTTCATTGTACCAGTAATCAAAATTTTCTTTTTTGTTAAGTGCATACTCCTCTACCACTGAAGGATAAGAATGGATACTCTTCCAGAAATGGAGTTTTTTCAGGTAAGGATTTGATTCCTCATCACTGTAACGCTCTACAAATTGAAGAACGAGAGCTAACACTTTCGCATTGGTTAAAGGATAGACGTCCACCTTTTCTAACAAATCAAGTAGGAGCGTGTGATCTTGAACTGTTTCAAAAAGATATTGCCAATCACGTAACAGTTTGTACTCGTCTTGGTATGGACTATAGAGTAAAAGATATAGTTTTTCCTCAACCTCCGATGGATTTAGCAAATTATAAGAATGGATATCGAATGGTTCTTCTGAATCTGCTTGTAATTCCTCAAAGTAAGCTAGAAGTTCATCATAGGCTTTTTGTTCCTCTTCTCCAACCTCTGGTTTAATCTTCTCCAAGATATAAGCCAAAACTGGAATGCAAGTAATCATTTGTTTACTGTTATTCAAGAGAAAAAGGACAGTACTAGGAGAAAATGATTGACTGAAAAATTTTATCCAAGTTCCAATCTGATTAGCTCTTTGGGAATCTTCAAGGATTGCTTGACATAAACGATAAGAAGAATACAAATTCGAAATTTCTTTTTTTGCATCTTCAAGAGACTCTCCATTTTTGTAGGCGGTAGCTCTTTTAACCTTCCAATGCTTCAGTTTATAGTAATAGCCCCAGTATCGGAAGTCAGGTATATAGTCTTCCAGCAAGGGAATGAGGATAGAAAATTGCTCCGGTTTATTAAAAATATAAACATCCATTCCTCTAAAACGGATTGAACAATGTCCATATCATACTGATACTGATGAAAGAACTGACGCCATAGATGCTCTTGTTCTTCTGGACTGTAATCATCATTTTTAACAATACTTTCAATCGCATTTCGAATCAAATAGGCTGCTTCATTATAACTACTAAAGTCAAGAGTAGACCTTGTTGTTCCTTCTTGCCCACGGTTCTCTTCGTCACCAAACGTTTCAAAGTTGAGGGTATTCGTAGCTCTTTCTTCAGAATCTCCATTTAGCTGAACTTCCTCATCATAGTCACTAAAGTCAAGGGTGGACTTTTGCTCATTCTCTTCTGCTTTAAAGGTTTCAAAGTTAAAGGAATCGCTGGTTTTATCAGTCGATTGCTGATAATCACTGAAATCAAGACCAGATCTTTCAGACTCTTCGTTCTCAGTCTTCGTTTTTTCAGTCAAGTTTTCAAAGTTGAGACTAGAGTTAGGCTTTTCATTCGCCTCTTCTTCAAGTTCAGTAGCTTCTTGAGAGTCACTCGCTTTTTTGAGACTATTTTCTGGTCTTGTGTTTCTAGACCTCGCATAAGTCAGGGCTTTTTGGTAAGCTTCAACAATTTCTTGGTAAATTTCTGGTTGGTCTTCTGGGTGATAGAGCCGAACCAATTCAGCATAACGCCTTCTAATAAGCTTGACGTCAGTCGTTGGCTCTATCCCTAAAGTTTCCCATATATTCATAAGGTCTCCTCTTTTATAGTCCTCGCTCTAGAAAGTCTAGATAGTTTGAAAATGATTGATAAAGTTTTGGCAAATGATAAACAGATGCTTGACTGACCTCTTCTTCAAATCGTCTAGTTTCAGCCATTAGCTCATCTCTTCTTCTCCCCAAGAGCATACTGTACACACGATTCGCTTTCAATCAAGAAACGATAAACCTCTGTTTCTTGAGCATTGATCTTATAGCGAGTCAACTCTACTTGCTTAGCCTTGATTTCCTTTTCTGTCAGAGTAACACTATCTTGGAGAATAACATGACTAAAGACTTCCTGTGTTGAATCAATTTTCACTTCGACATCCAAAATCCCATTTAAATCATAGGTAAATCGAACTGTGAAACTTTCATTTACTCGAGTATTCACAGGGACGGGAACTTCTAATTCTCCTAGGAACAGATTTTGTGATGCTTTCATCATCTCACCTTGATAGACCTTTATCTTGACTTGGCTCTGTCCCAATTCAGCCGTATAGTACTGTTCGATGCGTGAAGCAGGGAGGGTAGAATTTCGCTCAATAATCGGCGAAAAGCGGTCGCCAACTATCTCAATCCCCAGTGTAAAAGGACAAATATCAGACAGTAATAAATCTCGTATCTCACCCTGGCGTTCTTTTATTCCTGCTAAAAGGGCACAACCTCTCGCAATCATCCGATCAGGATCATCTGAAACCTGCACCATTTGATTGATACAGTAAGATAAAAAGTCCTGAACCAAGCGGAGTTTCGAAGTCCCACCAACAAGAACAAAGTTATCTGATGATACATAGCTATAGCGCGCATCCATCAAGGCACGGTCCAAAACGGCCTTAACACGGGCTAGCAGAGGTTGACAAAGCTCATAAAAACGCTGGTAGCTCAAGTCTAAAGTGTATTCCTGTTCTTGGTCCAGAACTGTCATCTTTACTTCTTCTTTCTCATTGAGTTCTACCTTTTTCTTTTCAGCCTGTACCAGAATTTTGCTATAAAATTCTCGTGAAATCGTATCCTTGGTTAATTGATTAGAAACTAAAAATTCCTCAGCAATAGCCGCAGTGAAGTCTTCGCCTCCCAAACGATTGTCCCCTGCGATCGACACGATTTCGACGATATTATCAAAAAGCTCCACAACTGAAATGTCTAGAGTTCCACCGCCAAAATCGACTACAATAAAAGATTGATCTTCCTGGTTTACCATAGATCTTTTAGCAAGAGCCGCTGCGGAAGGTTCATTGATAATCCGATCAATCTGAACTCCAGCAAATTTACCTGCTAGTTTGGTCGCATAGCGTTGAGCATCGTTGAAATAAGCTGGTACACTAACAATCACTTCCTCGACCTTTTCTCCAAGATAGGTCTCTGCATCGTCTACCAACTTTCGAATGATAAAAGAGCTTAATTCTTCAGCCTTATATGCTCGATTTCCTAGTGTCAATTCATGCTTGGTCCCCATAAAACGCTTGAACTGAGAAACCGTCTTATCTGGGTGGGTCACCAAGCGTTCCTTGGCAATTTTTCCAACAATAATCTCATCATTGTCATCTAAAGCCACAACAGAAGGAGTCAAATATTCACCAAAAGCATTGGGAATCAGCTTGACCTGGCCATCCTGGTATACCCCTACTAAAGAATTAGTCGTTCCTAAATCAATACCTACTATCATTTTCTTGTAACTCCAAATCTTTTTTAGATATTCCTATTATACAAGAAATATCCTATTTTCTTTGAAAAAATCTGTGATTTACTCTTTAGAATAGAAAATCATTTATGGTAAATAAAAAAGTTTCACCCTACTCTTGCGGTAAAAACCACGAGAGTAAGAATGAAACAGTTGTCATTATTTACCAAGTTTTGCTTTAGCTGCATCTGCAAGAGCTGTGAAAGCTGCTGCATCGTTAACAGCCAAGTCAGCAAGCATTTTACGGTTAACTTCGATTTCAGCCAATTTCAAACCATGCATCAATTGTGAGTATGAAAGTCCGTTCAAACGAGCTGCGGCATTGATACGAGTGATCCACAATTTACGGAAGTCACGTTTTTTCTGACGACGGTCACGGTATGCATAGTAGTAAGAGTTCATTACTTGTTCTTTTGCAGTACGGAACAAGATGTGTTTAGCTCCATAGTAACCTTTTGCTAATTTAAGAATACGTTTACGACGTTTGCGTGATACAACGCCACCTTTAACACGTGCCATGTTTTATTTCCTCCAAATATTTCCTAGAATTGTTTACTTACTGTTAGGCTATTATTTCAAGCGAGTAAGCATTGCTTTGATACGTTTGAAATCTCCTGAATGCACCATAGATGCTTTACGAAGATGACGACGTTGTTTCTTAGTTTTTCCGTGGAAACGGTGAGAAGTGTAAGCACGGAAACGTTTAAGTCCACCAGAACCTGTACGTTTGAAACGTTTAGCTGATGCGCGGTGTGTTTTTTGTTTTGGCATGATTTTTTCTCCTTTATTTAACTTTCTGACAATTATTTTTTGTCAGTTGCTGGCGCCAACTGCATGAACATTTGGCGTCCATCCATCTTAGCTCGTTGTTCGATGATCGCAATATCTTGTGTTGCTTCAGCAAACTCGGCTAAAACTTTTGCACCAATCTCTTTATGGGTGATCATACGCCCTTTAAAGCGAATGGATACCTTAACTTTATTTCCTTTTTCAAGGAACTTGCGTGCATTGCGAAGTTTTGTGTCAAAGTCACCCTTGTCAATAGTTGGACTCAGACGAACTTCTTTCACAGTAACAACACTTTGTTTTTTACGTTGTTCTTTTTGCTTTTTCTGGTACTCAAATTTGAACTTACCGTAGTCCATAATTTTAGCAACAGGTGGTTTTGCTTGGGGTTGAATCAATACTAAGTCAACATTTGCACTATCAGCCAATGCTTGCGCTTCGCTGAGTGGCTTGATGCCTAGCTGTTCTCCCTCAAGACCGATCAAGCGAACTTCACGTACACGAATTTCATCATTGATGAATAAGTCTTGCTTTGCTATGGTTTTCACCTCTTTTTTATTATTAGAGAAAAACAATAGCGGACTCGTAATGATACAAGCCCGCACGTTATGATAGCGTTTCTTAGAAACTTTTCATCCGTAGGGCCAGGCAACTTGATGTCACAAGGCGAGAAGCTCTCACTTCTGCTTTTCTCAACTTTTATATGATACCAAGTTTTCTATCCCTTGTCAAGATAAAAAGTCAATTTTTCGAAAAGTTTGTCTATTTTATCGAACCGTTTCAATTCTCCAACTATTCCACCCTGTAAAGCGGATAGCCCCTTGCTGGTCAGTTCTGTAAATCTTACTCTTGATACTTTCCATTCGTGTCAAGGATTCCTGATGGGGGAGTTTCGCACGATTGTTTTTTCCAACTGAGATGAGAGTAATTTCTGGTTTGATTTTTTCTAGGAAAGTTGGATTTGATGAGGTTTTAGCACCATGTTGGCTTGCTTTCAAGACATCCACCTCTAGGTCAGGATAATGCTTCAACAAGTCCTTCTCTCTTTTTTCCTCCAAATTTCCTGTGAAGAGAAAGTGCTTATCTAAGAGTTTTCCATAAAGAACCAAAGAATCATCACGATCCCCATCTCCAATCTGCCTTGGAGATAGGACTTCTAACTGACTTCCAAAAATCGAAAAATTATCCCCCTCTGTCACACTGCGTACCTTGGTTTGACTTGCTTCTAGTTCTGCCACAAATTCCTTCTGTGTCAGACTTCCTTTTGATACTAAAATTTCTCCGACATGGAAAGCCTTGGTCACCTCTAGTAAATCTCCAACATGCTCTTTCTCTGTGTTAGTCAAAATCAGCTGATCAATCTTATCTACTCCTCGACTTTTTAGATAGGGAATCAAGGTGCGCTGAGCATTGCTGGTCGTAGACTTTTGCTGCCAAGCTTGGATTTTTTTGTCGGATTCTGCCTTACCTCCTACATCTATCAAGATAGTTTTACCAGTCATATCCCGTAGAAAAATGCTTTCTCCCTGCCCAACATCCAGCATGGTGATTTCATTTTCCAGAGGATGCTTGGTTAAGAAAAAGAGCCCCACGATAAGTAAGCTGAATACAGCTGCTCTTTTGCCATTTTTCCTCAAATCATACAATATTGCCAAGGAAATTAACAATAAGATTAAAAGCCATGCGGTGGGTTGGCCAAAGACCAAGGGCCTACTTGCCAGCTGCGATACCAAGCGAATGATACCCTCCAACCACTCAAAGACAAAGTTAAACTGAGTGACTGGGTAAACAAAAGACAGAATGAATAAGATGGACAAAAGTGGCAAGAAGACCACATCAAACAGAAAGGAAAAAACAAAGGTCAAAAGGATAGACCAAGGCTGAAATTCTGCAAAATAAAAGGATAGAATGGGCAATATTCCCAAAGAAATGACCAGACTTTCTCTGGCAACAGCCTTGAGCCCCTCCCCTTCTTTGCTTGTCATAGTCAAGATAAAAGCATAAGCGCAGGACAAGACCCCTCCAGCTGTCAAGAAAAAGTTGGGCATGATGATAAAGAGGACAAGGACCGTCAAGGCAAAATTATCCAAACCCTTAACACCATGTTGGGCCAGTAACTTTTGCAAGAGACTGCGAATGACAGATGCTGAAAATCCTGTCAGACCTGCATAGATAAGAGAAAAGGGATAAGTTAGCCACTTCAACTTTTCTTGGGTCAAGCCCAATCGCAAGAGGAGTTTCTTAAAGGCATCCATAAAGAAGCCCACTTGCATACCTGACAAGGCAAATAGATGGATAATTCCAAGACTGGAATAAAGCTCATTCATCTCCTCAAAATCCGTGTCCAAATGTCCTAAAAGAAGCCCTGTCATATAGTTGCGCATAGGGTCTGGAAAGTGCGCCTTGATCCAAACTACAGCCTTTCGACGTAAAGCCGACAAATTTTCACCTATATCCCAACTGCTAACCTGTTTAAGTGACTGGATGCTCTTGATAGTCAGTGTCTGGTAAATTCCCTGAGTCTTCAGATAGGCTCGGTAGTCAAATCCACCAAAATTTCTCTGCCCTTCAGGCTCAGAAAGTTTTCCTTCTAGCTCTATCTCGTGAAGGTCTGTTAAGGCCTGAAAGAGCTCTTTCTCTTCCTCGGACTGGAGTTTATAATAAACTTGGAAGGTGCGGCCCTCAGCCTTGCCCCGAAAGGACAGACTGTCTCCATTGACTTTGATGGTATCTGGTAAAATCCGTACCCTTTCAACAGAATCCACTAGGTTCTGACTAGCTTGTGTCTGTTGCCAGTTTTGAAACAAAAACCAAAAACCAAAAACTCCACAAAACGCTAGAACTTTACCGGCCGATTTCCAAGGAAATTGGAAAAAGAGACAGACAAGCAAAAAAACAAAACCTAGCAGTGCGAGATAGGACACTCCAAAAATGGCATAGTAAAGCCAGAGCAACAGGAAACTCAGATAGATTAGGGGGATAGGGAAATTCTTAATCCACTGTAACATAGTCTTTTAGCTTTTCTATGGTCTTAGCGCCAATACCAGAAACCTTCTTTAATTCATCAACCGACTTGAATTTGCCATTTGCCTCACGATGGTCGATAATATCCTGTGCTCGCTTTCCTCCCAAGCCTTTGACCTGCTTGAGTTCTTCCAGACTAGCTTTATTTAGGTTGACCTTCTTATCTTTACTTGTCGAAGCAGTCGTTCCAGAGGCAACCTGCTGGCTAGCCCGCTTCTTCTCCCTTAGTTGGAACATAGACAAGAGCCTCGTCACTGACTTTCTGTGCTAGATTGAGCGACTTGCTATCTGCCTCATCTGTCAAGCCACCTGCCTTCTGAACGGCATCATGAACACGACTCCCTACTGGCAAATCATAAATCCCTGGCGATTTAACAGCCCCCTTAACATCTACTGTGATTAGATCTTGTTCAGGAGATTCTTCCTTTTCTTCCTTCTTGATTTCCTTTTCAGATGATGAATCCTTTGAAACAGCTGCAACTTCAGCCTGCAAGTTTGTTTCTTTCACAGATGTTTGTGAAGTTGGCTTTAGTAGGAAAAATGCGCCCAAGGCCAAGCCTAAAACAGCACAAATGACAATGATTTTATACTCTTTGATTTTCTCGATAATTGCTTCCATATTTTCTCCTCTCTTAAGTTATTCGTAAGAGAAAGAAAAAACAGCTGAAAAATCTTTTCAACTGCTTACTTATTTATAAAATAGTCTTCCTTGGTCAAGACATAATGAACTCTTGTGATCATTCGACCTGGTTCTTTGCTATCCATTCTGGCATAGGGTTCTTCGTGGGAAAAACGCATACCTGATTTCTCCATGACCTTTCCTGATGCGGGATTGTCTTTATCGTGAAGAGCGGTCAACTTGTTCATTCCAATCTTCTCAAAGCCAGTTCAATCACGGCACGATTGGCTTCTGTCATCAATCCCTGATTCCAATATTTTTTATTGATAATGTAGCCAATGGCTGCCTTCTTAAGAACAGTATCGATCTTGTGCAAATCAATGGTTCCGATAAACTGGCCAGTGCTTTTTAGTTCGATTCCCCACCGTCCCAAGGGATTAGCCAAGTAAAACTGAGCAATGTTATTCTTAGTTTCTTCTAAGCTTTGATTTGTTGGAAAAGTGTAGCGTGTATTTTCTCTGTCTGAGGCATACTCAAACATAGTTTCTGCATCGTCCAAGGTTACAGGTCGGAGCAATAAACGCTCCGTTTCTATAGATGGATACTGGGCAAATTTCACAAATATTGATTCCATGCTTTTTCCTCCATTAGAGCTTGATTCTCACTAGTCTAGCATAAATAAATTTGAATGACAAGTTTTTCTTGATTTTTGAAGCGGTTTCATATACAATAAAACCATCACATTTTTGATTTATGAACTGAAATGTGACAACCAAAACAATCCGACAATTGAAAGGTAGGTTATCTATATGTTAATCGGAATCCCAAAAGAAATTAAAAATAACGAAAACCGTGTCGCCCTCACACCTGCTGGTGTTCATAGCTTAGTTTCTCGTGGACATCGTGTCCTCATCGAAACAAATGCTGGTCTCGGTTCAGGATTTACTGATGCTGACTATCAAAAGCAAGGAGCTGAGATTGTCGCTACTGCTGCAGAAGCATGGGCTGCCGAGTTAGTCGTGAAAGTAAAAGAACCACTAGCTTCTGAATACGGTTATTTGCGCGACGATCTTTTCCTCTTCACCTACTTGCACATGGCCGCTGCACCAGAATTAGCAGAGGCTATGTTAGCAGCAAAAACAACAGGAATTGCCTATGAAACCGTTCGTGACAATCAAGGACAACTGCCGCTCCTCGTTCCTATGAGTGAGGTTGCAGGTCGTATGGCTGTTCAAATCGGAGCTCACTTCCTTACTAAGCAAGCTGGTGGCTCTGGTGTTTTACTTGGTGGTGTACCAGGTGTTCCAAAAGGAAAAGTAACCATCATCGGTGGTGGTGTCGTCGGTACACATGCTGCCCGCATCGCCCTTGGTCTTGGTGCTCAAGTGACTATTTTAGATATCAGTGCTAAACGTCTCTCAGTTCTAGAAGAAGTCTTTGGAAATCAAATCCAAACTCTTATGTCTAATTCATTCAACATCGAAGCAAGTGTGAGAGATGCTGATGTGGTGATTGGTGCAGTTCTCATCCCTGGGGCCAAAGCACCAAAATTGGTGACAGATGAGATGGTCAAACAAATGCGTCCAGGCTCTGTAATCGTTGACGTTGCCGTTGACCAAGGTGGCGTTATCGAGACAGCTGACCGTGTGACAACGCACGATGAACCTGTCTATGAAAAACACGGTGTCCTCCACTATGCCGTTGCCAATATCCCTGGTGCAGTTGCCCGTACTTCTACTATCGCCCTAACCAATGTCACTCTTCCTTACATCGAAGCTCTGGCTGGCAAAGGATTCACACAAGCAATTGCTGAAGATGAAGGCTTGCGTCAAGGTGTGACCACTTATCAAGGTTACTTGACCAGCCTCCCAGTTGCTCAAGGTCTCGATAAAGATCACACGTCAATCGACGAACTTGTTTAAAGATATACACTCATTAAAAAAGAGCAGTTCAAATCTGAACTGCTTTTTTTGCTATTCTGTTTCTTGGTTCTTTTCTTCAACCTTAACTGGAGCTGGTTCATAAGCTCGGATAATCTGAGCGACAACCGGATGGCGAACCACATCCTTGGCTGAAAAATGAACAAAGTCGATTTGGTGAATGTTCTTGAGCTTTTCTTGGGCATCAATCAAACCGGACTTAACATTGCGTGGTAGGTCAATCTGGCTGATATCTCCATTGACAATCATCTTGGAATTAAAGCCTAAACGAGTCAGGAACATCTTCATCTGCATGATGGTCGTATTTGTGCTTCATCTAAAATGACAAAGGCATCATCCAAGGTCCGCCCACGCATGTAGGCAAGGGGCGCGATTTCGATAATTTCACGCTCCATGAGACGAGTCGTTTGGTCTTTGCCAAGAATCTGATACAAGGCATCATAAACTGGTCGAAGATAGGGATCGACCTTCTCCTTAAGATCACCCGGAAGAAATCCTAGACTCTCACCTGCTTCGACTGCTGGTCGAGTGAGGATAATCCGCTTGACCTGCCCGCGTTTAAGAGCTGTCACTGCCAAGGTCACTGCAAGAAAGGTCTTCCCTGTCCCTGCTGGTCCGATTCCAAAGGTCACATCATGCTGTTTGACACTGTCCACATAAAGTTTTTGACCCAAGGTTTTGACACGGATCGGCTTCCCTGTATTGTCTTTGATAATTTCTTCTTCGTAAAGGGCGACAAACTTGTCAATTTCATCGTTTTTGACCATGCTAATCGCAGTCACCACATCTGGTGTGCCAACGGTCATTCCCCGATTCACCAAGACCATCAAAGCCTGAATAACCTGACGGGCTTCCTCACAGGCAGTCTCTTCTCCGATAACCTGGACAATCTCCGTACGAGCATGAATCACCACATCGAGCTCTTCTTCCATCAAACGAAGATGGCGCTCATTGGAACCAAAAAGATGGAACAAGTCATCTGGATGACTCAGTTGAATGTCTATTGAATGTTCCTTCAAATAAAGAACCTCTCTAATCCTTTTATTTCTTTATTATAGCAAAGAGAACAATAAAATACTAGCCTCATCTCATTGTCTCTAGTGTTCTAAGTATTCTTGCCAGATAGAGTCAAAATCTCCTAGGTTGAAAGAGAAACTGGCATGTTCCTCCAAAAAGCGACTCACCTCATCAAAATCATCCGTGTGTTTTGGAAAAGCTGACTCCTCAAAAGCAAGATCTGCCAAGATGGCTTTGGGGCTATTACTTTTAGGATTGCGCTCGGTCATGAGCCAAGTGTAAAATGATTTTCTCAATTCTTTCTCCTATCAAGACTTTTTTGATAAAACTTTTCTGATTCTTGAAAATTACTGGACTTAGCCTCTGAAACGTAGTGGTTTATAAAATCTGTTTTCGCATCTGTATAGGCGTCTCGATTGTGTTCAAATTTTTTCCACAAACTTAGTTTTAATTCCTGATACGCTTGGGCAATATCTGGATGCTGGCAGAGATAATCTCTAAAATAAATCTCGTCATGATCTCCCGTCATTCGCAAATGTAAATGAAAAACTTTCTCGGCAAAGCCCTGCTCTGTATAGCCTTTATTTAGCGAAATCCTGGTAGGACTCTCCGACATCACTAGCCAACCATTCTTCACCAATAAATCCCTAACTCTTGCTAAATCCTCTATTCTACCTACTTCTAGCAGAATATCAACGATATTTTTTGCCCAAATATTAGGAATAGCAGTGCTACCGATATGTTCTATTCTTTGAATAACATTTGCACCCAATATTTTTTTCAGATTTGTTTTTTCCAATTCATACCAGTCTTTCCACTCTGGCTTGTGCTCTACTAAAAAAATCGGAAAAAGTTGCCAGAGTTCCTCTAAACTCATTTCTTCAAGTTTCTTTTTCATGTCTATAAGACCTAAATCAGCTCTGTCCCAAACTGGTCTTGCTTGATTTTGCCAGCCTTCATCAAGCCACCGAGTGCTTTCTTGAACTGACCTTTAGAGATACCAAAGGTTGCCTTGATATCGTCAGGAGATGACTTATCATTCAAGGTCATGAAACCGCCATTGCTTTCCAAGTAGGTCAAATCATCTGGGCATCATTTTCCAACATCTCAAAAGAACGTGGTTTCAGGGATAGGTTCAAGGTACGATCCACTTCACGGAAACCAATGACACGCGCATCTAACACTTGCCCCAAACGTGGCTCTGCGTAGCGCTCACTTGGGTGAATGAAACCAAGCATGTTATTCTCTGGCAGATAGACAAAGGTCCCTGACAGCTTGAGGCGGTAAACAATGGCTGGCCAGTTTTGGTTTTGCATGTTGTTGTAGGCAGGACGAGCCAGACGTTGGAAGTCTTCCTGATACGCCAAAAGTCCCCAGATTCGGTCTTTCTTGTCCACTTCAAGACGGATGTAAAGTTTATCACCTTTCTTAGGCCAGAGTTCCTTGAGCTCAGGGAGGATATCGAGTGACACAACGATTTCTTTATCAGGTAGACCGGTATCAACAAAAACACCCAAGTCCTTACGAACTTCTGTTACCGTTCCCCAACCAAATTGGTCCTGAGTTGCAGTCACTTCTATGGTTGTCAGGCGGAGTTTTTGCTTCATATCCGTGTAGGCAAAACCTTTGACCGTATCCCCTACTGTATGATGACCTTCTTCCTTGGCAAGTGCATAGGTTTGACCATCCTTTTGCACAAAGTAAAAACGGTCATTTTCATCGATGATAAGTCCAACGATAAAACTTGCAAGATTTGTATTCATAGTTCCTTCTTTCGAATAAAACTCAGCCAGCAATGCCAACTGAGTTTTTCTGTTTATTTTTAGACTTCCAAAAGTTCCTTTTCTTTATTGGCAGTCATGTCGTCGATGTGTTTAACAGCATCGTCTGTTACTTTTTGAATATCTTTTTCAAGAGTTTTCAATTCGTCTTCAGTGATTTCTTTTGCTTTTTCTTGTTTCTTAGCTTCGTCCATAGCATCACGACGGATGTTACGAATAGCCACTTTAGCATTTTCACCGACCTTCTTCACTTCTTTGGCAAGGTCACGACGAGTTTCTTCTGTAAGAGCTGGGATAACCAAGCGAATCACAGAACCGTCATTAGCTGGTGTAATACCAAGGTCAGAAGCGTTCAAGGCACGTTCGATGTCTTTCAATGAAGACTTGTCAAATGGTGTTACCAACAAAACACGCGCTTCTGGAATAGTAATTGAAGCGATTTGGTTAAGAGGAGTTTCGACTCCATAGTATTCTACATGGATACGGTCTAGCAAGCTTGCGTTGGCACGACCGGCACGGATACCACCAAATTCACGAGCAAGTGATTGGTGAGACTGGGTCATTCTTTCTTTAGCTTTTTCTACAATTGCATTAGCCATAATTTTCTTATTCCTTTTCTTCGATATTGTTTGAAACTGTTGTTCCGATATTTTCACCAAATACGACACGTTTGATGTTGCCTGGTTGGTTCATGTTAAAGACAACCAAGTCAATGTCGTTGTCCATAGAGAGGGTCGAAGCTGTTGAGTCCATGATACGAAGACCTTTATTGATAACATCACGGTGGGTCAATTCTTCAAACTTAACAGCTGTCTTGTCTTTCTTAGGATCGGCATTGTAAACACCGTCTACGCCATTTTTAGCCATAAGGATGGCATCTGCTTCAATTTCAGCTGCACGAAGGGCTGCTGTTGTATCTGTTGAGAAGTAAGGTGAACCAATCCCAGCACCAAAGATAACGATACGACCCTTTTCAAGGTGGCGAAGGGCACGTCCACGTACATAAGGTTCTGCCACTTGTTGCATGGCAATGGCTGTTTGCACACGCGTATCGACACCAACTTGTTGCAATGAATCTGCCATCACAAGAGCATTCATCACAGTCCCAAGCATTCCAGTGTAATCTGCCTGAACACGGTCCATTCCTGCTTCTGCAGCAGGTTCCCCACGCCAGAGATTTCCTCCACCAATAACAAGGGCAATTTCGATACCTAAGCTATGAACTTCTTGAATCTCTTTTGCGATTGTTTGAACTGTCTGGATATCAATCCCTACGCCACGTTCACCGGCAAGGGCTTCACCTGATAACTTGATTAAAATACGTTTATACTTGGGATTCGCCATTTTTACTCTCCTTTTTTTATCCTACCTATTTTATCACAATTTCTAAGATTTTTATAGTATCATGAGCAATTCTTTGAAAAAAATTAGACCGTTAAAAATTCCTCTAAGTCGGTAAGAGCACGCTCTGCAATTTTTTCATAACGAGCCTTCTTATCACGGATACGCTCGCCATCCAATTCCTTGATAATCCCAAAATTGACATTCATGGGTTGGAAATGTTTGCTATCAGCGTGAGTGATGTAATGAGCCAGACTTCCAATCGCTGTGGTCTCTGGGAAGATAGCTTCACTTTCACCCTTAAAGAGACGAGCTGCGTTAATACCTGCAACCAACCCTGAAGCTGCTGACTCAACATAGCCTTCTACACCCGTCATTTGACCAGCAAAGAAAAGGTTTGGCTGTTTCTTAGAACGATAGGTCTGCTCAAGAAGATTTGGCGAATCCATGTAAGAATTGCGGTGCATGACCCCATAGCGAACAAACTCCGCATTTTCAAGACCTGGAATCATTTGGAAGACACGCTTTTGTTCTCCCCATTTGAGGTGGGTCTGGAAACCGACGATATTGTAGAGACTACCAGCCGCATTATCCTGACGAAGCTGGACAACTGCATAAGGGGTTTTGAATTCGCCATCACGAGGCCCCGTATAGTCGTCTGGGTACTCCAGACCAACTGGTTTCATAGGACCATAAAGCATGGTTTTAATGCCACGCTTAGCCATGACTTCGATAGGCATACATCCTTCAAAGTACTTTTCTTTTTCAAAGGAATTGAGCGGTGCTTCTTCCGCATTGACCAAGGCTTCATGGAAATCCATAAATTCTTGTTTGGTCATTGGAGCGTTGAGGTAGGCTGCTTCTCCCTTGTCATAACGAGACTTGAGATAGACCTTACTCATATCAATGGTATTGACATCGATAATAGGCGCCGTCGCGTCGTAGAAATAGAATCCATCACCGTCATTAAGGGCATGAATCTTCTCAGCTAGGGCATCGCTGGTCAAAGGACCGGTAGCGACAACTGTGATTACATCAGTCGGCAATTCTGTAATTTCATCACGAACCACCTCAATCAAGGGGTGGTTGGCTACTTTTTCGGTCACCATTTGGGAGAAACCGTCACGGTCCACCGCAAGGGCACCGCCCGCAGGAACACGTGTAGCTTCAGCAGATTCCAAGATAACAGAACCCAAGCGACGCATTTCTTCCTTCAGAAGCCCAACTGCATTGGTCAAAGCATCCCCACGTAAGGAATTGGAACAAACCAATTCAGCAAAATTGTCTGTTTTGTGCTGAGGTGTTGACTTGACCCCACGCATTTCATAGAGTTTAACTGGAATACCACGTTCTGCGATTTGGTAAGCTGCTTCAGACCCTGCCAAACCTGCTCCGATAACATTGATATAAGATTGAGACATGACACTAATACCTCTTTGGGTGGAACCTAAGTTCATATCAAAACAAGCTACTAGACTGTTTGACACCCACAAATCTTTCTAAATTTTCTTTTACTAGTATAACAAAAAAAAGGGAAGAAGGCAAACTTCCCTGTTTAGTCATTTTCTTGATTTTCTTCCCAATCGTGGTAGGCAGCATAGAGCTGGCTTTTATTCCACTGGTAGAGTTTTGCAACTTCCTTTATGGCTTGATTTTTCTTCATGCCTTGCTGGATACGAGATTGGATTTCTGAAAACAAGTCCTCCTCGTCCTTTTCCTCCACATCCTGACTGGCACCTTCAACAATGAGAAGGCATTCGCCCTTGAGTGGCGTTTCAGCTATGCTTTCTAATAATTCAGAAATGGTACCTCGTTGGTATTCTTCATAGATTTTAGTCAATTCTCTGACCAAGACCACCGAGCGATCGCCGTAAACTGCTAGCATATTTTCTAGCGTATCCGCTACACGATGGGGTGATTCATAGAAAATCTGAGTTTCTGGATAATCTTTTTTTAAGTCGAAAAATTGCTTTTGCTGGCCTGATTTTCTCGGTAAGAAACCGTAAAAGATATGTGGCTGTGGCGCTAGGCCACTGGAAATCAAGGCAGAAATCCCTGCAGAAGCACCTGGAACGGTAACAACTGCGATTTCTTCCTCAATAGCTGCCTTGACCAAATCATGACCAGGGTCCGAGATACTAGGCAGACCCGCATCGGATACCTGAGCAATACTTTGTCCTGCTTTCAAGAAACCAATCAAATCAGGAATTTTTTCCTTGGCATTGTGCTCGTGAAAACTAATCTGCTTGGTGGAAATGTCAAAATGCTTGAGCAAAAGTCCTGTATTGCGCGTGTCCTCAGCTGCAATCCAGTCCACTTCTTTCAAGGTCTGAATGGCACGAAAGGTCATGTCATCTAGATTGCCAATCGGCGTTGCTACTAGGTAAAGCTTGCCATAGGGAGATTGTCCCTTAAAACTTTTTTGAATCTGCATGCCTACTCCCTGTATAACAACTCGTCACAGAACATACATTCCTCGTCCTGCTCCCGGCGTTGTCCATAAAAATCATTACATACATGAAAACCGTCCTTATAGATCCGACGGACGCTTTCACGAACATGCTTGGCCTTGACGGGAGTATCTGCTTCCACCTCGCCTAAGCGTTCGCGCAACTTACTATTTTCCAAGCGAAGAGCTGTATTTTCCTCTACCAGGCTCTTGAGATTTTTCTTGATGGCTTCTACATCAGCCAAGGTCACTAGTAACTGTTGGGAAAAATCGTCTAGCGCATCAAATAATTCTTTTTTGTCCATAAACCAGCCCTTTCCTTTCTTAATCCTTTTTTGAGTTTATATTTCTTTCAAGACTAGATATTCCATGGCGTTTTGAAAGCTGACATTGGCTTGCCACATTTTTCTGGCTTCTAGCAAATCTTGTAGAATCTGTCGAATCCTTGCTTGCAAGAGATCCTGCCCACAGAGCACTTCGAGGATTCGCAAAACCTGATCTTGTTTTTCCTTGTCATCTGCCAAGCTGGCTAATTTCGCAACTTGGAGATAACTTTCTTTTTTCTTAGCTAATAACCAGGTCAGCAGGCGTTCGCTCTCATCCACCAAGGTCCAAAAACTTGCCTGGTTTGCCAGTTTTTCTGCTTCAACACGTGATTGACAAAACTGGGCTAAAAGAGTCGCTTTTTTCTTAACTAGACCTGCTTGCTCTAATTGATGGATGAGTTTTTCTTCTTGCTTTTTAAAGTGGAAAATCTGGGTCCGACTCCGGATAGTTGGCAACATCTTTTCCTCATCGCTGGTCAAGAAGAAAATATAAACCTCACTCTGGGGTTCTTCGATGACCTTGAGCAGAGAATTAGCCGCGTTAGGATGCATTTTCTCCGCCTGCTCAATAATAAAGACCTGCTGCTGACTTTCAATCCCTGCTTGAGAAAACTGACCCACCAATTCCCGAATGCGTTCTGTCTTGATGACCTGATTGACTGGCTTAATCAAGGTAACATCGGGGAATTCTTCCTGTTCAATCAGCTTGCAGTTTCGGCATTTCTCACATGGTAGAACGCCTACTTTATCCGTACAAAAGAGGCTCTTAGCCAAAAACTGCGCCATTTCCAAGCTTCCAAAGAAACCTGAAAAGAGATAGGCGTGATTGAGCTGATCTTGTTCTAGGATACGGACAAAGCGGTCAAACTGGTCTGGCTGCCAAGCTTTAGTTGTTCTTGTTTCATTTAGCCAAGCCCATTCTGTCAAACAAGACAGCCTTGGTCGTTTCCACAACTTGCTCCAAAGGAAGACTCGCATCAATCTTAACAATGCGATTTCCTTCTTTGTCCAGAAGAGAAAGGTAACCTTGACGAACTTTCTTGTGCAAGTCTAAACCTTCCATGTCCAAACGATTGACCTCGCGGTCACTATTAGCAGCAATGCGAGCCAGTCCTTCTTCCACCTCAATGTCAAAATAGAGGGTCAAATCGGGTTTAAGGCCATCTGTCGCAAAGTGATTGAGCCAATCAATGGCAGCAATATCCAAGCCACGGCCAAATCCCTGATAAGCAACAGAACTATCGATGAAGCGGTCCATAATGACCAACTTGCCAGCTTCAAGTGCTGGAAGAACTTTTTCTACCAAATGCTGTCTGCGACTGGCGATATAGAGAAGAAGCTCTGTTTTAGGATCCATCTGCGTATGACTTGGATCCAAAATCACTTCCCTAATCTTCTCCCCGATCAAGACTCCGCCAGGTTCACGGGTCGTCAACACTTCTACTCCTTTTTCCTCTAAAATTGGGAGTAGAGCCTCTAAAACACTGGTCTTTCCTGCTCCCTCTGGTCCCTCAAGAGAGACTAAAAATCCTTTTGACATGTCTAACTCATTTCTTTTTTACTATCTTCTATTCTATCAAAAAAATAGATTTTTGTGACAATCTTTTTGCGTCTTCTCCATTCAATCGACCATAAAAGAGGCTGGTAGTCATCCAACCTCTTATTTACCTAGTTCTTGTGTTCGTTTGTAGGATTGCTGAACTGCGTCCATGACTGTGCCTCTAAAGGCATGTTCTTCCAGACTTGCTACACCAGCGATAGTCGAACCACCTGGGCTGCAAACTTGGTCTTTCAAAACTCCAGGATGTTGCTGACTTTCGAGGACCATTTGTCCAGCGCCGACTACTGTTTGGGCTGCCATTTTCAAGGCCCTTTCTCGGGGCAATCCTGATTGAACACCCGCATCTGCCAAAGCCTCGATAAAGAGGTAGACAAAAGCTGGTCCACAACCTGCAAGACCTGTCGCCGCGTCAATTAAGTCATCCCCAAGCTCAACCAAAAGACCAGCCTTGGATAAAAGCTGACAAAAGAGTTCACCGTCCTCAGCAAGACAGTTTGCTGACATGGCATAACTAATCACCCCTTGACCAATAGCCACTGGAGTATTGGGCATGATGCGAATAATTCGGTGGTGACTTGGAAGTAGTCTAGCCAGTTTTTCCAAGGTCAATCCAGCCGCCATGGAAATCAAAAGAAGGCTCTCTCGTTTTTCAAGGATGGTCTGGTATTGAGAAAGCAAGTCTGAGAACTGAGCAGGCTTAACTCCTAGAAAAATCACATCTGCTTCTGCGAAGATTTCGTCATTGCTGGAAGCCTGACCACCAAAGTTGGCAATGAAAGCATCTACTTTTGCTTGACTACGATTGGCAAGGAGAATCTGAGCACCCGTCTTGGCCTGCACAACAGCCTTGGCCAAACTAGCTCCCATATTCCCCAAACCGATAAATCCAATCTTCATCTCTTACTCCCTTATCTGTCCGTTACCAGTAACCACATACTTGTAGCTGGTCAACTCTTTCAAGCCCATTGGACCACGCGCATGCAGTTTCTGAGTAGAAATCCCCATCTCACATCCAAGTCCAAACTGGCCCCCGTCAGTGAAACGCGTTGAGGCATTGACATAAACCGCTGCAGAGTCCACTTGATCTGTAAAGTAGGCTGCAGATTCAGCATTTTCCGTCACAATGGCATCCGAATGATGGGTACTGTGAGCTTCAATATGCTCAACTGCTTCTTCTAAACTGCTCACAACCTTAATCGCTAGGATATAATCTAAAAACTCAGTGTCAAAGTCTTGTGCCTCAGCTGCTCGACCTGAAACAAACTGACTTGCTTGGCTATCCAAGCGGAATTGAATTGGTTCCAGTCCAGCTTCTTTCCGACTTGTAACCAGCACTTTCTCCAAGCGAGGAAGAAAACGTCCTGCCTTGTCTTCATGAACCAGCAAGACCTCCATAGCATTGCAGACAGAAGGACGACTGGTTTTAGCATTGTTAATGATAGACAGAGCCTTGTCTTCATCGGCATCCTTATCCACATAGACATGTACAATCCCAGTTCCTGTCTCGATAACGGGTACGATAGCATTTTCAACCACGGCATTGATCAAGCCAGCACCTCCACGAGGAATAAGAAGGTCTAGATAACCCTTGGCCTTCATCATAGCATAGCTACTTTCACGACTAGTATCTTCCACCAGTTGAATCACCTCTGGATGGATGATCGTCGTCTCCAAGCCCTTCTTTAAGGCTGTGACAATAGCATGAGCAGTTTGATAGGCATCCTTACCACTACGAAGAACGACCGCATTTCCACTCTTGAGAGCCAAAGCAGCCGCATCCGACGTCACATTTGGACGGCTTTCATAGATAATACCGATAACCCCCATAGCCACACGTTTCTTGGTAATAACCAAGCCATTTTCAAGCTGACTTGTCTCTAGGACTTCACCGATGGGATCTGGTAAAGCAACCACTTCACGAATCCCTCTTGCCATCGCTTCTATACGTCCTTCATCCAAATAAAGACGGTCTAGCATAACATCTGAGATTTTCCCCTTGGCCGCTGCCATATCAAGGGCATTGGCTTCTAGAATCTCCTCAGTAGCTGCCAATAAGTGATCAGCCATGGCTAGCAAGGCTTGGTTTTTCACTGCTTCACTGGCAGTATTGATTGATTTCTTAACAGCTTGTATCTGTTCAAATTGTTCTTGTGTCCTTACCATCGTTCACCTCTAAAATTCTGTAAAGAGCAGCTGGATTTCAGGAGTGATGGAAATCCAGTCATCACGGTGAATCAAGACTCCCTTAGCTTTTTGAGAACGGAGCATATCTTCTAGGGCTGAGACACCAAACTGGACACGTCCCTTTCCAAGAGATTGGCCTGTTTCTTTATCTGCTACTGTGACAATATCATGGTAAGAGAAGTTCCCTTCCACTTCTACCACACCTGATAAAAGGAGACTTTTTCCGTTTTTTGAAAGTGCTTCTGCAGCTCCACCATCTACCCAAATCGTTCCTTGACTTTGAGCATAAAAAGCCAACCATTGTTTCTGGGTACGAAGGCCCTTCTCTTGCGCAACAAAGAAAGAACCATCCTTGGTCTCGTCCGCCGCCTCAATCAGGGCATCTGATTTCAGGGACGAGCAGATATAGACTGGCACACCCGACTCCGTTGCGATCGTAGCCGCCTTGATTTTTGTCAGCATACCCCCAGTACCGTTTGACGAACCTGCTCCACCAGCCATATCAATAATCTCACGATTGATAGTCTCAATTTTGTCCAAGCGTTTGGCTGTTGGATCTGAGTTGGGATTTCCAGTATAGAGACCGTCCACATCTGTCAAGAGAACTAAAAGATCCGCTTGGACCATCGCCGCTACCTGGGCACTCAGAGTGTCATTGTCCCCAACCTTGAGCTCATCAATAACGACACTGTCATTCTCGTTGATGATGGGAATTGCACCACGATGAAGCAATACAGACAAGGCCTGGTGGGCGTTCTTATAGCGACGTTTATCTACAAAATCATCCTGTGTCAGCAAGATTTGTGCAGAAACGATCTGGCGCATGAGGAGATTGGTTGTGTATTCCTCCAACAAAAGTCCCTGACCAACTGCAGCCGAAGCTTGTTTATCTGCAATCTTGGTCGGACGCTTTTTAAAACCCAAAGCTCCAAAACCAGCAGCAACTGCACCAGATGACACTAAAATCAACTCATGCCCTGCTTCATGCAACATAGCCAACTGCTGGGTAATTGCCTTTACTTTACTTCTTGATAAACTCCCGTCTTCATTTGTCAAGGAGGAAGTCCCTACCTTAAAGACGATTCGTTTGTACTTCATATTCTCACTCCGATTCTTCATATTTATCCATTATAACATGAATGCTTTAAAATAGAAAAGACTTGAAATGAAAAAGGTTGAGACAAGGCATCTCAACTCTTTTATCTATTCTCATTTTTTCGCAATCTTTCCAGCGTTTCTTTAAAATCACTGGAATATCTGCTGTGAACTCCAAGGTTTCACCTGTTCTCGGATGGGTAAAACCTAGAGTCTTAGCATGGAGAAACTGTCCATGTCCTTTCAAAGTCTTACGAGGACCATAGACTTCATCACCAGCGACTGGATGGCCAATATAAGCCATATGAACACGGATCTGGTGGGTACGCCCTGTTTCCAGTTGCAACTCTAGCAAAGTATAATCTCCAAAGCGTTCCAAGACTTGAAAACGAGTCACTGCTGGCTTCCCTTTAGCAGTCACTGCCTGTTTCTTACGATCTTTTTCACTACGGCCAATCGGAGCTTCAATCACACCACGATCATTGGGCAGATTGCCATGCACAATCGCCCAGTATTTACGTAGAGACTTCTTATCCTTGAGTTCTTGGGCAAGTGCCAAGTGTGCCTCGTCATTCTTAGCAATCATAAGGAGACCTGACGTATCCTTGTCAATGCGGTGAACGATACCCGGTCGGAGAACACCATTGATACCTGACAAGTCTTTTATATGGTACATGAGGGCATTGACCAAGGTTCCACTGGTATGACCGGCGCTGGGATGAACCACCATCCCCTGAGGTTTGTTAACAACGGCTACATCCTCATCTTGGTAGATAATCTCGAGCGGCAGATTCTCAGCCACATACTCTAAGACCTCTGGTTCTGGCACATGGTAGGTGACGATATCCCCCCTCTTGGACAGTGTATTTGGCTTTCTTTACTTGCCCATTCACCAAAACTTGTCCAGCCTTAATTTGTTCATTCGCGAGACTGCGTGACAATTCTGTCAGGTCCGACAGAGCCTTGTCTAGACGTTGCCCACCAGTTTCAATTTTTATTTCCATTTACTTCCTCTTTAAGCATTGCAATCAATAAAACAATGACACCGACTGTCAAATAGCTGTCAGCAACATTGAAAATCGCAAAATTGATAAAGTCTAGGTGAAACATATCCACCACAAACCTTGACTCATTCTGTCGATAAAGTTGCCCAGACCTCCCGCGATTATCAAAGTCAGTCCAAAAACCAACCAGAGAGAATCCTCCATGTGTTTATGTAAATACCCAATGGCACCGACCATGACGACCAGTGTAATGACAGCAAATAACCACTGCTGATCTTGTAACATGGAGAAGGCTGCTCCTCTATTTTGCAGATAGGTCAAGCTAACGAGATTGGGGATCCACGAGCGCACTTCACCCAGTGGAATCTGCTGGACAACATAATTTTTGATCAACTGATCCAGCCCAATCAAAAGCAGTACAATGACTGCTACTATTCCTCTTTTTTTCATGATTTCCTCTTTTGATCAAAATATTCTTGCATGACTTCTACGAAAAGAGTCCCAGCTTGGCTAAGCTCCACTTCTTCCCGTTTGACATAGACCATGCGATTATCTAGATTATCCTTGAGACGAATGACTGTGATTCCATTAACACTGTCACTATCTAAAAATCCAGATCCAGTCGCATAGGCATCTGTCCGTTCCAAAATACCATTCAAAGTAGCACGGTCCGTCACATTAAACATCTGCGAGCTCGCGCTGGTATCGACAAAGTTCTCTGAATAGTAAAGATACTCATCTTTTTCCTGAGTAAAACGAACCGTTGGCAGATCTGCTAGGTCCTCCATGACCAATTCCTCTTTCTGTGCTAAAGGATGTCCTTCACGAAGATAAATGTGAGTCTGGAAAGGAATTAGTTCAATAACTTCTAAACCAAGCTTTTCAACCCGTTGCATGATGCCCTTTTTATTTTGGTTGTTGAGGTAGATAATCCCAATCTCACTGTGTCCTTGGGCTACTTCGTCTAATATTTGAACTGTGGTAGACTCAAAAATACGAAAGTTCTTATAATCAGGATAACGCTCTGAAAAGGCCGTAATCGTTGGTGGCAAGAAGTCATAGTGCTGGCTGGCAATGGAAAATTCATCCTTTTCTTCCTCAGGATTGGCATACTGATTTTGAAAAACATCGAAGCCTTTGACTAATTCTTGCGCTTTCTCATAAAATTCCATTCCACGACGAGTCAAAAATGTTCCCGAACTTGTTCGACGAAAAATCTTAAAACCCAGCTCTTTTTCCAAATCGCGCACAGAAATAGACAGACTTGGCTGACTAACATACATCTTTTCAGCAGCTTCACGGAAAGTACCACTATTGGCAATAGCCACAACATAGCGTAATTGTTGAATGTTCATCTTTTACCCCCAACTTCTCTATCTGTTCATTATACCATATTTCAGAACTTTTCCAAAAAGGAAAAGATATCCATCACAAACTCAAAGCTAACTACTCTCTATTAAATTAAATATAGATATCAAAACAAAAAAATAGGCTCTCCGAAAAATTCAGAAAGCCTGATTTTATGCTAGTTCTAGCTTCCTCACCTTAAAAATATCAAGGCTCGGGATAAAAAGGTTCACTGGACCTTTTTATTTAGCGATTGGGTAAACAGAAACTTGTTTTTTATCGCGACCTTTACGTTCAAAGCGTACTACGCCTTCAACTTTAGCGAACAAAGTATCGTCTCCACCACGTCCAACGTTTACACCTGGATAGATATGTGTACCACGTTGACGGTAAAGGATTGATCCACCTGTTACAGTTTGTCCGTCAGTCGCTTTTAGCTCCAAGACGTTTCGCTTGTGAATCACGTCCGTTTGATGTAGAACCTCCACCTTTTTTTGTGGGCGAAAAAGTTGCAAGTTGTTAAGAGTCATTTTTTTAACATAATGTTTTCCTCCGTGTTAGTTTTCTGTGATAACTCTGGTTTGGACGAACTCAGAAGAGTTCTCCGATAAGTTTGCCATACCTAAGAAAAATGATTCGAAGAATAACTGGGTCATTTCTCTCTGGTGTGAAGGAAGATCCGCTGGTATATCAACCTTTAGATAGCCACCTTCATCTTCGTTTAATTCTAAGATTGGTTCATAGCCTGCAAATTTCTCAATGGAATTGACAAAGTTAATGGCAAGCGTAGAAACCGATGCACACACGACATCTAAGCCGTATTCGCCACTTTCGGCGTGTCCAGTAATTTCCGCACTCCTCAGCTCGCCATCTTCGGCTCTCTCAAAGACTGCTTGTATCATGTGTTCTCCTTAAAATTAAGCGTTGATCGCGTTGATGACAACTTTTGTATATGGTTGACGGTGACCTTGTTTACGGTGGCTACCTTTTTTAGGTTTGTACTTATAAGTAACAACTTTCTTTTGTTTTCCTTGTTTTTCAACAGTTCCAACTACAGTAGCTCCAGCAACAAGTGGAGTTCCGACAACAGTGTTTTCACCACCAACAAGAACAACTTCGTTAAAAGTAACTTCTTGACCAGCTTCAACGTTCAATTTTTCAACGTAAACTGCTTGACCAACTTCAACTTTAACTTGTTTTCCGCCAGTTTTGATAATTGCGTATGTGCTCATTATGCACCTCCTATGATTTTTAGGGTTTCCCCGTATTTTTGTGAAGACTCGCCTAGCATCGTGGGACGAACCACTTTATACTCACTATGTGAGCAACGATGTTCGTGCGGTTGCACAGGATTGTGCATAGTCAACTCTTCAAGTATAGCATATCTTCTTTTTTCTTACAAGCGAAATCAATCAAATTTAAGCTTTTTCTTTCCCTTTTTTTCTCCAAGAAGCAAAAAGCATACTGAAGTAAAAGATACTCATCATAAGAGGAACACCTAGAATTGTCTTCTCCTGATAGTAAATCGTCAAATAAGCTGAAAAAACAACTCCGAAGACAAAACTGCTAAGCAAGCTAACAAAAATCAAGCCCTCTCGTAGAAAAGGCGTATGCTTGGTCCGGAAATAATCTCCAAAGGCCAACATGGTACGTTTGATATTCCCTGTCATAAAAGCATTATTATAGGCGATACCCGAAACTTCTCCAAAGGCTGTTGTCACCAGTCCCATACAAAACGCTAAGGGTGGAACTAGGTAGATATTGTCTACTGACAAGGGAACAAAACCAATGATTATGGATAAGACCGCGAGTGGTATCAAGGACAAAATCGGCTTTTTAACAATTCGAAGTTTTTCCTTATACAATGTCAGAAAAAAGACACCCATCATAAAGGACAACAAGGTCATTACTTTAGCACTGGCGTCCGAGACATTCTGCTGAATGAGTCCTACAGAAAGAAAAACCACATTCCCAGTTTGTCCAGCCACAAGGGTGTTTCCTCGCACGATAAAGGTATAGGCATCGACATATCCTGCACAAAAAGTCAAAAAAAGCGCTAGTCTCTTAGACTGACGTGATATTTTTCTTATTGGTAATAATCTCATTTTCTCTCCCTTCTCATTTCATCTACCTATCTAAATATTGTACCACTTTCTCCAAGAAATGCGTAGTCCATTTGAAAATTTTTACCATCTGTTGGATAGTCCTTCTTTTCTATGTTATAATGAAGGAAGGATCTGAAGTCGGAAAGGAGTATTTATGCTTAAATTAGGTGTCATCGGAACAAGCGCTATCAGTCATCATTTTGTAGAAGCTGCTCATGCTAGCGGAGAATACCAGCTGGTCGCAGTCTATTCTAGAAAACGAGAAACTGCCGCAACCTTTGCTTCTTGTTATCAAGATATCCAACTCTTTGATCAATTAGAAGACTTCTTTAAGTCTTCCTTTGATGTGGTCTATATCGCCAGTCCAAACTCCTTGCATTTTGTTCAAGCAAAGGCTGCCTTATCTGCTGGTAAGCACGTCATTCTTGAAAAACCAGCTGTCACTCAGCCACAAGAATGGCTGAATTTGAGACAGACAGCTGAGAAAAATCACTGTTTTATCTTTGAGGCAGCTCGTAATTACCACGAGGAAGCCTTTACCACTATCAAGAATTTTTTGGCAGACAAGCAAATTTGGGGAGCAGATTTCAACTATGTCAAGTATTCTTCCAAGATGCCTGACTTATTGGCTGGACAGACGCCAAATGTCTTTTTCAGACCGTTTTGCTGGTGGAGCTCTTATGGACTTGGGGATTTATCCTCTCTACGCGCCGTTCGTCTTTTTGGAAAGGCTCAGGACGCAACCTACCAGGCCCAACAGCTTGAGAATAGCATTGACCTAAATGGAGACGGTATCCTCTTCTACCCTGACTTTCAAGTTCATATCAAGGCTGGGAAAAACATCACTTCCAATCTTCCTTGCGAGATTTATACAGTAGATGGAACCTTGACCCTTAACACGATTGAACATGTCCGCTCAGCTATTTTTAGCGACCACCAAGGAAATCAAGTCCAGCTCCCTATCCAACAGGCTCCCCATACGATGACTGAGGAAGTTGCTGCATTTGCACACATGATCCAGCAACCAGACCAGACGCTCTACCAGAACTGGCTGGATGATGCAGGCTCTGTTCATGATTTACTCTATACCATGCGCCAGACTGCTAGCATTAGATTCGAGGCAGAAAAATGAAAACCAAACTACCGACTGAATGGCAGGAATTGAGTGACCAACTCGGTTTCCAAGAATTTACCCCCATTCAAACTCAACTATTTGAGCCTATACTTGCTGGAGAAAACCTCCTAGGAGTGAGCCCAACAGGAACTGGTAAGACCCTAGCTTACCTCCTGCCAAGTCTTCTCAGACTACAAAAGAAAAAAGCCCAGCAACTCTTGATTATAGCACCAAATACGGAACTTGCTGGACAGATTTTTGACGTATGTAAAACGTGGGCTGAAGCTATCGGCTTGACTGCTCAGCTCTTCTTATCAGGTTCGAGTCAGAAACGCCAGATTGAACGCCTCAAAAAAGGACCAGAAATTCTAATCGGTACTCCTGGCCGTATCTTTGAGTTGATTAAATTGAAAAAGATCAAGATGATGAATGTAGAAACCATCATTCTGGATGAATTTGACCAATTGCTCGATGATTCTCAGATTCACTTTGTCGAGAAAATCACTCACTACGCACCTCGTGACCACCAACTCATCTACATGAGTGCGACGACCAAGTTTGACCAAGAAAAGATTGCACCAAACACGCGCACCATTGATCTCTCTGATCAAAAGCTGGACAACATCCAACATTTCTACATGCAGGTAGACCAACGTCACCGAGTAGACATGCTACGAAAGCTAGCTCATGTAGAGGATTTTCGTGGTCTGGTCTTCTTTAATAGTTTGTCAGACCTTGGAAGTGCAGAAGAAAAACTACAGTATCGAGATGTCTTGGCTGTTTCTCTTGCTAGTGATGTCAATGTTAAGTTTCGAAAAGTTATCTTAGAAAAGTTTAAGGACAAGCAGCTAACCCTACTCCTTGCAACTGATCTTTTGGCTCGTGGAATTGATATCGATAGCCTAGAATGTGTCGTAAACTTCGACGTCCCTAGAGATATGGAAACCTATACCCACCGTGCTGGCCGTACAGGTCGCATGGGTAAAGACGGCTATGTTATTACTCTGGTAACCCATCCTGAAGAACTGAAAAAACTCAAGAAGTTCGCAAGTGTACGTGAAATTGTCCTAAAAAATCAAGAACTCTATATCAAATAAGGTTGGCATTCGCCAACCTTTTTCTTATCCCCAAGTAATTTCTAATTGATAGCTGGCAAAGGGGTATCCCTCTTGGTTTTGCAGTTGATAGGCGAGTTCAATCTTTTGCCTATCCAGTTCATAGTGATTCGTTTGAATGATAAACTCCTGCATCCCCATCGGAGTCGGAATATAGGCTAAACTATCACTATTCTTGAGAAAACGCATAATGGTCTTCGGATTGGAAAAACGGGTCATCACTAGTTCTTGACCATGGAATTTAATGACCACTTTCTCCTTTTCCTCATTGTAGAAAAGCAGATAGCTATAATCTCCCTTTTCACGCACTTCCACGTCATAAAGTTGGTCTATGACTTCCAACTGTTCATCAAACTGAATCCTATTTCGCATCCGAATCTTCACATCAAATCCTCTTTCTTGTCTCTTGTCCTACTATTTTACCAAAAAGAGCAGGATTTTGCTATAATGGTCATATGAACGAAAAAGTATTCCGTGACCCAGTTCACAACTATATCCATGTAAACAATCAAGTCATCTATGACCTGATCAATACAAAAGAATTTCAACGTCTTCGCCGTATCAAGCAACTAGGAACTTCCAGCTATACCTTCCATGGTGGCGAGCACAGTCGCTTTTCCCACTGTTTGGGGGTCTATGAGATTGCTCGACGTATCACAGAGATTTTTGAAGAAAAATATCCTGAAGAATGGGACCCTGCTGAGTCTCTCTTGACCATGACCGCTGCGCTCCTACATGACCTTGGACATGGTGCCTACTCTCATACTTTTGAACATCTCTTTGATACAGATCATGAGGCCATTACCCAGGAAATCATCCAAAGTCCTGAGACAGAGATTCACCAAGTCCTGCTACAAGTAGCGCCCGATTTTCCGGAAAGGTAGCCAGTGTCATTGACCATACCTACCCTAACAAACAGGTCGTACAGCTCATTTCTAGTCAGATTGATGCAGACCGCATGGACTATCTCTTGCGCGACTCCTATTTTACAGGAGCATCTTATGGGGAATTTGACCTGACTCGCATCCTTCGAGTCATTCGTCCAGTCGAAAATGGTATCGCCTTTCAGCGCAATGGCATGCACGCCATCGAAGACTATGTTCTCAGTCGCTACCAGATGTATATGCAGGTTTATTTCCACCCAGCAACACGGGCCATGGAGGTTCTCCTACAAAATCTCCTCAAACGCGCCAAGGAACTCTATCCTGAAGACAAGGACTTCTTTGCACGCACTTCTCCTCATTTGCTACCTTTTTTTGAAAAGAAAGTTACTCTATCTGACTATCTGGCACTTGATGACGGCGTGATGAATACCTACTTCCAACTCTGGATGACCAGTCCTGACAAGATTCTCGCAGACTTGTCGCAACGCTTTGTCAACCGCAAGGTCTTTAAATCCATTACTTTTTCAGAAAAAGACCAAGACCAACTCGCAACCATGAGACAACTGGTTGAAGAAATCGGTTTTGATCCAGACTACTACACTGCTATTCATAAGAACTTTGACCTCCCTTATGATATCTATCGTCCCGAATCTGAAAATCCACGGACACAGATTGAGATTTTACAAAAAAATGGGGAGCTGGCAGAACTCTCTAGCCTGTCCCCTATCGTCCAATCCCTTGCTGGCAGCCGCCACGGAGACAATCGTTTTTATTTCCCAAAGAAATGTTGGACCAAAACAGTATCTTCGCAAGCATTACCCAGCAATTTTTACACTTGATTGAGAACGATCATTTTACCCCAAATAAGAACGAATAGAGGAAATTTATGAGTATTAAACTAATCGCCGTCGATATCGATGGTACCCTGGTTAACAGTAAAAAAGAAATCACTCCGGAAGTCTTTTCTGCCATCCAAGATGCCAAAGAAGCTGGCGTCAAAGTCGTGATTGCAACGGGTCGTCCTATCGCAGGTGTTGCCAAACTCCTGGACGACTTGCAGTTGAGAGACGAGGGTGACTATGTGGTAACCTTCAACGGTGCCCTTGTCCAAGAGACTGCTACTGGCCATGAGATTATTAGCGAATCCTTGACCTATGAGGATTATCTGGATATGGAATTTCTCAGTCGCAAGCTCGGTGTCCACATGCACGCTATTACCAAGGACGGTATCTATACTGCCAATCGCAATATCGGAAAGTACACGGTGCACGAATCAACCCTCGTCAGCATGCCCATCTTCTACCGCACCCCTGAAGAAATGGCTGACAAGGAAATCGTCAAGTGTATGTTTATCGATGAACCGGAAATTCTCGATGCTGCGATTGAAAAGATACCAGCAGAATTTTACGAGCGCTACTCCATCAACAAATCTGCTCCTTTCTACCTCGAACTCCTTAAAAAGAATATAGACAAGGGTTCAGCTATTACCCATCTAGCTGAAAAACTCGGATTGACCAAAGATGAAACCATGGCGATCGGTGACGAAGAGAATGACCGCGCCATGCTGGAAGTCGTTGGCAACCCCGTTGTCATGGAAAATGGAAATCCAGAACTCAAAAAAATCGCCAAATACATCACCAAAACAAACGACGAATCCGGCGTCGCCCATGCTATCCGTACGTGGGTACTGTAAAATGCTTAAGGATAGAAAATAAACGACACCCCAAAAGTAGAGATGAGACTCTAACTTCTGGGGTGTTCTTTTTGATTTTTCGCCAAACCTTCTAATCAAATCATCTAAATAATCCCAGTCTATCTAGTTCTTTTAGGGCGGATTCTCTTGATGGGTATGGATTTCTATTGATGAAAATTTTTACTGTTTCGACGTGATGATAAAGATCCATGCTGATTTCTTTTAAATTATCAATAAAGACATCAAGTAGTTCTGGTTCAATGTTCTCTAAGGGAGAAGGAAGCTCTTTCTTATTTTCAAACTCAAAAGCTTCTTTAGCAGTCACACCTATTGCATAACTAATGTTGTCCCACAAGAGACTATTCGCTTCATTTTCATCTAATTGCATGTAGATAAATATTCCACTGAAGTCTGTCCCATCATCTAAAAGGTGATAAAGTTCCTCTCCCCTTTTATCTCTATTCTCCAAAAAACTCCAACACGCATCCAAGGCGTTTCGAATATGTGAAGTATATTGCGTTTCCATACGGTTTGCAATTGCTTCAGCAAAAATCAACATAAAATAACTCGTAAGCATATCCTCTCCTGATCTATACTTGAACGAATAGCCTATTCGTTCTCATCAGATAAAAATAGTGGTCCAAAGTAGTTTTTAACGAGCTCATCCTTTAAATATCCTTCTATTTCTGGCCCAGATATTTGTGAAATGAGTTCACTGTTTTCAGATAGGATTTGTTTGTAGCTTAAGGCAAGAACAGCCAGTGTGTCCTCGTCGACACTTTCTATCGTTTGTGGCAGGTAGACTTCCCCCGAAGCCATATAAGAATAATGACAAACTAAGACAAAGAAATTAGCGATACAGTTCCATACTAGTGGATTGGTTTTCTTATCTAGCATCTGAAATGTCAAGATATCCTGCTCATCCATATTTTCCAATCGATTGTATAAATCATCTGGACAAAACCCACTCTCTTTATCAAGCTCCTGTTTTGAAAGTTTTAAGGAGTCAAAGACAAATTCCTTATATTCTTTCTCACTGATAAAATCTACAAGACCGTATATCAACTCCTGTAGAAAGAGCAACAAATTTTTATTATCTTTCATTGATTTTCCTTTTATTACTAAAAATTATCTTGGGAATGTATGATTCACTGGAAAAGGTGACAATCACTCTTCCTCCTCAAACATCAGAGCATCTAATTCTTCTCTTTCAGCCGCAATCTCTTCGAAGGTAGAAATAATATTATTTAAAATTTCTAAGGTGATAATACCAGTCGAATCCCTCATCGTAACCTTGGTCCCAATAGCACTCAACTCACGGATGAGTTCTCTAACCTTTTTCAATTCATCCAAATCTAACATGTCTACTTCTATCACCGTGTCATGATCTTTGATTCTGGATTGGATTAAAGAAAAAGGCAAGGATGAATGGTTTCTTAACAACTTATAGGTCCCTGACTTGTCACCTATAGAATCTATACAAATAGCTAGCATCGTTTTTACTCCTTTATACTTGAAAACATCAGTATCCCATGTCTACAAGAAAGAGATATAAGCTTGAATCTCCTCTATCATGCATCGATTTGTCGTTCTTACTCTTATGGCTTGAAGCCATAAAGATAAAGCAAGCATAATAGCTTGCTTGAAAGTTAAGGAATTAAAAATTGATTTTCATAATCTTTTGGGAGCTCATAAGATATTTCTCCATTACTATTACCAAATCGACTCTGATTAAAAATTGGAAATAGCTTGGAGTCGTACACAGTTTTTATAACAAAACGTTCTCTTTCAAAACTAATAGTTGCAGCTACTGAGGGATCCTTAAAAACTGATTGTTTACCTTGGGAATGCAAGCGAACATCTATAGTAGCTACTTCTTCAGGATATTTTTCAAATCGAACATCAAAACGAATGTCGATACCTTCCGAAGGAATGTACATTTGATTGTTACTTACACTGATACTTTGAATCTTTCCTAATTTCTGTTCCAATTCTGGGTCGTTTCTATACAGGTCTGTTTGGATAGCTAGTTTGAAATTTTCCTCATGTTCTTGTAGCCATCTGTTAAGATTACGAATCATATTTTCTTTTTCAACTTGCCTGGAGGCATCCTTGCTCTTGCGATCAAGTTTATTCATAGTTTCAGTCAATTTATCTTGCTCTCGCTTCCAATCCCACGAGGGGTCACTTGATACCTCTACTACTGATAAGTACCATCTCCTCATAGTTTCAGGAGATTTATAAGGATTGGGTTTTATAAATGTAAAAGGACCTATACCAGCATCAGGAAAGTATAATTCTACTTTCATTGACTGCTTGCGATTATTATTAGCATAGGCTGTAAAGGAAATATGATAATTTCCACCTACATCTCCACCATTATCAAAGCCTCCCCTCGCAGAACCCGGTAAAAGCGTCACTGACTTTATATATTGCCCTTGACTGTCTATGTCTGCAATAATTTCGCTTTTGATAGAATCCGCATGATCATGAATAAACTTACCAGTGTTCCCAATCGGTATCCTAATTAACAAATATGACAAACCAACAATAATAAAGGGAACGGAAATCGCAAGGAATATCCACTTGTTCGATTTTAACATAATATCTCCTGATGCTCATTAAAAATCAGTTATAAAACAGCTTTTATAGTGCTTTATCTTTCAACTCGACGATTACTTTTTTCAATTTCATTCATTGATTATCCTCCCGTTGTTTAAATATAGTTAAATCTATTTGAACAGCCTCATCCTTAGATTCCATTAGTATTGAAATTCCATAGATTGTTCCACTAGAGTACCTTACTCTGATTCTACAGGTTGTATCCTCTGGTAAATCGTACTTATTTTTAAGATATTTATAGAGGTCAGAATGATTTTCAGGCTGGTAGATAATATCGCTCAATTCAGTTTCAGCACTCTTAAAGGTTTCTTTTATATTCAAGGAAGCGAAATAATCTCTTTGTACTACCAAATTAAGAATTTCTTCATCATATAAAGGAGTTACCTCCGACCCATAATTTAACTTCCCATTAGAGTAAGTAACAGGAACTGTTTCTTTATTATCCCCAATTTTTATTGTATAGTCACCCTTAATGTCAGATTGGCTAGTATCTAAGAATACTTTATAATCCTTTACTACGTTTCCACTCTCTATATAAATACTATTTTTGTAAAGCTTTAATCCATTAAAATCCTTCTTATCTTGCTCTAAAAATTTAAATATAGGCTCAAACGTTTTTTCAAATTCGTACTGTTCCTTTGTTCTGTTTTTGGGAATGGTTTCACCACCCAAACTACATCCAGTCAGTGTATAAAGAGTCAGGACCATTAACATCACACTAACAACCCAAAATAAGCGTTTATTTTCCTTCATCTCTTTCTCCTATACATTCTATGCCTATTATAACATAAAAAAGAGCGTTTCCGCTCTCTTTGTCACTCAGGTAATTCTACCTTCAGGCTCATATCTGTATTCTGTAATGTCTTCTGAACCGCAGCGAGAAAGGCTAGTCCATTATCCGATGGAGAATATTGGAATGTGATACGGATGATTTTTTTGTCAAAGCTATCGCCATATCGATCCACATATTGCTTGATTTCGAGGAAGTAGATATAGTTGTTAAGTTTTTCTTGAAGTTTCAAAAGATGTTCTTCTTCAGTATCTGGAAGCCAAAGATTGCCATCTATTAATAAAAGTTCCAAGTTTGTATCACTCGTTCCGATTGCATCAATTTCTGAAACATCTAACTGAATAAGAGATTCTTTTATCCAAAATGTTGTTTTTATCAAACGATAAAGTCGATTTATTGCATCACTTTCATTTTTAAATTCGTCTCTTATCCAGATATCTTGGCGCTCATTAACCTCATATACTTTATATTGTTTAGACTTCTCATCGTAATAGTATCCCAAGGTAAATTGACCTTCAAATCGTTCATCAAGCGCAATATAAAATGTCCCTATTTTATCTCTATGTTTACTAATGAAATTCGCTAGTTCCTGTTTTGTCATCAAAATTTCTCCATTATCGCCACAGCCACATTCACTTTCCTACAAATTGATATCCTTTGGTGGATTGTAGTATTTTTCCTTGAATTCCTTAAGGATTTTCTCTACCTTTTCCCCCTCATAAGACTTGAAAGAAGGAATTGATTTAATATTTCCAATCAATCGACTGTAATATCCACTAGTTTTTAACTCGCTAGGAAGTTTTTCTATTGTATCAAGTATAAGAGGAACTAATTTTCTTGTATCAATTTCAAAAGGGAGGGGTTTATATTCCGCTAGAACGAAATCTTGAATCAATAAATATTCCGTAACTTGCCATATTTTCTTTTCATCAATACTTAAAAGAAAACTCTTTTAATATCTCAAATGTCCTTCTCTCATATCTTTATCACTTTCTATATACAGAGGGAATAAACAATATTCCAGCAGACACCTGAATATCAGTGTATTCTGTTATCATTGAGTTTCGTTGTTGAAAACGATACCTAATGTCCTCTCCAAGAAAAGCTTCTGCTTCTTTTCCTTCCCTCATCACTTTTAGATAATGTTTGACAAAATTTTGATAATTTTCTTTATTTTTCAATTTATACGTCTGCATTTAGTTACTCCATTGGTTAATTCTACTTATTTCTAGGTATTTACTTGGTCTATTGCTGAATGATGGTATTAAAACTTTGTCTTATTATAGCATAAAATAAATACAGAAATAAAAAATGGGGAACTTAAGGAAAGAGAAAACCACCTGAAAAAAACTATCAGATGGTAACTTTTCAATCTTGAACAGACGAATCATTTTCTTAGAATGTTAGTTTTGTGATAACTTCTGCAACATTTCAGGAGAAATTGGGTCTACGAGAACATACTTGGCATCCAACATATAGATACCCTCGGTCAACGACTCTAAGAACTGTCGATAAGGAACCTCGGCTAGTTTTTCCCCATCGGCTGTCATGATAAACAGTCGTGCAACTGCAACCTTACTTCCTCGATACTCTTGTAAATATTGAGGTTCTAGCTCTGGTTGAGCCGGCAAAATAGTTCGTCCTTCACTATTTAGATAATTGATAGGGATAATGATGTCCTCTCCATTTTGCTCTACTTTAAAAACTTGCTGTTCAGAGTAATAAGCATTTAGCTGTTGGGTAAAGCGCAAACGCTGGTCATAACTATTTAAGAGTTGCTCGTCCTGCACATGGATAATCTGCCCTAGGTAGAGTTCATTGATGTAAATAGGACGTTTCACTCCCATAATTTCCACGATGGGATGAACTTTTACTTCCTTAGTCAATTCTGAAAGAGCTGATAAGAAAATATCTGTGAAATGAAATTCTAGAATAGAATCTTTATCATACGCCACACCATCATGTTCACATACAGTTACGTCTAAGAGAATGAGCAAGGTTTCAAGAACATCAAGGCCCCAGTCTCCAGTCAGAAGCTGTCGCCAAATCTGGAACAGATACCTGATAAGCTTGACCATCAAAAGATAGACGGAACCCTAAACTAGACTTCTCTTTGACCCCAAACTGAACAGAATGGAAATCCGAAATAAGAGAGTCCGCAGATGGCTTTAATCCTGCATCCTTAGCGGAAACGCTGTAACATTCAAAGAGTTCTGCTTGAAGCACCTCACCAATTCTTAGTGATTGGTTGTTTTTTATTGTAAAAATAACTGATTTCATATTTTTCTCCTTCGGTCTACTGGCAAATCCTTTCTACGATGTAGAATCGTTACTTCGCTGACAGGGATTTTTCCTGATGCATACATTGTCTCGCCATATTTCTCATCCAATAATTCCGCATCATCAGCTAAATTGTTTTCAATTAGAAATTCTTTATCAAAAACCAGGAGTCGCACATAAGAATCAGGTGCTGTAAAATCATCATCCCCATGCTTGTGACCAGCCATTGTAAATTCCTGACCTTTATATAGGACACGATCATAAACCGAATACCTCTGACTAACCTCACTATAAGGCACAAGCTTCCCGTATACGCCTTCTCCGGCATCATCTACATAGAAACTATAGGGAACGTATCCTTCTTCCAACATCGCTGGATCTTTTGAAAGTAGGATATAGTCATTTATATAATTCACAAAATTCGAGTATACTTTATTTTGGTAAACTAGAAATTCTTTACGCATACTAACCCTCCACATATTCCATTATACCACAAAAAGAGAGCGGTTTTCGCTCCCTCAATTAAGCTAGTAATTCTACTTTTATATCTATCTATTCCGTAGTCTGTTCTTTAGCATGGTTCTCTCTAAAATCTTTTTTGGATCTATCAATGACTCTACGCAATTCCTCATCATCAACTCCGGGAAGATGGAAATCATAGTTATGTGTCTCTTCTTTTGAAGATTCCGTTCCTGAACTTTCTGCTTTCGTGCTCTCTTCAGTAGAAGACGATGCTCCAGAATCTGAAGAGTTAGCTCTTTCAGAACTAGAAGAGCTTGATGTTTTAGGTGTTTTGCGGTCCAATTTTGGTATCTTATTGATTTCCTCAATACTAGGTATTGGCTTATTCGCTTTAACCGGTCTGTAGAGCATCGCAAAAGAGAAGAATAAGGCTACAACTGTTCCTATACACGCCAAAGTTCTTTTACTCGATTCTGACGAAGGAACTTTGACGCCACTTGTACTCAGTTTCTTCCATTCAGGATGTTCCTCTTCTATCTCTTTTTTTTTGTTCCCATAGCGGAACTAGCAGAAAATGATTAAAAGGCACAACTGTTGCCATAGCTGTTGCTGCAAGTGGGATAAATCTAGAAAGATTAAAAATGAGTACTATGCTTAGTATTGCAAATATAGTAAATAGAAATATCACTAATCCTAAGCGAATTTTATATTCTTTTTTAATCTGGAGATATCGCTCTTGAGATACCTTTTCTTGATCATGATTTGAATGACTTACATTTACTGATAAGTTCTTCTTCTCTGGTAAAGTGTCATCCTCAGGCAATTCTACCTTCAAACTCATATCTGTGGGTTGCAATACTTTCTGAACAGCTGCGAGGAAGGCTAGACCGTTGTCTGATGGAGAATACTGGAATGTGATATGGATGATTTTTTTGTCAAACTTATCACCGTATCGTTCTACATACTGCTTGCTTTCGAGGAAGTAGATATAGTTATTGAGTTTTTCTTGAAGCTTCAACAAGTGTTCTTCTTCCAGAGATTCTATCCATTTGTTTTCATCAATCAACAACAACTCTAGATGGTCATCTGAAACACCCATCGCATCGATACTCGTAACGTCTAGTACAATTTCCTCAACTGTTTTAATGGTTTCTACTACCTTAGGGGGATTGTAGTATTTTTCCTTGAATTCCTTAAGAATCTTCTCTACCTTTTCTTCATCACACTGTCTGTATAACGGACTACGGTCTAATACATTACATAGTCTTTCATAGGTATAAGTACGTTTCTGTTCATCTGATAATTTGAAATACTTTCTATAATATTTCTTACCAACTCATCTGTTTCAATAACAAAGGGAAGGCTTGTATATCTTCTTAAACGACTGCCTTGCATAGAAATATAATCAGTTACCTTATCTAATTTGACTAGGTCAACCGATAAACTAAAATCTTTCAAGATATCAAAGGTTCTGCGCGCTATATCCCTGTCACCTTCTGCATACAGAGGGAATAAGCAATATTCCATCAATACACTAATATCTGTACTATCCACTTCATAAGAATCCCGTTCTCGTATACGATATTTTGCATCTGTGCCTAAAAAGGCTTCTTCCTCTTTTCCTTCTCTCATCACATTACGATAAAAATTAATAAAAGATTGATAATCTTTAGGCTCTGGTAATTCATATATTTTCATTTAGTTACTCCATTGATTAATTCTAAAAATTCCTTCAATTTGCTCAATTTTATTAGTGCCTGGTTCATAGACGCGTGGATTTTTGATTTCATAATAGCCTTGACGTTCAATCGCAGATAGAAAATCATCGTAAGAATGCCCCTTTGTGTCAATCGTTGGCATAAGTAGTTCGCTATTTAGAAATGCTAAATAATCTTTTTATAAATATAGTCTCATTATACCACAAAAAGAGAGCGTTTCCGCTCCCTTTTTTACTCTGGCAATTCTACCTTCAAGATCATATCCGTCGGTTGCAATACCTGCTGAACAGCTGCGAGGAAGGCTAAGCCATTATCAGATGGAGAATACTGGAATGTGATATGGATGACTTTTTTGTCAAATTGATCACCATATCGCTCCACATACTGCTTACTTTCGAGGAAGTGAATGTAATTATTCATTTTTTCTTGCAGAATTTCCAGATGGACTGCTTCTATCTCTTCCTCCCAGCCAACTGGATCAACTAGAAGAAGTTCCAAATGATTATCAACTATACCAATTGCATCAAGTTCGCTAGGTTCCAGTTCTGAAACAATGGCTTGAGTGACAATTTGTTTAAATTCCTCTGCTGTAAAAAGACGACGAGTATTTCCTGGGTTTTTTAAAATAAAAGAAGGATGATTTTCGATGAAGAGCTTACCAGACTCATCTTGTGTATACTGCTTTTTAGATTTCCAAAAACCATAATCTGCATAATTCATCAACTCTTTACCAGTATGTTCTCCCGACATATAACTATCTGCAGCTTCTTTGGGGATTTCTTGAACTACTTCTGGCATGGTAATATTAAAAGTTGGATAACGCAAGAAATACTTATCACCATCTTGACAAATTTCCAACATATCTTTTTGACTTACATAAATTGATTCCATTCTTATCTCCTTTGTCTTTTACCAAATGTCTATATTTATTCCCTATTTTGAGGCTGTTTATATGAAGTCATCCTCTTTACCATAAAGGCCAGCGCCCCGTTTCAGCATAAATCATGACTTCGTATGCTCCCCTAGAAGATTCAAATGCTCTATCCATCAGTTCTTTAGTAATAGGATAGCGAACTTCTGGCCCCATGGCTCCTCCAACTTCTTTAAAGAAGCTAATTTCGTAATAACCATCTGTCTCATATACAATAAATCCATTGCCTCTATGTACAATCGTATCCGATTGATTACAATCTTCTAACTCATCTGCTTTAGGCCAACGATGATGTTCACAATAAAACATTACTTCTAAAGAATCTTTTTCTGATTTTGAAACACGTTCTGCTAATTCCTGGCTAATGGGAAAGTTAAGCACTTCTTTCCCTCTACTCCACAGAATCTCATAATCCTTATTGTTTTTTAATACCGTACAATTTTTGTATTGCAGCATTTCTATTGTCATATACATCGACTTTCTTTACTTTTTTAATTCTTCTCTATCATAGGCAAAAAAGATCTAGTTGGTGCGAGCATTTCTTATCAAGCTCCCCATGATCTTCTTTCGCTTGTGCAAATTATTGGCTAAACACAAATAGACAATAAACAAAAGCATCGAGTGGAAAAATAATGGCAAAAAACTAGGATATAACAGGAATACGACTAAAGATACTAACAAACTAATAAAGCTACCACGAATTACGGAAGAAACAACAGCTCCACTTTTCTTTACTACTTCTAGGAATTCTAAGTACTCCAAATCTGTAAATAGAGCCGGATACAAATCCAAATCTTTCTTAAAATAGACATCCAGCAATTTCCCGAAAAGTAAGGAAAGACAAGAGAATAAAACCAAATAAAGATACTTGTGAGCAGATATACTAAAGATTGTTAATCCATTCAGAAATCTGATAAAAGGAAGAAATAGCAATACCAGAGAAAGAATAACGTACTGTTGACTCTTAGAAGTTCTTTCTGGAATCGAAAAAAACAATTTCTTTGTCTTTAAGTCATAATAGACTAATTTGTTCTTAAATTCTCCTAGATGAACTAGTCCAGTATAATGTTTATTCTTTTCTATCATTTCCACTCCCTTTCTAACCATAATCAAATGATATAAGCTTTTTCATAGCTTCAGTGAACTGGATTAGAGCTCTCTAATATCTGGAATTCAGTTTCATTATATATCTCTTTTACTTGAGTAGCGATACATAATCATCTGGAAGTTTGCCCATTGATTCTATCCATTGTTGTTCGGCTTGGGGAATAAGCATTTCAAGTTCTTTATCACTAAAAAGCAACTGATTTTTACGGTTGGAAATCAGCACAATTGGCTTTTTTCTAGCTCTATCTTTTCTAATTTCGTTCTTTTCTTCTTCTGTCGGTGGCCAATAATCGTGCTTAACTTTGCAAGATATTTCAAGTAGAGTCCGTTTTCCACTCTCTAGTAAGATAAATAATTCTTGTGGTAATTCATAGACAACTAACCAAGAAACTACGGTTCCCCTCTTCTAAAACTAAATAATACTTGTCCTCATCTTTCCAGATATGCTGACCGTAACCTTTTACTTCTTCATACTGGATAACATCTTCCCATTGTAGTCTTGTTGGTTTCATTTATACATTCCTTACTTAAGTGGTGATACATAATCATCTGGAAGTTTGCCTCTCCAGTCAATCCACATTTGCTCAGCAATTGGAATTAATCTTTCAAGCTCTTCCTGAGTAAATAACTCTCTAGTTTCAGGTAAATCAATTAATGATGTGGGACTCTCTTCTATGAATCGTTTCTCACTAGCTTTCTTTTCTTCTTCCGTCGGTGGCCAACAATCGTTTTGAACCTTCCAAGATATTTCAAGTAGAGTCCGCTCTCCACTATCTAGTAAGGTAAATAATTCTTGTGGTAATTCATAGACAACTAACCAAGAAGCTACGGTTCCCTCTTCTGAAACTAAATAATACTTGTTATCATTTCTCCAGATGGATTTTCCATAACCTTTTACTTCTTCAAACTGGATAACATCTTCCCATTGTAGTTTTGTTGGTTTCATTTGTATTCTCCTAGTGCAATTATCTCTCAGCATAAAATATCATAAAAATCCGTCTTCTATTTCTCTTCCTTAATAGGCGATGCCATCTTTTATCCATTTTCTAGTTTCTAAATCCACATTAAAATAGAAATCACTTCGACCAGAACTATCAAAACAATCTTCTTTAAGAGCTTCACATACAATTCTCAGTTTCTTCTTACTTATCTCAGAAATGTATAGCATTGTATACCCTGCAGGAGATTCAATTTGGTCGATTCTCTCACCTTCTAAATTATAAACCTCTAGTTCTGATGGAAGGTCAAAATCGCTGGATGAGCGAAATATACTGAAGATACGCTGATATTTAGGACTAAATCGAAGATGATGTAAATGATGAAAACCAATCTGATGTTTGCCATTATGATTCCAATCTAGGGTTCCTTCTAGTAGATTTTGTTTCCCTAACAGTTTTCCTTCTAAACTAAAGTAGAAAATGATTTTGCTTACAAAGTTTTCTCCACTATAAACCATCACCATGTTCTCATCTTTATGATATTCCGCATGAATGATTTCTGGTAATTCTATCTTTATTTCATTGCTATCCCACTCCCATGTGAGCATCTGTTCACTGTAATCAATTTTCATCGCCCTTCTCCTACTCTAACTCAGATAAATTCGATCTGAATTGATTGCTCCGTCATCATGGAGTTCACTTCCTCGACAAGTTTATCTATCTCGTTCTGTGTGATAGGAATGTGATTGTAAGGTGGCTCCCAATTCTGTATGCTTGACCTATATACAATAAAGCTACCACCAGTCAACAACTCTCCCTCTGCTTTTAAAACATAGCCATTTTCATAGTCAAAAGTAATGTTACCGCTTGTTCCAGAAATTTTCATTCCATTTCCTTCTTTACTCAAACATCATTATTTTTCTCAAAAAACTAAATCCTTATACTCATAATAAGGAGAGAAATTCCCCTTCAAATAAGCACTTATACTTTCTCCTATTATACCACACCTCCATTTTCATCTGAAATGGTTTCAATTTTAAGACAAAAAAAACACTGATCATTCAGTGCTTTTTGATTGAATTACTGCCCCCTGCAGGGATCGAACCTGCAACTACTCCTTAGGAGGGAGTTGTTATATCCATTGAACTAAGGGAGCTAGAGAAAAACTCTGCTGGGTAAGCAGAGTTTTTAGTCGAATTAACGACGGATTTCTTTGATACGAGCTGCCTTACCTTGAAGTGCACGCAAGTAGTACAATTTCGCACGACGTACTTTACCGTAACGAACAACTTCGATCTTTTCAACACGTGGAGTGTGGATTGGGAAGATACGCTCAACACCTACACCGTTAGAGATTTTACGAACTGTGTAGTTTTCTGAGATGCCAGCACCTTTACGTGCAATAACAACACCTTCAAAAATCTGGATACGTTCACGGTTACCTTCGACAACTTTCGCGTGTACACGAACAGTGTCACCAGGACGGAATGATGGGATATCTGTACGAAGTTGACCTTCAGTCAAGCTTTGGATTAATGGATTCATTTTATTCTCCTATCTTTGTCAATCTTGAGGAACCTTCCTCAGCGGATAAACTGTATTTTTGTGCGTCCATTACACACAAGATACAGTTTACCAAATTTCCACCTAAAAGTAAAGAAATTTATAGCAGAATTCCTAAAAAAATCGCTAGAAAACCGCCTATGTAAGTTAAGAGAAAATAGATATAAAACACCTTCTTGTCACTTAACAGTCTTTGTAGCTCATCATTCAAGGTTGAAAAGGTCGTCAACCCTCCACAAAAACCTGTCGCTAGGATAGCATAGATTTCCTTGGACTCCACATGATTGTAGAGTAGGCCAATTAAAAAACATCCTAGAAGATTGGCTATGAGAGTTCCTAGTGGCAATTTAGAAGCTTGATTATAGCGGGAAAAGAAATAACGAACCAGGGCTCCGAACCCGCAGGCTATTGCAAGATAAACGATTACCATTTCTTCCTCCCTAGAACATAAGCCAAGAGTAGACCTCCACCAATGCTCAAAAATAAGTAGATGCCTAAGCTAAGATAACGCCCAGTATCGAGCAATTTCACAGCATCCAAGAGTAGACTAGAAAAGGTTGTTAAACCTCCGCAAAAACCCGTCCCCAGCGCTAAAACCAAGCCTTTACTACTTCCCTTATAAACCAGATAACCTTTCACCAGATAGACTAAGCAGAAAATACCCAGATAGTTGACAAGGAGGGTTCCCCAAGGAAAGTCAGGACTGGCTGGCAACTGACTAGATAGAAAATAGCGGACAAGGCCACCTGACATAGCAGCTAAAAAAATCCCTAGCGGATAGAATTGTTCTTTTTTCATTTGATGTTTTGTTCCTGATAATCACGCGAACGTTTGAGAATGTCTGAAAAAGTCGCAACAATGGTTTCTTGGTAATTCTTATTGCTTACACGACCTCTTACTTTTTCAAAAATGACTTCTTCTCTCTTACTATCTAAAATAGGTTTTCCTGAGGCTTTCTTATAGGCAACTACTCCCTCAACCAAATGCATCCGTTCTTCTAGGAGCTTGACGATCTGGTCGTCGATTTGATCAATTTCTTGGCGAATCATATCTAAGTTCATACAGTCTCCTCCTTTATTTGAATTATTGTATCAAAAAGCCTCTAAATAGGCTAGTAAAATCCCAAAAAAATTAATAAAAAAACGCACTGACTTCTTCCAGTCAGCGCAGTTTGATTCTTATCCTACTTTTGCAGCCAATTCTTCTGCGAATTGTTCCAAACGTTCGATATCTTCTTCTTCGGCAGAAAGGTCTACTTTAACACACTCTGAACCTTTTTCTGCTCCTGTCGCTACAAAAACGCGATCAAAGTCATCAACAGCCTTACAGAATTCGTCGTAGAAGGTATCTCCTGAACCGACCACTCCGTAGATTTTGCCATTCAAGTTGAGATCGGCTAGGTCTTCGTAGAAGTCCATCATCTCATCTGGCAATTCTCCGTCTCCATAAGTATAAGTCGCAACGATTGCGATGTCAGCCTCCAAGAAGTCTGAAGCGTCAACAGTCGTACATTCATCCACATCAACATCCAAGCCCAAGTCACGCAATTTATCTGCTACAATATCTGCAATTTCTTCGGTATTACCGGTCATACTGGCAAATACAATTTTTGCTAATGCCATATCGTCCTCCTCAATTTATCTTTCTCCATTATATCATATCTTTTTCATTTTAAAAATAAAAATTCTTGTGCTACAATGAAATGAGAAAGAATTGAGGTTATTTATGGAAATTTGCCAGCAAATATTAGAGAAAATCAAAGAATACGATACCATTATCATTCACCGTCATATGAAACCAGATCCAGATGCCTTAGGGAGTCAAGTGGGCTTGAAAGCTCTTCTCACACACCATTTTCCAGAAAAGACCATCAAAGCAGTCGGTTATAACGAACCAACTCTAACTTGGATGGCGGAAATGGATACTGTCCAAGACAGTGACTACCAAGGAGCTCTTGCTATTATTTGTGATACAGCGAATCGTCCTCGTATCGATGATAAACGCTACGAACAAGCCGCTTTCACCATCAAAATCGATCACCATCCAAATGATGATATCTATGGTGACCTATCTTGGGTGGATACAAGTTCAAGCAGTGCCAGTGAGATGATTGCATTATTTGCTCAAGAAAATCAGCTAGCTTTGTCTAGTGAAGCGGCACGACTTCTCTATGCAGGAATTGTCGGGGACACAGGGCGTTTTCTCTACCCATCAACTAGTGCTCGTACCTTTAGAATAGCTGCCCAGCTCCGAGAAATTGATTTTGATTTTGCTGGACTATCTCGTCAAATGGATACCATGAGCTTTAAGATTGCAAAACTGCAAGGGTATGTTTATGATCACTTAGAAGTTGATGAGAATGGGGCTGCACGCGTTCTGCTTACTCAAGACATCTTGGAAAAATATAAGGTTACGGATGCTGAAACAGCAGCGATTGTTGGGGCACCTGGTCGAATTGATACTGTTAAGGCTTGGGCTATCTTTGTTGAGCAAGCTGATGGTCACTTCCGTGTACGTATGCGCAGTAAAATCACTCCTATCAATGAAATTGCCAAACAACACGACGGAGGAGGGCATCCATTAGCCAGTGGCGCCAATTCCTATAGTCCAGAAGAAAACGAACAAATATACAAAGAACTGAAAGAGGCTCTACAGATTCACCAAGGCTAAGAAAGAATTTTCTTGGCCTTTTATATGCTAGATTCTTAAAATATACGGTTTCTTTGTACCTCAGTTTATGGTATAATAAATCAAACTGAATAAAAGGAGACTTAATAATGGAAAAAAATCGTTTGTTTATCCTCATTTCTGCTGGAGTAGCAATCCTTGGTTCACTCTTGCCATGGGCTAGTTTAAATGCAGGTTCTTTTGGGTCCTATAGCGTGAATGGTTACCAAGGAGATGGGTGGTTTGTCATTATCGCAGCTATTGTGTCTATTGTTCTTGCGTGCTTGAATAATATGAATAAAGCAATGTCTAAGGGATTCTCAATTGGTGTCATTGTCGCGGGTGCAATTGCAACTCTCGTTACACTAAATAGTCTCTTTAATGTAAATAAGTACATGTCTAACTTTGGTGGATATGGCATTTCAATCGGCTTTGGTTTGATTTTAGCCATTCTTGCTAGCATTGCACTAGTTGTAACTGGTCTCTTGGCAATGTCAGGTGGTAAAATTACAAAAGAATCATTTACTGAATTAGCTGAGTCTGGTAAAGATTTTGCTCAAACTGTCGGACGTGTAACAAGCTCTACCGTTAAAACTGCGGTCGAAGAAATCAAAAAAGAATCTCAAGAACGTAAAAAAGAAGAAACTACTGCTGAAAAAACGGAGACAGCTAAAGAGGAAACCGAGCAAAAAGAAGAAGCTAAGGAACCAGCTAATGTGGAAGCTGAATCAGCAGCAGAAAACGCAGAACCAGTAAAAGAAGAAACTACTGAATCTGAATCTGAAACAAAAACAGAAGCTGAGCCAGTAGCCGAACCAACAGAAACAGAGGCTGAAGCTGAAACTGTAACAGAATCAACAGAAACAGAACCTACTGAAACTGAAAAAGAGGCTAAATCAGCAGAAGAAAACGCAGAACCAGTAAAAGAAACAGAAGTAAAAAATCAACAAGAAGAAAAAGCTCCAAATCAAGAGAACTAATCATTCTTCTACCCTCACTCCAGTAAACACTGGAGTGATTTTTTATCAAGATTTTTAATAAAATCAGGGAAAAGACTTGCCAAACTTATCAGAATCTGATAGACTAGTATGGTAACAATCTATGGCTCGCAAAGAGACCATGGCAGAAAGGAAATATTGCAAAATGAAAAAAGATATCCATCCAGAATATCGCCCAGTTGTCTTCATGGACACAACTACTGGTTACAAATTCCTTAGCGGTTCAACAAAACGCTCTAACGAAACTGTTGAGTTCGAAGGCGAAACTTACCCATTGATCCGTGTGGAAATTTCATCAGACTCACACCCATTCTACACTGGACGTCAAAAGTTCACTCAAGCAGATGGACGCGTGGATCGTTTCAACAAAAAATACGGTCTCAAATAATGATAAAAAAGAACAGTTACCACTGTTCTTTTTTTGTACTTCTTTTTATGAACCAATCACTACTACTTTCTATGTTGTCAACCTTCACGCTGACACTATAATTGATTTCAAACGAGTTTAAAAAATATCGAAAAGAAGCTTGATATTGAGAATGGTCAAGATAATGGAAACTGCGTAACCTAGGATTGTGTTCCACTTGGCATTGGTAAATTCTCCCATCAGTGACTTCTTAGAGGTCAGATAAATTAAGGGGAAAATTGAAAACGGAAGAGCGATTGAAAGAAAGACCTGCGAATAGACCAATAACTGATCCAAGGTTTTTTCTTGATGCCCAAACAAGACGGCAACTATAATCACAGGTAGCAAGGCAAAAATACGTGTCCCGATACGGATAATCCACTGAGGTAATTTCAGATGCAAGAAACCTTCCATAACAATCTGACCTGTCAAGGTGCCTGTGATGGTAGAATTTTGACCACTTGCTAAGAGGGCCAAAGCAAACAAAGTTGACAGAGTTGAGCTAGCTATTGCTCCTGCTATCGTCGAATCCTGTAAAGCATTGTACATTTGGGAGAATGCCGAAATTTCAGATGCATGCCCAAAAAAGAGAGATGCCCCTAAAATAAGAAGCAAGGAATTGACAATAAAGGCTAGGGACAACTGAAGATTTGAATCCCAGGTCATAAAACGCACGGCTTTTCGAACATCCTTCTTATCTTTGTGATTGATTTTCCTTGTTTGGGATAGGGAGGAATGAAGATAGAGATTATGGGGCATGACTGTCGCTCCCACAATTCCTAGAGCCAAGGTCAATTGGCTTTCATGACCTGGTAACGGTGTTTCAAATAAAGTTGAAGTCGGTAAATAACCACCAAAGATACCCTGAATACTTGGATTGGATAAAGCTACCAGATAGGTAAAGATGGCTAATATGGTTAAAATAAGGGTCGTAACAATGGCTTCAATTTTTTTGAAGCCAAATTTCATCAATAAAAGTAACAAAAATACATCTAAAACGGTTAGAAGGATAGCAATCATAATCGGTATTTTAAATAAAAGATTTAAGGCAATCGCTGAGCCTAGAACCTCAGCTAAGTCGGTCGCCATTAAAGCTAATTCTAAAATCACCCATAAACTATAACGAAGCCACTTGGGAGCATGATGTGCAGTTGCCTGGGCTAGGTCCATCTTAGTTACGATACCGAGCTTCCCAGCCATCTGTTGTAACTGCATAGCAATGATGGATGAAATCAAAATAACAAATAAGAGACTATATTTGTAGGAAGCACCACCAACCACACTGGTAATCCAGTTTCCAGGATCCATATAACCAACTGCTACAAGGGCTCCAGGTCCTAAAAAAGCTTTTAGATTTTGCCAAAAATGATTGTTATTGGGAGTTTCAATAGATTGGTTGATCTCAGAAAGAGAGACTTTTTTGTAAGAAGACATCGGAATTTTACACTTTCTAATCTGTCTTTAGCTATTTTCTTAGTGGAATTTTTGAAAAAATCATGAAAATAGTTTCCCATTTCCAATTCTTCCTTATTATATCACAATTTAGAATGATTCTTAAGGAAAGAATGATAGTTCAAATAAGCAATATCTGTATTGCAAAAGCCAGCGTTTTCTGACGCTGGCTTTAAAACTGTGAAAATTCTTTCTCAACTAGATCGCTTCTGTGACAAAACTACGGCTTTCTAGCACCTTGAGCATGGCATTTGCTGTGTCTAGGGCTGTGAAGAGGGGCACACCGTGTTCAATGGCTGAACGACGGATTTGCTCACCATCTTCGTCAGCAGTTCGTTTGGTTCCGACAGTATTGATGATCGCTTGAATTTTCCCTTTGCGGACAAAGCTTGGGATATCCTGTTCATCGTCACCAATTTTTCCAACAGGTTGGGCTTGCAGTCCATGACTGGCAAAGAAGGCTGCTGTCCCTTCTGTCGCAAGGATACCATAACCGATATTTTGGAAACGACGAGCCAAGTCCAAGGCTTCATCTTTGGCATCATCAGCGATGGTAAAGACAACATTTCCAAAGGTTGGCAAGTGTAGGTAAGAAGCTTCAAAAGCCTTGTAGAGAGCTTTTTCCAAAGTAGTATCAGAACCCATAACTTCCCCTGTTGACTTCATTTCAGGACCAAGCAAGCTGTCTACCTTAGCTAGTTTCGTAAAGGAGAAGACTGGAGCCTTGATATGAACGCGAGTGCTTTCTGGGTAAAGTCCATCCTGGTAACCAAGTTCTTCGAGACTTTGACCAAGAATGAGCTTAGTTGCTACCTGTGCCATAGGGATATTGGTTACCTTAGAAAGGAATGGAACCGTACGGCTTGCACGAGGGTTTACTTCAATGACGTATACTTTCTCATCCTTGATAACAAACTGAATGTTCATCATACCAAGACAGTTAAGGCCGATTGCTAGGCGTTTGGTGTAGTCTGCGATGGTTTCCTGCACCTTTTGAGACAAGGTTTGTGGAGGATATACGGCCATTGAGTCACCTGAGTGGACACCGGCACGTTCGATGTGCTCCATGATACCAGGGATGAGAACATTTTCTCCGTCTGAGATGGCATCAACTTCACACTCCTGACCAACGATGTAAGAGTCCACAAGGACTGGGTGGTCTGGACTGGCCTTAACAGCGGTACGCATGTAAGAACGAAGATCTTCTTCGTTTTCAACGATTTCCATAGCACGTCCACCCAAGACATAAGATGGACGAACGAGGACTGGGAAACCAATCTTGCGAGCAGCAAGCACAGCTTCTTCTTCATTAGTTGCTGTTTGTCCTGGTGGCTGTGGAATATCCAAGTCTTTAAGGGCTTGTTCAAAGAGGTCACGGTCTTCGGCACGATCCAAGTCAGCTACTTGGGTACCAAGAATGGTCACACCTGCTTTTGCCAAAGGCTCTGCAAGGTTGATAGCTGTTTGACCACCAAACTGAACGATAACGCCTTTTGGTTGCTCCAAATCGATAACATTCATGACATCTTCGAATGTCAATGGTTCAAAGTAGAGCTTGTCAGATACCGAGAAGTCTGTTGAAACGGTCTCTGGGTTTGAATTCATGATGATGGCTTCATAACCAGCAGCCTGGATCGCCTTAACAGAGTGAACAGTTGCATAGTCAAACTCAACCCCTTGACCGATACGGATTGGACCTGAACCTAGGACTAGAACGGATTCCTTGTCAGATTTGATAGATTCATTTTCCCAACCATAGGTTGAATAGAAATATGGTGTTTCAGAGTCAAACTCCGCCGCACAGGTATCAACCATCTTGTAAACTGGGACAATCTTGTTTTCCAAGCGAAGTTGGCGAACTTGGTCAGCTGTCGTTTTCCAGAGTTCCGCAATCTTGCGGTCTGAAAATCCATTGAGTTTAGCTGTTTTCAAGACTTCTAGATCTTGTGGATGGGCACCTAATTCTTGCTCGATTTCAAAGATATGCAAGAGTTTATCTAGATAGAAGATATCAATCTTGGTCAATTCAGCAATTTCTTCTGGTGTGTAACCACGGCGAATGGCTTCTGAAACGTAGAAAAGACGATCATCTTGGGCTTTGACAACCTTTTCAATCAAAGCATCATCTGAAACCGCTGCAAGTTCAGGCATTTCATTGTGGTGAACGCCAATTTCAAGTGAACGACAGGCCTTGAGGAGTGACTCCTCGATGTTCCGACCGATAGCCATAACTTCTCCAGTTGCCTTCATCTGGGTACCAAGACGACGTTCCCCTTTTTCAAACTTGTCGAATGGGAAACGAGGAATCTTGGCAACCACATAGTCGAGGGCTGGCTCAAACATAGCATAGGTTGATCCTGTAACTGGGTTGATGACCTCATCCAAGGTCAAACCGACGGCAATCTTAGCTGCCAATTTAGCAATCGGATAACCTGTCGCCTTAGAAGCAAGGGCAGAAGAACGCGATACACGAGGGTTTACTTCGATAACATAGTACTTAAAGCTATGGGGATCAAGGGCTAGCTGAACGTTACACCCACCTTCAATCTTGAGAGCGCGGATAATGCTCAAGCTCGCGTCACGTAGCATTTGGTTTTCATAGTCTGACATGGTTTGCGCAGGAGCAAATACGATGGAATCCCCTGTGTGGATTCCCACTGGGTCAAAGTTTTCCATGTTACAAACAACCAAAGCATTATCAGCTGAATCGCGCATCACTTCGTACTCGATTTCCTTGAAACCTGCGATTGAACGCTCAATCAAACATTGGGTAACAGGTGACAGTTTCAACCCATTTTCAGCGATTTCACGCAATTCTTCTTCGTTGGCACACATACCACCACCAGTACCACCAAGTGTGAAAGCTGGACGAACGATAACTGGGTAGCCGATTGATGCCGCAAAAAGGAAACTGCTTCTTCTACTGTGTTGACAATTTCAGATTCAGGGATCGGCTGCTCAAGCTCTTCCATCAATTGTTTAAAGAGGTCACGGTCCTCCGCTTGGTCGATGGCAGATAATTTAGTACCTAGAAGCTCTACTCCAAGCTCATCTAGAATACCATTTTTAGACAATTCCATGGCCATATTAAGCCCTGTTTGACCTCCAAGAGTTGGAAGCAAAGCATCCGGACGTTCCTTACGGAGAATACGTGTCACAAACTCAAGTGTAATCGGTTCGATGTAGACCTTATCCGCAATCTCCTTATCCGTCATGATGGTGGCAGGGTTTGAGTTCACCAAGACAACCTCATAACCTTCCTCTTTCAAAGACAAGCAGGCCTGGGTCCCCGCATAGTCAAACTCAGCAGCCTGACCAATAATAATCGGACCAGAACCAATCACCATAATTTTTGAATATCAGTACGTTTAGGCATTTATAAGATATTAAGGGCGTCAAGCGGACAAAGCTAAAATAGGAGTTATGACGAAGAACTATCAGTTCTAGGAATAACTATCTTTTTAGCACCGTCCGTAGCCCGTATTCAGTTCAGCAAATACGGACCACCCTTCTCCTTTCTATTCGGCAACTCTCAGGTTGCCATTAAATAAATTCTCCGACGATTTTTTAGAGAAACGATATTTTTCGATAAAAAATTTCGTGCAGGGAGTTTTTAGTTCGCCCGATAGCGACTAAAAAACGACCTGACTTTCTATCGTCGCCTCACAGAGCGACATTAAATAAGATACAAAGAACGAATAGAGAGCGATTGAATTTTAGGAAACCAAGGAAGAATTGACAATCCAAGTTGGTTTCTCTAAATTCCGAGCTTTCCGTCCGTGTTCAGTTACATAAATTCTCTAACGAGCTTTTACTCGTTCTTAGTTTGCTTGTTTAAAAGCTTCCATCATCTCGATAAATTCATCAAATAGGTAGCTTGCATCGTGTGGACCAGGAGCTGCATCTGGGTGGAATTGAACAGAAACCTGGTTGGTATCTGTGACGAACTCCTTCAACTGATTTGTCATTGATTTCTTCGTGGGTAATGATCAAATGCTCTGGCAAGTCCTCACGACTGACTGCATAACCGTGGTTTTGGCTGGTAAAGTCTACGCGTCCTGTAGCAATCTCACGTACCGCGTGGTTAAATCCACGGTGACCAAACTTCATCTTGTAGGTCTTAGCTCCGTTTGCCATGGCAAAAAGTTGGTGTCCCATACAAATTCCGAAGATTGGAATTTTCCCTTGAATACCACGAATCATGTCCAGTGCTTCTGGAACATCTTCTGGGTTACCTGGACCATTTGATAACATAACTCCATCAGGATTGAGGTGGAGAATTTCTTCTGCCGTTGTTGAATACGGAACAACCGTAACATTACAGTTGCGCTTAGAAAGTTCACGTAGGATTGAGTGCTTGAGACCAAAGTCTACTAAGACCACACTCAAACCAACTCCTGGAGCTGGATAGGAAGTTTTAGTAGAAACTTGTTTGATATTGTCTGTCGGCAAGACTGTTGCTTGGAGCTGATCCGTCACATGGTCCATGCTGTCCCCAACGTGGGTCAAGGTTGCACGCATGGTACCATGCTTACGGATAATCTTGGTAAGTGCACGCGTATCAATCCCTGAAATACCTGGAATTTTCTTAGCTTTCAAAAATTCATCCAAGGTCATTTGGTTGCGCCAGTTACTAGCTCGACGCGCCTCTTCAAAAACGACAACTCCCTTACAAGTTGGAATAATGGATTCGTAATCATCACGGTTGATTCCATAATTTCCCACCAAAGGATAAGTAAAGGTCAAGATTTGTCCATTATAAGACTGGTCTGTAATGGATTCTTGGTAGCCGGTCATCCCTGTATTAAAGACGATTTCACCTGTTACATCAATATCTGCTCCGAAGGCCTTGCCTTCAAAAACTGTGCCATCTTCTAATACTAGAAGTCTTTTTGTCATATTTTCACCTCTCGTGGACGCTCACTGGCGTCTTTTAACGTCTTGTGTTTAGTTGGCGTTTCTACTCGCCAATACGGATTCTAAGATTGCCATTCGAACAAAGACACCGTTGGTCATTTGTTGGACAATGCGTGATTTTGGCGCTTCAACCAAGTGGTCAGCAATTTCCACATCTCGATTCACTGGAGCAGGATGCATAATAATGGCTTCTTCTTTTAAGCGATTATAGCGTTCTTGGTTCAAACCGTGTTGAGCATGGTAGTCCTCTTTTGAAAAAACGGCTCCACTATCATGGCGTTCATGTTGAACTCGGAGTAACATCAAAACATCCACCTGATCAACAATCTCATCAATAGTTACAAACTGTCCATAGTCCGCAAACTCTTGACTTCTCCATTCCTCAGGCCCTGCAAAGAACAGTTCAGCTCCCAAGCGTTTCAAAATCTGCATGTTAGATTTGGCAACGCGTGAGTGGTCCAAGTCACCTGCAATAGCAACCTTGAGACCCTCAAAGTGGCCAAATTCCTCATAAATAGTCATCAAATCAAGCAAGCTCTGACTAGGATGTTGTCCCGAACCATCTCCACCATTGATGATGGAAGTCGTAATTGATGGACTCGCAATCAACTCTCTGTAATAGTCGACCTCTGGGTGGCGAATCACACAGACATCCACTCCTAGAGCAGATAGAGTCAAGATGGTATCATACAATGTCTCACCCTTATTGACCGAACTAGTCTTCACATCAAAGTCCAGTCGTTCCAGCCCCAGCTTAATCTCTGCCACTTCAAAGGACTTATGTGTCCGTGTAGAATCTTCAAAGAAGAGATTCGATACGATAGGTTTGTTCTCGTAGGGGAGTTGGGCTCCGTTTTTAAACTCAATCCCTCGTTTGATCAATTTCATCACTTGATCAACTGTAAGGTCTTCCATGGAAACCACATGGTTCAATGCTTGTTGATTTTCTGACATGGCTACTCCTTCAGCTTTCTAAGCTTCTTCAGTAATCAGAACTCTGTCTTGGCCATCAAGTTCTGTCATCTCTACGATGATTTCTTCAGAACGACTGGTTGGGATATTTTTCCCAACGTAATCTGGTCGGATAGGCAATTCTCTATGTCCACGGTCAACTAGCACCGCAAGACTCACGCGCGCAGGACGACCATGGCCGACAATGTTATCAATAGCGGCGCGGATGGTACGGCCTGTATAGAGTACATCATCCACCAAGATAACTTCACGGTCTGTCACATCAACAGAAATCAAAGAAGTATCTTCTCCGCTTTTAACATCATCACGGAAAGGTTTGGTGTCCAATTCCACAACAGGAACAGTGATGTTTTCCAACTGCTCCAAGCGTTCTTTGATACGATGAGCGATGAAAACACCACGCGTTTTTATCCCAGCTAGGATAATTTTATTCAAATCCTTATTGCGCTCGATAATCTCATAAGTAATTCGCGTAATCGCTCGTTTGACAGTCAATTCGTCTACAACTTCTTTTGTCTTCATGACAAACCTCCAAAAAGAAAAGTCTCCTTCCACAAGGAGACTTGAAATGTATAGCCAAGCGAGCCCTACTATAAACAGTATAGACTTCACCCTTCTACTTTATCGCGCTCCTTGCCTGCCTCACGGGACAGGTTTAAAGGACTATTTAGTTACCATTTACTATAGCACAAAGCACCCTTAAAATCAAGCAAAAACTTTTTCAGAGTCCCCTTAAACATTACTAAAATCATACAGTTGGGGATAGTGGTCACATTCTGGATTTTTAGGATGACAGATAGCTCGTCCAAAGTAAATCATGGCCTGGTGAGCTGCTAACCATTCTTCTGGTGGCAAGACATCCATAACACGTTTCTCTACTTCAAGTGGCGTAGCTGATTTTTTAACGATATCGTGATGCTTACAGATACGCTCCACATGAGTATCCACTGCAAAGGCTGGGATCCCAAAGCCCACACTCATGACAACATTGGCTGTCTTACGACCAACACCTGCTAGACTTTCTAATTCCTCTCGAGTCTGAGGCACTTGACCATCAAAATCCTCTAGTAACTGTTGGGCACATTTTTTAAGGAATTTAGCCTTATTTCGATACAGTCCCAGGCGAGAAATGTGTGAAGCAATTTCACTTTCAGTCGCGACAGACATGGCTTGTGGTGTCGGAAAGGCAGCGAAGAGACCTGGTGTGGCCTTATTTACCGCTGCATCTGTCGTCTGAGCTGACAACATCACCGCAACCAAGAGTTCAAAATGATTGGTAAAATCAAGACTAGGCTTAGCATCTGGAAAAAGGGCAATAATTTCCTCTATGACATGACGGGCACGTTTCTTGGATAAAACCATCTACTCGTCTCCATCAAACAGTCCTTGCAAGCCAGCAAATGGACTGTTTTCTTCTTTTTTGACTGCTTGTTGAGCTTGGTATTCATCTTCAGTCATGATTTGCCAGTCATTTCCTGACACAAAACCTTGGCCCGCCTCTTCTTCTGCCGTCAAGACTTTGATAGGGATATTGAGCAGAATATTATCTGCTACGCTCTCAGCAAGGTCGATTTCCCCATTTTCGATAGGCAAGACCAAGTCATCATCAAGAACCTCCTGGTCCAGTTGGTTGGTCGCTCCTTCCATGAAGACCTCTGTGACTGGATAAGACTCAGCCAACTCAACTGGCTCCATACTGCGGCTGGAAGCAAGGACAATGGTATATGACAACTGATAGTCTAAGAAATACAGACGGTCTTCGTACTGCACCTTCCCCACTGCAAGGATATCTTTGACATCTAAAATTTCTTGATTCCGTTTACGCAAGTCTGCGACAAGGTCTAAAGTTTGTTCAAAGTGTAGGCCTTCAGGTTGCTTACGAATTTCTTGAATGTTTAACTTCATATTTCCTCCATAAAGATGTACTCACTTGATTATACCATGAAAAGGCTATAAGTCAGCTTTCCAAACTTTGATATTAAAATCTCATTTTTTAACATATTTACTATGACAAACCTTCCTATTAGTGCTATACTATAGGCAAGAATAGATCAGAGCAAGGAGGATGCTCATATGGAAGACAAAGCACTCATCACCGAAGCTTATCAACTCCTTTCCGAGTTAAATAAAAGCTACCAAAGCTGCAAACAAGGAACAGCCGATGATCTTCGACTACAAGAGCTGCTGAACACCACTCTTAAGGAACTAAAAAAAGCAGAAAAGCTGGACAACAGTATCTTAATCAACCTTGAGAAATTTTACCAACGTACCAGTCTTCTGATTGGACTAGGGAGCCTAAAACTAAACAATCAAGCTCGCACTGCTTGGCGAAACTATGACAAGTTCCACTACGAACATGTCAAACACGTACTGACTCTCTATGGACCTGTTTTCGGATTTTAGAGCTTGAAATTACTTGTTTTCTATTGACAAAATTTCCTGAATGGTATAGGATAGAGGTACTAATACTCGGAGGTAAGGGAGACATGAACAACTAAGTCTATCAAATAAAGAATCTTTATTTAGTAGATCTTGTTTTTGTCTCTTTTTTTGTGTGCTCTTTTTATACTAGATTTTCTAGTATCTTGTCCTCACTGAAAATCGAAAAACTAGAAAGCTATGCTCCTCTTGGGTTGGGTTAGGCAGCTCCAAGCTAGTTTGACGAGTTTTTCAACGAGGATAATAGAGTTTTGACAGTGACTTTGGGCTCTACTAGATAAAGTAGAGCTTTTTGTTATGCACTATCGACATTTTAGAAAGGGCAACAATATGATAAAAATCAATCATCTAACTATCACGCAAAACAAAGATTTACGAGACCTTGTATCTGACTTAAGCATGACTATCCAAGACGGGGAAAAGGTTGCTATTATTGGTGAAGAAGGAAATGGTAAATCGACTTTGCTGCGAGCTTTAATGGGGGAAGCATTGCCTGATTTCACTATCAAGGGAGACATCCAGTCTGACCTTCAGTCACTGGCCTACATTCCTCAAAAAATCCCTGAAATTCTGAAAAATAGGACTCTACACGACTACTTGTTTTTGGATTCTGCTGATTTAGACTACAGTATTCTTTATCGTTTGGCGGAGGAGTTGCGCTTTGATAGCGACCGTTTTGCTAGCGACCAAGAAATTGGCAGTCTATCAGGGGGCGAAGCTTTGAAAATTCAGCTCATTCACGAGTTAGCAAAACCTTTTGAGATTCTATTTTTTTAGATGAACCTTCAAATGACCTAGACCTTGAGACGGTTGATTGGCTAAAAGGTCAGATTCGAAAGATTAGGCAAACTGTTATTTTCATTTCCCATGATGAAGACTTTCTTTCTCAAACGGCTGATACTATTGTCCACTTGCGGTTAGTCAAGCATCGAAAAGAAGCGGAAACACTAGTCGAGCATTTAGACTATGATCGCTACAGTGACCAGAGAAAGGCTAATTTTGCAAGACAAAGCCAGCAAGCTGCTAACGACCAAAGAGCCTATGACAAAACCATGGAAAAGCATCGCCGAGTCAAGCAAAATGTAGAAAATGTGCTTCGTACTACCAAAGACAGTACAGCTGGGCGCCTATTAGCTAAAAAGATGAAAACTGTTCTCTCTCAAGAAAAACGCTTTGAGAAAACAGCTCATTCTATGACGCAAAAGCCACTTAAAGAGGAACAAATCCAACTCTTCTTTTCAGACATCCAGCCATTAGCGGCTTCTAAAGTCTTAGTCCAACTGGAAAAAGAAAATTTGTCTATTGGCGAGCGTATTTTAGCTCAGGAGTTACGACTAACGGTCCGTGGCCAAGATAAAATCGGTATCATCGGGCCAAATGGTGCTGGAAAATCAACTCTGTTAGCCAAGTTGCAAAGAACTACTAAGCGCCAAAAGAGAGATTTCACTTGGTTTTATGCCACAAGATTACCATAAAAAACTACAATTGGATCTATCTCCAGTAGCCTACCTCAGCCAAACTGGACAAAAAGAGGAACTACAGAAAATCCAATCTCACCTAGCCAGTCTCAATTTCAGCTATCCAGAGATGCACCACCAAATTCGCTCCCTATCTGGTGGGCAACAAGGCAAACTCCTTCTCTTGGAATTAGTCCTGCGCAAACCAAACTTTCTCCTTCTGGATGAGCCTACACGTAATTTTTCTCCCACTTCTCAACCCGAAATCAGAAAACTATTTGCCTCCTATCCAGGCGGTCTGATCACTGTTTCGCATGACAGACGCTTCTTAAAAGAGGTCTGTACGAGTATCTATCGTTTGACAGAGGAAGGTTTGGAAGTTGTTGATTTACAAGATTTATAAATGTTGAACATAGCAAAAATCCAGAGACGATCTCTGGATTTTGTTTACACACGTCTTTCTTGGGAACATTGATATAAAGAGCGCTTCTGGCGTCTTTTACGTGACAGATTATGCTCTGACTTTTGTTTAAATTATATAAGCTAGAAATCATTTTTTACTATTTTACAGCTCAAAGCATTCTAATGCATCATTATCTCATATACAAAAAGCAAAATGCAACCAGATTATTGAGGACATGCAAAAGAATGGAATTCCATAGGTTGTCAGAAGTCTTATACCTTACCCCAAATGCAAATCCCATACCTAAATAGCTGATAAAGCTAGGAATAGTATAGGGACCATGAAGATAAGCAAAAAGAAGAGATGTGGCAAACAATCCAAAATATGTATTCTTAAATACTATCCCCTGTAACATACCTCGCATAAAGATTTCTTCCGTGACAGGTGCCAAAACACAGAGATCCACAAAAAAAGTACAGACCAGGAAAGTGATAAACTTTGCACAGTTTGAGTTGTGTCTGATTGGGTAGGGGCCTAAAAAAATTGATCAAAAATATAAAAGAGGAAAAAGCAAGGCGTATGAAAGAAAGCATTTAAGAATATCTTTTAGGCGGATTTTTCCGAATGTGAAACAAGTCATACTTTTTTTCCTACATATAAAAAAATATTGCAAGTTCAACAAGCGTAAAAAAAGGATGGATAGCGGTAATGAATTTATTCGCATGATTTTTCTCTGCTATACTCAAATGAATCGGCATAAAAAAATCAAAAATCAAGAAAAAAACGTCATCCAGCGCTTATACATCATTCACCTCAATTATACGGAATTACATATATTATACTATTTTTTTTGGTGAGATGACAAGTTAAAAGCGAGATACTAAAAGCAAAAAAATCCAGAGAAGTCTCTGGATCTTTTTACATCTGTTTCAAACGTTCGATTCGTTCTGAGATAGGTGGGTGGGTATAAAAGAGTTTTTGAAGTCCCCCACCTTTCTTAGGATCATTGATATAAAGAGCGCTGCTGGCATCGTCAACATGGTGATGCATCGGCTCGCTATTCTCCAACTTACGCAAGGCATTGATCATCCCTTGAGGATTGCGAGTCAACTCCACACTGGATGCATCCGCCAGAAATTCCCTCTGACGGGAAATGGCAAGTTGCACCAAAGTTGCTGCGAGAGGTGCTAGAACAATGGCTAACAGAGAGATAATAAGCATGATAATCTCCAAACCATTTCCATCGCGATCATTATCACTCCGTCTGCGACCTGCTCCTCCCCACCACATCATCCGTCCTGCCATACTAGACAGAAGGGTAATGGCACTGGCAAGGGCGACAGCAATGGTCGAAATTCGAATATCGTAGTTTCGGATATGACTGACTTCATGCCCCATAACAGCTTCTAGCTCCTCACGATTCATGATAGCCAGAAGACCCGAAGTGGCTGCGACAGCTGCATTCTGCGGGTTTGAACCTGTTGCAAAGGCATTTAAAGAAGAATCCTCAATGATGAAAACACGCGGCATGGGAATCTGAGCGACCATGGCCATATCTTCTACTACATGGTAGAGGTCTGGTGCTGTTTGCTCATCAACCTCACGCGCCCCATTCATAGACATAACAATCTCTGTCGATTGAAAGATCATGGTCAGAGCGTAGATAAGACCAATAATCAAGGCAATAATCATGCCACCAAGACCTGAACGCATAAAGAGATAGCCAACAGCATAACCAACCAAGGCCAAGAGTAGGAAGAAAACCAGCAACAAAATCCAGGTTTTTCGTTTATTGCTCGTAATTTGATCAAACAACATCTTAGTCACCTAATCCGCTAAAGTCAACTTTAGGAACTGCCTTTTCCTCTTCAGGTGTTTGAAGGAAGTCTGCAGCTTTAAAGCCAAATAGTCCTGCGATGACGTTACTTGGGAAGCTTTCAAGTTTTACATTGTAGTTGCTGACAACACTGTTGTAGAGTTGGCGAGAGTAAGAAATTTTATTTTCTGTATTGGTCAACTCTTCTTGCAATTTGATAAAGTTAGCACTAGCTTTCAAGTCTGGGTAATTCTCTGCTACTGCAAAGATACCAGAAATCTGGCGGGTAAGGGCATCACTGGCCTTCATCGCTTCAGCTGGTGAAGTTGCTGCGGCTACTTGTCTACGAAGTTCTGTCACTTTCCAAGGTAGAACCTTCATATTTGGCATAGCCTTTGACTGTTTCAATCAAGTTTGGGAGGAGATCATTACGACGCTTCAACTGAACATCTATCTGGCTCCAAGCCTCCTTGGTCTGCATACGATTTTTAACCAAACCGTTATAGCTAACAATCACAAAAATAACAATCAGAGCCAAAACTCCAAGAATAATCCAAGTCATAATCTTATTCCTTTCTGCTTTTAGATTACTACCAGTATATCAAAATTTTAATGAATATGGTAAAATAAGGTGATACTAGAGAAGGAAACGACTATGAAACCAGAAACATTTTACAGCCTACTAGCTGAGCAAAATCTTCCACTTTCGGACCAGCAAAAGAACCAATTTGAACGGTATTTTGAACTCTTGGTCGAGTGGAATGAGAGGATTAATTTGACCGCTATTACGGATAAAGAAGAAGTCTACCTTAAGCACTTTTATGATTCGATTGCACCCATCCTACAAGGCTTGATTTCAAATGAAACTATCAAACTTCTTGATATCGGAGCAGGGGCAGGATTTCCCAGCCTTCCTATGAAAATCCTCTATCCTCAGTTAAATGTAACCATCATTGATTCGCTAAATAAGCGCATCAATTTCCTTCAACTTTTGGCTCAGGAGTTGGATTTGGATGGTGTTCACTTCTACCATGGGCGGGCAGAAGACTTTGCCCAAGACAAGAACTTCCGTGCCCAGTTTGATGTGGTGACGGCTCGTGCGGTTGCCCGTATGCAGGTTTTTGTCTGAGCTGACCATTCCCTATCTTAAAGTTGGCGGAAAACTATTGGCACTCAAGGCCAGCAATGCTCCTGAGGAATTGCTAGAAGCCAAGAATGCCCTTAACCTCCTCTTTAGTAAGGTAGAGGACAACCTCAGCTATGCCCTGCCAAATGGAGATCCGCGCTACATCACTGTCGTCGAAAAAGAAAAAAAGGAAACACCTAACAAGTACCCAAGAAAGGCTGGCATGCCCAACAAACGCCCACTTTAAAACAATAGTGCACCCTTGTTTAAAGTTCAGAAAACAATTTACAAAAATCTGCCTCGCTTTATTATTTCTAGGCTCGGGAAAAAAATAATTTACAAAAATCAACCTCGCTCTCGTATTTCTGGGCTCGGGAAAAAAATTCGTTTACAAAACGGACCTCGCTCTCGCATTTCCGAGCTCGGGAAAAAAATGATTTACAAAAATCAAACCTCGCTTTCGCATTTCTAGGCTCGGGAAAAAAATTCGTTTACAAAACGAATTTTTTCTGCTATACTATCCTAAGCAAAGGTTTTTAATGTCATCCTGTGAGGTGACGAAGGCGCAGATTTATATAAATTTTTAAAAGATAGCTATTTTTTAAAAAGTCTTACTCTGAGGGCCTATTGCTGCAAAATAATGGGCTCTTTTTTGGTGCCCAAAAGTGAGGTTTTTATGAAACAGGAATCAACTGTTGACTTGTTACTAGACGTTGATCAACGTCCTTCTGCTGGTAAAGGAATTCTTCTAAGCTTCCAGCACGTATTTGCCATGTTTGGTGCAACCATTCTCGTTCCCTTAATTTTGGGAATGCCCGTATCGGTTGCTCTCTTTGCATCCGGTATTGGAACACTTATCTACATGATTTCTACTGGCTTTAAGGTTCCAGTTTACCTAGGTTCTTCATTTGCCTTTATCACGGCTATGTCTTTAGCCATGAAAGAAATGGGGGGCGATGTATCTGCTGCTCAAACTGGAGTTATCTTGACTGGTTTAGTCTATGTCCTTGTAGCGACAAGTGTTCGTTTTGCAGGTACGAAATGGATTGACAAACTCTTGCCTCCAATCATTATCGGACCTATGATTATCGTTATCGGTCTTGGTCTTGCTGGTTCTGCTGTAACGAATGCTGGACTTGTAGCAGACGGAAACTGGAAGAACGCTCTTGTAGCCGTTGTTACATTCTTGATTGTCGCCTTTTATCAATACAAAAGGAAAAAGGTTTCCTTCGTATCATTCCTTTCCTCTTTGCCATCATCGGTGGGTACATCTTCGCTATGATGCTTGGTTTGGTTGACTTTACCCCAGTCCTTCAAGCCAACTGGTTTGAAATTCCTGGTTTCTATTTGCCATTTAGTACAGGTGGAGCCTTTAAAGAGTACAACTTGTACTTCGGTCCTGAAACAATTGCTATCTTGCCAATTGCAATCGTAACAATTTCAGAACACATCGGAGACCACACAGTTTTAAGCCAAATCTGTGGCCGTCAATTCCTAAAAGAACCAGGACTTCACCGTACGCTTCTTGGTGACGGTATCGCGACATCTGTATCAGCCTTCCTAGGTGGACCAGCTAATACGACTTACGGAGAAAATACAGGGGTTATCGGGATGACTCGTATCGCTTCTGTCTCTGTTATCCGTAACGCGGCCTTCATCGCCATTGCTCTTAGCTTCCTAGGTAAATTCACTGCCTTGATTTCAACCATTCCAAATGCTGTGCTTGGTGGCATGTCCATCCTTCTCTACGGAGTTATCGCCAGCAACGGTCTAAAAGTTTTGATTAAAGAACGCGTTGACTTCAGTCAAATGCGTAACCTCATCATCGCCAGTGCCATGTTGGTACTTGGACTTGGTGGAGCTATCCTCAAACTTGGCCCAGTTACACTTTCAGGTACTGCTCTATCAGCCATGACAGGAATTATCTTAAACTTGATCTTGCCACACGAAAATAAAGACTAATCATCTATACACAAAAAATCCACTCGATTGAGTGGATTTTTTAAGTTACTACTCTTTATTTCCAACAGTAAATCTTTCAATGAAATAATGGTCACGGCTAGTAAAAATCATAGCCATACCGACAAAAATCAATCGCATAAAAACTGTTCCTTCATAATCAGAAAGGCAAAGAAAAACGGCAGAAATTGGCTCTATGGAAGCCAATAAACTAGACTTAACAGGGCCTATCAGACTAGCTCCTTTTAGGAAAGCTGTATAGGCAAAGACCGTTCCGATGATGATAATCCCAGCAAATGCAAAGAGAAAAATCTAGACTAGTCGGTATGCTGGCCTGTAAGACTCCTGTGAAGGGAATAGCCACTACACCAGAAATAACCATCCCGACACCAATCACCAAAATACTACCCCACTTCTTAATCAAAGCAATAGGAAGGATGATATAGAGGGCATAGGTCAAGGCTGAAAAGAGGCCCCAGAACAGACCTAGGGGTGTGACAGACAACTGGTCAACTTTCCCATGCGTCGCAATCAGAAAAGTTCCTCCTATAGCCAATCCAATCGAAATAATCTCAGCCAGTGTCGGTGCTACCCTATCTTTCATACAGGTATAAACCAAGATCCCAACGGGGCACACATACTGGAGAACTGTCGCTGTTCCAGCATTGGTCTCCTGAATGGCAGAAAGATAGGCAAACTGGTTTAAGAAAAGTCCGAACACTGCAAATAGCAACAGAGATAGCAGACTTTTTCTGTCTTTTATAAAAGCATAGAGTTTATTCTTTGCAGTCACGTAGGATAAGAACACCAGTGCCAAGCCTGCAATGATAAGTCGCAAATTGGTCAAGACTAAAGCAGAAATCCCGTGTGCCATCAGGTATTGGCCACTGGTTCCAGACAAGCCCCAAGCAATCCCCGCCACTACTGTATACAGAGTTCCTTTTACGGTTTTTGACATACTTCTTCCTACTCCTCTTGACGAATCATTTCCATCACTTGGTTTCGATCGACTATCCACTGGGCACGCTCATCCTTCTCATACGTTCGATTGGATAAAAAGATAGCCGCCTCCTGCTTCTCTCGATTCCACATAATGAAGGTACCTGTATAACCCGTATGGTCGAGCCAAGCTCCTTCCAGATTCCATGATAGAGACCGCTCCTTATCATCTAAAGGAGAAAAATTTCGGCTCAATTCTGCAGCAAAATCATCTTTCAAATAATGTTCCAGAAAAATCTGCAAATCCTTAACAGTCGAAAACAAACCAGCACTTCCTGCGTGTTTCCCTAATAGACGGGCTTTGGGATCGTGAATGTTTCCGGCCTCCACCCCTCTCACTGTTGGTACAGCTTGCTCAACAGGACCAAACATCGTTTCCTTCATCCCCCATGGTTCCAAAACTTGTTTTTTTATAATCTGATCCAAGTCTTGGTTAAAGATTTTTTCCAAAAGAAAGCCCAAGAGTAAAAAGTGAACGTCCGAGTATAGGAAGGCTGGCTGATTTCGTCTGTTGAGGTGAAACATGGCTTCTCTTAATTCCTCTGCCCTTAACTTGTCTCGATTGGGAATAAAGGGGTCCAAGTCTGTGGCATGGGTCAGAAGCTGCCGTATAGTGATATCAGGATAATCACACTCCGGTAAAAAATCCGTTACCGGTCGCTCAATATCGAATGTGCCCTGCTGCCACAAGAAGGTCAAAACCGTCCCCACTCCCACGACCTTACTCACACTGGCTAGATCATAAACCAAACCACTTTCTGTCTTCAAGTCTCTTTCTGGATCACTCAATCCTAGATAAGACTCTTTCCATTCACCATCCTTATAATACGCAAAAGAGGCCCCGGGATAAATCCCTGCCTCAATTTGATTTTCTATTTTTCTTAGAATTTTTTCCCACTTCATGCTTCTTCAAACCACAATTCAATGTTATTGGTATCTTTACCGAGGAAGAATTTTTCAGACTTAGGGACAAAGTAGCCTGTCTTTTCAAATTTCTGACGAAGACTGGTTAGATCAAAATTCTTGACTAAAAATTTTAACATCGTCAGGTCCCAAGTGACATTGTTTTCAACAGCCAAATCTGGTCCTTGTCCTTTAGTAAAGGTAATTACTGGCGCTACTCCTTCGGGATCAAGTAAACTCTCTGTCCCTTCAGGTAAACGCAACTCCATAGAAACCTCAAATTGGCTCACGTATTTTATACTTGTATTTGAATAAAATTCAGGAACAGTTTCCAGTGGAACCAAATCTCTTATATCATCTTCTGCATGAACAAGGATCACATCCTCTTCAGGAGAAACAATCTCAAAAGCATACCCACGGTTTCCTTTAAATAGGCGAGGAAGAGACTTCATCTGAGAAAGGAGGGCCTCGATTTCAGAAGGATTCTCAACCTTTATCAAGAGTCTAGCTAGCTTCTTAAGCCCTTCAACTCTGCGTGTTCGCATGCTTGGAGCCTCTTCTAAAATCAATCTTTCAGTACCTGTCTGATCACCTAAGGAAAGAAAGGCAGACTCTTCCAGCAAAGGTTTCATCCCTAGGGTTTCAATGTAAAATTTTTCATTTAATTTTCGATTATTAACTTTCAAAGTCGGAACGATCCGAACAATCTCATTCACATTCATAAATTCCTCCAACTCTTTTATTTTAAAGGATTTTCGAATATTTTACAAGCCATATCTATTTTATTTAGAAATTTTTATAACAAAAAAACTGGGATTCCCCAGTTTTATTTTTTATAGGTAAAGTAGTTTAAATAGTGCTACTGCTTTTGCAATACCCGCTGCAATTGGAGCTACAACCGGAACCCATGCATACCACCATTTTGAATCACCCTTGTGTTGACCAAGAACTGATTTTGGAAGGAGTTCATGAAGAAGACGTGGTCCAAAGTCACGAGCTGGGTTCAAACCAGGTCCAGTAGGTCCACCGAGTGAAGTTACCAAGGCCATTACTAGGAAACCAAGTGCCAAGTGCGCAACTGAGATCCCAGCAGCTGTATGTGGAGCTACTTGAGCTTTCACTGCCAATTCACTTAAATCAACAGTTTGTCCAGCTTGAGTAGCCATTTGTTTCATGTATTGAAGAACCTCAGCACCAAAAGAAGTTTTTTTAGTCAAACCAAGTCTTTGCAAAGAAAAGAACAAATGAACCTACAAACTCATTGAGGAAACCGTTAACAGTAGCTGCAAAACGTGATTCTTTTGTACCGTGGTCGATGCTTGAAATCGTTGAGAAGGTACCCAAGATATTGTTTGGATTTTCTGTCTTCAAGTAGTAAGGACGGTGAGTCGCTACAACCAAAAGCTTGACCAAAGATTGCTCCCAAAAACTTGTGCTAGGATGTAATATGGTACTTGCTCCCAAGAGAAAAAGTCCACTAACAGCAAGTCCAAGAGTGAAAGCTGGGTTGATGTGGTTACCAGATACATTACCAAACATCAAGGCTGGGATCATAACCCCCATACCATAACCAACCGCGATAACGAGCCAGCCACTTTGGTGACCTTTCGTACCTTTAAGTTCAACGTTAGCAACTGCACCATTACCAAGAATGATCAAAATAGCAGTTCCCAAGAATTCTGTGGCATATTTAATAGCCCATGTAAAAATCCATTTGATAGATTCTCCTTAAATTTTTTTAGACAATCCTTATTCTATCAATTTTTAGGCCTTTTAGCAATATCTTTTCTAAAAGAATCTCTGGAAAACGCTTTATTTAACTTATCTTTAAGAAAAGGACAAAAGAAGTCAAACTCCTTTTGTCCTAATCGTTATTCTTGACGTTGACCAAAATCTGCAATCATCTGCTCCATCTCTTGGCGACTCGGAGTGGTCAACATATAAAGGTAGTCCCCTTGTAGCTCTGCAAAGGCTGCTGGCATGATTTTTTTGACCTTGACTTGCTGGCTGTACTTAGCAAGCAAGTCTTCTTCTGAATAGACATAGTTTGCATTGGCACGACGTGATGTAGCTAGACAGTATTGAGGTTCAAACTCTGATGCTGGGAACTCTTCTCCTGCGACAATAGCTGCATAACCTCGGTAGAGATCCAAGGAGTGGGCAAAGTTATAAACATCAATGGTAAAGCCACCTGCAGGACGGTTATTGTACTCAATGGCAATGTAGTCATCCCCGTCACGGAAAAAAACTCGATATGGAAAAAAAGCGCTCTTTCATACCAAATTCCTTGACAATGGCCTCGCCATACTTGCGCAGTTTGGGATCCATATCCTTGAGTACATAGTAGGAATTGTCCATCTTATAAATCATGAGATCAAGTGGTGTATGGGCGTAGTCGAAAGTCGTTGAAAAGACGATGTTGCCATCTTTGTCCACAAGCCCGTCAAAGGTACAGATTTCGCTAGAAGTGACAAATTTTTCAAAGAAATAAACGGTTGAATGGTCCCATTCAGCCTTAAAGTGATTTACATCGTCTTCTGTCTCAAGCTTAAAGGTTGCTGCCGCTCCCACTCCATTATCAGGTTTGGCAATCATTGGTAGACCGATTTCGGTCACTGCTTTATCCACATCTGCTTCCGTATGGATAACAGCACCAGGTACCACAGGGACACCTGCTTTTTTGAAAAGTTTCTTCATCTCAGACTTATATTTGGTCTTTTTGAGATCCTCTGGTTTGGCACCAAAGACATTAAATTGCTCACGAAGTGTTGCGTCCAGCTCAAGCCAGTATTCATTGTGGGACTCGATGCGGTCGATTGGTCCATGCTTGTAGAACAGAAAGGCAACAGCACGTTTGACTTCGTCTATGTTCTCAAGATTGTCCACACGGAAATACTCGGTCATGCTATTGCGCAAAGGTTCATCTAGTTGTTCGTAAGGTTCTTGACCAATCCCCAAGACTGTGATGCCTTTATTAGCTAGCTCGATGGTAAACTGTTGAAAGTTTTGCGGATAGTAGGGAGAAATAACAAGGTAATTCATAGGCAACTCCTTTTATAGATACAGGTGTCCAAGAAAATAGGGCATTTGTTTACGCCACCATTCCCAGTCGTGGGCGACATCGTGTCCCCATTCAGCAAACCAGGCTGGAATTTGTTTCTGGTCAAAGGCTTCTTTAAGCTTGTAGAAAGATGGTAGACCGTCTTGTTCCCAGGCACCAAGTCCCGTACAGACGACGATTTCTGCCTGACGGTAACGATCAATAAACCAGCCGTCGTTTTGATTCCAGATATAATCTACTGGTGAGTTTTGGTAAATTGCATCGTCGTTGTAGTAATCGCCAACGAAGAAACGTGCGTCGTAAACACCACTGAGGGCAATCACCTTGGTAAAGACATCTGGATGCTGAAGAAAGAAATTGAGTGCATGATAGGCCCCCATCGAGCAACCTGTCGTCATCATGCCATCAAACCAACCTGTCTTGTGCTTGATGAAAGGAATGGCCTCCTCAATCACATAGCGTTCGTAGGCGCGGTGCATCTCCGCCTGGTCATGACCATTTTTCCAAGTGGCTAGCCAGCTCTCACTGTCCACACTGGATAGCGTAAAGAACTGGACGCGGCCCTCCTCGATAAAGGAAGCACAGGCGTCAATCATGCCAAAATCATAGTATTCGTTGTGACTGCCACCAGATGAAGCAAAAACAACAACTGGAATCCCAGCATGTCCATAACGGTTGAGGTACATTTCACGATTAAGATTGCCACTCCAGTGGCTAAGGTTTTCAATATGCATTGGCTTTCTCCTTTCTTAACTTACCATTTCTCTGCAAAAAATCGGAGACAGTCTGGCAAATTTTCCGACCAAGGTATTTCACTATGGATGGCACCAGACTGAACTTTCAAGACCAGATTACCCAAGCCTACTCCACCTGCAATCAAATCACGGTAATAGCGAAGCGACGAGTCGATATAGGCTTGCTTGATATTGCCAGCCATTAGGGTCTTGTCCGTATCGTCTGCTTCTTCTGTTCCTACATAGATGAAAATGCGCTGTTCGGGCGACAATTTCTTCCGCTCGATATAGCGGTTAAAGGCTTCTTGGTGAAGCCAGTTAGCAGATGAGAAGACACCTAGACAACCAATTCGGTCTTGGTACTCTAGTCCGATAAACTGAGTAATATTGCCTCCTAGTGACGAACCAATCATAGCCGTGTGCTGGCGATCAGCTTTGGTACGGTAGGTTTCATCGATAAAAGGCTTGACCACCTCCATGACAAACTCGGCATACTCCACACCCTTACCGCCAAACTGCTGGCCTGGGATAGGAGATTCTTGAAATTTCCAAGCCGCATACTCATTCATCCGTCCCATGCCATCATTATCTATGGCAACGACAATCATGCGGCTGATGTCTGGATTTCGTTTAATGGCTGGAATAATCTTCCAAGAGTGTCCGATATAAGACTCCTTGCTGTAAAAGACATTTTGCCCATCATGAAAGTAAACAACAGGGTAAAAACGGTCTGTGTCTTTCTCGTAGTCCTTTGGCAGGAGCACACGCACGACGCTCTTTTTCCTGTATAAGGAACCTTAAGTTTGTGTTCTTTCATTTTTAAAATAAAAAGTAGGAATGATTCATTGTCAGAAAACTCTCTATATTCAAAATTTTATCTTATTATACCATAAAAAAATAGAAAAAAAGTCAGTAAATGTCCATTTTAAGGATAAATAACTAACTTTTTTTCATTTATTTTTCTGAATTCTTCTGGATTTTCTGATTAGAGGAGATTGTCAATTAACTCATCGACAGCATCTTTTTCAACCTGGGGAGTGATTTCAGTAATCATGATACCTGCCACTGCTCGCTCAACCAAGCCTTCAACATCCATGCGTTTTTCATACTGCTCTGCATTCTCTATCTTAGGATTGGTCTTAGGACGATCAGGTGCAAAAATAGTACAGCAGTCTTCAAAAGGCTGGATTGAAATTTCAAAGGTATCGATTTCCTGCGCGATGTCAATGATTTCCAACTTGTCCATCGTAACCACGGGACGAATAATTGGAGTGCTAGTCACAGCGTTGATAGTCTGCATGCTTTCCAAGGTCTGGCTAGCTACTTGGCCAAGACTTTCCCCATTAATGATGACTAAACCATTTCGTACCTCACGGATACGGTCGGTAATGCGCATCATAAAACGACGCGTCAAGGTCATGAGGTAGGCTTCTGGCGCTTTAGCCTTGATTTCCTCTTGAATCTCTGTGAAAGGTACTTCGATAAACTGGATATTGCCCCCAAACTTGGTCAATTTTCGAGTCAAATCGTGGGCTTTCTTGAGGGCACCAGGACTAGTGTATGGCGGACTGGCAAAGTGAACCGCCTCAATATCTACCCCACGTTTAAGAGCTAAATAACCAGCTACAGGTGAGTCAATCCCTCCTGACAACATGAGCATACCTTTACCAGAACTTCCCACAGGTAATCCTCCTGCTCCACGAAAAGTTTCATAGGAAAGATAGGCAGCCTCTTCACGAATCTCAACCTGAAGATTAATATCTGGATTTTTCATCTGAGCTTGTACGTTTGGAATGGCCTCGAAAACAGCTCCACCGAGAGTTTGATTGAGTTCACGACTATCCAATTCAAAGTTGTGGTCGCTACGCTTGCTAGTGATTTTAAAGGTCATCCCTTCCTTATAGATTTCCTTCATAATCTCTTGGACAGCAGACTTCAGAACTTCCACTGACTTTTCAATCTTATACACAGGAGAAAAATTTTGAATTCCAAAGACTTGTTTGAGTGATTCTGCTACTGCTGTGTAATCAGCTCCATTCAGGTAAGCGTGGGCACGGTCGCGATCTGCGGTTACCTTAACTTGAGGATAGATAGACAAAACGTCTGAAATATTATTGCGAAGTTTATTGATGAAACGCATACGATTTTTGTGCTTGGTTGACAATTCTCCATAGCGAATCATAATTTCTGAATACTGCATAAATGCTCCTATCTTACTTTTCTAGTTTGATTGTAAATTAATTTTAGCTTGGTCAAACTGCTCGACTTGACTCATATCATTTTCCAGGTCTAGGCTTAGACGCACAGCTGACTGGGCCTTATCTTTGTCCACTCCCATGGCAATCAAGGTCCCCGCAGGTTTTCCTGCCTTGGACGAACAAGCAGAGGTTGTGGAAATGAAAATATCATAGTCTTCAAAGGCGTGAACGATGACTTCACCACGAACACCCTTAATCCCAAAAGTCAGGATATGAGGGGCAAAGTCTTCCTCATCTGAAAAGACAAAAATATCTGGATAATCCAGAAGGGCTTGACGAATGACTGCCTTCATCTGCCCTGTCTTACTAGCAAAGATATCTAACTTTTCCATAGATAAACGGAGAGCTTTGGCTGTCGCTGCAATCCCTGCCACATTTTCAGTTGTCGAACGAGAGTCTCGCTCCTGACCACCACCAGTTAAAAGAGGCGTAATCTTCTTACCAGACTTGATATAGACAAATCCAACACCTCTGACACCATGAAACTTATGACTCGAAAATGTTGCAAAATCCACTCGATCTGTCAGATAGTTTTCAATCGGAATCTTAGCGAGTGCCTGAACCGCATCAACGTGGAAAGAAATAGTCGGCTTATCTGCCAACAGTTTTGAAATAGCTTGAATTGGCTGGATAGAACCGATTTCATTGTTAACTGCCATGATGGAGACGAGAGTCGTATCAGGACGTATCAAATCTGCTAATGCTTCAACATCCACAAATCCTTTCTCATCAACTGGAGCAAAATCTATCTCAAAACCTAGACTTTTCAGCCAAAGGGCTGATTCCTTGACTGCTGGATGCTCAATAGCTGATACGATGATATGCTTGCCAAACTGGGCTTTTTCAAAGGCCACACCCTTGATGACCCAGTTATCTCCTTCTGTTCCACCAGAGGTAAAGAAGATTTCATCACTCTTCTTCCCAATCAAATCTGCAATTTGCTGCCGGGAAGCATCTAAAATTCGTGTTGCCTGATCTCCCAAACGATGGAGACTAGATGGATTTCCTACAATTTTTGAAGCGACCTGCATGTAAGTTTCAAGTGCTTCAGGATAAGGCTTGGTTGTCGCCGAATTATCAAAGTAGATCATGTTTTCTCACGCTTTCTAAAATCACTCCTTCTATTGTATCACGAAAAGAGACCTGCGACAAGAAAGGGAGGTTTCTCTTTTTTTAAGATTTTTTTAAAGAAATGAGGTATAATAAATCATAATTAAAGGAGAGTATCATGTCTAACTATCGTAGAACTTCAAAACCAAAAACAGAACACATCAAAAAGGGATTTACTGTCTTTCAAAAAACGATTGCTACCATCGGTAGTATCCTTGGCCTAATCACCGCTACTATCACCATTATGAACGCCATGGATAATAACAAAAACAACAAAAAAGAACCGACGACAACCCAAACAACTGTTGTCAAGGAAATTCAAAAAGAATCCCCTCAGGAAAATACTACTCCTAACAGGGACAACACTTCTACTAAAGAAAATACCTCGCAGGAAGAAACTTCTCAATCCAACAAGAAAGAGGAGAAAAAAGAAGAACAGAAAACAACAACTCAGGACTCTTCTACACCAGCTACAAATAAAGAAACAAGCGATAATGGAACACAGTCAAATACGACGACTTCTGAAACTAAAACGAACCAGTAATCAAAAAAATAACTTCTTTCCAAATTTGGAAAGAAGTTATTTTTTTTTATTGTTGCAATACTTTTCGTGGTTTGGTTCCCTCAGCTGGACCGATGACACCTGCCATTTCGAGTTCTTCCATCAGGCGGGTCGCACGATTAAATCCAACTGACAAACGACGCTGAATCATCGAAGCGCTAGCTTTCTGAGTTTCGATAACCAAAGCCTTAGCTTCTTCAAAAAGCGGATCGCCGCCAGCTTCACCATCAGAAAAATCTCCTTCATTTTCAGGGACATCTCCTGGGTCAAAGCTTTCATCATAGTCCGCATCCGCCTGAGCCTTGATGAAGTTTACGATGCGTTCAACATCATCATCCGAAATAAAGGAGCCTTGTAGACGGACTGGGTGATTTTCATCAATTGGTTTAAAGAGCATATCTCCTCGACCGAGCAATTTTTCTGCTCCATTTTCATCCAAGATGGTTCGCGAATCTGTACCTGATGAAACTGCAAAAGCCACACGAGATGGGACATTGGCCTTGATAAGGCCAGAGATAACATCAACCGATGGACGTTGCGTTGCGAGAATCATGTGAATCCCTGCGGCACGCGCCTTCTGTCCGAGACGGATGATAGCATCTTCCACTTCCTTGCTGGCCACCATCATAAGGTCAGCCAACTCGTCCACAATGACAACAATCAAAGGCAGGGGCACTTGTTTGTACTCAGATTGGCTATTAAATTCCTCGACCTTAGCATTGTAACCAGCGATATTTCGCACTCCAACCTTAGCGAAGAGTTCATAACGGTTTTCCATCTCATCCACCACCTTTTGCAGAGCCTTGCTGGCCTTGCGTGGATTGGTCACAACTGGAATCAAAAGGTGAGGAATGTCATTGTAAACGGATAACTCAACCATCTTTGGATCCACCATCATAAACTTGACCTGGTCTGGTCTTGCTTTCATCAGAATGCTGGCGATAATACCGTTAACTGCGACTGACTTCCCTGATCCCGTCGAACCTGCAACCAGTAGTGGGGCATCTTGGAAAGATCAAAGGTTCGAGCCGTTCCATTGACAGCCTTACCCAGAGGAATTTCGAGGAGATTTTCTGGTTTAGTCTGAGACTGTTCCCAGAGTTCACGGAAGGAAACGGTCGCAATCTCAGAGTTGGGTACTTCAATTCCGACTAGGGATTTACCAGGGATCGGAGCCTCAATTCGAACATCCTTGGCTGCTAGAGCTAGCGCTAAGTCGTCTGCCAGATTGGAAATGCGATTAACCCGTACACCGACTGCAGGCTTGACTTCATACTTGGTTACTGAAGGTCCAATTTCAGCCCGTTCCACCGTCACCTTGATACCAAAGCTGGCAAAGGTTTCTTCTAGGATTTTGATATTTTCTCGAACAATCTTCTTTTCCTTGGATTGGTCTTTGGGTTTATCTGGCGCAAAGAGTTGCAAGCTTGGCAGTTTGTATTCGAGAGCTTCTTTGGTAGAAAAATCAACCTGCACCTCTTCATCCTCAAAGTCTTCTTCCACATCTGGAACGTCAAAGTCAGTTTGAGGGAGGATAATCTCCGGTTCGATCCACTCTTCCTCAGGAATTAGTGGGAGATCGTAGTCTGGTACCTCTGATAAGATTTCTCCCGTTTCAGGATCTACAGGAGGAAGCGGTAATGTATCCTGTTCTTCTTGTTCTCTCTGAATTCTGGCGGCTTCTTCAGCTTCTTGACGAGCCTTCTCTTCTTCTCTCTTGATGAAGCGTTCCTGTTTTCTCTGTTCCTGTTTCCATGAAGGATCTGAACTGAGCTCCAATAAAGGCTGCGACATCATAAATAGACCAAGGACTAACCAAGAGTGCCCCAACTAGAATCAAGAGAACTCCAATAAAGTACGATCCGATATTGGAGAAAAGAAAGGATATGGGGATATAGAGTCCAACACCAAGCAAGCCTCCACCGGCGAAGCTAGTCACCCGCATACCAGTCAGGTCCGTCATAACTTGAGACAGGGTCCCTTTTAGAACTGACTGCTCCAAGCTATATTTCCATACCAAGTAGGCCTCAAAAATCAAGAGCAAGCCAGCAAAGATACAGAGAAATCCTGACAGAAGCCCTTCCTGCTTGCGGATCCATTTAAATAGAAAAAGATAAATGAGAAGGGCACCAATGGCCACATAGGCCAAACTTCCGACCACCAGTCGAATGAGATTGTAAAGTGTGACACCTGCCGCGCCGAGTTTGAGGGCTGCAATAATCAACAATAAGGCAATCCCTAAGGAAATCAACATCCTCTGGATAGCCTGTTTTCTTTCGAGTTCTGCTTTAGACGGTCTCCGTCTTGTTTTTGTAGTATTCTTGTTTGCCATTCTTCTATTATACCATATTTCACAGCCATTTCGAATAGAGAAAAAGATTGCACCAAATGGTAACAATCTTTCTATTCTAATGTTTTTTATGCTTGTGGTTTGCGTAGGGAACCATAAACCACACCACTTACAATTGCTCCAATCAAGACAAAGACTAGGTAAAGAAGGGCATTTGAAGTAAGAGCGATGACGAAGATTCCTCCGTGTGGCGCCATGAGTTTGATACCTGCAAGACCAACGAGTCCGCCTGCTACTGCAGAACCAAGGATAAAGCTTGGGATAGCACGAGCTGGGTCAGCGGCACCAAATGGAATCGCTCCCTCAGTAATAAATGACAAGCCCATGATGATGTTTGTCAAACCAGAGTTGCGTTCTTCCTTAGTAAATTTATCTTTAAAGAGAAGAGTTGCGACAAAGATGGCAAGTGGTGGAACCATTCCTCCAGCCATAACTGCTGCCATAGCAACAGAACCACCTGAAGAAACAGTTGCTGCAAGCGTACCTGTACCAAAGACATAGGCAGCTTTGTTAACTGGTCCACCCATGTCAACAGCCATCATTCCACCAAGGACGATACCAAGAAGGACAGCTGAACCGCCTCCAAGACCGCCTAGGAAGTCATTCATAGCAGTGTTGATTGCTGCCATTGGGATGTTAACAGCTAGCATGACAAATCCAGTCAAGATTGTCCCAAGAAGTGGCAAGAGAAGGATTGATTTTGCACCTTCAAGTGAACGTGGAACTTTGACATATTTCTTGATAGCAAGAACTAAAGCACCTGCGATAAATCCACCCACAAGGGCACCTAGGAAACCAGATGAGACACCTGTAAGAGTTGAAGTTGCTTCACCACCTGCTGCATAAGGGATCTTACCAAAGGCAAACCCTTCTTTGGCAATAGCACCAGCCACGAAACCTGCTACCAAACCTGGTTTTTCAGCGATAGAGTAGGCAACATAACCTGCAAAGACTGGGAGCATCAAACCAAAGGCAGCTCCACCAATTTTCATAAACATAGAAGCTAGCTCATGGTAGGAACCAAGATTACCAAGATTTTCATTTGGAACACCCAAAGCACTGTCAATTAAGAAGGCAAGGGCAATCATGATACCACCGCCGATTACGAATGGCAACATTTGAGAAACACCACTCATCAAGTGTTTGTAGAAGGCACCACCGAGGCTTTGTTTTTCGTTGCTTGCTGTTGAAGCTTTTGCTCCATTAGCAGCACGGTAGACTTCAGCATCTCCTGAAAGAGCCAAGTTAATCAATTCTTCTGTTTTACGGATACCGTCAGCAACTGGACGATTGATCAATGGTTTGCCATCGAAACGATCCATCTCAACCGCCTTGTCTGCAGCGATGATAACAGCTTTAGCCTTGCGGATGTCCTCAGCAGTTAGTTGGTTTCCAACACCGCTAGCACCGTTGGTTTCAACCTTGATTCCAACACCCATTTCAGCAGCTACTTTTTGAAGGGCTTCTTGGGCCATGTAAGTGTGGGCGATACCTGTCGTACAAGCTGTAACAGCTACGATAAAGTCACCAATTTCATTAGCAGGTACTTGAACAGGCTCTTCAGTTTTTTCTGAAGCTTGGTCAAAAAGTTCGATAACTTGGTCAGCTGATGTTACTTGACGAAGTTTATCAGCAAAGCCGTCTTTCATCAAGTATTGAGACAATTCTGCCAAGGCTGCCAAGTGGGTGTCATTGGCACCTTCTGGAGCTGCAATCATAAAGAAGAGGTCAGTTGCTTGCCCATCCAAGCTCTCGTAGTCAACACCCTTATTTGACTTGGCAAAGAGAACTGTCGCTTCTTTTACAGCCGCGTTTTTGCTGTGAGGCATTGCGATTCCATCACCCAAACCTGTAGAAGTCAAAGCTTCACGCGCCAAAATTCCTTCTTTAAAGGTTTCAAAATCTGTCACATAACCGTGGTCTGTCAAGCTTTTAATCATCTCTTCGATGACAGCTGTTTTTTCAGTTGCCTGCAAATCCAGCAACATGACATCTTTTCTCAATAGGTCTTGAATTTTCATCGTTTCTACCTCAACTTTTTCATATGTTTCTTTAATAAATTCTGCTGTTGCCAAGTCATCCGAGAAGGTAGTTGCAGTTCCGCAAGCTACTCCCCATTTGAAGGCTTCTACTGCATCTTTTGATTTGACAAATTCACCTGTAAATCCAGCAACCATAGAGTCACCAGCTCCAACTGAATTTTTGACTGTCCCCTTGATTGGTTTAGCAAAGTAAGCTCCCTCAGATGTGACAAGAAGGGCACCATCACCAGCCATAGAGATAATGACGTTTTGAGCTCCTTTGGCCAGTAACTCTCGCGCGTATTTCTCAATTTCATCTAAACTGTCTAGTTTAACCCCAAAAATCGCTCCAAGTTCATGATTGTTTGGTTTAACCAAAAGTGGCTGGTAGTCCAAACTATCAATCAAGGTCTGTCCTTCAAAGTCACAAACCACTTGCGCACCAGTCTGGCGTGTCAAGGCAATTAGATCCTTGTAAATGACATTGCCTAGATTCTTAGCACTTGAACCTGCAAACACCACCGTATCTTCTGCAGTCAAACTAGACAAAATAGCTTTCAACTCTTCTAGCTGAGCTGGTTCCACATTTGGACCTGTTCCATTGATTTCTGTTTCTTGGTCTGCTTTAATCTTGACATTGATACGAGTATCTTCTGCTACTTGGACAAAACGAGTTTCGATTTCTTCCTCTGAAAGGGTATCTGTGATAAATTTACCAGTAAATCCACCGATAAATCCAGTCGCTGTATTTGGAATACCCAAGCGTTTCAAAACTCGACTGACATTGATTCCTTTCCCACCAGCAAACTTATCATCACTGTCCATACGATTGACACTGCCGATTTGAACTTGGTCCAAGCGCACGATATAGTCAATGGATGGATTGAGTGTGACTGTATAAATCATACTTCTATTACCTCCGTTTCTTCTTAATAGCCTGCAAGAGCTCATGCCCTTGACTTGTGATGACAATAGCGCGTTTGAGAGGTGCTACCTTGGCAAAGCAAGTTTGACCAATCTTTGACGAATCCACCAAGACATAGGTTTGTTTGGCATTCTCTAAAATAGCACGCTTCACAGCTCCCTCCTCCATATCAGGAGTCGTATAATAACCATCGTCCACACCATTCATCCCGATAAAGGCACGGTCAAAGTGCAATTGGTTAATTTGATTAAGAGCAACTCCACCGATACATGCATCTGTTGCCATCTTGACACTCCCTCCAACCATGACAGTTGGAATCTGTTTTTCAACCAACTGAACCGCATGGTGAATGGAGTTGGTCACAACTGTGATATTCTTATTAACCAATTCCTTGATTAAAAAAGCAGTTGTCGTTCCAGCATCGATAAAGATAACATCTTGTTCCTTGATAAGAGAGGCTGCTTTCTGAGCCAGTAGCTTCTTCTCTTGAAGGTTTTTGACAGATTTCTCTTGGATGGTTTCTTCTTCCTGCAAGGAGTGGGGTAATTCTGCTCCTCCATGTACACGGCGAAGCTTGTTCTCTGCCTCCAACTCATCCAAATCTCTTCGTACCGTTGATTCTGACGTTTCTAACAAACTAACTAACTTTTCTAAAGAAACTACTTGATGCTGATTAAGTTGCTCTAAAATCAGTTGCTTCCGCTCAGTTTTTAACACCAAATCACCTCCTGTTATCGTTTACACTATTCATTCTAGCACAATTTCTATCAAAGTCAAGCATTTTTTATCATTTTCTTTCAATTTCTATCATTTTTCTTATTTCCAAAATTTTTATTGCAAGATAAGTGGCTTTATGGTAGACTATTTGAGTAAGTATTGGAAGATTACTCAAGAGGCTTAAGAGGCCGTGTTGGAAACGCGGTAGGCGTGTAACAGCGTGCGTGGGTTCGAATCCCATGTCTTCCGTAGAAAAAAGAAAAACTGCACCTCAATGCAGTTTTTTTATCGTTCTAAGAACAATACATAGAAATGAAAGGCTGAGTTACTCTAACTATCACACTATTTTTTTCTGTATCCTTCCCTATCCTAGAATCACTTTGATTTCATAAAAAAACAAGTAGTTTATTAGGACTACTTGTTTTTCTTCTAAATCTTGTGATTAGATATTGCTTTTATCTTTTTTATCTGAAGATTTGTCTGTTGATTTATCAGTGGATTTGTTTGAAGATTTATCTGAAGACTTGTCTGTTGATTTATCATTAGACTTAGTTGAGTTTTTACGGACAATTTTATCATAACCTTCTGTATCATCAAGCAACTCTGTCGCCAAAGTACGGTAATCTTCTTGAGAAATCAGCCAGTTTCCATCCTTATCCTTTGTTAATTTGATTTCAGTATCAAAATCACCAGTAGTGAAAGGTGTATGAGCTAAGTTAGGGTCAACGTCACTGTAGGTTGAGAAATCTTTCTTGAATAGATGCTCAAAAATCCAGTAAGAAACCAATGTTTGGTAACGCTTGATGTCAACGTTTGAACCAGCTTGATTGTATTTACCTAGGTTATCAACACCTCCAATAAGAGTAGTGAGAACTTCCCTTGTAGATGAAGCCAATCCTTTAGAGTGTAACTTCTTAGAGTTGAAAGTAACAGTCGCTGTATTTCCTGATTCATCAACCTTCACGTCTTTAACAGTGTAAGAACCGATATCTTGATATAATCTACGTCTCATCTTCAAGAAACCTGAAATGGTTTCTTCTGGAGTTTCTACAGGGAAATCTTTGTGCCATTGTACTGAGTAGGTAGATGCAGGTGAAAGACCTTCTTCTTTGATTTTTTCACTTGTTTGTACAGCAAATACTGCCTCAGTCCATTTTTCATAAGTGTCGCCATAAATCTTCTTAAATCGAGCAGAGTCGCTAGTAAGAACTGAGTCTAAGAGAATCTCAGCATCTTTTGTAACTTTTTCTTTAACTTCTGCAGCTTCATCTTTCTTCTCAACTTGTTCCGTATTCTCCTTGTTATCAGAAGAAGCTTCAGATGACTGATTAGAAAATACAGAACATGCACCCAAGACAACTGTTGAAAGTGCTAAGATACTTAGTAACTTGATCTTTTTCATGTTTCACCTCTTTATGAAAATTTACTCTTGGAGACTACCTCCAAGGATAGTTGTTTAGAAAAACACTGGGTTTATCTAACGGAGAATGGGGGATTCGAACCCCCGCGCCAGTTACCCGACCTAACGATTTAGCAAACCGTCCTCTTCAGCCTCTTGAGTAATTCTCCACTAACACACTAGAATAAATCGGATACAACGAAGGATACAACAAAGGATATAATTTGGAAAAATCTACTGTATACCTGTTCATAATGGAGCCGGTGGGAGTCGAACCCACGTCCAAACACCTGCCAACATATTTGTCTACAACCATAGGTTATGTATTGTTTTAACAATCCCTCGACACATAACTCAAGCCTAGGAACTGCGAGTCTATTAATCTCTTATCAAACCACTAGACAAGGCTTGATCGTATCTCGCTAATCATAAGACCTGTCATTGAACACGAGCAATCCAAATCAGGTCACGCCTGCTGGTTTTTAGGCAGCTAGAGCGTAAGAAGTGTTATTTTTTGCAGTTATATTTAACTGAGCGTTTACGTCGCCACACGGGTTGCAAAATATGCCTCATAATGCCTGTCGAATCCGTAACGACCCCAGGATGTTAGAACTATTATAACCTATCTTCAAAAAAAATGCAAAATCAAGCCGTTTCTTTAGAAAAGAACCCCTTTTAAGGCTTCTGATAAGGCTTGATAACCGGCTACACTTAGATGGAGCCCATCTGTTGTATAGGCTGATTGAAGTTGCCCTTCTGAATCTGCCAAACTATCATAAATTGGTAGAAAATCTACTTGCATATAGGCGGAGACTAGAGCCTCATAGGCTTGATTCCATTCTCTGATCTTTTCATTGGTACGAATATATACTGTCTGCTTGTATTCTTCTCCCTCATTGACTGGCAGAATGGAAAGGAGCTTTATTTGTGACAGCGGATATTCTCGGGCAATCGATTGGATTACACGCTCAAGATTATCCAAAGCATCATTCATGGGAATATCTTTTCCAATATCATTTGTCCCAATTAAGAGAACAATTTGATCGACAGCATCACCATAAAGATGGGCATCCAAATTCTCTAATAACAATCTCGTCTGATAGCCTCGGATGCCACGATTAACAATCGTCTTGGCAGTTCCCAACAACTCTTGAAGAGGGTAATACTCCACTATCGAATCACCAATAAAGATGATATCTGGCTCTAGAACAGATACTTGATTCAATTCACGATACTTGGTTTGAATTTTTGTCTGCTCTTTTAGGAGCCAATTTTCTAATAACTGTACTGCCACCCTATCCCTCTTTCTCTAACCAATTCTCTAGAACTTGATAAACGCCCGCCTGGCTGTTAGCTGGTGCTAGAGCAGTCGCAACTGCCTTGACATTATCATCTGCATTTTCCATAGCATAGGCAATTCCAGCCAGCTCTAACATTTCGACATCATTTTCGCTATCACCAAAAGCCATGATCTGTTCCGATTGCAAATTCCAGCGCTTGAGTAATTCTTCCAATCCCCAGGCCTTGTGAATCCCAGCTTGGAGGATGTCAATGCACCCATAACCGCTGGAAACAGCTCTTACGCGTCCATTAAATAGGTCATTGATTTCCTGCAAAACTGAACTAGAACGTTCTTCACCAACAACCATGCTCATCTTTAACACTCCACCGAAGAGGTCAGCTTGCAAGTCTTCCACAAAATTCATTCGTTGATAGAATTTTTCAATCATCTCTGGAGTCATAAATTTTTCCAGGTCTGTAAAAACCGTTCCTTCCTTGACAAAACTCCCGTTCATACTAGTGACGACGAACTGATCTCGACACTCCCTCCCTTTAAAAATGAAGGAGAGCCTTGTCAACCATAGCATCATCCCAAGTCTGAGCCTGAAGTAATGTATCATACTCAAATATCCGCGCACCGTTGGCAACAACCAGGACTACTCGACTCGCCAAGTGTTCTAATAATTGCCTCATCCGATGGACTTCATTCCCTGTCGCAATGACAAAACGGATATCCCTTTGATCCAGCTGATCTAAAAATCTTTTCCAAGCAGGGGCAGATCTAGCTGACCTCTCTGGTCTAGCAAGGTTCCATCCATGTCTGTTGCAATTAATTTAATCGTCATCATATCTCCTTTAGGGTGAGCGTCTACCACTTCAACCCTACATGTTCATTCATTTCTTTATAGGCCGTGTCAATTCGTTCCTTGGTCGCTTCGTCCAACTTGTCACGATGACTGCCTCCCTCGATGAAGTCCTCTAGGATATAGGTCTGATAGAGGAAGAGCGGATAGCCTTCTGGAGAGTAAGTTCCTTTGGGTGTTCGATTGACCCAAGTAGGATGCGCTTTGGCCGTTTCAATCCTAGTCTTGCCATCTTTTTTCTTAATGGTCACATCCATGAGAACACCGCGTTCCGTCCACTTGGCATTTTCCTCATCTTGCATGGTTTCAATGCGCTGATTTGAGAGGAAATTTCCCATGGAGTAGATGATCAGTTTTTTGTCACCATCTTTTTCAACTGTTTCAGCAGGTTCAACGACGTGAGGATGCCCTCCAAAGATAATATCTGCTCCCCAGTCAATCATCTTATGGTACAGTGTTTTCTGTTCTTCCGTTGGTTCTAGCTGGTACTCAATTCCCATCTGAGGCATGATGACAGTAATATCCGCCTCCTTCTCTGCACGCTCGATTTCTGCCTTCATCTTATCTTCATTCAAATCAGAAAGATAGCGATTATAGTCCTCTTGAGAGATATACTGCTCAATGCCATTAAAACCGTAAGAATAGGCTAGGAGAGCTACCTTGATACCATTGACTTCCTTTATGACTATAGGGGCTTGGTCTCGGGATTCATGCGTGTAGACTCCGATGGGTGTCATTCCAGCCTTTTCAATAGCTTGAGCCGTTGAAACCACTCCCTCAATTTGAGAATCCAAAATATGATTATGAGCCAAGTCTAGAACTTGGTAGCCTGCATCCTTGATCGCATCCATGACTTCTCCTGGTGCATTAAAGAGAGGATAACCTGCCAAATAGTGGTCCTTGTTCACCGTTCCTTCAAAGTCACCAATCACCAAATCCGCTTGTTTGAGCCAGGGTTTTACATACTCAAAATTTTCATGGAAATCATAGGTCCCATCTTCTTTAAGAGCTGTTCGGTAGATAGGGATATGATAAAGAAGGTCACCATTTGCCATGATACGTGCCGTTGTTTCACCAGACTGATCTTCCTTGGATTGACCAGATGTACTAGCAGAATCAAGAGTTTGGCTACCAGGGCTTGTTCCCCTTACTACCTTGTACTGCTCGAACTAATAAGTTTCCCCCCATGGATAAGGCAACTGCAAGCAATAACACAATAATAAACTGGGCATTGGTCCAGGATTTATAATTCCGAAAGAAACCAATACTTTTCTCCAACAATCCATCAATAGGTCCATGAGACCGTCTATTTTGTCGCTTTTCCATCTGTATTCCCCCTTGCCTTTTGGTGCAAGTCTTTTCTTTTATTATACCACAGACAAAAGAGGAATACCGTTTATTATATTATTTTTTAGCAACTTCTGCGACTTTCTTTCTCGCCTATTTTGTGTTATCATGTAGAGGTAATGAAAGGAGAGAAAATGTCTGCAATAGAACGTATTACAAAAGCTGCTCATTTGATTGATATGAAAGATATTATCCGCGAGGGAAATCCAACTCTGCGCGCTGTTGCTGAGGAGGTCACTTTCCCACTGTCTGACCAGGAAATCATCCTTGGCGAAAAGATGATGCAATTCCTCAAACATTCCCAAGATCCTGTTATGGCTGAAAAGATGGGGCTCCGCGGTGGAGTTGGATTGGCCGCTCCCCAGCTGGATATCTCAAAACGCATTATCGCCGTTTTGGTCCCAAATATTGTAGAAGAAGGTGAAACTCCTCAGGAAGCCTACGATTTGCAAGCTGTTATGTACAATCCAAAAATTGTCTCTCACTCTGTTCAGGACGCTGCTCTTGGCGAAGGAGAAGGTTGCCTTTCTGTTGACCGAAACGTTCCAGGCTATGTTGTCCGTCATGCCCGTGTCACTGTTGATTACTTTGACAAGGATGGCGAAAAACACCGAATCAAGCTCAAAGGTTACAACTCTATCGTTGTCCAACATGAAATTGATCATCTAAACGGAATCATGTTTTACGATCGTATCAATGAAAAAGATCCATTTGCTGTTAAAGATGGTTTACTGATTCTGGAATAAAGAAAATCCCGTTGCAAGACGGGGTTTTGTGTTATAATAGATGCATGAAAACAAATGATATTGTCTATGGCGTCCATGCCGTTACTGAAGCCCTCCTTGCAAACACTGGAAATAAACTTTACCTCCAAGAAGATCTTCGAGGTAAGAATGTTGAGAAAGTCAAGGAACTGGCTACAGAAAAGAAGGTATCCATTTCTTGGACTTCAAAAAAATCCCTCTCTGAAATGACCGAAGGCGCTGTCCACCAAGGTTTTGTTCTACGAGTGTCCGAATTTGCCTATAGCGAGCTGGATCACATCCTTGTCAAAACACGACAAGAAGAAAATCCACTTCTGTTGATTCTGGATGGTCTAACTGACCCTCACAACTTAGGCTCTATCTTAAGGACTGCTGATGCGACCAATGTTTCAGGTGTCATCATTCCCAAGCACCGTGCTGTCGGAGTGACTCCTGTCGTTGCCAAAACGGCCACAGGTGCTATTGAGCATGTACCGATTGCGCGAGTGACCAACCTCAGTCAAACCCTAGACAAACTCAAGGATGAAGGCTTCTGGACCTTTGGAACGGATATGAACGGTACCCCTTGCCACAAGTGGAATACAAAAGGGAAAATCGCCCTCATCATCGGAAATGAAGGAAAAGGCATCTCCAGCAACATCAAAAAACAGGTTGATGAGATGATTACCATTCCCATGAATGGGCATGTTCAAAGCCTCAATGCCAGTGTTGCTGCAGCCATTCTCATGTACGAAGTTTTCCGAAACAGACTATAAAAAAAGTTTCCAATCAAGTGATTGGAAACTTTTTTCTTAACTATGTTCGGTGATAAACTTGTAGGCTTCTTGACCAGCGATAGCCCCATCTCCAACTGCTGTTGTCACTTGGCGAAGATCTTTTTGGCGAACATCTCCAACTGCAAAGATACCGTCAACGGCAGTTTTCATGTGATTATCTGTCACAATCCAGCCTGCCTGGTCTTGAATATTCAATTCTTTAACAAAATCGCTAACAGGATCCAAACCGACATAGATAAAGACACCACCGAAGGCTTGCTCTGTCACTTGACCCGTTTTTACATTTTCAAATACGACAGATTCTACTCGGTTTTCACCTTTGATTTCCTTGACAACAGAATCCCAGATAAAGTTGACTTTCTCATTTGCAAAAGCACGGTCTTGCAAAACCTTTTGGGCACGAAGTTCATCTCGACGGTGAACAATAGTGACGGACTTGGCAAAGCGAGTTAAGAACAGAGCTTCTTCTACCGCTGAATCTCCACCACCGACTACGAGCAAGTCTTGGTCACGGAAGAAAGCTCCATCACAGACTGCACAGTAAGAAACACCACGACTGTTCAGTTCTTCTTCTCCGGGGACACCCAAAAGACGGTGTTTTGACCCAGTTGCTACAATGACAGTACGGGTTTCGTAAACTTGATCATCAGTGATTACCTTCTTATAGTCACCCTGGTCTTCAATATTTTCAACATAGCCATAAAGATGCTCCACTCCAAGGTTTTCAAGTGGTTCAAACATCTTTTCAGCCAATTCAGGTCCACTGATGTTGGCATAACCTGGATAGTTTTCAATATCAGATGTGTTGTTCATTTGCCCGCCTGGCAGACCACCTTCAATCAAAGCCACTTTCAGATTGCTGCGAGCGGCATATAAGGCAGCGGTCATTCCCGCAGGTCCAGCACCGACAATAATAGTATCGTACATTTCAATTCCTTCTTTCTTGTTGTAACTATCTTTATTCTAACTCATTCTTGCTAGTCACGCAAGGATTATGCCTTGAAAACCAAGAGCAAACTCATGACGGCAAAGGATAACACTGGAACGACCAAAACTCCAATCATAATCATATCATAGAGATGAGCTTGGCGAGCTTTGGCTGTCTTGTCCACACCAGACATGGCCCTCAATCCAATCCAAATCCCCAGAAAAATCACGACAAGGATGGTCGTTAAGATCAAACTCTCGAAATACAAAGAAAATAGATGCAGTAGCATGATCTCTCTCGTTTCTATCTTTTTTAAAGAGTAAACTCAGCTAGTCCAACTAACTGAGTTTTCCTTTTTCTATTATATCAAATATAAGTCCGTTTGTAACTAGCGAAGAATTCTTTTGTCCGTTCTTCTTTCGGATGATTGATGATTTCATCCGGTGTGCCGGACTCAATGATTTTTCCTTTATCTAGGAATAAAACCTTGTCTGCCACTTGAGCTACAAAAGACATATCGTGACTGACCAAAATCATGGTCTGACCTGACTTGGCAGCATCTGCAATAGACTTCTCTACCTCACCGACCAATTCTGGGTCAAGGGCTGAAGTGGGCTCATCCAAGAGCAAGACATCTGGTTTCATAGCAAGCGCACGCGCGAGGGCAACCCGTTGCTTTTGTCCACCTGATAAGTGGCGAGGATAATGGTTTTCACGGTCAGAAAGACCAACCTTGGCCAACTCTTCCTTGGCGATTTTTGTTGCTTCCTCGTCCGATAATTTTTTAACGACAATCAAACCTTCCTTGACATTGTCAAGAGCAGTACGGCGTTCAAACAAATTAAACTGTTGGAAAACCATGGACAACTTGCGACGAAGGGTTAAGATCTCCTCTTGGCTAATCTGAGAAAAAAATCAACTTTAAAAATTGTCAATCTGAATCGTTCCACTATCTGGAGTTTCAAGGTAGTTCAAACTACGAAGAAAGGTTGATTTCCCAGCTCCAGATGAACCAATCAAAGCCACTACCTCACCTTTTTGGATATCCAAGTTCAGATGATTCAAGACTGTCTGTCCTGAAAAGGATTTACTTAAATTCGAAATCTTAATCATTAACGAAGGTCTCCTTTCACATCTGTAGACACTGTATCCGGCGCTGAGATAGCCATTTTTCTCTCGATGAAACGGCCGAGGCTTTCAATTCCGATATTGACTACCCAATAAACAAGGGCTACGGAGATGAAACGTTCAAAATAGCGATAATCAGCTCCACCTAAAATCTGAGCTTGGGCAAAGACCTCCACAACACCTGCGCTAAAAGGCTAGAGAAGTTCCCTTGGTCAAACCGATAAGGGAGTTAATCAAAGTCGGTGTCGCAACTACCGCCGCATTTGGAATAATCACGCGACGATAAACTTGCGCTCGCGTCATACCCAAACTGCGTGCCGCCTCAATTTCACCTGGATTAACAGAAAGGATGGTCGCACGAATCGTTTCACTTGCATAAAGTGCCTCATTAAAAAGCAAAAGGCCACAATCGCAAAAAAAGCGCTGCTGGAATCGCATTGATATTGAGACCAGTTCCCCATTGTTGGTTGATAGCTTTCAGTGCTAAAGGAATTCCGTAGTAGGTCAACATAAGTTGGACTAGGATTGGGGTACCTTTTTAAGAAGCTGACGAAAAAAAGGCCTGCAAAGGATATAAAAATCTTAACACGATTGATCTTAACAATGGCAAAAATCAGGGCAAGCAGCAAACCAAAGAGTGCACCTCCAAGCGTCAACATCAAGGTTGTAGGCAATTGTTGGACAATCCTTGGAATTCCATCAAAGACCGAACGCAAACTAAAGAGCTTACCATCCGGAATGAGTTGCATCAAACTTTGGTACCAATCTGATGCTAAAAATGTTGTAACAGTCATAAAAACATCCTCTCCTGATAATGATTCATTCTATCATACTTCTGCTCGCAAGCAAATTATTTGCTACGGGCTGCTCAGACTTTGTCTATCTTCTAGTTTATCACACTTTAAAACAGGGAGGCTATATATTTTACCTATCAAGGAGATAAATAAAAACTATCTCAAACCTAAGTCCTCATAGGTTTTTCTATAGCCAATTTGTTTAACAGCACCATTCTCCACCAAAATTGGACGTTTCAATAACATACCATCACTCGCTAGAAGCTTGGCTGCTTCTTGTTTTGACAAACTTCCCACCTTATCTTTTAGGCCCAGTTCGCGGTATTTAATCCCGCTGGTATTGAAAAATTGTTTCACTTCAAAACCGGAAGTTTCCAACCAGTTCAAAATCACGTCTTCACTTGGTGTTTCTTCTACGATGTGGACATCTTGGTATTCCAGTCCAAGTTTATCCAATTCATTTTTTGCTTTCTTACAAGTTGAACATTTTGGATATTCGATAAATTCTAACATCTTCTTTTCTTTCTATTTTTTATTTTCTTGAAATGCTGCACCTTCATGTTGCAAGAGCCAGGCTTTCTTTTCGACTCCAGATGCATAGCCTGTCAGACGATTGCCTGATCCCAGCACACGATGGCAGGGTACGAGTATGGACCAAGGATTACGCCCCACTGCTCCGCCAATCGCTTGAGCAGAAGCCACTTGCAGGTCTTGCGCTATTTGTCCGTAAGTTACTGTCTGACCATAAGGAATGGCCTGTAAATAAGTCCAGACTCGCTTTTCAAAATCCGTTCCAATAGGAGCCAAAGGTAAGTCTGATAGGTCCTGAACACTGCCTTCGAAATAGGTATCTAAATAGGAAATAACTTGCTCTAATACAGGATGGCTAGCAACTTCTTCTATCGTTTCATCCCCTAATCCCCTCTCAAAATGGGTTTGGTCCTGTACCCAAATTCCATACAGATATTGCTCGTCAGCAACTAAGGATAAGGTTCCAATTGGCGACGGGTAGAGCATTTTTGCGTACTTTTTCTGCTTCATTTTTTTAATTTCTGATAGGCCAAACGTTCCCCATCAACTGGAACCTTACCAACCTTTTGGAAGCCTAGCTTTTCAAAGATATGCTGCATAGCCTTGTTTTCTGCATGCGTATCTGAACGAAAATCTAGATAATCAAAACCTTCAATCAAGCCTTCTAGGAAAGTCTGAGCAACACCTTGTCCTTGGACATCTGCTGCAACAGCGATACGGTGAAAGACCAGATATTCTGATTCTCCCCCCTGCCAACTCCCTTCATAAATGGCTTCATAGGATTTCTCTGGGCTCTTGGTCACAGCAGCATAAGCTAGCAGTTCTCCCTCTTCCAAGGCAACATAAGCTTGACCTGAAATAATATCATCGATAATAACCTCGGCATTTGGATAGCCATTTTGCCACTGGTCACTACCAGACTCAGCTAAGCACTTTTTGGCATCCTCCATCACCTGCATAATCGCATCTACTTCGTTTGGAAAAGCTAAACGAATCTCCATCTTTTCCCCTCATTTCTAACTAGTTTCTCTCATCATAGCATAATTTAAAGCTTTCTACAAGCAGTTGAAACTTGACTTTTATTTTTTATTATTTTATAATCTAGTTATTAAAACTAGATAAAAAGGAGTTGGAAATGAATTCTAACTTTTCCTACCCAAAATGGGAAGACATTCCAAACATTGACCTCTATCTGGATCAGGTTTTACTTTATGTCAATCAAGTCTGTGCCCCTATCTCTCCAGATAAGGACAAGGGGCTAACAGCATCCATGGTCAATAACTATGTCAAACATGGTTACCTGACAAAGCCGGATAAGAAAAAATACCAACGCAAACAGATTGCACGTTTGATTGCCATCACCACTCTCAAGTCTGTCTTTTCGATCCAAGAAATCGCTCAGACACTTAATACTCTGCAAACTCAAGCTAGCTCAGACCAGCTCTACGATGCTTTTGTGGACTACATGAACCATGGGATTGATCCAGAAAATCCTATTATCCAAACTAGCTGTCAAACGGTTAAACTCTATCATCAAACTCTAGACTTAATCCTTATCAAAGAAGAGGAGGAAATCCAATGAATACCAGTCTAAAACTCAGTAAAAAACTCAGTTTTGGAGAGGAAATTGCTAATAGCGTGACCCATGCTGTGGGTGCCGTTATCATGCTCATCCTACTCCCTATTTCATCCACCTATAGTTATGAAGCACACGGGTTTTTATCATCCTTTGGTGTTTCAATCTTTGTTATCAGTCTCTTTCTCATGTTCCTCTCGTCAACCATTTACCACTCTATGGCCTATGGTTCGACCCACAAATACGTCTTGCGAATCATCGACCATTCTATGATTTATGTGGCTATCGCAGGCTCTTATACGCCGGTCGTATTGACTTTGATGAACAACTGGTTTGGCTATCTGATCATTGCCATTCAGTGGGGAACGACCATCTTTGGCATCCTCTATAAAATCTTTGCTAAAAAGGTCAATGAGAAATTCAGCCTTGCCCTTTACCTGATCATGGGCTGGTTGGTTCTGGCTATCATTCCTGCCATTATCAGTCAAACAACGCCAATTTTCTGGAGTCTTATGGTAACTGGTGGACTCTGTTATACAGTTGGAGCTGGATTTTACGCTAAGAAAAAACCTTATTTCCACATGATCTGGCATCTCTTTATCCTAGCGGCATCTGCACTCCAATACATCGCCATTGTTTATTACATGTAAAAAAGTTGAGAATCTTTTCTCAACTTTTTTCTTTACTCATATTGATAAAATACTGGTGCAAGCCAACATCATCTGTCAATTCTGGATGAAAAGAGGTTACCAGCATATTTTTTTCTTGCGCAGCAACGATTTGATTATCAACTGTTGCTAGAATTTCTACACCCTCTCCAACACTACTGATAATCGGTCCACGGATAAAGGTCATGGGAATCTGACCAACTCCCTTACATTCTGCCTCTGTATAGAAGCTTCCTAGTTGGCGCCCATAAGCATTGCGCTCAACCACTATATCCATGATTCCAAGATGACTTTCTTCCTGAGAAGTGATTTCCTTAGCTAGCAAGATTAAGCCCGCACAAGTTCCAAAGACTGGGAGTCCAGATAAAATAGCTTCTCGGATGGGAATCAACATCTGCTGGTCACGCAAGAGTTTGCCCATGGTTGTAGATTCTCCACCAGGCAAAATCAAACCGGACAAGTCACTCTGATATTTCTGAAAATCATCTAAATTTCTGATTTCGACACTAACAACACCTAACTTTTCTAACACTTTTGCATGCTCTGCAAAGGCGCCTTGCAAGGCTAGTATTCCGATTCTCATCTATTTTCCTCGCTCTGCCATGAGAATTTGGATTTCATTCTCATTGATACCAACCATGGCTTCCCCTAGATCTTCAGAGATTTGAGCCAGAATTTGGGGATTTTGGTAGTTGGTTACGGCCTTAACAATAGCACTTGCTCGTTTAACAGGGTCGCCTGATTTGAAAATACCTGAACCAACAAAGACACCCTCTGCCCCCAATTGCATCATCAGCGCAGCATCTGCTGGTGTTGCAACACCTCCAGCTGCGAAGTTTACAACTGGCAATTTTCCATGTTCATGGACGTATTGGACCAATTCTACAGGGACTTGCAAGTCCTTGGCAGCCACATAAAGTTCATCTTCGCGTAGATTTGAATGCGGCGAATTTCTTGATTCATCATGCGCATATGACGAACGGCTTGAACGATGTCACCTGTCCCCGGTTCTCCTTTTGTCCGAATCATGGAAGCTCCCTCAGCGATACGACGCAAGGCTTCACCCAAATCCTTAGCTCCACAGACAAAAGGAACTTGGAATTCCTTCTTATCTACATGGAAACGATCGTCTGCTGGAGACAGCACTTCACTCTCATCGATATAGTCAATCTCAATAGCCTCTAAAATCTGAGCTTCAACAAAATGCCCAATTCTGACCTTGGCCATCACTGGAATGCTGACCGCTTCTTGGATTTCCTTAATCATCTTTGGATCACTCATACGAGAAACTCCACCAGCTGCACGAATATCAGCTGGAATCCGTTCCAAGGCCATAACAGCTGCCGCACCAGCAGCCTCTGCGATACGAGCCTGTTCAGGGTTCTGAACGTCCATGATAACCCCACCTTTGAGCATCTGTGCCAAGTTTTTATTTAGTTCATAACGATTTTCAGTCATTTCTTAATCCTCATCATTTGTATTGGTAGCTACCATTTCATTTTAGGCCAGATTAGAATGAAGTACAAGATAGAAAAACAATAATTGTCTGGGTACAGATGGATTAAAAAAACTATCTGACCTTAACTTAAGGCCAGATAGCTCAGCTATTGTTATTTTTCAGCTGTAAGTGCAGCCATTGTGATGTAGTTGTATGGTTTGTTGAAGTGTGGCAAGAAGAATAGGTCTGTCAAGGCCAATTTATCGATTGTTACATGCTCTTGGATAGCAAGTGAGAACATATGGATTCCCATACTGATAGCAGCATCATGTGAAACCATTTGTGCACCAAGGATTTCGCGGCTGTCTTTATCAAAGACAATCTTGATGGCAACTTCGTGGTTGTCATGCTTCATAAATTCTGGTTTTTGAAGATCATTAAAGCCAGTTTCAGTTGCATTGTAACCTGCTGCTTTTGCTTTTTCAAGAGTCAAACCAGTTGAAACCATGTGAAGACCATAGATTGAAATACCGTTTGATCCTTGCACACCGATTCCTTCCAATTCATGTCCACAAGCATTGTAAGCACCAACGATACCAGTACGTACAGCGTTAGATGCAAGAGCGATGTAGCTAGTGTCTTTACGAGCATTGTCATAAACAGTCGCACAGTCACCAACAGCGTATACACCTGGGATAGATGTTTCTTGTTTCTTGTCTACAAGGAAGGCACCGTTGCGGAAAAGTTCAATCTTACCGTCAGCAAGAGCTGTGTTTGGACGGAAACCAACTGCAAGAACCACCATATCTACATCAAATGTTTCTTTGTCTGTTACCAAGCGTTCAACTTTACCGTCACCTTGGATGGCTTTAACTGTTTGACCGAGTGCCAAACGGATGTTGTGGTCTTCCAAGTTCTTCGCCATCATTTGGGTAAAGTCTTTGTCATAGTAGCCGTTCAAAACAGTGTCTACGATATCAACAAGCACCACTTCTTTTCCAAGACGTTCGAAAGCTTCAGCCAGCTCAACACCGATGTAACCACCACCAACAACGGCAATGCGCTCAAGGTGTTTGCTCTTGTCAGCAAGTTTTTCGATGACTTCTTCTGCATTTTGGTACAACTTAACAAATTGAACATTTTCAAGAGTCGCTTTGAATTCGCGGTTACCCTTAACGATTTCTACACCTTCGATTGGAGGCAAGATTGGAGTTGAACCAGTTGCAAAGATTAATTTATCATAAGACTCTTTGTGTTCTTTACCTTCAACTTCAGCAGTCACAACTTTGTTATCGTAGTCAATTGAAAGAACTGGTGAGTTCATGTAAATTTTAGCACCTTTTGCTTCCAATTTCTTTATCAGAGTAGAAGAGACCTTCTGGGCCATCAATTTGTTTCCCGATCCAAAGCGCCATTCCACAACCAAGGAATGAAATATTTGAGTTTTGGTCAAATACTACGATTTCGTTCTCATGACCAAAGTTATCCAACATTGTATTAATACAAGCTGTACCAGCGTGGTTAGCACCAACTACAACAATTTTACTCATAGAAAAATTCCTACCTTTAAAATTTAATTTACTTCTCTAGTATAACATTTACTGTTAGCGTTTACAAGGTATTTGCTTAGAATTCTCTTTTTTTAAGCAATTTTAAGCTTTATTATATTGATTGTTTTGAGTTTCTATCCTTTTCTTATATTTTTTGAGCATATTTCTTGACTTTTTGTCAAAATCCATTTGTGAAAACGCTGACTTTATGGTATGCTAGTTACATGGAAATAAAATGTAAGGGGTTTAATTTTTCTTTAACCAACTTATATTGAATGATTTCCTATGAAAAGAAAGGAGCTGGTAGCTTGCCTCTTCATTCACGTTCTGAACGGCTAATGGGAACAACTATCACGATTTCATTAGTAGATGAGCGGGCAGAAATCCTGCTTCAGGGCGCTTTTGACTTGCTTAAGGAGCTCGAATACCGCTTCAACGCCAATAGTCAAGAATCCGAACTGATGGAAATCAACTACCAGGCTGGAATCACACCTGTTAAGGTTCATCCTGACCTGTTTGAACTGATTGCTCTTGGACTAGAGCACAGCCTAGCTCCCTCTAGCCATCTAAATATCAGTATCGGTCCCTTGATTCAAACCTGGCGAATCGGATTTGCAGATGCGCGACTTCCAGAGTTAAACGAAATTGAAGCTGTCTTGCCACTAGTTGACCCACATTTTATCAAGTTAGATCCGACTAACTCTACTGTCTTTTTAGAGAAGAAAGGAATGAAGCTTGATTTAGGTTGTTTAGCCAAGGGCTATAGTGCAGATAAGGTTGCCCAGTATTTGAAAGAACACGGTGTCACCTCTGCCCTGATCAATCTCGGAGGAAATATTCTCACCATCGGGAACAATCAAGCTAAAGAAGGGAAAGCCTGGCAGATTGGGATTCAAGATCCGCGAAATCCTCGTGGCAATCATCTCCTGACTATTCCTGTGTCTAACAAATCCGTTGTCACTTCAGGTATCTATGAACGCCACCTGACAGTAGATGGAAAAGACTATCACCATATCTTTGATAGTGAGACAGGATTCCCTGTCGATACCAATTTTGCTAGCCTAACGATTGTCTCTGATAAATCCGTTGATGGTGAGATATGGACAACGCGCCTTTTCGGAGAACGAAGCGCTTCTATCCTCTGGCAAGTCGAAAGTATAGATGGTATTGAAGCCATCCTCATCGACAAAGAGGGACGCCTTGTATGTTCTTCAGGCCTTCAAAATTGTATTATGTAAAAAGAGAAAGGAAATCTCATGCTAAAACTTATTGCCATTGTTGGAACGAACTCTAAACGTTCTACAAACCGCCAATTACTCCAATACATGCAAAAACACTTCGCCGACAAGGCTGAAATTGAACTCGTTGAAATTAAGGACATCCCTGTTTTCAACAAACCAGCAGATAAGCAACTTCCGGCTGAAATTCTTGAGATTGCAGCTAAAATTGAAGCATCTGACGGTGTGATTATCGGTACTCCTGAGTACGACCACTCTATCCCTGCAGTTTGATGAGCGCTCTTGCTTGGCTATCCTATGGTATCTACCCACTTTTGAACAAACCAATCATGATCACTGGTGCTTCTTACGGTACTCTTGGTTCATCTCGTGCTCAATTGCAACTTCGTCAAATCTTGAACGCTCCTGAAATTAAGGCAAATGTTCTACCAGATGAATTCTTGCTTTCTCACTCTCTTCAAGCATTTAACCCAAGTGGAGACTTGGTTGACCTTGATGTTATCAAGAAATTGGATGCCATCTTTGATGACTTCCGTATCTTCGTGAAGATTACTGAGAAATTGCGCAATGCACAAGAATTGCTTCGCAAAGATGCAGAAGAATTTGACTGGGAAAATTTGTAAGATAGGAGACCGAAAGAATGAAATTTGTTGGACTTGTTGGATCAAACTACGATCAATCATATAACCGCAAACTCTTGGAATTTATCCGTCGCAATTTCAAATTCAAATTTGAATTAGAAGTCCTTGAAATCGACGAAGTTCCAATGTTTAACCAAGACGAAAAATGGGACGAAAGCTTCCAATTGCGTTTCTTGTATAACAAGATTACACGTGCTGATGGTGTTATTATCGCTACTCCTGAGCACAACCACACTATCTCAGCTTCACTTAAATCTGTACTCGAATGGCTTTCATACGAAGTTCATCCATTTGAAAACAAGCCTGTTATGATTGTGGGTGCATCATACTATGACCAAGGAACATCACGTGCCCAAGTTCACCTTCGTAAAATCCTTGATGCTCCAGGTGTTAATGCCTACACGCTTCCAGGTAACGAATTCCTTCTTGGTAAAGCCAAAGAAGCTTTGATAACAATGGAAACATCACCAACGAAGGAACTGTTAAATTCCTTGAAACTTGCTTAGATAACTTTGTTAAATACGTAGGAGTCGTTTCGAAATTGAAAAAACCAAAACCAATCGAACCAGAAGACTTGGATTGTGGAAAACCAATTGCTACAACCATTACAGAAGTTGATCCTGACGATCCAGAATGGGTAGAAAAAGTTGCAGCAATCACTGGAGCTGTTTCTGGTGATACCTATGTCAAATTGGACCACGGTATCTTGACAGTTAACCAAATTGATATGTTCTTGAAAGCTATGCCGTTTGAATTGACATACGCTGACGACAACAACCAATTCCTCTACTACAACAACGCTCACCAAGATCCAGACACTATGTTCGCTAAACGTGTACCACCTCAATCAGGTAGCCGTATGTCGACTGTTCATGGTTCTCTTCCACCAGCACGTATGAAGAATGTAGAGTGGGTTATCGGAACACTTCGCAACGGAAACCAAGAATACGTCCGTACTATCGTTCCAGGTTCTCCTGCAGGTGTCATCAACACCCACAACTACCAAGCAATGTACTATCCTGATGGATCATACGCTGGAATCAATGAAATTGTCTTTAACTTCCAACCATGGCTTGACTGGTACCTAAAAGAGACTGGTCAACGTTTGGTGGGTGGTAGCGGACCATTTGCTCCTGCAGCTGGAGGTCATGGAGATGCTGATGCTACTTCTGGCGCTTCTGATTCAGGGGATGCTGGAGGCCACGGTGGTGACGCTGATGCTACTTCTGGTGCAAGCAACTAAGAAACTAAAAAGGAGCCTAGTGGCTCCTTCTTTTTTGTTACAACAGAAAAGGGGAATGTAAATCATCTACACCCCCTTTCATTTTATGAGTTAGGATCATCTATACTACGGCCGTGCAAACCTTTTTCACGTTGTACTTGGCGTAATTTTTCTGGTGTGACGTCATTGCCTTCCTCGTCCACAATTTTAATTCCCTCGATGTGGTGACGAACAGAGCGACGATAGCCTTCGATGTACTCCTCACGAAGCTTAGCTTGTTCCACTTTTTCAGCAGAAGTTAAGCCTTCTGTTTTTTTCTTTTTGGCAAGCTCGTTGATACGAGCGATTTTTTTCGGATCCATTTCTTCTCCTTTGTGATAAGATACAGTCCGTTTGACTGAGTTTATTTGGTATTGATTTGGTTGAAACGAGCAAGTTTAGCTGCTTTCTTGGTTAATTGCGACAAGATAGCCAAACGATTTTGTCGAACAGTCTGATCTTCAGCCATTACCATGGTATTTTCAAAGAAAGCATCAATAATTGGGCTAAGCGCAAAGAGTTGTTCTAATTGCTGACTTGCAGTCCCTGATAAAACGAGGGATTCTACGGCTTCTGCCAAGGCTTTCTCTTCTTCATTCTCAAAGAGAGCAGGATCAACAGTATCAGTTCCCTCAGCTTTTTCAGCCAAGTTAAAGGCACGTGAGAGGGATTCGACAGACGATTTGAAATCTTCTTTCTTGCTTGCTTCTACAAGAGCACTTGCTGCTTCTAGCATATCTGCCACAACAAAGTTTGAACTTGCAAGAACTGCTTCCTTGATGTCTTTTGGGAGTAGAACCCATCATCTTATCAACACGAGCCTTGATAAAGTCCGTAACCTCTGCTTTATTTTCATAAGTCAAGCTGTCAAATTTCAAACTGTAAAGGCTATCGATCAGCTCATCCATAGCAATGTGCCAACCAAAAGCATCCAAGATACGAACCACACCTTGGGTCGCACGACGAAGGGCATAAGGATCATTAGAACCTGATGGAATCAAGCCTACTGAGAAGAAACTCAAAATCGTATCCAATTTGTCTGCAATGGCTAGAATGGCTCCAACCTTGCTCTCTGGAAGAGCTCCGTCAGCTGATGTAGGCATGTAGTGTTCACGAATAGCAGCCGCAACTACTGGAGTTTCTCCAGCAAGAAGAGCATATTTCTCTCCCATAATTCCTTGGAGTTCGTCAAATTCACCAACCATACCCGTCAACAAGTCAAACTTGTAAATGGCTGCTGCACGCGCTAGATCAACCGTTTCATCCACTGACAAACCAGCTTTTTCTGCCAAGAGAATGGCAATCTGCCCCGTACGAATCATGTGTTCACGAAGGGAACCAATCTTTTCGTGGAAGGTCACATGGTTCAATTTTTCAACAAGTTCAGAAATAACCAATTTTTGGTCTTCACGCCAGAAGAATTCCCCGTCCTCCAAGCGGGCCACCAAGACTTTTTCATTTCCCTTGATGACATTTTCCAAATGCTCTGCGTTTCCGTTACGGACTGAAATGAAGTTTGGCAAGAGTTTACCATCTTGATCACGAACAACGAAGTAACGTTGGTGTTCTTTCATTGAAGTCACCAAGACTTCTTCTGGAACCTCAAGGTATTTGGCATCAAAACTTCCCATAAGGCAGTTGGGTATTCAACCAAGTTCAAGACTTCGTTCAGCAATTCCGCATCAATTTCGATACGTACACCATGTTCAGCTTCGATTACTTTTATTTGGTCAACAATCATTTGCTCACGTTCACGAGGATCCGCGATTACAAACTGCTTACGAAGGTCTTCTTCATAGCTTAATGCTGACTGAATCTTGGTTTCTTGTCCCAAGAAACGATGACCACGGCTGACACGCGCCCCTTTGATATCAAGGAAGTCCAAATCAAATTCTTGCTCGTCCAAGAGAACTGTCAAAGTGTGTACAGGGCGGATATATTCAAAAGTATTGTTAGCCCAGTGCATGCTGACAGGGAAAGTCAGTGACTTCAAGACATCTACTACACCTGGAACAATGGCTTCAACTGGTTGCCCCACTTCTTCCTTGGTAACATAGACATATTCTTCACCCTTGATTTCACGGAATTCGATATCTTCAACTGTCAAGCCTTTCCCACGGACAAATCCTTGAGCTGCTTTGGTGAAGTTTCCATCACTATCCAAGGCAATTTTCTTTGCTGGTCCCTTGAAATCTTCTGTCAAATCAGACTGTTTGTCTGCAAGACCAGTCACACGAACAGCCAAACGGCGTGGTGTTGAGAAGGTTTGAATGGCTTCAAAGGAAAGACGATTTTCTTTGAGGAAGGCTGCCATTTTTTCACCTAGTTGTTTTTCGCTTGGAGTTACTACGTAGGCTGGTAACTCTTCAAGACCGAGTTCTACTAATAAGTTTTTTGTCATGTTTTTTCCTTTACATCTTCTTCAATCTTTTCTTTTGATATGCACCTTAGGTACTGGGGACATCGCTAACTAACTTTTGTGAGTCTGTAAGGAAATCTTATACCAAATAAACCAAGATTTCCAACAGTCTCATCAAAGTGGATTTAGCTGACTGATTTTTGAACCTAAGGTTTCAAAAATCCCCAAATAACAGTACGGCGGTGCATATCCTCTAGCAAGTCTTCGACTTGCCTCTAACGATTTTAAAGCACAATATTACTCACTATTCTGCATCTTCTGCTAGGAGTTTAGCTCGTGTTGCTTCATCCAAAAGTGGGTAGCCTAGGCGTTTGCGTTCTGCGACAAAGGTTTTAGCTACGACACGGGCTAAGTTACGGATACGAGCGATATAGCCTGCACGCTCTGTTACGGATACGGCACCACGCGCGTCAAGCAGATTAAAGGTGTGTGAACATTTGAGAACATAGTCATAGGCAGGGTGAACCAAGCCCTCTTCCAAGGCACGACCAGCTTCCTTTTCAAACTTATCAAAGTTTTCAAGCAACATTTCTTGGTCCGAAATTTCAAATGAATATTTTGAATGCTCATACTCAGGCTGGATAAAGATTTCTCCGTATTTTACACCATCAGCCCACTCAATATCATAGACAGAGTCTACTTCTTGGATGTAAGAAGCCAAACGCTCCAAACCATAGGTAACTTCCGCAGTCACAGGGCCAGTTGCCAATCCACCAACTTGTTGGAAATAAGTGAACTGAGTGATTTCCATACCATCAAGCCACACTTCCCAACCGAGACCAGCTGAACCAGTTGATGGGTTTTCCCAGTTGTCCTCAACGAAGCGGATATCGTGTTCCAATGGATTGATACCCAATTTTTCCAAAGACTCAAGGTAAAGCTCTTGGATATTTGATGGAGAAGGCTTCATAACCACTTGGAATTGGTGGTGTTGGTAAAGACGATTAGGGTTTTCCCCGTAACGACCGTCAGCAGGACGACGTGATGGCTCTACATAAGCCGCATTCCATGGCTCAGGACCAATAGCACGAAGGAAAGTGTAAGGACTCATTGTCCCTGCACCTTTCTCATTGTCATAAGCCTGCATGAGCATACAACCTTGGTCATTCCAAAATTGTTGCAAAGTCAAAATAATTTCTTGAAATGTTAATTTCTTAGACATTGAATACTCCTTAATAAAAAATGATTTTTTGCGACACGATTCTTCCTTGTCGATTATACGAGGCAAGGCGAGTTAGTGCTGCGTCTAGCTCAGGCACTTTAGTGCTGAGCGTGGGGCAACCCGACTGTAAGGAGGTCTCTGCCACTGACGCAGTAGAAAGTCAATTTTTTAGACATTATTTACTCCTTTAATTAATATTATCTTTTTAGCTTTATTCATCAAGCAACCAAGAAAAAGCTGGATCCTGAAAAATATGACGTTTGGGAACAGTTTGTAAATTCTGATCGCATTCATCTATTGTACCTAATTTTAAAGCACAGACTTCTGGTATATTTTCTTGAGCAGTGAAAATTTGACTATGACAGTTCTGACAGTAATAGCGTTGTTTTCCTGGAGATGAACTATAGGTAACCAACTGTTCTTTTCCATACAATACTAGGTTTGTACTGCTAACTTTGGCATTCACTGTATAGGCAGACGCAGTTGCTTTCCGACAGAATGAGCAGTGGCAAAAAACTAATTCCGACAATTCCTCATCTAAAGTGTAGGTCACTGCTTTGCATAAACAAGATCCTTTAAGCATTATGCTCCTTTCTACTTAGGCATTAGACGAAATTCAAAAAGAACCGAATTTCAACACCCAAGCCTTGCGACTAGGGGCGTCAGAAACGCGGTTCCACCCTAATTTATTACTTCATTGTTTTTAAAAATACGACAGAAAGCGCCAGTTTCTTACCTTGTTCTACTTGGCTCCCACTACCCCAAGCTCGCTTGAAGAACGCCATAAGACTTTCTTTCCTAGCTAGTATTATAGCAGATTTTCTAGCTAGTGTAAACCAAAAATGAGTCTGAAACCAAAGTTCCAGACTCATTTAATAGTAAAGCTTCAGAAAGTCCTGTTTAAGGATGTCTTTTCGCTTTTGGTTTTTTGCCATGCAGATTTCTCTTGGCTTGTTTCAATGCTGTAATGGCATCTTTGACATCTTCTTGGCTCGCTCCTGGATCTTTAAGGAGTTCCTGTGCCTCTGTAAAAGTTAAAAGATAAGCTGCTTTTTCTTTCTTGTCTGCATAGATAAATCTCGCGTTCTTTTCTTGGAAAAGGCGTTCATCTTTGACCAGTTTCTTCAGACTAGAGAAGTCAGTAGCTTTGCCATTTAATTTGCTTTTAGCTGTTGCTAGGGCAATGAGAGATTGGTCAATTTGATCTTGTTTGACTTTAGGGTCCACAGCGAGTAAAGCAATTTCTTGGAAGGCACGATCATAAGCTCGACGTACTTTTTCCTTGGCATTAGCATATCGTCCAGTTTTAGTCGTTGCATAGTATGCTTTCATAGCTTCTTTCAAGGCTGTAACGTTCGAATCTTTTCCATCCAAAGCCTTACCAGCAGCTTCAAGACTAGCGAGAACGCCATCAATCAATTCTTGCTTCAACTTGCTTGACAAGGCTGACTGCGCCACTTGGAAAGCTTGGTCATAAGCTTTCTCTTATCTGCACTACTATTAAAGTAACGAGACGTTTCTACCAGTTCTTTTTGTTGATTTACCGCAGCAAGCAAGGCCAACTTAGACACAATAGATAGACGCAAAGCATTATTTCGGCCTGGCTGAACGAGCAAGGAAACGAGATCTTCAAGGAGTTCATATCCAGTTGGCAAGGTGACTTGTACAGTATAACGACCTGTAGCAACTTTCTTACCAAAGGCGTATTGACCGTATTTTTCAGCAGGAAGAGTGATACTTGTCCCATCTTCTCCTTTCAGAACCACAGTAGTCGTCTTTGGAACTGCTTGATTGAAGGAAACAGACACAGGTGCATATTCTAGGAGATTTGCTAGGAAGGTAATGGTTTGGAAACTATTTTCTTCCGTCAAGTCAAACTCTTGGGACAAGGCACTGATAAATTTCAATTCTGTTCGGTCGTAACTGAAAATTTCTGCTGTATAATGACCAAACTGTAAGAAATGAATCGCTTTTGTCTTGTCAACATCAACATATTGCCCCTTGCTATTTTTGATTCGATAGACGTAGAGGGTATCAATATCTTGGTTTGTTTTTGCATCCTTCAAGGCGATTTTCACTCGACCACTATTTTGATCGCGGACAAGTTCAGCAAGCGAGATATAGTCTACATTTCCTGCATAGTCCTCAACAAGATAGTAAATATTAGCCTTGTCAACATCCTTAGGAAGTGTATAACTACCGTCAGCATTGGCCTTAATCAGATGGGTGTTCTCAAGCGCACGCGTTCCAGACTGGTCCTTTCCAGTTAGAACCATGGTCCCTTTTTGGTCAAATGGTGTGATATAGAAGACTTTTTCTGAAAGGATACCGCCTTGACCCACATCTTTGGGTTTGCGAGCTACGAATTCTTGGTTTCCATCTTTAAAGCGAATATAACCACTTGTGATGACAGGTTTTTGAGTATCAATTTGAATTTTGAAGGTCGTGTATTGTTCTTTGGCTCCTGGAACGTCTGGTGTGTAACTAATAACATAGTCATATAAACCATCCGCAACAGTATTCCCATCAAAATCCTGACCTCTCCAAGCAGTATTATCTAGAATATAACTCTTCAGATTTCTACTGTCACCATCAAAATAATTCTTACGAAGATCCTTTGCATCGCCCTCCCAAATAGGATGTTCATGCTTAGTATCCGTAGCCGCATAAACTGTTGCACGAAGATTTACAAGATTTCTCAAAGCAACCGTTTTGTATTCAACTAGATCTTTGTTTCCATCATCATTTGGAGAAATGGCAATACGGACATTCCCTTTTTCGTCCAACTGAAGAACATGCTTACCTTCAGCATTTTGTTCAATCCCAAGAACAGTAATTCGGCGTCCTTGGCGTTGACCTTTAGACACTAGAAGGTCATTTTGCAAGGTTGCGAGATAGGTGGCATCATTAGAGTAGTTAACGGCAGGATTTTCCTTGTCTACTTCCGTGTAAAATCCATTTTTCCCCTCTCGAACAAGGTTGTAAATTGGTTTTTCGACAGCGGGGAGATTTTGGAACTCTCCTCGGAAGCCCATAAATGCAAGACTCACAATATCCCCATCATCTGCTGGATCTACAAAGCGAACAAACCCTTCAAGGAAATAGCCATTTGGCATTTGTTTGCTGAGTTCAGCAGCAAATTTTCGAGCATCCACTTTAACAGTGACTGTTTGACTGCTGTGGGCTTTGACCGTCACTTCAGGCCAGACTGTCTCCGTTAGTTTTCGAGGTCGAAGGGTGAATTTCCCATCTTGGACTTCGTCTGTATTGGTATTCACTACCATCTTGAGAGTACGGTCAGTATCTGAAATGTTGTGTACAGTAACCTTAAAAGTAAATTGGTCTCCAACATTTCCCAAAGTCACACTCGGATAACCATTTTCACCCGTTACATAGAGGTCGGTTGAAACTGCAGCAGCTGTGTCCACAATACCAGAACCTTGCTGACGAGGAGAGGTATAAGCGCCTGTTTCCTTATTAACATGTGGTTTTGCAGTTGACATGATCAAGGCCTTGACAGTCTCTGATACTTGCTCAGGAGTCAATTCTGGATGGTGTTTTTGAAGGTATTCCTTAACCAGAACTGCAACACCCGTAACGTGAGGAGCCGCCATACTGGTTCCGCTGATACTACCGTAGGTATTGTCATTAAAGGATGAGTAGATATTGCCACCAGGAGCTGTCACATCTGGTTTCAATTGTCCATCGGTAGTCACTCCCCAACTTGAAAAGTCAGATAGCTGATTGGCTACATCAGAAGGACGATTATCCATCTTGTCATTAAAAACAATCTTGTAGTTTCCTGATTTTAAGGCTTCACCATACTGTTTAGAAATAAATACAGAAGGAATTTTCTTTGCTTCATCATCAATAGACATATTGATGTTTGCGCCTTCTACATTATTGTAGATCAAAGCACCAACTGCACCGTGTTTTCGTGCATTTTTGATCTTCTCTGAAAAATTCATAGCTCCACGCTGAATGAGGGCAAGTTTCCCAGTTAAATCCAACTTCGCAAAGTCTTCTTCACGACCTAACCCTGCTTCGACGTATTCGTACTCTTTTCCTTTTTCAAAGTCCTTATCTGCTTCAGGTTGATTATAATCAAATTTTCCGTTATGAAGGCCGGCATTTCCCTCTAGACCTTTAACTTCAAAAACTGCTGTCGTCAATGTTTTGTTGTTGACAGAAGCAACTGAAATCGAATCCTCAACAGTGGATGGATTTCCAACCAAGCCATAGTCTGGGTTTTCAGCTAGCGGTTTTGAATGACCATTTCCGAATGTATTGCTATTTCCTGCTGAGATAAGAACAGACACTCCTTTGGCACGAGCCCGTTTGATGGCATCCACAATATCAGAACCAGCATCCACCATAGAACCTGTGCTAGATCCCAAACTCATATTAATGGCATCTGCTCCTAAGGCAACTGCGTCATCAATCGCCTTTACATAAAGGGCAGAACTGGTCGTTTTTTGGCGGTCTGAAAAGACACGCATAAACATGACTTGGGCTTCTGGCGCCACACCATAAACTTTTTCGCCATTCGGTGCTTCTTTATCAGGATTTCCAGCTGCAATCCCTGTTACGTGCATCCCATGAGAAGTTCTTTCTGCTTCTTTGATTTTATCTGTTCCGTCAAAGTAGTCATAGGCATAGACAACCTTATCGCTATACCATTTACCGTAATCGATTCCAGCAGCCTTTTTAGCTGCTTCGATAGCTTCCTTGTTTTTAAATTTTGCTTTTGACGGATCCGAAATTCGAAGAACCTCATGATTCAAATCAAGCCCAGAGTCAATAATGGCAACAACGGTCCCCGTCCCCTTGTAACCAGCCTTCCAAGTTTTTGGTACTGTGATGATATCATTGCTTGAAAGACTATTGGGTTTTGCAGACTCAGCTTTTTCTTGTTCTTTTTCAGTAGTTGCCGTTTCTCCAGTAGTTTTAGGAGCTGTCGTTGCTTGAGCCTCTTTGTTCTCTATGTTAGAAGCCTTCTCAGTAGCAGGCGCTGTACTGGTATCGACTGTTGTTTCTTTTTGAACGACACCTTGATTTTCTTCTTTTGCAACTGCGCTATCTTTTCCTGATTCTTGGGCTTCAGCAGTTTTATCAACCGGAGCTTCTACCTTAGTATCTTGTTTACTAGCATCCTCTTTAGAAGTTTCAGCTTCTTGTTTCTCTCCAACTACTGGTGCAATCCCATTAGTATTGGTTTGGTCAGTCGCAAAGTTTGAGTGTTTATCGTCTTTTAGCTCTGTCTTAATTTCCTGAGTTTGAGCTTGATTTTCACCTGTACTCTGCTCATTGGCACTGACTTGACTTGCTCCAAAAACCAATGCAGTTCCCAATAAAACTGAAGCAAGACCAAATTTGTATTTCCTTAATGAAAAACGTTGTCGTCTATTCATAAATAATCTCCTTTTTCTTTAAAGTATACCTATTATAACGCAAATAATCATAAATTTTCATAAAAATCTGAATTGTCACAAAAATGTAATATTTACGTATATATTTTACTTATTTAATTTTATCATTCGTGTTATTTGCTCCATCAAGCCAAAGTTTTTTTTAAATTCGTTCCTATATTTCAATCCATAAAATTATTTCATTATACAAACAATTTAGATTTTTTATACACAAAAAGACTAGGATTTAAAATTCCTAGTCCTTGTTATTTCGGTATAAATCGATTTTACAAACTAAAAATCCATCTCATCCACACGTGGTGCGCCTGAAGTCACTGAAATTGTCTTTAAGACTTCTCGCTCGTCTTTGCTGAGTTCAATTCCAAAACAGTCAAGATTGCTTTGGATGCGAGAGGCTGTCACTGACTTGGGTAGAGGTAAAAATCCTTCTGCCAAACTCCAAGCCAAGGCAATTTGAGCCACTGATTTACCATGCTTCGCAGCAATTTCTTGGACTTCTTTCTGTTCAAACAACTCTCCTTGTCCAAATGGCCCCCAAGCCTCTAAGAGAATTCCTTTCTCTCTACAGTAGTCAACCACTTCCTCTTGATAAACTCCTGGTGCCAAGCGTACCTGATTGACCGCCGGGATGATTCTTGCTGTCTCAAGCAAGGCATCCAAATGCTTGGGAAGGAAATTACTAACACCGATAGCACGAATTTTGCCTTCTTGGTACAGATCCTCCATCGCTCTCCAGACATCGGCATTGCGAGTTTTCCATGCCTCATTTTCTCTTAGTGGTTTTGGATTTGGCCAATGGATAAGGTACAAATCTAGATAATCCAATCCCAGTTTTTCCATTGATTCTTCAAATGCTTGGCGTGCTTCATCATAGCTGTGATTGGTATTCCAGAGTTTGGTCGTTACAAAGATTTCTTGTCTTGGAATACCGCTATCTCGAATAGCACGACCAACACTCTCCTCATTTTTATAGATAGCTGCAGTATCGATATGACGATAACCAGCCTTTAAGGCTTCTAAAACGGCTTGGTAGGCTACCTCTCCATTTTCAGCTTTCCATGTTCCAAATCCTAGTACAGGAATTGAAACTCCATTATTAAGGGTATAAGATTTCATCGTTTTTCCTTTCTATGTGAAGAAAATCTAAAGAAACAAAATCCTGATTATCAGAACACTTGCTCCTTTAGATTTTAACAATTATTGATCACGATCGTAATAGATCTCGTGAGCCTTCAAGCGAGAATTGAGCAATTCAGGAACGGTCACAAATGTATACCCTTCACCCTTTAAATACTCAATGACACTTGGTAGAGAATTAACTGAAGGACCATGGATATCATGCATAAGAACGATCGATCCATTACGAACTTGACGTTGTATCTCTGTCAAAATAGCTGTTTCATTCTTACTCTTCCAGTCCAAACTATCCACATCCCACATGATAAAGCTCAAGTCTAGACTGTTACGAATATCATCTGTAATGGCACCATAAGGCGGACGCATGAGTTTAGAGCTTGATCCTAAAACTTGAGTTAACAGATCTTCTGTATCAGTGATTTGCTTTTTAGCATCTTCGAGCGAAAGTTGTGAAAGAACGGGATGACTCCAGCTGTGGTTTCCTACAACATGACCTTCTGATTTCATTCGTTTTAGAAGGTTTTCATTACCTGCAATGTTTTTACCAAGTACAAAGAAGGTTGCTTTTACACCATATTTAGCTAAAGTATCCAAAGCTTGCGTGGTTGTAGTAGGATTTGGACCATCGTCAAAGGTTAAGGCTACAACCTTTTTATTTTTTTGAGCAAAGTATGCTTGGTACAGTTCAGCATCCTTTTCTAATAGATAAGAGGACTCCAATACATCAAAGAAACTGGATATTGGTAAGGCAATTTCCTCCAGAGTCTCCCCTGGATTAGCAGGATAAAGGATGATTTGACTATCCTTATAATCAAAGCTCCAAGATGTCAATTCTTGGTCTGTGAAGCTCTTTATAACTTGATCAATTTTTGCCTGGTCAAGTTTCTTATCTTCTAGAGTTGATTTGATTTGAGTCAGTAAGAGTTCCTTAGCCTTGCTTGCATCTTTGAAGAGTTTGCTGAGGTCAAAATCTTTCCCATCTTCAGTCAAGAAAATTTTCCCTAAAGAAGTCTTTTCTTTTTCTTCAACCTTTGATGCAGACAAATCGTAGACTTGCTTACTGATACTACGAGCAACAACTCCCTTTAAGACTGGGTCCAACTGCTCACTATAATAAAAGACCAAATCCTCTTTATCTTCCAGCTTTTCTTTAATATCCTGGTTGATTTTTTCTCTAACAGACGCAATGACTTCCTCTCCTTGCAGAGGGTAGTAGGCAATCACCTCAGCTTGACCTTTTCGGAAATGGTCCTTCTGACTACCTGAGTTGAATTGCTGGTCCTTTTCGCTTTTTAGCGCTTCAATTTTTGTTCGTAAGATTGCTTTTGTAGTAGCTTATAACCAATAGCACTCCCTAATAGAATCGTAGCAATTCCTAAGATTCCAACAAGGGAAAGCAATAGCCTTCTCGTTTTATCGTGAGAAACACGTTTCGCTCTATTTTTTTTCATATTTCCATCATATCAAATCGAGGCTATTATTTCAATGATAAACAGGGATTCTGTCTTTTTTTAGGAAAATAAAAAAGCTTAGAAATCTTCTAAGCTTCTATTTTTAAAAACGAATCGCTTCACGTGTTTTCTCATATGAAGTTACAAAACGGTTTGTAACCCCTGGTTCAGCAACTTCCAAGGCTTGTGAAATTTTTTCAAATGATGCCTGATAGTCAAACTCTTTTTCAAAAATTTCAAGCGCTTCGTTGAAGGCCTCTTGGATACGCTCATCAAATGAACGGTAACGGTTTGAGTATTGCAAGAGTTGCTCCGTCAAGGTTGCATATTGAACGATATCATAGGTTTCTGTTTCAAGTGCTTCCATATCATTTGTTGCGACTTCAAGAATTCGTTTAACCGATTCAATATTCACTTGTGGTTGTTCTAACTCTGCCATCAGATCTTCTGTGTTATGACTTGCAGTAAAGAAAAGTTTCAAGAAACTTTGAGGAATACCTGGCAAGTTTCTCTTCTCCATGTAACGTTTGATAGTATGCAAACGGTTCACATAGACATTTGCTTTTTGGCGAGCATTGAGGTCGTCTTTTTCAATTTGCGCAAGTCGTTCGCTCACAGAGATTTGCTCATCCTCTATATCCTTGAGGTTGCTTTGAAGCATTTCCAACTGTTCTTCAAGAGCAGAGTAGGCTTGTGTTGACTCACCTTGATCCTCTGTCACTTCCATGATTGCCGTATCAAGTGCAGCCAATTCTGCTTGAAGACGACGAACATGATTGCCATCACTTTCAGGAAGAAGGTAGGTTTTAGTCAAGCGTTCAAGGTCTTGAACAAGCACCTGATTATTTTCTTTCAAGTGGTTGAGATAAGTTGGTAATGTAGCAAGAAGACTTTCAACTACTTTTTGAGCTGAAATTTCACGAGTGAAGATATCATAAAGCGCATTGATTTCTTCTTGGATGCGATTATTTTCATACTCTGCATTGTCCAATTCCAACTGACGAATATTTTCTTGATTATTTTTCAGAGATTCATGCAAAAGTTGGAAACGAGACTCAATATCTGTTTCTGTAAAGTGGTAGTTGGCATCCAACAGCTTGCGATAGCCTTCTTCCAAATCTGCCAATTGTTCTGGCAGTTCCTTGTCAAGGTTTCAACAAGAGCTGGAATTCGCTCAACGATGTGTGTCAAAGCGAGAATATGATTTTCAGTTGAATCAAGAATTGCTGCGGCTTCAACCGGGTCACCTGATGAATTTAGGGTAACAAATTGAGAGAATTCAGATTGGATGTTTTCCAATTGTTTCTCAATCTCAGGAAGGGCCTTACCATATTTCTCCGAATCTTCTGCAACGGTATGTTGAAGGGATTCAAACAAGTCCAAGGCATGAAGGACACGGCCACTATTCTTAGATTCTTGTTTTTCAAGATCAGAAAGGGCATTGCGAATAGCTGCAATATCTTCTTCAATCAAGCCGATTTGGCTTTCAATTTGATCAATCTTGTGAGCAGCTTTGAAAAAACGGAAAGAATTGTTGTAGCTTTCAGCTTCAAAGAGGTGATTTTCGATATCAGCAAATGAGTTCAGAGATAAATCAACCCATTTTTGGTTCCATTCACGGAAGGTCACCTGACTTTGACCAATCAAGTGCATGTTTTTAACGGCTTCAACCTCATCATTTACAGGAAGGTTGTAGAGTTCTTCTTTTCTTTCTTCAAGGGCCGTTAATCTGCTTACATTACGCTTACGTAAAAAGATGGCTGTTACATAAGCTAAGATCAGAATGACTGCAATCGCAACCATTAGATAAATTAGTTGTCCATTAGACATATCAAACTCCTTTTATACTAGAAACAATCGTAATGATTATATCATATTTTTTAAACCAAGGGAACTATTTCCCACATTTTTTAGACGTCAAGTGTACTGTAAACAGCGTTTTCTTCGATAAATTCGCGACGAGGTTCTACTCGATCCCCCATCAACATATCAAAGATTTTATCTGCTTCGGCAGCATCATCTACCGAAACACGCGCCATCAAGCGATGTTCAGGATCCATGGTTGTTTCCCACAATTGGTGGTCATCCATTTCTCCCAAACCTTTATAACGTTGGATGGTTGGTTTTGAACGCCCTTCACTATGACGTGCTAAGGCTTCTTGGAGTTTAATTTCTTGATCCGCACCTGGCTGGATGTATTCTTTAATCTCACTTCCAACTTTTACTCCGTAAATTGGCGGTTGGGCAATGTAGACATATCCAGCTTCTAAGATTGGTTTCATATAGCGATAAATCAAGGTTAGCAAGAGAGTTCGAATGTGGGCTCCATCAACATCGGCATCGGTCATCAAAACGAGTTTTTGGTAACGAGCCTTAGTGACATCAAATTCTGCCCCAAATCCTGTTCCCATGGCTGTGAAAAGGCTGCGAATTTCTTCGTTGGCAAGGATTTTATCCATGCTAGCTTTTTCAACGTTCAAGATTTTACCACGAATTGGAAGGATAGCCTGGAACTCACGGTTACGACCAGATTTGGCTGATCCACCAGCTGAGTCTCCTTCGACGATGAAGAGTTCGGTTTCAGCAGGGTTGTTAGAAGAACAGTCTGCTAGTTTTCCTGGCAAATTGGAAATTTCCAAGCCAGATTTCTTGCGTGTGACTTCACGCGCACGCTTGGCAGCTACACGAGCCTTGGCAGCCAAGATTCCTTTTTCCACGATACGCTTGGCGATCTGTGGATTTTCCATGAGGAAATCAGAAAAGGCATCGCTGAAGAGGCGATTGGTAATCTTGACTACTTCACTATTTCCCAGTTTGGTCTTGGTTTGTCCTTCAAACTGCGGGTTTGGATGCTTAACTGAGATAACTGCAGTCAAGCCTTCACGGACATCTTCTCCTGTTAGGTTGTCTTCATTGTCTTTAGTAGTTTATTCTTGCGAGCATAATCATTGATAACACGTGTCAGCGCTGTACGGAAACCTTGCTCATGCGTACCACCTTCATGGGTGTGAATGTTATTGGCGAAACTCATAACGTTTTCGTGGTAACCAGTTGTGTACTGCATGGCTACTTCAACTGTGATATCATCCATCTCACCGTCTGTGTAGATTGGTGTATCAAAGATCACATCCTTGTTCTCGTTGATATATTCAACGTAGCTAGCAATCCCACCCTCATAGTGATATTGTTTAGTCTGTTCGAGACCTTCACGCTTATCTGTGATGGAGATTCGAAGGCCTCGGTTCAAAAAGGCTAGTTCTTGAATACGTTTGTTTAATTTTTCAAAGTCAAAAGTTGTTGTTTCTGTAAAAATCTCTGGATCTGGTGTAAAGTGAACTGTTGTTCCGCTTTTATCCGTATCTCCAACTACCTCAAGATCAGCAACAACATGACCACGACGGTATTCTTGGTAATGAATCTTACCGTTTTTATGGACATGAACATCTAGTTGAGTTGAAAGAGCGTTTACTACTGATGAACCTACACCGTGCAATCCTCCTGAAACCTTGTATCCGCCACCGCCGAATTTTCCTCCAGCGTGAAGAACTGTAAAGACAGTCTCAACAGCGGGACGTCCTGTTTTTTCCTGAATATCAACAGGAATTCCACGCCCATCATCCACAACGGTGATGGAATTATCTGGCTCTATAAAGACTTGGATGTGACTGGCAAATCCAGCTAGAGCTTCGTCAATTGAGTTATCAACTATTTCCCATACTAGATGGTGAAGACCTTCTTTTGAAGTCGATCCAATATACATACCTGGACGCATACGAACAGCTTCAAGTCCCTCCAAAACTTGAATTTGACTGGCATCATAATCCTGTGCCTGTTGATTTTTGATTTCTTCTGTCATTTTTTCCCTTTTCTTACATGTCTATTGCTTGTCTCAATGTCGCAACGTTATTAAAAAGATAGGCATCTAAGCCAGCAGCTTTACCTGCTTCTACATCAATATTTCTGTCACCAATGACCAAACCAGATGTAATATGATATTTATCACGTAAATAAATCATGGACTCAGGATCTGGTTTCCGTTTAAAGCCAGAACTGGCAGTCACCACCTCGGTGAAGTAGTTCGCTATCTGGGTCTTAGCAAGAAGTTCTAGAACTTGGTCATTTCGATGAGAAACCAAGAAATGGCGGCCACCCTTGTCCGAAATGTCTTTGAGTAATTCTGGAATTCCCTCAAACAAAACTGGATGTTCTAGCTCACGCGCTTCATTTTCTTTGTAGTTCTCTAAAAAATCCTCGATATCTGGTGCAAACTTCTCGATGGCAAAAGCTGTCGAAACCTTCAAAGCTTCGTAGACACGGTCGTGTTCTTGCTCTATTCCATATTGGGCTAAGGTTTCTACAAAGGCTGCAGTAGAAGTCTCATAATTATCCAATAGGGTACCACCTAAATCCCATATATAGTCGTGATATTTCATACCCTTCATTATACCATTTTTTTATGAAAAAAGCGATGATTTCCTAGATTTTTCGGCTCTATAATTTCTATAGAGAGTAAAACACTATTGCATCGATGGAGCCTTTTTGTGAAGAATAGCTCCTCTATGAATAATAAAGCAAAATCTTTCCTATCTCAAATGTACAAATTAAAAAATAGAAACTACTAACAACCGCGTCATTATTCGCAAACGAAACGCTTTTGGATTTCCAAACTTTAAAAATAGAACCCTCATTGCTTTGAATACCACAATAGAGTGCAGAAAAAGATTATTCCAATATGGAATCTCTTGTTAATTCATTACAGTTTCCAATGATTCCATCTTTCTTTTCAATTGTCATTTATTCTCCAAACAAGCAAAAAACGATAACGTCCTTTTAAGGTGTTATCGTTTTTGTATATCATCAGATAAAGTTTGATTTTTATTGAGCTAAATTCGATTAGTTTCTTCCGAAGTTTTGACCTCTACCATCGCGGTCAAAATACATCCAACTTCCATCTTCAAGTTGAATCCATTTGCTTCGAGCCATATCTCCTGAATTGACATCGAAATATCGACTAACCCCATTCACATCAACAACTTTTCCTTTGACTTGCTTGCCGTCTTGCGTGAAATAGAGAGTCTGTTGACCAACCTGCTGCAAGCCTGTCACTGCTTTTCCAGCTTGGTCAAAATAGTACCACTCATTTTGGGAACCTTCGACAAACTTGTTGGTTGCCATCTCTCCTGAGTTAGCATCAAAGTAACGGATACTCTTATCTGAAAGTGTCACGATTTTACCCTTGACTTGCTTGCCATCTTGGTCAAAGTAAAGTGTTTGTTTGCCAATCTTTTGAAGGCCTGTCACTGCTTTTCCAGTTTGGTCAAAGTAATACCATTCGTTCTTGGCACCTTCTGCAAACTTGCCAACTGCCATTTCTCCTGAGTTAGCATCAAAGTAACGGATGGATTTATCAGCTAAAGTTACTACTTTCCCCTTGACTTGCTTGCCATCTTGGTCAAAGTAAAGTGTTTGTTTGCCAATCTTTTGAAGACCTGTCACTGCTTTTCCAGTTTGGTCAAAGTAATACCATTCGTTCTTGGCACCTTCTGCAAACTTGCCGACTGCCATTTCTCCTGAGTTAGCATCAAAATAACGGATACTCTTATCTGAAAGTGTCACGATTTTACCCTTGACTTGCTTGCCATCTTGGTCAAAGTAAAGTGTTTGTTGACCAATCTTTTGAAGACCTGTCACAGCAACTCCATCTGCTCCAAAATAGTACCAATCACTTGGGTTATCACCCTGAGCAAAACGATTGATAACAGCATTTCCTGAATCCTTGTCAAAGTAACGAAGTTTGCCATCCTTAGCACTCACAATCTTGCCCTTAACCTGATAGCCGTTTTCATCAAAGAATTGCTGTCCATCTCCTATCTTGACAAGACCTCGAGCCATAACGCCCTTGGCATCAAAGTAACGCCAGTTTTCACCATCAGTAGTGTAGTAACGGTTGAGAACTTGGGCACCAGTTTGATCATAGTAGTACTGATTACCATTTTCATCTTCACGGATAGAATCACGAAGTTGAATACCATTCTTCAAGAAATAAACGTGCTTGCCATCAATTTCATGAGCACCTGTTACAAGATAACCTCGTTTATCGAAGTAATACCAATTTCCATTTTCATCTTGGATAAAGGAATTTTTAGCTTGATAACCACTAGTTGAATAGAACTTAGTACCATTGGCATCACTAACAAATCCTGTGTAAGCATTCTTATTAACTAATTGCTTAGGCAATACGATCTCGCCATTTTTGTTAGTGAGGTAGTCGTTGCTAGCCCAGTCTTTAAGAACATAGTAAGCACCACGACCTAAGATATTGGTACCATTGAAGTACTTAGCCGACCACTTGGTAATCTTCTCATCTGTTGTCATTTTTTGACCATTGGAAATCTGTACTCGTTCAAAGATTTCTGGATATTTAGCTTTAAGCTCATCCAAGAAGGCTCCACCGTACTTACCTTGGAAATCAGTCCCATTGGTCTTACTATTAGCTACATAGAGTTTTTCCTTAATTTCTGCGCCTTCACGGTAGGTTCCATAGTTATTGACACGTGTTGCTGTTACCACTTCCTTACCTGGTAGGTTATAGATTTGATCTGGTACCCAGTCCGCGATGGCTTGGATATTGACACTGTGAAGCGCACGGAGAGCATTGAGCAAATCTTTTAAAGAACCATATTTATTGTTCTTACTCATGGCCATATCGTAGCGGTCTTCAAAGGCATAACCATTCTGAATGATAGAATCTAAGAAAGTACCGTCTTGGCTAGATACATACTGAGGTGGTAGCTCAAATGAAGTTACTCCCCATTCCTTGAAGAGGTTGACATTTTTAGCAATGACTTTATTGGTATATTGGTCATCGCGTGTTGCAAAGTCCTGGAAGTTAGAAAATCCTTCGTAAATCAACTGAGAATCAAGGGCTGCGCTAGATTCGTAAACCTGACCACTGGCATTTTTCTTCTTGCTTGCTGTTGTACGAGCATCCTGATCTGCCTTAGCGCCAACTGGTACCCAAACAGCCAGATATCCAGAAACCTGTACATTGCTGTAGCCTGCAATATCATTCATATCAAAGGTTAAAATACCATTAGCATCTGTCTTCTTCCAGAGCGATTGCGGCACTTCTTCGTCAGTTAGATAGCGGGAAATACCATCTTTGGTCGTCAAAAGCACAGGGCGATAGTATTGATTCTTATGGGCTGCTCCCATATTGACTTGCAGTTTATCCCACGCATTTAACTTGAGGTTAGGGTTGTTTGAAGCAATAACAGCCATCCCTTGAGTACGAGTTTCTGCTGTTCCTTCATCTGTTGCTTCATTAGCACCCGTACCGTAGCGCACAGAAGTCAAAATACCATTGTAAGACCATTTATCAGCCTCACGAGGTACACCCATATAAGTGACTTTCATGTCTTGTCCACCTGCTACATACTTAATACGAGCACGCAACAAGGCATCGATAGCGTCGTGGTAAGGAGATTTTTTCTCCATGTATTGACCATCATCGGTATAGAGATCACCATAGTAGACCCGAGTGATAGAGTCTTTATTGGAGAGCATGAGAGCATGAGCAGTTGGGATGTTGAACTGCGTATATTTCTTGTCCGCCTTGCGCATATCTTCGTTGTAGATCTTGAAGGCTTGCTTGAGTTCATCCATGGTAAAGGTCAAACCATCCGTATTTGGATTGATATTTTCTCGAATGATGTCGGCAATAACAGTTTGTACTTCACTATCATGAGCCCGAACAAAGATATAGTTAGCCATTCGTTCGCCATTTTTCTTTTCAGAAGAACGGTCATTTAGACTATTTGTAATCGTTGGCTCTACTCCGCTACGGATAGATAGATTACGCATGAATGAATAAAGCAAGGACAAGCGTAGCTTGTTGTCAATTGCTAGTTGAGCACCCTTAGTATCTTTGTTGTAGTCAGGATCGTTATCAGACCAAGCTTCCAAGATAGACAAATGCTTAATAGCTTCTTCTTCACTTTCTCCAACCTTGTAGCGAGACTTGAAGTAGTCAGATGCGATTTGGAGCAAGTCTGCGTTGACATTGTCCACCGCATCGACACGAACTCCATCAAAATTAGCAGTCGGATCATTGGCTACGATGCTTCCAAAGTTCATCATAAAATGCAACCAGTTGAGTTGTTCGGCCTGAACAGCTGGATTAGAATTGTCAAAGTCGCTAGAGAGCAAGAACTCATAACCACCGTTTGACTTGTCAATGAAGTACTTAGGTGTACCTGTTTGACTAGTAGGGGTACGGTTAAGCAGACGGAACTTAGAGTCAGCATGAGAGCTCTTCTCATTATTAGTATAAAGCAAAGCTCCACCCTGCAAGTGGTCCTTTTTAGTACCAGTTGTTTCAGACTCTGACTTGATATTCCAGTTTGGCTGGGTTTTGACAAAGGCACCCATCAGCGTTCTCAACCATTTGGTATCGCCTTCTTTACCAATTTTTTCCTCAATTTTGCGCTGAACCTGCTGAGAAGCTCCTGTCAGGAGAGCTTGTTCAACTTTGTTTTCAAAAGCACCTGCTCCCAGACCTTGCTGGTTCATATAGTTGAGGTAATTAATCTGAGTACGTTTATCAGGCCACCAAGCCATCAAAAGAGGACGTAAGTCTGTTTCTGTCGAAGCCGTCCATGTTTTTCCATCTTTTAAGATGAACTTTGGACGATACCAGCTATCTGCTGTCAAATAACCGTCTACAGTTTCAATATCCTTGTCAGTCGTACCATAGAAAGCATTCTTTTGGGAGAATTCATTATTGAGACTGCTGGTTCCTTGTTGGAACTGATATTCATTTGAATCAACTAAGGCACCAGTTTCTGCATCAAAATAAAGTATTCTACCATTAAGTTCAACTGCAAAGTTCTTTTTAACTGTACCATCGTCCTGAACATAGTAATTTTTACCATCAATGGTCTTAATATGAGATAGGACATCATCATCATGGTCAGCATTTACAGGTGCAGGTTGAGCCTGATCTGCCACCATTCTTTCAGCTACTGCTCCTTGTTTTTGAGCAGGTTCGGGCAAGCGATCTTTCTTTGCAACCTTTGGATTTGCAACAATCTTGTCTTCAACAGCCGATTTTTCTCGTTTGTCGCCTTCTTGGTCTTGGGCAGTTGTTGGCCCTGCTTGTTTATTCTGCTCTGCTACTTCTGTTTTAGGAGTTTCTGTGATTGCATTAGCAGCTTTAACTTCTTCTGCAACAGCAGCCTTTTCTGTAGATGCTTCTTTCGTATCTGCTGGTTTAGCAGGCTCTTGAGCATTGGTTTGAACTGTTGCTTCCGTATTTTCTGCTGGTTTAGCAGGTTTCACTAGCAGCAACATCGCCTGTCACCTTGTCTGCAGGGGTTGCTTTCTCTGCTTCTTTCTCAGAAGCTACGTTAGCTTGGGCTGGAGTTTGCTGACCCGGACCACTAGTCTGAGCTGTAGCAGGTTCTTGAACCACAACCTGCTTTACATCATCCGCATGGACAACGCCTGGTTCTAGACCAAGTACCTTTGGTGCTACAATAAGGGCCAAGGTAGTCAAAGCAATGGCTACCCAGTTTTTCTTAACTTTATGCATCTTATAATGAATCTTTTTCTCCATCATAAAACCTCCTTCTGAATTTAGTATAAAGTTATGCCCTTATTCTAGTATATTTTTCAAAATGATCTTTTTTTGTTGCACATCTACAACTATGAAAGGCAAATTCTTTCAAACTGTTCTTTAAGCTTTTGGGCAACACCAAAGGAATCTAAAAATTCAAAAAAAGATAGGCATTGCTCGATATCACTGAGAGCATTAGTATTCCCGACCTTATAGGCATACAGAGCCCTATGATACTTAATCAGCGTTCGATCATATAGATCTGTTTCAGGGATTTTAGAGTGGTCGAGATAATTGAGAAACCTCATAGCAACTAGCAGATGGTTTCCTTCTATACAGACGCTAATGACATTAAGTAGCATCTTGATAATACGGCGGCGATTTTCAGGTAGGTTGTTATAAAACTGGGTACGATTGATCATCTCACTAGCGAAGGTTTCCAACGTTTCCAAGGTCATCAAATCAACACTGTTTGTAAAAAGCCAGAGTTCATAACGTCCCCACTCCTCAACAGAAAAGAGATGATCCGTCAGGAATTCTATATCCTTCTTGCTAATCTGAAAATCTGAGCAACAGGAAGACAGAAGAGCTCTGACAATGATCGTATTGAGTTTATAGTTTTTCTTCTCAGGAAACTGTTCGGTCAAAGCTTCTGAGCTTGACAAAATATTTTGGAGCTTGACAACATTGTTTTCCTGATATGCATCAGCTACTTTTTTTGAAAACAGCACATCATCTGAATCAATGTAATTATGGTAAACATACTGAAACTCCTCTAGGGAAACGGCCATATTTTTTAAACAGCAATAAAAAGAATCAAGTGTGATCCCATTAACTCCCCGTTCAAAACGGGATAGCTGAGCTACGGAAATATCACCAGCAGCTACCTCTTTCAGGGACATTTTTTTTGATTCTCTAATGACTTTGAATATTTTTCCAAATGCTTTCAACATATCACTCCCCCAGTTTCGTATATGCAAAAAATTCTTACTAATTTTAATATACTAGTAACATGTTTCAATTATATTACAGAGAAAGTACTTTATATTTCAAATTAATACAAGCAGATTAATTCGCATGATAAGACCGTTTAATATAGCATTTATTGAATATTATATCTTTTCATGAATCTATTGATTTCAGTAGAAATCTGAACTATTCTATCTAACAACTTGAAAACACTAACATTTCTAGAGATAGATTCCTTCTTATGTTAAACGAATCTTGATTGATTTATAAAAGTTTGATATAAAATCGCAAGACAATCATATGAAACATTTTTTAGACATGGAGTAAATTAAAAAACGAGAGCCGAACTCTCGTCTTACTGTTGATTTCCAAAGACATCTCGATAGAGCATGCCGTCTCGTAAACTTTCAGCATCTCCTCCTAATTGCTCTACCAATTCATAGGCAAAGGCAAGTGCGGTTGACGGTCCTCGGCTAGTTGTTAGATTGCCATCCACAACTACTGTTTGCTTTTGATAAATTCCGTCAGTAATTTGCTCCTGAACTCCGTCATAACAAGTAAAGTGCTTGTCTTTCAGGACACCTGCTTGATGAAGAGCGATTGGGACTGCACAGATGGCAGCAATTTTCTTTCCTGCTTGGTTAAAGGCTTTAATCTGTGAAATGAGCGCTTGATTATCTCGTAGGTGAGCTGAGCCTGGCATACCACCCGGAAGAACGACCAAGTCATAGTCGGACAAATCGCCATCAAAAACACGATCAGCTTTCACCTGAATGCCATGCGATCCTGTCACCTGCTCTTCAAATCCTACCATATCACATGAAATGTTTGCTCGACGCAAGACATCAACTACTGTCAAGGCTTCAATTTCTTCAAAACCCTGGGCTAAAATAACTGCTACTTTTGCCATAGTGGCCTCCTTATTTGATTTGTTTTAGGACAACTTTCTTTCGTTTGAATGGAACTTTTCCACTTTTCTCTTCTGCTAGATTGGTCTGGTAACTCATAGACAAGAGGAGACCGACACCGATGAGGTTACTAATAATTGCGGATCCCCCTTGAGAAATAAATGGCAGAGGAATCCCTGTCAAAGGAAGTAAGCCTGTCACGGCACCGATATTTTCAAAGATATGGAAGAGCAACATCATGATAAAACCAGTCGAAATATAGGTGTAGAACTGGTTGTTTGACTTAAGTGTAATCTTCAACATCCGATAAATAAGAAGCAAGTACAGGGCAACCACAAAGACCGAACCAATAAAGCCAAAGTCTTCAGCAATTACGGTGAAAATCATATCGCTCTCGCGTACTGGAATGAGGAGATTGGACACATTGAAACCTTGTCCAAACAAGCCACCACTTCCAATAGCAATTTGTCCCTGCGCCTGTTGGTAAGTCGTTGTTTGCGCAAAGTCAAAGGGATTGAGCCAAGCCAAGATGCGGTTGATCTGGTAGGTTGGCATCCCAATCTGATGCAAGAAGGCACGTCCATCCTTGCTTATAAAGATGGCCATGAAGCCTACAACTGCAGTCACTCCTGTCGCAAAAACAGGAATGATAATCTTCCACGAAACACCTGAAAGGAGAACCATGCCTGCAAATAGCTACAAAGACCAAGGCAGTCCCCAAGTCACTTTGTAGGGCTAAGAGGATCAAGACTGGGATGGTAAAGGCAATCATCCAACCAATCAGTAGGAAATCCAAGGGAATAGTCCGTCGCCATTCCTTGTGTTTCTGAGTGAATCTTACAATGGCTCGAGCCAACATCAAGATATAGGAAATCTTCATGAACTCCGATGGCTGGAAAAGTGTCGTTCCACCAATCGATACCCAGTTCTTGGCACCTGTTGACGCTACAAGATTTGGATTGTAGAAAACAAGAGGTAGGACCATCAAAGCTAGCCCTAGACCATAAAGATAGGGAGTCACCTTCCATAAAAACTCGGTATTAAAGAACATGACCACAAATCCAATGACAAGACCCAAGGCAATCCAAGCGATTTGCTGACCTAGAATTGGTAATACATTATTTGGATAGTCATGACTAACTGCTATATAAATGGCCGCTACTCCAATCACCAGTAAACAAAACACTGGTAGGAGGAGGCTATAATCGACTCGAGAGTCGAAGGAACGTTTCATATTTTTTACCTTTTCTCTTTCTAGGATTTTTCTTTCATTCTATTGCGACGAGATTGGAGAAAATCAGCTACAGCAGGCTCTAGCCGTTCTCTAGAAAGAACCTGAACAGCCCTTTCTTTTGACAAGGCCTGAGCGATTTGTTTGCCGTAACGCTTGCTGACAACACGGCTGTCTAAGATTAGAGCAATCGAACCTTGGTCAGATCGTCTAACAGTACGACCCAAGGCTTGTTTTAGCCGAATGATCGCCATCGGCAACTGATAATCATAGAAAGGATTTTTCCCTTCTTGACGCAGTTCCTGGTTTAATTTTTTGGTTAACGGTTCATGGGGATTTTGGAAAGGCAATCTCGGAATCACTTGAATTACACAAGGATGGGTTGAAAAATCAACCCCTTCCCAGAAACTACCTGTTCCAAGCAAGATCTGGCGCTCACCTTTTTCAAAACGTTTTTTCAGTTGGCTTGGTTCCCCATTTTTATACTGAGCTAGATGAGGTTGGTCGAGCAGGTCCGAAACTGCCAGCAACATTTCTTTTGAGGTAAACAAGACCAATAAGGGTTCTTGAAAGGCTTGTAAGCTTCGAATGACAGAAGCCACTTCACTAGCATAGTCAACAGGTGAAACTTCGGTAACGAGAGGAAAGTCATCAATTAGATAGACTTCTTGTTGTTCCTGCTTTGCTACATCAAGCCTAACAAGTGGAGCATCTGGGAATCCCAGTAAATCTGCTAAGGAAACCCGATTGCTGATTTCAAGAGTGGCCGATACTCCTAGGAGCCTACAATCTTCTGGCAATAGGTCTGCTAGTATAAAGCGGCCTTTTTTGCTTGAACAAATCAAGACATCCTTGCTCGATTTTTCTGCTGTAGCAAGCCAAAATTCACGGTCCGACGTGAAAAAGTTTGCAGTCTCTCTATACTCTGGGAGAGCTAACTCCGAAAAATGCTGGCGCAACTCTTCAAGAGAATCCAACCACTTTCCATTCTTCAGACCTGACTGATAGTGCTCTATCAAGTAACGACATTCAAAGCCGATACTCTCAAGCAAGCGTTTCTGAACCAAATCCTCCACTGACTCCAAGGACTTTTCAATTTGAGTTACAAGTTCCTCAAGGCGGTAAGCCTGCTGGGCTAGATTTTCAAGGGCTAGCAGCATTTTTTGAGCTTCATCCAAGATCACCAAACGGTTGTCGACAAACTCTGGATTGTCTTCCAAACGAGTGACCAGATAGGCATGATTAGTCAAGAGAACGCGACTGGTCTTGGCCTTTTCCTGCCCTCGTTTCCAAAAATCCTCTGTAGCAAATAAACTTTTCTTTGAAAGCTTACCATCGTGGACTAGTTCCGGCAGAAAGTGCTGGTAGCGATAAAGCTGCCCGATTTCGTCCAAGTCACCAGTCTCTGTCTCTGTTAACCAGATGAGCAGTTGCATTTTAAAACGTGTGAAAAGGCGATTGGACTCCGGTCGATGGAGGACTCGGTGAAAGGCATCCAGTTTCAAGTAATTTTGAGGCCCCTTGAGACTATGAATTTCCAGATGGAAGACCTCTTTTAAGCGCTGACCTTCTTCTTGCATGATTTGATTTTGAAGAATTTTGGTCGGAACGCTCACTAGGATTCCAGCTTCACTCTCCGAGTTCAAAGCTGGAAGGAGATAACCATAAGTCTTGCCCAGTCCCGTTTGGGCTTGGATAAAGGAAGTTTGGTGTTCTTCCAATAATTGCTCAACCTTCTCCGCAAAATCCAGCTGCTGTGGACGTTCCTCCAGCCCCAATAAAGAAATGTTTTTAGCAAAGTCTTTGGATAACTTTTGTGGGACTAAGGCTTTGCTTTCCTTTCTGAGGAAAAGCCCATGAAGTTCCATCAAGTCGGGCGAAGATAAGAGAGATTGTTGCTGATAGACCTCCTCAATCACCAGATAACTTTCATAGAGAAGGTTGTCTGCAAGTTTTAGCAAGCTTTCTAAGAGCCCTTTTGGTAACTCAAATAGTTTTTGACGCATGTAGAGCAAGAGTTCAGCTGTTGCCTGAGCATCTGACAGGGCAGTATGGGCATGTTCCAGCTCAATGCCCAACTCTTGACAAAGGATACCTAAGTTATACTTTTCAAACTGAGGATATAGAACTTGGGCAAGCTCAACTGTATCCACCCGCGGTGTGCGCAATTCATATCCTTCAAAAAAGAGAAATTCTGCAAGAAGGTTGGCATCAAACTGTACATTGTGCGCAACAAAAATACCGTCCTTAACCAATTCAAAAATTTTTCCAGCCACCTGAGAAAATTCTGGTGCCACAGCCAAACGTTGATCGGTCAGACCTGTTAATTCTTTGATATGAGAGTCCAAGGGTTCATGAGGATTGACATCAGTCGCATACTGATCGATGATTTCACCATTCTCAATCACCACAATGCCTACTTGAATAATTTTTGCCTTGCTTCCGGTGCTGGTCGCCTCTAAATCAACGACCACATACCGATCATTTCTTGCATTCATCATTAAAAATTATATCAAAAAAAGCATGATTTGACACCCCTCAACTTTGATAACAATCTCGCTTTCCTTGCGAGTTTGACTAAAAATCAAGACCTTAAAAGAGAGAATTTCACACAAGTTCAGCAGTTGGTCGCTGGTTCTGAGGTATTTGAAAACTTTATCAACAAAGCTACATCAACATAAAAAGACAACCAAGATATTAGCTGCCTTTTTGAGATATTTTTTTCATTGTTTTCGGAAGAGCTTTACTAATTTCTGTTGGCAGGACAAAATAGTTTTCTTGAGCTAGTTCTTGCGCAATAGCTGAATGAAGATAGGTCGCTACCACCACGCTCTCATAGAGACTGACTTGATGAAACTGACCTGCAAAACCTGCAATCATCCCAGCCAGAGTATCTCCCATTCCACCAGTTGCTTGATAGGGGCCTCCAACCTGTAACTGATAATATTCAGGCTGACCGACTTGCCAGATACGAGTTGCCGGACCTTTCTCAACTAAAATCGTTCCTTGAGGAAAATCAGAAAGAGCCCTAGTAGTCGTCTCTGTATTTTGATGGTCAAGAACTATACCAGACAGTCTTTCCCATTCCTTTTGGTGGGGAGTTAGGATGAGCTGACTAGAAGGAAATGGTAACTGGCCGTTTGCTAAGATGCCCAAAGCGCCGCCATCTGCAATCAAAATCTGGTCTTTTCTAAGGCTGTCAAAGACCCTTTTTACGAGTTCTTCTCCAAATGCATCCTCTCGCAAACCCGGACCTAACAAGACAACTTCTGCCTTTTCCAACTGCTCTTTTAACAATTCCTGGTCTTGAAGAGAGAAGGCCATAGCCTCAGGTAAATGACTGTGTAGAGCAAGGATATTTTTCCCTATCTGTTCCAACGGTCACCAATCCTGCACCACTTTTTACAGTTGCCAAAGGCAGCCATGATGATGGCTCCACCATAAGGATAGGTCCCTCCCAGCAAAAAGCAGACGGCCATAGTCTCCTTTATGACTGGTACGAGAACGTTCAATAATGACTTTTTTTCTAGTAAGGCTTGATCAATCACTTTCATCCTTTTTTTTCCTCTCTATTCATTATACTATAAAAAGGAGGTTCAGACCTCCTTCTACACTATTTTCCCTTAAATTCCGCAAAGGTCTGTAAGATTTTAGCTGCCACTGCTGGAGAAGGTTCTCCTTTTTAGCTCTAACGTGTCATCTGCATATGGAGTAAGGCCAGCAAAGTCTCCTATCTGGACTGAATAAAGAGACGTTTTAAACAATTCAATATCGTTTTGGTCATTTCCAAAAGGCGATGAAGTTCTCCCACATAACTTTTCAACAGTTGTCGCCTTATGAGTATCCAAGGGGTTGACATAAAGGCACTTTTCATGCGCATGATAGGAGAGATGAGCCTGCCCCAGTCTTTCTAACTGACCAAGCAAATCATCAAGCAACTCCTCGTGGTCGCCCATATAAACGACTACCTTAATCGGAGTACCCAAGTCCTTGAGTTTCTGATGACGAGCCACCTTTAGGGGATCTACACTGGAGAAAAATGGAATCTTCTCTACAATCTGACCACTATAGTCAAAGCAATCATCTGCAAAAAAAGGGAGATTGTAGGTCTGGCAATAATCCACTAGCGCCTGATAAACTCTAGCATCGAGATTCCTTTCGAAGATAGCCTGCCCCAGATGATAGGCTACGCCACCATTCAATCCTATGACTAAGCGCTGACTGAGTTCAGAACCTAATAAACCCAGGCAATCCCGATAAGAGCGAGCTGAAGCAAATACAATCTCATGCCCATAATCTTCAGCCTTTAAAAGAACCTGCTTAATCTCCTCATCAATGGTCATGTAGTCAAAAGATAGCGTTCCATCCAGGTCAAATACGAATTTCATCTTCCTAGTCCTTGTTTAGTGTTCGAAGCGCTGCCTGATAGGTTTGCTCCATTAGCATGGTAATAGTCATAGGTCCAACTCCGCCCGGTACAGGTGTGATGTGACTAGCAAGTGGTGCAACGGCATCATAATCAACATCTCCACAAAGCTTGCCATTTTCATCTCGGTTCATCCCAACGTCAATGACAACTGCACCTGGTTTGACGAAGTCAGCAGTCACAAACTTGGCGCGACCAATAGCTACGACAAGGATATCCGCCTTAGCAGCAACCTTGGCAAGATGATGGGTGCGTGAGTGGGTCAAAGTCACAGTCGCATTCTTGGCTAGAAGAAGCTGAGCCATGGGTTTTCCAACGATATTTGAACGACCGATAACAACCGCATTTTTACCTTCTAGATCAATCCCATATTCATGAAACATCTCCATAATTCCTGCTGGCGTTGAAGGAATCATAACTGGATGACCAGACCAGAGGCGACCCATGTTTAGAGGATGAAAACCATCCACGTCTTTTTCGGGGTCAATGGCTAATAAAACTGCCTCTTCGTCAATATGTTTTGGCAAAGGTAATTGAACCAAAATCCCATGCCAAGCTGGATCTTGATTGTATTTGGCAATCAAGTCTAACAATTCCGCTTGGGTAATAGTCTCTGGAACTCGCTTTACTTCACTACGGAAGCCAGCAGCAAGAGCTGAACGTTCCTTGTTGCGAACGTAGACTTGACTAGCAGGATTGTCCCCCACCAAAATCACCACCAAGCCTGGAACTAAACCTGTTTCTTCTTTTAGTTTAGCCGTCTTCTCAGCCAACTGTCCTTGTAACTTAGCTGCAAGAGCCTTCCCATCAATAATCTGTGCCATATCTCTTCTCTTTTCTATCAAATATCCTCTATTATATCAAAAAATAACTCGCCATTCTAACACTTCTTGCCTAATGGACCCTATAGTCTGAAACTATAAGAAAAAGCCCTTGTCGAGCTTTTATGCCTATTTATACTAGGTGAATCTGTCATGCTTTCTTTTTGACTTTTGGAGCCGGTAAGACTTCATACATCTCCTTGATTAATCTCATTAGAAATGATTTATCTTCAATGTCTTCTATCAAAATCATCTCCTTAGCTCCTTCATAAGGACGTTCAAACCTAGTCTGTCCCAGTTGATCCAAGACCACCTTCACAGGCTTCAGTAACAGACGATTATCGTAGATTCCTCCAATAATCTTTCCACGATAATAAAGGATATACTCTCCCATCATTGGACGATAACTCATCTCCTCTAGCTCTGATAGCTGTTCGAGAATAAAATCTAAATATTCTTTACTGGAAGCCATGATGCCTACTCCATTTCTTCTAAAAATGAGGTATTACAAAACCTTACTCAAAAATTCCTTGGTCCGTTGTTCTTTTGTTTGATCGAAAATCTCCTCTGGTGTTCCATCTTCGACAACAACTCCATCCGCCATAAAGATAACACGGTCTGCTACCTCACGCGCAAAACCCATTTCATGAGTCACAATCACCATAGTCATCCCTGATTTAGCAAGGTCTTGCATAACAGCTAGAACTTCTCCAACCATCTCAGGATCTAGGGCTGAAGTCGGCTCATCAAAAAGCAAAACATCTGGTTCCATAGCAAGTCCACGTGCAATGGCAATCCGTTGCTGCTGACCACCTGACAAGCTCTGTGGGTAGGCCGTTGCCTTATCTGGCAAACCAACTTTTTCTAACAGTTCCTGTGCTCTTTTCTCCGCAACTTCCTTGCTTTCACCTTTGGTTTTAATTGGGGACAAAGTGATATTTTCCATCACTGTCATATTGGGAAAGAGGTTGAATTGTTGGAATACCATGCCCATCTTTTCACGCATAGCAAAAAGGTCATTTTTCTTATCAGTGATATTAACTCCTTCAAAGATAACCTTGCCTTTACTTGCTTCTTCAAGTAGATTCATCGAACGAAGGAGGGTTGATTTCCCGCTCCCTGACGGACCGATAATGACCACAACTTCTCCTCGTTTAATCTCAAGGTTGATGCCTTTTAAAACTTCATTTTTCCCAAAAGACTTATGTAGTTCTTCAATTTTAATCAAGGTTTCTGTCATTATTTCTTGTCTCCTTGTCCAATATGTTTTTCAAATGCTTTCAACGCCACTGTCAAAACAGAGGTCATAATCAAATAGTAAAAGGCTGCAAATAAAAGGGGAGTCAACGGTAAATAAGTTGTTGTCGCTACAGTCGTTGCACCATTCCACAACTCCATCACCCCAATTGCCGACAAGAGGGAACTATCCTTGATAATGGTGATAAATTCATTTCCCAGAGCTGGAAGAATATTCTTGATAGCTTGTGGCAAAATGACATAACGCATGGCATTTTTCGGACGAATACCAAGAGAGTAAGCGGCCTCTAACTGCCCTTTAGGAACCGCATTGATCCCCGCACGAACAGTTTCTGAAACGTAAGCTCCACTATTCATAGAAATAATCAGAATACCAGGAATCAAACGGGAAAGGTCTACTCCTAAAATTCCCACTTGGATAGTCGGAGCGTTGATATGCATAAGAGCAAAGGCAATCATAATCTGAACCATCATTGGAGTACCACGGAAAATCCATACATACACATTTGCAAACCAGACAAGAGGTTTAAAACGTGAACGTTGAGCAAAGGCCAATAAGACACCTAGAATGGTACCAAAAAAAGACTACCAGAATTGAAATCACTACCGTGACAAGAGCACCATAATTAAAATAAGGTAAATACTTTGGTAAAAAAGAAAAATTCATATTCGATCAACTTTCTATGTGTTAGATTGTATGATTATAACATGAATTGAATTAAAATGCAATCCTTTTTCCCCTAATTTTAACAATTAACTTGATAGAATAGAGAAATAGAGAGAAATCACAGTTTTTTTCTAGTCAACTACCTCTTGTTTATGGTAAAATAGTAACGATAAGAAATGGAGGAGAATCATAATGGAATCACATTTGGTTAGAATCATCAACCGCCTAGAAGCTATGACAAAAGATGGCGGAAATCTAAAACGTAATTTTGAACGTGAAGGAGTTGTCGTCGCAGAAGTTGCATACAGCCACGACGAAGAAACGGATCACTCTTCACCCTTCGCGATGTAGAGGCTCGTGAAACTTATACCTTTGATAGCATTGATTTGATTGCAATGGAGATCTACGAACTCCTTTACTAATATAAAAACAGCGGGCAGTAAGTCCCGATGAATGAGAATCCTTTTTGTCACCACAAATGGGATTTTTTCTTACCTCCAATGTCGCTGGATTCTCCATAAATCCCTCTTTTAAAAACGACCACTTCCCAATCTTTTTACTTGCTTTACACCTTAATCATGCTATAATGAGAGTATAAAACTTTGACTATTTTTGACCTTTTTTCTTAGGCCAAGAATAAGAATGAAATGAGGTAGATGTATGCTCTGTCAAAACTGTAAAATTAACGACTCAACAATTCATCTGTATACCAATATCAATGGACAGCAAAAGCAAATTGATCTCTGTCAAAATTGCTATAAAATTATCAAAACAGACCCAAACAATACCCTCTTTAAAGGAATGACTGACCTAAACAATCGTGACTTTGATCCTTTCGGCGACTTTTTCAATGATTTGAACAATTTCAAACCTTCTTCAAATAACGTCCCTCCAACTCAATCTGGTGGGGGATATGGAGGAAACGGTGGTTATGGACCTCAAAACCGAGGCCCGCTTCAAACACCTCCTAGCCAAGAAAGAGGACTCCTAGAGGAATATGGTATCAACGTGACTGAAATAGCTCGTCGAGGAGATATTGACCCTGTTATTGGTCGAGATGAGGAGATTATCCGCGTTATCGAAATCCTCAACCGTCGAACCAAGAACAATCCTGTCCTTATCGGAGAACCAGGTGTTGGTAAAACAGCCGTTGTCGAAGGTTTAGCTCAGAAGATTGTCGATGGCGATGTTCCTCATAAACTCCAAGGCAAGCAGGTCATCCGTCTGGATGTGGTCAGTCTAGTCCAAGGAACAGGGATTCGAGGCCAATTTGAAGAACGTATGCAAAAACTCATGGAAGAAATCCGCGAACGCGAGGATATCATTCTCTTTATCGATGAAATCCATGAAATTGTTGGTGCAGGATCTGCTGGCGATGGCAATATGGATGCAGGAAATATCCTCAAACCTGCTCTTGCCCGTGGTGAATTGCAAATGGTTGGTGCCACTACTCTCAATGAATACCGCATCATTGAAAAAGATGCTGCTCTAGAGCGCCGTATGCAGCCTGTCAAGGTAGATGAACCAACTGTCGAAGAAACCATTATCATCCTCAAAGGGGTTCAAAAGAAATACGAAGACTACCATCACGTCAAGTATACTGATGCGGCTATAGAAGCTGCTGCAAATCTATCCAATCGCTATATCCAAGACCGCTTCTTGCCAGACAAGGCTATTGACCTGTTGGATGAAGCTGGTTCTAAGATGAATCTGACACTGAACTTTGTTGATCCTAAAGTGATTGATCAGCGCTTGATTGAGGCTGAAAATCTCAAGGCTCAAGCTACACGAGAGGAAGACTTTGAAAAGGCTGCCTATTTCCGCGATCAGATTGCCAAGTACAAGGAAATGCAGAAGAACAAGGTGACCGATCAGGATACTCCTATCATTAGCGAGAAAACAATCGAACATATCATTGAGCAGAAAACCAATATCCCTGTTGGAGAACTCAAAGAAAAAGAACAGTCTCAGCTTATCCATCTAGCAGACGACCTCAAAGCTCATGTCATTGGTCAAGATGAAGCTGTCGATAAGATTGCTAAGGCCATCCGTCGTAATCGTGTTGGACTTGGAACTCCTAACCGCCCAATCGGAAGCTTCCTCTTTGTCGGACCAACTGGTGTCGGTAAGACAGAACTTTCCAAACAACTAGCCATTGAGCTCTTTGGTTCTGCTGACAGCATGATTCGCTTTGATATGAGTGAATACATGGAAAAACACAGTGTGGCTAAATTGGTCGGAGCCCCTCCAGGCTATGTAGGCTATGACGAAGCTGGTCAACTGACTGAAAAAGTTCGTCGCAATCCTTACTCTCTCATCCTTCTCGATGAAGTTGAAAAAGCCCACCCAGATGTGATGCACATGTTCCTTCAAGTATTGGACGATGGTCGTTTGACTGATGGGCAAGGACGAACAGTTAGCTTAAAGATGCTATCATTATCATGACTTCAAATGCGGGTACCGGTAAGGCCGAAGCCAGCGTTGGTTTTGGAGCTGCTCGTGAAGGTCGAACCAACTCTGTCCTCGGTGAACTCGGTAACTTCTTTAGCCCAGAGTTTATGAACCGTTTTGACGGCATCATCGAATTTAAACCTCTCAGCAAGGACAACCTTCTCCAAATCGTCGAACTCATGCTAGCGGATGTCAACAAACGCCTCTCTAGCAACAATATCCACCTCGATGTGACAGACAAGGTCAAGGAAAAGTTGGTTGACTTAGGTTATGATCCAAAAATGGGGGCACGCCCACTCCGCCGTACTATTCAAGACCATATCGAGGATGCCATCACTGACTTCTACCTTGAAAACCCAAGTGAAAAAGACCTCAAGGCAGTTATGACAAGCAATGGCAATATTCAAATCAAATCTGCCAAAAAAACTGAGAAAACAGAAGAGATTGCTTCTGAAATAGAAGAATAAATCTCATAAAAAGAACAGGAAACAAGATTTCCTGTTCTTTTTTTTAATTCTCTTCTTGAACTTGATAGCGAAGAATTGTTTTTAATTTGCTTGGCTCCGTTCGATGAAGGTTATTGAGATAAATTTCTCGGTGGACTTCCGAAGTTCTTTTGAGTTTATGAAGTTGACAAAAATGCTCCATCTCTGCAAAAGTCTCATTTTCAGTATCAAAAGGTCCTACATGAAGCATAGCAAGGCTTTGGCCTTCTTCTATCATTTCAAAACGAATAGCCTCATAGAGAATATTTGGCTTCTTGATTATGACCTCTTCCAAAGCTTTTTCAAATAGTTCTCTCGTAATAAAATCGGGTTGCCCAATCATAATGCTATAAGAAAGCTCACTTTTTACCAGTTCTCCCTCCTTCTCCTTTTTCCATACACCTTCTAAAGGAAAGACAGTAAAATCAGTGTAAACCTCATCCAGAGGAGCTTTTTTATACTTCATCTTTATCGCATAGGCTAAGGCATATAAGGCCCCTACGCGTTCTGAAAAATCTTCTTGATTTGGATCACCTTTACCATCAATCACGATATAGGATTGACCTGGTACCTGCAGGATGCTGGGCCTAGCTTTCACTTGATAAAGATCTTTTGCTTCTTTTCTCCATTCGTATTTCATTTGGTTCTTCTCCTTTCTACCTCTAGTATAGCACCAAAACCCTGACATCTTTTGTCAAGGTTTGTAAAGTTTTTGGATTTTTTCTACTCTAGAAAGCAATTCCTTCTTCAGATGATTGGGGGCGAGTATTTCCACCCCATCTAGATAAGACAGGAGGTAAGTATACAGACTTTCATGCTCTGGAATATATATTATTCAAATGTTCCTTATTTTTCATTCTAACTTTTTTAGAGGCTAATTCAAATAGCACCAAAAGGTTCAGGTATGACTCGACTTATTATTTTTTTAAGATTATTAAAAATCAATAGTATTTTTTTATACATAAATACTATTATTACAAAAATATAAACAATATAAATAGTTAACAAGAGGTTGATTGCACTTAAGGTATAATATCAAATCAAAAAAATATCAAATTTATTTTTCCTGTTTAGAATTTATAAACTCTGGAACAAAGCTATTAATTTCATCAGCAAATTTCAAATACAAATTGTTTAAAATTGTGAATAAATTACTATTTGATAGCAAAAAGTAATAATGTTAAAAGTTTGTAATTTTTTTCATGAATTTATAAAAAAATTATAGAAATAGAAATGAAGATTCGTTAACCAATCCTTTTTCAGGCAAAAGATCTAATAAGAGAAATTTTGACATCTTTAATTCTGTTATTATATTTATTTAAGAAAAATCAATCCTATTATTGATTCTAGCATAATTAGCATTCTATAACTTATTCCCATCGGTTTAAGAAAACTACCAAAAAAACCATATCAAGTAAAAAAATTTCAAAGCGGATAGTAGTACCAAAAACCATAATCGGCATTAACATTTTCTTCATATTCTTCATATCTCCTCCATATTGTCATTGAATCCAATAGAATTTCAAATAGATTTATTAAATCCATTAATTATAGCATATAAAACTTTGATTATCAAACCTAAAAAAACTAATTATAACCAAGAATCAGTAAAGATTCGAAAAAAATGGATTCTAACCTTGCTAATAAATTTAAATAATTTTTATTTGTTACCAAAGAGTCTGGGACAAAAGTCTAACCTTAAATATAAAAAAACGAACAAAAATGAGTTATTTGACACTCAGAATTCTATTTTGTTCGTTTTTTTGTCTAATCTATCGATTTTAAAAATTTATAATAAAGAATTCCTAAAATCAAAATCTTTTTGTCCCAGACTCTTATTTTCTCAGTTTCAAAAAAGATGAGTTCCAGAACAAAGTCTTTCATTAAAAAGATCCCACCTGCCTTTCCAGGTATCGAATACAGAGGAATCCTCGCCATACTCAACCGCTCAATATCACGATAAATCGTTCGTACAGATACTTCAAATAATCGGGCTAATTCAGGAGCCGTTGTACTGCCTTTTTCTAAAAGTAGATATAGGATACGAAATAGTCTTGATTCTGCCATAAAATCACCTCTCTTTTATTATACCAGTTATAGTGCTAGGTCTGGAAAGTTTAACGAGACAAGGATTGACCAAGACAAAGTAGCTTTTTCTGCACCTTTTTTTACTAAAATAAATGTAAAACCTTGACAGCTTGCCCCTCGTCCATTATGATAATAATAAAGATACTAGATAATGAGGAAAATGCAATGGCAAACCCAACTTTTGGTGAAAAAAGAGAGAATGTGGCCTACCAGCCCCGCTATGGTGTGTACGCAGTTATTCCTGATGCGGAGAAAAAACAAATTGTCCTAGTCCAAGCTCCCAATGGGGCTTGGTTCTTGCCAGGTGGAGAGATTGAAGCAGACGAAGATCATCAAGAAGCACTGAAGAGAGAACTAATCGAAGAACTTGGCTTTACAGCTGAGATTGGAACCTATTATGGGCAAGCTGATGAGTATTTCTACTCTCGCCACCGTGATACCTACTACTACAATCCAGCTTATCTCTATGAAGCTACTTCTTTCCAAAAAGTACAAAAACCATTGGAAGATTTTAATCATATTGCTTGGTTCCCTATTGACGAGGCTATTGAAAACCTCAAACGTGGTAGCCATAAATGGGGAATTGAAGCTTGGAAAATCCAGCATGGAATTGGCTAAAATACACGATTTTATCCAAAAAGTGCTATAATAGAATTAGAAAATCGGAGGAACTGTTATGAAGCTTATCAACACGACTAATTCACACTCGCAACTTGTTAAAAGCCAATTAGAAAGCACAGACGCAACTCTTGTCGAGGTCTATTCTGCTGGAAACACAGATGTAGTTTTCACGCAAGCCCCGCTTCACTATGAAATCCTCATTTCCAACAAACACCGTGCTATTCGTGAACCTGAAATCGAAACTATCCAAGACTTCTTCTTAAAACGTAAAATCGACAAAGGAAGCATTGATGAAGCCAATATCAAGACGCTTTATTCAGATAAATTGATTGAGATTTCAATCCCTATAAAATAAGAAGACCAGCCAAAAGCTGGTTTTCTTTTGCAAAAAAGATTGGCAGTGCACAGCTACCAATCTTTTAGTTTTATTTCACAGCTTCTTTTAATGCATCTACCTTATCCAAACGTTCCCATGGAAGGTCAATATCTGTACGTCCCATGTGTCCATAAGCCGCTGTTTGACGGTAAATTGGACGTTTGAGATCCAGCATTTGGATAATTCCCGCAGGGCGAAGGTCAAAGATTTGACGCGCTGCTTTTTCAAGCTTGCTTTCAGCTACTGTTCCTGTACCAAAGTATCGATACGAACAGAAACAGGTTGCGCCACCCCGATAGCATAAGCCAATTGCACTTCTGCCTTCTTAGCAAGACCTGCTGCAACGATGTTCTTGGCAATGTAGCGAGCTGCATAAGAGGCTGAACGGTCCACTTTCGTCGCATCCTTACCAGAGAAGGCACCACCACCATGACGAGAGTAGCCACCATAGGTATCCACGATAATCTTACGACCAGTCAAACCTGAGTCCCCTTGAGGTCCACCGATTACAAAGCGACCAGTTGGATTGATGAAGAATTTGGTTTGCTCATCCAAGTAAGAAGCTGGGATCACCTCTTTGATAACCTTGTTAATCACATCATTGTGAATTTGTTCATTGCTAACTTCTGGATCGTGCTGAGTTGAAATAACGACTGTGTCCACACGTACCGGACGGTCATTTTCATCATACTCAACTGTTACTTGTGATTTGGCATCAGGACGAAGATAGCTAATTTCACCAGACTTACGAAGTTCTGCCAAACGACGAACCAACTTGTGACTAAGTGAGATTGGTAAAGGCATGAGTTCTTCTGTCTCATCCACTGCAAACCCAAACATAAGACCTTGGTCACCAGCACCAATCAAGTCCAGCGGATCTTGATCTACATTCCCACGAACCTCCAAGGCTTCGTTAACACCTTGGGCGATATCTGGTGACTGCTCAACAAGTGACGGATGAACTCCCACCGTCTCTGCAGAAAAACCATACTCTGTATTGGTATAACCAATCTCTGCAATGGTATCACGAACCACTCGGTTAATATCTACATAAGCATGTGTAGAAATTTCACCAAAAACATGGACCGAACCTGTGTATACAGCTGTCTCGGCAGCAACGTGCGCCTCAGGATCTTTAGCTAAAATAGCATCCAAAATCGCATCTGAAATTTGGTCTGCAATCTTATCCGGATGCCCCTCAGATACAGATTCAGACGTGAATAATTTACGTTCTGACATAAAAATGTCCCCCCTTAAAAAATATTGTTATAGAGTTACAAAGTACTGATAGAAAATTCTACCATCTTATCGGGACTATATAACCTTATCATTATACCACTTTTTACTTTTTTTTGCAGTATTTTCTCGAAATCGAAAAAAGAACCTTACGGCTCTTTTCTCATCATAAATTCGGCTTGTACTCCATAATACAGAAGATTATACCTATGCTAATCTGCATACTTTGTTTACAAACTACCTATTTTTTTATCACAATGTTCTTACAAACAATCTTCCAGTTAGGCTTACTGTTCCTTAGACTTTCTATTGCTTACAGTTAAGCCAAGTCCAGCCATTAGGAGGCCAAGTCCTACAATACCATAGTTCGCTGTATCATTACTTCCTGTATCAGGGAGTTTCGCCACTTCTTTTTTATAAGCTGTAGCTACTGGAACTGTGGTAGTTGGAGTCGCACTTCCTGTCTGAGCAACAGGTAGTGTTGTACGACGTTCTAGGTAAAATTGGTAATTATCTTTCGTTACCTTGTAATTGTGTCCTTCAGTCACAGTTTCAACAATCCATGTAGTTGCATCCTTAGTTAAAGAATCAGCCAAGTTACGATTAATATTCATTAATCGACCTTCAGATACAAAATCTTTATAGCTAATATCGGTCCCTGTCGAAGTTGCAACAATTCTTTCGATTTTTGCGGCTTTCAAAGACGCAAGAGTATTCGCCATCGTTGGAATTGAAGGATCCTCCTTCATTGGAGCATCTGTCAACAATACGACAAACTTTTTATTTTTAGGTGACTTAGACCAGTCGTAGGTTGAAACAATTTGTGTAAGAGTAGGTGTAGATGTTTCAGGGAAGTCTCCACCATGTGCAAGCTTAATGCCTGCTAAGGCTTTTTCAAGCTCAGCTGGGTCAGAGGTAAAATAAGATTCATTAAATTTTGTTAAAATTGTACCCTCATCTGCTAATCCACCTATACGTCCATATACTTCATCACTAAAGGTAGCTAATCCAAAACGTCTTTGCTACTCCATCTTTAGCAAGATTTCTTGCAAACTCATTGATATTGTTACGGACAGTGTCAATAGTTCGAGACATAGATGCTGAACGGTCAACAACAAAAACGATATCGGCAGAGTTAGATTTTGAAATCGTTCTTGTCGCTTTCTTGATTTCGACTGTAGTTGTTTTATCAACACGTTCATATTGGGTATAAGAATTTCCATCTTCATCTTTCCCACTCACTGTACTCTCAGTTGTTTCAGTCTTTGGAGCAGGAAGTTCTTCACTTTTTACAGGTGCCACTTCTGTCTTTGTGACTTCAACTGTTGCAGTTTCTTCATGAATCTTTTGATCACCTTCTTGGCGTTCTTTCACGTCAATAGGTGAAACCTTCTTAGAAACATCAACAAGTTCTCCAGGTTTTGCATCTGATTGGTTAACGACTGGTTTCGCCTCATCAGCTTTAATTTCTGCTACAGCAGCTTCGACTGCCGATTTATTTGCTTCGGTTTTCTTTACTGTTTCAGCTGAAGTAGATGCCGGTTGTGTTGTTTCATCTGCAGACACTTGTCCGACCTGAGCAAAAGCAAACAAAATTGCTACAGAAGCCAACCCAACTTTCATTTTACGGAATGAAAAACGTTGTTGTTTCATAAATGATTTATCCATAGAAGTCCCCTTTTCTTTTCACGGATCAAATGATATAATCCGATTGTTTTATAGTATGATAACACAATTTTGTATAGTTTTCAATTTTTTTCCTTATGATTTCAATAAAATATTGCTCTAAAAAAAGGTTTTTAAAGCAATTACTGTTTTATAAATCAAATTATTTAAAAATATATAATTATTATCTCCTTTGAATATTTCCGGAAATAAAAACTCAGTAGAATCACCTGATTCTACTGAGTTTTTAAAATGTTTGGCGTTTAGCTTTACGCTCTGCACGGCCACGTGCGCGATTTTCAGCACGCTTGGTTTTGCGGCGTTTTTCATCCACCGCCCATTGAATCTTCTTCTTATAGCCTGGTTTGACTTTTTTTCTTTTTTTCTTTTTGACCAAGCCAATCATTTCAATATCAAAGCTTTATCCTGCTTCTTTTCACGGTTGGCACGACGATCACGGTCATAGGTATCTTGAAACTCTCCGTCTTTGACCATCTTAGGAGTAAACTTGATTCCTAATTTCTCCAACTCACGGATATCCGAGTCATCGCTTGGCTGGTAAAGGGTAATAGCTGTACCAGGCAGTCCGTTGCGCCCAGTCCGTCCAACACGGTGAACAAAGAAGGACAAGTCTTGCGGAATGGCATCATTAATAACATGGCTGACACCTTCAATGTCAATCCCACTCGCTGCCAAGTCTGTTGCGACAATGTACTCAAAATCCAGATTTTTCACCTGATTCATGATCCGTTTGCGTTCACGAGGAGCAATGTCTCCATGAATCTTAGCTACCTTCAATCCTTGAGCAGTCAAGTAGGCATGTAACTCATCAGCACGCGTTTTTGTGTTAACAAAAATCATTGCCAAATAAAGTCGCATCAACTGAGTCAGCTGGTAAATTTGAGCATTCTTGTCGCGACCCTTGGTCGAAATCAACCAATTATCAATCGTATCAGAAATGACTGTCTTAGTCTTGATTTTTTCCATGACAGGATTTGACAAGTATTTTTTCAAGAATGGTTGCAATTTTTGTGGAATAGTTGCTGAAAAGACCATGAATTGCAAGTCTTTTGGAAGGCTCCCTGCAATCTTATCAACGGTTTCCAAGAATCCCATATCCAAGGTCATATCCGCTTCATCAATTACAAAGGTCTTGGCCTTGTGAATAGCCAAATCACCAGATTTGACCAAGTCATAGATGCGACCTGGCGTTCCGATAACAATATGTGGTTGGTTGCTGGCAAGTTTTTCAATCTGACGCGCCTTATCCGTACCACCCACATAATTAACCACACGAACTTCGACATCTGAGTGAGCTGCAATCTGACGGGCTGCTTGGTAGATCTGAGTAGCCAACTCACGACTTGGTGCAGTAATGACCGCTTGCACACTATCGCTAGTTTCATCTAATTGCTGAAAAATGGGTAGTAAGAAAGTGTGGGTCTTTCCTGAACCTGTTTTTGACTCGCCCACCAAGTCACGACCTGCCAGTACAATAGGGATTAATTTTTCTTGTACCTCTGTCGGAGTTGTAAATTTTAACTCCTCCAAGGCTTCTACTATATAATTTTTAAATTGAAATTTCTTAAATGACATACTATCCTCGATTCTATCTTTTCAATTATACCATATTTTGTCCTATTGCAGTAGCCCCATTTGAGTCTCAGTCCTGTAGTAAAGATTCGAATAGATTAAAAAGTTGGAACTCTCTGGTTCCAACCTCTTTCATTATTTCCAGGTCAATACAGCATTCAAACCATAATGATCACTGACTTGTGGACTATTTTGTCCATCAAAAACTACTTGCAAACTCTCTACTTCTAACTCTTTGGTCGTAAAGACGTAGTCGATTCGTAATGGCTCGGTATTGCCTTTCCAGCCATCAATTTCTGGTGGAACGGTATAGCTACCACTTCTTTCTTTCGCAACTTCAAACGCGTCTTGTAATCCTAATGGGCTAGCTAAAATCGCTTGATAGCCTTCCTGACCAGCTGGATTATTAAAATCACCCGCTAAAATTAGAGGTTTCTTCAACTCTTTTAGTACAGCCTCAAATCGTGCCCATTCTTCTTGGAAACCTTTATCCCACCAAGAGAGATGAACGCTTGCAAGAGCAAGTTCCTTACCTTCAACCTCTGTCTCAGCCAAGGCAACGCGGCGAGTATGGTAGTCCGTTGGATCATCTACATCTGATACTAAAATCTCACGCGCCTTAATAGGTGTTTTGGATAAGATGGCTACGCCTTCATGGTAGCGGTCATAGCCAATATGATTGTAAGCCCAAGTCCAGTAGTAGTTTTTCCCTTTCTCAGACAATTTTTCAACCAGAAGTCGGACATAGTGGTCCTGATGAATGGGTTCTGCTGATGGTAAAGCTTGATAGTGATTGTTAACCTCTACCTCAGGCGAAGTCATTTCTTGATTGATTTCTTGGAAACAAATCAAATCATAATCCTTATCAAGAATGTCTTGGAATAAGATTTGGAATTTTTCCTCTGCTTCCTTCTCCATCCAACTGTGGGTATTGAGTGTTAGAAATTTCATGCTTTTCTCCTAAAACAAGAGGTTGGAAAACAGCTTCCAACCCCAAGTATATTACAATTCTACTTTAGCAACTGCTGTTTTAGCTGCAAGAGAACCTGTTTGTTCTAATTTAACTGATTTGAGGACATCACCATTTGTGAAGACAACCACTGTTGATGTTTTGCGTCCTGCTACTCGAATAGCATCCAAGTCAGCTGTGACAAGAAGGTCACCAGCGGCCACTTTTTGTCCTTCAGAGACATGAACAGTAAATGGTTTTCCTTCAAGACTTACTGTATCCAACCAATATGAACAAGCACTTCAAGACCTGAGTCAGTGACAAGACCAAGAGCGTGTTTTGTTGGGAAGATACTTGATACAGTACCAGTAACTGGAGATACAATGTTACCATTTGCTGGCTCTACTGCAAATCCATCACCCATCATTTTTTGAGCAAAAACAGGATCTTCCACTTGTTCCAAGGCAACAACTTGACCGTCAGCTACTGAGTAAATATCCTCAGTTACACCCTTGTAATGTACAGTATTTTGTTGAGTTTCTGTCATTTGACTTGGAAGAGTTTCAGGAATTACTTCACCTGAGTCAAGGATATCTTGGATATCAGATTTCAATACGTCAGCTTTTGGTCCGTAGATAGCTTGGACACCTTGTCCTTTCATGACAAGCCCCATAGCCCCTTCTGCTTTCCATTGTTCCTCAGTACCAACGCGATCTGCGTCTTTAACAGTTACACGAAGACGAGTCATACATGCATCCACATCTACGATATTTGCACGACCACCAAGAAGGTTAATGATGTTTACGGCTTGAGAAGCTGCTGCAACTTTTGGAGTTCCAGGAGCTGCTTCTTCTGATGCTCCTTCAGCTGTTTCGTAGTTTCCGTTACGTCCTGGAGTTGCGTAGTTGAATTTCTTGATCATGAAGTTGGCAATGAAGTACATGATAACCGCAAAGAGAACAGTTACCCAGATAAAGTTAACGATATCCATACCAATACCAGCATTAATTGCCAATGGTGTACGAGTCAAGAATTCAATTGAACCGAATGAGTGGACACGAAGGTGAACAATATCTGCCATAGCAAAGGCAGCACCTTGAACTACTGAATAAACAAGGTAAAGCGGTGTTGCGATGAACATGAACATATACTCGATAGGTTCAGTAACCCCTGTCAAGAATGTTGCAAGGGCTGTCGCAATCATCATACCCTTGTATTGGTGTTTCTTGTCAGCATCAACATTGCGGTAGATAGCAACGATGACACCCATCAAGATACCAAATGAACCGATCATTTGTCCAACTTTGAAACGAGCTGGAGTGACTGTTGTAAGAAGGTGTTGGTATTGGTCAGCATTTGAACCTTTAAGGTTAACAAGGTCAGTTACCCATGCAAGCCAAAGTGGATCTTGACCAAATACTTGTGTTCCTTTTGCAGCACCAGTTAACACTTCGTATGTTCCACCAAGAGCTGTATAGTTCATTGGGATAGTCAACATGTGGTGAAGACCGAATGGCAAGAGCAAACGTTCCAAAGTACCATACAAGAATGGTGCAAGGACTGGAGCAGTTTCTTGTGAGTTGGCAATCCAAATACCAAAGTTGTTGATACCTGTTTGAACTACTGGCCAAAAGGCAGCAAGTACAATTGCAGCAATAGTTGAACGAAGAATAACGACGAATGGTACGAAACGTTTACCATTGAAGAATGAAAGGGCATCAGGAAGTTTACGGAAGTTGTAGTATTTGTTATAAGCTGTTGCCCCAACAAAACCAGAGATAATCCCTACGAAAACCCCCATGTTAAGCGCTGGTGCCTCAAGAACGCTGATAAAGTAGTCAGCAACCTTGATTGAACCACCAAAGAAAGTAGTAACCATTGCTTCAGGGTTTTTCAACATATCACCTGTAACACCGAAGATAGTACCTGTGATACGGTTAATCAAGATAAAGGCAAGTCCGGTCGCAAATGCACCACCTGCACGTTCTTTTTGCCCAGCTTCCCCAATAGCAAGGGCAAACAAGATATGAAGGTTACCGATAACCCCCCAACCAATTTGCTCAAGGATTCCACCTGTAATCACTAGAGGAGCAAGGTTTGGGTCGATCATCACGATTGATTTACCGATTGAGATCATCAATCCCGCCGCTGGCATAACGGCGATAACCACCATTAAAGCCTTACCGAATTTTTGCCAAAATTCGAAAGACAAGACATTTTTGAATGTAGCTTTCATCATTCAAATCTCCTTTATTTTATTTAGGCAAACGTTTTACGAAAACGTTTGCATTTGGTTATGTATTAATTATACCACTTTTTATTTTTGTAAAGGCTTTTATAAAAAAATTGTCTATTTTTTAATTTTTAGAAAGGAAAAAGAGAAGTTTACGAAAACTTCTCTTTTAAATATGTATTATTTTTCTGATTTGTTCTGCAATTTGCATTTAAATCCAACTAGATCTTCAAGAATCGACGCATTGAAATCCCTGAACCAATTGAACCAATGAAAATTCCGATTATAAATAATAGGACTGTCATCAGAGGGATAAACACATCTGGCGTAATCATTGACAAGTTTTGACCTACCAAGGATTTATTGACCGATTGATAAACCATATTGTAAACAAAGAATACAAGGACTGAAGGAATTGCTGCACCAAGCAAGCCAATAAAAGCACCTTCTAGCAAGAATGGACCACGGATATAGCCATTTTTCGCTCCTACAAGACGCATGATCTGAATCTCACGACTACGTGAAATAATAGTGATACGAATGGTATTGGAAATGAGGAAGACTGCGATAAAAATTAAGAGCCCTGCAATAACCAATCCCCAAACACGGATAAAGGAAGCTAGTTCAAAAAGTCGTTGAGTGTTGGCTCCACCATCTTGAACCTCTGATACTCCCTCAATTTTCTTAGCTTCTTCAGCTACCGTTTTAACATCACTCGGAGAATTTGTATCGACGATATAGGCATCATAGAGAGGGTTTGCATCCCCCTTCAAAGACCTTCCAATCGTCACCCATTGTTTCCGTTAGTTTTTCGTACTGTTCTTCTTTACTTGAGAAGGTAACACTCTTAACAGCAGGCATAGCTTTCAAAGCATCATAGACCTTGTGGTAGTCATTATTGGTAACTGTCTGACCTTCTTTTTCAATCGTTTCACTGTTATCAGCTACATCCTTACGAATGTAAACCATGACCCGAACGTTGTTTTCAATATCGGTAGCCAGTTTTGCTGTATTAAAAATTACAGATGCAAACAGGGAAACAAGTGTTAAGGTAATCATAACCGAACTCACTGCTGCTACTGTCATCCAGCCATTTCGTTTTAAACTTTTTAATGATTCAAATAAATGGCGAAAAATCTACTAATCATCGTATCCATATTCTCCTTTAGCTTCGTCACGAACGACACGGCCATTTTCAATGGCAATGACACGGTGGCGCAAGGTATTTACAATCTGGCTATTGTGGGTTGCCATCAAGACAGTAGTACCTTGGAGATTGATGCGTTCCAACAGATTCATAATTTCCCATGAATTATCTGGGTCCAAGTTTCCTGTTGGCTCATCGGCAATCAATACTTTAGGATTGTTGACAATCGCACGAGCAATCGCAATCCGTTGTTGCTCTCCACCTGAGAGTTCATTAGGGAAAGACCGAACCTTATGTTTCAAACCAACCAGGTCCAATACTTCCATAACACGTTTTTTGATATTGCGACGGCTCTCACCGATTACTTCCATTGCATAGGCAATATTCTCATAAACGGTCTTCTTAGGCAAAAGTTTGTAATCCTGAAAGACTACCCCGACACTACGACGTAGTAGTGGGACATCTTTCTTCTTAATTTTAACTAAATTAAAGCCTGCAACTGATAGGCTTCCTTTTTCGATCTTTACTTCACGATATAAAGCTCGAATAAAGGTTGACTTCCCTGCCCCAGAAGGTCCTACAATATAGGCAAACTCTCCTGGTTCAATGGTAACAGACACTCCACGCAGGGCAGTCGTTCCATTGTCATACTTTTTGACAACATCTCTCATTTCAATGATTGACATATGAGTTCCTTTCTATCTTAGCTGATTCGCCACTTGAGGTAGGCATCGATAAAACCATCAAGGTCTCCATCCATCACCTTATCTACCTGAGCAACTTCAAAGCTTGTACGGTGATCTTTTACCATAGTATAAGGCGTGAAAACATAAGAACGGATTTGGCTTCCCCATGTGATTTCTTTTTTCTCACCTTTAAGGGAATCAACTTCCGCAGCTTTCTTTTCTTGCTCCATTTGATAGAGCTTAGCCTGCAACATCTTCATGGCACGATCTCTATTTCCATACTGGGTACGATCGACCGTTGATTGGACGACAGTGCCCGTAGGAATGTGTGTCAAACGCACACCTGTTGAAACCTTATTGACGTTTTGTCCACCAGCGCCACCTGAACGGAAAGTATCCATTTTGATATCATCTTCACGAATCTCCACTTCGATGGTATCATCCAACTCAGGCATAACCTCTACGGATGTAAAGGAAGTATGGCGTCGTTTGGCAGAGTCAAATGGCGAAATACGGACTAAACGGTGAACACCCATTTCTGATTTAAGTAGGCCATAAGCATTGGGTCCTTCAAAAGACAAGGTCACAGATTTGATACCCGCTTCATCACCAGCCTGGTAATCCAAGACTTCTACTTTAAAGCCTTTGGCATTTCCATAACGAGTGTACATACGAAGCAACATATCGCCCCAGTCCTGAGCCTCAGTACCACCAGATCCTGGATGGATTTCCAAGATTGCATTATTATGGTCATAAGGTTCTGACAAGAGAAGGGTCATCTCGTAGCTGGTCATCATCTTATCCAGTTCTGTCAACTGTTCGACCAGTTCATCATGGACTGACTCGTCTTCTGCTAAAAAGTCCAATAAAATCTCAACTTCATCCTGTAACTCTTCCATTTTACGGAAGGTGTTATAGGTGTTTTTTAATTCATTTAATTCTTGCGACGTTTTTTGGGCCGCGATATTATCGTTCCAAAAATCAGGTTCTGTCATCTTGTTTTCCAAGATGGCAATCTCTTCCTCTAAGCCTTCGAGGTCAAAGAGACCCCCTGAAAGAAGCTAATTTTTCACGATTTGCGTCAATTTTTTGACGAATTTCTGAAATGTCCATAGATACTCCTTTTCATATCGTTTTATTATACCATAATCTCTCATTTCTTTCCATATTTTGCTTTTCACCGCTTTTGACGGCAAAAGAAAGAGGCTCTAAAGCCTCTGGTTTAAAGGACTTTAGCAGAGGTATGAGTGATCTCCTCCACTTGAATTCCTTCTTTTTCAAACTTGTCCTTTAATGCAGTTAAATCGATTTTTCCATCAATTTGAACTTCGATAACGACCTTGCCATCCTTACGTGGAATGTTAACAGTATGGGAAATATTTAAATCCTCTTCTACAATTAGAGCTACAATTTTTCCCAGCACTCCTACTTCATTTTCTGTAATGAAACGAACGCGAATCCCCTCTTCTCCGTATCCAGCGATTTCCAAGAAAGCCTGAAAAACATCGCGGTCTGTAATGACGCCGTAGACCTGATGATTGTCTACGACTGGTAATATCCCAATTTTATTTTTCAGCATCAGGTAGGTCGCATCTTCTAGACTAGCATAGCCAGAAACCGTCACGACATCTCGAATCATTACATCTTTTACTTTGGTTTTATTCAGAAGATAATTCATCTCATAGATAGAGAGACTGGTTGCTTTAGATGGGCTGGCTTCCGCAATGGTTCCTTCTGTTACCAATCCGACTAATTGATCGTTTTCGATAACAGGTAAACGGTGCAAACCTTGCTCGCGCATCAAATCTGCTGCGTGTGCTACAGTCGTATCTGGACTGATATAAACTACCTTACGGGTCATGAAATCTTTAACTGCCATGAGACTTCTCCTTCTATATTGCTACTTTTATTATACACTTTCTTAGAAAATCTATCAAACGCTTTCATCTCTTTTTCAAGATTTTGAATAATCTGAGTCTTTTACAAAAAAGAGCTCTAATCTAGAGCTCTATATGTGCAAGTTAGCAATCATTATTTATATTTCTTTCAGTTGTTAAGGATACTAGCAACTAGTATTGAAAACCTATTATCATCTCCATCCACAACCTAAACTAGTCTCCCAGACTAGTTTAGCCACCTAGATATGCTTTTCTGACTTCATCTGATGCTGCGAGTTCTTTTCCTGTTCCTGATAGGACAATCTTTCCTGTTTCAAGTACATAACCACGATCAGAGATAGCAAGGGCCTTGTTAGCGTTCTGTTCAATTAGGAGAACTGTTGTTCCTTGCTTCTGAATATCTTGAATGATATCAAAAATTTCTTGGATAAAGATCGGGGCAAGTCCCATTGACGGCTCATCCAAGAGAAGGAGCTTAGGTGTAGACATGAGAGCGCGTCCCATAGCAAGCATCTGCTGTTCACCACCTGAAAGAGTTGCCGCATCTTGGTTTTTGCGTTCTTCCAGACGAGGGAAACGTGAAAAGACTTTTTTCAAGTTAGCTTGATTTTCTTCACGATTTTTCTTTAAAAAGGCTCCCATTTCTAAGTTTTCCATAACAGTCAAACCTGGGAAAACATGGCGTCCTTCAGGAACTTGTGAAAGGCCACCTGCTACAATTTTTTGAGCTGGCAACTTTTGAATTTCTTTTCCTAAAAACTGAATTTTACCAGCACTTGGACGAACCAAACCTGAAAGGGTACGAAGAATGGTTGTTTTACCAGCACCATTGGCACCAATCAAGGAAACAACTTCACCTTCATTAACCTCGAAACTTACATCACGAACTGCTTGGATCATACCATAATGCACAGAGAGGTTTTCAACTTTTAACATAGACATTAGGCTTCACCTCCTAGATAAGCTTCGATAACACGTTTGTTGTTCTTGATCTCATCCGGAGTCCCATGAGCAATCAACCGACCATATTCAAGAACATAGATACGCTCAGTGACTTCCATAACCAAATTCATGTCATGTTCGATAAGCATGATGGTAATTTTAAATTCATCTTTGATACGACGGATCAATTCTGTCAATTCAGCTGTTTCTTGTGGATTCATACCAGCTGCAGGTTCGTCCAAAAAGAGGATCTTAGGTTCAGTTGCCAGAGCACGAACGATTTCTAATCGACGTTGTTGACCATAAGCCAGATTCTTGGCAAGAGTATCTGCGTCACCATCCAAATCAAAGATCTTCAACAAGTCCAAAGCTTTGCTTTTTAATTCTTCCTCATTCTTATAAAAAGCTGGTAGGCGTAGGAAGCTCGCAAGGACATGTTGTTTATGATGATTGCTAAATGCAATCAAAACATTCTCCAAAACTGTCAAGTCCTTGAACAAACGAATATTTTGGAAAGTACGACTGAGACCAAGTGAAGCAATCTTATAGGGAGTTTTCCCATTTAGGAGGTGACCATCTAGTGTCACAGTACCTTCGCTTGGTTCATAAACACCGGTCAAGAGATTGAAAAGGGTTGTTTTACCAGCTCCGTTTGGTCCAATCAGACCAACCAATTCTCCCTCGTTCAATTCAAGAGTGACATCTCCAACAGCTGTTAGACCGCCAAAATGTTTGGTTAACTGTTTAACTTCAAGTAATGCCATTAGTTTTGTCCCTCCTTCTTCGATTTTTTAAAGAAACGTGATAGACTCAATTCCCATGTCCCAAGAAGTCCACCTGGTCTGAAAATCATGACCAATACAAGAGCCAAAGCGTAGATAATCATACGTACGCTTGCTACATCCTGAAGGAGCATATTTAAAATTCCTAAAACAATCGCTGAAACGATGGTACCAGTAATCGATCCAAGTCCACCAAATACAACGATAATCAACACATTGATGGAATTAATAAAGGTGTAATCTTTTGGGACGACAGAACCGATAAAACCAGCCTGAAGTGAACCAGCAATACTTGCTGTAATGGCACCAAAGACAAAAGCGATAATCTTGATCTTTGTAGTGTTTACTCCAACGGATTCAGCAGCAATCTCATCCTCACGAACAGATAGAGTAGAGCGTCCAATTGGACTACGTAAGAAGTTGAGAGTTGCAATAGTTGTAATCACTACAAAAAGATACACCATTTGCCAGTTGGTAAAGTTTGGAATACCCAAGATACCAGCGGCACCGTTGGTCAAACTTCCACCATTAATGATAAAGATACGAATGATTTCTGAAACGCCTAGTGTCGCAACAGCCAGGTAGTCACCCTTCAAACGGAGTGTTGGAATCCCAACGAGCAAAGCAACTGCACCAGAAATCAAGGCGCCCAAGACCATTGCTCCAAAGAAGGCACCATAGGTTGGTGATTTTGAACCAATAATCGCTGCTGCATAAGCCCCAATTGCCATAAAACCTGCATGACCGAGTGAGAATTGTCCTGAAAAACCAACTATTAAGTTCAAGCCTACTGCAAGGATGATATTAATCCCAATTTGTTCTAAAATTTGGACATGGAATAGATTGAGAACACCAGCAGAAACCAGTACACTAATCAATCCATAACCCGCTAACAGAAGGAATAACCAGAGAATATTTACTTTAAGATTTGTCTTCATTGTTTACACCTTCTCTTTCACATTCTTACCAAGGATACCCGCAGGTCGAACAATTAGAATCAAAAGCAAGATTCCATACACGATAGCATCACGGAAATCAGACATACCGAAGGCAGTAGCAAATGTTTCCAACAAGCCAATCACAAATCCCCCTAGAGCTGCACCAGGAATAATCCCGATACCACCGAGAACGGCCGCAACGAATGATTTTAGACCTGGAGTCACACCCATCAAAGGTTCAAGAGAGTTGTAGTAAAGGGCAATGAGGACACCTGCCGCACCAGCAAGGGCTGAACCCAAAGCAAAGGTGAAACTGATTGTACGATTTACATTAATTCCCATCAATTGAGCAGCATCACTATCAACTGATACCGCACGCATGGCTTTCCCCATTTTTGTTTTTTGGACGATCAATTGTAGCAAAACCATCAAGAGGACAGAAACTGCTAAAATCATCAATTGAACGTTTGTCAAGCTAATTGGTCCCAAGTCAAAGCGGACTGTTTCAATTGCTTGAGGAAAGGCACGAGTATTGGCACCTACTAAATAACCATTCCGTATTCCAGTAGGAAAGAGACCCCGATGGCAGTAATCAATACAGCAATACGTGTAGAGTGTCGCAAAGGACGGTAGGCAAGAAACTCAATCACAACACCAAGTAGTGCGGTCCCTGCCATTGAAATAATTAAAGCTAAAAAGAAATCCATTTGGAAAGAATTAATCAAAAAGTAACCAATAAAGGCACCCATCATGTAAATATCACCGTGGGCGAAGTTGATGAGTTTGATAATTCCATAAACCATGGTATAACCCAGAGCCAAAAGTGCATAAACACTACCCAGAATTAGACCATTCACAAGTTGTTGGAGCATAGCATTCACTCTTTTCTATCGTTATTTTTTAGAAAATTTCATTATTTTCACAAGTTCATAAACACCGAAACAGGGAGTGAGTCAAAGGCTCATTCCCCATTTCAATTACTATTCTAATGTTATGGTTTTACAACTTCTGCTTCTTCAACTTTACCATTGTTCATGGTCATCATGTAAGCAGTTTTCACAGTATTGTGGTCAGCATCAAAGCTTGTTTGACCAGTTACACCATCAAAATCTTTGGTTTTAGCAAGGTTGTCCTTGATCTCACCTGAGTTTTTAGCACCTTTTGCAGCATTTGCTACTAGGTAAACTGAGTCATAGGCCAAAGCTGAGAATGTTGAAGGCTCTTCATTGTATTTAGCACGGTATGCTTCAAGGAAAGCTTTAGCTTTTGCAGAAACATCAACTGTAGTTGAGAATCCAGAGATGAAGTAAATGTTTGATGCTCTTTCAGCAGTTGCTTGTTGAACAAATTCTTCACCGTTAAATCCATCACCACCAATGATTGGTTTATCAATTCCCATACCACGAGCTTGGTTTACAATTTTACCAGCTTCTGTGTAGTAACCTGGAACAACGATAGCATCAAACTCTTTGCCTTTCATTTTAGTAAGGGCTGCTTGGAAGTCTGTATCACCTGCTACAAACGTTTCATCTGCTACAATCTCACCCTTGTAGGATTCGCGGAATGATTTAGCAATACCTTTAGCATAGTCACTAGCATTGTCAGTATAAAGAACAACCTTCTTAGCATTCAATTTGTTTGTTACATAGTTAGAAATAATCTTCCCTTGGAAGCTATCTTGGAATGTTCCGATAAATAGGTAATCTTGACCTTTAGTCAAACCGTCTTGAGTAGCACTTGGTGAAATCAATGGCACTCCAGCTTTAGTAGCGTTAGCTACAGCTGCAGAGAGTTGCACCAGATGTCGCAGGTCCTACAATAGCTGCTACTTTTGATTGGGTAACAAGGTTTGTTGTAACAGAAGCTGCTTCAGCAGTTTCTGACTTGTTGTCTTTATCTACAACTTCGATTTGTTTTCCATCAATTCCACCTGCAGCGTTGATTTCGTCTACAGCAAGTTGGGCACCTTTTTGTTCAGCTGTACCGTAAGTCGCAACAGCACCTGTCTCTTCAAAGTTAAAAACCGATTTTAATTGTTTTTTTTCGTCTACTGGATTTCCAGTTGTGTTTGACGCTCCTGACTTGACCTCCCCACAGGCGCAAGAAGAGCCACACTAGCAAGAGCCACAAAAAGATAGGGCAAATTTTTTTCTTCATTTTTTTAATCTCCTTATAGTTGTTTCAAAAAATTGTATGTTAAGAATATACCGAATTATCAGAAAAATTGTCAATGTATTTGTTTAATTTTTTAAATGATAACGTTTTCTTCAGTCCGATAGAGATTCCCAACGAAGGGAGTTTCTAGCTCTTGAATATGGCAACGTCTAATTTTCTTGATATATCTTTCCTTACCTAATCTCTCAACCAAGTCATCTAGCTCCTCAGTTGGAACATAGAGCTGCAAGTAACGATGTTTTTTGGAATGGTAACAGATATCACCGTATTCCTGAATTTTTTTTGCATCTCGATTATAGTAGAGATAGATGATTAATCCTGATCGATTTGTTTTTTCAAACATGAGGAATCCTCTTTCTAAGAAATCTTCTCCTATTATATCAAAAAAAGCAAACTCCGTCGAGTTTGCTTTCTAGGTTGTTCAGCTTAACGAATTATTGGCCATGATTTCATCAATAAAGCCATATTCAAGTGTTTCTTGGGCACTCATCCAGTAATCACGTTCCGCATCTGCATGAATTTGCTCGACTGATTTACCAGAGTTATCTGCAAGGATTTGCTCCAAAGTCTTACGAGTTTTGAGCAAGTGCTCTGCAGCAATTGCCATATCTGTCTGTTGGGTACCACCACCTGTACCACCCATTGGTTGGTGAATCATGTACTCTGCATTTGGAAGCATGAAACGTTTGCCTTTTGCGCCACTTGATGCAATGACAGTCCCCATGGATGCAGCCATCCCCATAACGATAGTTTGGACATCTGCCTTGATAAAGTTCATGGTATCAACGATTGCCAAACCAGCTGAAACAGAGCCTCCAGGTGTGTTGACATAAAGATAAATATCTTTTGTACTGTCTTGGGCATCCAAGAAGAGCAACTGAGCAATAACGGAGTTGGCCATGTTGTCTTCAACTGGACCTGTTAGCATGATGATGCGGTCTTTCAGAAGACGAGAGTAAATATCATAGGAACGTTCTCCACGGCTTGTTTGTTCAATAACTACAGGAATCATTCATTTCTCCTTTTATGTTTTATGTTGAATTTTCTTAGTCTTACGACTCAATACAAAACTATTATATCTTTTTGGTCAAAAAAGGTCAAATTTTTGCTCTATTCTCTAAACAGAAACAAAAACTCAACCTCCTTTCAAGTCAAAAACGAACTTCTAGTTTCACTATTTACTTTGGGATTTTATTTAGTACCGAACAAGCGGTCTCCAGCATCTCCAAGACCTGGAACGATATAACCGTGTTCGTTCAAGCGTTCATCCAAAGCTGCTGTAAAGATCTCTACATCTGGGTGTGCTTCTTGAAGAGCTTTCACACCTTCTGGAGCAGATACTAGGCAGACAAACTTGATATTTGAAGCGCCTCGTTTTAAGGGAATCTACTGCCAAGATTGCTGAGCCACCTGTTGCCAACATTGGATCAACGACAAAGATTTGACGTTGGTCAATATCCTCAGGCAATTTCACCAAGTATTCAACTGGTTGAAGGGTTTCTTCATCACGGTACATACCGATGTGTCCAACTTTGGCTGCTGGAACCAAGCTCAAGAGGCCATCTACCATCCCGATACCTGCACGCAAGATTGGGACAATCGCCAATTTTTTCCCAGCCAATTGTTTTTGAACGGTCTTTGTGATAGGTGTTTCGATTTCCACATCTTCAAGTGGAAGATCACGAAGTACTTCATATCCCATCAACATTGCAATCTCGTCTACTAGTTCACGAAAAGCTTTTGTAGAAGTATCTGTACGACGCAAGATTGACAATTTGTGTTGAATGAGTGGATGATTAATGACTTCAATTTTTCCCATTTTCTGAATTCCTTCTTTCAATTTATTCTTCTTATTATATCAAAAAACGGTTTAAAAAGCTTTCTAAACCATTTATTTTTATTAATTTTTAAATCAAATCTGCCTCTTGAAGAGCCGTCTGAACAGTCTCTAATGGTAAATGGGTTAACTCGGTGCCTTTTTCTTGATAAAGGTACTGGGCATAGTCATCCATTCGGTACTGGTTGATATAAACCACGCGCTTGCAACCAACTTGTAGCAGTTGTTTGGTGCAGTTCAGACAAGGGAAATGGGTCACATAGGCTGTAAATCCTCTGGGAACCCCTCGCTCAGCCCCTTGGAGAATAGCATTGACCTCGGCGTGAAGGGTTCGAACACAGTGACCTTCAATGACCAGACATTCGTGGTCAATACAGTGCTCCGTTCCTGATACGGAACCATTGTAGCCTGTTGAAATGACTTTATTGTCCTTAACGAGGACAGCTCCCACCTTGGCACGTTTGCAGGTCGAACGATTGGCAATCAGTAAAGCCTGGGCTGCAAAGTACTCATCCCAAGCCAGTCTTTTTTCTGTCATAAGTCTTCTCCTTATCCCCTATTTTTTGAAAAATGGCAAGCGTAAATCTGCAATCTTTTCAGCTGGAACCTTCATGCCATCCTTGATCCATTTGAGCAGAACCGATACGATGGCAGAGCTCCAAAAGGAATGAAGGTAGCTACTGACACCTTTTGATTTCCCGTGGTATTTTTCTAGAAATTCCTGCATGGCTTGGACAAAAATCTTTTCCAAATGATAGTCCAGAGCAAGTTGGATAACCTTGGCTTCTTTCTTGGCTGCTCGAAAAAGGTGAACCCATACTAGATAAAGGTCGGTTTTGACATCGTAGTGGCTCAGCTGTTCCATAATGTTATGGACACTGCGTTTAAAGACACTTTCCAAAAATCTCTTCTTTGGAGTCATAGTTACGATAGAAGGCGGACGAGAGACGCCCGCACGTTTGACCAGCTCCGAAATACTGATCTTGGCCAAGTCTTTTTTTCTCTAGAAGTTGCAAAAGAGCCGTCTCGATTGCTTCTCTGGTTAAAAAAATTGGATTCTTGATTTGATTTTCTGAGATTTTCAAGAGATTTTTTTCAGATATTTTACGTTCAGACATAACAATTTCTTTCTACTTGTGACAACAGAGAGGTGGTACTTTTTGTTTCAAGGGCTTTCATGATATAATTGTAAAAAAAGACAGAACCTTTGTCAATGTATAAGTGACAAAGATGGAGAATTTCTATGACTTGGAAGATTGTAGCTGACTCTGGTTGTGATTATCGTCAACTGGCAACTCCTGCTATTGATACGGAATTTGTTAGTGTTCCTTTAACCATTCAAGTAGCTGATCAGGTCTTTATCGATGATGCCAATCTTGACATTGACCAAATGATGGAAACCATGTATGCGACTTCTGAGGCTTCAAAATCAGCTTGTCCTAGCCCTGATGATTACTTGCGAGCATTTGAAGGTGCTAAGCATATCTTTGTCGTTACTATCACTGGTACTCTTTCAGGTAGCCATAATAGTGCACAGCTCGCTAAGAATATCTATCTGGAAGAACATCCTGACACTCAGATTCATGTGATCGATACATTGTCTGCAGGTGGTGAAGTTGACTTGATTGTCGAAAAAATCAATGACTTGATTGATCAAGGACTTTCTTTTGAAGAAATTGTTGAAGCTATTACAGCCTACCAAGAAAAAACGAAATTGCTCTTTGTTCTTGCTAAAGTTGATAACTTGGTCAAGAATGGCCGTTTGAGTAAGCTGATCGGTACAGTTGTTGGCCTTCTCAACATCCGTATGGTTGGGGAAGCAAGTGAAACTGGAACCTTAGAACTACTCCAAAAAGCGCGTGGACCAAAAAAATCCCTTCAAGCAGCCTATGAAGAACTCATCAAGGCTGGCTACGCTGGTGGCCGTATCGTCATGGCTCATTGCAGCAATGAAAAATTCTGTCAGCAATTGTCAGAACGCTTGCTGGAAACCTTCCCACAAGCGGATATCAAAATCATCCCTACGTCTGGTCTCTGCAGTTTCTATGCAGAAGATGGCGGTTTGTTGATGGGATATGAAATTAACTAAGATTATGAGCAACAAGAGATGCCAAGCATCTCTTGTTTTTTGTGGTACAATAGAGCTATGAAACATTTTGATACTATTGTCATCGGTGGTGGACCTGCTGGCATGATGGCTACAATTTCCAGTAGCTTTTATGATCAGAAAACTCTTCTCATCGAAAAAAATCGCAAACTTGGCAAAAATTAGCTGGAACAGGCGGTGGTCGTTGTAATGTAACCAACAATGGAACTTTAGATGACCTAATGGCTGGAATTCCTGGTAACGGGCGCTTTCTATACAGTGTCTTCTCTCAGTTCGATAACCATGATATTATCAACTTTTTTACGGAAAATGGTGTTAAACTTAAGGTTGAGGATCACGGACGCGTCTTTCCTGCTAGTGACAAGTCTCGGACTATTATCGAGACACTAGAAAAGAAAATCACTGAACTAGGTGGTCAAGTGGCTACTCAAACGGAGATTGTTTCGGTTAAGAAGGTAGATAACCAGTTTATCCTCAAGTCTGCAGACCAAAGCTTCACTTGTGATAAACTCATTGTCACAACAGGTGGTAAGTCTTATCCTTCGACTGGTTCGACTGGTTTTGGTCACGAGATTGCTCGCCATTTTAAGCACACCATTACCGAGCTTGAGGCTGCTGAGAGTCCTTTGTTGACTGATTTTCCACACAAAGCGCTTCAGGGGATTTCACTAGACGATGTGACCTTAAGCTATGGTAAGCATGTCATCACTCACGATCTGCTCTTTACCCACTTTGGTTTGTCGGGCCCTGCTGCCCTACGCATGTCTAGCTTTGTCAAGGGCGGAGAGCTTCTCTCACTCGATGTCTTGCCTCAACTTTCTGAGAAGGACTTGGTAGCATTTCTAGAGGAAAATCGGGAAAAATCCTTGAAAAATGCTTTAAAAACTTTGCTTCCAGAACGCTTGGCAGAATTTTTGGTGCAAGGCTATCCTAACAAAGTCAAACAACTAACTGAAAAAGAACGCGAGCAACTACTCCAGTCTATCAAGGCTCTCAAAATTCCTGTGACTGGCAAAATGTCTCTTGCCAAATCCTTTGTAACTAAAGGCGGTGTCAGTCTCAAAGAAATCAATCCTAAAACTCTGGAAAGCAAACTCGTTCCTGGGCTCCACTTTGCTGGCGAGGTACTGGATATCAATGCCCACACGGGTGGCTTTAATATCACTTCTGCACTCTGTACTGGCTGGGTGGCAGGAAGTCTACATTATGATTAAAAATCAAAGGTTATAAAGAATGAATAGAAGAGAAACAGTCGAATTTGTCAATATGTGTATGATTCAAAATGGAGACAAGGTCCTGGTCCAAGACCGAGTTAGTCCCGACTGGCCTGGCATTACTTTTCCTGGTGGTCATGTTGAACGTGGCGAATCCTTTGTCGATGCTGTCATTCGTGAAGTGAAAGAAGAAACTGGTCTGACCATTTCCAAACCACAACTCTGCGGTATCAAAAACTGGTACGATGACAAGGATTATCGTTATGTAGTCCTCTTTTACAAAACAGAACACTTTTCTGGTGAACTCCAGTCTTCAGACGAAGGGAAGGTTTAGTGGGAAGATTTTGACAATCTGTCTCATCTAAAACTTGCTACTGATGATATGTCTGATATGCTTCGTGTTTTTTTAGAAGAGAATCTCAGTGAATTCTTTTACTACAAAGACGCTGACGACTGGTTTTATGACTTGAAGTAAAAAAATAGGCTAGGAAATTCCTAGCCTATTTATTCTGCATTTGTCTGAACGTAAGCAGCAATGACATCCGATATGTACTGGGCTGTTCCAGGTCCAAATTTGTCAATATTTTCCTTGAACTCTGGGTTGTAGACGTAGCCTTTACCGATATGACCGAATACCTCAATAGAGCAGTCAAATCCATAAGTACGAATAGCTTGCAAGAGTTTGGCTGCCTCTTCTTGGTTTTCAGCTGCTGTTTCAGCTAGTCCATTTTTAAGGTTTTGAGCCAAGGCTTGAAAAACTTGGTTAAAGGCAGCCGTAGCCTCATCTTCGCGACCTTTTTGGCGCTCAAGAGCCTGGCCCATGACTTCTTGTCCATACTTCTCTACCGCTTCTTGGTGGTATTTTTGATTGTCTTGATAGCTAAATCCAGTGAATTTTTCCTCAATCGTCATTTTTCTTTCTCCTTTTTGTTCTTGAATGGTTTTTTGCAAGGTGGAAATCAGGGTATCCAGATGTTGCCTTTCTCGAGTTAGATAGTCCAACTGCCTAGTCAAATGAGGCAATAAATCTTTCCTTTCTTCCTTTAACAGCTCTGCTATTTTTTCTAAAGAAAAGCCTAGATATTTGTAATACAGAATGACCTGAAGTCGTTCCAAATCCTCTTGACTATAGGTTCGATAGCCGTTTTCCGACTTTAAGGGAACCAAGAGCCCTATCTTATCGTAGTGGTGCAGAGTCTTGACAGAGACACCTGAAAGCTGCGCAGCTTCTTTTATATGGTACATGATTTCCTCCTTATACTCAATGAAAATCAAAGAGCAAACTAGGAAGCTAGCCGCAGGTTGCTCAAAGTACAGCTTTGAGGTTGCAGATAAAGCTGACGTGGTTTGAAGAGATTTTCGAAGAGTATTACATTGATAGTATAACCCCTCCCCTTAGGTCAGAGTCAAGCGTTTTTGCGAAAAATTTTTAACTTTTTGAGAAAGGTGTGAAAACTTGAAAATGGTTTCTTGACAGACCTTAGAAAACATGATAGGATAGTCAAGTCTATCAATCAAACAGAAAGCTCATAAAAAGCCATTGAGAGAAGGCTATTTGACAACTCAAGTAGCCTTTTCTTATTTTAAAAAACAAGATTGGAGTTTCAACTATGTCAGAAAAATCGCAATGGGGCTCGAAACTAGGCTTTATCCTAGCATCTGCTGGTTCAGCCATCGGACTTGGAGCCGTTTGGAAATTTCCCTACATGACTGCCGCTAATGGCGGGGGAGGCTTTTTACTGGTCTTTCTCATTTCCACTATTTTAATCGGTTTCCCGCTCCTGCTGGCTGAGTTTGCCCTTGGCCGTAGCGCTGGCGTTTCCGCTATCAAAACCTTTGGAAAACTTGGTAACAATAACAAGTACAACTTTATCGGTTGGATTGGTGCCTTTGCCCTCTTTATCCTCCTCTCCTTTTACAGTGTTATCGGAGGATGGATTTTAGTCTATCTAGGTATTGAGTTTGGAAAATTGTTCCAGCTTGGCGGTACGGGTGATTATGCTCAGTTATTTACTTCAATCATTTCAAATCCAGCCATTGCCCTAGGAGCTCAAGCAGCCTTTATCTTATTGAATATCTTTATTGTATCACGTGGGGTTCAAAAAGGGATTGAAAGAGCTTCGAAAGTCATGATGCCCCTGCTCTTTATCATCTTTGTTGTGATTATTGGACGCTCTCTCAGCTTACCAAATGCCATGGAAGGCGTTCTCTACTTCCTCAAACCAGACTTCTCAAAACTAACTAGCGCTGGTCTCCTTTATGCTCTGGGACAATCTTTCTTTGCCCTCTCACTAGGGGTTACAGCCATGCTGACCTATGCATCCTACTTGGACAAGAAAACCAATCTGGTCCAGTCAGGGATTTCCATCGTAGCCATGAATATCTCAGTATCCATCATGGCTGGTCTAGCCATTTTTCCAGCCATGTCAGCCTTCAATATTCAGTCAGAAGGGGGACCAAGCCTGCTCTTTATCGTCTTGCCTCAACTCTTTGACAAGATGCCTTTTGGAACCATTTTCTACATTCTTTTCCTCTTGCTCTTCCTCTTTGCGACGGTTACTTCCTCTGTCGTGATGCTGGAAATCAATGTGGGCAATATCACCAACCAGGACAACCGCAAGCGTGCCAAGTGGAGCACTATTTTAGGGATCTTGACCTTTATCTTTGGAATTCCTTCAGCTCTATCCCATGGGGTCATGGCGAATGTTCACATTTTTGGGAAGACCTTCTTTGACGCTATGGACTTCTTGGTTTCCAATCTCCTCATGCCATTTGGAGCCCTCTGCCTTTCACTTTTTACAGGCTATATCTTTAAAAAGGCTCTTGCTAAGGAGGAACTCCATCTCGATGAAAGAACATGGGAACAAGGACTTTTCCAAGTTTGGCTTTTCCTTCTTCGTTTTATCATTCCAATCATCATCATCGTGGTCTTTATCGCCCAATTTATGTAATCAAAAAGGACTTGAGTAGTAAACTCAGGCCCTTTCTTTTTATGGATGGCTAACAATCAATTCCAAACCTTGCCCTTCCAAGGTCCAAGCTTCAACATCACTTGGTAGGATAAAGTGGCTGCCTTTTTGGATTGGATAGTTTTTCCCGTCAACAGTCAGGTGACCCTGACCAGCTAAGACACTAAACAAACTGTAGTCTGCTGTCTTTTTAAAGTCAACTTTCCAGTGATTTCCCATTTGTAAACCGCAAAGAAATCATTGGATACAAGGAGAGTGGAACGCAAATCATCAGCTTTGACAGTTACTGGACGGCTATTAGCAGGCTCACCAATGTTCAAAACATCGATGGATTTTTCAAGGTGAAGTTCACGCAAGTTGCCCTTGTCATCCTTACGGTCAAAGTCATAGACACGGTAGGTGGTATCGCTAGACTGCTGGGTTTCAAGAATCAAGATACCCGCCCCAATAGCGTGCATGGTACCACTTGGTACATAGAAGAAATCTCCAGCTTTAACTGGTACTTTTGTCAGCAAGGCATCCCAGTTCTTGTCCTCAATTTGCTGGCGGAGTTCTTCTTTTGATTTGGCATTGTGACCGTAGATAATCTCTGAACCTTCGTCTGCTGCGATGATGTACCAGCACTCTGTTTTTCCGAGCTCGCCTTCATGTTCTAGTCCATAGGCATCGTCTGGGTGAACTTGGACACTGAGCCAGTCGTTGGCATCCAGAATCTTGGTCAAGAGTGGAAATACAGGTTCTGGACGGTTGCCAAACAATTCACGGTGTTCTGCATACAAAGTAGCTAGGTCTGTTCCCTCGTAGTGCCCATTAGCGACCTTTGAAACTCCATTTGGGTGGGCTGAAATAGCCCAGTATTCTCCGATTTTTTCACTAGGAATGTCGTAACCAAACTCATCACGTAGTTTAGTCCCACCCCAGATTTTTTCTTGCATTACAGAATTTAAAAATAACGGTTCTGACATCTTGATCTCCTGTCTGATTTTTCTCCCCTCATTATAGCAAAAAAAGAGTTCGAATTGAACTCTTTTTACTATCTAATAAAGTAGGGAGAAGATTTTATAAAAATAGTAACGATATGGTTTTCATACTTTTGATAAATCTAAAAGAAGCTATTCTTTCATAAGATTTGGAAGAACGAACATGATGAAAAAAGCTAACATAATCATCACGAAAACAAGCAAGTAGACAAAACACATAGACAGCCATACATAACGATCAGGTTTTAATGGTCTTTCGACGAAAGATTGTTTCGGTTTTTTAGGGTCATATATCAATAGTTTTAAGATATCATTAATCAAAACTCAAACTTTCTTATTTCTATTCTTGAATTACCTTTGGAGAATTTAGATTATCTATTTTAATACCATATTTATCTTCTCGTCTCTTAAATGCTTCAATCCCCCCTTCTAAAATTTCACAAACATGTTCTTTTTATACATTTTTTTGTTTAAAAATAAAATTACTGTCAGGTTCTTTTTATCTGATTCTCTAAAGCTCCATTTGTATAAGCAAAAAACTTTGTTATGGGGATTAGGATTATTTTTCTGAATGTTGATTTGCTACAATAACATTTTTTCACAATCACCTGATACGACGATATTAGGATTATGTGTGACAATAATAATTTGCCTTTTTAATTTTCTCTGCTTAATATATGCTGTCAACTCATGGTAAATAGCTCTATTATCTAAACTATCCTCTGGCTGGTCAATCAATACAGGAACCCGACTATTAGAAAAAAATCTAAAATCAGTTTTAATACAACGAAAGCCTTTTTACCTGGTGACATCTGTTCAAACTTATCATTCTGATATTCAATATCAAATTTATAAGAGTAAAAAAATCAGTAGTGAAAAAAACTTTTTCGATATGGTCTAATGTGGTTTTTGTTTCCATTAAATTTTAAAGAATTATCCTCAAATATAGTATCAATCATTGAATCAAACTCAAAAATTTAATTTCTCAATAAATTCTGCTTTTGAACGTCCTTGAGCATTAATGTAGTCAAACTCTAGCTCCAAATCCTTGAGGTAAAAAAATCTACAGTAATTTTTAAATCACTTTCAGATATATCGAACGAAGTAAGTAATTCTTTTCGAATTTTTGAATACTTCTATACTGATTAATAATATTTTTGTTTTAATTGATCGTTTTCAGTTTTAAGGTTGGATATCTCTTGTTCGTAACTTTCAATTTTTCAATATGGTAGTTTCTTGCTTTTATGTTCTCTTCTATAAATGACAACTCATTATTATCTTGTAAGTAAGATAAAAAAACTTTTTAAAAATCTGGTGTATCTCTAATTAAACCAATTTTATTCTTAGTTTCATAAATTTGATCATCTAATCTCTGCTTAAGAATATTAATTTTGTCTTCAAATGTTTGTTGTACTTTTTTTGATTAATATCCTCAACAGCACTATTAATTATATCTCTTATTTCGTCACTATGTTCAAGTGCAGAATTAGATTTGGAATATGTCTGCAATATTAGGAATAAATAAATTATCAATAAATACAAAAATCTTTTTTTCAAGCCGATTTATTTCACCTTGTAACTTCTTAATAGTAGAGTTATCTATCTCAAATTTTTTTCTTCTCTTCATCATCAATATCTACTGCGGATAACAATTCATCTCGTTTTTTTATGAAGTTCAATAATCCTTTTTGTTAGTAGCTTTTTTTATCAAATTCTGGTTTTACGAGATTTTTGTTGACGTTGAAGATTTTCTTTAAATTCATTTAAAAAGTCCCTTAATTGCGATATCTATTTTATTATGACTTTGTTGATAACTTTTAATATTTTCATCCAATCCTTTTAGATTGAATAATTTCATTAACAAGAAAAATTTAACTTTTTCAGTATTATTCGCTAGTTGAATCATATGTTCTTGAGGTAGGTATTGTATTTTTTTCTAGTATCATCCTCTTCCCTATCTTTCCAGAACACATGAAAGTTTTCCATATCTTTATACGTATATTTATTTTTAGATTCACTATCATTAAGTTTATAGGCAATTGAATTTAATAAGGTGGATTTTCCAGTTGATCTACCACCAATAATCGTATTTAAATTATCTGATAAAAGTATGGTATCTCCATCATATTCAATTCTATCAATAATTAGCTCATTATCAGTTCGAACTGGTTTTCCTATTCCTACACATATCCGATGTTCTGGCTCAAAGATTATTTGCTTCAAACCTTCAAAAGTCAAATCTGCTTTAATCCAACTATACTTCGTTCCAATCCCTTCTAAAGAGTGCGAATCAGAAGATTGTAAAAGAGGTCTAACATAATCAGATTTATGCAACCAATATTCTCGGTCAGATATTATATTCATATGTTTGCATTTGGGGTCTTGGCAAGTCGAAGAATCATTACAACTAGAATGAATAATAAAATCTGAATTCACACAAATCTGTTCATAAACAGCCTTATTTTTTTGGAATCAGAATCACTAGTAGCACTACCATGCCCTCTCGAGAGAAATCCTTTTAAATAGTTTCCATTTAATTCTGTATTCCGTTCTAATATTTGATTTAAACTTTTGAAATCAACATGAGCAGAAGACTCAATCTCTTTATTACTTAATCTATTGAATGCTTTCTCAGTTGCACCAATATTTGCCTTTAATTCCCTAATAAATTCTTAATAATACCATCATCTAATGTATTATCAAAAAAATGATGTGATAATCAAATAACTGGTCAGATTTATTTATATTAGATAATCTCACTTCTAAATTAAGAAAAAGTTACAATACCGTTCTCTTCAAGTCTTGTTTTTTTAAATTAAAATCGTCATCGGTAAAAATTAAAGTAATTAGTTAAACCAATTGCTGAAATATCCTCATCCTTAATTTTTTTGAATAAAACTTTCAATATCTGGACTTCCATCTTCAAATTTACTAAATTGATTATTTAACACTGTATATGGTGAATGTATATGCAAATCCCATTTTCTAAATTCAGAACCTCTATTCATTTAAACTATCCTTTCATATGCTAAAAGCTATTGACTGTATTATAAAGTAACTAAGACTGTTTTGAAAAAAACATTACCCTTATTATATTATAACATAATAAAAATAAAAACTTACTCTTAATTCGTCATAGTTTTTTTTTGAAATTTTAACAGAATTTTTAAACTTTTATGGAATACTTAAATTTAGAACGAAGAATGAAAAAAATGTTTTACAAAAAGTAAAAAGAAGCGAAATGGATTTTTTTATATCACAATAACTATAATATGCTTCAATGCAAGAGAATGTTGTTATACAAAAATACTTAATGCCATTGAAACAAAAAGAAATTCTTACTAAGAAATATAATTATATTGTAGAAAAAAATTTATGACCTAAAAATTTTATGTATTTATCTAATCCACTAAAAAAATTTAAAAAGGATGTATATGTACTGCCCCCAAAAAAAGTTGGACAGAAAAAAATCTAACTTTTTGGGGTGCAGTTCAAACCAGTCTTCTTTTTAAATCAAAGCTGTGATAGCCGTTACCAGACCAAAAAAATAATACCTGGCGCATTAGCGTACCATGAGGGAATATCTCTTTCTTTCTTGAAAAAGACCGTAATAAACCCATAGGCTACAGTTGATGGTCATGCGACTAAGGGTTGGATGAAGTTTCCTTTTTGACCAGCCAGGTTGTTCATGATTTGTGGGAAGTAAGACACATACATCATAACAGACATGAAGGTCGCTACCCAACCCAAAACTTTCATTTGTTTTTTTCAGACATTTTCAAAACCTCTTTTCATTTTTTTATGAATCATATTTTATAATCTTTTTTTCAAAACAATCAAGTCTTTAAAACTTTTTGTTATAAAGATATAAACTATCACAATCTTGTTATAAGAAAGAGGGAACAGAAAAAAAGACCGAATTGCTCCGTTCTGTTTACTCAATCAAATATTAGAAAAATGAATACTCCTTTTTCAATGAATCGATTGATTGATGGTAAATAAGCCGTTAGAAATTATTGACAGTATCGAAATTTTCTAGTAAAATGAATTTTGTTAATACCTAAATGGTGTGTAGTTTTCTATCAACATAGTCAGGAGAAAAGGAACTTATGCTAAAAAAATTTAATGAATTGTCACTGAAAGATAAGGCTTATCTAATTGGCGGTTTGAGCTTATTAGTCATTGTGATCTCATTTGGTCTACTCAATCGTCAAACAGTAACTGTCAATCTTGTCTTTACACAACTATCTGCTCCCTTGATTTTGGTGATTTTTACTTGTCTAGTAATCGGGATCATTGCTGGTAGTGCTATTGGTATTAGCTATCACCATAACAAGACTCAAGATCTGAGAAGCCGCATTGCTGAAGCAGAAGCGACTATCAATATAAAAGACAGGGAGCTTGTCCAGTACGAGGAACAGGTGCAACAATTAAAACAGGAAGCCAAACAATAAGTGTAGAAATCATAACCACCCGTGAAAACGGGTGGTTTTTTGTCTCGCACCTAACGGAGCGAGACGGACTGAAAGTCGCATAAATACAAAAAAGATCGAATTGCTCCGATCTTTTTAAGTTTCACTCCAAGAATGTTTAGATAAAAAATTTGATAATAGAATTACCTACTTCATACGATAAAAATCAATCACTAGACCAGCAGGCCCTTTAACTAATAAGGACTCTGTTCCCCAATCGGTTACAGTTGGTCCGTTTAAAACCTGGATACCAAGTTCTTTCAACCGTTGGTAATTCTGGTCTACATCCTCAACCTCGATATGAAGAATGATTCCTGACTGAAAATCTTCCAAAGGAATCAAATGATTTTGGGACAACATCAGACAGTGACTGCCAATCGTAAACTGAGCAAAACTGTCATCAACATAATCGGGCTTTTTATCCAAAATACGCTCCAAGTCAGCACAGACTTGGGGAACATCTGAAACGATAATATCTAATTGATTTAAATTCATTTACTATCCTCCAGAAAAAGACCGGATTGCTCCGATCTTTTTAAGTTCCACGAAGGAATTATTTAATTGCGCGTGATTGCAATCCTTCTTCTTCCAAGAAGAGGCGGAATGGTACGAGTTCTTCTGCTTCGTATTTTTCCTTGAAGTCTTTGATTGCTTCTTCTGAGTGAAGTTTTGGATCCAATTCAAGTACTTCTACTGGAAGTGGACGGTGTGGAGTGATGCGAGCATCGATCACAACAGTTTTACCTTCTTTGTTGAGTTTAACAGCTTCTGCAACAACTGCATCGATGTCTTCGATACGGTCAACTGTAAATCCTACAGCACCTTGAGCTTCAGCGATTTTCGCATAGTCAGCATTAGGGAAGTCACAACCAAACAAGTGTTTGTTTGTGTCTTCGTATTTGTCCTTGATGAAGGCATATTTACCATTTGAGAAGACAACATTGATAACTGGAAGGTCGTATTGAACGTTTGTGATAACGTCTGGGTAGCACATGTTGAATGCACCGTCACCCATGATGTTCCATACTTGGCGATCTGGATTGTCTTTCTTAGCAGCGATACCACCAGGAAGGGAAATACCCATTGTCGCAAAGAGTGGAGATGTACGCCACATGTTCTTAGGTGTCATGTGAAGGTGACGAGTAGATGTTTGAGTAGTGTCACCTACGTCGATTGAGTAGATAGCGTCTTGGTCAGCATGTTTGTTGATTGCATTGTAAACTTGATACAATTGCAATTCACCCTCGGTTTTACCTTCGAGTTTGTTCATGTAATCACGCCAGTTTTGGTTGTTCTTCACGTTTGCACGCCACCATGGAGTAGACTCAACTGGGTTTACTTTATCAAGGATAGCTTTCGCTGCTTGACCTGCGTCACCAAGGATAGAAGCGTCAAGGGCATGACGTTTACCAAGTTTGTAAGGGTCGATATCGACTTGGATGAATTTTTCAGTGTTCTTGAAGGCTTCGTAAACTTCAGCAAATGGGAAGTTTGAACCAAGGAAAAGAACTGTGTCTGCTTCAAAGACCACTTCGTTGGCTGGTTTCCAACCAACACGGTAAGCAGAACCTGTCAAACCTTCGTAGTTCCATTCAAAGGCTTCAAAGTTTTTACCAGTTGTGATGATTGGTGCTTTGATTTACGTGACAATTCAGTAATCACTTCACCTGCTTTAACACCACCGTAACCAGCGTAGATAACTGGACGTTCAGCATTGTTCAAGATTTCAACAGCTTTGTCGATTTCAACTTCGTTCAATGCAGGAGCGATGAATGAACGCTCGTATGAACCTGAACCGTAGTATGAGTTTTCGTCGATTTCTTGGAAACCGAAGTTTACTGGGATTTCAACAACAGCTGGACCTTTTTTAGAAACTGCAGCACGGCAAGCTTCGTCGATTACTTTTGGCAATTGCTCAGCGTAAGCGACACGTTTGTTGTAAACAGCGATACCGTTGTACATTGGGTTTTGGTTCAATTCTTGGAAGGCATCCATGTTGAGTTCGTTAACTGGACGTGATCCAAGGATAGCAAGGAATGGAGTGTTATCCATAGCTGCATCGTAAACACCGTTAATCAAGTGAGTCGCACCTGGACCACCTGAACCGACTGCAACCCCGATTGAGCCGCCGAATTTAGCTTGCATCACCGCTGCAAGAGCACCTGTTTCTTCGTGGCGAACTTGCAAGAAGCGGATATCTTTGTCTTCAGCCAAAGCGTCCATCAATGAGCTGAGTGTTCCTGATGGGATACCGTAGATTGTGTCTACACCCCATGTTTTCAATACGTTGAGCATTGCTGCAGATGCAGTAATTTTCCCTTGAGTCATAATGATAACTCTCCTTCAAATATTTTTAAAATTTGATTCATCCGTTTTCATATACTAATTGGAAACGTTTCAGCAAATTTTTACTCTACTACTTTACCACATTTGTTTTGGGTCTCCTAAGAATGTGCTCAGAAGTTTTGATTCTCTATTACAGTACAGTTTGAAAACGTTTTTCAGAACTGTTTTATAATAAAAAGCGAGCAAGCTCGCTTTTAGTCTATTTTACTAAAGTTTAGTAAGAGTGAACTAGTCAGAACAGATACAGAACTAAAGGCCATGGCTAGACCAGCCAGTTCTGGATTGAGAACGAGACCAATTCCTGAAAAGACTCCTGCTGCAATCGGAATGCCGGCGACATTGTAGATAAGGCCCAGAAGAGGTTGAGCAGAATTCGATTAAAGGTTTTCTTACTCATGTCAAAGGCACGAACCACTCCTAGAAGGTTATTAGTTGTCAACACCAAATCTGCTGACTCGATGGCAATATCTGTTCCAGCTCCCATAGCAATCCCGACATCCGCTACACTGAGGGCAGGAGCGTCATTGATACCATCACCAACAAAGGCTACTTTTCCAGCTGATTGTAGTTTATGGATTTCATGGGCTTTTTCTTCTGGCAAGACACCTGCAATGACCTCTTCGATTCCGATCTGATCGGCAATAGCACGCGCCACGCCAGCATTATCCCCTGTCAGCATGACTGTTTTAAGTCCACGTTTTTTCAGCTGACTGATGGCTAACTTGGCATTTTCCTTGGGAATATCTTGCAGGGCAAGCAAGCCTTTGATTTCATTGTCAACAGCCAAGTAGACAACTGTCTTAGCTTCTTTTTCTAGTTCTTCTAGTTTTTCTTGATAAGTGCTAGAAATGTTCATGCCATCCAGCATTTTAGCATTTCCAAGCAGAACTTGTTTTCCATTGATTTGCCCTGAGACACCTTTTCCGTGCAAGGCTTGGAAATTTTCCACAGTTTGAATCTCAAGTCCAGCTTCACTCGCTCGCTTGACAATGGCCTCAGCCAGTGGGTGTTGGGAAGCTTCTTCCAAGGAGGCTGCCAATCCAAGCACTTCTACTTCGTCGCCGATGATATCTGTTACCACAGGTTTCCCCTTCCGTCAAAGTCCCAGTCTTATCAAAGACAATAGTTTGAACTTTTTGGATTTCCTGTAGAACCGTTCCATTTTTGAGGAGAACCCCCATCTTGGCACTGCGACCTGTCCCCACCATAAGGGCCGTTGGTGTTGCAAGTCCTAGTGCACAAGGACAAGCGATAATCAAAACAGCCACCCCATAGAGAAGAGAAGAGACAAAGCTCGCTCCAAGCACGACTACACTATCCCTGAACAAGACAAACCATACCCAAAAGGTCACAATCCCTAAAATGACAACCGCTGGTACAAAAATCCCTGAAATCTTATCCGTCAAATCCTGAATTGGTGCTCGGCTGGTCTGGGCTTTCTTCACAAAGTCCACAATCTGAGCCAAAACTGTCTCTGAACCAACTTTTTTTCTGCCCTAAAAAAACAAGTGTTCCACTATTATTGATGGTGGAGCCAATGACAGTATCTCCAACTGTCTTGTCCACAGGCAGACTCTCACCTGTCACCATAGACTCATCAATACTAGAGATACCTTCTACTACGACCCCATCAACCGCAATCTTTTCACCGGGACGCACTCGAATCAGGTCACCTGCCTTGACTTGCTCCAAGGGGACTTGAACATAGCTATCATCACGCAAGACTTCTGCAGTTTTAGCCTGCAAGTCAAGTAATTTCTCCACAGCTTGGGAAGTATTTTTTTTCGCATTTTTTTCCTCAAAAACTGCTCCCAAAAAGAACGAAGAAGAGGATAAAAACCAGCACTTTCAAAGTAAACAGGAAGTCCAGTAAAGAGGGCAACTAGGCTATAGAGATAGGCCACTAGGGTTCCCAGAGCAACCAAGGTATCCATGTTGGCATTGTGCTTTTTAAAACTAGCCCAAGCACTTTGGATATAAGGACCACCTGCTACTAGCATAATCGGTGTTGTGGCTAAAAAGGTGCCCCAACGCATGACTTGGTGACTAATTCCTCCTGTCGACATTCCAATCATGAGGATTACAAGAGGCACAGTAAAGATACTAGTAATCCAAAAACGCTGTAAAAGTGATAGAGATTTTCGAGTCTTCTCAACTACGGTATAACTTCCCTTTTGCATCTTCATACCACAAGAAAATTCATGTTGACCTAATTCTTGAGGTGTAAAACGAATGACTTTCTCTTCGTCTACGCCGATTGGTTCTAAGATGCCTTCTTCTTCAAACAGAATTTCCTTATAACAGTTTGAAGGTGTCACACGGTGAAAGGTGATCTCAGCAGGAACTCCTTTTTGCAGTTGAATGTGGGCTGGATGGTAGCCTTTGTCTGCCGTGATACGGATTTTTTGAACACCATTTTCAAGATTTGCTTTTATAATTTCAGTCATATCATTCTCCTATTCTACAATCATCTTACCGTGCATCATATTCATGCCACAAGAGAAACCATACTCTCCAGCCTGCTCAGGCGTGATTTCCACTACATACTCTTCGCCCATAGGCAAGTCCGCATGCACTCCAAAATCTGGGAAAACAATCTGATCTAGGCAGGGTGAAGGGTCCTTACGGTCAAAGACGATACGGGCTGGCACTGATTTCTTAAGAATAATCAACTCAGGCGTATATCCCCCTTTGACTTCCACTCGAATCTCTTGGTAGCCCTTTTTTTGCTGGGCCTTTTGTCCAGATTTTTCAGGCTTTTTGAAAAACCAAATCAAGATAAACGCGATAAGGGCAATACAAATAATGGTTACAATACTATTTAACATGACGTCTCCTTTACATACAATTACATTTTACTTCTGTTACAGCGCTTGATTTCTTCTCAGAAATCACAGCTTCTAAGTCTTCCAAGTCAGCCTGAGTAAAATCACATTCAGAAATCAAATCAGCCAACAAGTTCTTAATCCTACGAGAACAAACCTTGTCTTTGATATCTTGGACAAGCAAGTCTCGACTTTGATCCAGAGTTAAAAGGGCTGAATAGACAAAGAACTTGCCTTCTTTTTTCCTTGTCAGACACTCTTTCTCTACCAATCGAGCCAAAAGAGTTTGAATGGTCGACTTGGACCAGTCGAACCGCTCCGCCAGAACCCTGATCAAATCCGTACTGGTCTGCTCTCCTTGCATCCAAATAATCTTCATAACCTGCCATTCTGCATCTGAAATCTGCATAATCACACCTCCTAAATCTACATTTGTCGATTACAGTTATTAGTATACTCCGGAAATCTACATTTGTCAACTATAATTTTTATTATTTTTTCGAAATATAGAATTCTAATCATGTAACGAGAGATTTGCAGTCAAATTTTACTATATAAACTATAAAAATATGCTATACTGAAGAAAAAAGAAAACAACCACTAGGGGTGCGTAAAGCTGAGATTAACGACTGTTAGATCCCTTTGACTCAATCTAGGTAATGCTAGCTGATGGAAGTGGAAATGATGATGAGGACTATCTGGTCTTCTATTTCCTTCCTAAAACAGACTTGCTTGTTCTTAAGAATACAAACTTCAGTTGGTTGGGAGGTTTTAGATGACTTATTTACCCGTTGCTCTGACCATTGCTGGGACAGACCCCAGTGGCGGTGCTGGCATTATGGCTGACTTAAAGTCGTTCCAAGCTAGAGATGTCTATGGAATGGCAGTTGTGACCAGTCTTGTCGCTCAAAATACAAGAGGCGTTCAATTAATCGAGCACGTCTCCAACCAAATGCTGGAAGCTCAATTGGAAAGTGTCTTTTCGGATATCAAGCCTCAGGCTGTAAAAACTGGGATGTTGGCAACTACTGAAATCATGGAGATCATCCAACCCTACCTTAAAAAGCTGGATTGTCCCTATGTGCTGGACCCTGTTATGGTCGCTACAAGTGGGGACACCCTGATAGATACTAGTGCGAGAAGCTACCTAAAAACAAACTTGCTTCCCCTTGCTACCATCATCACCCCCAATCTTCCTGAGGCAGAAGAGATTGTTGGTTTTTCAATCCATGATCCAGAAGACATGCAACGTGCTGGTCGCCTGATTTTAAAAGAATTTGGCCCTCAGTCTGTAGTTATCAAAGGTGGTCATCTTGAAGGTGGTGCCAAGGATTTCCTCTTTACCAAGGAGGAACAATTTGTCTGGGAAAGTCCACGAATTCAAACCTGTCACACCCATGGTACTGGATGTACTTTTGCTGCAGTGATTACGGCTGAACTAGCCAAGGGGAAGACCCTTTATCAGGCAGTCGATAAGGCCAAGGCCTTTATCACAAAAGCCATCCAAGACGCCCCTCAACTCGGTCATGGTTCTGGCCCAGTCAACCATACAAGTTTTAAAGATTAAGAAAAACTCTCTAGTTCCCACTTTAAGGGAATTAGAGAGTTTTTGATTAGGAAATCATGTCATCCAGCTTTGTTAAAAATGCTTGCGTTTTTGCCTCTATATCTTCTGCCTGCATCAAATCACGAACAACGGCTACTCCAGCTATGCCAGTTGCAGCAAGTTGGTCAATATTCTCTGACGTCAAGCCTCCAATAGCAACTACTGGAATGGCGACCATTTGGCAAATGGTTTTCAAGGTTGAAATCAAGGTGATAGGTGCATTTTCTTTGGTAGTTGTCGGGAAAATAGCTCCTGTCCCCAAGTAATCTGCACCCGATGTTTCTGCTTCAAGAGCTCTTTTTACTGTTTTAGCAGTGACACCGAGGATTTTTCAGGACCCAATACTTGGCGGGCAACCGAAACTGGTAGTTCATCGTCGCCAATATGCAAACCTGCAGCATCGACTGCAAGACAGATATCCAACCGATCATCGATAATCAAGGGCACCTGATAGGCGTCTGTTATTTCCTTGACTTGTTTTGCCAGCTGATAGTATTGGTTGGTGGTGAGATTTTTTTCTCGTAATTGAATGATGGTAACACCTGAACGGCAGGCCGTCTCAACTTTTTCAAGAAAGCTTTCCAAGGAATCTTGGTAGCGATTGGTTACTAGATACAGTCTAAATGCTTCTCTATTCATAAAAGTCTCCTTTGATGGCTTTTAGCCAGTTTTCATCTCTTTTTAGGAGAGAGAGTTGATTGAGAACTTGGTAACGAAAACCTTCCAATCCCATTCCTTGAACAAGAATTCTCTCAGCAGCGATATTGAGATAAGAAACTGCTAGGCAGGAAGCTTCAAAGGCAGTCTTTCCTTGGCTGAGAAAAACGGTTGTCAAGGCTCCAACCAGGTCTCCTGTCCCTGTTATCCAGTCTAATTCTGCACAGCCATTTCCCAATACAGCAACTTGATTTTCTGAAACGATGAGGTCCTTGGGTCCAGTGACTAAAAATGACATACCAGGATAAAGCTGACACCAGTCTTTCAAGACTTGAAGCAAATCCTCCGTTTCTTGATCTTTATGGCTAGCATCAACTCCAACTCCATGGTGCTTTAAGCCAACAAGACTTCGGATTTCAGACATATTTCCTTTAAGGACTGTGGGCTTGTGTTCTAAAAGATCTCTGACTAGATCCTTACGAATGGGGGAAGCCGCAACGCCAACTGCATCTACTACCATTGGGAGACAAGCTTGAGCTGCATAAGTAGCTGCCATGCGGATTGCTTTCTCCTTCTCAGCTGACAAATGCCCCAAATTGATGAAGAGAGCTTGGCTTTGTTTAGTAAAATCAAGAACCTCACGGGGATCATCTGCCATGACAGGTTTAGATCCCAGAGCCAAAATGCCATTGGCCAGCATCTCACAGGAAATCTCATTGGTGATGCAGTGAATTAAGGAGCTAGAGCTCAGAGGAAAGGGATTTGTAAATTCCTGCATCAGTCTATCCTTTCACCAAAGAAATATCCTTGTACTTTTTTAAAGAATTCCTGCTTGATTAAAAATCGAAAGGCAAGAAAAGCTATGGCTGTACCGATCACGGTCGCTCCGAAAAATCGCGGAGTATAGATAAACCAGCTGAGCTTGGCCGCAGATCCTGTAAAGAGAACCATGACAGGATAGGAAACAATGGAACCGATAATCCCTGTTCCCAAAATCTCTCCTAGAGCAGAATAGCGAAATTTCCGACCATACTTATAAAAGAGACCTGCAAGGAGGGCTCCAAAAGTAGCTCCTGTTAGGGCCAAAGGGGGAATACCTTGAGTCGTCATACGGATAAAGGCTGTGACTGTAGCCATGACCAAGGCATAAACAGGTCCCATCAAAATTCCTGCAAGAATGTTGACTACACTGGACATCGGTGCCATCCCTTCAATTCGAAAGATGGGTGTAAGAACTACGTCAAGGGCAATCATCATGGATAAAATGGTTAATTTGTGAACTTGTAGTTGGTGGTTTCTCATTTTCTATTTCTTCTCTGTTTCTAAGGACTGCAAATCACTCGTCCAGGTTTGATGTTGGTAAGCCATCTCCCAAAACTTGGCTTCCATGTGGACACTTCTTTGGAAGGCCTCTAGCATTTTTTGTTTGTCTGTCTCGTCGCTTTCTTGATAGAGTTGATTGACCAGCTCTTCTTCCTCTTTAACCTGCTGTTCTAACTCATCGGTGATATAGGTTTCAATCCACTGTTGATAAAGAGGATTCGGGGATGGTTTGCGATTAAGTTCCTTGCCTAAATCATGGTATAACCAAGGACATGGAAGTAAACTAGCAAAAGCAATGCCCAAATTTGACTCTGCAAATTGCCGATAAATATGCGAAATGTAATGATAGCAAGTCGGAGCAATCGGTTGCTCGTCCATCTCCTGGTCACTGATTCCCAATTCCTTAAAAAATTGTTGGCGAATAAACAACTCACCCTCCACTAGACTCTGGGCATTTTGTTTCAAGAGTCTTTTCATCTCCTCGTTTGAAGTCTTATCAGCCAAGAGGTGATAGGCTTCTGAAAAAGACTTCAGATAGTAGGCATCCTGAATCAGGTAATAGCGGAAAATAGAAGGTTCTAAATTCCCCTCTTGTAACTGTAAAACAAAGGGGTGATGAAAGGAAGCCTGCCAAGCTTCCTTGGATAATTCCATCGCAATATCTGTAAATTCCATAATAACTCCTTTATAGAAATAGGCTGGTTTGAAGCAATAAAAAGAAAAGTAGGTAGATCAATTTTGTCCTCTGAGAAATATAAAAAGTCCGATAACTATTCTCCAACTGTGCATGCTCGTCATATCCATGCGCAGATAGAGCTCTCAGGTAAAGATGGCGCCACCTAAAGACTGTCATCAGAACCTTACTGTAAATCAGGGGAGACCAAACATGCAATTTTTGACCACGCAATAAGCAAGCTTCCTTGAGGGACTTGATTTCTTGTTGAATGAGGGAAAGGCATTGAATACCACAATTAAGGCATAGGCCCAAGACCGTGATAACCCCTTTTGAGCCAAGTACAAGAGAAGCTCTTTTAAGGAAATACTGGAAACAAAGACAAGACCGATACAAACCGTCACAAAGGCCCTCGTTCCAAGTATCATTGCCTGCGAAGCATCCCCATGTAACTGTACTGCCCAGTAATTGGCAAAAGATGGTAAAATGGCGAGCACAAGCATCCAAGCCAACAATTTAAATCGACGGTAGTAGAGCATGAAGAGAATGCAAAATGCGACTACTGAAAGATTAAGAGCAATCGAAGGAATGAAAGATGTTTCCAAGGATAAAATTAGAAAGAAGAGACCGATTATCGGTGTCTGGGTTGCTACTTTGACCATACTACTTCACCTCCCCTTGAGTATTGATACTCCGAGATGTGAGAGGTTTGCTGATGGTCACGTCTTTAATATGACGGAGACCCTCACTAGTCATCTCAATCCAATAATCGACCACAGAAATCAAGGGATCTAAACGATGGCTAATGATCAAAAAACTTCTCCCTTGATTTCTGTCCTCCAGAATCCACTGACAAAAATAGGCGCAGGCTCTATTATCTAAACCAGCAAAAGGTTCATCTAGTAAAATCACAGAAGCCTTGCTGGTCAAGATGGTCAAGAGCTGAAGAATCTTTTGTTGGCCACCACTTAATTGATAGGGACTCTTATCAAGCGCCTGCTCCAGATCAAAATATCGTAAAGCTTGTAGAATTCGCTGATTTCTTTCCGAGTCTGAGCTATCTAATTGAAGTTCCTCTCTCAGACTGACTCGGATAAATTGCTTCTCAGCTTCCTGAACGACACCCGTCAGGTCACGATACAGACTCTTTTTCTTTTTTAGGACCGAACCCTTCCAAGTAATGCGCCCTCTATACTTTTGAAATTGAAGAATGGAACGAAAGAGGGTTGATTTCCCAACACCATTATCACCTAGGATACAGGAAATTCCTTGGTAAAACGTGAAATCAGCAATCGAAAAGAGGGGACGATTACCCAGCTCACAAGTCACACGATCCATATGGAATAGTTCTAGGCTAGAGGCAACTTCCTTTGAAGCAACCTGTGTCATTTCAGAGCAAGGGATTTGAAACACCTCCCTTAACTGGCCGTCTCTTAGCTCCACCATATGGTCGATATAGGCTTCATAGTCTGATAAATCATGGTCACACAGGATGACTGTCTTCCCATCAAGAGCCAACTCTTTTAGAATCTCCAATATCTCCAGCCTACTCTTTCGATCAATAGAAGCGAAGGGCTCATCCAAGAGATAGACCCTAGGATTCATGGCAAAGAGAACCGCCAGCGCAGCCTTTTGCTTTTCCCCACCTGATAGGTGATGAATGGGACGGTTCAAGATTGCCTTACAGCGACATTGCCGGACCACCTCTGCTATTTTAGCATCAATTTCCTGAACGGGATGCCCAATATTTTCCAAGGTAAAAATCAGCTCCTCAAACAAGTTTTCCATGGTGAATTGATGATTGGGATTTTGAAAGAGAATGCCAACCGTCTGGACACGTTCGATGATAGAAAGCTGACTGACCTGACTCCCATCTATCAGGACTTGACCACTATAGGGAAGAGAACTGACTTGGGCAATGACTTGAAAGAGACTCGATTTTCCTGAACCACTGCTCCCAACTAACAAGGTAAAGGCTTGCCCATGAAAAGTAAAATCAATCGGCTCTGAGAAGATTGGGGACTGAATCTCCCGTAATTCCAGGCCCATCTATGCCTTTCCTCCAGCTGCAAACTGATGATAGAGTTTGACAATGGCACGAACCAAAATGGTACAGAAGAAAAAGACGGAAATAAAACGCACCACCAGCAAGGAAAGGACAAAAGGAAGGGAGAAGGCGTAGTAACCTAACTTAATGTATTCATAGACAAAACTAACAAGCGTAATCCCAATACTATTAGCAGTTAGAGAGAGCCAACTTTCATAGCGATTCTTGGTTACGATAAAACCAAGTTCACTTCCCAAACCTTGAACCAAGCCAGACAAAAGGGCACCTAGACCGAATTGACTACCATAAAGGACTTCAGCAAGCGCAGCTAGCACTTCTCCAATCGTTGCGCTTCCTACTCTTGGAACAAATATAGCCGCAATGGGCGCAGCCATACACCAGAGACCAAAGAGGATTTCATTGGCAAAGGCCTGCAAACCAAGAGGGGCCAAGATCAGGGTGAGGATATCAAACAGATAGCCTGAACCCACAAAAACGCCACCAAAAAAGATAGACAAGAAAGCAAGCAAGATAACATCTTTTAACTGCCATTTTTTCAACATAAAAAACTCCTTTTTTAAAGAAAAGTGGGGCATTCAAGGAGAGATACCAAAAAGCTTATACTCAATGAAAATCAAAGAGCAAACTAGGAAACTAGCCGCAGGCTGTACTTGAGTACGGCAAGGCGACGTTGACGTGGTTTGAATTTGATTTTCGAAGAGTATTAACGTTCAGCCTATCCTCTTTTAACAAACAAAAAAACTCCAATTACAAACGAGAATTAGAGTTTACCTTACAAGATTAGACAGTTTCTTTCGACATACGAAAAAAACCTTTTCACATTTCCCTTCGCCAGTATTAACTGTATCAGGTTCAATGGGTATCATCTCAGCCTAAAGCACCCCAAATGTCTTTATTATTTTATTACTGGACCAGTATAACAAAATTTGAAAGCCCTAGCAAGATATTTGACTGGAAAATATATTTATATAGTTTGTCTGTTCATTCTTTTAATCTACATAAAAGTATTGAATCTGTCCTATAATTCATAACCAATATCAAAAAAGGCTAATTCTAAAGCAACTGCTTGATTCCAGCGTTGCTGAAGTTCTGTCAAATCTTCTCTACCTTTCCCTACACGATTGAGTTCGTCAACCAGAAATTGAACCCACTCTGTAAAGAAAGGACCTCTGTGGAGATTGATCCATTCCAAATGAATATAGGCTTCAGGTAGAGCCAAATCTTTAGAACCCCAGTCTAAATAGAGACCTTCTGCAATGACCAGCATGACTAAAAGATGAGCATAGTCTGATGAAGCAACAGCAGAATACATTAGCTCCTGAAAGGCTTTTGTTACAGGGTGCAAGGTCACTTCTAGATAGTCATTCTCTGCTACTTTTAACTCTTTGAAAGCCTTTTGGAAATAACCATCTTCATCTGCTTCAAGAAAGCCTAGTTGCTTGGCAAAACGAAGTTTGGATTCAAGCTGGTCTGCGTGTGCTACACAGGCACCCAGCATGGATAAGAAGGCATCAAAGAAATGATAATCTTGAATCAGGTAGTCTTTTAAGACCTTATTCTCAATTGTCCCCGCAAAAAGTTCCTTAACAAAACGATGATTGATTGCAGCCTGCCAATCCTTCTGATTGCTTTTTAATAATTCTCCAACGGTCAAACCTGGCTGAAATGCATAGTCTTGTCTTTCCATATTTATTTTTCCTCTCTTTACTCGTTCGTAATCAACAAAATACCAAGAAAATCCTAGTTTTACTTGACCTTTTTAAAGAAAAGTGGGGCATTCAAGGAGGAGAGCTACCAAAAGGCTTGCGGTCAAGCCTGTCCTCTTTTGATAAACAAAAAAACTCCAATTACAAACGAGAATTAGAGTTTACCTTACAAGATTTGACAGTTTCTTTCGACATACGAAAAAAACCTTTTCACATTTCCCTTCGCCAGTCTTAACTGTATCAGGTTCAATGGGTATCATCTCAGCCTAAAGCACCCCAAATGTCTTTATTATTTAATTACTGGACCAGTATAACAGAATTTGAAAGCCCTAGCAAGATATTTGACCGGAAAATATATTTATATAGTTTCTGATAACGATTTAATCTTTCTATACACGAAGAAAAACCTCCACATAAGGTGGAGGCCTTCTACTTTATCAATACAATTTCAAATCACGAGGATCGACTGGGAAGGTTGGGTTGTATGGGTTATGACGGAGTTTGAAGTGTTTGACATCCTCAATAGTCTGAGTTCCAGATAACTGCATGACTGTCTTCAATTCTGCATTCAAGTGCTCAAAGACTTGACGCACACCAACACTACCGCCGAGAGCCAAGCCATAGATAACAGGGCGCCCAATAGCTACCAAGTCTGCTCCTGAAGCCAAGGCTTTAAAGACGTGTTGACCGCGACGAACACCAGAGTCAAAGACAATTGGCACACGTTTATCAACTGCTTCTGCTACTTCTTGAAGTGAGTCAAAGGCAGCTGGCCCACCGTCGATTTGGCGGCCGCCGTGGTTGGTTACCCAGATACCAGAAGCACCAGCGGCAAGCGAACGTTCAACGTCCTCACGGCATTGAGGCCCCTTGACATAGACAGGAAGACCTGAGTAAGCAGCGATAAATTCTACATCACGTGGAGACAAGCGTTGTTTAGCTGATTTGTAAACAAAGTCCATTGATTTACCAGCACCTTCTGGAAGGTATTCTTCAACAATCGGCATGCCAACTGGGAAGACGAATCCATTGCGTTTGTCGACCTCACGATTGCCCCCAACAGTTGCATCTGCCGTCAAGACAATCGCTTTGTAGCCTTCAGCCTTCACACGGTCCATGATGTGGCGGTTGATCCCATCATCCTTACTAAAGTAAAATTGGAACCAGTGAGGTGTCCCTTGAAGAGCTTCCGTAATTTCTGGAAGGTCAACAGTAGAGTAGGAACTAGTTGTATAGAGAGAACCAAACTCATGCACACCACGCGCAGTAGCCACTTCCCCCTGTTCATTTGCTAATTTATGAGCCGCAACAGGCGCCATAATAATTGGTGAAGATAATTTTTCACCTGCAAATTCAATCTCTGTACTTGGATTCTCAACATCACAAAGCGTATGTGGAACAATGAGTTTGTGGTTAAAGGCACGGATGTTCTCGCGTAAAGTGAAAGTATCCTCTGCTCCACTAGCGATATAACCAAAGGCAGCTTTAGGAATGACTTGTTGCGCCATTGGCTCCAAATCATAAGTGTTAATAAAATCTACAGGTCCTTCTGCATTGCTTGTTTTATATGACATAAAGTGTCCTCCTTATTAAGTAAGCGTTTACTTTTTCTTACATAAACTATCTTACCTCTTTTTCAGAATCCTTTCAAAAATTTTGTCTGGAGATTTCAAACTGATTATCTGAATATGCACCAAAAAAGAGAGGACTCTCATTCTACCATTATCCTATATTCATCTTACCTTTAGAAACCTTTGTTTTATTGCCCACATATAAAAAATCAGATAATCCTAGTGACTACCTGATTTTTTATGTTTTATAATCTATCTAATAAAACTACTATTGGAATTATTGAACAAAATACTTTCACATAGTAAATTATTATCGAGAAATCATCATACTATTTCACTAAACCCAGCAACTCTTCATAACTAGAAACAACGCCATAAATATATTGATCACTAATCAGACCAGCTTCAATTAATGCTCTAAAATGCACTTTTGCACACTCGATCTTTTCTTTTTCAGATTGTTTCAGCTGAAGACTAGACATCGATCCTTTAGTCTCTGCCACAAAGTAAATATGTTTTACACTTCCTTCACGAAAGGCTATTGCCCAGTCAGGGTTGTAATCACCAAGAGGTGTAGAAATACGAAATTTTCCAGGTAGTTTCACATACACACGAACATCTTCATACTGTTCCAAGGATTCTTTAAACTTACGCTCGATATCTGAATCAACCTTTACATAGTTATAAATACCTTTTTTCGATTCTAGCAAATGCTCATCTGAAAGTTTCGCAGTTTCTGCATTATCATAGAATAAATCCATACCATATTCATCTTCTAAAATATTGTATTGAATATGCTTGATAATTTGAGCTGCTTTTTGTTCATTAATCAACTTCGATACTTTTAAAATAAATTCTTCTGGGTTTTGTTTGAACTTTTCAAACTTATCAACTTGAATCTTACTCAAAATTTCTGCTACTACTTTACGAGTTAGACCTGTATGATCTGCTACTTCTCCTAACAAATCATACTGAGTTGTAATTTGACTATTTTCGACATACTCCTGAGAACGAGCATTTTCTCCAACATCTAGTTTCAAACCTTCTTTTGTCATTTGATCTGCACTGGCTTGGGTAATATTGTACACTGGTTGACTAACCACTAGCTTCTCATTAATATAAGCAACAGACTCCTCTATTAGCTCAGTATCATCAAAAGTAACTTGATAAGCTGTTTTACGATTAATCTGATTCCAAAGTGACAAGAATTCTTTTCGAGCAATATTTTCTTTATTCACTTCATTAGAGAACTGTACCGTTGTATTGTTTGCATTTTCAATCTCATATTTTCCAGGTTGGTAAATACTTTCTAGGACTTCAACAACTTGTTTCTCATATCCTGGAAGTGTATCTGATAAGTTCAACAGATTATTTTCCTTGGCAGTAAAATAATTTGCAGTCAGTTGACCTTTCTTATCAATATATCCCTGACTAATCAAATCAAACTGAATGGACTCTGCCTGCTCTTTGGTGATTCTAACCTTTTCTCCTGCTTCGTTTTCGATTACTTTATTTTCAAATAAGGCAACATCAACTTTTACAGGACGATCAGCTAACAACTCTTTCAACTCTGCTTGTAGCCCACGCGCAAATTGATCATAGCTTTCATTTGCAATGATAGTCAATTTGTTGATTTCATGGACTTCACTCTTTAAAAGTTCCGAATCTTGACGTACACCATCTTGATCCACGGCCAAACGCATCCCACGGCCAATCTCTTGTCGTTTCCGTGTCTCTGCTGATGACTTCTTTAAAGTACAGATTTGAAAAACATTGGGATTATCCCAACCTTCTTTTAAGGCTGAATGCGAGAATAGAAAGCGTACTGGTTCCTCGAAACTCAACAAACGTTCCTTATCTTTCATGATCAAATCATAGGCATCTTTATCATTTGATGAATTGCTTTTCTTTTCACTAGCAGATTTGTAATCCACAAATACCGTCTTATCTGACTTTTTCACTTTATCAACTGAAAGTAACCCGCATGAACTGCATTGCCATCAAGATGAGATTCCAAATAACGATAATAAGAAGAGGGTTCTTGAGTCTGTAAGAATTGTCTAACTTGACTTTCATACTCATTTTCAAAGATTTGAGCATACTCCCCATTGTGAGGATCATTTTGTGCATCATATTGCTTATATTTTGCAACCTCATCAATGAAGAAAAGAGAAAGAACCTTAATTCCACGATTATAAAGTCTACTTTCTTTCTCTAGGTGACTCTTAATGGTCTCACGAATTTGAATTCTCCGCATACTCGACTCATCCACTTCACCCATGACCTCTCCAACATATAATTCCTGCGTCGCTCCGACTTGGATTTTATTGTCTCTTGCGTTAAATTGACTCAATGTCATACCTTGATAGGAAGACAGATTACCCGATTCAGCATAAAGGTCAAAAGGTTCTTCAATTATCCTTGTTTTACGTTTTACGCCCGACTGAGTTCTTACCTCGAACTCTATCTTAGCCTTTGGAGAACCAGATTTCTGAGGAAGGAGTTCTTGCAAATACAGATAACCTTGTGTCCCAGTTGTTCCAGCTTGTTCGATAGCCTTCACCGCAATTTTCTTAACCAATTTTTGATTATAGGCATCCATGGCATCCAATCGATAAACCATGTCATACTTTTCTTTATGAGTAGCCGAATATCGAAGGGTAAAGAGAGGCTTAAAGTCTTTTAGTCGTTCTTTGGTCTGCTTACCTTCAACAGACTGGGGCTCGTCGATAATCATGATTGGGTTCATGGCTGCTAATACGTCAATTGGACGACGCCAGCGAAAACTTTCCTGCTCTGCATGGATCCGTCTGGCATCTTTCCCTTTGGCATTAAAAGCCTGGGAGTTGATGACCATGATTTGGAGGTCCGACGAGTTAGCAAAACTATCTAGATCTCCTAGACGGGAGGAGTCATAGACAAAATAGCGTGGTTGCTTCCCATATTCCATCTGGAAGTGACTTGTCATAATCTGTAAAGACTTGAGAACCCCTTCACGTATAGCAACACTCGGAACAACAATAATAAACTTGAGCCAGCCATAGCGTTTATTTAGCTCCATAATGGTACGGATATAGGTATAGGTTTTCCCCGTTCCTGTCTCCATCTCTATAGAAAAATTGTAGGCTGGACGATCTGCTACCATATCGACCGAAAGGATTTCAGAAGGTCGTAATCCCAAACGAGTTTGTACGGCATGAACATTGCTTCGAATAGCTTCCTGGTCCAATTGAATCGGAGCATTTCGATAGGCATCCAATACCAAATCCACCTCATCTGACTTTTGACGACCTGGATCAGCCATATACCTGATTCCAGTTTGCTTGTTCTGCCCTTGAAATATGTCTGCAATGGCACTAACCGCATCCAATTGAAATTGTTGTTCTTTAAATTGTAGTTTCATAATTTATTTTCTTCAATTCTTATCTTTTTCCAGTAATTATAAAGCACAATCACTTAATTAAATTATTTCAAATATCGTGAATCTTAATTAATATATCTCTTTGATATTTCCTATTTAGTTTATTACTAATAATCTTAGCTACCATGTAGATGGTTTATGTGCAATAGCGCACTCTATTAATTCTTCCATTTTACTTTGAATATCTTCATAAACAAACTTTGAAGTAGAGAATGGAGAATTATAGCATCGGACATAACTTGATAACGATTTGCCAGTTCGAGATAATACAAAATTATCAAATGGATTTCTTCCTTGATTACTTTGGTTTCCAAATCTATCCTTTAAATTATGAATATATATTCCTACTATACCTTTATTCAACTCAATCGCTTTTTTAATTTCATAGTTGATCCATTTACGTTCAGCAGTCTTCTCACCAATCAAAACAACCACACATGAACGCTTTGCCATTTGACTATCTATCCAAAATTTTATCATTGCATCAGATTTTAATTTTACTTCTTCCCAATCATTATCAGAAAAAGTAGAATCACCTGATACTATACCCATATTTCTAACTTGAGATGCTCGCCAGTTATCATTGCCATAATGGAAGCTAAAAAATACTTGTCTTTTCATAATTCCCTCACTTATCTAACAACAACTATAAGAATCAATGTAGAAATAACTATTAAACCATAGGTATACTTTAAAATTGGACGAAAAAGTGTTATCAGAAGATCTCCCTCTTCTCTTTTTGGAGTCATTCTAAAATCTGTTTCTTTATCACTTAATCTTACTTCATCGTATAAACATCTATACTGTCGTTCTAGTAACAAGTAATAAGCATCATGAAACCAAAACAATATAGTTACAAACAAAATTAAAAGAAGTATATACCACATACTAGTATTACTAAACCAAAATGCAAATAAGGCACCTATGGAAGTGAACGACCATCCTTTAACGACAAAAGAATTCTTACCCATCCGTTCAATGATAGCTTGTATCATCTCTAAATGTTTTACTTTGTGTTCACTCATAGTCTACACTACCTTCACTTTCGTATTAGGTGATAATTCCTTAAATATTTCACTTACGTTAATTTTATCTGCTGAATTGGCAAATGAGCTATCACGGAAAACAGCACGGAGTGGTTGTTCTTGCGCAATGTATCGGATGACTTCTTCCGATATATCATCTTCAAAGCAGGCCATAAGGGAACCCTGATCTACATCATAGACTTCTGCTCCTGCTACATTCTTCAAATCAATCGCTAAGGATAATTCCATTCCCCATGTCAACATAACTTGGAAGAGCAAATCAAGTCCAGAACGTCCTTCCTTGATATTGGATACACTATCAAAAAGTTCCCCTTGGATGAATTGATCTGGTCGAGCTAAAACATCCTTGAAATTTGAAGAGTCTAGTTTGTAAGCTTTAAAACCAAAGTCTTGCTTGCCAACCAACTCTGGGTGTTCTTCCTGAATCTTTGTAGCAGCACGACGAATCCGCTCACGCGAAATCTGATCGATAGTTTCATATCCAGCTTCTTTCGCAGCAGACTTTTCAGCTACTTCCTCATCTAAAGTACACAAGATAAACTTACGGTTGCCTCCATCTTCCGCATTCAGTTGCATGACTGCATCAGCTGTCGTAGCAGAACCACCAAAAAAGTCTAAGATTAATTCCCCACCTAAAGTCCCATATTTACTGAATTTTTTTATCAATTCTACTGGTTTAGGATAATCAAATACTTTTTGACCATCAAATAAATTCATAATTTCTGAAGTTCCGGTTTTAGTAGTACCAACATCTAAAAATAAAGAGCTAGGTGTTTTTTTGTCTCCCTTTGAAATTCTTTCTTCATAGTATAATTTTCGTTTTGGAGCAGAAGTATCATTAACACCAAATTTGATTCTCCCCTCTTCCATCAATTTAGACATTGTCTCTCTATTATATGCCCAAATTCTTCCATTTGGTGGATAGTACTCCTCACCTGTATAGGGATTCAATATCGGATAAACTGTGTCTCCTCCAATATGATTAGCATCAAGCGGCACTAACTTCCATGGCCCTCTAGGATCATTGTCCGGATTTGAATATCCATTTTTATCAATATCATCACCACCAAAAATTAGGTTCGATCGATTTTTGGAATAAATTAAGTTATGGTTATGATTCCATGATATTTCACCATCATTTGAGATCGATGTCCTAGACTGCCAAATTACATTAGCAACAAAATTCTCCTCCCCAAATATCTCATCACACATAACTTTTAGGTTCGCTTGTTCATTATCATCTATGGAAATAAAGATGACACCTGAATCCTTGAGGAGGTTACGCGCTAGACGAAGGCGTGGATACATCATATTTAGCCAGTCTGAGTGATAGCGAGCCGAAGTCTTTTCATTTGGTCGTAAACCAATAACTTGGCGTCCTTCTTCATCCAAAAGCTCCATATCTTCCTTCAACTCTTCATCTGTTTTTGGAACTTATCAGAATATACAAAGTCTTTCCCTGTATTATAAGGTGGATCGATATAAATCATATCGATTTTTCCGAGATAGGATTCTTGTAAGATTTTCAAGACTTCTAAGTTATCCCCAGTGATAAAGATATTTTCACTCTTATCAAAGTCAACACTCTCATCAAGGTCTGGTCGTAAGGTTTTGGTAGTAGGTCGTCCAGCTTCTGCGATGGCTTCACGCTTTCCAACCCAGGTAAAGTCATAGGACTCCCTTCCATCAACAATTTCCTCTGATAAAAACTGTTTCAGTTTCTCAAAGTCAATTGCAGGGCGAAGTCTTCCGTGTTTATCTCTTTTTTCTGTTAAAACTTCTGGAAAGAGTTGGCCAATTTTTGAAATATTATCTGTGAAAACATCTCTGGAGCCTACTTTTAAAAGATAGAGGCCGGTATGTTCACCTTTGTATTGTTCTGTCATATGTAACCTTTCTTATAATGGTTTCTGTGTACTTGTCTATAGTATACAAGTAATCCTTATTCTAATTCTTGGATTTGTTTAAGAACTGCCTGGTAGTCTTTCTTTACTTCCATCTGCTTTCTCATCGATTTTTCTGTATACATTTGTTTCTTAAGACGTTGAGCTTGCTTTTCCAGCTTTTCTAGCTGTTCAGTCAGTTCAACCGATTCTTTCAAGTTATCTCCCAACTTACTTTGAAGCTGGTCTTTCCCTGTTTCCTTAATCAGCATTTCATAAACTTGATCTAAGTCATTGCCTTCAAATTGGATCTGGCAATCCTCTTGTGTACGGAAACAACGGACAATTTTGAAATGTCTTCCATCTTTTTCTTGTGCCAGAGCTTCCTTGTAATGAATCAAGAGCTCTTCCTTTCCCAAAGGAAACTTAAGAATAAAGACTGTATAAAGACCAAGTCGTTCATCTAGTTTTTCTAGCAAACTGGTTGTAAACTCTTGATGATTAAGGTGAATTTCTAAGACTAAGATCTGCTTAACGATGTTTCCCACAGGAATATTCGTCGTTTGCAAATCTATTTGGTGGGTAATCTGAATGAGTTGAATCTGATCTCGTAATTCTTGCTTTTCCTGTTTGCTCAGAGCTAGGTTATCAAAAAAATCACGATTGCCCTTTTTATGGGGTCTGTAGAGCACATGAGGAGTTGGCAAACAAGTATAATCAGGAAACTGTATCATAACTTTCTCCTTTTAGCAGGGCAAAGAAACAAATAAGTTCAAAGTCATCCATCCCCTCAATGCCGGTATTCATCAAATTAACCGTTCCAAAATTGAAAAGTGCATCCATGGTAGACAGATGATCCTGTTCCATCAGTTGTTCAATAGCCTGCTGTAATAGCTTGGAATATCCAGACATCTCTTTCCCGTCTTTTGTTTGACGGTTATACTGATTCACCAGAGATTGCAATGGTTGCGTCTTGCCACGACATAGACTTCCCAATAGATCTAAATCTTTTTGCTCTCTTCCGGAGAAACCACCAAATCTCCTGCACTATTTACATAGAGGATATAATATGGATGAAGTTGATTCTTCTGATTCTTACCTCTAAGTTCGTCTTTATTTTTTAAAACAAAGATTGCTCCTTCTGCTTCCTTATTCTCAACTGACAAGATGGCTTGCAGACCTTTTGGTACTTTTTCCAATTCAGGATGGCTTTCGAGATACTTCAGAAGATCCATTCGGTAGTCTTCCAATCCTAGATCCATGATGGATATCCCTTCACTCATCTCTTCTAAATCGACAACTTCATTTCTAAGACGCTCTAGTTGTTTCTTACGATAGTTATTATCTTCTATCTCTTCACTAGAAAGAACGTTATCATCTGCGGTAGATGTGAGGACGGATATTTTCATACGTGATTCAACACGAGATTTAAGATCGATGTATTCATCTAACTCAATATTGGGCCAAAAGTTTACAAGCTGAATAAACTTATTTTTACTCCCTATCCGATCCACACGTCCAAAACGTTGAATGATCCGAACAGGATTCCAATGAATATCGTAATTGACCATCATGTCTGCATCCTGCAGGTTTTGTCCTTCAGAAATAACATCTGTTGCAATCAAGACATCAATCTCTCTTTGATCATCCGGAAATAGGAGATTCCTATCTTTTGATTGTGGTGAAAAATAAGTCAAAAGGGAATTGAGGTCTCGATGGTTCGTTTTTAGCGTTGTTTCAAATCCTTTTGTACCAGAAATCTGTGCCGTATGAAGTCCGTATTTATCTAGTACATATTGGCTAATATGTTTATAGAGATAATTAGTGGTCGTCGCAAAGGCAGAAAAGATAATGAGTTTTTTGTTGCCTTCATTGATTGGATGAGTCATTTTTTCGTCAATCAGCTGATAGAGTGTTTGCAATTTTTTATCTTCTGCAGGAGTGATTTGATCGATCAGTTCTTCTAATTCCAGCAAAATTGCTTGATCTTTCTCTAACTCCAATTTCCAACTGCGATAGTCCATATCTTTCAAAGCTATTCTATTCTTCTTCCCGATAAAGACATCTAAGTTGCTATCTTCTAAATCAAAATCATCTTCATTTAAAACGGGCACTCCAGATAAATCATCTAAACCTGTTCGCTCATATGTTGAAATAGCTTTTAAAGTCTCATCTACATATGATTTAACGACATCGATTAGGGTATAACGAAAAGCTGCCACAGAACTTTCCAAGCGTTTAAGCAGATTGATCATCATCAGCTTTTTCATGCCCGACTCACGACCCAGTTGAGTCAGATTGGCTTTATTCCCTGATAATGTTATTTCGTATTTATCACGCTTTGAGGGATAGATATAAAGTGAAGGTTGGTAAATAGTTAACTGTAGCTGATCTAACAACTGGTATAACTTTTTATAGGTCACATCTAGATCAGACACTGTCAAATCAGGTTCAAAGTTTCTTGGTTTCAGACGTTCTGGAAAATCTCCAATTGCTTTTCGATCATAAAATTCTCGGATGTGTTTACGACTACGAGCAATCGTCACACTATCCAGAACTTTAAAGAAATCAAAGTCTAAAGTCGATAATAGTTTATCTGTCGTTCGCTCTTCAGCTGGTAAATCTGCCCATTTGTTATAGGCCAACTGAGCATTCCGAAAAATATCATTAATGGACGACTGTGTATCTAATTTTCCATCTATTTGCTCTACATCCCCTTCATAGGCTAAAGCGATTTGATTTTTTAGATCATTAAAGCGATTATTAACTGGAGTGGCTGATAACATCAGTACCTTAGTAGGAACACCTGATTTGATAATTCGATTCATTAATCGGCTGTAACGATTTTCACGTCCCTCCGCTTGATCACTTTCACTGGATCCACCATTACGGAAATTATGAGACTCATCAATAACCACTAAGTCATAATTTTCCCATTTATTAAGGGCAAGGTCTATTCCATTAGAAGTCCCTTTATCTCGACTTAGATCAGTATGATATAAAACATCGTAAATGAGATGACGATCATAAATCGGGTTGTTGACATAGTCATGTCGGTACATGTTCCAGTTGTTTTCTAACTTTTTCGGACACAAGACTAAAATTCGTTTCCCACGATAGGCATAGTAGGTCATGACCGCTAAAGCTGTAAAGGTCTTTCCTAACCCCACCGAATCTGCTAAAATACAGCCGTTATACTTTTCAAGTTTTGAAATGATTGATTTTACCGCATCTTGTTGGAAATCATAAAGAAGATTCCACAACTTGGTATTTTTATAGCCAACCTGTTCATTTGGCGTATAGTCATCGTTGAGATTCTCTAGAAACTCACTAAAGAGATTAAAGAGCAATACATAGTAGAGGAATTCAGGGGAATGCTCTTTGTGAGCTAAATTGAGAGTTTCTAAGAATTCTTCTGTCACATCACGAAAATACTCATCATCTTGCCAGAAACTATCAAATTCATCTAGATAGGATAAACTCAATGGAGCATGGTAGATATGCCGTGTGGTTTTGAACAAAGAAGAATCATAGCCCAATTCTTTCGATCAAAGTTTTTGAGTCGATCCACAGCGACAGTATCATCATCCGTTTCTATCCGCATACCATTTGGCATCTCATCGGTTTCAATGTTTATAGATTTAAAATGTGCCTTTTTCCTGATCCAGTCTGCACATTCTCTAGCGATTGCTTTTTGAGTTAATTCATTCATTAACTTCAGTTCATAACGTCCTCCAAAAATAGACTGCTCTCGCTCTTTTTTGGGGATCGTATATTCACGATATCCAACTCTCGTCTCATCAGTCACAAAGGTTGGATTTGTAAAGATAAATTTCAACTCCTCGATCGTTTCAAGTTCTTCCTTTAACTGTTGAAAGGCAAACATCGAAAAAGTCGCTGCTGCAATTTTGACCTTGCTTCCAGGTTTTATTTCTTTCTTTAATTCATCTCCTAAACGAATACTACGATTATCAATTTCCATCCTAACCTTCTTCAATCACACTTATTTTTTTGTAAAAACGCTATCAATATAATTCTATCATAAAAATGAAAAAGAGGCTTGCTATTTCTTACAAGCCTTAGTTATTTTATTATCCTTGCCAATTTTCTTGGTCTTCTTTAAAGCGTTTTAGGAGGTCGAGTCCTTCTGGCGTGATGTAACCTTCTTCTTGGGCTAGGTGGATCAGTTCACTGTAGTTAGAAAGTGTCACCAATTTCACATCAGCATCCGCAAAGTTCTTATCTGCTTTTGGCAATTGATAACTGAAGATTGCTACGACACCAAGAACATCGGCTCCTTCGCGTTTAGCAGCTGCTACGGCTTCAAGAACAGAGCCACCCGTTGAAATGAGGTCTTCAACAACAACCATCTTTTGCCCCTGAGCTACTCGGCCTTCGATTTGGTTTCCTGCACCGTGGTCTTTTGGTTTGCTACGGATGTAGGCAAAAGGCAAGTTCATCTTGTCAGCGATGATAGCTCCGTGTGGAATTCCTGCTGTCGCAGTTCCTGCAATCACTTCTACTTCTGGAAATTCTGCTTTAATAGCTTCCACAAAACCATTTTCAATCAAGGTACGAGTTTCTGGATAGGCAAGCGTCACACGGTTGTCAGTATAAATCGGCGATTTGATACCAGATGCCCAAGTGAAAGGCTCCTCTGGTTTGAGGTAAACGGCTTGGATTTTCAAGAGGTGGCTAGCGATATCTTTAGCAAGTGTCATAGTATTCTCCTTTTGTTTTTATAATCTATTTCTTTAATTTCTGTCTTGGTTCCATTCATCCTTGATAGCATGATAAGCTGTAACAGGATCTTCAGCTTGGGTAATGGGACGTCCCACTACGATATAGTCACTACCGATTTGATAGGCGTCCGCTGGTGTCATGACGCGTTTTTGGTCTCCTACCGCAGCTCCCGCTGGACGAATTCCCGGTGTCAAACAGATAAAATCTTTGCTTGTTGCTTCTTTGATAAGCTTGACTTCCTGAGCTGAGCAAACGACACCATCCAAGCCCGCTTCAGCTGTCTTCTTGGCATAGTGAATCACAGACTCTTGCAGGCTGGTTTGGATATTTTGAAAATCCTGCATCTGGCTTTCCGACGTTGATGTAAGCTGGGTCACAGCGATCAATTTGGCTTGTGTCCCTAGACCTTCACGCGCAGCCTTCATCATCTCCACACCACCAGCAGCATGAACATTGGTCATGTCTACACCAAGCTGAGATAAGACCTTCATAGCCGATTTAACTGTATTGGGAATGTCATGTAGTTTGAGGTCCAAAAAGACACTATGCCCCAGTGACTTCAAATAACGGACAACTTCTGGACCTTCCGCATAATAAAGCTCCATCCCTACTTTTAGATAAAGACTTTCTTCTGCTGGGAAAAGAGATAAAAATTCCTTGACCGCCTCAAAACTAGGAAAATCAAGAGCAATAACTGGACGATGTTCACGCATACCTTTCTCCTTTTACCTTTACGAGCAAGAGAGTATGGTCAAAAATAAACCACGAAAAAAGGAACCTGCCAACAGCAAGGTTCCACGAAAAATGGGTAGAGTCCACCCTTTCACCGTCTAACCTTAGCTGCCTCTCTGGACTGCTTTAAAGGTTTTTTTCTATTCTATTATTTATACTAGGACTTGTCAAGCAAAAACTCGAAACTGGACTTCTATACCATTCAAAATCAAGAGGAAAAGTTAGTCTAACGACTCTGTGATTGCTGGCTCGTTTGGTTTTGATTTCCCTGTTCTTCTTGTTTTTTCTTTTCTTCTTCCTGTTTTTTCTTCTCAGCTTCCTTTGCCTCTTGCTTGGCTTTTTCTTCTGCTTCTTCTATCAGCTTATCCGCTATGGTATAGCTGTATGCTCCAGCCTCCATATCGACCACACTCGGTTCTGCTAACTGTGGCTTGATTTTGCTGTAATAAGGCAATTTCTTGCTCAATTCTGACAGGGGAACCAAAACCTCATCTGTGTCCAGCATAGTAATTTTTAAAAGATCTGCTGTTGCCTTGCTTGGCGCTAATTCGATTTTCTGGATTTGACTCTTGATATCCTCACTAATAGTAGACAATCCTGTGATCAGTTCTTTCACCTGTTGCTCGTCATTAAAGGTAACTGTCAGATAAGTCTCAGGCAAGTTTAAGCGATTTACAGGAGTTGACTCTACTGTACCACTAGAAGAATTGGATAATACTCTTCACCAGACACATAATAACCGACAATATCAAATTCCTTAACCTCAATCGTAAAGTTAGTCGGAAATTGATAGTCAATCTTCGCCGACTCTATCCAATGATTCGACTTGATTCGCTCAGCGTATGTTTCCTTATCCAACAATAGGGCTAAGGTATAGTCACTATCTTGAATTCCAGAAGCCTGTTTGATGTCATCCGCCTGCGTGTTACTATTTCCCTTAACATCGATATTTTTGATGGTCGACAGCGGGGTCAACAAATAGACTGAAAGAAGGAGGACCAGGACACTGGGTACCAAGATACTCACAGCTCGCCAAATATGAACAGGCGCAATTTTAGGCTTGGCTGGTTTCTCTGGTTTTTCTTTTTTCTTCTTCTTTTCTTCTTTGACTTTAGGATCATCCTTTTTAGATTTCTCTTCTTTTTCGGATGATTCTTCGTCTGGAACAGTTTCGTTCTGGTCGGAATCACTTGATGACTTCTTACTTTCCTCTAACGACTTAGAGTTTTTCCCCATTCGAGCTTGTTTTTCCTTTTCCTTCTCTTCAGCTAGGGCAGCTTCTTCCTCAGCCTTCTTCTTCAGGTATTCCTGGTTTCGTTTCTGCCATTCAGACAATTCTTTCTTAGGGTTTGATTCTTTTTTCTTATCCTTTGACATTGGTTTTCCTTATGATAAGTCTTTTCTTAGTAGGGCATAAAAATCATCAAGAGATTTCAATTCAGTTGAAGCCCTCATACTAGCTTGGTATTGATCCTTATGACTAAGCAGGTGACTGATTTTCTCCTCCAAGCTTTCCAAGGTCAATTCTGTCTCTTGGAGTTCCGCTGCATAGCCCTTTTTAACAAAATAGGCAGCATTTTCAATTTGGTCTCCTCGACTTGCTTCACGACCCAATGGTACGATGAGATGGAGTTTCGCCATGGCCAAGAGCTCAAAAATCGTATTGGCACCGCCACGCGTTACCACGACATCTGCCATCTCCATCAAAGGTTGATAGAGATCCGTCACATAATCAACACGAAAGAGATTTGACTCAACTCATTGAGGTTTGAATCCCCAGTTAAATTGATAATATTGTAGCGCTCTGTCAGTTCTTTCTGTTGGTCTGTTACCAGTTGGTTAAAAACACGAGCTCCTGCAGAACCTCCGACAAACAATACCGTTGGCAATTTAGGATCAAAGTGGGTTTGGATATCCACCAATTCATCTGGTTCAGGAGTTTTTTGGTCTGAAACCTTGGTGACAGCTCCCACATGCTCGACCTTAGACAAACTTGAAGCTTGCTCAAATGTTGAATACATCTTAGTCGCAAATTTATAGGCGATTTTATTGGCCAAGCCCATAGACAGGTCCGATTCGTGAATAAAGACAGGCACTCCTGACACACGCGCTGCAATAACCGGTGGTACAGAGACAAAGCCCCCCTTTGAAAAAAGGGCCTGTGGACGTAGTCGTAACATGGTAAAGAGCGATTGGACAATTCCCCAACCAACTTTAAACACATCCAGCATATTTTGCCAAGAGAAATAGCGACGCAACTTCCCAGTCGCAATGGAGTGGAAGGTCACATTCAAGCCTGATTTGAGGATTTCTTGGTGTTCGATTCCATGTTTATCACCAATATAGTGAACTTCCCAGCCGTCTTCGACGAATTTAGGCATTAACAAAAGGTTGAGGGTAACATGTCCAACCGTTCCCCCACCTGTAAAGACAATTTTTTTCATATTATTCCTTTAACTCCGCTACTGTGTCGATAAAGAGGTCGCCACGTACTTCAAAGTTAGCATACATATCCCAGCTAGCATTGGCAGGGCTGAGAAGAACCACGTCTCCTTGAGTCGCGAGCTCATAAGCCTTGCGGGTCGCATCAGCAATATCTGTCGCATCTACATAAGCTACACCAGCCTTATCCGCTGCCCGTTTGACACGTTCTGCAGATTGACCGAGGATAACCATCTTCTTGAGCCCAGTAATATCTGGCACCAATTCGTCAAACTCATTGCCGCGGTCCAAACCACCTGCAATTAAGATAACCTTACTGTTGTCAAATCCTGACAAGGCTTTTTGAGTGGCCAGGATATTGGTTGATTTGCTATCGTTATAGAATTTGACACCCTTAATCTCATCCACAAATTGGAGACGGTGTTTGACACCACCAAAGGCTGAAAGAGTTTCCTTGATGGTTTGATTGTCTACACCACGGAGCTTGGCTACAGCAATAGTCGCAAGGGCATTTTCTACATTGTGGCTACCTGGAACACCGATTTCACTAGCTAGCATCACCACTTCTCCACGGAAGTAGAGTTGACCATCTTCCAAATAAGCTCCATCAACCTTTTCCTGTGTTGAAAATGGTACAACGGTAGCTTGTGTTTTGGTAGCCAATTCTTTTGCCAAATCTTGGTTAAAGTTCAATACAAGGAAATCATCCGCTGTCATCTTGTTCTGGATATTCCACTTAGCTGCCACATACTCTTCAAAAGAACCATGATAGTCGATATGAGTTGGCATGAGGTTGGTAATAACCGCAATCTCAGGATGGAATTCTTGGACACCCATCAGTTGGAAAGAAGAAAGTTCCATGACGAGCGTGTCCTTGGCTGTCGCAGTTTGAGCAACCTGACTAGCAGGATAGCCGATGTTCCCTGACAAAAGACCATGTTGGCCGGCAGCAGTTAAAACTTCCCCAATCATCGTCGTTGTGGTTGTTTTCCCATTTGAACCAGTGATACCGATAATTGGCGCTTCCGAAATCAAATAAGCCAATTCCACCTCAGTCAGGACTGGAATCCCCTTTGCCAATGCCTTTTCAATCATGGGATTGCTATACGGGATACCTGGATTTTTCACCATCAGAGCGAAATCTTCATCCAATAATTCCAAAGGATGCCCACCAGTGACAACCTTGATTCCCTCTTCTAGCAAGCTTTGAGCAGCAGGATTTTCCTCAAAAGGCTTGCCGTCATTTACTGTCACAATGGCACCCAGCTTGTCCAACAAACGGGCAGCAGACTCACCAGACTTAGCCAAACCCAAAACAAGTACTTTCTTATTTTTAAATTGATCGATTACTTTCATGTCTCAAACTCCATTTCTACTCCTACTATTTTACCATTTTTATGGAAATAATACTAAACGAAAATGCTCTAGTCCTCATTCTACCATAGAAAAAGAGAGCCGTAGCTCTCTTTCTATTTATCTTCTTCTGCTCTTTTTTACAGGCATGAGCGTAATGTCTCTCAAACTAAAGTAGGCTAGAGCCAGCATGGCGATTGTGACAAAGAATTCTGTCGGTAATTGGAAGATTTGCAAGATGGACAACATCAGCAAAATCAAGAGAGCAACAACTACAAAGACCAAGATAACGATGTTGACTGTTCCTTTGATACTTTGAGGTGTCGCAAATACATAGAGTAGTAATAAGAGTATCCCTATGATTAAATAGACCATCTTTATCTCTTTCTAGCTCTTATTCAGCTGATTTTTTCTTTTTATTGGCTTTCTCACGCTCTGCCTTGTTAAGGATTTGCTTACGCAAACGGATAGACTCAGGCGTTACTTCCATGTACTCGTCGTCGTTCAAGAACTCAAGTGATTCTTCAAGGGTCAAGATACGAGGTGTCTTGATAACCGCTGTTTGGTCCTTAGTAGCTGAACGGACGTTGGTCATTTGTTTGGCCTTAGTGATGTTAACTGTCAAGTCGTTTTCACGAGAGTTTTCACCAATAATCATTCCTTCGTAAACCTCAGTACCTGGGTTGACAAAGATTGTACCACGTTCTTCGATAGACATGATAGAGTAAGTTGTAGCCTTACCAGCGTCGATGGAAACAAGGGCACCACGGTGACGTCCACCAATTTCCCCTGGAATCAATGGTAAGTATTGGTCGAAGGTATGGTTCATGATACCGTAACCACGAGTCATTGACAAGAACTCAGTTGAGTAACCGATCAAACCACGCGCTGGAACCAGGAAGACCAAACGAGTTTGACCATTACCAGTTGAAATCATATCCAACATTTCACCCTTACGTTCAGAAAGGCTTTGGATAACAGAACCTTGGTATTCTTCTGGAGTATCGATTTGTACGCGCTCAAATGGCTCACATTTGATACCATCAATCTCTTTTACGATAACCTCTGGACGAGACACTTGAAGCTCATAGCCCTCACGGCGCATGGTTTCAATCAGGATTGACAAGTGCAATTCTCCACGACCTGAAACAGTCCATTTGTCTGGCGAGTCCGTTGGGTCAACACGAAGGGAAACATCTGTTTGCAATTCTGCCTGCAAGCGTTCTTCCACCTTACGAGAAGTCACCCATTTACCTTCTTTACCAGCAAATGGTGAGTTGTTGACCAAGAAAGTCATTTGAAGAGTTGGCTCATCGATGTGTAGGATTGGAAGAGCTTCAACAGCGTCTGTCGGAGTGATGGTTTCACCGACAAAGATATCTTCCATACCTGAAACGGCAATCAAGTCACCTGCTTTGGCCTCTTGGATTTCACGACGTTCCAAGCCAAAGAAACCGAAGAGTTTTGTAACACGGAAGTTCTTCGTTGTACCATCTAGTTTAGAAAGGGTAACTTGGTCCCCAACTTTCACACTACCACGGAAGACACGACCGATACCGATACGACCTACGAAGTCATTGTAGTCCAAAAGTGAGACTTGGAACTGCAAAGGTTCATCTGAGTTGTCCACTGGAGCAGGGATATGGTCGATAATGGTATCAAAGATTGGCGCCATTGTTTTTTCTTGATCAGCTGGATCATCTGACAATGAAGAAGTCCCGTTGATAGCTGAAGCATACACCACTGGGAAATCAAGCTGGTCATCGTCTGCACCAAGCTCAATGAAGAGCTCCAATACTTCGTCTACTACTTCTGCTGGACGAGCTGATGGTTTGTCGATTTTGTTAACAACCACGATTGGGACAAGGTCTTGTTCCAAGGCTTTTTTTCAATACGAAACGAGTCTGTGGCATTGTTCCTTCGTAGGCATCTACGACCAAGACAACACCATCAACCATTTTCATGATACGCTCCACTTCTCCACCAAAGTCCGCGTGTCCTGGTGTGTCCATGATGTTGATGCGTGTGCCATTGTATGCTACAGCAGTATTTTTGGCAAGAATTGTAATTCCACGCTCTTTTTCGATATCGTTTGAGTCCATAGCGCGCTCTGCCAATTCAGTACGTGCATCAAGCGTTTCTGATTGTTTTAATAATTCGTCAACAAGGGTCGTTTTACCGTGGTCAACGTGGGCGATAATCGCAATGTTACGGATATCTTCTCTTAATTTTGTCATGATTTCCTCTAATATTTAAATTTTTATTTCTAACTGAACAATTATACCACAGTCTCATTCAAAAATCACAGTTCAGCTAAGTGTAAATGTTTTCACTCTGCTTTTCTAGTCAAGGCAACTCTTTTCAAAGTCAGAGACTTATGATAAGATAAGCTGGTATGCGTTTAGATAGATTATTAGCCCAAGAAAAGGTCAGTCGCAAGGCTATGAAACAGGCTTTATTAAAAAAAGAAATCCTAGTAGATGATTGTCCAGCCAGCTCACTCGCTCAAAATGTCGACACTGGATTACAGAAATTAGTCTTTCAAGGACGACAAATCCAAGGCTATGAGCATAATTATCTCATGCTTCATAAACCTAACGGAGTCGTTACAGCTAGCAAGGATAAGAAACTTCCAACCGTCATGGACCTCCTTCCACCTGACATCCAGTCTGACCAGCTCTATGCTATCGGCAGACTAGACCGCGATACGACGGGGCTGCTCTTTTTGACAGACAATGGACCTTTAGGATTCCAACTCCTCCATCCCCAGCACCATGTTGATAAATCCTATCAAGTGGTGGTCAACGGTCTGCTCACACCAGACCATATCCAAAAATTCAAAGATGGGATTGTCTTTTTAGATGGGACCACTTGTAAACCTGCTCAGCTAGAAATTCTAGACATAAGCCCAACAGAGAGCCATGCCTCTATTACCATCTCAGAAGGAAAATTTCATCAAGTTAAAAAAATGTTCCTCTCAGTTGGTGTCAAGGTGACTGCCCTAAAACGCGTCCAATTCGGTGACTTTACATTAGACCCAGAACTAGCAAAAGGGCAATTCCGCCCCTTGAATCCAGAGGAATTGGAAATCATAAAAAACTACTTAGAGATGAGTCGATAAAATAAAAAAGCTTTAAATTTAAAGCTTTTTTATTTTTTGCTTATCTAAAAAATACTGCGACAGCTACAATTCTAAAAAATACTGCGACAGCTACAATCCAGTTAAGTACAGAAACCACAAGTCCAATGATATTCAGAATTTTTCTGTTTTATAGTCTAGTCCAGATTCTTTTTGGTATGAAAAAGCCAAGACCAATCCTATGATCCCCAAAATCAGACCTACTATTGGAAATAGCAAACCAAGGACGATAGATAAGATACCTAAAATAAGTGAAGTTTTTTCTTTTGTTGTGAATTCATATTATAAAATCTCCTTAAATTTAATATAAATGATGATACCATAAAATGCTAGCTTTATCACTCATTCGACAGTTTTTACAGAATGTTAGCTCGTCTTGACCTTCCCGTTCCAAGAATCCAATCCATAAGAAAGGATATAAATATCAGAGAAACCTTGTTTTTTCAGATAGAGAGCTGCATTGGTCACTCGTTGTCCGCGTTGGTTTTCGTAGAGAAGGACAGGTTTATCCTTGCGAAGGGCTGCAAGGCTTGACTTCAACTGATTTGAAGGAATATTGCGGGCTCCGAGGATATGTTTTCTGTGAAATTCTGCTGGTTCACGGACATCAATCAATTGCCCTTTCCGAATCAAGGCTTCAAATTCTGCATTATCCACAATCTTAGCCGCACGACGAATACGAAGGTAGTTATACCCCATCCATGCTGCCATCGCTAGTACGATTCCCCACAAAAACCAAATTGTCATAAGTTCTTATCTCCATTTTTCTCTATGTAGTCTAATTCTATCTTGTGCTCTCTACGAAGAACAGCTTCCGCCTCTAGATAGTCTAGCTTGTCCATCAGACCTGCATCATAGATCCGAGAGAGTTCGAGCTTCATCAGTTCAATATCATACAAACGCTTCCCCATGTAAACAATAATGCCAAACTGTTTGAGAAATTGCTGCACATCATAGAATGTTTTCATAGCTTCCATTCTAACAGATTTTGGAGTTTTTTTCAATACTGGACCGGCTCTTTCCCCCTATTTTCTTCGTCTTCATTGCCCATTCTTCCGCAAGTATGGTACAATAAAAACATGAGAATTCAACAACTACACTATATTATTAAAATCGTCGAAACTGGCTCTATGAATGAGGCAGCCAAGCAACTCTTTATTACCCAACCCAGTCTCTCTAATGCCGTTCGAGACTTGGAAAATGAAATGGGCATTGAAATCTTTATCCGCAATCCCAAGGGCATTACCTTGACTCGTGATGGGATGGAGTTTCTCTCCTATGCCCGTCAGGTCGTTGAGCAAACTCAGCTTTTGGAGGAACGCTATAAAAATCCTATCGCCCACCGCGAACTTTTCAGCGTTTCCTCCCAGCACTATGCCTTTGTAGTCAATGCCTTTGTCTCTTTGCTCAAGAAAAGTGATATGGAAAAATACGAACTTTTCCTTCGTGAAACTCGGACTTGGGAGATTATTGACGATGTCAAGAACTTCCGTAGTGAGGTCGGTGTCCTCTTTTTAAACAGCTACAACCGCGATGTTTAACGAAAATGCTAGATGACAATCACCTCTTAGCCCACCACCTCTTTACCGCTCAACCCCATATCTTTGTTAGCAAGACCAATCCTCTAGCTAAAAAAGACAAGGTCAAACTGGCTGATTTAGAAGATTTTCCTTACCTCAGTTACGACCAGGGGACGCACAACTCCTTCTACTTTTCAGAGGAGATTCTTTCACAAGAGCACCACAAGAAATCCATCGTAGTCAGTGACCGTGCCACCCTCTTTAACCTTTTGATTGGTTTGGATGGTTACACCATTGCAACAGGGATTTTGAACAGTAACCTCAACGGAGACAATATCGTTTCCATTCCACTGGACATTGACGACCCGATTGAACTAGTCTATATCCAGCATGAAAAAACCAGCCTGTCTAAGATGGGCGAACGCTTTATCGAGTATCTACTAGAAGAAGTTCAATTCGATAATTAATAGAAAAATGAAAAAGGGAAAAAGAAAAAGTTAGGAAATAAAAAGTGAAAAAGATACTACTGACCAGTGCTTTAATCCTTTCAATCGCAGGATTAGCACCCGCATCCGTCTTAGGAGAAGAAAACACAACTCAATCCACATCTGCTGTCAAGGAAGCAATTGTCAAAGAAGAAAAGAAAGAATCGAGTGTTGAGAAAAACTCTAAATCAGAGGTGCTTCCGAAAGTAGATGTGCAAGAAGACAAGCCCAAAAAAGAAGGATGGTACCAAGAAAATCATCACTGGCGCTTTTACCAAGATGATAAACCTGCTTTGAACTGGAAACAAATCCAAGGCAAATGGTACTACTTCGATCAAGATGGTAATCGTCTTCATTCTACTGTCTACAAAGGTTATGCCTTTGACCAAGATGGTGTCATGATAGAAAATAGCTGGACCAAACTGGACAATCAATGGTATTATGCTGATTCCTCTGGACGACTTGCTCAGAACACCTGGAAAAAAATTAACGGCTCTTGGTACTATTTTGACCAAATTGGAAGTATGCTCAGCAACACTGCCGTTGACGGCTATCTGCTCACAAAAAGCGGAGCTATGGCAGAAAAGGGCTGGACTAAATTAGACCAAATTTGGTATTATGTCGCTCCTTCTGGAAAAATCTCACAGGATAAATGGGAGAAAATCAACGGTTCTTGGTACTACTTTGACAAAGACGGTGGAATGTTGAGTGCGACAACCTTCAAGGGCTACCTCTTTAACCAGAGTGGAGCTATGGCCGAAAACAACTGGGTCAAAATCAAGGATACTTGGTTCTATGCCAGCAGTTCAGGGAGATATGTCCAAGAAAACTGGCAAAAGATTCAGGGTTCCTGGTACTCATTTGACCAGAATGGTGGAATGTTAGCAGACAAATGGAAGGGAAGCTACTACCTCAAAACCAGTGGAGCCATGGCGGAAAAAGAGTGGATCTTTGATAAAGCCTACAAGAGCTGGTTCTATCTAAAAGCGGATGGCCGTTATGCAAATCAGGAGTGGATTGGAGCATACTACCTCAAGTCAGGTGGTTACATGGCAAAGAGCGAATGGATTTACGATAACTCTGACAAAGCACGCTACTACCTAGATGATAATGGACATTATGTTTCAGGAACTTACAAGATAGACGGTAAGGAACACCTGTTCCAAAAATACGGCCAATGGATTTCTGAAGTTTCAACTGAAGGCGGATTTACAAAAGGCCTATACAGCAATACCATTTTCCTAGATCCTGGGCATGGTGGTCGAGATTCAGGAGCTTTTTACTACAATGTAGCTGAAAAAGATCTCAACATGCAGATTTACCGTAAGCTTCGTACTAAGTTAGAAGAACTGGGCTACAAGGTCCTCACTTCTCGTGATAGTGATATTGACGTTGATTTTGTTACCGAACGTTCTCGTATGGTTAATAAGACCAACTCTGACATTTTTATCAGTATCCACTTCAATGCAACTGGAAGCGCATATTCAAAAGCGAGCGGTATTCAAACCTACTCCTATAGCGATGAACCTGATTATCCAAGTAAGATTAATAAATACTGGCACAATCACCCAGATCGTATGAGTGAAAGCAAACGCCTCGCCGCTGCCATCCACTCCTCTCTTCTAGCAGAAACAGGGGCCAAGGATGCTGGCCTGTTGGAGAGTAGCTATGCCGTCCTACGCGAAACAGCCAAACCAGCTGTCCTCCTAGAGCTTGGATATATGGATAATTTCTCCGAAAACCAACAAATCAGAGATAGCCGCTACCAAGATAAACTGGTCGCAGGTATTGTGAAAGGGATCCAAAAATATTACGCTGGTCAGTAAAAAAAGTCTCGAGAAATCTCGAGACTTTTTATTTATCTTCTTTTTTATCCTTATCAGGAAAGAGGTAGCCAAGTCCTACACAAGCTAGCACACCGGCACCAATCACCAAACCACTTGAAATGGGCAAGAGATCAAAAATAGCATTTGCAATGATAAAGGCAATGATCAAGCACATCAAGCTAGCCTTGTAGTCTTTTTTCAAAAAGTTTTCTAGCATGAAATAGAGGAACAATCCTACCGGAATGAGTGACCAGAGGTTGACATCCAAACTTGGCCATCCAACAGATCCGAAATACAATACTAGCGCTGCTGCTACTAAAAATACAAGTCCCAATAATTTTTTCATTTTTTTGTCTCCATTTTCTTTTTTATTGACTTGAGTTGTCTGATACTGACCCCTCACGTCCCTTACATGAACCATTATAGCAGAGGATTTTTTCAAGAACAAGCCCTTTTGCCTATCTGGTCAATATCTCTGTCTAAGTGGTTGAGTATTTGTAACAAAAGAAAAAGAAGCCCATTAGAGCTTCTTGATTTTGCCGATTGTAACAGTATTTTTGAACGAATACCATCTAGTTTTTCTTTTCCTTTGACTCTAGAGAAGATTTGATTGATTCACGATCTGCTTGCAATTGAGCTAAGTTCTTTTCTGCTTCCTCAAGTTTACTGGTATCTGGTTTCACACGATAATAAACATTTTCTGGTTTCATTAACATCGCTCCATACTCTTGCCCAGAAAGTAGTCTTTCCTCAGCATGGTTGCTTTTATCCGTAATCTTTCCGTCATCAGCAGGTTGCATAACAACTCCACTTGGCACAGCTACTACTACAAATCCTCCAGCAACAGAATCTTTACCCATGCACTGATAGACGCTGTCTCAGGGTTACGACTATCTTGTCCTTTTGATACCTTTAATCCAACTAGAGATTCGTACTTTTGATCATTTGTAAACCAAGTCGCACGTACTTCTCCAGAATCATTAATAATGTATTCATTACCAGATTGACTACGCCAAGTACCTTCTAAACTAGACAAGTCATTGTTCTTGATTGCTTCAATATCTAATTTTGGAACAGCAGTTTCTTTCTTGAACTTGCTAACAAGTGCTTCTGCTTCCGTAATTTTGGTATCTAAAGCAGTCAGTTGATCCTTGAGTTTCTGAATTTCCTCTTGTTTATCCTTATCAGTCTCATCTGTTTTTCCTTGGCTTGTAGACGCTTGACTTGTTGACTCTGTAGTTGAAACAGCAGACGTTGCTTGATTTGACTCTTTCTTTACAATCAGAAAATATGAGAAAATACTTACCAAGATAAGAGTGACTAAAACAGCGAGTGCTATGCCAATATAGATTTTTATTTTTTTATTTGGAGTCAACTTTGATTCTGACCGCTTACGTCCGTTAATCTCTTCAAATTGTCTTTCCCGTTCTTTCTTATTCATAATTTTCTCCTTTTTGATTTATATTCAGCCAAGTTTGCGAGACTTCATTCGTTACTATCCATGAACTTTTATGACTTTTTAAAAAAATCAAAGCAAAAATTTCTAGAATAATTAACAGCCTATAGTCCTCTAAAAACGGAACGAAAAACAAGTGCTTATTAAAAATATATTATACCACAAAAATATAAATTTTAGTTTTAATTTATAAGTAGGAGTTTCTGACGTTAAATAGAACCTATCTCAAACGTTCCACCTTTCCTATATTTACAAAAAAAGAAGCCCGTTTGGACTTCTTGATTCTGCCGATTGCAGGGCTTGAACCTGTGACCTACGCGTTACGAGTGCGTTGCTCTACCAACTGAGCTAAATCGGCGATTACCCTTTTTAGTATAGCACTCTGAGAATAGATGTCAAGAAATTTTTATCTCCATTAGAAAAAGCCTGTCCTGAGACAAGGCTTTTACATATATCTCTATTAAATCTCCCATTTTCATAGAAATCTAAATAATATATTTATAAATCAATACTTTCACAAAACTATGTCATCACCTCACTATCTAATCTCAGTACATAAACCATTTTTTTCTATAGCTTTTGTCTTAATCTTTATTTTTTCTCTTCAATCCAAGAAAAGCTCCTACTATAAACATGATTCCGGCAGCTAATAGTGTCTGGGCTCCGCTTGCTGTTCCGGTTTTTGGCAACTCATTAGGATTGTTACTAGTTGATTTACTATTGATGTTGGTATTTTTATTAGTTAAGTTTCCTTGTTCATTTAGATAAATGTTCTTGTTAATTTCAAAGTTTTTATCATTTTCATCAGAAACAATACTGTTGACATCATTAGTTGAATTAGATTGTGTTTTTTCTTTCTTTTTCGATACATCAAAAGTAGGTTTATTTTCCTCCTCCTTTTTCTCCTCTATTTTCTTGAATACAGGTTTTATAAAGGTATCTTTTGATAGATTAAGAACATAGCCAGCGTCTTTTTTCCCTTCGAAACCAGAAATTTCCCAACCATCAAATTGGTATCCTTTTTCTAATTCACCCATATAGACAGGTAACATAAAATCTTCTTCCGACACTATCGTTGAACTCATTTCTTTTCCATTTTGAATTGTCACAGTCACCGTATGAGGTTTTAATTCGCTTACCTCTCCCGTATCTTTGTTTAAAATGAATTCTTTTACGGTTGTATTTCTTGCGAAATCTTTTACAACAATCTTAATGTTTAGTGTCTTATCTGTTAGTTGTTTAATATCATCAAATGATTTGTATTCTTTTCCATTAACATAAATATGTTGTTCTTGAATCTCACCATCGAATCCATTATTTCTTTTATCATTGATGTTAAAGACTACAGATTTTCCATTAGCATATTCGATACTAGTATTTCCTTTTGGATCAATCTTTACTTCTGGTTTGACATTATCATATAAAAATTGATAATGTACTCCAACCGCTTTCGCATTCAAATCGCTATAGCCAGTTTGAAGATAAACATTTCCATCCATATCTGTTACCTTATCTGGGAATCCGTTTGCTTTATAGTCTTTCATCCCCCAGTCCATGATGTCACCGTCTTTAACATTAAGCTTAATGTTAAAATCTCTAGTGTTATCAATGTGTAAATCTCCGTAGATTAAATAATTATCTACAACCGATTCATTAACTCTCAACTCCCAGTTAAAACCACCCTTATCAGAAATCTTACCTCTTAAATAAAATTCTGGATTTCGTACATAAATTTTATTAGTTTTAGATGGATTAAAGTAGTTCTTGTCCATTGAGAGGTTTACTGGTTTTGCATCAATAAATAACGTAGAGCCATCTTCTTTTATAGCTTCTACATTGGACTTATCCTCTCCTGTGTACTCTTTACCATCCTTACCAAATAATACAAGTTTAGAAGGATCTGTCACAAGATTTCCATCGTTATCGATTGCCTCCCCTTTATCATTCATTTTAAATGTAAACACTTGATACCTTACAATGTTAAAGCCGTCCAAAGCCGACATTAATACTGATTGAGTACTTCTTCCATCTTCAACATTTCTACTATCAGCATAAATTGTTGTTTCTGATAAAACTCTTAGATTAGGATTGGCCTTTTGGATTTTTGCTATATCTTCCTTGTTATAGACTCCATTCCCTTCTAACATATCCGTTTTTCCAGGATTATAGGTAGTCACTTTTAGTGCATAGCCTTTTCTCAGAATGATGTTATCCTTTAATAGATATTGTTGTTTTTCTGAATCAGAATAGATTTTACCAGATTCCATGTCCGTTAAATTATTTGGTTTATTTTTTGAAAGATCTCCTTCTCCTAATTCTATTACATTCCCATAACTTGATGCATACGGATATTCTGCTTTAGTTTCCTTATTTTTTTCAGGCATTCTAATTTTAGTTTCAGCTTTTATCTGACCATCATCTTTGACAAAAAACCTCATATCTCCTGCAAAAGCTAATCCATCCACAATATCATTAATATTAGCGTATAAATCAAATGTCATCGTTTTTGAATGGGAATCATACTTGGTCGTTTTGATTTCTATCGATTTATAGTTATTTCCATAGTATACCTTGGCATTTTTAGAAACATTACTGATCTTTCCAAGAATTTCAAAGTGTCCATCTTTAGATGGGTTTAGAATGCCATAAATTTTTGATTTGATTTCATCAAGTTTTTTTCAGTTTCATATTCTAAGGCACTACCATCGTCATAAGCAATGATATTTCCCTTATCATCGTATTTATAATCGTATTCCTCTATTCTCTTACCAGTTTCACTTGTAAAGTCATCAACTTCTCTGAATTTCTTTTTAATGAGTTTCTTTAAGTCTTTACTTTCAAAATCTCTAATTGTTGAAATAGTTTTTATGAATAGTCAAGCTAGATTTTTTTCTTCGGTAGCCTCTTCATTTTTCTTGATGATGTTCTACTTCAGTTGTATCTTTTTTTAAGACTATCCTCTTTTTCTATTTTCTAAATTTTTTTAAATTTAGATTCGGAAATCTCGCCAAGCTTTTTGGTATTTAGATGAATCTTGATCAGGATCTACTAGATAATAGGAAATCATCCCATTTTTATCAGCATGATCAGCAAATTTAATTCTATGAATCTTTGTGAAATTGCTAGAACCGTCTAATGCAATCACTTCAATGATTTTTCCTCTTAAATCTCCTGCACCTTTAATTTCATAAATGGTATTTCCGTCTTTGTCAAGTTTTCTATTTCGTCCTTGACCCTCACCTGCATAAGTGACTTCAAGATTTTTCTCAACCTCTCCATCTTCATTAACAAGAGTACTCTAGCATACCAAACTTCGTTGGCAATCTCGTCAAATTTTTCAGGATGTTCTTTTTGATCTCTCGCAAATAGCGTTTCATTCTTATATTGCTCTTTGACCTTGTGATAAGTATCCTTTGTAATTAACTTAATTTTTCCAGGGTTTGAAAAATCAATTGAAACAATCTTTGGAGGGGTGTTATCAATTTTTACAGGAATATAAGAAACCTGCCATGGGTAATCCTTGGTTAATCTATATTTAAATTTATAGAAATATTGGCCTTCCGCAATCGGTTCAAATTGTCCTCGTATCTTAGTAGCAGGATCTTTTTTTGTCATTACTTTCTGGGGCATTTTTCTTCTCTACCTCTAGGGTTATAAATGAGTCCATCCCATTTCAAGTCACCCCAAACTTTTTAGCTTAGAAGATTTAATGCCCTTTGCATCATTTCTTTTAGAGTTTAAAATTCCTTTAATAAAGTGTTCTCTCGAAATGACTTTTTAAGTCTTTTTGATTTTCTCCTTCTTTATTTGTATTTACTATTGAAATCACCCTTCTTCTGCACTTCTTAATACAAGTGGAGAAGGCGTTAATCCTCTCTCAAGTTGAGCATCTTGAGGATTTCCATTTGAATCTAAAGGATAGATTTTAGCAATATTAGAGCCACTTGATGAAGGTGCGTTGATTCCTTCGTTATTGAAAGCAAATAATTCTGGATTTTGATCTAGGGATGTTGTATTTTTATCTTTTCTATTTTGGATAACTCCTGCTGGATTAAATTTATCTATACCATGTTCTCCACCAATCCCCTTATTTAAGGTACCTGGAATTTTTGGTTTACCATCATCATCATAACCTTCCATTGCTTTTGATTTTGATCCTTCTTCCCAGGCCCATTTATCAAGGATTGGTTCGTGGTTCCAATTCCCAGCAAATCCCATTAGAGGCATCGATAAAGAAGGTTGGAAGTTTCTTTTCTTCCCGTTGGAGTTTAGAGCTTCCATTTCTTCCACTGACTCAAAATGAATAAATGATTCTACAAATTTATTTTTATTTTTTGCTTCCCCAACATTTATAACCGCATTTAAATCAAAGCTGGAATTTGGACCTATAGTGAAAGTGTCATGCTCAAATGTGATATTTGCTCCTTTTGACTTTTTTTCTGGGTGAATTTCTGGAACAATTTGCTTCCCGTCCGGAGATTTTTCATCTTTATATGTTTCATCGAGTTTTAGCCTATCAGTTAGAGCATCTGTAGTTACAGTTGATGCAGAAACTTTAAAGGTTAAAGGTCTGTTTGAGGTATTGTGAAGCTTAATTGTAAAGTATTTTTTATCACCTTTTATTTCTTTAAGAGAAATGGAACCATATGAATTTACCAAACCTTTAGAATCTGTATTTTTGAAAGTTGCTACAACTTCATTTCTCAAAGCGTTGGCAACATTAATTAGACCTGCTCCCTGTTGTCTAGGTGATGCAAAGTATTGACTCTTTTCTTTCCAAGAGGTTGCATCCATCATCGGTCTTGCAGTATTTTGTAAGGCTATTTTTGTAAGACTTGTAAGGTCTATTTTGTCATCTCCCTTAAGATTTTTCAAGACAGGTCTTTCAAGCAATTCCTTTAATTTTGGTCGAATCAAAACAGTAGAAGCTGCTACGATTGGAGTTGCCATACTAGTTCCTGACATATAACCATAAGTGGATTTACCATTGATAACATTTAGAGTGGATTTAATATTTTTACCAGGTGCTGAAACATCCGGTTTTAAAAGCAAGTCTGTTCTTGGCCCCCAAGATGTAGACCCTGCTGGGACTATAATATCTTCTTTATAAAGTTCTTTGTCTGTGTCAGCTGCAAATTTAAAGTCAATTTCTTTTTCATCACCTACATTCGGTTTATTAGAATTATAGCTTTCCATATCAATTGGATAGTATTGTTCTAAGTTATCTTTAAAATCTTCCTTATTATTTCTTTTGACTTCAGTTTTTTTATCAGGGTTAATCATGTTCCATAATTTTACACCATCATCTCCTGAAATTGAAAATACTTGACTTTTAGTCCCTTCATCCGCTTCATATCCCATAGCTGGAAGGTCTGTCCAATTATCTCTATTGTAGTAATTTACAGTATTTACAACCATAATGGCACGTGCGCCTTTATCCATAGCTCTTTTAAAAGCATCTTTTAAATCCTTGGTATAAATTCTATCCATTACTGCAATTTTGCCCTTAAGATCCAAGCCTATCAAATCCTGGTCTTGACCTTTGCCTATATATACAAATTTTAATTTATTTGGAGTTTTTGACCCATCCTCATTGGTTAGGATTTTATTTTTATCGAAAAAAGCTCCTATATTTCTGTATTTAAAACTTTGTCCTCCAATGTTAACTTTATCAAATTCAACTGTCTGATTTTTAGCAGAAGCGACCGCTATCGCATCTTCATGTGCTGCAGTTCGCGTTACATTTCCAGTGTCGGTCATTTTCAGATTATTATTTGCCACTAAATCCCATGAAGAACTTGAAGCAGAAGTCGCAAAATTACCTGTAGCAACAACCATTGGGATTCCAGCTTTTCTTAATGCTCTAATAGCCTCCCAATATTTCTCGCCTACAAGACCTGTTCCCGTAAAGCCAGATGATACCGAAACAACATCGACATTGTGTTTGATCGAATCTTCAATAGCATGAAACATTGTTTCATCACCCGCAAACCCAGATCCTGCGTCAGAGTACATTTTATAAGAGAAAATTTGTGCATTAGGCGCAATTCCATCTATGCCATTAAAGTTCTTGATGTCTTTTTCAGTATCATTTCCAGCAAGAATCCCTGCAATATGCATCCCATGTGGGTCAAAATAATCCCTTCCATCATCATATTTTTCTACAGTGATTTTACCACCATTATAATAATTGAACGCATGAGGGATTTTATCACTCAACCAATAATTTTTATCAGTGCCTTTTAAGTCATCTTTTTTAAATTTCATCGAGTCTTTGGCATCATCATCGATTCTCATAGCCTTATGCCTATAATCTGTTCCAGTATCGATATTTGAAATAACCATACCTCTACCATCAAAATTTTTCCCAAATGGAGCATTAATAGACTTTAGGTAATCAATAGCTTCCTCAACTCCAATTTCCTTTCTGGCATGATTCATCATTGGTTGGACTTTTTGTGATCGTTCAACCGACGAAACACCTTCTATTTGTTTAATTTTGTCCAAATTATCTGGAGTTGTTTCAATGGCAGCGCCATTAAAAATCGTATTATAGGTATATAAAACTTTTGTATCCTTAAGATTGGATAGTTCCTTGATTGCTTTTTCTCCAGATTCTTTATCTTTAAATTCAGCAATATAGACAAGTTTATCTTCTTTTTTCGGATTTTCTGTATCTTTATTTACAAATGAGTCCGCATCATCTCCTTTGGGTTGCTTGGAGTCTTCTTTGATACTTGCTCCTTCGTTACTAGTTTTTTTGTCTATCTCAGACTTTCTACTAACAACCTCTTTTTCCTCAATAACTGTTGTCTTCTTCTCCTCAATATCCTTTGAAGTTTCTATAACATTATGAATATCTTCAGATTGTTCATTGTTTTCTGTTTCTTTATCTGCTACTACTTTTTCTTTACCAGAAATTTTTAAAGCATCTTCAGAACTAGGTGCATCTGCTACTACTTTTTTTCTTTATCAGAAATTCTTAAAAGCATCTTCAGAACTAGGTGCATCTGCTAAAATTACCTCATTGAGGGGCATATCTTTGCTAAAAATAACTGCAGACAGTAGTTAATGACAATACCGTACTTTTTTTCATTATAATTCCTTCATTTTTTATTTTAAACCCAATAGATAGAAAACTTTAACTTTGCTAGCCTTTGTTATAAAAAGTTTTATGACGTATTATCTAGTGGGATAGAGTAGTACATTTATATATAATTGTTAGCTCTCTGAAAAAAATAGTATATCAATTAAAAAAATTTAAGTCAAGAAAAAAATTAACCCAGGTTAATTTTTAATCCATGTTAACAAATAGGTTAGTCAATAAATATTATAGTTAACTGGGTACAATATAAACTCATTCCTCCCATCAAAAATAGTAGCAATCAACTGGAATAATTACCAAAATCGCAAAAAGGGGTATGGATAGAATATATGCCTTAATAAACATGCAAAAACAACCGCTATAATTTTCAACGGTTGTTTGTAACATATTTAATGTTTAAATCTCATCCTATTTTATATCTTACGAACCCGCACTTTCGTAAGCGTCCAAGCCCCTGTCCCAGAGTTTTAAAGAAATAACAAAGAAAACAAGGGAAATCAAAATCAACCCACCAATGTTAAAGAGCCCGTCTTTATCCTGCAAGAAATAGCTGGCAGGATAGTAGGCTGTAAAGGCGAAAGGTACGATAAAGCTAATCAACCAACGAAGGAGCGAATTGTAAATGGAAATCGGGTACTTGGCAAAATCATTAAACATATAGAAAATATAAATCATGGCACCTGACTGCTTGGTCCAAAAAGCGATGCTGGCAGTCGCGATTTTCAAGGAAGTATAGATCAAGGTCGCAAAAGGAATACAGACTAGAAAAATCAGGAATTTTGGAAGAGTCCAACCAATGCTAGACACTGTGGTCGCTAACAAAATACCACCGACCAATAGTTCGCCCAAGGCATCAATCTGAAAGGTCTCAACCAAGATGTGAAAAAGAGGATTGATAGGACGCGTCAGGTACTTGTCAAACTCTCCTTTTCGCACCAAACGTTGCCCCAGAGCCCAGAGATTGTCAAAAAAGAGATGATCTAGTCCCTTGGGAATTAAGGAAAATCCATAGATAAAGGCGATTTCTTGAAAAGTCCAGCCTTCTAAGGAAGGAATGTGTTGAAAGAGCACATTGAGAAACAAGAGGTTCAGGCCTTGAGTCAGAAAAACTCCTAACACGCCCACCACAAAATCGACCTTGTATTCCATGATTTGCTTGATGTATTGTCTGATAAAAATCAAATGCATGCGTTGATATTTTTTCATACTAACCTCCTTGAATAGTGATAAAGGACTGGACTCGTTTCCATATCAACTGAGACAAGCCCACCATCACTATGAGCCAGAAGAACTGTAGCAAGAGTGCTTGAAGAATCTGACTGGCATCGTATTTCCCAACAATGATCATAACTGGAGTATAAATCAAAGATGAAAAAGGCAAGAAGGACAAAATATCAGAAACAATCTTTGGAAAGAAAGCCAAGGGAATCAGACTTCCAGACATAAAGGCCACTATAGAAGTCTTGAGTAGATTGGAACCCCATAGATTTTTAAAGACAAAGGCTGAAAATCCAAAGCAGATATTAAAGAAAAAGTTGATTAGGTAGGCTAGAGTTAAGCTAAAAAGATAAAGGATGGTTAAGCCCAGCAATTCTACAATTCCTTGTCCTGATAAGATTTTCATCAAGACAATGACACTTAAAAATGGCAGTCCAACAGAGATAAAAATCAACCACTTGGAACCAAGCTCCGTAAAGAGATAAGAGGCCGCAAAATGCACTGGTCGCAACAAGCGCATGATAATGGAACCATCCTTGACCTCCTCCCCGATCATAAAGGAGCTGTCCGACCTAGTCAAAAGATTAGTCACAAAGCTCATGATGATGTATAGGGTGATGTCTGCCATACTAAAGCCCTGAATCAAAGATTCTTGCGAGGAATCAAAGACAGCCTTCCAGAGATAGAAAGCAACAAAAGCTCCCATAACATCCCCAATCCGATAAAGTAGAAAGTTGACTCGATAGGTAATCAACTCCTGAATCCCTGCATTGATAAAGGGTTTATAACGTCTCCACAATTTGACCATCTTAGAGCTCCTTTCGGTAGAAGCGACGGATAATATCCTCAATATCCGTATCCAACATCTTCAAATCGCGAATTTCAAAATCAGACAGGGTTTGCTTGATAATATCAGCTGACTGGTAGCGGGAACTATCAAATTCAATATTGAGGCTATTTCCTTGTCTATCAATGGTCATATCAGGCAGGCCTTCATAGTGAGAAAGGAGATGACTTTGACCTGGTAGCAGTTCAAAGGAAAGAGTCTTCATCTTGCCAAAGGTCTCCTTGAGCTGGCTAACCGTTCCATCAAAAATCTCTTGCCCCTTATCAATCATAAAATTCGATCACAGAGTTGCTCAATGTCGCTCAGGTCGTGAGTGGTCAAGAGGATAGTTGTTTCTTCCTCCTGATTGATCTGGGTAATAGCCCGACGAATGTTGTCCTTGACCGAAACGTCCAAACCAATGGTCGGCTCATCTAAAAAGAGAACTTTAGGATTGTGGAGCAAGGAAGCCGCAATATCCGCCCGCATCCGTTGCCCCAGTGAAAGAGTCCGCACGGGGTCTTTGATAAAGTCCTTCAAATCCAAGACTTCATTCAAAAAGTCCATGCGTTTATGAAAGAGCGAGTCCGGCACATCGTAAATCTCTTTTAAGACCGTATAGGTCTCTTGCAGAGCCAAATCCCACCATAGCTGGGTACGTTGTCCAAAGACCACACCAATATCTTTAACATAATCCTGACGATTGTCCTGCGGAATCTTGCCGTTAATCCGACAAAAACCAGATGTCGGTTTTAAAATCCCTGTCAGCATTTTGATGGTTGTTGACTTCCCAGCACCATTTGCGCCGATAAAACCTAGAATTTGGCCCTTGGGTACCTCAAAAGTCAAATCCTTGACCGCTTCAAAGGTCTGCTTTTCAGGATGAATAAAGGAGCGCAAAGCCCCTTTCAAGCCTGGTTCCTTAACAGTCTTCACAAAATTTTTCTGAAGATGTTCCACTTCTATCATTGCCATATCTATCTCCCTATCGCAAGGAATAGCAACATTGTATTTTTGACTACAAATATTCTAAGTCCTTACTTTCTAAACTTTCTAATTGTTATTCTTACAGAAGGCTTTATACCAACCTATTATAGTCCAATAAAAAACGGAATGCAAGCGTTTGCCTACAGATTATGAAATTAGAGATTTCACTCTTAAAATGCTATTTTAAATCCAAAATTCTGGTTTAATAGTTTCCTTAAAACACCAAAAAGACCTGCCCGATGGGCAGGTTACGAGTTGTAAAAAGCAAACTATTTTGATCAATATGATTCACTATTTAATCAACGAACTAATCTTTCAAAATTCTTTTCACAATCCCATCTCTATCAATTAGAAAACAATCTGGAAAGGTCATATGCTCCCATTTTTCATAATCAAAACTGGAATCAAAGTGATGTAGTAGTATTCCTATCAAATTCCCGTGTGAACTAAGTAAAATCATTTTTTCTGAGTATCTCTCTTCCAATTCCATTAAAAAATTTAGTACTCTAGCTAGTGCGTCTTGATTTGATTCCCCTTCTAAAAGAGATTCACTAGGATTTTGCCATAAATATTTAATACTGTCTTCAAACTCAGAATCTTTTATAAAGGTTGAAGATAATTTTCGCTCTCGTAACCGATTATCAAGAACTATTTTATCAAATTGAATTGGCGAGCTATTAATCGTTTCAAATGCTCGTTTATAAGGACTAGAAAAATAATAATCAATATTAAAAGAATTCAAAAAATCTAACTGGTCAAGAGATGAGAATCCTTTTTCTGATAAAGTTCTATTGAAATCATCACTTGAAAATCTTGAATGAGCATGTCTAAGTAAAATATAAGAATTATTCATAAGTCATTACCTTTCAATTATTATCATCAGTCTCAATGGATTTTTAAGCCCTCAATTATTCTCTAAAAATTCTTTAATGCGAGAAACAATAGCATCGCTTTGATAATGATAGAGGTCGTGAGGCGCATCCATATAGACGACTTGAACATTAGACTGGTCGCTTGCAAATCTCTCTGCATAACGTTGCCACTCAGATTGGCTAAAACTAGTGCCTTGACCGTTAGACACCAATAGTAAGGTGGGAATTTTCGGATTGATGCTAGAGGGAACTTTCTTAGCATTTTCCTTTACCGTTTGAGATTCATGAAGCATGGCTTGTGACATCAACTGCTTATAAGCTAGAAGTTTATATTGTTTTCGTTCATTTTCGGTCAGAGTTTGATTTTTTATATAAAAAGACTCAGGGAAATAACGTAATAACCCAATCTTACTGCTCCAATATGCCACAGTGAGCAAGGCCTGATTATCCTTTAAATTCTCATAACTTGACGGCAGTGCCCAATCCAGACCAATCAAGGCTTTCACTTCATCAGGATACTTCTCCTGCCAAGCCAAACTCTCTAGACTAGCCATGGAATGAGACAGAATGACAAACGGCCCTGTGATATTTGCTTGCGAAAGAGCTTGGTGAGTCTCAGACAAAACCTCCATCACATCTCTTGAATGATTGCTATCATCACTATAACCATATCCTGCCCGCTCCACGATGACTACCTTATATCGTTTCGATAAGGATTCCGATACATTTTTAAAGTCCAATATGGGAGAAGCAATACCAGCACCTGAGAGAACTACTATAGTCTCAGGTCCATCCCCTTCAACGTAAATATTTATTTGATGTCCATTGACGAGAACTTGTTGTCCCATAGGTGTTAGTGAGGCTCGCTCCTTCTCTAAACTAATACAGTGAAAGATAAATGTCGTCCCTAAAAACAAAAGAATAAGACTAAGGAAGCCAAGAAACCATTTTTTCAGTATTTTCATAGCATTATTGTACAAAAAATAGAACCTTTTAGCAACTTAAGATTGGTTCTTCTACAGTATATTCGCTATATAGCCAGACACAAAAAAACCCACCCAATGGGCAGGTTTCTGTATTGTATTGTTCAGCTAGATTATGCTTTACCTTCTGAACCGAATACGTCGATACGTTCTTCAACTGATGCTTGGATAGCTTTACACCGTCAGCCAAGAATTTACGTGGGTCGAAGAGTTTCTTCTTGTCGTATTCTGCTTCGTTTGCTTCGTAGTCACGAGCAAATTTACGAGTTGCGTTAGCGAATGCAATTTGGCATTCAGTGTTAACGTTAACCTTCGCAACACCAAGTTTGATAGCTGCTTGGATTTGGTCATCAGGAATACCTGAACCACCGTGCAATACGATTGGGAAGCCTGGAAGAGCTTCTGTCAATTTCTTCAAGTGGTCAAGGTCAAGACCTTCCCAGTTTGCTGGGTATGGACCGTGGATGTTACCGATACCAGCTGCCAAGAAGTCGATACCAGTTGCAACCATTGCTTTAGCGTCTTCGATTGGAGCCAATTCACCTTTACCGATGATACCGTCTTCTTCACCACCGATAGTACCAACTTCAGCTTCTACTGAGATACCTTTAGCGTGTGCTTTTTCAACAACGTCTTTAGCCAATTTAAGGTTTTCTTCAACTGGAAGGTGTGAACCGTCAAACATGATTGAAGTGTAACCAACTTCGATACACTCAAGTGCATCTTCGTAGTGACCGTGGTCAAGATGGATAGCTACTGGTACAGTGATACCCATTGACTCAACAAGGTTAGCGATCAAGTTGCGAGCAACTTTGTAACCACCCATGTATTTAGCAGCACCCATTGAAGTTTGGATCAAAACTGGAGCTTTTTTAGCTTCTGCTGCACGCAAGATAGCTTGAGTCCACTCAAGGTTGTTTGTGTTAAATCCACCAACTGCATAACCGTTGTCACGAGCTGCTTGGACAAATTTTTCTGCTGAAACGATTGCCATTTGTCAGGCCTCCTATATATTTTTTGGGACATCCCATTTACATTGTTCATTTTATCACTTTTTGATAAAAAAAGCTAGTTTTTCCCATACTTTAGATTGAATTTCTTCCAATCCAATCAATGTAAACCCTTTCTTCTCCTTAGTCCTGAGTGACTTTGGGATAACGTATGAAGAAGGTCAATCGAGCATCCTGCATCTCAAAATGATAAGGTAATTTCTCGTGTTCTAATAAACTTTTGACCACAAAGAGTCCCATCCCCGAACCCTTGGCCTTACGACTAGCATTTTCAGAAAAAGACTGGGCCAGTTTTTCTTGTTCTTCAGGACTACAGCTATTCTCGATAAAGAGTTCTCCTTCTCTCTCGCCGATATGAACCAAACCACCTGGAGTGGAGTGCTTGATAGCATTGCTGATGAGATTCGATAATATCAGTTTCATGACAGATGGGTTTATGTAAGCCTGCTGATGGGTTAGGCTAATGTCTACCTGAAGTTCTCGCTCCTTGGCGAGCAAAGCATAATCCTTGACCAAACTTTGCGTCATCTGAAGGAGGTCAACCTCTTCTTTCTCGTCTCGCAATTCCTGCACAGAAGAGAGAGACAATATCTGGAGAACGTGGTGACTGAGGTCGTCCACAATCCTCAAGGCAACTCCAAGATAATGGTCTCTATCCTTATAACGACCGATATTTTCTTTCATATTTTCGATTAGGATTTTGAGACTAGCCAGAGGGGTTTTCAGTTCATGAGAAGCCCCTCGTAGGAACTCAACCTTCATCTTCTCCAGCTGGAGAATAGCTTCATTCTTGTCATGCAAGTCCGCAATGACAGTCAAGAGATGCTGGTAAAGGCTATTGATTTGTTCCTTGAGATCACCAATCTCATCCTTAGAATCCACGCGCAATCGCACTTGGGCATCCAAATCCATCATCCGACGGGTCACCCGCTTGATTTCCAAAATCGGGGCAACAATGGTACGAGCATAGATGTAGGCCACCAAGAGGGAAATCAGAAAGGATGCTAGCAAGGTATAAGGAAGAAATTGGAGACTGATCTGCTCTGCTTCCTTTTGCAAGTCCATGGACGCTAAACTGGAGAGTCATGGTGCTACCATCTTGCGTTTTCACCTCACGCTCCTCGATAAAGAGGGAAGTGGTCTGGCGATCCGTGTCCAGAGGAAGGTTGTCCTTGACTTCTAACTTGTCTTCGGTCATCTCTCCCTTGACAGCCCCTTTGATATCACTGCTCTGGGAATACAAGTCCAACACTTGCTCGATGCTTTGCCTATCTTTTCCGTCTAGGGATTGGGCAATGGCTGTCGCTTTCTGACCAATGGTTTCCTGACGATGACTCAGATAAGTTGACGGAAAGAGAAAATAAATAGCTAAATGAAGACAAATAACCAGAACACTAAAAATCGAGAAGGTATAGATAAATATCTTTGTAAATAAACCTGTTCGTTTCATTTTCGCTCCAATTTATAACCAACATTGCGCACTGTGAGGATACAATCCAAGTCTAGCTTTTTCCGCAGTTCCTTGATGTAAACATCAATGACACGGTCAAAGGGAACCTCATCTGTCACCTTCCAGACGGCATCAATAATCTGAGAGCGGGTCAAGACTCGTCCTTCATTTTTTACCAGATAGTCCAAAATTTCCAACTCTTTGGCATTAATGGCCACTTCTTGACCTGCGAGGCTTGCACTGTAACTCTCAAAGTCCACCTTGGTGTCCTTATAGGAGAAGACTCGTCCTGTATCGTAGTAGCGCTTGAAAATCGCGTCTACCCTCACTTTTAAGAGGGAGAGGGAGAAGGGTTTTTCCAGATAGCCGTCTGCTAGAGAAGCAAAGCACTCATCTTGTATTCTTCATCCTGAAAGGCTGTCAGCATCAAAACAGGAACCTGACTGGTCTTACGAATCTCCGCTAGGACTTCTAAACCATTGAGCTTGGGCATCTGGATATCCAGTAAAACTAGTGCTACTTCATAGCTGGAAAATTGTTCTAGGGCTTCCTCGCCGTCCGCAGCCTGAATGGTCTCATAACCACAATCTGTCAAATAGTCACTGATTCCCTCACGAATCATCTCTTCATCTTCTACAATTAAAATTTTCATAGAAAAACCTTTCACATTTCTTTAATTTTCTTTTAAATCATCCCTGTTTCATCCTGAAAGGAAAGGCTTTAGGGAGATGAAATAGATAAAAATGCTACCTATATTATACCCCATTTAGGGGAGAATAGGTAGCAAGTTTTTTATTCGCTATCGAGCAAGAGTTCTTTTGGTTGTTTTCTGAGGAGATTGCTTGAAGCAAGCGCCATAACGAGAACCACTAGAACCAAGGCAAGGACAAAGACGATGATAAAGTCTGATGTCTGAATGGAAATATCTAGGCTCGACAAGGTCTTGCTAAAGCCGTCTACTTCTGCACCACCACCAAGGTTAGAGGCTTGAGCAGCCTTGCTGGCTTGCTTGGCAACACCTGAAGTGACATTGGCAAGAACAGTATTTCCGATTGCTCGAGCTGTGTAGTTGGCTAGGAAGTAAGCCGAAACGAGAGCAGGGATGGCGATCAGGATAGATTCGGTGATGAATTGTCCCAAGATACTTGCCTGCTTGAGACCGATAGAGAGGAGAATTCCCACTTCCTTGCGACGGGCGTTGATCCAAAGGCTGAGCAAGAGTGCAAGGAGAAGAACTGAGAAGCTCAAGCTACCCCAGAAGAGGAGGTTGGCCATCTTGTACATACCAGAGATGGATTGCTCTAGAGCTGGGTAGTTAGATGAGCTCTTAACGAGTGTATAGCTCTTCCAGTTGATACCGCTGATGCCATTCAACTCTTTCATGACATCATCCAAGTTCTTGTCTGCTGTTACAAAGAAGGTTGCGTCCCCATAAATAGCTGTGTCTTCTGTGTATCCATAAAGTTTTGCAGCAGTGTGAATGTCTGTAATAGCTGTGTTTTCGTAGAGTTCTTGTGAGTAGGTTACTGCCGACTTATTGTGACCATCAAAAAGTCCCTTGATTGTCACTTCGACTGTTTCCTTGGCACCTTTTTCATTGTCTGCGTCATAGACATTGGAGTCCAGTTTAACCTTGTCCCCTACTTTCCAACCGTGTTTAGCTGCCAAGTCCTTGTGCATGAGGATCTTGTCTTTGTCGTCGTTGGTTAGGTGCTCACCTTCAACCAGCTTATATGAGCCAGAGACAAACTTATCTTCTTTTGAGGAGTCATTGACACCTGTAATCATCAAACTACTTCCAAACCGTTTGGCACGGTCTGCAGTGAGATTTTTCTTGGTTTCTGGCGTTTCGATAAGGTCATATCCAGTCAAATCTCCGATAGCATTGATACGTTTAACATAAGACTCGATGGCCTTGTTTTCGGTGATTTTTTTGATATCCTCACCCTTGATATTCCCAGAACCACGTGGCGTTCCTTGATTGACGCGACGATTGATTTGCATGGAGAAGCTATTGGTGATATTTTTAAAGGTCTCCTGAGAAGCCTTGGCTGTAGCTCCCTTGATCGACAAGCCGACCAAACTCAAGCTCGCCATGAGGAGAATAATCAGGAAGATAACAATCGATTTGAAAAACTTCCTTGTAACATAGGCAAATGCGTTGTGTAACATAGGTTCCCTTTCTAGATTTGATTTCATAATTCTATCAAAACAAGCTCATCTTATTTTGTAGTATTGCGAGTTTCAGTCAGTTTCTTATTCTTCAATTCAAGTGTAATATCTGACGCTTGCGCCACTTCTTTACTGTGCGTAACGACGATCACACATTTACCTGTTTCTCAGCAAGTGACTTGAGCAGTTCGATAATATCTCCAGCAGTTTTAGGGTCCAGATTTCCTGTTGGCTCATCAGCTAGAATAACTGGAGCTTCTGATACCAAACTGCGAGCAATAGCAACACGTTGCTGTTGACCACCTGATAACTGGAGAACGTTCCGCTTGATCTGACTTTCATCCAAACCAAGCTCAAGAAGTGTATCCTTGCTTGCTTTTTTGTTGACCAAGCGGATATTTTCCAGTGGAGAAAGATAATCTATCAAGTTATAATTTTGAAAGACCAGGGAAATATGGTGCATGCGATGGTAAGAATACCCCTTATTCCGAATGTCCTCTCCTTGGAAAAGGATAGAACCTTCAACAGGACTATCTAGACCAGCAAGGAGGGACAAGAGAGTGGATTTCCCTGCTCCTGACTCACCAATGATACTATAAATTTTCCGGGTTCAAAATTATACTTGATCTGATATAAAACTGCTTCTGCAGTGTTCTTATAACGGTAGGTAACATCTTGCAATTGTAATAAAGTCATGATTTCTCCTTCTTATACTCAATGAAAATCAAAGATTAAACTAGAAAGCTAACCGCAGGTTGCTCAAAGCACAGCTTTGAGGTTGCAGATAAGACTGACACGGTTTAAATTTGATTTTCGAAGAGTATTAACTAATAGATGATAAAATTTCTTTCGGCGATTTTCTAAATAGAAATACGAAACAAAGGGCTACAGACAAGCAACCAATCAGGAGCAGAAAGACATAGGATTCTGCAAAGGATAGGAGACTGGTTGATAGACCACTTGCTTTGGCTAGTGTGTCTTGTAAGGTTGCCTGATCTCCACTGGCTAGTACAGTTTGAAGTAGATAGGATGTGATGGCGTTTCCAGCGATAAAGGATGGAAGCAAAGCTCCGATTGATACCAAAACTACCTCTAAACAGAACTGGAGGAAGATCGAGCTCTTGCCTTTTCCAAGTGCCAGAAGAATCCCCACTTCGTAGACTCTTTCTCTCAACCAGAGAGACAAGACCAAAATTAGGGCTCCTGCTCCTGCTATCAACATCCCATAAAGGAAGATGGTCAGGAAGGTTTGGAAGGTTGCCACTGAGTCTTTGATTTGTTCAAAGGCCTTGTTTTCCTTCTCGACTTGGTAGCCTTGACTTTCCAAAGCCAAGTTTTCCACCTGCTTCATGAGTCCGTCCATTTCCTTAGGATTTTCTACATAGAAGCGCGCTGCACTGACCTGCGGTTCACTATTTCCCAGAAGGGTTTGGCTACTTTCATAGTCTGTAAAGACCTGGTTTTCACTGAAGTCGGAAGACAAGCCTGTGAACTTTTCTTGTTTTTTACCAGAAAAGATGCCGACAATTTCAAACTCTACTGTTTGCCCCTTTCCATCTTCGGACTGACCAGCATCCAAGCGAATCTTGTCGTGAAGCGAAAGACCATTCTTCTTGGCCAACTCTTCGTGGATAAGGATTTTCTTGGAATCCCCTTTTTGAAGGTGTCGCCCTTCTTTTATATTGAAAGCCGAACTGGTAAAAGTGACATCCTTGGATGAATCTTCAAGAGCCGTTAAGCTAACCAAGTTCTTGTCTGCAGCTGACAAATCATCACGTTCTACGCTCTGCTCACCACTCACCGCTTCCTTGTCTTTCAGTTTTGCGACCGTCTCAAGTTCAGGAGAGACATTTTCCAGTCCCTTAATCTTGCTCACGGATGCTAGGTCCGACAACTTGAAGGTCTGTCCATTTTCTATCTTTTTGATAGAAAAAGATGTGTTGAGTGATTTGTAAAGATTGCTTTCTACTGTTTTGTTGGACTTCATCAGAGTCAAACAGGCTGAAATTCCTGCTAAAAGGACAAATAAAATCAGAAATAAAATAAAACTTCTCAGTCGTTTTCTGCTGACATAAGCCCAAGCTCTTTGGATTGGATTCATTTGTCACCTCCATGTTTGTAAGACTATTATAAAAATCCAAATATGAAATGTTTATGAAATCAAAAAAATTTTTGATTTATTTTTTTGAAAAAAACAAAAAAAGCTAGCAAACGCTAACTTTTCTTCATATATAAGGATAAATAGTACCAATCAAAAATCTACTTCATTTTAAAAATGATAGTCACATCTTTCTGATTAGTATTTTTCCATTTCCTAAGTTCTTCATTTTCTGACTAGTGTTTGAGGATATTCTTGATAGAATGAAATAGTGAACTCAGTTTAAATGTTCTGATACAATGAACTGTTCTTGATGCCAATATTTTTCTATACACGAAACGTAGCCTCTAGTCTTCTTTGTAAAAACAAAAAGAGCTAGCCGAAGCTAACTCTTACCCTATGCGGAGAGAGGGACTTGAACCCTCACGACCTAAAGCGGTCACAGGATCCTTAGTCCTGCGCGTCTGCCAATTCCGCCATCCCCGCGTCGATTACTTTACTAGTATATCAACTTTCAAAATCTTTGTCAACACTTTTTTCAGATTTTTTTCATTTTTCCAACCGGCTTATAGTTCAATTTCAGCAAGGTTTTCATCCAGTAATTTTGCTCCCAGAGTGTTCTTAAAATGCCCAAGAGCAAACTGATGATTTTCTGGCCAAATAGAGGCAACTGCAGGCTTGACAATCTCGATTTGATAACCTAAATTATAGGCATCAATAGCCGTATGAAGAACACAAATATCTGTCAAAACACCTGTTAAGATAACAGTATCAACCCGACGTTCCCGCAAACGGATATCTAAGTCCGTTCCTGAAAAAGCTGAATAGTGACGTTTGTCCATCCAAAAGACGCGACTATCCGCCTCATGCTCAGCATAAAAGTCAGCTAGGGGTCCATAAAGGTTACGCCCACTAGTTCCGATGATGTTGTGTGGTGGAAAGAGCTTGCTTTCTGGGTGGAATGTATCCTTCTCTTCATGAGCATCAATGGTGAAAAAGACATAGTCTCCACGATCAAAAGCTAATCTGGTTACCTGATCAATGGCTTTTGATATTGCTTGAGCGGGTGCTCCAGCAGTTAGCTTTCCATGGTCTGCTACGAAATCCTCTGTATAGTCAATCGAGATTAAAGCCTTTGCCATTAGTAGTCCCTCTTTTTCACTTCCTCAAAAATATCACCAATTAGAACTTTGAGATAAGTCCCCTTCATTCCTAATGAACGACTCTCAATAATTCCCGCAGACTCCAATTTACGAAGCGCATTGACAATCACTGAGCGTGTAATGCCAATACGATCTGCAATAACTGATGCAGTCAGCTGCCCTTCATTTCCATCCAATTCAGCTAAAATAGCTGATACGGCACGAAGTTCTGAATAGGAAAGGGTGTTGACCGCCATGGTAACAGCCGTACGACGGCGAATATTTTTCTCATCTTCTTCACGTTGGAAGTTCAATAGTTGAATTCCCACAACCGTGCTCGCAATCTCGACAAGAATCAAATCTTCATCTTCAAATTTCTTATCATTTCGCCAAATAATCAAGGAACCCAAACGAATCCCTGATACATGAATCGGAGCGATGGTCGTCAACCCATCTGGAAAGTCCGCACGACTCTCTACAGGGAAAATGGTCAAATCATGTTCAACAGGAAGATTGGCTTCCGTATCATAGATCATGTTTGCCCCTTGTACATAGACGTCAGGGAAGGTTTTGGTTTGGAAGAATTGTTCTACACGGTCATTATTGGTCTTATAACGCATAAAGTAACCCAAGAGACGTCCCTTGTTATTTACAATACAAGCGTTACAGTCAATAATATCAGCTAACTGGCGTGTTATTGCATTGTAAGGAAGTTCATCTTGGAGTTGCTCCTCAGAGCGCTTTAGAATAGACGTGATTTTTCTTGTTTTTTCTAATAAATGTGCCATTTTTTACCTCGCATATAATCGCTTCCATTATAACATAGAAAAGTCTTTATTTCAATAATTATCTGAAAAATTGCTTATTTAATTGCAATTTTGAACAGCAAAAATATTTTTAGAAAAAAAGCGATTTTTTTATTGACATCCTATTTTATTTTTTTGATATTATAACATTATAAGAAGATGACATGATAAATCCCTTTCCGTTTCACCTATCCTTTACTATCACCATCTTCTTTTACTATCGGTCTCCTTATATATAAAAGCGATTCACATTGTGAATCGCTTTTTTCTATTTGTCTCCTTTGTTACGAATAACAAAGCCGGTTTTCTTTTCGCTTGAAGTGTTGCGAGGTTTTTTATTGTCTTTATTACGGTAACGTCTGTCTTTATCAAAACGGTCGTTTCCACGACTGCCTTTCTTGAACTCATCACGGCGACCATTGCCACGACGATCACGATCTCGACGGTCGTCTCCACGACGGCCTCCTCGACCTCCCTTACCTTTGCCACCAAAGCCATTACCTGATGGTTTAAATGGCAGTGGTTTTTCACGCGCAATCTCCACTTCAGGAAGGCTGTCTGGATCTTGGACTGTCAGACTCAAGATATACATAGCCAATTCTTCTGGACTAAATTCTGCAGCTAACTTACGAGCATCTTTAGCAAATTTCTCAAAGTTCCCACGAATGGATTCGTCTGCGAAGTCTCGTTCGATTTTCTTGAGCGCTACTTGTTTCTTAGCTTGGAAGGCTTCTTCTGCTGTCGCTGGTTTCAAGCCTTTCATGCGTTTCTTAGTCAAGGTTTCGATGATTTGAAGGTAGCCCATTTCATTTGGTGCTACGAAAGTAATAGATTGACCTGACTTACCAGCACGACCTGTACGACCGATACGGTGAACATAACTTTCAGGATCTTGTGGAATATCGTAGTTGTAGACATGGGTCACACCTGAGATATCCAAACCACGTGCTGCAACGTCTGTCGCAACTAGAACATCAAGATTCCCATTTTTGAAATCACGAAGGACACGAAGACGTTTGTTCTGGTCTAAGTCACCATGAATCCCTTCTGCACGGAAGCCACGGATTTTAAGTCCACGAGTCAATTCATCTACACGGCGTTTGGTACGACCAAATACGATAGCAAGCTCTGGTTGTTCCACATCCATAAGACGTGTCATGGTATCAAATTTCTCTTGTTCCTTGACACGGATATAGTACTGATCTACCAATTCTGTTGTCAATTCCTTGGCAGCAATCTTGACATGCTCAGGGTCTTTCATAAACTGAACACCGATACGTTTGATAGCATCTGGCATGGTTGCTGAAAAGAGCAAGGTTTGACGATTTTCAGGGACACGGGAAATGATGGCTTCAATGTCTTCAAGGAAGCCCATGTTGAGCATTTCGTCCGCTTCGTCAAGAATCAGAGTTTCAATATCTTGTAATTTCAAGGCCTTGCGTTTAATCAAGTCCAAGAGACGGCCTGGTGTTCCTACCACGATGTGGGCACCAGATTTAAGAGCTTTGATTTGTTTTTCAATGCTGGAACCACCGTAAACTGAGCGAACTTTCACTCCCTTGCTACGGCCAAAACGGAAGAGTTCCTCTTGACTTTGGACAGCGAGTTCACGAGTTGGAGCGATAACCAAGGCTTGGATGGTCGCTTCTTCTGTACGGATTTTTTCAAGGGTTGGCAAGCCAAAGGCTGCAGTTTTTCCTGTACCTGTCTGAGCTTGACCAATAACGTCTTTTCCTTCGAGAGCCAAGGGAATGGTCTGTTCTTGGATGGGACTGGCTTCTACAAATCCAGCTTTTTCAATCTCTGCTAGCAATTCAGCAGACAAGTTAAATTCATTAAATTTCACGTTATTCTTCTTTCTAAAGGTGGTGCGAAGCCACCCTATAGGGCTTTAGTTTATACTTTTCTTTTCATGACGTATCTTCTACAAAAAAGAGATACCGTGTTGCTTCTTTTCCACGAAAGAAAAGTACTGGTTTCTTTGCAACCTATCTAGTATAACACAAGAGAGAAGCAAAAGATAGCCCAATTTCTCTAGAAAATCATGTAAGCGATTTTCTAGCAGTAAAGTAGCCCGAAACTGGTTTTTCAAAGGATTTGAAGGGAGCATTTCAAACTCACTCCATTTCCCGTAGCAGAATTGTGCAAAAGTTTTTTTCTTGTGCTAGAATGAAATGCGAATAGGAGGACTATAAATGTTAACTTATGATTTAATCGTTATCGGATTTGGTAAGGCAGGGAAAACACTGGCTGGTAAACTAGCTTCAGCTGGTAAAAAAGTTGCCCTTATCGAACGTAGTAAGGCTATGTACGGCGGAACTTGTATCAACATTGGTTGTATCCCAACTAAAACTTTGCTAGTTGCTGCTGAGAAAGATTTGTCTTTTGAAGAAGTCATTGCTACCAAAAATACTATCATTAGTCGCCTCAATGGTAAAAACTATGCGACTGTTGCTGGTACAGGTGTGGATATCTTTGATGCGGAAGCTCACTTCCTTTCAAACAAAGTCATCGAAATCCAAGCTGGTGATGAAAAACAAGAACTGACTGCTGAAACTATCGTTATCAATACCGGTGCCGTTTCAAACGTCTTGCCAATCCCTGGACTTGCTACAAGTAAGAATGTCTTTGACTCGACTGGTATTCAAAACTTGGACAAATTGCCTGAAAAACTTGGTGTCCTTGGTGGCGGAAATATCGGTCTTGAATTTGCAGGACTCTACAACAAACTTGGAAGCAAGGTTACAGTCCTAGATGCCTTGGATACTTTCCTTCCTCGTGCAGAACCATCCATCGCAGCTCTTGCTAAACAATACATGGAAGAAGACGGTATTGAATTGCTTCAAAACATCCGTACTACTGAAATCAAAAACGACGGTGACCAAGTCCTTGTCGTAACTGAAAACGAAACGTACCGTTTCGATGCCCTTCTCTACGCAACCGGACGTAAACCAAACGTTGAACCACTTCAACTTGAGAATACCGATATTGAACTAACAGAGCGTGGTGCTATCAAAGTAGACAAACATTGTCAAACAAACGTTCCTGGTGTCTTTGCAGTCGGAGACGTCAACGGTGGACCTCAATTTACCTACATTTCACTTGATGACTTCCGCGTTGTCTACAGCTACCTTGCTGGAGATGGTAGCTACACTCTTGAAGACCGTCTCAATGTACCAAACACCATGTTCATCACACCTGCACTTTCTCAAGTTGGCTTGACTGAAAGCCAAGCAGCAGATTTGAAACTTCCATATGCAGTGAAGGAAATCCTTGTTGCAGCAATGCCTCGTGGTCACGTAAATGGAGACCTTCGCGGAGCCTTCAAAGCTGTTGTCAATACTGAAACAAAAGAAATTCTTGGAGCAACTATCTTCTCAGAAGGTTCTCAAGAAATCATCAACATCATCACTGTTGCCATGGACAACAAAATCCCTTATACTTACTTCACAAAACAAATCTTCACTCACCCAACTTTGGCTGAGAACTTGAATGACTTGTTTGCGATTTAAGTTGAGACTGATTTGTTAGCTAACAGCCCTCTTTGGGCTGTTTTTGTTTCTGCGAAATCTCAAAACTGTCTTTTCCCTCTTTTATGATATAATAGAAACATGAAATTAAAAACTACTTTGGGCCTCCTTGCTGGGCGTTCTTCTCACTTCATCTTGAGCCGTCTTGGCCGTGGAAGCACGCTCCCAGGAAAACTCGCCCTTCAATTTGATAAAGATATTTTACAAAATTTAGCTAAGAACTACGAGATTGTCGTGGTCACTGGAACCAATGGAAAAACCCTGACAACTGCCCTCACTGTCGGCATTTTAAAAGAGGTCTATGGTCAGGTTCTGACCAATCCTAGCGGTGCCAATATGATTACAGGGATTACAACAACCTTCCTAACAGCCAAATCTTCTAAAACTGGGAAAAACATTGCCGTCCTCGAAATCGACGAAGCCAGTCTTTCTCGTATCTGTGACTATATCCAGCCTAGCCTTTTTGTCATCACTAACATTTTCCGTGACCAGATGGACCGCTACGGTGAGATTTACACAACTTATAACATGATTTTGGATGCCATCCGTAAGGTGCCTACGGCTACTGTTCTCCTCAATGGTGACAGTCCGCTTTTCTACAAGCCAGCTATTCCAAATCCTGTAGAGTATTTTGGTTTTGACTTGGAAAAAGGGCCAGCCCAACTGGCTCACTACAATACCGAAGGAATCCTCTGCCCTGACTGTCAAGGCATCCTCAAATATGAGCACAATACCTATGCCAACTTGGGTGCCTATATCTGTGAAATTGTGGTTGCAAACGACCTGACTTGGACTACCGTCTGACAGACTTGGTTGAGTTGACCAACAATCGCTCTCGTTTTGTCATTGACGGACAAGAATACGGAATCCAAATCGGTGGACTTTACAACATCTACAATGCCCTTGCTGCGGTTGCTATTGCCCGTTTCCTCGGTGCCGATTCACAACTCATCAAGCAGGGATTTGATAAGAGTCGTGCTGTCTTTGGACGCCAGGAGACCTTCCATATCGGTGATAAAGAATGTACCCTCGTCTTGATTAAAAATCCTGTTGGCGCTACCCAAGCTATCGAGATGATCAAACTAGCTCCTTATCCATTTAGTTTATCTGTTCTCCTCAATGCCAACTATGCTGATGGGATTGATACTAGCTGGATCTGGGATGCGGACTTTGAACAAATCACTGACATGGACATTCCTGAAATCAACGCTGGTGGTGTTCGTCATTCTGAAATTGCACGCCGTCTTCGAGTGACTGGCTACCCAGCTGATAAATCACTGAAACAAGTAGTCTGGAACAAGTTCTCAAGACCATTGAGAACCAAGATTGTAAGCATGCCTATATCCTAGCAACCTATACTGCTATGCTTGAATTCCGCGAACTGCTGGCTAGTCGTCAGATTGTTAGAAAGGAGATGAACTAATGGTTTATACTTCACTTTCCTCAAAAGCTGGCAACTACCCTTATCAGCTCAACATCGCCCACCTCTATGGAAACCTCATGAATACCTACGGGGACAATGGAAACATCCTCATGCTCAAGTATGTGGCTGAAAAACTGGGGGCACATGTGACGGTTGACATCGTTTCTCTCCATGATGACTTTGACGAAAATCACTACGATATCGCCTTTTTCGGTGGCGGCCAAGACTTTGAACAAAGCATCATCGCAGGCGACCTTCCTGCTAAAAAAGAGAGCATTGACAACTACATCCAAAACGACGGAGTGGTTCTCGCTATCTGCGGTGGTTTCCAACTATTGGGTCAATATTATGTTGAAGCTTCAGGGAAACGCATCGAAGGGCTAGGGGTCATGGGCCACTATACCCTCAACCAAACCAATAACCGCTTTATCGGTGACATCAAAATTCACAATGAAGATTTTGATGAAACCTACTATGGCTTTGAAAATCACCAGGGACGTACCTTCCTCTCAGATGACCAAAAACCGCTGGGACAGGTGGTCTATGGAAATGGAAATAACGAAGAAAAAATCGGCGAAGGGGTTCATTATAAGAATGTCTTTGGTTCCTACTTCCACGGACCTATCCTCTCTCGTAATGCCAATCTAGCTTATCGCCTGGTTACTACTGCCCTCCGGAAAAAATACGGTCAGGACATCCAACTCCCTGCTTATGAGGACATTCTCAGTCAAGAAATCGCTGAAGAATACAGCGACGTGAAAAGCAAGGCTGACTTTTCTTAAACTAAGGAAAATTAGATAAAAGAACTCCGCTATCTTGTCGGAGTTCTTTTTGCCTGTTCTTTTACCCTTCTCCCTTGCATTTTCTCTCATTTTTTGCCAAAATAGAGGGGTAGAAAGAAGGTAGCATATGTCTAAATTACAACAAATCGTAACATATCTTGAATCAGAAAAACTAGACGTCGCTGTCGTATCTGACCCCGTCACTATCAATTACCTCACTGGCTTTTACAGTGATCCCCATGAACGCCAAATGTTCCTCTTTGTTCTAGCAGATCAGGAACCTCTCCTCTTTGTCCCAGCCCTTGAAGTAGAACGTGCGAGTAGCACCGTTTCCTTCCCAGTTGTGGGCTATGTGGATTCTGAAAATCCATGGCAAAAAATCAAAAACGCTCTTCCACAGCTTGACTTCAAACGTGTCGCTGTTGAGTTTGACAATCTCATCTTGACCAAATACCATGGTTTGAAAACAGTTTTTGAAACTGCTGAGTTTGAAAACCTCACTCCTCGCATCCAACGCATGCGCCTCATCAAATCAGCTGACGAAGTGCAAAAAATGATGGTTGCAGGTATCTATGCTGATAAGGCTGTTCATGTTGGTTTTGACAATATTTCTCTTGATAAGACAGAGACAGATATCATTGCCCAAATCGACTTTGCCATGAAACGTGAAGGCTATGAAATGAGTTTTGATACCATGGTCTTGACTGGCGATAACGCTGCAAATCCGCACGGAATTCCTGGTGCAAACAAGGTCGAAAAAGACGCCCTTCTCCTCTTTGACCTCGGTGTCATGGTCAATGGCTACGCATCAGATATGACTCGTACGGTCGCTGTCGGTAAACCAGATCAATTCAAAAAAGATATCTACAACTTGACTCTGGAAGCCCAACAAGCTGCTCTTGACTTTATCAAGCCAGGTGTGACTGCACATGAAGTTGATCGCGCTGCTCGCGAAGTCATTGAAAAAGCTGGTTACGGAGAGTACTTCAACCACCGTCTCGGTCACGGTATCGGTATGGATGTCCACGAATTCCCTTCTATCATGGAAGGAAACGACATGGTCATCGAAGAAGGCATGTGCTTCTCTGTTGAACCAGGTATCTATATCCCTGGTAAAGTCGGCGTTCGTATCGAAGACTGTGGTGTTGTTACCAAGGATGGCTTTGACCTCTTTACAAGCACCAGCAAAGATTTGCTTTATTTTGATTAAACCTAGATAAGCCAAAAGTCAGCTATTGAAGCTGACTTTTTTATTTTATCTTCTTGACACTCTGAAAGACTACAAATCCCACAACCATTCCCAAGGTATTTTGTAGGAAGTTTGGAAGGATTTCTGGCAAGGCTGCTGACCAGCCATTCATTAGAGTTGAGCCCAGAGCGTAGCCACTTACCATGACGATAGTAGCCAAGACAAGGCCTAGCCATTGCCATTTCCCTTTAAAACCTGCAAAAAATCCTTGCAAGCCATGGTTTACCAAGCTAAAGAACATCCACTGTGGAAAGCCTGATAAAAGGTCAAGCAGAAAAGCTGCTAGTCCTCCAACGACGGCCCCTTCTTTACTGCCAAAGTAAAAGGCAGTAAAGAAAATACCTGCATCCAAGAGAGTCAATATTCCTGTTGGCGTTCCAATTTTCAAGTAATAACCTAGAACCACAGAAAGGGCGGTTAAGAGGGATACAAGGGCGATTTTAGTTGTTTTGGTTTGCTTCATATTGTCTTACTCCATATTGATCTGCTTGTGCAATAGCACGGTAAACGAAAGCTTTCGAGCTCTCTACTGCTGGTAAAAGTTCATCCCCTTTAACCAAGTGACTGGCGATGCTTGAGGCAAAGGTACATCCTGCACCCGCATTTTGGCCTTGAATGACTGGGTTTTCTAGAACAGTGAAAGTTTGTCCATCATAAAAGACATCCACTGCCTTGTCCTGACTGAGGCGATTGCCTCCCTTGATAATAACTGCTGGCGCTCCTAAATCATGCAATTTCTGCGCTACAGCTTTCATGTCTTCCAATGTTTTAATTTCCTGACCAGCCAATAATTCTGCTTCAGGAAGATTTGGCGTAATCACACTGACATGAGGGAAAAAGCGAATCAACTCTTGACAGAGTTCACTAACAGCTACATCGTGCGTTTCCTTGCAGACCAAAACGGGGTCCAATACCACAGGCACTCCTGGACGTTGCTTGATAAAGTCCAAGGCCTTCTCAGCCACACTGACAGTAGGAAGAAGGCCAATCTTAATTCCTGCAAACTCGACATCACGTAAGCTATCCAATTCATGTTGAAAAATGGCATCGTCAGTTGGAAAGACTTCAAAGCCCTTTTCGGTCAAGGCCGTCAAACAAGTCACTGCTACAAAGCCATGCAGACCATTTAAGGTATAGGTAGCCAAATCAGCTGATAAACCACCACCACTAAAAATATCATTCCCAGAAAGGGCTAAAATACGATTATTCTTCATAACGAATCTCCTTTAAATACAAGCCATTCGGTGCAGCCGTTGGACCTGCAAGTTTTCTGTCCTTCTTCTCCAAAATCAAGTCAATCTGCTCAACTGGCATTCGATTATTTCCTATTTTGAGCAGCGTCCCCACCATATTGCGAATCTGCTTATACAAGAAACCATTTCCTGAAAAGGTAAAGGTCAAAAATTGGCCTGTCTCATCAACACTAAGGCTGGCTTCTGTAATAGTCCGAACCTTGTCCTCTACACTGGTTCCAGATGCTGTAAACCCAGTAAATCATGGGTTCCTTCTAATTTCTTGGCAGCTATCTGCATTCGCTCCACATCGAGGGGATAGGGAAAGTGAGTAGCATAGTGACGGCGCATCGGATTTTTAGGACGCCCCCTATCCACGATAAACTCATATGTCTTGCTATGTTTTGCATAACGACAATGAAAATCATCCGCCACAATCTCAATCGAAATCACATCGATATCTTCTGGTGACTGGGTATCCAGAGCAAAACGGAGTTTTTCCACATCCATCTGATAGGGCAGATCAAAATGAATAACCTGTCCCAGAGCATGGACCCCACTATCCGTCCTACCAGCACCATGAACAGTGATGGCTTGCCCCTTATTGAGTCTCATTAAGGTTTTTTCGATTTCCTCTTGAACGCTCCGCGCATGAGGCTGGCGCTGAAAACCAGAAAAGGCATAACCATCATAGGAAATGATTGCTTTATATCTTGTCATAACTTCTATTTTATCAGGAAATAAAAGTGTAAACAAGTTTAAAAACCAATAATTGTCTGGGTACAAAATTCCCAAAAAGAAAAACTTAGGAAACCAATCCTAAGCTCTCTTTTGAAGTGCGTACATAACAAAGATAGAAGTGACAATCAACCAACATCCTAAAATGGTGAAGACCAACATACCGTTTTGAGTCACCAAGCCAATCGCACCAAGAATAAAAGGTGTCGTAAAGGCCCCAAAGCTACATCCTAGCACTGCAAAAGATGTTGCCTGATTAAGGAGCTTGGCTGGTATTCTTTCAGAAAGAAGCTGAAAGACAGTGGTCAAGGCCACACTGTAGGAAAAACCTGCCACAACACTTCCAACTACCATCACACCCAATGACGGAGATAAGGCAATCACAATCTGCCCCAATCCAAAGGTGATACCTGACCAAAGGAGCAACCTTTCTTTAAACAGAGAGATAAAGAAAGAAAAACTCACACCTGCCAAGATACCAATCAACTGCATGATACTTAAAACCAAACTCGATAACTGGGCATCCCCTAGACCTCTTTCCACCATCAGACTAGGAATACGAATCGTGATAGCTGTATTGGTGCAGACAACAACTGCTGCTTCGACAGCCAATAGAAAAATTAGGCCTTTCATCTGTCCTGTCAAACGAGTCGTTTCGGTCTCTTTTTTCTTTGTTTCTTTCTTTTCTTTCCCATAAGGGACAAAGAGCAGATAAAGGATCAATACTAAAAATCCCGCACTGTAGGCCAAGAAGGTCACTGTCCATCCCAAGGATAAGAGTTGACCGACCACTAGAGTCAAAATCGATGCCCCGACAACTTCAGCTGATCCGCGAAGACCCAACATCTGGATCCGTGTCTTTCCATGATAGCGTTCACTGATGATGGAAATGGCCTTAGCATTGATCATCCCAACACCCAAGCCAAATAAAATCCGCATCGCAAAGACAAAGTTGTACTCCTGATACCAGAAAGGGGCTGTCCCACCGATAGAAAGGATGAGAAGTCCCAGACTAATCTGAAGTCTCTCAGGAAACAACCGCTCCAAAAACCCATTTAAACCAGCATGATCATAATTCCAAAAGAAGGAAGACTGACCAGGAGCTCGATTTGTTCTTTGGGATAGCCTTGATAGTAGTCAAACATGGCTGGCAGAGCACTTGAGATGGAGAAGGAGGTAATCAAAACGAGGGAGAGGGCCAAAATACTAGCCCGTTCTAAATATTGTTTCATGAATTTTCTTTCTGTATATTTCTCACTGTTTATCCTTTTAAAAGGAAGATGGCAAGAAAAGAAGGAGCCCGATTGAACTAGAGACTCCGTCCTAACTTTCCTAATAGGAAGACTATTTTCGCTTGATTTGCTTGATCAGATAGAAGATGAAGCCTGCAACCATATACGCTGCAAAAATGATCAAACACCATTTGATAACCACGTCCCAACCCTTGTTCACATTTAAAAAGAAATATGGGAAGGGATTGTCCTTGGAATTCGGAATATTGAGTTTTAAGACCAGGCCGTTAAACAAGGCAAAAATCATATAAACCAAGGGCAAGATGGTCCATAAGACTGGATCCCAGATCTTGTATTCCCCACGTTTATCAAAGAAGAGGGTGTCTGCTAAAAACCAGAGTGGAACGATATAATGGCAAAGGAAATTTTCCACACGGTAAAAGTCTGTCGCAATCGGAGCAAGCATAAAATGGTAAATCACACAGGTAATCATGATACTCATGGTAACACCACCCTTGAGACGAAGCAAGGTCGGACTTTGCCAATTTTCACCTGAACGGCTCATCACACGGAGCAGATAACCCGTGAAAATCGTTACCAAAAGATTGGACAACACTGTGTAGTAAAGGAGCATACCAAAACCACCGTGCTTGGTAATCTCTAGATAAACTCCTGTAAATGCCGCTAAAAACAAGAGCACACGACTATAAAAGATAAATTTATAATTCAGTTTCATGGCTAGATTTTCTTAACAAATTCTGACTTGAGTTTCATAGCTCCAAAACCATCAATCTTACAGTCGATGTTGTGGTCACCTTCTACGATACGGATATTTTTAACGCGAGTTCCTTGTTTCAAATCCTTTGGCGCACCTTTTACTTTCAAATCCTTGATAAGGGTTACAGTATCGCCGTCAGCCAATTTATTTCCATTGGCATCGATAGCAACAACACCTTCTTCTACTTCTGCAACTTCTGCAGGGTTCCACTCATAGGCACACTCTGGGCAGACCAAGAGACTTCCATCTTCGTAGACATATTCTGAATTACATTTTGGGCAATTTGGTAAGTTGTTCATAAGTCCTCCTTAAACTAACAATTATTCTTTAAAATTCATATGTTATTGAACAGCAACTATTATACCGTAAAATCCTACTTTTGACAATGTTTCCTAAGTCTAGCAGACAAAAAAATCATGCAACTGTTTACAGTTACATGACTTTTAAAAGATGATTGGTCATGAGCACTTATCAAGCACCTTATGATAAAAGGGGTAGCAACTATATTTTACAAACCAGGAGCTTGTCCAAGTTCTGCTGCAAGCATCCAAACTGTTTTCTCAAGTTCAGCCTTAGCACCAACAAAGATATCGTTTGTAACATCATCTCCTTCTTCATCAGTCACATCCAAAGCTTTTTGGAAAAGAGTGATGAGGTAGCGATAAATCGCTAGAACACGTTCCAAGCTTTCTTCAACGTTACGGAATTCTCCTTCTTCTTCTTCGATTTCACTGTGTTGAAGGAATTCTGTCAAAGTTGAGTAAGGTTTACCGCCAAGGGTGATCAAACGTTCGCTGATTTCGTCAAGATAGCCATCAAGGCTGTCCATGTATTCATCCATTTTTGGATGCCATACGAGGAAACCACGACCACGCATATACCAGTGAACTTGGTGAAGGGCAATGTGAGCCACATACAAGTCCGCTACTGCTTGGTTCAATACTTCCTTTGTTTTTGCCAATGCTACTGGCGCTGTTTTAGATAATGTTGTTACGTCTTTTACTGCTTCTTTTTTCAATTCAACCATGTTGATCACCTCATAATATTATTTTTGCAACCATATTTATTGATTACTATCTCAGTATACTACTCCTAGTAGACAAAAGCAAGAAAATTAACCCATATTAAAAAAGTTGTAATAGACTGATAATTTAAGAAAAATATATGACCTCTATAAAAAAAGACAGTCTTAGAAGACTGTCTGGAATAACTGAGATTATTTTACAAAATCAAGCAATGCCAAGAAGCTTTCAGCTTCAAGTGACGCACCACCAACAAGGGCACCGTCAACGTCTGGGCAAGCCATGTATGAAGCAACGTTTTCAGGTTTAACAGAACCACCGTATTGAACACGAACTTTGTCCGCAACTTCTTGACCAAAGTCAGCAGCTACAACATCACGAACGACTTTACACATTTTTTGTGCATCGTCTTGTGAAGCTGATTTACCAGTACCGATAGCCCAGATTGGCTCATAAGCGATAACTGATGCAGCAACTTGTTCAGCTGTCAATCCAGCCAATGCAGCGAGATACTTGAGCACCTACGAATTCAGCGACTTTTACCAGCTTCGTAAGTTTCAAGTGACTCACCACAACAGATGATTGGAAGCATACCGTTTGCAAAGATTGCTTTTGCTTTTTTGTTGATATCTTCGTCAGTTTCATGGAAGTAGTCACGACGCTCTGAGTGACCGATCACAACGTAGTCAGTACCGATTTCTTTCAAAACTTGTGGGCTAGTTTCACCAGTGAAAGCACCTGCATTTTCAAAGTAGCAGTTTTGAGCAGCAACTTTAAGGTTTGAACCTTTAGCAGCAGCAAGAACAGCTGTCAAATCAACTGCAGGAGCTGCGATACCTGCTTCAACAAGGTCTGATGAAGGAAGTTTTGATGCAACGGCTTCAACGAAAGCTTTTGCTTCTTCTGGATTTTTGTTCATTTTCCAGTTACCAGCGATAAATGGTTTACGTGACATTTCACATACCTCTTTTTTCATTTTATTCACTAATATTCTATCATATTTATAAGGAGCTTGCAAACCTTACTCTAATTTTCAAGATTTTTCAAGCGACTAATTTTGCCACAAATTCATAGCATCGAGGAAATCAGCCGAAGCCTGAACTTGTTTGGGATTGTTAGCCTCTCGCTCTGCTCGTTTGGCCTCTACCTGAGCCACAGATTGAATGCCTTCATGGCGCCAGTTTCGTAGGATTGCCTGAATATATTTCCAGTTTGGTTTGCCATTTAGAACGGCCTCTCGGAGAGCTTCCTTGATCAAATCCACCTTAATCCCATCGTCTTTGACTGTCTTAGAAAGATCTTCGATTTCAAACGGCGTCAGCAAACGTCCCAATTCCTGCTGAAAAGTTTCAACCAGATCCTTCAACTGATTCTGCGGGTTTGGGGCAGTTGTAGCTGGAGCTTGGGTATCTAGCAAGCTATCCAAGCGTTCAAAAGCCAAACTAGCATCAAAAATCAGCTCAATTTCCCCATTTAGTTCAATGGTCCGATATTGTAGCAAACCATTTTCAGTCAAATTCGAAATGGATTGGTTGACATCTGCCACCTCTTTCCCAATGATTTCAGCAATCTGACTAGGCGAAACATCTCCTAGTGCTGTGGTATTTTGTAAATAGAAAAATTGCCAGACGAGAAAATCTTCGCTGGAAGGAAAGAGTTCCTTAAAATGCAAGAGCAGGGCACTTGGCAAAACCAAGTTCCCTGATTTAAAAGCGTCAAAATATGTCATAATTCCTCTTATAGATATCCAAATGCAGCCGCATCATCCTCTACCTTTCTCCAGTCAAAAGGGGTTTCTTGATAAACTGCATAGTTTACCCAATTGCTGAAAAAGAGGGCAGCTGATGAAGACCAACAAAGACAGGGCGTCTCATTTACATCATCATTTTTAAAGTAGTTCTCTGGGATATGAGGGTCGAGTCCCGCCTCATAATCACGAAAATACTCTCTTGCCAAAGTGTCACGATCGTACTCCAAATGACCAAAACTATAAATCTCACGCAAATCTCGACTAGCTAGGATAGAAACCCCAACCTCAGGACCTTCTGACAGAATCTCCAGATTGGTCTTGTTTAAGATTTCTTCTTTTAAAATCTCAGTATGACGAGAATGAGGAGCTACATAGCGATCATCAAAACCTCTAAAAAGAAGGTGCCCTTCTTTCAAGGTGTCCTGTGGATAAATTCCTGATAGTTTCCGATCCATCTGGTGCTTTTCAACGCCATAGCGAACATATAGACCTGCTTGAGCTCCCCAACAGATATGGAGGGTTGAAAAAACATGCGTCTTGGACCATTCGATGACCTGCTTGAATTCCTCCCAGTAGTCCACCTCTTCAAAAGGCAAATGCTCGACTGGTGCTCCTGTGATAATCATTCCATCAAAAAAGTCATCCTTAACCTCTGGAAAGGTCTTATAGAAGGTTTCCATATGTTCGGCACGAGTTGTCTTGGAACGATGTGTTTCCATATATAAGAAATCAATATCTAATTGCAAAGGGGTATTAGCCAAATGCCGTAAGAGTTGCGTTTCTGTTACCATCTTTTGAGGCATGAGATTTAAAATCAAAATCTTCAAGGGGCGAATATCCTGATGAGCAGCCCGTTGGTCGTCCATAACAAAGATATTTTCTGTCCTTAAAATCTCCACAGCTGGTAATTTTTTATCAATTCGAATCGGCATAACCTTCTCCTAACTGTACTCTTTTAGAAATAATTGAATGTGTTTGAAGTCAAATCTCAAACACTTAGTCCTTTTATTATACTGCAAGAAGATATAGTTTTCAATTATAGTTTTTCTCTAACTAGCTATAGTTTGTTTATATAGCAGATGAAGAGAAAACAGCCCCAAGGACTGTTTTTCATTAATAATGCATAAGTACCTTGTAATCGTAATCTCCGATTTTTTCACGGCCTTTAAGCTCATCCAACTCAATCAAGAAGGCACAACCGGCTACAACTCCACCAAGTCTTTCAATCATCTCAATGGTTGCTTTGACAGTTCCACCTGTTGCCAAAAGATCATCTACGATGAGAACACGTTGACCTGGCTTAATCGCATCAGCATGCATGGTCAAGGTATCAATACCGTACTCTTTCTCATAGTCAGCAGAAATGACTTCACGTGGCAATTTCCCTGGTTTACGAACAGGTGCAAAGCCAATTCCCAACTCAAAAGCAACTGGGCAGCCCACGATAAAGCCGCGAGCCTCTGGGCCCACGATCATGTCGATCTTCTTATCGGTTGCATACTGAACAATTTCACGAACAGCGTAGCTATAAGCATTTCCATCTGCCATCAAAGGGCTGATATCACGGAAGGTAATACCTTCCTTAGGATAATTTTCAATCGTTGCGATATAATCTTTTAAATTCATCTTTTTCTTTCTTTCAAAGTTTTTTACTCTCTATTATACCACATTTTCTGTGAAAGAAGAAGAGGAAAAGCACTATTCTATTGCCCCATCAGGCTATTAATAGAGTTATTTCCCCTGGAATGAACTTATCATCAAAAAAACGAGCACATTCGTACTCGTTCTCTGATATAAACTACTGATTAAAGTGAGTTTACGTCAACCTTGATACCAACACCTTGAGTAGTTGTGATTGTCAAGTTTGTTACGTAAGTTCCTTTAGCTGTAGCTGGTTTTGCTTTTTGGATTGTTTCGTTGAAAGCTTTGAAGTTTTCAACCAATTTTTCAGCTTCAAATGATACTTTACCGATGATTGCTTGAACGTTACCTGCACGGTCAGCACGGTAAGTAATTTTACCACCTTTAGACTCTTCAACTGCTTTAGCAACATCCATTGTTACAGTACCAGTTTTAGGGTTTGGCATCAAGTTACGTGGTCCAAGGACACGTCCAAGACGTCCAACAAGAGCCATCATGTCAGGTGTAGCGATAACTACGTCGAAATCCAACCAACCGTCGTTGATCTTCGCAACAAGGTCATCTTCACCAACAAAGTCTGCACCAGCAGCTTTTGCTTCTTCAGCTTTTGCACCACGTGCGAAAACAAGAACGCGTGAAGTTTTACCAGTACCGTTTGGCAATACCATTGCTCCACGGATTTGTTGGTCAGCTTTTTTAACGTCGATGTTCAAGTTGTAAGCAACTTCTACAGTTGCGTCAAATTTTGCAAAGTTAGTTTCTTTTGCAAGTGCTACAGCTTCTTCTACACTGTATGCTTTTGTGCTGTCGATTTTCTCAAGAGCAGCACGAAGTTGTTTGCTTTTTTTAGCCATTTTCTATTCTCCTTGTAAGTGGTTCAATCGATTTTCATCTCCCACGTCACTTCTCGAAATGATGAAGTCTTGCGGGTATTCAGTCTATTAATTTTCTTTTTCCACTTCATTAAGTTCCTTTGCCGTACTCAAGTACAAGCATCAGTCACTTGCCTAGTATGAAAATCAACTAATAGACTGCTGTGAGATTTTCTACTGTGTTATTGATTAGTCAACAACAGTGAATCCCATAGAACGAGCAGTACCTTCGATCATACGCATTGCAGACTCAATGTTTGCTGCGTTCAAATCTGGCATCTTAGTTTCTGCAATTTCTTGTACTTGTGCACGAGTAACTGTAGCAACTTTAGTTTTGTTAGGTGTACCTGATCCTTTTTCAACACCTGCAGCTTTTTTCAAAAGAACAGCAGCTGGTGGTGTTTTTGTAACGAAAGTAAATGATTTATCTTCGTATACTGAGATAACAACTGGAATGATCATACCAGCTTGGTCAGCTGTACGAGCGTTGAACTCTTTTGTGAATCCCATGATGTTGATACCAGCTTGACCAAGGGCAGGTCCAACTGGTGGAGCTGGTGTAGCTTTACCAGCAGGGATTTGCAATTTTACAAGTTTTTCGACTTTTTTAGCCATTTTTAAATCCTCCTTTGTGGTTTTGGCGGTAATTAGAGATTTTTACCTCCCACAAGTATGCTTTACACATACCTTTCCATTATACACTATTTATCTAAAAATGCAAGAGAAAAATTACTTTTTTAATCGACGTAATCGCCGCCTTCAAAGCCATAGTACTCTTCCAAACTGAGACCACTTGCAGCAATTTCTTTGGCTTCTTTTCCGACGTAGCGAAGATGCCATTCTTCCGCCATGTAGCCAGTCTCTTTTTCCTTGCCTTTGAGATAGCGAACAACAAAGCCATAGTCAGCCGCATGATCCAAGAGCCACTGGGCAGCCTTTTCTTCAGTAACTAAATCACCATCTGTCCCAATAAGGTCAAAAGCAAGACCCGTCTGGTGTTCACTGTAACCTGGGCGTGCTGAGTAGCGATCTGCTGCTTCCTTCCCGTCTTGATTGACATAGTCTTGATAAAGTTTGGTTTGAGTTTCATAACTTCTAAAACCACTGTAGTGATCGCTGATTGGGTAGCCAGCTGCTTGCATTGCTGAAATGAGCTTCAGCAACTCTGCTTTAGCTGTTGGATTTTCTCCTGGATTATAGTCTTTTGACAAAGGATAGTGCTTATTAGCTATGACGATTTCATCGTACTTCCCTTGAATACTATAGTAGTCTCCCTTATTGACAACTTCTGCCTTCTTCTGACTAGAGGCTTGAGATTTGCTCCCTACAGTTCCTTCAGGTTGACTAGTTTGTTCCGTTTTTTGAGTGTTTTCTTCATTTTTAGGTTTTTCTTGAGAACATGCTGCTAGGGTTACTGCCAGCAAACCAGATAAAACGATGTATCTTTTTTTCATTTTTTCTTCCTCTCTTATACCAAGTGCTTCTCTAATTCATCGGATAAGGCTTTAATCATTTGTTCCAACTCATGGGATTTCACTTGGCAATCTTCTGCCGCCATTTCTTCCCATGGCACCCACCAGACTGGACCACGGCCATTCAATCCATGCCCCTTCATATCACCTGATCGTCTTGGAAAGAGGTGCCAGTGAGCGTGGGCATCTCCATTTCCTAGGAGTTCAATATTCATCTTTTCAGCTTGAAACGTTTTGGCGACAGCTTCTTGGACCATACTCATTTCCTCTAGAAAACGAAGTTTTACAGAAGTCTCCATATGGTGGAGTTCTGTGACATGCTCTTTTGCTAAAAACAAGGTATAGCCCTTAAAGTATTGGTGGTCTCCAATAACAACATAGCCTGTTTCTAGTTCTTTTACAAAGTAGGGATTTTCCCCTGCCTTGATCCATTCAATTCTTTGACAAATCAAGCACATATTAGTCTACCAATGCACTCTTAAGATAGGCATCAACCATACGCTCCGTCGCTACTACTGAATCAATGTGGGTTCGTTCGTAAGAGTGACTGGACTCAATACCAGCTCCAAGGAGGGCATGTTTGACCTCTGCTCCTGCTGACATAGCCGCTGAAGCATCCGAACCGTAAAATGGATAAATGTCGAGCTTAAATGGAATATCTTGCTCTTTCGCCAAAGCTACCAAGTGTTGACGGAAGTCATAGTGATAGGGACCCGAAGCGTCCTTGACACAGATAGACACTGTATACTCATCCGTCTGCTGGTCATCGCCCATAGCTCCCATATCCACAGCTAGATATTCCACTACTTGAGCTGGAATATTGGAGTTAGCACCATGGCCCACCTCTTCGAAGACTGAAAAAGCAAAATGAGTTGTTACTGGCAATTCAATCCCCTCTTCCTTATAAACACGAAGAAGATTGAGCAAAATTGCTGCGCTGACCTTGTCATCCAAGTGGCGAGACTTGATAAAACCCGTTTCCGTCACAACTGTTCGCGGATCAAAACTAATAAAGTCACCGACCTCAATACCCAAGGCGCCCGTTTCCTTTTCATTGGTCACTTTTTCGTCCAAACGCACTTCCATATTGTCCTGTGTGCGTTCAGCAGTTCCTGCATCTTTGTAGACATGGCAAGAAGTCTGGTGGATGAGGATGGTTCCAGATACCGTTTTACCTGTGCTAGCCACATGAACGGTACAGTTTTCTCCCTCAATCATGTTCCAAGGGAAACCACCGATACGATCTAATTTGAGACGACCATCTGATTTGACAGCACGGACAATAGCACCCAGCGTATCCACATGGGCAGTCACATAGCGGTGTTGGTCATCATTTTGACCTTTAATAGTAACATTGACACCACCCTTGGCTGTGCGAACAGGCTGGTAACCAAGCTCTTCTAAAGTATGGACTAGGTAGTCTGAAATCTCACGAGTAAAGCCTGTTGGAGATGCAATAGCGGTTAGTTCTTTGATATAGTTTATAGTCTGATTCATTTCTTCACCTCTTTCCTACCATTATAACATTTTTCTAGTCAGACTCCTTCTCAAAAGGAGAAAAACTGTGTTTAGTTGCTTTCACTATAGATCCATGTTATAATACAAATACTTTGATTATGAAAGGAAAGTAACAAATATGAAATCATACTTTAAAGTATCACTAGCCCTTGTGGCTTCACTTGTTCTCCTGCTCGGATGTTCCAAACAAGCATCAACACCTACCAACAGCAGTAGCAAAGAAGACACAACAACTCAGTCAAGTGAGAGCAAACAAAGCAGTCAACAATCATCTGAAAAGAAAGAAACAACTAAAACACATACTTTTGTAAACAAAAATAATTCTGGAATCACTTCTACCTTGGTTTATACTGTAGAAGGCGACAATGTTATCAAGCAATCAGCTAATAACATTGCTGATCCTGAAATCCTTGGTGCAACTCCAGAAGATGTCAAGAGTTTTATCGAAGAAAAGTACAAAGGTTATAATGGACTCAAAGGTGTTAAACAAACGATTGAAATCAAAGATGGAAAAGTTGTTCAAGATTTAGAAGTTGATTTCTCAGTTGCAAGCATTAGCGAACTTAGAAAAGCACTTCCTGAAGAATATTCTGGTATCGGCAATCGTGTCAGTTTCTCAAACTCTAAAAAAGCACTGGAAAAAATGGGGTTCACAGAAAAGACGAACTAATCTCCTAAAATTTCATATAGACTAGTGTAGGTCCACCCCAAAAGTTAGACACAACTCTAACTCTTGGGGTATTTTATTACATCCTTAACCGATGAGTCCAATAGAGTCCTCCCAATCCCATAAAAAGTGCATTTAAAACTTCACACCCTTATAAAGCCATAGGATAAAAGTTATTTGAAATAGATAGAGACAAAACTTTAATCGTCTGACTAGTTTCTGTTCATTGGAATGTCAGTTCAGATAAAAGGGTAGGTCTAGTTGATTTTGTAGTAGAATCATGTTATAATACAAAATACTTTGATCATGAAAGGAAATTCTATGAAAACTCTTTTTAAAACTTCACTAGCCCTAGTGGCTTCACTTATCCTCCTGCTCGGATGTTCCAAACAAGCATCTACACCTGCTAGCAGCAGTAGCAAAGAAGACAAAACAACTCAGTCAAGCGAGACCAAACAAAGCAGCCAACAATCATCTGAAAAGAAAGATGAGACAAAAAACTACATTTTTGTTCACAATAGCAATCCCGGAAGAACTTCTACCTTGACATACACTGTTAAGGGGGATGATGTTGTAAAACAAGAAGTCTATAATGTTTTTGACCCTGAAATACTGGACAAGTCAGCAGAAGAGATTAAAGAACTTATCGTGAAAACTTATAAAAAGGAGGAAGGACTTAAAGGCATTACACAAAATATCGAATTCAAAGATGGAAAAGTCATCCATAGCATGGAGGTTGACATGACTGTTGTGAATCTCGAAGAGATGAAAAAAGCAATGCCAAATGAAGTTTCTGGCTCTGGAAGCCGTGTAAGTTTTCTAAAAACTAGAAAAATGCTTAAAGAGGCTGGATATATTGAACAAACCAACTAATGAGTCGTGCTCATACAAAAAATTCTTGGTCGATGACCAAGAATTTTTTTATTCCATCTCAAAAACATCACTCTCTTGTTTGTTTGGTAGAACCAATGAAAGCAAGATTCCAATCATAGCTGGCACTAGCCATGGAAGAGAGGCTGACGCAAACGGAAGGACATTAATCAGATTTTCTAGAAACTCAATTTTAAAGGAACTTCCAAGGACACTTGCAAGAGCAATAGCTGTAACAAGCCCAATAGTTAACTGCATGCCCGGTTTTGATAGGGCTACAAACTTATTAACAATCACGATCATCACAATGGCGATGGTTATTGGGTACAAGATTACCAGTACTGGCACTGAGTACTTAATGATTGCATCCAAACCGAGGTTTGCAATAGCAAATCCAATCAAGGTAAAGGCAGTGGCATAGACCTTGTAGCTGATTTGTGGGAAACGTCCGTTAAAGAACTCTGCTGTCGACACAATCAATCCAACTGTCGTTGTGAAGCAAGTTACAGTTACCATAACAGCAAGGAAGAGTTGAGCTGTTGAACCAAAGATTTCCTGAGTTGCTTGCGACAAGATATAAACACCTGGTGTTCCACCCTTCATCACTTCTGCTGGTACTGGGAAGTGATTTCCAAGGAATCCTAAACCAATGTAAAGAGCACTGAAAGCAAGAGCTACAACGATACCAACCACCCAAATAGTTGAAATGTATTCTTTCTTACTGGAGAATCCAAGTTGTTTCAAGGTTTGAACTGCAATCACACTGAAGGCAACTGAAGCAAGGGCATCCAAGGTGTTATAACCTTCTAGGAATCCTGTACCAAAGGCAGAAGCTTGATAAGCAGCTGAAGCCGCTTGAGGGCTTGTTCCACCATATTTGAAGGCACCTAGTACAACCAAGATAACGATCAATAAGGCAAAGACTGGCGTTAAAACACGTCCAATTCGATCCAAAATCTTTGATGGATTGAGTGAAATCAGATAGGCTGCTGCAAAATAAAGCACAGTAAAAACAATCAATCCTAGACCTTTGTTTGCTTCGGATAAGAGGGGGCTAATCCCAACTTCATAAGCTGTTGTGGCTGTACGCGGAATGGCAAAGAAGGGGCCAATCGATAGATAGAGGACTGCAAGATAAAGCGTCGCAAACCAAGGTGAGATTTTCTTAGAAATCTCGTGAATGTATCCTTTAGGGTTTAGCGTTCCGATGATGAGCGTTAGGACAGCAATCCCGACACCCGAAAATACAAAACCTGCGATGGCAGGAAGAAACTGTTCTCCAGATAAAGCACCTAGAGAAGGCGGAAAGATCAAGTTCCCCGCACCAAAAAATATTCCAAACAGGAGCAAGCCTGTTAGGGCACCTTTTTTAGCCATAATAATCTCCTTCATATTTCTAAAATACTGACCTAGTATACCATTATTAAGACTCTGAAAAAAGTATCCAAAATTAATCATTGAATGTTTTCAATATTTTTAAAAATAAGAATTATCTAAAAACAAAATCCCTCACTCAGTTGGAACCGAGCAAGGGAAGATTAGGATCTATCACCATAGAGGTTTAAAGATTTTCAAAGGCCGTCATTCCACCTTGAACATTGATAACTTCATAACCCTGTTCAACTAGAAATTGACAAGCACGCGCTGAACGTATTCCAGATTTACAAATGACATAATGCAAGAGGTCCTTGTCCAACTGATCATAGATATCAGCTAATTGACTAAGTGGTAGGTTTTGAGCACCTTCTAAATGAAGCGTCTGGAACTCTTCTACTTCTCTCACGTCCACTAGAGAAAGTTGCTCATTTTGATAAAGCTGGTAAAAATCGTTAAAAGTAATTTCTTTCATTTTGTTTCTCCAAGAATCTTTTGAATTCTTTTTTTCAAATCGGGCACTACTTCTGACTCAAACCAAGGATTTTTGGCCATCCAGATTTGATTTCGTGGTGAGGGGTGCACCAGAGGGAAAAATTCTGGTAGATAGTCTTTGTAGTGTTTTACCCGTTCTGTCACCTTGCCACTAACTTTTTCATGTAAATAATAGGCTTGGGCATATTGTCCAATCAAGAGAGTTAATTGGATATCGGGCAACTCTTGCAAGAGTTGCGGATGCCATTTTTCTGCAAAACCTGTACGAGGTGGAAGGTCGCCTGACTTGCCATGCCCCGGAAAGTAGAAATCCATGGGCAGAACTGCAAAATAACCTGAATTGTAAAAGGTGTCCTCATCCACACCTAGCCACTCACGCAAGCGATCGCCACTCTTATCCTTCCAATAAATCCCAGCTTCTTGCGTTTTAAGCCCAGGAGCCTGACCGACAATATTGATACGGGCAGTTTTTGGCGCCGCAAAGAGAGGTTCGATTCCGCGTTCTGTATAGCTGGTATTTTGCGGATCCGCCATAATGGCTTGCTTGATTCTTTCAATTTGAGACATCTGTTTTCCCTCCAAAAAGAAGTCCAAGCATACAATCTCAGACTTCTATCATTTTATTTGATCAGTTCATAAATAGCTTCAGCATAGATTGCTGCTGCTCGGAAGAGATCGTCCAAGGCGATAAATTCGTTGGCTTGGTGCATGGTATCGATTGAGTCTGGGAACATCGCACCGTAGGCAACCCCACGTTCCAGTAAACGACCAAAGGTACCACCACCGATGACTTGCTCGTGACCTTTAAGACAAGTTTGTTTTTCATAAACATTCAACAAGGTTTGCACAAGTGGATCTTCCATCGGTACATAGTGAGGGGTGTGACCGTGTTCAGAAAGGCTAACAGAAGCAACTGGCAAGTTTTCAAGGATTGACTTGATTTGCTCTGGGCTTGTTCCTTTTGGATAACGGAAGTTAAGAGCAATCGTATTGTCAGCACTTGTTTCATCAAAGCGGAAGACACCGGCATTCATAGAAAGGGCACCCATCTTTTCATCTACATGAGCAACCTTGAGATTTTCACCCTCATGGTCGTTCAAAAGAATCTTACCAGCGATGTCGAGGTAGTCTTTGGCAGGTCCTGCAAAGTCAAACTGGCTGAGGAAAGGGCAAGATAGGTCGCACCATTGACACCTGAAGCAGGCATAGCACCATGAGCTGATTTACCAATGATGGTCACCTTGTATTTGCCAGCATCTTCTTGAATTTCTCCTCTGAGTTTGTGTTCTGCAACAAAGGCATCTAGTTTAGCTTGCAAGTCAGCCAAGTCACCTGAAACGACTGCTGTTGCTGATTCAGGTACCATGTTTTCACGCAAACCACCTGTGAAGCTGTGAAGACGGGCTGCACCTGTATTTTCACCTGCAAAGTGGAGGTATTCCGTGATGTTCCCTTTTTCACCATTGATGATAGGGAATTCAGCGTCTGGGAGAGAAACCGAAGTCTGGTTTCGCAAGTCCTACATGTTCAAAGTAGTAGTCCATGTCTGCCCAACCTGATTCTTCGTCTGTTCCGACGATGAAACGAACTTTCTTAGAAGTTGGAAGTCCCAATTCTTTGATGATTTTCAAGCCATAGTAACAAGCAGTTGTAGGTCCCTTGTCATCTGAAGCACCACGCGCATAAAGGCGACCATCTTTGATAGTTGGTGTATAAGGGTCCGTGTCCCAACCGCTACCAGCTGGCACCACGTCCATGTGAGCAAAGATTCCGAGAACTTCTTCTCCTTCACCAAACTCAAAATGTCCTGCGTAGTTATCAACATTTTTAGTTGGATAGCCATCACGGTCTGCGATTTCAAGGAATTTTTCCAAGGCTTTTACTGGCCCAGGTCCAAATGGATGTTGCGCATCTACCTTGCTGTCGTCACGTTCGGAGTTGATTTTCAAAAGGCTAAACAAGTCAGCCAAGAGGTCTTCTTTGCGTTTTTCTACTTCTGCTGTAAAATCAATTGTTGTCATTTTTTCTTCTTTCTATCTTTTCTCGATGATTTCATCCACTGGCAAGCGGTAGCTTGGTTCCAATTTTTCGTCTGTGTAACCTACCGTAATCAAGAGTTCTGGGCGGAATCGATCTTCGATATCCAAAACTTCGTTGGCTTTGATTTGTCAAAACCAAGAATAATGTTAGAACCGATTCCTTGGTCAGTCAAAGCCAGAACTAAGTTCATAGCTACTAGTCCCGCATTAAGGGCCAAGTAGTCACTAACTTGCTGTTCACTGTAACGCGCAAACTCGGCAGGCAGATTCTTCATAAAATATTGAAGTTGCTCTTCAGAAAAGTTATTAGCGCCGCCAACTCGAGCAATCTTGCGAGCGCGTTTGGCAAGGTCTGTATCTGTAAACAAGGCAATGGTTACAGGTGCTGATGACACCTGCTCAAAGTTCGAACCATATGCCAACTTTGCCAGTTCAGCATTTTTTTCACGAACGACTACAAACTTCCATGGCTGGCTGTTGTGGGCACTTGGGGCCAAGGTTGCGATTTCGATAGCCGTACGCACATCTTTGGGATCTACTGGTTTATCAGTAAAATGCTTAGTCGCATGACGTTTTTTATTTAATTCAAGAAATTTCATAATCGATTTCCTTTTCTAATTCTACTGCATCCATTCTACCATATTTTGAAAGAGCTTGCAGAGATTTTTCATAGAAAGAAATTGGAACAAGGATGAGTAACCAAACGAAATCCATCATTTAAGTCAGGGATTCCCTCATCCAGTTCCAACTAATTTTCAGGGGGGTAAAGAAACTAGTCTACCTTATATTCTGACTTTATAGCCTCCAAAAATTCTTTCACATCCTCCACATATCCATGCTTTTCAATTAAACTAGCTAAGAGTTCTAGATTGTGCCCCCGATAGTTGTCATCTCGACGTAGTTCTTCATACATTTCGATAAAAGGAAGCCCCTTGGACTTGGCCAATTCTAACTCTGCTTCATAGTCATAAGCAACTTTTCGGAATAGAATGTTTACCAATTCCCCATCTTCTACTTCTATCACGGCATACTGGGCACGGTGATTTTTTAACGCCTCCCAATCAAAATAGGGCATACCAATCGTACCTGGATTTATGATTTGTTGCCCTTGACTTCCATAACGAAGCAACTGCTTGTGGACATGACCATAGACTGCCACGTCCGTTTCCTCATCTAGGAGTTGGTCAAATTTATCTGTGTTATTCCCAACAGACAAGTCACCACCATAATTCTTATTTGGCAAATTATGAGAAAGAGAAAAGCGCAGTCCGTCAACTTCTTTCTTTTCTAGCATAGGTAAGCTTCGTAGCCAGTCAATCGTTTCAGGATCCATTCGCTCCATCAAAAACTGGGTCAATCGCATGAGCTGGACTTCCTGTGGGTCTTCTAAGCCATATTGCCCATCTAAAGCCTCAAGGACACAATCATCCCAATTGCCTCGAACACTTGCTGTGATAGGAAGTTCCTTTAACAGAGCGACCAAGTCATTTGCACCTGGACCAGGGAGGAAAATGTCTCCCATGAGCCAATATTCACTGACTCCGTGAGCTTTAGCATCTGCAATCACTGCTTCTAAGGCAGTCACATTTCCATGAATATCTGATAAAATTGCGATTTTATGGTTCATGATGGTTTCCTTTTTCTATTTCATCTAGCCAATTGTGAAACTCCCAACGAAGAGGATTTTCCTTGCCTATTCTTTGTCTCAAATAACCTTGATATTGAAGATAGAAAGCGTAATCTCCCCAACTACTCCACACTTGAGAAGGTTTTGGGATACACAACTGTTTGTTCGCCCTCTCTAACACGATGTTATCTATCGGTACGTGTAAAAAAGGAAAAACGGAGTCTAGGGTTACAGCTTCAAGCATATACAGATACTTGAAAGTCATATTAATCCACTTTTGAGCATGACCATAAGTAAATCGAATCCCATTTGAGCGATAGCAATCTATCAGAATATCACAAGTTCTATGATGCCAACTATCAAAATCAGTTTGACACAGCTTGTCCCGATTCAAGAGATTTAAAATCGCTTCTTTGATACACTTAGAGGCCCGATTTCTCATCTCCAAGCGCTGTTCATCTGGCATGCCATGAAATCGCAAGGTTCGATTAAAATCCAGATAGGCTCTTGTAGTTGCAGCCAAAAATAAATCTTTTGAATTCCCAAGTAAGCAAATCGTAAAAAAAGGAGTATATCTCTGTCAATCTCAATCCTATTCATTTCTTCTACTTTCTATCTAGATACTTATTCCAATTCTCTTAATGGTTCCGCTACTTGAGCCAACTCCACTTCTTCCTGCGGGTTCAACTTTCTCTGAACAGCTTCTGCGACTGCCCTTGGTACCCCAACTTCGACAATCTCATCCACACTAGCTTCCTTGAGTTTAGTGAGAGACTTGAAATGCTTCATGAGATTCTGCTTGCGTTTAGGTCCCAGACCGTCAATTCCATCCAATTGAGATGAAAAAGAATTTTTGGAGCGCAGTTGCCGGTGGAAGGTGATAGCAAAGCGGTGGACCTCATCTTGGATGCGTTGAAGCAGGAAGAATTCCTGAGAATTGCGAGACAACTCCACCACTTCCAGTGGATCTCCAAAGAGCAGTTCATGGGTTTGGTGCTTGTCATTCTTTTGCAGACCTGCAATTGGGATATCCAAACCTAGCTCTTCTTGAATAACCTGCTTAGCGATATTGACCTGACCTTGTCCCCCATCGATGACAATCAAATCTGGTGGAGTTAAACCGTCTCGTTGTACTCGACCATAACGTCTGCGAATAACCTCTCGCATACTGGCATAATCGTCTGGTCCAACAACCGTTTTTATCTTGTACTTTCGGTAGTCTTTTTTACTCGGTTTGCCATTGACAAAGACCACCATGGCTGAAACAGGACTGGTTCCCATGATATTAGAGTTATCAAAGGACTCGATACGGACTGGGGTCGGGATTTGGAGCAAGCGTCCCAGATTTTCAATAGCTCCTTGGGTCTTTTCGACTGATTTTTCTAGCAGATTGAACTTCTGCTCCAGACTAACACGGGCATTTTTGATGGCTAGATTGACCAGTTGTTTTTTTTCCCCACGTTGGGGTTTGAGAATCTTGGTATCCACCAAGGCCTTGACGGCTTCTTCGTCAATATCCTGCGGAATCAATACTTCATTGGGAACCAGGTGAGATTTTTCTTGATAGAATTGTCCCACGTAGGTCAAGAAGTCCTCATCTGGATCATTGTAGTAGGGGAAAAGATTGACATCCCGCTCGATGAGTTTTCCCTGACGGACAAAGAAAACCTGAACACACATCCAGCCCTTATCCACATAGTAGCCAAAGACGTCCCGATTTTGCAAATCTTTAGCCATGACCCTTTGCTTGGTCCGAAGTGTTCCAATCGCCTGAATCAGGTCACGGTATTCCGCCGCACGTTCAAACTCCATACTTTGAGCTGCGGATGCCATCTTCCCCTTGAGGTCATCGATGATTTTGTCATCCTGTCCTTTTAGGAAATCAGAAACCTCCTGAGCCATGGACTTGAAATAAGCCTCATCTTTCTGACAGATGGTGTGGGCCATACATTGGCCGATATGGTAGTAAAAACAAACCTTAGACGGCGGGTTGGTACATTTCCGAAAAGGAAAAATCCGATCCAGTAGTCGCTTGATTTCATTGGCCGCTCCCACATCAGGATAAGGTCCAAAATAAAGACCTCCGTCCTTTTTGACCTGACGGGTGATAATCAAGCGAGGATAACGCTCATTGGTGATTTTGATGAAGGGATAGGACTTATCATCCTTGAGCATAATATTGTACTTGGGCTTATTTTCCTTAATCAGGTTGATTTCTAGGAGAAGTGCCTCAATATTGGACTCAGTGACGATAAATTCAAAATCCACAATTTCAGACACCAGAGCCTCCGTCTTGGTATCATGACTTCCACGGAAATAAGACCGCACGCGGTTACGCAGATTTTTAGCCTTTCCTACATAGATAATGGTGCCATTTTTATCCTTGTGAATGTAACAACCAGGGCTGGTCGGCAAGAGCTCTAGTTTTGATTTGATCAAGTTATTCATAGTTCCATTATAACAAAAAGGCCGTAACAGGACGAACAAAAAGCCCCACCAATCACTTGATGGAGGAGCTTTGATTTCATTTCAGATTGCACCGACTTCATCTAGTCGCTTCTGGTATAGAGTTCTTGAACAGCCTTCACATCCTGAGGCTGAATTCCATAGTAAGAACCTGCTGGCTGCATGACAGAAGTTTCGTTGGTATGATCCAATCCGATGGCATGCCCCAGCTCGTGCTCCGCCGTGTGCACGATCCGTTCATAAGAATAACCATAGTTTGGATTGGATAGATAATAGTGATTCAGGCGAACCGTTACAGATATAAATTGTTTGGTTAACAAATTGGTTTGACTCTCGGCTTGACCTGCTACAGCAGTCGATCCATCATTCATTTCACTTGCCACAATATCTGCCTGACTAGGATCCGCAACCACCTCAAAGGTAAAGGCTCCCGTTTGATTCCAGTTTTTTATGGCTTCTGCATAGGCACCTTGAAAGGTCTCATCCATTTGAGGCTCAATATAGATGCGAGCTGAAGCTTGAGCCCACTTGCCTTCTGCATGTTGGTGACTGTCTGTCTGAGACAAGACTTCCAGCGTTCCCGTCTCCTTCCATTGATTCCAGCCACCTTGACCAATCTTGCTCATTTTTTCAACCTGATTGACCGCAGAATGAAAATCACCAGACAGATACCAAACCACTCCAAAGGCAATGAGCAGTAGAATGACCACAGTCCAAACCAGACGCCAGAAGAAACGCCAAATTCCCAAAAGAAATCGGAACAATAATCGAATAATCCAGAACATGACGCCCCACCTTTCATAAAAATAAGAACCTATCTTGAAATCACATTTTCCTTGATCAAGATAGATTCTCTATTTTACTGAAGAAAGCTGAAAGAAACCTAAAACTAAGATAAACGTTCTTCCAAGACAAAGTCAATTGGTAGAGTAGCCAAAAAACGTTCCAATTGTTTTTCCCAGTAGTACCACTCGTGCTTACCTAGACTATGACTATAGGTCACCTCAAAACCAAGTTTTTTGAGGTTTTTCACTGCGAGATTATTGGCAGAGTAGAGATAGTCTTGCTCTCCACACCAAGCCCATAGTTTAGTCTTTTTATCGGATTTTGCAGCCATGCTTTCAAGCGAATGAGGACTAGCTGTCCAGTCTTTAATCTCTCCAAAAACTCCTCGCCAGTATGCAAGTGACCCCAGATCCTGACTTTCAGGAGAAAATTCCTGAAAACTGAGTGCACCAGAAAAACTAGCCGCATGAGAAAAACGATTTGTCGATAGAGCGAGTTTGAAGGAACCGTATCCACCCATGGATAGGCCTGCTATGAAAGTTTTTTCTCGCTTGCTGGTCATATTGGGGAAGAAACGTTTCATTACCTGAGGTAACTCTTCTGCTAGAGCTGTATAGTAGTTATAGCCATACTGAGTATCTGTGTACCAGCCATTGCTAGTATTGGGCATGATAACAATGAGATTGGTCCCACGCAACAAGCGCTCGACATTGGTACGTTTGAGCCAGCTATTTTGGTTTCCTGACATTCCGTGCAAAAGATAAAGAACAGGAATATCCGTGCAATCTGGTTCAGTCACCCGACTAGCATCTGGATAGAGTACGGTAACGCCCCACTCCATATCCAAAACTTTTGAGTAATACTCAATATTCATAACTGCCATGGTTGTCTCCTTTTACTATTCTATAAGAAAAAGCCGAATTTCGACTTTTTCTGTAGGTATGCTGCTTATTATTTTGCTTCCATCACGACTGGCAAGATTGCTGGGCGACGCTTGGTTTGATCAAAGAGGTACTTGGTCAGATTGTCACGAACCTTGCCTTTGAGATCTGCCCAGTCAAAGTCATCACCTTGAAGATACTCTTCTACCGTTTGGTTAATCAATTCTGAACTTTCACGGAGAATATCGCGGCTCTTCTTGAGATAAACAAATCCACGCGTATGAACACGGGCCTTGGCCACAATTTTCTTCTCACGACGGTTGACAGTGATCGCCACGATAAAGATCCCATCCTCTGACAAGACCTTACGGTCACGAAGGACGACATTTCCAACATCCCCGATGGCATTTCCATCAATCAAGACATCACCTGCAGAAACTGCCCCAGCTGGAACAAAGTCCCCATGTTCATAAGACATGGTCGTTCCCTTTTTAGGGATGAAGATATGCTCTGGCAACATTCCAACTGCCATGGCAGCCTTGGCATGCGCATCCAACTCACGATACTCCCCTTGGATAGGGAAGAGGTAATTTGGTTGCAAAAGATTGATCATCAACTGCAAATCACGCGCATTCCCGTGTCCGGACACCCGCAAGCTTTGGGTAATGAGTTTCACCACACCACCAGCTTGGTAGATCATATTTTCCACACGCGCCATGACGGCTTCTTTGGCGATAGATGGAGTCGTTACGATATAAACCAAGTCTCCATCTTTGATTTCCACATAGCGGTGGCGTCCAATGGACATCTTACGAAGTCCATTAATAGGCTCACCCATACGACCAGTCTCAAGGATAATCAACTCATGGTCTTCAAAACGAGACATTTCTTTGGGTTTGATCAAAAGACTTTCATTGGCTAGAGATAATTTTTTGAGACGAATCGCAGTGCGGACGATATTTTCAATATCAAATCCAGTCAAAACAACTCTGCGACCTGTATCTGCTGCAGCATCAAAAACCTGCTGGATACGAGAAAGGTTGCTGGCAACTGCGGCAACGATGATACGACCTTCCCAGTCTGCAATGGTCTGGGTAATTTCCTCTCCAACTTCACTCTCGCTCGCCACCTGGATATTGCTGTCTGCATTGGCTGAATCACTGAGGAGCGCCAAGACACCATCACGACCGATTTCAGCCAAACGAGCAAAATCCGTCGCATAGGATTCACTAGCTGTCTGGTCAAACTTGAAGTCACCTGTGTAAACAATGCTACCTTCAGCTGTTTTCAGGACTATTCCCAAACTTTCTGGGATAGAGTGAGTTGTACGGAAGAAGGAAACCACAGTCCCTCCAAAGTCGATCTCTGTATCTTCATCAATCACATGGAAGTCATTGAATTTCTTAACCGTATCATTTCCTTTGACAAAGAGTTTGGCCAACTCAATGGTCAACTCAGAACCAAACACAGGCACCTTAGCCTCTGCCAAAAGATAAGGCAGGGCACCAATGGCATCCGCATGTCCGTGAGTCAAGAAGACCCCAGCGATACGATCGCTATTTTCAAAAAGGTAGTCCATATTTGGAATGACGACATCAACACCTAGTTGTTCATTTTCAGGGTATTTAAGCCCCGCATCCAAAACAAAAATAGAACCATCGATTTCAGCGATGTACATATTTTTCCCATTTTCTCGTACACCACCTAGTGTTGTTAAACTAATATTACTCATTTTTCCTCCGAAACTTCATTTATCTTGATTATAGGGTGAATTTACCCTCTTATTCTAAAAGTTCTAAAACTTCCAGCCGAATCTTTTCCTACCATTATACCATTTTTTTGATTATTTTCAAAACGAAGATAGGTTTTTAACTAGAGATTAGTCACTACTGTGAATCGAATCCTTTAACTTTGACTTCTCTTTTGGAGGCTTCATCGAAGATAATGGAAGGATTGCACCATCAAAAATATGGATTTTCTGAATCAATTTGATTTCAGATACCTTTCTCGAACTCTAAATTTCTCTTTTAGTTCAAAAAACTTGCTTTTACCTCTCGACTTGAGAACTATTTTCTACAAAGACATGATTTATCTGCATCTAAAAGCGAGAATTTCCTGTTCGCTACAGAATCTAAAAATTTCAGCAATTAGCCATTAAGATGGAGGTTAACGATAGGAAATTTCTTCAAAAAGAAAAAAGACTTAGAAATTCTAAATCTTTTTATCATCTTTAGTTTGGATAGATATAAGTGACGTTACCTAAAAATTCATGAGGATTAAAGAAGCCACGATAATTCGCAATCTGCTTTTGGCGTCTGTAGTTTGCTTCCAATACCTGGATAGAGTTTTCACTTTGAACATCTGTTACATAAGCAACGTGTCCATATTCACCACCATCCCAAACGGCGATTGCTCCTACTACTGGAACACTTCCTGTCTTATAACCTTGAGCGCTCGCGTAGATTGCCCACGTGTTGGCATTTCCCCACCAGTTGCTAGCCCAGGGAGCCAATTCTTTCACGCCCCATGTACACTGACCAACAGGATAAGAGTTTCCATAGTTTGTAGGAGTCTTTTCGACAACATCCTCTGTATCTGATACCACATTCGCAGTGCTAGCTGGAGCACTGTAGGTAGAGCTAGCCTGAGCGGAACCACTCACTTCCAATACATCGCCTGGGTGGATAGTATCAAAGATGGTTTTTCCATTCAAAGCTGCCAACTCATGCGGATCCATGCCGTTTGCAGTTGCAATGGCATAAAATGAATCACCGTCTTGCACAACGTAAGAGTTCGCATGAACCGTTTGAGCCCCAACTGTAGCCAAAATAGCGGTAGAAGTCAAACCAAGAGTCAGTTTCGTAACTGTTTTTTTCATAACTAGATTCCCCTTATATTTTCTTGATAAGAAAATCATACTTGATTTACATGACAGTTAGTTTAGAGTTATATTTTAGTCATGTTACAAAAATTTATACTTTTACTACATAAGGTTTAAAAGCAGACATCGTATAAAGTGATAGAAGAGAATAAAAATGAATCATTTCCCCAATCTTTACATCAGCAAACCATCCAAAAGACTATCTAATCAGCCACTCCCACAGCAAGCATTTATCCGACAAAAGAGACCGAGATAAGTCATCACAGCCTCTTTCCATCTATTTCTCCATCAAAAAGTCATATATTTCTTGCACGGTACCCAGCGCCATGATTTCTTGATTTTTTACAGTTTGTTTGAGATTTTGGTATATCTGACTGTCAGCGATTTCCCTTTTCGACGCTTCTTTATTGACTGTCATAACACCATCTTTGATTGTCACAAAGCCTAGCTCCTCAAATACTTGAATCATTTTAACTAATAAAATTTGTTGGATATTGAGATAGGCTGCTAAGTCTTTAAGCTTGTAACGAATATCAAACTCAGGGAATTGGTAAATGGTCTTGTACAATTTAGCAAACTGTTCTCTGGTCCCATAACCTGTGAGATAGTAGGCCTTGTCAATGTCGTTCTTGAAATAGACTGCAGAGAAATTTTGTTCCTGAAAAACGGTCTTCAGCAGGCTAATATCCTCAGGAATGGTTTTCACAACAACCGCTTCACTGGTCACTAATTCTGGTAGTTCTCCAGCAAAGTCCAAGACTGGAACACCTTCTGGCAAGACTGCATTCTTCCCACGAATGTTAAAGAGTTGAACACCTTCCACTCGTGCATCCACCATCATCAACTGGAGGGCAGTTTGACCATTCCATTGATTGACAGACAAGGTAACTGCCAATTCTAGGTTTTTTGTTTGAGCAAACTCTGTCGCCCATCTACCTTGTCCAAAGGCCACCACTTCAAAAGTCGCCTCACCCTTGGAAATTTTCAGCTTGAGATGGGCATTGCCTGCCCCCATGGTACGGGCACTTTCGACCTGAAAATCCTTGATATAAAAGACAGGTTTCTGATTGTCCATTCCAAAGGGTGCCAAGCGTTCAAAACTTTTAACCGTTTCCAGGCTAAGAGTCTCCAAGTCCAACTCTTCATCTAGATTTAACTTATTCTTACCACTAGCATCTGCGCCTTTTTCACGGATATAATCTTCTAGGACCTGAGATAAATCTGAGAGTTTCTCCACTTCCAGCGTCATTCCTGCTGCACCAGCATGGCCACCGAATGCGATGAAGAGATCTCGGTGGGGATCCAAGGCTTCAAAAATATCGACCGCTTCCACACTACGAGCGCTACCCTTGGCACGATCATCTTCTATATTAAGAACGATGACTGTCTGCCCCAATTCCTCTAGCAAGCGCCCAGCCATGATACCCAGAACGCCAGGATTCCAGCCTTCCTTGGCCAAAACCTGGACCTTCTTCTCAGGATCCACCATGGTCTTAGCTTCTTCATAGATAGATTGGACGATTTCCTTACGTTCTTCATTTTTCTGGTGAATCATGAGGGCAATCTCATGTGCTTCCTCATCGTCAAACCCAGTCAGCAAATCAATGGCAGGATTGGGATCATCCAACCGCCCCAAGGCATTTAAACGAGGAGCAATCTGGAAGCCAACCGTTTCTTCTGTCACTTCGTTCGCAGCAATCCCAGCCATGTCCAGCATTTCTTGTAGACCAATACGCTGAGTATGCCCCAGCATTTCCAGACCATATTGAACCATGATACGGTTTTCATCTGTCAAGCTCACCATATCGGCAATGGTTCCGATAGAGACCAAATCAAGCAATTCTACTTGCACTTCTTCTAAAAGAGCGCAAGCTAGCTTGAAAGCCACTCCGCATCCGGCCAACTGTTTGAAAGGATAGTCCGCATCTGGATGTTCAGGGTGAACAATCGCATAGGCATCAGGAAGGGTTTCCGGCATGGAATGGTGGTCAGTCACAATGACATCCACTCCCATAGACTGGGCCAGTTCAATTGCTTCGTGACCCGCAACCCCATTATCCACTGTCACAATCAAGGAAATACCCTCTTGCTCGATAAAGTATTTATAAACACTGGCATTGGGACCATAGCCATCGGTAAAGCGATTAGGCAGATAAACTCGGCACTCGGCACCAAGCTGTTCCAAACTTTCCTTCACAATCGAAGCTGAAGTCATACCATCCGCATCGTAGTCTCCATAGATGAGAATGTTTTCCCCTTCTTCAATGGCCTGACGAATCCGTTCCACTGCCTTGTCCATATCATGGAGCAGATAGGGGTCATGTAAGTCCTCTAAAGAAGGTTCTAAAAACTTCTTTAGACTTTCTTCATCCTGAATCCCTCTTTCAAATAATAAGCGAGCCACCTCAGGACCCAGCCCAGCCTTCTTGGCTATCTTTGTAAAATCCGCATCTTCAACCTGCGGGGCAAACTGCCATTCATAAGTAGGAGTTATCAAAAAGACATCCACTCTTTCTAAGAATTCTATCGTTTCATTATAACATGATTTAGGCATTTTCTCTATTCAGATTGCTTTTTTATAACATTTTAGTGAATTTTTTTCAGATATGATTTGACAAGAACATTCTTTTGGTGTAGAATCATGTTATAAAATCTAACACAAAGGAGATCTCTCATGACTTTAGTAGAATTTAAAAACGTCGAAAAATATTACGGAGACTATCACGCACTCCGCGACATCAATCTCCGTTTTGAAAAAGGACAAGTTGTTGTCCTGCTTGGACCTTCTGGTTCTGGGAAGTCCACTCTTATCCGTACGATCAATGGTTTAGAGGCTGTTGACAAAGGAAGTCTCCTAGTCAATGGACACCAAGTAGCAGGTGCTAGCCAGAAAGATTTAGTTCCTCTTCGTAAGGAAGTCGGCATGGTTTTTCAACATTTTAACCTTTATCCACACAAAACAGTGTTAGAAAATGTAACACTCGCACCCATAAAAGTTCTAGGAATTGATAAAAAAGAAGCTGAAAAAACAGCCCAAAAATATCTGGAATTTGTAAACATGTGGGACAAGAAAGATTCCTATCCGGCCATGCTATCTGGTGGACAAAAACAGCGGATTGCCATTGCTCGTGGTCTTGCCATGCATCCGGAACTCCTCCTCTTTGATGAGCCAACATCTGCTCTTGATCCTGAGACTATCGGAGATGTTCTAGCCGTTATGCAAAAACTGGCGCATGATGGGATGAACATGATCATCGTTACCCACGAAATGGGCTTTGCTCGAGAGGTTGCGGACCGCATCATCTTTATGGCAGACGGAGAAGTTTTGGTGGATACGACAGATGTCGATGACTTTTTTGACAACCCAAGCGAATCTCGTGCCCAACAATTCCTCAGCAAAATTATCAACCACGAAAGTGACAAAGTCAAATAAGGAGGCGCCTATGAAAAAGAAATTCTTTTTATCCGCATTATTGATTAGCCTTTTCAGCCTTGCTGCTGCCAAACCAGTCCAGGCTGATACCAGTGTCGCAGACATTCAAAAAGAGGCGAACTAGTTGTCGGTGTCAAACAAGACGTTCCCAATTTTGGCTACAAGGACCCCAAGACCGGTACTTATTCTGGTATCGAAACGGACTTGGCCAAGATGATTGCGGATGAACTCAAGGTCAAGATTCGCTACGTTCCTGTTACCGCTCAAACCCGCGGTCCACTACTAGACAATGAACAGGTCGACATGGATATCGCAACCTTCACCATCACAGATGAACGTAAAAAATTATACAATTTCACCAGTCCCTACTACACGGATGCTTCTGGTTTTTTGGTCAATAAATCCGCCAATATCAAAAGCATTGAGGACCTAAACGGTAAAACGATCGGAGTTGCCCAAGGCTCCATCACCCAGCGCTTGATTACTGAACTGGGTAAAAAGAAAGGTCTAACCTTTAAATTCGTCGAACTTGGTTCCTACCCAGAATTGATTACTTCCCTTCACGCTCACCGTATTGACGCCTTTTCCGTGGACCGCTCTATCCTCTCTGGCTACATCAGCAAACGGACAGAACTACTAGATGATAGTTTCAAGCCATCTGACTACGGTATCGTCACCAAAAAATCAAATACCGAGCTAAACGACTATCTTGATAGCTTGGTCACTAAATGGAGCAAGGATGGTAGTTTGCAGAAACTCTATGACCGTTACAAACTCAAACCATCTAGCCATACCGCAGATTAAGGAGGACATCCCATGACAGATTTATCATCTTGGACAGCCTATTTTCAGGATTTTGGACAATTTCAATGGTTTCCTCTTTACCCTTGCCCTAGCGGTTGGTTCCTTTATCCTCGCCATGGTTTTGGGCATCTTCTTTGGGGCCATGTCAACTAGTAAACGCCCATTCTTGCGTGTTTTGGCTCGTATCTTTGTCGAATTTTACCAAAATACTCCCCTCTTGGTGCAGTTTGTCATCGTCTTCTATGGTTTGCCTCTTATCAGTGAACACACCATCATGATTCCAATTTATTGGACAGCCGTTCTCTGCGTGGGACTCTATCACGGCGCCTATATCGCTGAGGTTATTCGTTCAGGGATTCAGTCTATTCCTAGCGGTCAGATGGAGGCCGCCCTGTCGCAAGGATTTACTTATATCAGTGCCATGCGCTTGATTATCTTGCCTCAAGCCTTCCGTATCATTCTCCCTCCATTGACCAACCAAATTGTTAACCTCATCAAGAACACCTCTACCGTAGCTATCATCTCTGGAGTGGACTTGATGTTTGTGACTAAGTCTTGGTCGGCTCTCAATGGAAACTATATCCCAGCCTTTTTAGGTGCTGCTCTTCTCTACTTTGCCCTATGCTTCCCTGTTGCCCAGTTTGGTCGCAAGATGGAGCAAGCCAACAAAAAAGCCTATTCACTTTAGGAGGTTACTATGGAATCCATTTTAGAAGTTTTGACCCCAGATAACCTAATCTTTATCTTTAAAGGATTTGGCTTAACCCTCTACATTTCTCTGATTGCCATTGTCCTCTCTACCCTTATCGGGACGGTACTTGCGGTTATGCGAAATGGGAAAAATCCTGTCTTGCGAATCATCTCCAGCATTTACATCGAATTTGTGCGTAATGTTCCCAACCTTCTCTGGATTTTCACTATCTTTTTGGTATTCAAGATGAAGTCGACACCAGCAGGTATTACGGCTTTTACCCTTTTTACCTCAGCAGCCTTGGCTGAGATTATCCGTGGTGGCCTCAATGCCGTAGACAAGGGACAATACGAAGCAGGAATGTCGCAAGGATTTACCTCTGCGCAAATCCTCTACCATATCATTCTCCCACAAGCGATCCGCAAATGTTGCCAGCTATCATTTCTCAGTTTGTAACTGTAATTAAGGATACCAGCCTTCTCTACTCTGTTATCGCTCTACAAGAACTCTTTGGCGCTAGCCAAATCCTCATGGGACGCTATTTCGAACCAGAGCAGGTCTTCAGTCTTTATATCCTGATTGCCTTGATTTACTTTATCTTTAACTTTGCCATTTCTAGCCTGTCTCATAAGCTAGCAAAACGTTGGCAACAAGCTGCAGAATAAAAACAAAATGTGAACTCGAAACAAGGGTTCACATTTTTTGCTATAAATGAAAAAGAGTAACTCAATGCTATGCAAACGTTTTACTTTTTGGTAAAATGACTTTAAAACCATAAAGCAAGGAGAAAAATCATGATCCACGAACTTTGCAAAGAATTCTCTCAACTGGAACAAGTAGAAGCTATCGCTCTTGGTGGCTCTCGTGCAGGACAAAACTATGATCAAAATTCTGACTATGACGTTTATGTCTATCTCAACTCTTCTATTGATGAGGCGACTCGCCTCAAAATTTTGAGCAAATACTGCTCCTATATGGAAATTGGAAACCAGTTTTGGGAGTTAGAGGACGACTGTGTACTAAACAACGGTATCGAAATCGAGTTGATTTATCGTTCGCTGGAGTCGTTTGAACAGGAATTGAACTCAACCGTTTTTCAGCACAAAGCTCAAAATGCTTATACAACTTGCATGTGGCATAATCTACTCCACAGCAAGATTTTATACGACCCGAATGGACACTATGCTTCTCTCCAAAAGACTTACCAGATTCCCTATCCACAGGAACTCAAAAAGCATATCATTGAAAGGCAACTCCTTTTGCTAGACCAAGCCATGCCTGCCTTCTCTCACCAAATAGAAAAAGCTATCAAACGCCAAGATCTTCTTAGCATGAATCATCGTACGAGTGAGTTTTTTGCTTCCTACTTTGACTTGTTATTTGCGCTCAATGAGCAAACCCATCCTGGTGAAAAACGAATGTTGGAGTACGCAAAGACCAATTGTACACTCCTCCCTAAGCAATTTGAAGAAACTATTCGCAAGTACTTCCAACTACTCTATCAACCACAACAAGGAGAACAAGCGATCGTAACCTTGCAAACTATCCTGAAGGAACTAAAAGCCATTTTGCCATAGACCAAAAAGAAAATGTGAACCTCTGTTGCTGTTCACATTTTTATTTGTTGTTGACTGTAAAATTCTAGTCTACTCATATTCAGTTGCCTATTTTTGACTCTCTCTGAAAATCTGCAACTAGGTTAGAAATTGTTCAATTGATTGACGAGCAATTATGAAACCGTTCCAAAAACCGCACTCACAATCACTTACCCTGCTCTTTCATTACTAGTGACAATTTTTCCCCCTAGGGTTACTACAAGATTTTTTAGAGATTCTAACAAGAATTACAATATGAATTTTACATATTACCATAGAACACCTCTATAGGAGAAAATCAGAGCTAAAATTAATAAAATATAGAAGGCGAGAAAGCCATCTCATCTTCACACATAGAGCAATGTATTCTCTGATAAAGGCCGATGGGATATAGTAGGCGGCTGTACGGCAACCAAGACCATCTCCCTTCATCCCAATACGGCGAGCATAGGTACTGGTACGAAAAACATGGTAATCATTGGTCACAAAGAGAAAACGTGGACTGGCCACCAGCTTCTCTCCCATTTCTTTTGAGAAGAGGAGATTCTCATAGGTCGTCGTTGAGTCTTCCTCTAGGAGAATCGCTTCTCTCGGAACATCCGTCTCTTCCAGCAAATAATTACAAATTGCCTGAGCCTCGGAAATCTTCTCATCCCCACCTTGACCACCACTTGCGATGATTTTAACATTGGGATTGAGAGACTGGTGATAAGCTTCTACTGCCTTGTCAATGCGACTCTTCAGTAAGGGAGTGACTTTTTCTCCATTCAACAAGCCTGCTCCGTGAATGATGATAAAATCATAATATTTTTTCTTAGGAATGAAAAGATACAGAATGGAATAAAGCAGAAATCCTGCAAAGGCAAAACCAAAAATCAAATACGAATAAATCAAAAAGAAAAAGATAATATTCACTAGATGATTGGTGTAAAACAAGCCCTTGGTATCGCTCACTCGAATTGCCATGATTACAAAAAAGAATAGAATCACGCAGCCTAATCCTAGAGACAAATAATTTGCCTTGGATTTTCCTTCTTTTTTCAATAACACAAATCCATTATAAATAAGGAAAAAACCACTTAGAAAAACTATAAAAGGCAGCAGAAGAAAAATCCCTGCAAAGAAAACCATGTGCACTTCTTTCTGCCCAGCTTCGTAAAAAAGATTGGCAATGGACATATAAGAAAAGAGCAGAGACAAAAGCAAGAGAGCTGGATTCCAGAGACTACGATTGTCCCTTAAAAACGAAACGAGAAAAAGTAGGACAAAAAATCCTGTGATAAAGTACATAGTCTCCTCCTTTAATGACTACATTGTACCATAATTATAGCAATAGAAAAAGAGAACCTTAGTCCTCTTACTTAGACAGTTTATTCTGAGCATCTGCTACAACCTGAGCCAGACTTGTCTGACGCAGTTGGTTTTCCATAGCTTCTTGAACATCGAACAGCTTTTGGTCCAAAACTGCATGGATATTCGCACCAATTGGGCAATTAGGATTTGGATTGTCATGGAAACTAAAGAGCTTACCAGATTTTCCTAAACACTCCACAGCTTGGTAGACATCCAACAAACTGATCTCTTGAAGGTCTTTTATTATCTCAGTTCCTCCCGTACCACGAGCAACTGAAATCAATCCAGCTTTTTTGAGTTGCGATAAAGTCTTACGGATAATGACTGGATTGACTCCGACACTAGCCGCAAGAAAATCACTGGTTACCTTGCTGTCTGTATCCTGCATTGCAATAATAATCATCATATGAGTCGCAATTGTAAATCGGCTTGAAATTTGCATCTTCTTCTCCTTTCATTGATATTTTATTCATCTTTTCCCGTATAAACATTATACCTTTTTTGCTTATCCTGTCAAATATTAACAAATGATTACCTTCTCCATGCAAAAAGTCCTGTATCCCTCTTGGTACCCAGAACAGCGGAGGACATACAAAGACTTATTTTTTTATGCAATTTTACGGACAATCCCTTTTGTTTTATGACTTGACCAAACCGAGCTGATAGACACCCCAGCACCAACTAAGGTAAACACAGCTAACATAGCTAGATTATAAAAATAGTTATCTGGGAAATCACCGCTAAAGATTAATTGATTCACCACTCGGAAAGCAAAGGGAAACTCAACCCCTAGTTTGGCAACGACTTCCATCGCCAAGTCAATTTGATTTACTAGAAAGACAGTAATCACCATCCAAATAGAGGAAATCACAATCCCCTTTCGAGATACCTTTCTTCCAAGGATTTCATATCCTTTAATGGTACAAATCCCTAGAACAATACCTGCTACCATAGCTACATAACCTAGACGCGCGATAAATAGAGCAACTGCTCCACCAATCAAGGCTCCCAGCAAGGCACCAACTGCTCCAAGAAGAACATTTTCCTTCTGGTTTTGATAAGAATCCACCTCGATCTGAAGGTTGCTCTTCAGCAATTGATAGCTTTCCTAGTTGATAAGGAAAATTGAATCACCTAATTGATAGAGACCAACGGGACCCTCCTGACCGCTATAGGCACACACTTGGACGAAATGATGGGTTTCAAGGAATGCAACGAGGTCTGTTATGAGCGTCTGTAACTTTTCAATTGTTTTGGATTTGCGCATTGCACCTTTTACGACAAAAGAAACAAGGTACTGATTGATAGACAAGGTCGACAAGTTTGGAAGAGATTCACTCTTAAACTCATCCCAAACCAATTCATTTTCTTCTGAATCCGCAGGATTGCCATTCAAACTCACACTGACACAAAGTCGAAACTGATTTTTCACATCAGTTTCTTGCAGGAAAAGTAAATAGCCTGACTGCGTGCCATAAATACTACGCGAATCTTCGTCAAATTGCAAGCCCAACTCCGAGGCAATAGCGTGTAACTCTTCTGGTTTCATTATCTGTCTCCTCTTATTTTGAATATCAATTAGTATGAGATTCAAATTAGTTATATTCCGTTATTCTAACATAAATTTGAGAAGCCGTCAATTCGTATCCAGTTCGACTTATCGGGAAACAGCAGTCACTAGACTATCTGATTTCTAGCTAGAACTCCTCTTAAAACCAATCTTTCTTGTCTCTTTCCATCCAGAGTTCAACATCCTGGTCATAACCTTCTTGTTCACTAATCTGACCTAACAATTCGTGGTTATGAGTATGGTGAATCCCATTTACCAAACTTTCATAGTAGACCTGAAAATAGGGGAGCTTCAAATCTTTAGCCAACTGCAATTCAGCTTCTACATCATAATCCACTCGACGAAAATCAACATCAGACAAACCTGCCTCATCAAACTCTAAGATCATATACTGGGCCCGCAGGTCCTTACGCAGATTCGCATCTAGAAAGAAAGGTTGTCCAATGGAACCTGGATTAAGAATCAACTGTCCATCACTTCCGTAACGAAGCAACTGTTGGTGGATATGACCATATACTGCGATAGAGGCGTGTGGATTCGTGACCAATCTATCAAAATCTTCTTGTTTTCCCGTATGAATCAATTCTCTTCCCCAGTTTTTATCAGGGAGATGGTGAGTGATTCCTACCATCAAATCACCAAACTGACGATGAACTTGCATGGGTTGATTATTGAGGTCTTCGATTTCTTCAGGGCTGACCTCCTCTAAGATGTACTGACTTTGACGCAGGAGATAACGATGACTCGCTATTGTAGGATCTAACTTGCGATGCAGGCCTCGCCAGAGACTATTCTCCCAATTTCCAAGAACTCTTACTGTAATAGGCAAACTTGCTAAAAGGTCCAGGATCCTTCTACGTCCTGTTCCTGGCATCAGAATATCCCCTAAAAGCCAGTATTGGTCTACCTCTGCTGCTTTAGCATCAGTCAGAACAGCTTCCAAAGCTGTCGTATTTCCATGTATGTCTGAAAGAACTGCTATTTTGGTCATTCTTTCTCCTTACTCTCTTACTTCTTTTGTTAGTATTATAACAGAAAACACTCGAAAAGATCACTATCACTGATCACTGGATTAAATTGTAAGAGCCTCTAAATCGTGCTATAATATAAGTAGAGATTTCCCCTTCATTTAGGATTATGTTGTATACAATATCTCTCAATTTTCCCAGATTGGAGGACTATTGCCATGCGGAATTATCTTAAGTATATCCCATACTACCTTGTCATTTTCTTTTTTTACTGGCCACTCTATGAACTCCTCTCTCTACTCATCTCTGACCCATATACACTGAAGGGACTGTACATTTACAACATCATCCTCTTTTCACCTCTGGCAACCTTTATCGTATCACTACTTTATAGCTATCGATTTCATTTCTCACTTTGGTGGCTACTCGGTATTGGTCTGCTCTATTGCTTTACCATCATCACCTTTGGTGAATTCATTCTGCTTTATTTCCTAGCTTACGAAATCTTTACCCTACTTGGTATGGCTTCTGGTGTGGGGATCAAGCATGTCTTCCAGCGAGAGAAAAATAAAAAAATTATGCAAAAACCTTGAAAATTCTCGCAATCATGCTATAATAATGCATAGAGACAAGTCACTTAGTCCCTTTCTACTAGAGAGTGCGTGGTTGCTGGAAACGCATAGAAAGCCTAAACTGATACTACTCTACTGACTTTTATGCAAACATAAAACGGTGGCTACGTTAAAGCCAATCAGAGGTGTTCCTCTTTTTTGAGGAACATAAATGAAGGTGGAACCACGTTGCGACGTCCTTTCGAGGATGTCGTTTTTATTTTGTCAGAAGGAGGAAGAATGATGCTTTATATGATTGGCGGATCGCCTTGTAGTGGAAATCAACAATTGCTTCACTTCTTGCTAGACAGTATCAACTACTTCATATCAAATTGGATGATTTGGTAAACGAGATGATGAGTCAAGCAAGTGCAGACTCACAGCCAATTTGCCTTCTGAGACAGGACAGAAGTCCAGAACAAATCTGGATGAGAAATCCAGAAGAGATGGCAGATGAAGAATGGCGCTTTTATGAAGAGATTTTTCCTTATGTAAAATCTTACTTGATAAAAAATCAAGATAGACCTCTCTTGGTTGAGGGGGCAGGACTTTTGCCCCACTTGGTAAAGGAGCTTGAATGTCAAGTATCATCCTATCTATGCTTGACTCCGACAGCTGATTTTCAAAAAAAGCATTATATACAGAGAGAATGGGTTCCTTATGTCTTAGAGGGTACAACCAACCCTGATCAAGCTTTTGAAAACTGGATGCAACGAGACATTCTTTTTGCTCAAATGGTTCGTAAGGAAGCGGTGAAATTAGGCTATCCTAGCCTCGTAACAGATGGTAGTCAATCAGAGAATCAGAGTGCGGAAGAAGTTGCTCGGCTCTTAAAATTGTCCAACAAAAATAGAATAAATATTTAAGGAGAAAACCATGATTAAGATTACTTTCCCAGATGGCGCTGTTCGTGAATTCGAATCTGGCGTGACAACTTTTGAAATTGCCCAATCTATCAGCAATTCCCTCGCTAAAAAAGCCTTGGCTGGTAAATTCAACGGCAAACTCATCGACACGACTCGTGCTATCACTGAAGATGGAAGCATCGAAATCGTGACACCTGATCACGAAGATGCCCTTCCAATCTTGCGCCACTCAGCTGCCCACTTGTTCGCCCAAGCAGCTCGTCGCCTTTTCCCAGACATTCACTTGGGAGTTGGTCCAGCTATTGAAGATGGCTTCTACTACGATACTGATAACACAGCTGGTCAAATCTCCAACGAAGACCTTCCTCGTATCGAAGAAGAAATGAAAAAAATCGTTAAAGAAAACTTCCCATCAATCCGTGAAGAAGTCACTAAAGACGAAGCACGTGAAATCTTCAAAAACGACCCTTACAAGTTGGAATTGATTGAAGAACACTCAGAAGACGAAGGCGGTTTGACTATCTACCGTCAGGGGGAATACGTGGACCTTTGCCGTGGACCTCACGTCCCATCAACAGGCCGTATCCAAATCTTCCACCTTCTCCATGTAGCAGGTGCTTACTGGCGTGGAAATAGCGACAACGCGATGATGCAACGTATCTACGGTACAGCTTGGTTTGACAAGAAAGACTTGAAGAACTACCTTCAAATGCGTGAAGAAGCCAAAGAACGTGACCACCGTAAACTTGGTAAAGAGCTTGACCTCTTCATGATTTCACAAGAAGTTGGTCAAGGTTTGCCATTCTGGTTGCCAAACGGTGCGACTATCCGTCGTGAATTGGAACGCTACATCGTCGACAAAGAGTTGGCTTCTGGCTACCAACACGTTTACACTCCACCACTTGCTTCTGTTGAGCTTTACAAGACTTCTGGTCACTGGGATCATTACCAAGAGGACATGTTCCCAACCATGGACATGGGTGACGGGGAAGAATTTGTCCTTCGTCCAATGAACTGCCCACACCACATCCAAGTCTTCAAACACCATGTTCACTCTTACCGTGAATTGCCAATCCGTATCGCTGAAATCGGTATGATGCACCGCTACGAGAAATCTGGTGCCCTCACTGGTCTTCAACGTGTACGTGAAATGTCCCTCAACGACGGTCACCTCTTTGTCACTCCAGAACAAATCCAAGAAGAATTCCAACGTGCCCTTCAGTTGATTATCGATGTTTATGAAGACTTCAACTTGACTGAATACCGCTTCCGTCTCTCTCTTCGTGACCCTCAAGATACTCACAAGTACTTTGACAACGATGAGATGTGGGAAAATGCCCAAACCATGCTTCGTGCAGCACTTGATGAAATGGGTGTTGACTACTTTGAAGCTGAAGGTGAAGCAGCCTTCTACGGACCAAAATTGGATATCCAAGTTAAGACAGCTCTCGGAAAAGAAGAAACCCTTTCGACTATCCAGCTTGACTTCTTGCTTCCAGAACGCTTCGACCTCAAATACATCGGGCCTGATGGTGAAGAACACCGTCCAGTTATGATTCACCGTGGTGTTATTTCAACCATGGAACGCTTCACAGCTATCTTGATTGAGAACTACAAAGGTGCCTTCCCAACATGGCTTGCACCACACCAAGTAACTCTCATCCCAGTTTCTAACGAAAAACACGTAGACTACGCATGGGAAGTGGCTAAGAAACTCCGTGACCGCGGTGTCCGTGCAGATGTAGATGAGCGCAATGAAAAAATGCAGTTCAAAATCCGTGCTTCACAAACAAGCAAAATTCCTTACCAATTAATCGTTGGTGACAAGGAAATGGAAGACGGAACAGTCAATGTTCGTCGCTACGGCCAAAAAGAAACACAAACTGTCTCAGTAGATGACTTTGTGCAAGCTATCCTTACTGATATTGCCAACAAATCACGCGTTGAGAAATAATACTCTTCGAAAATCAAATTCAAACCACGTCAACGTCGCCTTGCCGTACTCAAGTACAGCCTGCGGCTAGTTTCCTAGTTTGCTCTTTGATTTTCATTGAGTATAAGAGCCTAGCATAAAAGCCTCCATTCGGAGGCTTTTTCTCATTTTATGTTTACTCAATAACGAGCTTCACTTCAACGAATTTAATCCTTACTATCGTTCCTTTTCCGACCTCAGACTCGATACGAATCTGGTGACCCAGTTCTTCAGAAATTTTCTTGGATAGATACAGTCCAAGTCCAGAGGACTGTTGGGTCAAACGGCCATTGTATCCTGAAAAGCCACGTTCAAAGACTCGGAGCACATCACTGTTTTTAATCCCGATTCCCGTATCCTTGATACAGAGCTCCTGGCCTTCCATATAAATCTCTAGTCCACCTTTCTTGGTGTATTTGAGGCTGTTTGAGAGGATTTGTTCAATGACGACCAACAGCCACTTCTTATCGGTCACGATGATTTGTCAAGGTCATGTAGATTGACCGTCAGTCCCTTTTGGATAAAGAAAAGAGCATACTTACGAACCATCTCCTTGATCAAGTCCTCCACTTGAACCTGTTCAAATACCAAATCATCGTGAAAACTCTCTAAACGCAGGTACTGCAACACCAGGTTGGTATAGGAGTCAATCTTGAAGATTTCCTGTTCCAGTTGCTGCTTGACCTCCCGATCAGAGACTTCTGCTACTAAAAGGCGACTAGCCGCAATGGGCGTCTTGATCTGGTGAACCCATAAGGTGTAGTAATCAAGCAAATCCGTCAGCTTGCTCTGCGCTTCCGACTTCTTTTGATACAATTCAGACTCACGCTCTTCGAGTTTTTCTACTAGCGCACATTCCAGAGGAGACTTGGGGTCTCTCTCAGCATAGAGTACTTCCTGCCGGTAAACCTGAGCTTCTGCAAAAATATCCCAAGCCAAAAATAAGAAGGTCAAAAAACTACTGAGTAGAAAGAAATAAAGAAAATAAGTTCCTAGACTAGCAAATAAAAACTGAAAGAGAAGGACGAGAAAGCCTAATGAAAAAATATAGACAAAGATGCGACTGCGAGAACGCAGATAGGCTAGAAAAAATGATTTCCAATCAAGCATGTTTCAGTCCGTATCCTATCCCTTTCTTGGTTTCGATAAAGCCTACTAAGCCTTGCTCCTCCAACTTTTTGCGCAAGCGAGCAACGTTGACAGACAAGGTATTGTCATCGATGAAAAAGTCGCTATTCCAGAGTTCTCTCATCAAGTCATCACGCGCTACGATATTGCCAGCATGTTCAAACAAGACCCGCAAAATTTGAAATTCATTCTTGGTCAAGCTCAGGACTTCACCCTGATAGTGCAGATCCATAGACTTGGTATTGAGAATCACACCTGCATACTCTAGCAAACTTTCATCCCGCCCAAACTCATAGGAACGGCGCAACAAGCCTTGAACCTTGGCAAGGAGCACCTGCTGGTCAAAAGGCTTGGTCACAAAGTCATCTGCCCCCATATTGATCGCCATGACAATATCCATCGCCTGGTCTCTCGAAGACAGAAACATGATGGGTACCTTGGAAATCTTGCGAATCTCCTGACACCAGTGGTAACCATTAAAAAGAGGCAGACCAATATCCATGAGGACCAAATGAGGTTCTGACTGAACAAAAAGGCTCAAGACTTCCATAAAGTCCTCTACCAAAACGACCTCAAAACCCCACTCAGAGAGTAATTTCCCAACTTGTTGCCGAATAACTTGGTCATCTTCTACTAGTAAAATCTTGTGCATGCGCTCCTCCTTTGTTATTTCTCAAAGTATCAAAACCCTTCATATCAGATTTACGGATCAGTATCTCATACTGTTTAGCAGCCTATTTCCCAAATCCAGATCAGAAAACAGATGCTAAATAGAGAATATTCCCACTGATATCATACCTTATTTTTAATTATAGTTCCAGCCTTATCCTATATTTTCCTTTTTGTGCTCATTTAGTTAGCGTTTCTTTAACTTATTTAATAGATCTAGCCTTCTTATTGACAAGCTAGCCATGATTTGTTAGAATATGAATGAACAGATTTATTTATTCATTCATGGAACAAAGGAGGTTAAATCATATTGGACAAAAAACAATCTTTAAAGACAGCAGCCTATGAAGTTTTTTCGAAAAAAGGTTACAAGGCAACAGGAATTTCAGAAATTGCTAGACAAGCTGGTATGGCAGTAGGCTCTTTTTATAACTATTACGAGAGTAAAGAAGCCATTTTTCTAGACATCTATATAGATGAAAACAACCGTGTTCGCCAAACTATGATCGAAGAACTGGATTGGGAAATTGATATGATTGATCTTATTAGTCAACTCTTTGCTCAGTCCAGAGCACTCGTTTCTTCCAATAAAATCCTTGCAGAATGGTACAATCCTGCCATAGCCGATGACTTGCATAGCTACTATTCCTCAGAAGAGGGCAAAGTCGCAAATCCATTTCATCAGTTTCTAGTAAAAACTTTTACAAACCGTATGCAGGCTGAGGGGTATTCTCCAGAAAAGATTCAAGAGATTTTACAAGTTTACAACCTATTTTACTACATGGATATGCATATCACGGAAAAAGATTTTCCAGATATTGGCAAAACTGTCGAAATACTTGCAACCAACTTCATAAAAGGAGTTCTAAAATAAAGAAAATGGTTTTCTTTATTTTTTGGAAATGTATGAATGAATTAATTTTGCGTTCATTCATTGATTAAAATTAGGAGTCATAAAAAATGAAAAGAGGTAAAAAAATGTTTATTATCATTCTATCAACACTTGGATTACTAGCCCTTATAACTTGGGGTGCCGTCGCTTATCTTGGACGAAGCCAGACATTATCAATAAAATCCATCGAAAACCCCAGCGGAGATTTATATTTAATTCATATCACAAAACCGAGTCATCAAATCTGGAAAGCTGGGGCTTATGCTAAGTTTACACTCCCTGATACCTCGTCCGCTACTAGGAAAAACGAAGCTAAGGGAGAGCAGACCAGTCGATGGCTAACCATTGCCTCCACACCTGATGAAGATGAAATCCTCATTTTAACGCATAATAGTGGTAGCCACTTTAAGGAAACCTTGACACATTTACCGACTGGCAGTGAGATTGAGATGAGTTGGCTTGATTCCTCTTTAACCGTTAAAGATACGAATCAGCCACTAGTTTGCTTTGCATCTGATGTTGGTATTTCTGCTCTACGCCCCCTTATCAAAGAATGGGCTGGTAAAGCACCAATTATTCTCAACCATTTTGACAAAGGAGTTACTATTTTCGATAATGAGATGAAGGAACTGGCTCAAAAAACATCGAATTTTACTTATAAAACTAGCGATGAATTTTCTCAAAGTCAAGCATTTTTAAAACACGCTATTGATGAATACGGCAATCAAGCCAGCTATCTCATCACAGGTCAGCCTGATGATGTAAATGAGATGAAGAATTTTTTAAAGGAAAATGGCATTGATAACAAAAATATCCAAGCAAGCTCGTTTAGGGGGTTGAAATAAAAGCAATCTGTCTTCTCTATATCTGAATCAAACCCTAACTACTAGGTCATTATGTAGAGCGGCTAAACAAGCCTACTAGCTAATTCTATGTAAATGTGGTAGGATAAACATAGAGGAAAGGAGCTTTTATGGCCAATATTTTTGATTACTTGAATGATGTAGCATACGATTCCTTTTATGACCTTCCCGTGAACGAGTTAGATGTTCTTGCCTTGACCGAATTAACCTACCTTGCTTTTGATGATGTAGTTACCCAAGAACCACAGCGTCTCATAGATCTTGCACCTCAAATCCCTAGAGACACGACGATGTTGACCAATAAAAACCGTCTCCAGTTGTTGGATCAGCTCGCTCAACACAAACGCTTTAAAAATTGCAAGCTCTCAGACTTTATCAACGATATCGATCCTGAATTGCAAAAACAGTTTGCGGCTATGACTTATCGTATCAGTCTCGATACTTATTTGCTTGTTTTTCGTGGGACGGATGACAGTATCATCGGTTGGAAAGAAGATTTCCATATGACCTATATGAAGGAAATTCCAGCTCAAAAACATGCCCTCCAGTATTTACAGGACTTCTTTGCTCAACATCCTAACCAAAAGGTGGTCCTAGCAGGACACTCAAAAGGGGGCAATCTAGCTGTCTATGCTGCCAGTCAACTTGATCCAAACTTGCAGAAAAACATTATCTCTGTCTATACTTTTGATGCGCCTGGGCTTCACAAGGAACTAACCGAAACACCTGGCTATCAAAACATGATGGAAAGAACAAAAGTATTTGTCCCACAAGGTTCTATCATCGGGATGATGCTGGAAATTCCGGATAAAAAAATCGTCGTTCGAAGCACTGCCTTAGGCGGTCTTGCCCAGCATGACACCTTTAGTTGGCAGATTGAAGACAAACACTTTGCCCAACTAGACGAGACCAATAGTGACAGCCAGCAAGTTGATACTACCTTCAAGGAATGGGTTGAAACAGTTCCTGATACGGAACTGCAGCTCTACTTTGACCTCTTTTTGGAATCATTCTTGATGCAGGCATCTCCTCTATCAATGATCTTTCTTCCTTCAAGGTCATTGAACACATTCACCATCTCTTTGTCCAAGCTCAATCCCTCACTCCCGAAGAAAAAGAAACCATGGGACGATTAACCCAACTCTTGATTGACACCCGCTACCAAGCTTGGAAAAATCGAGAATAGACAAAAACCAACTAATCTAATGATTAGTTGGTTTTTTGTTTAAGAAACTAATGGATACTACTTAGAATTTCTTGTATAGAGTTAGTCTTCTTTTTTCTTGCGAGACACAAGTCCAAATCCGCTCATCAAACCAAGTACTCCTAGAGCTGCCAAAGCCGAATGATCTTCCGTACCAGTATTAGGTAATTCTTTGGTTGCTTTAGTAGCTGGAGATTGCTCAATCGGTTTTTGTTGAGGGGTAGTAACAACTTTTTCGTAGACATGTTCTGTGTCGCCGTTTGGAAGTTTCTTGGTCTCTACGAAGCGGTAACCTGGAATATCTTTCTTAGGTTGTTCGCCGTCTTCGCTTGGATAGCCTGGAATGTCATTGCCTTCCTTATCCTTATGACTAGTCTTAACCTTCTCATAAACATGTTCTGTGTCGCCGTTTGGAAGTTTCTTGGTCTCTACGAAGCGGTAACCTGGAATATCTTTCTTAGGTTGTTGGCCGTCTTCGCTTGGATAGCCTGGAATCTCGTTGCCTTCCTTATCCTTGTGACTAGTCTTAACCTTCTCATAAACGTGTTCTGTGTCGCCGTTTGGAAGTTTCTTGGTCTCTACGAAGCGGTAGCCTGGAATATCTTTCTTAGGTTGTTCGCCGTCTTCGCTTGGATAGCCTGGAATCTCGTTGCCTTCCTTATCCTTGTGACTAGTCTTAACCTTCTCATAAACGTGTTCTGTGTCGCCGTTTGGAAGTTTCTTAGTCTCTACGAAGCGGTAGCCTGGAATATCTTTCTTAGGTTGTTCGCCGTCTTCGCTTGGGTGGCCTGGAATTTCATTCCCTTCCTTATCCTTGTGACTAGTCTTCACTTTTTCGTAGATGTGCTCTGTATCTCCATTTGGAAGTTTCTTAGTCTCTACGAAGCGGTAGCCTGGAATATCTTTCTTAGGTTGTTCGCCGTCTTCGCTTGGATAGCCTGGAATCTCGTTGCCTTCCTTATCCTTGTGACTAGTCTTAACCTTCTCATAAACGTGCTCTGTGTCGCCGTTTGGAAGTTTCTTGGTCTCTACGAAGCGGTAACCTGGAATTTCTTTCTTCGGTTGTTCACCGTCTTCGCTTGGATAGCCTGGAATCTCGTTGCCTTCCTTATCCTTATGACTAGTCTTAACCTTCTCATAAACGTGTTCTGTGTCGCCGTTTGGAAGTTTCTTGGTCTCTACGAAGCGGTAGCCTGGAATTTCTTTCTTCGGTTGTTCACCGTCTTCGCTTGGATAGCCTGGAATCTCGTTGCCTTCCTTATCCTTGTGACTAGTCTTCACTTTTTCGTAGATGTGCTCTGTATCTCCATTTGAAAGTTTCTTAGTCTCTACGAAGCGGTAGCCTGGAATTTCCTTCTTAGGTTGTTCGCCGTCTTCGCTTGGATAACCTGGAATGTCATTCCCTTCCTTATCCTTGTGACGAGTCTTAACCTTCTCATAAACGTGTTCTGTGTCGCCGTTTGGAAGTTTCTTAGTCTCTACGAAGCGGTAGCCTGGAATATCTTTCTTCGGTTGTTCGCCGTCTTCGCTTGGATAACCTGGAATGTCATTCCCTTCCTTATCCTTGTGACGAGTCTTAACCTTCTCATAAACGTGTTCTGTGTCGCCGTTTGGAAGTTTCTTAGTCTCTACGAAGCGGTAACCTGGAATTTCCTTCTTAGGTTGTTCGCCGTCTTCGCTTGGAATTAATGTATTCCCCTTAGTATCTACAAATGAAGTAATTGGACGTACAGTTGGAGTGTATTTTGCAGTTATTTCTGTTCCGTTCTTATCAACTCGTTTGACTGTAACTCCTGAAGCCTTTCCAACAAAGTCTTTTTCTGGTGTGAAAGTTACCACACCATTTTCATCAATGGTATAAGTTCCTTCTCCCGGAACAACTTTCTTAGTCGTGCCATCATCAAAGGTTGGTTTAACATTTTCATCAATTTCAACAGTCTTCTCTACACCATTTACTTCAACTTTACCACCAGTAAAAGTTGGTGTACCGTTTTGTGTTTGTCCTTTAGGTCCTTCAGACTCATCATCTGTAGAAGTTGGTTTAACAGGTATTACAGTTGGAGTATACGTTGCTGTAGCAGTTGCTGTAATATCCGTATCATTAGCATCTTTTCCTAATTTTGCAGTAAGTGAAACTGTGACAGGTGTAGCTGTACCGGTGAATGTCTTCAATGGAACAAAAGTTACTTCACCTGTTTCATTATTAATTGAGTAGGTACCCTGACCATCAATTGTTAGAGTATCAACAAATCCACCTGTTTTTGGATCTACTAACTTAGCAGGCGAAGAAGCACTTGGTTTTACTGGTGATTCATCTCCAACAGATGTAAAGGTTGGAGTTTCTTTTTGAGTAGCACCTTGAATATCAGTCGAAGTCACATTAAGCCCTTCAATCGTATCAGTTACTGTAATATGGTAGGTTGTTGTAGCGGTTGATGAATCAACTCCATGATCAACTCCCGACTCAGTTCCACCGATTGTTGCTTCAGTAGTGTAATTTCCATTACTATCAATAACATCAATCTTAACAGTATATACCCCTACTTCATTTAAGCTATATCCACTAGCAATATTGTAGTTATTTGCATCTTGTTTAGTATCAAATACTTTTTGAACTCCTGAAGGCGATGTTACTGTGATTCGAGTGATATAGGTAGTTTTTCCGTATTTAGTATCTTCAGAGTCTGAGATGCTTACTGCAGCTTTTGCTTCATTACGAGGGTCAACCGCAGTACCTTTTGTTGAAGTATAATCTTGTGAAGTTGCTGTTGGTTTTGTATTTACAACAGTTGCCACATCAGTATTTGTAGCAATCGTTCCTCTAATAATCCCACCAAATCCTGACTTAGTATGAACTTCCCAAGAGTCATTTCCAAGCTTTGTAGCAGTCACTTCCGTTCCATCAGATGACGCCCATGTATTTGAATGTTTGTCATAAGTGACAGTTACTGACATGCCATCACCTACTTGATTAGTGTTCTTAGAAACATAAATCGTTTCTGGACGAGTTGGCGTTTCTACACTTGTCACTTTCCCAGCGCTATCAAGCTGTCGAATGTACTCATAGATATAAAATTTCATACCACCGTCTAGCTGAGCTTCTGTGTACACTTGACGTTTAGTCCATCTTGTCGTACCATCACCATTCAGTGTTTTACTTTCAGCATATTCGCTTGGTAGCTCCCAGTGTCCGGTAGCCTTATTAAAAGTAGCAGTGTGTTTTTGCCCATCAGTTCCATTCAATTCAACTCGATCACGTAAGAAAGTTCCCTTAACATTTTCAGCTGATGCTTCTACTTTGATATTATCAACACCAACTTTTGCAGTTGCCTCTGACGTGACTGGAATATTAAAGACGGTATTTGAATCTACAGCACCTAGTTCTTGATTTTCAGTAACCGCAGTATTAGTTGAACCACTATCTACAAGCCATTTACCATTAACGGCTTTCAAGTTTGTTACAGTTCCATCTGGCATTGTAACCTTAGCACTTGTAGCACCTTTCGAGATTTTAACAGGAACTGTTGTTGAATAGGTTTCAACGTTTTGAACTTCAACTTTAGGCTTAACAACTACAGTAATAGAACCGTGCGCCTCTTGACCTGACTGATTCCATGTCGTATTATTAGATAACTTATCATAATCTTTAGCAAATACTGAAACGGTATAGATACCTGCCTCTGTCACCTTACCTCCAATGACAGCATTACCCATGTTGGTTCCAGCGGCTTTTTGCTCTTCAGCAGTACTGTTTGTTACAGTATAGTTGGTACCAGGAATCAACACTTTAGAATCATCTAATTCTGCTCCTATAGTGTTGTAGCCTGAGACACCTGTGACTGCTTTAGAAGAATTTTGACGAACTTTAACTACTTACCTTCAGCAGTTGTATAGTCATAGTTTCCTGCTGAATTGCCAGGTATCGCACTAGCTCCCGAAGAATCATGAAAACGAAGATTGATATTCGCATCATCACCAACAGTTCTATCATAACGAGCTGAATCTGACTGAATTGTAGGAGGTGTGCTATCTTGCCAACCTACCCAACCAGCACGTAGATTCTGAATTTGGAAGGTGACAGTCCGCCCATCTGTATTCGTTGCAGTAATATTGAATCGTAAGTCATACACTCCATTTTCAATACCAGCAACTACTTTACCTTGAATGGTATCTGTCGCCTCATCATAAGTAACACCTGGTACAAGGTTAGTTGGTGTTACAGAGGTAAGACTCCAACCAGCTTGCTTAGCTTTTTCTGTAACTGCAATACGATCTTTCAAACCTTTAATATAAACTCTGTCAACTCCTTGTTCATACCCATAGCCATAAATTTCTGTAGCTAGGTATTCATAACCACCGTTAGCAGAGTATATTGACGTCGCAGCGTTTGAAATTCTTGACCCATCCGCACGGAGTTTATTTCTCCAAAGTGGTGCTTCTTCAGCTAACTTTTTAGCAGCATCAGGGGTTAATGGATAGTCTACACGTCCTTTGTTGTTATGACCAGTTTTTCCACCTTGTTCTGTATGCATCCCATTTCCAGCATTGGTATCTTCACCAGTCCGTTGATTAGAATAGACTTCTATCTCTAACCCTGTAGCATCAGTACCCGTAATTAATTTAATTTCTTGTACCGGAATTGTATAGGTATCTTTACCAGTATGATTTGCAGCGTTTGTTTCCGATGCATGAGTTGTGTTAGAACCCTCTTCGGCATAGAAATCTTGAGCAGCCAAAGCGACTCCCAAAGTTTCCATCTTTTCCGATTCCTGCTTTCTTCAAATCATTGTAGACAGCAATAATGGAATCATTTAAGCGTGACAATTGATCATTGATTTGTTTAGCTGTAACGCTATCCGTAGCTAACACTTTTTTAGCTTCCGCAATAACTTCTTTATTATTAGCTATCGCCGCCTCAATTGCCGCTTTGTTTTCAGCCTCAAGGTTATTTCTACGAACCGCTTCATCTGCAAGAACATTTGTCACTTCCGCTTCTGACGTGACCTGTTCCAAAACCTTTTTAGATTCTTCTACAGCTTTTTCTGTAGCAGTGGTCGCCACTGGTTTGACTGCTGTAGTTGCTGCTGTTTCCTCAACTTGTTTCCCAGCTTCGTCTGACTCAACTACAACTGTAATCAAAGCTTCAACTTTAGCATGCTCTGCATCGATATCAGCCTGTTTTGCAGTTTCGTTTGCAAGAACTGCCTTTGCCGCAGTCAATACTTCATTTGCAGTAGCTATCGCTGTTGCATCAGCTTTCTTTGCAGATGCAATCTTCGCTTCTAACTCAACTACTTTTTTAGTCAGAGCAGTCTTATCAACTTTTTAGTCTCTACTACTTTTTCTGACGCCTTAGCTTCAGATTTCTCCGCCGTTATAGTTGACTCCGACTCCTTTGTTGCTACTGGTGTTGTCGTTGCCACTGTTGCATCTGCACCTTGTACTTCCGCTGCCGATACCGCACCATTACCTAGGAACATCATCAAACCGGCCGCAATTGCCACCGACGCTGCCCCAAAGCTGTACTTCCGAATGCCATAACGAATGTACTTCTCCGTTCTAAAACCCTGTTGCTTACTCTTCATAAGATACACAACCTCCCTATTTTCATTATGTTGATATTGAAATATAGAAAAACAAAATTTCTTTCTCTCCTTAAAAAGGCTTTTAAATTTTGATATTTCAAAAGGATTATATCCTCGTATTCAATATGCATATTCATACTAACACTTTTTCCCTATCTTTTTCAACAACTTTTTATAATTTTATTTTAGAAAAAAATACAAAAAAATAATTTAATGATAAATGCTTTAAAAAAACCAATATTCATGAAGGTTTACAGCTTGTAAACTCCTAGAATCATTTATCTTATAATTAAATAAAAATACACTTTAATGTATCAATTTATTTTTTTAGAGTCTTGTAGAAGTTAAATTTTTCCCAAGTCTTACATTGTTATAACAAAAAAATTTTTCTATAAGAAGTGCACAAATTTAACAGTATATTTCTTAGCCATTATTTATAGATTATCATGAAGATTTGACTTAGAGGCCTAGAACCTTGACTAGAGATTCTTTTTTTGTTAAAATGTAACAAATATTATTACATCTAATATAAGATAAATCCATGAAAGGAATTCTACTATGAAATCATTCAAAGGTATTTTATTTATCGGACTTAGTATGCTTCTGACTATCCTAGCTTGGCTCAGTTCAGGTGCTAGTCAGTTTCTAATCCCTGGTTTAGCTCTCACTACCCTCTCACTTACTTTTATACTAGCTAGCCGTTTACCCTTGCTTGAGGCTTGGTTCAACGGACTTGAAAAGATGTATCTAGCTCATAAATTCACCGCTTTTCTATCCATTCTCCTACTAACCCTACACAACTTTAGCATGGGCGGTCTCTGGGGTTCGCATTTAACCGCCCAGTTTGGAAATATCGCTATCTATATCTTTATCAGCATCGTTCTAGTTGCCTATCTGGGACAGTACATCCAGTATGAAGCTTGGAGATGGATTCATCGATTGGTTTATCTAGCCTATATCTTTGGTCTCTTTCATGTTTTGATGATCATGGGAAATCGTCTCCTTTCCTTTAGTTTCCTAGGTCTTATCTTTGGAATCTATGCTATTTTAGGCTTGCTTGCAGGTTTTTATATTATTTTCCTTTATCAAAAGATCGGTTTCACCTATCTTGGAAAAATCGTAGAAATCAAACGCCTCAACCACGATACGGCTGAAATTGAAATAGAGCTCAGTCATCCTTTCACCTACGAATATGGACAATTTGCCTTTCTAAAAATTTTCCAAAAAGGTTTTGAGACTGCTCCACACCCTTTCTCCATCTCTGGAGGACAAGGACGAACTCTTTATTTTACGATAAAAAACTCTGGTGACCACACCAAGAATATCTATGACAATCTTCAAGTTGGTAGCAAGGTTGCAGTTGATCGCGCCTATGGACATATGACTATGGAACACGGTCCAAAGCAGCAAATCTGGATCGCAGGTGGAATTGGAATGACACCTTTCATTTCTTATATCCGTGAGCATCCTATCCTAGACAAGAACGTCCGCTTCTACTATAGTTTCCGTGGAGAGGAAAATGCTGTCTACTTAGATCTACTTCGAGACTACGCTCGTCAAAATGCTAACTTTGACCTGCAGCTGGTCGATAGCAATGAAAAAGGATACCTGACTTTGGATCAAGAAGAAATCCCTGACCAGACTACAGTCTATATGTGTGGACCTCTTCCTATGATGAAGGCCCTTGCTAAGCAGATCAAGAAAAAGAATCCCAAAGCAAAACTCATTTACGAAGGTTTCAAGTTTAAATAAGATCATTGTCCCTCTAACACAAATGAGGGACTTTCTTTTCACTTTATTTCTCTCTTCTATGCTATACTTAGTTTAGTACATTCTTTGAGATTGGAGCCAGTATGAAAATCCATAAAACCGTGAATCCCGTTGCCTATGAAAACACTTATTATCTAGAAGGGGACCAACACCTGATTGTGGTTGACCCAGGTAGCCATTGGGAAGCTATTCGCAAGACTATTGAGAAAATCAACAAACCCGTCTGTGCGATTCTCCTGACCCACACCCACTACGACCATATTATGAGTCTGGACTTGGTTCGTGAAACTTTTGGAAATCCTCCAGTTTATGTAGCAGAGAGCGAAGCTAGCTGGCTTTACACTCCAGTCGATAATCTCTCTGGTCTCCCTCGTCACGATGATATGGCAGACGTGGTCGCAAAACCAGCAGAACACACCTTTACCTTTCATGAGGAATACCAGCTTGAGGAATTTCGTTTTACAGTTCTACCGACCCCAGGGCACTCTATTGGCGGCGTTTCCCTGGTCTTTCCTGATGCTCATCTAGTCTTGACGGGAGATGCTCTATTCCGAGAAACCATCGGACGGACCGACCTTCCTACAGGTAGCACGGAACAACTCCTCCATAGCATTCAGACGCAACTCTTTACTCTTCCTAACTACGATGTCTATCCTGGGCATGGTCCAGCTACGACTATCGCTCACGAAAAGACTTTTAATCCCTTTTTCTAGCAAGCAAAAAACCAAGGAAAATTTCCTTGGTTTTTGTCTTACCAAATAATCACACGGTCCTCTGGTGAACGCCACATACCATCGCCTTCTTTGACATCGTATGTTGTAAAGAAGTCATCGAAGTTTGGTACTTGGACATTAACACGGAGTTTGGCAGGCGCGTGCACATCGACACTGGCCATGAGTTTCATCAACTCAGGACGGCCTTTCATGCGCCAGATACGAGCAAAGTTGTGGAAGAATTCTTCAGCTGAGAAGTCTGGTTCTCTCTTGGCTGCTTCAAGGGCTGCAGCAATTCCTCCCAAGTCAGCAACATTTTCTGATACAGTTAGTTTTCCGTTGATCGTTGCTCCGTAAGATTCTTGCCCATCAAACTGGTCGATAACTTTCTGCGTTTTTTCTTTAAAGGCAGCATAGTCACTCTCTGTCCACCAATCCTTGAGGCTACCATTTTCATCAAAAGAAGCGCCATTTGTGTCGAAGGCATGAGAAATCTCGTGGGCAATAACAGCACCAATACCACCGTAGTTAGCAGAAGATGACTGATGCAAGTCATAGAATGGAGCCTGTAAAATAGCAGCTGGGAAGACAATCAAGTTTTTCTGTGGATTGTAGTAGGCATTAACCATATGAGCCGGCATGCCCCATTCCTTGTAATCAACAGGCTGGTTCCACTTGCTCCAGCTGTGCTTGATTTCCACACGCGCAAAGGCTAGGGCATTCTCAAAGAGACTGGCAGTTTCGTCCACTACTTTGTCCTTGTAGCGGGCTGGCAATTCCTCTGGATAACCGATATAAGGCTTGATGACATTGAGTTTGACAATGGCCTTGTCACGTGTTTCAGGCGTGAGCCAGTCGTTCTTGGCCAAGCGTTCCTTATAAACGTCAATCATCGTCGCCACTTTTTTCTCTACGTCAGCCTTAGCTTCTGGGGAGAATTTTTCATGCGCATACCAGAGACCAAGAGCTTGCTTGAAAGGTCCTTGGGCCAAGTGATAAGCTGCCTTGACCTTATCCTGAGCTTCTGGAACACCTGAAAGGGCACGACCATAGGCACCTGACAAGATACGAATCTCGTCTGTGAGATAGCTGGTTGAGAGATTGACCACACCCAAATCAAGGTTGCCTTAAGCAAAGGCCACGCTTCTTCACTATAGAATTGATCTGCTGCTTGCCAGAAACGTTCCTCGTCTACGATAACCTTATCTGGAGTTTGGCCAAGAACTACTTGGAAGAAATCATCCAAAGGTAGGGCAGGAGCAAATTTCTTGAAATCTTCATAAGCGTATGGATGGTAGAGTTTGGCATACTCTGAACTTTCTTCGTTAGAAAGCACTACAGCCGCAATACGACGGTCCAATTCCAATCTTTTCTCTAGCAAGTCTGCGATTTCCTCATCTGAAAAATCATAGGCTTTGAGAAGATTCGTAGTACTTTCCTTCCAAAGAGTCAAGAGCTCCTCACGCTGAGGATGGTCTTCAGCGTAGTAAGTCGTATCTGGCAAAATCGTCCCTGGTGCACTGGCCCAGAGAACATTGGTTCTGGCATCCATAAAGTCTGGTGATACACCAAATGGAAGGAAGTTTGGCTTCCCTGCTAGTTCAAACTCTGCCAGTTTGCTGGTGAAATCTGCAAAACTCTCCAAATCTTGGTATTCCTTGAGCATTGGCAAAACAGGCTTGATCCCTTCTGCTTCTCTCTTGTCAAATCACGTACCATACGATGGTACTTAACAAAGTTTGCGAGGATGGCATCCTCTGGAACATCCTCACCTGCCAACCACTTGTCCGTAGTCGCCAGCATCAACTCTTCAATTTCCTCGTCAAGGTCAATAAAACCACCTGTTCGAGATTTATCAGCTGGAATGACAGCTGTCTTTTCCCATTCGCCATTGATTGCATCATAAAAATCATCTTGATAACGTGTCATCTTGTTCTCGCTTTCATTTTTTCACTTATTCTTAGCTTAGCAAAAAACACTTGGGAATGCAATTAAAAATGGTTTCTCTTTTTTCTTCATTTTTCAGTTATTATTTTAAATTTTTTAAAAATTAACTTGACTTAATTTTTTTTTTAAGGTATATTAAAAGACAGGAGGAAAATAACTGTATGATACGTATCGAAAACCTCAGTGTCTCCTACAAAGAAACGTTGGCACTAAAGGATATTTCACTAGTGCTCCAAGGACCAACTATTACCGGAATTATTGGTCCAAACGGTGCTGGAAAATCAACTTTATTAAAAAGTATGTTGGGAATTATCCCACATGAAGGTCAGGCCTTTCTCGATGACAAAGAAGTCAAGAAATCTTTGCATCGGGTTGCCTATGTCGAGCAAAAATCCATATCGACTACAATTTCCCTATCAAGGTCAAGGAATGTGTCTCACTGGGACTCTATCCATCTATCCCGCTCTTTCACACTTTAAAGGCCAGCCACTGGAAAAAAGTGGCAGATGCACTTGAAATCGTTGGACTCTCAGACTATGCTGATCGCCAAATCAGCCAGCTCTCTGGAGGACAATTCCAACGTGTTTTGATTGCCCGCTGCTTAGTGCAGGAAGCTGACTACATCTTTTTAGATGAGCCTTTTGTCGGGATTGACTCGATCAGTGAAGAGATTATCATGAACACGCTGAGAGACCTTAAAAAAGCTGGTAAAACAGTTCTCATCGTGCATCATGACCTCAGCAAAGTCCCTCATTATTTCGACCAAGTTATGCTTCTCAATCGAGAATTGGTTGCTATTGGTTCAACTGAAGAAACCTTTACCGAAGCCAATCTTAAGAAGGCCTACGGTAGCAAACTCTTTTTCAATGGAGGTGAGCTATGATAGCAGAATTTATCGATGGATTGCAACATTTCCACTTCCTACAAAATGCCTTGATAACCTCTATTGTCATCGGAGTTGTTGCTGGAGCCGTGGGATGTTTTATCATCCTACGTGGGATGTCTCTCATGGGAGATGCCATCTCTCACGCAGTTTTGCCCGGCGTAGCCCTTTCCTTTATCCTGGGAATTGATTTCTTTATTGGAGCGATCATCTTTGGCTTGATGGCTTCCATCATCATTACCTACATCAAAGGAAACTCTATCATCAAGAGTGACACTGCCATTGGTATTACCTTTTCATCTTTCTTAGCCTTAGGTGTCATCTTGATTAGTGTTGCCAAGAGTTCGACAGACCTCTTCCATATCCTTTTTGGGAATATCCTCGCTGTCCAAGATACGGACATGTGGATCACCATTGGTGTGGGTGCAATCATTCTCTTGATTATCGGGATTTTCTTTAAACAACTATTGATTACATCCTTTGACGAGCTTTTGGCTAAAGCCATGGGAATGCCTGTTAATTTCTATCACTATCTACTCATGGTGCTCTTGACCCTTGTGTCAGTCACTGCCATGCAAAGTGTTGGAACGATTCTTATCGTGGCCATGTTGATCACCCCAGCTGCGACGGCTTACCTTTATGCTAATAGCCTAAAGAGCATGATTTTTCTTTCATCAACCCTAGGGGCAACCGCTTCTGTTTTGGGACTCTTTATCGGCTATAGCTTCAACCTCGCAGCAGGATCCAGCATCGTGCTCACATCTGCCAGCTTCTTCTTAATCAGTTTCTTTATCTCTCCAAAGCAACGATACTTGAAACTAAAAAATAAAAAAATCAATAAATAAGGGGAAACCCTTCTGGAGGAATCTAATGAAAAAATTAGGTACATTGCTCGTTCTTTTTCTTTCTATCATTGGATTAGCTGCCTGTGCTAGTGGGAAAAAAGATACAGCATCTACAAACCAAAAACTAAAGGTTGTAGCGACTAACTCTATCATTGCTGATATTACTAAAAATATCGCTGGTGACAAGATTGATCTTCATAGTATCGTTCCTGTTGGTCAAGACCCACACGAGTACGAACCACTTCCTGAAGACGTAAAGAAAACTTCTGAGGCTGACCTCATTTTCTATAACGGTATCAACCTTGAAACAGGTGGCAATGCTTGGTTTACCAAATTGGTTGAAAATGCCAAGAAAACTGAAAACAAAGACTACTATGCAGTTAGCGACGGTGTAGATATCATCTACCTTGAAGGTCAAAACGAGAAAGGCAAAGAAGACCCACACGCTTGGCTCAATCTTGAAAATGGGATGATTTATGCTAAAAATATCGCTAAACAGCTGATTGCAAAAGATCCTAGCAACAAGGAATTCTACGAAAAAAATCTCAAAGACTATACTGAAAAACTAGACAAACTGGACAAGGAAGCCAAAGAGAAATTTAACAATATCCCTGCTGAAAAGAAACTCATCGTAACCAGCGAAGGATGCTTCAAATACTTCTCTAAAGCTTACGGAGTTCCAAGTGCCTACATCTGGGAAATCAACACAGAAGAAGAAGGAACACCGGAACAAATCAAGACCTTGGTTGAAAAACTTCGCCAAACAAAAGTTCCATCACTCTTTGTTGAATCAAGTGTCGATGACCGTCCAATGAAGACTGTTTCACAAGACACAAATATTCCAATTTACGCACAAATCTTTACTGACTCAATCGCTGAAGAAGGTAAAGATGGCGACAGCTACTACAGCATGATGAAATACAACCTTGACAAGATTGCTGAAGGTTTGTCAAAATAATCCATTAAAAACGTCATTCTCACCGAATTGGCGTTTTTTCAATTTCCGGTCAAATCATTGGAAAAATCTGACAATTCTCGGTAAAATAAAAGAAAAAAGAATGGAGTAGTTTCATGACCACTTTTCTCGGAAATCCTGTAACTTTTACAGGTAAACAACTGCAAGTCGGAGACAAGGCACTTGACTTTTCTCTCACTACAACCGATCTCTCTAAAAAAACGCTAGCTGACTTTGATGGAAAGAAAAAAGTCTTGAGTGTTGTCCCTTCTATCGATACTGGTATCTGTTCAACGCAAACACGTCGCTTCAACCAGGAACTTGCCAACCTTGACAACACCGTCGTTCTTACCGTTTCTATGGACCTACCATTTGCCCAAGGACGCTGGTGCGGGGCTGAAGGCCTTGACAATGCCATCATGCTTTCAGACTACTTTGACCATTCTTTCGGGCGCGATTATGCCCTCTTGATCAACGAATGGCATCTCCTTGCACGTGCCGTCTTTGTTCTCGATACTGACAATGTCATCCGTTATGTAGAATACGTTGACAATATCAACACGGAGCCAGACTTTGAAGCTGCTATTGCTGCAGTTAAAGAACTAGACTAAAATCACAAGCATTATGACAGAAAGCTAGAGAAATCTAGCTTTTTTTGGTATACTAGATGGAGAGAATGAACAAGAGGAAACGAATGACTCCAAATAAAGAAGATTATTTAAAATGTATTTATGAAATCGGTACGGAGATGCAAAAAATCACCAACAAAGAGATTGCTGCCCGTATGCAGGTCTCTCCGCCTGCTGTAACAGAGATGATCAAACGCATGAAAAGTGAAAATCTCATCCTCAAGGATAAGGAGAATGGCTATCTATTGACAGATATTGGCCTCAAACTGGTTTCTGAGCTCTATCGCAAACACCGGTTGATTGAGGTCTTTCTAGTTCACCATCTCGACTATACCAGTGACCAGATCCACGAAGAAGCTGAGGTCCTAGAGCACACTGTCTCTGACCTATTTGTAAAGAGACTGGATAAACTACTGGGCTTCCCCTAAAACCTGTCCCCACGGTGGAACCATACCAGCCGAGGGAGAACTCTTGGTTGAAATCAATAACCTGCCACTAGCGGCCGTCCAGGAAGCTGGAACCTATCTCCTGACTCGCGTTCATGATAGCTTTGAACTACTCAAATATCTAGAAAAGCACGCAATTCATATCGGTGACCAACTCCAAGTCAAGCAGTTTGATGGCTTTTCCAATAGCTTTACTCTGGTCAACAAAGACGAAGACCTCCAAGTTAGTATGGATATCGCCAAACAACTCTATGTTGAAAAGATGAACTAAATACGTCACAAAAAAACCAAGCTAACAAGCTTGGTTTTTCTTATCTATTTTTTGTATCAAGGACGATAGTTACCGGCCCATCATTGACCAGTTCTACCTGCATATCTGCTCCAAAGACACCTGTTTCAACAGGAACCTCTTTGGCTAGTTCTCGATTTAAGTCTCGGTAAAAAGCTTCAGCCATATCAGGTTTAGCGGCGCCTGTAAAGGCTGGACGATTGCCTTTTTTGGTATCGGCAAACAGAGTGAATTGAGAGATGGAGAGGATTTCTCCTTGGATATCCTTAACAGATAGGTTCATCTTGCCCTCAGCATCTGAGAAATCCGCATATTGACCAGTTTTCTGACTGCATACTCCAAATCCTCTTGCCGATCCTCAGGTCCAACACCCACTAAGAGCAAGAGTCCTTGTTTGATTTGACCATGAATCTGCCCCTCAATAGAAACCTGAGCTTCCTTGACTCGCTGAACGATGATTTTCATAGAAATCCTTTCTGACTGTATCGATCATACTTAACCATTGGTCCGTTTAACTGAGTACACTTCAGGTACACTCTTAATCTTATCAACCACCGTTGTCAACATTGAAAGGTTAGAAATTCCAAAGGATACATGGATATTAGCAAATTTCATATCCTTGGTCGGTTGGGCATTAACCGAAGAGATATTCTTAGTTGTGTTTGATAGGACTTGCAAGATATCATTCAAAAGGCCAGAACGGTTGAGTCCATAGATATCGATATGAGCCATATATTCCTTGGTTGAAAATTGGTCTTCCCATTCAACATCTAGCAGACGTTGCTCGTAATTTTCCTGCGAACGAAGGTTCATGCAGTCCACACGGTGGATGGCTACTCCGCGACCTTTGGTAATATAACCAACGATATCATCACCCGGAACAGGATTGCAACATTTTGCAATCCGGACCAAGAGCCCAGAAGCACCTTGGATAACAACCCCACCCTCATGCTTCACCTTAAGCGTGTCCTTGTTCTCTACCTTGACTTCGCCACCCTTAACCAGTTCTTCTGCTTCTGCCTTAGCCTTAGCACGCTCTTCTTCACGACGTTCTTTTTCCGTCAAACGGTTAAAGACGGTAATGGCTCCGATTTCTCCAAAACCAATGGCTGCAAAGAGAGCTTCTTCTGTCTTGTAGCTAGTTTTTTGCAGGACTTCATCCATGTGGCGCTTGTCCATAAATTTATTAGCCACATAGCCGTTTTCTTGGAGCTGACTAATCAGCATTTCACGGCCTTTATTGGTGGACAATTCTTTATCTTGATTTTTAAAGAACTGACGAATTTTGTTGCGGGCCTTGCTGGTTTTAACCATGTTAAGCCAGTCACGGCTTGGTCCAAATGAATTTGGATTGGTAATGATTTCAACCTGATCACCCGTTTTAAGCTTGGTAGTCAAGGGAACCATACGGCCATTGACCTTGGCTCCAGTCGCTTTTTCCCCAATCTTGGTATGAATCTCATAGGCAAAGTCAATCGGTCCAGAATCCTTTGGAAGAGAACGAACCGCCCCATCTGGAGTAAAGACATAAATCTCTTCTGCCAGATAGTTTTCTTTGACCGTATCTACAAATTCCTTGGCATCATCCGCCTGGTCTTGGAGCTCCATCATCTCCTTGATCCAGTTCATCCCAATGGCAGATTCCTTGCTATTAACTTGACCTTTCATTCCTTTTTTGTAGGCCCAGTGAGCCGCAACCCCGTACTCAGCAACCTCGTGCATTTCCTTGGTACGAATCTGGAACTCGATCGGTCCTTTTGGTCCATAAACAGTCGTATGGATAGACTGGTAACCATTGGCCTTACGATTGGCAATATAATCCTTGAAACGGCCTGGCATTGGTTTCCATAGCTCATGAACGTAACCCAACATGGCATAGACATCGCTTTGAGTGTCTAAAATACAGCGAATGGCAATCAGGTCATAGATTTCCTCAAATCGTTTTTTCTTGTCCTGCATTTTACGGTAAATAGAGTAGATATGCTTAGGACGACCATAGATTTTTCCTGTAAGATTGCGCTCAGATGAATACTCCTCAAGTTTTGTCACAACTTCATCGACCAAGGCTTCACGTTCTTGACGTTTCTCCTTCATCATGTGAGTTATCTTGTAAAACTCTGTCGGATTGAGGTAACGGAAGGAAAGATCCTCTAGTTCCCACTTAACACTTGAAATCCCCAGACGGTGAGCAAGTGGTGCGTAGATTTCCATAGTTTCTCGGGAAATACGTTCTTGCTTGTCCTTACGAAGATGCGTGAGGGTACGCATATTGTGCAGGCGGTCAGAGAGTTTTACCAAGATAACGCGAATATCCTCTGACATGGCCATAAGCATCTTGCGGTGATTCTCAGCCAACTGCTCTTCTATAGACTTGTATTCGACCTTACCAAGCTTGGTAACACCGTCTACAATCACTCGAACATCATGGCCAAACTCGCGCTCTAAGTCATCCAAAGTAGCATCTGTGTCCTCTACCACGTCATGCAAAAAACCACAAGCAACAGTGACAGCGTCTAGCTTGAGCTTGGCTAAAATACCTGCTACCTGAATAGGGTGGATGATGTAAGGCTCACCTGATTTACGATACTGCCCACTATGACATTCTACAGCGTAAACCAAGGCCTTGTGTACAAAAGCCACATCTTCTTTCGATAAATATTGTTGCGTTAAAGCGACGACTTCATCGCCAGAATAAATTACTTCTTTTGGCATGCATACTCTCCAGTTCTTCCTACCATTTTAACACTTTTTAGTCAATAAGAAAACTAGTAAAGTCTCCTTCTATCCGAGTTTCTGAACTTTATAAAAAAACACTACTAGAAAAACTCTAGCAGTGTTGTTTTATTCAAATCTATCTTAGTAAACTGTCTTTCAGTTTCTACGTCAAAGAAGTGAGCTTTGTTCAAGTCAAATCCAAGTTCCACAGTTGCACCAGCTTGCAAGTAGTCACGTGCGTCAACCTTAGCAACGAATTCATCTTTACCAACTTGGCAGTATAGGTGAGATTCTGAACCAAGCAATTCTGATACAGAGATAGTTGCTTTCACAACTGATTCTGGGAATGTTTCAAGGAAAGCAGGTTCTGCGTTCACGTCTTCTGGACGGATACCGAAGATCCAAAAAGCCGAAAATGAACTGGTCGGCCCAAATGGAGAAATCGTTGGACGTGTGAAAAAAATGGTCGTCCGAAATTCTTCCCAGACTACTACGTCATCCCAATGAGCCTCGACAAAGACAACGATGCCCAAGAAGCCTTCAATATGATCGACTACTTCAAACGCAATGGTGTCCTCGTCAAGGAACTCAAAGAAGATATTGGCAACTATAAAAAAAGGGGACTTAGTCATTGACATGGCCCAAGCCAAACGTGGCTATGCTAACCACATTCTCTACAAGGGTTCCAACGAATCTGCCTGAGTCGCTATGTACGCAGAGTTGCTGGTAAACTTCCCAGATATGAGAGGGTTCAAGTCCGAACCTGTCTTTGCGGATGGTCTTTTCAACGGAAAAATTAGGAGAAGTCACCACCACCCGCGCCACTCGTACCTCTGAGATCGATCCAAAAGCTCCTTACTATGTGATCGCAAATACCTCAGCCAGTGCCGTTAAAGCTGTCAACCAGGCTATTGCACAAGGAAAAATCTGTCTACCTAACAGATGATGGCTACATCGTTGACCGCGATACCTTTGCTTCGCTCCTACCAAACTATGCCATTTATGGTGATGCCCTCTACAAGGTGCCTAGTGGCCCAACCTTGAAACCGATGAAGGTCTACTCTCAAACTACCACTATAATTGGGCTGGAGTAGATGCGCCTGCTCATACTAGTTTGGTCCTTGAAAAAAATTAGGCTTCCAAATCGTCAATACGCCAGAAGAAGCGGATGTTGTTATTTTTGGAAAGCAATCGCTTTGACGCTTCCATTTTTGGCAAGAAACCAACCCTTGTCATTGGCGGGGAAGCCATGCAAAAATTGGAAAAAAATTGGGAGTTCTTACAGGATTTGACGCTGAAAAAAACTAAAAAGGCGGTAGTGACTACGAAGGCTTGATGAAAGCGATCATTGATGATCAGGATCCATTGACCAGCGGATACAAGAAGAATACCCTCTTCTACTCCAACTCAGGAAACTGGATTGAAAAAGGTTCCAGAGCATTTCAAGACCTTGATGAGCATCGCTCCAAGCGATTATTATATTGCAGGTTGGTGGCCACATAACGATGTTCTGGCTAACAAAGTCATGGCCATCTCTGGAGAACTGATGGGACAACCACTCTTTGTCTATGCAGGAAATCCAACCAACCGTCAACACCCTGTCCACTTCTTCCGCTGGGTAACCAATGCGATCTTTGGCAGCAAGTTGGCAAGCTTGATGGATTACGTTCCAGCTAAAGAACCAGATCAAGTGGTAGTTCCAATTCATAACCAAACAAGCAATCCACAGCCAATCTTGGCCAAGAAGGACACTCCTAAAGTGCTCCTTCCACAAAAAGAAACAACTGTGGAAAATGGAGAAAGCGTGCAAGCTTTGACTTACCAAGTAGGACAAAGCTTCCAAGAAAGTCCAGCTAAGGCACAATTGCCACAAACTGGAGAAGACACAACCGCACACTTCATTCTTTCAGGCTTCTTGTTAGCCGTTAGCGGAGGCTTCCTCCTCTGAAAAAAAGAAAGAAGTTGAGTAAGTTCCAGGTTTAGACTTGATGATACGAAAAGAACCTTCGCAGACGCGAAGGTTCTTTTTGGAGATAAAATATCTTTCAAAACTTTCCTTAGGTGAGTACGGACGTCAGCGAACTTCTTCGAAGTTCCATGACTTAGTTTTGAGCCTAAGGTCTCAAAACTCCCGAGTGTTTGAAACAATAATGTTTCAAACACTTTTCTCACAGCGGAAAGTTTCAGTTTATACTTGACTGATTCTAAAGTATAGAAAACTTTTATAATGTTCTCCAGAATATTTAATGAACATACTATTCTACATTAAATCCTAACACTGATGCAAAGTTTCTCCTTATTCCACCAATTCCAACACAACCGTTTGGTAAGGAGCTAATTCTAGCACTTGGTCTCCTTCTTGGAATAATCCTGCTGTATTATTTAAAACGACTGTTTTAATCGGAGCTGGCAACTCCAAGGTGGCCTGGCGATTTTGGAAATTGCTGACAACCAAGAGACGCTTGTCCCCACGGCGTTCAAAGGCGATGATGTTTTCACGGTCCCGATACGCTGGGATCATATCTCCGAATCGGATGGTATTTCCATAAAGGGGATGGCGATACAAGGCCGTCAACTGGCGATAGTAATTCAAGATGGAATTTGGATCCTTTTCTTGATCTTTCACATTGATGGCAACATTTGGTTTGGGACTGATCAACCAGGCTGTTCCATCGCTAAAGCCCAATCCTGGCTCCGCTGACCACTGCATGGGTGTCCGCGCATTGTCCCGGCTGTAGTTGGCAATCGCGACCAAGGCTTCTTCCTCGCTTAAACCAGCTTCTTTTCGCGACGTGGTAGCCATTGATGGTTGCGATATCATCAAAGTCCTCCACCGATTCAAAGACTTGGTTTTCCATCCCAATTTCTTGGCCTTGGTAGATAAAAAGGAATTCCCTTTACGCAAAAACCTGAATGGTTCCCAGGGCTTTTTTTACTGGTATCGTTTACTGGACCTTCTGCAATATAGTGGGACACCCCACGAGGCTCGTCGTGATTCTCGATAATGGTCGAGAGCACCCCAATGCTATCCGCGCGCTCATGCGCTTGAAAAATACTTTCCTTGAGTTCATCTGCTGTTGGAAGACTATGGTCAAACCAGCCTTTTCCTTCCTGCCCCAAGCAGGTTTGCTTGAAGTCAAAGATGGAAGAGAAGACGCCATCTTTTTCCAATGAAGAAATGCAACTCTTCGTCGGTTTCATTGAACACTTCCCCTACTGTGAAGGCATTGTACTTGGCGAAGGTTCGCTCATTTAACTCATGCAAGAAAGGTTCAATCGATTGGGCATTCACTAGAGACTCCAGTACTGGGACCAAGCCATTTTTCGCGATCAGACGGAAGCGAACGCCATTCTAGATCTTTTTTTGATATTGATAATAGCATCGATCCTAAAGCCCGCAATTCCCTTGTCCAACCACCAGTTGATCATCTTGTAAATTTCTTCGCGCAAGACAGGATTTTGCCAATTAAGGTCTGGCTGATCCTTGTGATAAGAATGGAGATAGTATTTGTTGGTGCCAGGAACTGGTTCCCAGACACTGCCTCCAAAGTAACTTTCCCAGTTGTTGGGTTCCTTGTCACTTTCGATGAAGTAAAAGTAGTCCGCATAAGGGCCATCTGGATCCGCTAGAGCTTTTTTTGGAACCACTCGTGATGACTGGAGCAGTGGTTAACCACCAAGTCCATAATGATAGAAATGCCCCGCTTCTTACCTTCAGCAATTAGCTCCTCCATATCTTCCATAGTTCCAAAAAAATAGGATCAATGGCATAGTAGTCTGAAATATCATAGCCCTGGTCAATAAACGGACTCTTGTAAATAGGCGATAACCAGAGAATGTCAATTCCTAAGTTTTGAAGGTAATCGAGTTTCTTCGTGATTCCTTTCAAATCCCCAACGCCATCACCATTGCTATCTTTAAAGCTTTTTGGGTAGATCTGATAAGCGACCTTCCCCTTCCACCAGTCTTTTTTTCCATGTTTTGTCTCCTTAAAATGAAAGAGACTGAGACATATCGTATCAGTCTCTACAGTGTCAGTAGGTATTAGTAAACTGTCTTTTCAGTTTCTACGTCAAAGAAGTGAGCTTTGTTCAAGTCAAATCCAAGTTCCACAGTTGCACCAGCTTGCAAGTAGTCACGTGCGTCAACCTTAGCAACGAATTCATCTTTACCAACTTGGCAGTATAGGTGAGATTCTGAACCAAGCAATTCTGATACAGAGATAGTTGCTTTCACAACTGATTCTGGGAATGTTTCAAGGAAAGCAGGTTCTGCGTTCACGTCTTCTGGACGGATACCGAAGATCAATTCTTTACCTTCGTAACCTTTATCGCGAAGAACTTTCAAAGCACCTTCTGGAACTTTCAAGTTAAAGCCGTCACCAACGATGTGGTCACCGTTCAATTTAACGTTGATGAAGTTCATAGCTGGGCTTCCAATGAATCCTGCTACAAATTTGTTAACTGGGTTTTTGTAAACTTCTTGAGGAGTACCGATTTGTTCTACACGTCCGATAGTACCTGTACCAGCAGGGTTCTTAGTTGCTGACATGATAACGATACGGTCTGCAAGAGTCATCGCTTCTGTTTGGTCGTGTGTTACGTAGATAGTTGTAGCTCCGATACGACGGTGGATTTTCGCAATTTCAGCACGCATTGATACACGAAGTTTGGCATCCAAGTTTGACAAAGGTTCGTCCATCAAGAACACTTTTGCATCACGGACAATCGCACGACCCATGGCAACACGTTGACGTTGACCACCTGAAAGGTCAGCAGGTTTACGATCCAAGAACTCTTTCAAGCCAAGGATTGCTGCCGCTTCTTGCACACGTTTGTCGATGTCTTCCTTGCTGTATTTACGCAATTTCAAACCGAAAGCCATGTTGTCATATACAGTCATGTGTGGGTAAAGAGCGTAGTTTTGGAATACCATGGCGATGTCACGGTCTTTTGGAGCTACGTCGTTGACAACCACGCCATCGATAGATGCAGTACCTTCTGTAATGTCTTCAAGACCCGCAATCATACGAAGAGTTGTTGATTTACCACATCCTGAAGGACCTACGAAAACGATAAATTCTTTGTCTTTGATGTCCAAGTTGAAGTCTTCAACTGAGTAGTGTTCGCTGTTTGGATATTTTTTGTAAATGTTTTTAAGATTTAATTCTACCATCGAGGTGAACTCCTTTTGTATTTTGATAGTTTTATTATAGATGAAAACGCTTTACTTTTCTATGGCAAGGTGACCAAAAAAATAAAAAAGTTCTGTGCAACTTGCACAAAACTTTAGAGAGTATCTGGTAAAATCAACTGGTAACACAGGGTCAGGTCGGTCAATTCCTTCAACTGAAGCCCTGTCAATTCTTCCCATCTATCAATCTTGTATTGGAGAGAGTTGCGGTGCAGATAGAGTTGCTGGGCTGTTTTAGTTAGGACAGCACTATTTTCCCAGAGAGAAAGGATAATTTCCTGAATCTGATCCTGATCCAAAATCATCTGGTGCAGACATTCTTTAATGACTCTCAGGTCCACAATCCTTTCTCCCATACTCCAAAGATAGAGTTGTGAAAAGGTGTGTACACCTTGGTGACCCTGACGCCACCAAGTCTTAAACAAATCTCGCTCCGTTTTGATTAGGTCTGATAGGGCTTGAGAGCCTGTCTGAAACCACACCTGCCCCAACATGATAGACAGACGAAGGCCAAAGTCATACTCAACCGCTTCAATCGTATCAGATAAGATTGAGCGAACAGAGGTGTACTTATCTTGTTGAAGCACAAACACATAATCCTGAGCCCCGACCTGTAACACTGTTTGGCAGTTGGGAAAGAGGGTCTGCATCATATCTAGCCAAGAGGCTAGATTTTCCTGTTGGTAATAAGACAGATGGCAATAAACCAGCTGAATTTTTTTAAATGCTTGCGGTGCCTGCCCCCTTCCCCTCAATCAGATAGGGATACCAAGGATTGAGCGAACGAGCCTGCTCCTGCTGGGTCAAAAGGGCAACCAACTGCTTTTCACGCTCGCTGAGCCCAGCTTCCTCCAGTAGAATCCACTGCTGAGAAGCTAAAGGGAGAGTAAGATAGCCTGGTTTCTCAATCGGCTGATCTGAAATCTGAGCTTCAGGAAACCAGTCCTGTAATTCCTTTGCAATCATATTCTAGCCCTCCACTTTTTGGATGCACCAAGAAATTATAGTCTCTAGACGCTCCAGATTTTCAGTCAGATGGAGATAGCCCATCACTGCTTCAAAACCTGTAGACATGCGGTAAGTCACCACATCAGCATTTTTAGCCTTTGTGTGGCTATTGGTATTGCGACCACGTTTGTAGATTTCTTCTTCTTTTTCCGTCAGGACTTGCTCTTCCAACATGAGGGCAATCAAGCGAGCCTGAGCCTTGGCTGACACATACTTAGTCGCCTCTTGGTGGAGTTTATTGGGTTTGGTCATTCCTTTAAGGATGAGATGGCGACGGATATACATGGAGTAAACTGCATCTCCCTCAAAAGCTAGCGCAATCCCGTTAATGAGATTGACATCAATCACGAGTCCACCTCACTCCATCCTTGGTGTCAAGAGCTTAATTCCTTGAGCCGCTAATTGATCACGGATTTGGTCTGCTGTCGCAAAGTCACGATTAGCACGCGCTTCTTGACGTTTTTGGATTAAGGCTTCAATGTCTGCATCCAAAACTTCCTCAACAAAGACAATCCCAAAGACCTCCAACATAGCCGCAAGAGCTTCCTTAACACTTGCATCATAGTTTCCTGAGTTGATCCATTTGGCCATTTCAAAGACAACTGTAATACCATTTGCGGAGTTGAAATCCTCATCCATAGCGGCAACAAACTTATCTTTAAAAGCCTGTAACTCTTGAGCATCTACAGTCCCAGAAAATGGTTGCTCATAAGTGTTTTTTAGATACTTAAGATTGGTCTCGGCATCACGCACTGCTTTTTCCGTAAAGTTGATAGGTTTACGGTAATGCTGAGTGGCAAAGAAGAAACGCAACACTTGCCCATCAAGAGTTTTAAGGGCATCGTGTACGGTTATAAAGTTGCCCAAGGACTTAGACATCTTGACATTGTCGATATTGACAAAGCCATTATGCATCCAGTAGTTAGCAAAAGTCTTGCCTGTTTTTGCTTCTGACTGGGCAATTTCATTGGTGTGATGCGGAAACTCCAGATCGGCTCCACCACCGTGGATATCAATAGTATCGCCCAAAATTTCTGTTGACATGACCGAACATTCGATATGCCAGCCTGGACGACCAGGTCCCCAAGGGCTATCCCAGGAAATCTCGCCTGGTTTGGCAGCTTTCCAAAGGGCAAAGTCTACAGAATTTTCCTTGCGAGCTGTTTCTTCATCGGTACGACCTGAAGCACCCAGCTCCAAATCTTCCAAGGTTTTGTTAGCCAATTTGGCGTAATTGTGGGATTTTTCCACTCGAAAGTAAACATCTCCTTGACTCTCGTAGGCAAAGCCTTTTTCAATCAAGTCTTCCACAAAGCGGATAATGTTCGCCATAAACTCCACTACACGCGGATGGCGAGTCGCAGGTTTCACGCCCAAGGCCGTCACATCCTCACGAAAGGCAGCGATGTACTTGTCCGCAACCTCCTGAGGCGTGATGCCTTCTTCCTTGGCACGATTGATAATCTTATCATCCACATCCGTAAAATTGGAAATATAGGCAACTTCGTAGCCACGGTATTCAAAATAACGACGAATGGTATCAAAGCCACCGTCGAACGGGCATTCCCCACGTGGATATAGTTGTAGACCGTAGGCCCACAGACATACATCTTAACCTTGCCGTCCTCAATAGGTACAAATTCTCGCAAATCACGAGACATGGTGTCGTAAATTTTAATCATGCGGTCCACTCCCTTCTCTATTTCTGACTTTTTCGGCTGAAAACCAGCTCTGCAAATGGGCCAAATTGTCTGAGGCTATCCAGTTGGTAAAAACGCTGCCCTTCCTCTTGGGTAAAGAGGGGAACCCCCTTTCCTAGGATAAGGGGTGCTATCTGAATAATGAGGTGATCGAAAAGATCCGCATCCAAGAGCGGTCCTACCAAGGAATTACCACCAATCACAAAGACATTTTTGCCTTTGTCAATCTGGCGAACAAAGTCCACCACATCCCCAGCTACTGGCTGGTAATTGCTGACAGGCAGATGCCTATCATGCGTAAAGACATAATTTTCCGTAGCTTGATAAAAACTTTCTACATCTTGCAAATCTTGGATTTCCTCAAAGGTCCGCTTGCCCATGATGGTGATATCCATTTGCCTGTAAAAGTCATCATAGCCTGTATCCTCTACAGAACCAAGCTGATGCAGCCAGTCTATCCTGTGCTGACTGTCTGCCAAGTAGCCATCCATGGTGATACAGCCGTAAAAATATACTGCCATTCTTGTAGTTACCTTTCTAGTTCCTTGGCTATTATCAAAGCGATAGTGAAAAAAGTCATGGCATCAGCTGTCCGCTCTTCATGGCGGGCATCCCAGGCTCGGTTATGATGATCCACATAGTCAGCTGTGTAGAAGAACTGATAGACTTTACTCTTGCGAAATTGACTCCAAGCCATGATAGCTGAAGCTTCCATGTCCACCACTTTGGCTCCAGCAGCCAAGCGACGCTTGACCTTATCAGGCGTTTCTCGATAAAAGGCATCAGTCGTCCAAGACTTGGTGCGGATATGTTCAATACCAGATTTGTTCAAAGCTTCTTCCATGGTTAAGAGTAGAGTTTCATCATAAGCTATCTCATCACTAGCAGGAGCGTAATGGTAACTTGTACCTTCATCACGTAGAGCTGAACTTGGTAGGATAATCTTATCTGCCTGAATAGACTGATCTAGAACTCCGCAAGAACCCAACACAATAAAGTTCTTAAATCCTCTTGCTTTGAGTTCTTCTAAGAGCCCAACAACCATCGGGGCTCCAATCGTAGCTATAGCAACTGCTACCTTACTCCCATCCTTTTCATAGATATACCATGGAAATCTACCATTTAGATTGGTTAGATAGCCACCTTCGTAAACATCCTCAAACTGCTTTACTCGTTCAATGATTTCTCCATTAAAAGATAAAATGATCGTGTCACAGATTTCTCCACCACCACGAATACTTCGATCAGTTGGTTCGATAACAGCAGGTACATTTTCGAATTCTTCTAATAGCATTTTTTTCACTCTTTCTCATTCAAATAAACTACCTGTGTCTGTTTGACAAAGCCGATTTTTTTCATACAAGCGCTTGGCACCTACGTTGCAGCCCTCTACTGCAATCTGAAATTCCTTATCATTTTGCTCAATCAGTTGGTTGACTAGGGATTTTGCTAAATAGCTTCCGTAGCCTTTGCCACGTTCAAGTTCTGATATTGCTAAACCGTAGAAGTAATTCGTATTAGTCGATAAATCTACCGTGCAAGTCCCAATAACCTGACCGTCTTTTAATAAAATATATAGGCGACTGTCTGAATCCTTCAGAGCTTCAGCGACATATCTATCCACAACTTCTCTCGATTCATGTTCCTCTGAAAATGCCTGAAATTTTAACTGGCTAATTTGCTCCTGATACGAACTATCTGCTAACAAAACTTCAAGATTAGAAACAGTTACTAACTGATAAGGTCTTCTATCCTTACCTAACCAGGTTTCTGTCTCTTCATCCTCGACCAATCCCCAGTTGCTGACAAAATCAGGATGACGCTCTAGAAAAATACGTTCTGTCTGAAAAGTAACTGAACGAATAGGGAAAGAAGCCGTTTCTCTCTCAAAACTCGTAAACAAAGCACGCGCAATTCCCTGACGGCGATGATTTGGATGAACCAGTATCGTCACTTCCACATCTTGGTCATCAGCATAGACAGTTAATAGACCAACAAGTTCGCCTTTTTCATAATAAAGGAAAAAGGCGGGCATGTTTGGGTCAAAATTAAGCATGTTAGAAAGATAGGGATCACGATAAGTTCCATCATAGGCTTGGCAACAGTCAATTAGTTTTTTCGCTTCAAATAACTCTTCTTGGCTCAACTTGTTTCTTGCTTGAATCATATAGGTATCCTCTACAACCCCGACGATCTGTGACTGGCTTCTCTAGCCTGCTCTAGTTTATTGACGTAGTACTCCCGTTTTTCTTCGACTTCGTGGATCGTTGGTTCATCCTTCTGTCCATGAACGCGAACAATCTTAGCTGGAATACCGACAACTGTCACATCACTAGGTACGTCTGCCACGACTACTGCTGCTGCACCAACTTGGCATTTTCACCGATTTCTACCGGTCCGATAACTTGGGCATGAGCCGATATGAGAGCTCCTTTACGCACAGTCGGATGGCGTTTGCCAACATCCTTACCAGTCCCACCAAGAGTCACTCCGTGGTAGAGAAGAACGCCTTTTTCAACAATCGCCGTCTCTCCAATCACCAGGCCTGAACCATGGTCGATAAAAACACCTGAGTCAATCTGGGCACCCGGATGGATCTCAATCTGAGTCCAAAAGCGCCAAAACTGACTATGCATCCGAGCCAGGAGTTTGAAGCCGTGCTTCCAGAGAAAATGCGAGAGACGGTGGGCAGCCAAGGCCTTGACACCTGGATAGGTCAGTAGAACCTCCAAAGTGGTGCGCGCCGCTGGATCATTTTCTTTTACAATATCAATGGTTTCGCGCCACCATCCCATACATTTCTCCTTTCTTATTCTGAGTCTTTTGGTTTGTGTGTAAATTCTTTCTTCGGTTTGTGGTCCTTGTGATGACGTGGACGGTGAGGACGTTCAGACTTTTCACCTTTTTCATCACGCTCAGGTTTTGGTGGACGAGGAAGAAGAGCTTTCATAGAAGCATCAACACGTCCTTTTTCATCAATCTTGATAACTTTGACATCGACTTCGTCTCCAATAGCCACCAAGTCTTCGACATTATTGGTACGCGTCCAAGCCATTTCCGAAATGTGAACGAGGGCGTCTGTCTTGTCAAAGAGGTTAACAAAGGCACCAAATTTCTCGATACGAACAACCTTGGCATGGTAAACTTCATCTACTTTAGCTTCACGAACCAAACCAGCAATGATTTCTTTGGCACGGTTGATGGCATCTTGATCGCTCGAGTAGATAGATACATTTCCTTCTTCGTCGATATCAATCTTAACGCCTGTTTCAGCGATAATCTTGTCGATGGTTTCTCCACCTTTACCGATGACAATCTTAATCTTGTCCACATCAATCTTGATGGTATCAATTTGGAGCAGTTGGCGCCAATTCTGGACGAACTTCTGGGATGGTTGCTTCAATCACATCAAGGATTTCAAAACGGGCTTTCTTGGCTTGGGCAAGGGCTTCTGTCAAGATTTCTGCAGTAATTCCTTGAATCTTGATATCCATTTGTAGGGCTGTAATCCCGTCACGAGTACCTGCAACCTTAAAGTCCATGTCTCCAAAGTGGTCTTCCAAACCTTGGATATCTGTCAATACGGTATAGTTATTTCCATCTGAGATGAGTCCCATGGCAATACCTGCTACTGGCGCCTTGATTGGCACACCACCAGCCATAAGGGCAAGAGTACCCGCACAGATAGAAGCTTGAGAAGAAGAACCATTTGATTCCAAGACTTCTGCTACCAAGCGGATCGCATATGGGAATTCTTCCAAACTTGGCAATACTTGAGCAAGGGCACGCTCACCAAGAGCACCGTGACCAATTTCACGACGACCTGGCGCACCATAACGACCTGTTTCCCCTACAGAGTATTGAGGGAAGTTATAGTGGTGCATAAAGCGTTTCTTGTACTCTGGGTCCAAACCATCGATGATTTGAGTTTCACCCATTGGAGCTAAAGTCAAAACTGAAAGAGCCTGAGTTTGTCCACGAGTGAAAAGGCCAGAACCATGTACGCGAGGAAGGAAGTCAACAACCGCATCCAAAGGACGGATTTCATCGACCTTACGCCCGTCAGGACGCACCTTGTCTTCTGTGATCAAACGGCGCACTTCAGCATGTTCCATTTGTTCCAAGATTTCAGCCACATCACGCATGATACGGTCAAATTCTTCGTGGTCTGCATATTTTTCTTCGTAAACAGAGGTTACTTGGTCTTTAACTGCTTGAGTTGCAGCTTCACGAGCCAATTTTTCTTCTACTTGAACCGCTTTTTGGAGATCGCTGTTGTAGGCTGCGATGATTTCAGCCTGCAAGTCAGCATCCACATGAAGCAGTTCCACTTCTGCTTTTTCTTTACCGACTGCCGCAACGATTTCTTCTTGGAAGGCAATCAATTCTTTGACTGCTTCGTGCCCTTTGAGAAGGGCTTCCAGCATGATTTCTTCTGACAATTCTTTGGCACCAGACTCAACCATGTTGATAGCGTGTTTGGTACCAGCTACTGTCAATTCAAGAAGCGAACGCTCTGCTTGTTCTTGACTTGGGTTGATGATGATTTGACCATCTACATAGCCCACTTGTACCCCAGCGATTGGTCCGTCAAATGGAATATCTGAGATAGAAAGTGCCAAGGATGAACCAAACATAGCTGCCATTGGTGCAGAGGCATTTTCATCATAAGAAAGGACGGTGTTGATCACTTGCACTTCATTACGAAAACCTTCCGCAAACATAGGGCGGATTGGACGGTCAATCAAACGCGCTGTCAAAGTCGCATCAGTTGAAGGACGTCCTTCACGCTTCATAAAGCCACCAGGAAACTTCCCAGCCGCATACATTTTTTCTTCGTAGTTGACTTGGAGAGGGAAGAAATCCCCAGTTGCCATCTTCTTAGACATAACGGCAGCAGTCAAGACAGTTGACTCACCGTAACGCACGACAACAGAGCCATTTGCTTGCTTAGCAACCTGACCAGTCTCTACGATTAACTCACGACCCGCAAAAGTCGTTTGAAACACATGTTTTGTCATTTTAATCCCCTTTGGATTGATGAAATTATACGCCTTGCCTACAAAGATCAAGATACTAAGGTCGCAAAAAGCAAAGTAAAAATAGGAAACTGGCGAAGTCTTCGATGAAGACAAGACAGTTTATCTTTTTTACACAGCTTTTCGGCCGAGTTCAATTTTCAAGATACAAATCATTAGAAAGGTTTGATGCTAAAGCATCTAATCCTTTCACGCTAATCGCTATTAGGCGATTAGCTAAATGCTTTACTAACTCTCTCGTCAAATAACATCGATTTGACTCGTTTGTGTCGCTCAAACTAAATACTGAAAAGAACAAATTATGAAAAAATTTCTATCATAAAATTGAGAATCGACAAAGCCTTTAACACTTTTATACCCTCATCTTTGTATCAAGTACGTACAGAGTCTATTTTATCATATTTTTCTTAAAAAGTGCGGGCTTTTCTATTAAAAAGGAACCATTCCCCTCACCTGAGAAGAATGGTTTGCTTTTTGTTATCCTAAAGACTGATGGTTAAACAAGGCATGGGTTGCTTGGTGGATGTATTTTGCTGTTTCAGCATTGTTCATGGTGTAGAGATGCACACCTGCGACATCCTGGGTTACCAAGTCCACGATCTGATCCACGGCATAGGCAAGTCCTGCTGCTCTGAGCGACTCAGGGTCATGCTCATACTTGTCTAAGATGGCCTTAAATTTACGTGGAAGGTGGATATTCTCACACGTTTTCAATAGACGAAGCGCTTGGTTACGGTTAAGAATGGGCATGATCCCCGCATGAATGGGAACATCAATCCCTGCCAAGGTACACTTGTCTTGGAAATCATAGAAGCGCTCATTGTCAAAGAAAAGTTGCGTTACAAGGCTGGAACAGCCTGCATCCACTTTCTTCTTGAGATTTTGAATATCTGAGATCTGGTTTGGCGAGTCAGGATGCCCTTCAGGATAACAAGCTCCAATAATATCAAAGTGAGGGGCTTGTTCCTTGATGAACTCGATCAAATCCGTTGCGTAGCGGAAATCCTTTTGTGGCTCCACATCAGGGATAATATCCCCACGCAAGGCCAAGATTTTCTGTACCCCAACCTTATCCAAGTCTGCAATGGTTTCAGCAACCTTGTCCTTAGTCAGATAGATGGCTGGCAAGTGGGCAATAGTTGGAATCGCCAAATCATTCTGGATAAAGTCAGCCAAACGAACCGTTGTTTCCTTGATATTAAATTTATTATTGCTGGCGGTCACACTGATAAAGTGCGGTGTCAGCTCCCGCATATCCTGCAAGGCTGAAATAATATTATCATTACCCACAGCTGGGTTTGGAGGGGAACACTTCAAATGAAAGTGACGGCGTTTGGCGTGACATAGTCATTATCCTTTTCTTTTTGATTTCATGATTGCTAAGCCGGCTTGGGCCAAGCAGTTCCTTGATCAGTCAGGGTCAAGAGAGAAATCTTATCTTATAATTTCTCACGCGCAGCTTTTGCTGCTTCGACAAGGCGGATCAAGCTTTCTTTTGTTTCTGGAATACCACGTGTTTTCAAACCACAGTCAGGGTTGATCCAAACTTTCTTGCTTGGTACTTTGGCAAGAATAGCATCGATTGTGTGGTCGATTTCGCCTTCATTTGGCACACGAGGAGAGTGGATATCGTAAACCCCAGGTCCCACTTCTGTTTGGAAGTTTCGCTTTGAGTTCGTCCAAGATTTCAAGGTTTGAACGGCTTGCTTCAAAGGAAATAACGTCCGCATCCATATTGTCGATAGCTGGGATAATATCTGTAAATTCTGAGTAACACATGTGAGTGTGGATTTGTGTGTCTGGCGCTACTGTAGAGTGTACCAAGCGGAAGGCTGGAATAGCCCAGTCAAGGTAGTCTTCGTACCAGTCGCTACGACGGAGTGGCAATTTCTCACGGAGAGCAGCCTCGTCGATTTGGATGATTTTCACACCTGCAGCTTCAAGGTCAAGCACTTCATCCTTGATGGCAAGAGCGATTTGAAGAGTAGAATCCTTGATAGAGATGTCTTCACGTGGGAATGACCAGTTAAGGATGGTAACCGGTCCAGTCAACATACCCTTAACAGGTTTGTCAGTACGACTTTGTGCGTAGCTAGACCATTTCACAGTGATTGGGTTGAGACGAGTGACATCACCCCAGATGATTGGTGGTTTCACCCCACGCATACCGTAAGATTGTACCCAACCATTCTTAGAGAAGAGGTAACCTGATAAGTTTTGACCGAAGTACTCAACCATGTCGTTACGCTCAAACTCACCGTGTACAAGCACGTCAAATCCAACTTCTTCTTGCCATTTGATCCATTCGTCGATAGTTTCAGCAAGAAAGGCATCGTACTCTTCTTGTGATAATTCACCCTTACGGAAGGCCAAACGTTTGGCACGGACTTCCTTAGTTTGAGGGAATGAACCGATGGTTGTTGTTGGAAGAGCTGGAAGTTTAAAGGCTTCTTCTTGGATAGCTTCACGTTCTGCAAAAGCTGGCAAACGAGTGTAGTCAGCATCTGTCAAACCAGCGATACGCGCACGAAGTTCTGCATTTTCACCCACACGTTCAGTCGCAAAGAGTTCTTTGTTAGCTGCAAGAGCTTCTGCACCTTGACCATTGCGGATAGCATCCAAATCACGAATCTCATCCAATTTTTCAACTGCAAAGGCAAAGTGGTTCAAGATAGCTGGTTCAAATTCTTCGTTAGCTGTTGTAAATGGCACATGAAGAAGTGAGCATGAGCTTGTCAAAACAATGTTTTCAGCTGGGATTTGCTCAAGAACAGCCAAGCTCTTTTCGTAGTTGTTGCGCCAGATGTTTTTACCATTGACGATACCTGCATAGAGAGTCTTGTCAGCTGGGAAACCACCTTTAACGAGTTCAAGAGTTTTCTTACCTTCAACGAAGTCCAAACCAATGGCATCTACTGGCAAGTTCACAAGATCAGAGTAGACGTCACGAACGTCACCAAAGTAAGTTTGAAGCAAGACTTCAAGACCTTTCTTGTCAGCCAAAAGCTTGTTGTAGAGGTTCAAGAAGAGAACTTTTTCTTCAGCTGTCAAATCTTTGACAAGAGCCGCTTCGTCGAGTTGGATGCGAGTCGCACCAAGCTCCGCCAATTTAGCAAACTTCTTGGTATGCAGCCACTAAGCTGTCTACGAAGTCTTCTGCTTTCACGTCTTCTTCAAAGTCTGATAACTGAAGGAAAGTGAATGGACCTACAAGAACAGGACGAGTGTTCAATCCAAGTTCTTTGGCTTCTTGGAACTCATCAAAGATCTTGTGACCTGCCAATTTTACTTGAGTGTCTTTTTCAAATTTAGGCACGATGTAGTGGTAGTTGGTGTTGAACCATTTCTTCATCGGAAGGGCACGAACATCCCCTTTTTCTCCTTGGTAACCACGTCCCAAAGCAAAGTAGCGCTCAAGGTCAGACAAGTCCAAGTTTTGAACGGATGCAGGTACCACGTTGAAAAGGAAAGCTGCATCTAGGAAGTTGTCATAGTGAGAAAAGTCATTTGATGGGATTTCAGTGATACCTTTTTCTTTGACAATGTTCCAGTGTTTTGCGCGCAATTCTTTTGCCGCTGCTAAGAGTTCTTCTTCTGAGATTTCTTTTCTAAAGTATTTTTCAGTTGTAAATTTTAATTCGCGGAATTCACCCAAACGAGGGAAACCGATGATCGTAGTTGACATGATGTGTCCTCCAAAATTTGTTGTTGAAACTATCTTAACAGAAAAGAAACTGTCTGTATAATTGTAAATAATTAGGCTTTGATATAGTTTGAAACTATATCGCTTTTTCGAACAAAAGAAAAAGACTTGAGACCAGTGTCTCAAATCCTTTGTATTGCTTGTTTTATTGCTGTATTTTAGTTAGAATGCTCAAACGAGCTATTGACGATTCTCATCAGTGACTATGGCTTGGTATTAGAAAAGACTATAGGTTAGTTATCCTTTGGTAATTTTGATATTTCCCTTAAAAAGTGCGGACGGGAGGTGAAATTCCCCTGTGGATGCTTTTAGAAATCCAAGGAATTTCATCCCTATCAACCTTTTTCCTGTTCAAGTGGTACGACTGCTAGTGTCTTTCCTAAACTGGCTAAAACTTTTAAGACTGTATCCAACTGAGGACTAGTCTTGCCTGTCTCCATCCTAGCTATGACGGGCTGGCTCACTCCACTAAGTTCTTCTAGCTTTTTCTGGCTGATTCCTTGTTCATGCCTGGCCTCAATCAACTCACTCATGATAGCCACTCGCATATCACTTTCAAGAATTTCCTCCTTGCTAAAGAGTTCAGATCGGATATCTTTCCAATTACTTCCAATGGCACTATTCTTCATCACTTACCCTTCTTTCTTTTATTTCCTTCAGTTCACGCTTGGCTTTTTCAACGATTATAACTCAAAAGTTATTAAAAGTAAATCCTAATACCAATAAAAAGAAGACCTTAGAATCATTCTAAAGGTCTCATTTTTATTATTCGAAAAAATTTTGAGAAGAGTTATAATGTGGAGCTATTCCTGACTCTTACACTAACTCAATGCCTTTCTCACGGAGATTAGCCAGACACTCCTCATAGTATTCTGCATCATGCTCACTATAGATGGGATTGTCCAACTTTTCCTCAGGCAAGTCTTCATAAGCTGGACAAATTTTGCCTCGGTAGTTCTTGTCCAACCATTCTGGACTGACATTGTAGCCACGGTCAGCCATCTCCTCCATGATCAAGAGATGATAGGCGTAGAGACGATAGGGCGAGTGGGTAAAGACATAGTCCACCGTCGCATGCTTTCTACCCCAGCCATTGCCACGCAGGGCGCAGCACTCTCGATGTTGCCCCAAAAGTTGAGGACGGGGAAGTTGTGAAATCAAAGCCTCATGCCAAAGTCTCATGGGAGTCTCCTTTCAGTAACGTTGAATGTTGCAAGTAGGTATTGGGATAGCAATCCAGCAAGTCTCTCGTCTTAGCGATTAAGTCTTCCTTAGAAGCCTGACCAAAGCGGTAGCGGTCCAACAAGAGCATGTAGTCCTTGCGCTCAGCATCTGTCGCTTTCTTTTTGAAATAGCCCCAAATATGCTGAAAAGCATTACAAACCTGACCCCTGTGTTCTGGGATTTGACAAGCTCGGTCAATCATCTCTTGAACCCGACTCAGCTCCACTTGTTCATTCTTCAAGTATTGGCGAATCTCATTGTAAATATTGCTAGAATGGCTCAAGACCAGGTACTTATTTCTAGCCCAGAGTTGCTGACACTGGGATTTTTGATTAGTTTGTTCCATGTTTCTCCTTGCTTTTTATCAGTTTCCAGGAAATATGGAAACAAAGTTGTATCTTAAAAACGAGCGAATTGTGAGCGGAATATGAGCGAATTAATTACGCTTATCACCCTTTAAACTCTTGCAAAAACTTTTCGAGTTCTGCATCAGCTTCTGGTGTGGTTCCGTGGAGTTGACCGAGCATTTCAAGCAGAGAAGCTGTTTGGCTTTCAATCTCATCATTGGTCTCGTTAATCTTGCTGACGATGTCTGTCAGTGGCTCGACTTCTTCTTCCTCAAAGGTATCTACATAGCGAGGGATATTGAGATTGTAGTCATTTTCGACGATTTCTTCATAGCTTGCTAGATGGGCAAACTTGTCAATCTCCTCACGAGACTTGTAGGCTTCCAGAATCTTCTCGATATGAGCATCCGTCATGATATTCTGGTTTTTCCCCTTATCAAACTCCTTAGAGGCATCGATGAAGTAAACATCACGATTGGTACGGTTCTTTTTGAGAATGATAACCGTGGTTGGAATGCTGGTATTAAAGAAGATATTGGCAGGTAGACCGATAACCGTATCAATGGCTCCTTCTTCTAGCAAAGCCTTACGAATGGTTCCTTCCGCATTTCCACGGAAAAGCACACCATGAGGAAGAACGATAGCCATAACTCCATTATCTTGCTTGAGATGGTAGTAACCATGTAAAAGGAAGGCAAAGTCAGCCTTGGACTGAGGTGCTAGTTTCCCAAAAGGAGAGAAACGAGGATCATTCAGAAAGCCAGAACTTGCGGACCACTTAGCAGAGTAGGGTGGGTTCATGAGAACCCCATCAAAGTTGGTCGGTTCTTGAGTTGGCCAGTCTTCGTCTAGTGTATCAGCATTGTGGAGAAATTGATTTTCCACTGGAACACCGTGTAGGATCATGTTCATCCGAGCCAAGTTATAAGTGGAGGTATTGAGCTCCTGACCGAAGTAGACCACCGTCTGCGGTTTATGAGAGTATTTCTTGGCATTGAGCAAGAGAGAGCCAGAACCCATGGTCGCATCATAGATGGTAAAACCTTGCTGGTCCTCACGACCTAAAAAGGCAATCTGAGTCATGAGCTTAGCAACAGGCTGAGGCGTGTAGAACTCACCAGCCTTTTTCCCAGAGTCTGTTGCAAACTGTCCAATCAGATACTCATAGGCATCCCCAAGCATATCACCAGCATGACCAGCAACATCTAGCACAGCCAACTCCTTCATGACTGCCGCCACCGTTTGGTTTTGCTTTTGCGGAGTGGCCCCTAGCTTTTTAGAGTAGAGGTCGATATCTTCAAAGAGATTTTCATAGAGGTCGTCGCTCTGCTCGATATCACGAAAACCCTGAGCCAGATCTTCCAGCTGGAAAGTCCCCCTCATTGACACGTGCTACTAGAGCCGTAAAGGTCAAGTCTGGCTTGATGATGTAGTTAAGCTCATCGTTCATAACAGAGACCAGATCCTCATGAGTATCCGCATCCTCGTAGTAATTGCGATAAACCACAAGAGCATCCTCAAGACTATCTGTCCCCTCTTCCATGGTCTCCGCCACGAAAAAGAGCATCTTGTCTGACAGATACTTATAGAAGACCATGCCCAAAAGATAGGACTTGTAGTCATTGGCATCCATCTTGGAGCGGAGAACATCCGCTGAGTTCCACAGAGCTTGGTAGAGCGACTGGGATGTTTGTGTTGTTTCCATAGTGTTTCTTTCTATTTACTTAATCCCAAATATCTAAAATTAATTTAATGGTTCAATAGTTTTGCTTCCAATTCTTCAAAATATTTATGACGTAGTTTTTTCTGTAAATCACTTTTCAATGTAATTCGACTTAAAGCTTTTTCTTTGAATTTAGGAGTTATTACCGTGTTTCCTCTATAATCAATTATTTCTTTTTTTAAGTTACAAATCTTTAATATCCTTGAAAAATCAGATGAAGCCAAACTTTCTACAACAATAGAATTGATTTTATTAAACGTTGAAGCTACATCAAATTCGGAGGCTATGCTATCTAAAAATACATGAGCATCGTGTTCATTTGGTTCACTTTTTTCAATAAAATGACTTTCCATAAACTCATCGAGTCTTTTTTTCAAGGCAATGCTTATTATTTTCTCTTTCTTTTCTTCACAAGATTCAATGATACTTCGTTGAAAATTTTCAAATTTTCGTTGTTTTTCTTTATCATCGTCAAATGGTAAGCATGACTTCACAACTGCTTCATCAACAAGCATCATCTCTACTTCATTAAATGGAAGAACAAAAATGTTCTGTTCTTTGTACACTTGAATACTACTTTCATCCATCCAGTCATTATCTATAATTCCGTATGCTGTATTACCGTGTATATGTTGTAAATCATTATAAGCTTTTGTATGTTGAATGACCTGTTTATGTCCTTGAACGGGTTTTACAAAACAAAATTCACTAAATAATTTGGAATAAATCTGATAGTCTATACTCGTTTTAGTTCCCTCACAAAATAATATTGGCTTTCTTGTCCCAGATACTTCAGTTAACAAGGATAAAGGCATTTCTTGTGTTTCTTCCAATACCTGATAATCCAAATCATAAGGTGCTTCAAATTTCTTACACCATATATAGGTAGCATTAGTTCTTGATTGGACAAAGTCCATGTTATGTGAAGCAAAAATAAATTGACAATCAGGTCTCTCTGATATGAGCAAATCCCACAATTCATTATAAACAGCGGCATTTAGAAATGTTTCTGGTTCATCAACGATAATATAGCTATTTTCTGGGGCCAAAAGGACATTACCAATATAAAACAATATGCAACGTTCTCCATCACTAAGACCATTTATACTATATTTAGAGTGATTTTTTTCAACGTTTACAATTATCTTTATAGGATCAATTTCAAAACTAATTTCTGGTTTAATTTTATACCATATTTTTTCTAATTTTTGCCACAAAGATAATGACGAATCGTTTTGTCCTCTGAATTTATAAGTAGCCACAACCATAACATCTTTTACTAATAGTGTTATTAAGTTAGTAAAAAGTATTTGAAAAAAATTCTCTTCAATATTTGATGGATACAAATCAATGGTATCGTATTTAATATTTGTCTTTTTCAAATCGAGAATGTAATTCTCTTGTTCAATATTATTACGATTATGAATATTAGACACAAAAATATAATAGTTTCTGAGCTGGCAAAACATACATCTCGTCTATACTATTCTTCCGTAATTCATTAATAAGACTACTTTTCCCTGCTCCATTAGCTCCTATAATAACTGTTGTAGAAGCCACTTTCGAAATGAAAGAGAAAAGTTTAATTGCTTTAAAATCCTCTAAAATTTGAGGTAGGTTTGTTTCATACACATAAACATCACCATCATCACAATCCGATAGACTCTCTAACCAAGTATTACGTAAATTTTTATACTTTTCTGTTAAATCATCAGATAAAAAATCATCATCTAGTTCTGTTTTAATTAATCTAATAAGTGTTAAAAAGTCAGTATCTACGTGATCATATAAAGTCCATTTCCCTTCTTTTTCATAATCAGGTAATCTGACATAATCATCAGAAATTCTAACTCTTTCAGATTCTATCCATTCAATTAATTCATTAATTGGGCTACACATGATTCCTCCTTAAATAAACATGTCCTGCAAAAGTTTCTTTTTCAGTGTTTCTAACTGAGAAATTTTTTCTTGGTAAGAGTTGATGAGATTATCGAGGTTTGAGAAATAAAGGCCAATAGCGCGTTGTTCTTCAATGCTAGGTGCATAAAATTTAAAATCTTGCATATCTGCTTGGAAAAGATGAGGGATACTACTGCCTGATACCTTTAGATAAATTAATTTTTGAAATACAGAACTTGTCAAAACCTGATAGAAAAACTGAGAAGAAATTTTCTTATTCAACCGTACTAACATCATTGTTGAATTAATCGTCGCTTCCCCTTTCAAATTCGAAACTAAAGCAGGATTTCCAAGAGAGCCATCTTTTGAAAAAATGATATCTCCGTTCTCTAACATAATATCTGGAGATTCATCATATCTCCACTGTGGTATATGGTCGACTTCTCCCCAATCAATTACCCCATTTTTTATATGTTTACCAGCAATCATACTTGGTCCAATTTCAGTATATTCTTCTTGTTTTAGACTTTTCCAACCTAATCTTCCTTTAATTATTGCACAGTCACCTAATCTTATATTCTCCCACTCACCTTCAAATCCATCCAAACGAATCTCAGGGACTGTCTGTCCTGCTTTGGGAAACATCTTGGAGAGCATGGTCGCCTTGAGAGATTGGTAACTGGTCAGATTATCCTTGTAGCTAGACAGAAGGTCGTCGAGGGTGCGGAATAGGGAGCCGATGGCGGATTGTTCAGAGTAATTTGGAATTGATACTTTAAAATCAGATAACGCTTCTTTTGTTATTGTCTTGATTGTACCACCCGGTGCTTTCTGTCTTTCAATTTCAAATTTATTTCGTATAGTATATGCCCAAAATTCTTTATTAGTTTGAGAAATATAGTCCTCAAAAGTTAATATAGTCCTGTCTACATATGCATCATACTGAGTAATTGCAACTCTTCCTATACTTCCTTGTAAGGTTACAATTACAGAATCGGATGGAACGAAAACACTCATCGGTTGGGCTAAAGTACTAATTTTCTGCTTTGTATCGGCTGCTAATCTTAAATTTTCTAGAACATCCACAACTTGAACAAATGGCATAGCATTATCTCCGCCATACCACTCCTTATTTCCATAAGGTTGAGGAAATGATCCTCTCCGATAACTTGAATATTCACTTAATCGGTATGACTCCCACCTTTTTTCAAAACTTTTAAACCTAATTTGGGGAATTTTTTTATTCTGATTTTTCATCGCCACTTCTTTCTGACTCTTTTAACGCATTAGATTTACCCTTGAATTTCACTTTTGGAGTATCTGTTATATCTATTTCACCTTCTCCATCAACATCCACTTCAACAGGTATAGGATATAACTCACCTACTATAAATGCTGTCCCTGTTGGTAAATAAGAAAACCTTGTTAACTGATTTTTATTTATATAAGGAATTGTTTTCAGAAGATATTCTAAGTCGACATTATTTTTAATTCGATGAATTAAATAATTATTGCATTGAGAAAGAACAGTTGAGGACAACTCGCTAGGACGCTGGCTAGATAACATCAAGAAACAACCAAATTTCCTACCCTCACGAGCTATCTTTTTAAAGACTTCAACTTCACCAAACAAACTATTTTCGTTTAATTTTGATATATATCGATGTGCTTCTTCAAAAAAATAAACAAATTAACATCTCTATTTGTTATATCTATTTCAGAACTCTTTTTGAACTCTTTTTTTAATATATAAGTGGTAAAAAAACAATAATAAATCATCATCTAAACCCGAAACATTATAAACTGTAATTTTTGATTCATTAGCACAATCATCTGTTTTTAATTTAAATAAGTTACCATATCTGAATTGAATGTGTTTAACTCTAGTTTCAAGGGTTGCTGAATACCCCCTTGCTTGAGTATTCCCCTGACACTCTTCTAGGAGAAATACAAAATTTAAAGCTTCAAACAAAGCTTCAAAACTATTTATTGTATAACTAGCGTCCTCAATCTCTTTTGTTATCTCTGAATGACTCTTGTACATATTAGTATACAAACTAGATTTGAATTCTTGCTCATCTTTTTGACTAAAGTTCCCGAATTGAGAATTGTACTTTTCAGTGCTAATTCCTGTCCCTTCTAAAATACCAATAATTTTTGATCTCTTAGCTACCGCATCAGATTGTTGATTATGATATAAGTTATAAGCTATAAAACAACTTAATTTTTCTCTATCTAATTTGCCTTCTGATAGACAATAAGCCAATTTTAATGCTGTTTGAACCACAGGCAACTGTACAAGTTCTGATGGTTTTATTAAATTCAACCAATCTTGCAACTCTAATGACTCTATTTTTATCGAAAAATCTTCCAATACATCAATATTATTTACACCGTCTATCTGAGAGTACTCATTATGAATATCAAAAATATTTAAATATAAATTACTAGTTTCTTTAGTTGTTATTTCTTTAATGATTTTTCTGACTGTGGTAGATTTTTCCTGAACCAGTATTACCTAAAAATAGCAGAATGATGAGTAATTAATTTATTTAGATTTATTTGTGCATCATATTTATCTTGGATAGCTCCTAATAAAATTGATGTTTCTCTTTTCTCAATAGAAAAATACCTTCTGCAAATCCTCATCACTTGATAAATAGACTCTATCTTGTAAAAGGGATATTTCTTTAGATTAAAGTTAATTTTGTCGTTTTCTAATATTCCTACAGGAACACATTCAAATCTTCCTACATAGTCAAACTTTGATTTTTTTCATCATTAACAATTTTAATTTCCTTGTCTTCCACTCTAACAACTTGGTAAACAAATTTATCTCCAAATTGACTTTTTATTGTGACATAATCTATAACTCCTTGCGCGATATAAATTTCCCCTTTAAAATTATAAATTAATTTTTCAAAGTCACTTACTTCAAAAATCAATCTGTCATATGAAACTGACACTACTCGCCCAATACTATTCATGTGAATCTTCTCCCTTTTGTCCTGATTCATCCTTTGGAACATAATTTATGATTTCATCAACAATATAGTTAAAGTAGTGGGCTTTTACTCCATCACAAGACGTATCCCCTCCAATTAAATGAAATCCATCTTGAGTCTTAAATTCATCAAAAAATTTCTTCATATTATCTTCTGATGTATCACCAAAAACAATCAAAGTAAAATCTTGATGTTTTAGATTTTGAGAAATGATGTTATTAATATGCTCATCAGGAAAACCATATCCCATAACAATAAGGACTGTATTTGGAACTTGAAGTACATTTGCAAACTCTCTAAACAGTTCTGAATATGGAGCTTGTGCAGTTTGTCTATGCTTTAACATTGTTGGATAAATAATAATTTCTTCATCGCTCTGTTTAAAAAGATCCTTTTGGATTAATTTCCCACTTTCATCAGAAGTCCAATTGATTGAACCATGTATTTTTAATAAATTAGCTTCTTTAGAAGTGGGTTGCCATACATCCTTATATCTATTTGTATCGTCTACTACCCTTTGCTTAAATGAATTTACATTAAAGTTTCTATATAAATTATTCTCAAAAACCTGTTGAATAAACAATGCGGTTGCTTTCTAATGAATATTCATTAAACAAATCGTAGTTCGTTGTCACTATGTTGATTTTATTACTCAACTCAGTTCTATATTTAAAAAAACAGATTGATAAAATTTATTGTAAGTATTTATTGTTTCATTATCTTTATATTTATCATCATCTAGAGCTGGTATAGTTTTTAAAAACTCACTTTTCAAGGTTCTTATCACTTTTTTTAAGTTCTTATTATTTGGTTGGAAACTTAAACCACTCTGTAACCAGTTGAGTAAACTTTCAATATCTGAAAAAGATTTATAGATATGTTTTTCTATTAAATCCTTATATTCGTTAGGTTGGCCATTTAAAAAAATTTAGCGATAGTACCATTTCTTGATTTTATTTCCTTAAGTAAATCATCAACCTTTTTACTTTCATCATCTGTTAGCCACTTCTTACATGATTGTAAACCTTTAGTTAGATAATCCAAATCTTTAGCATTTATAAACTCTTTTTACTTTTTTTTATAAACATTTTTTTATGTTTCTCTAAAATATCACTCATCGTTTTTTTGACATAAGTGGAATTGCACCCGATGAACATCCCGAACCTATGAATATGACAAGATTTTTTTAGATACAAAAATGTTTGTTGATGAATTCTTTGAGCTTAATGATTTGTTGATTTTTCATCTAACCCTTCTAAAAATATCCTCATTATTTTTCATAATGATAGATTTTCCCATTTACACTATTGTTACTCATTATTTAGCTCCATATTCTTTATTTTTCAACACTTTTTTTCACAATAAGCATCAAAATGATTATTAATAATATCAACTAAATCATTTATTAAATCACTTGATCTCTTATCAATATCAGATTTCTCAAAAATTATCTATTCTAAAAAAACTTCGTTAATGTAAAACTTTGACTCATCTTTATCAAGTAATACTTTCTTTTTTTCTACAAAATTTTCATCTGATATTTTTTTACATTTGTATCCCCATGCAACAAGGTTAAATTTCCTAATTTATTCTTATCTGAATCTCCCTGGTTCAAATTTACTTTGAGGGATGATATGTTCCAATTGCCAGATCAACTTACCTTTATGATCCAATTCTGTAAAATTTATTGTTCTGTCATTATTTTTAAAAATTCTCAATACTAACAAATAGAAAACGAGTGAAATGAACGTGACTCCCACGATAATAATTTTCTCGTTCCCTTTCCTCGTCACTCATAAACTTCCAGATCACTTTTTGGTAGTTCCCTAATTGCAGATATCTATGCTTTTTATTCTGTTTCTCAAAAATATTCTAGAAATTTATCTCCAAATATTTCTTTTAAAAGCTATACAACAATTTCTGCATATATTTCTTCTTTCTCAGTCTCTCATAAAACTAAATCTTACATCCAATAAAAATTCTGTCTTTTTCATATTGTTTACAAAGATATTTTTAATCAAAACTTGTAAACAAATATTTTTGTCCTACTAAAATTATACCACGAATCCACCAAAAAACGCCTTTAGATAATAATATATCTAAAGACGTTTATTTTTATCCTGCTACTTGTTCTGCTTCTTCTACTTTTACTTTTTTATCCTTCTTACCTGAACCAGTCAATCGCCGCTTGCTATCTCGGATTGTATTGAGGTCTTTAAGGAGTTTGGTTAGGTGCTCTTTTTCTGGATAGGCTTCTGCACTGGCTGCGGTGTAGCGCATAAAGAGGTCGTAGATACTAGTTAATTCGGTGCGGACTTGTCTGGTCTTGCCGACTTCCTTGGCAGACTTATGCGCACGCGCCTGACTTTCCACCTTATCATACTCCTCCTGCGCACTAGTCACAGCCATCAGCATAGGGGTTAGTCCTAGGCTAGTAACTGCCGTCTGGTAGGGTTCTTCACTGAGCGTTTTGAGCAGACTCTTGATTTCTGCCGTTTCCACATCATTGCTGTGCTTGGTGATATCCTTGTACTTGGCAAAGACTGGTTTCAAGGTCTCATGAGCTTCTTTGAGTTTGGTCTCCTTGATCTTAGCAAATCCTCGATGAAGGGTAAAGAGACCAACTAGGGCGCTATCACGATTGCGATCGACTTCGGTCAGGTTCGTCGCCTCTTTCTTTTCTACGATAGCGAGTTGGCCTTGGAAGTCTGCTAGCTTGCTCTTGAAGGAATCGAGGTGCTTGCTATACATAGGCTCGTCCTTATGTGCCTTGGCAAAAACTTCTAGTAGTTGACCCGTGTCAACCATGAGACTTTCAAACTCGCGGTTGGTAAAGTTGGTATAGCTTAGCGGGCGGATAGTGAATGTTTTTGTCATGATGATAACCTTTCTTTTTTCATTATTTCAAAAAGGAGTTTCCCCTTAAATTTATAAATCCATTCTAACAGTTACCTGAAAAATTTTGTCTCTCATCCGCTCAACTGTCTACTTTATCATCCCAACAGCACTTTTTTAGTCTATTTCTCACTTTTACAGAATAAATTGTTCATTGCAAAATAATACTCAATGAAAATCAAAGAGCAAACTAGGAAGCTAGCCGCAGGTTGCTCAAAACACTGTTTTGAGGTTGTGGATAGAAATGACGAAGTCAGTAACCATACCCACAGCAAGGCGACGCTGACGTGGTTTGAATTGGATTTTCGAAGAGTATTAAAAATCCCTATCTGACTGGAAACATATCCGTCTGTCAGATAGAGACTCTTACTATTTTTAGATTTTAACTTTTCTAGCTTTAGAATACATCTAAACTTTAGGAAAGATAACTATTCGAAAGTTCGAAGACCTCAAAACTTTCTCAGATAGACTATTCGAAGCTTAGAATACTCATAAATTTATGTATTTCTTATTATTCGAAGATTAGAATACATATAAACTTTAGGAAGTCTATCTCTTCGAAACTTCGAAGGACTATCTCCCCACTCTGAATGGCTCAATGACTTCTTCGACAAGTTGCTTACAAGCTTCTTTGATTTGTTTTTTATAGTGGAGGGGATTAAGTGCATCTGCCACTTCTATCTTATAGTCCTGATAGCGCTGGCTCTTGGTCAGCTGGCTCTCTCCCAGTTGTTTTTTGGCTCCCTTGCGGTAGTGCTCGACATAGTAACGGAGTTCATCCTCTCCGACATACCAACGTTTGCTAAAGACTTGGATATGTTGCTGGATAACCGCCTCGATCATCTGATCCAAGATATTGGCAATGGACTGACCACGATAGCTTTCTGGATTTGCTTGGACTTCTCTCCATAGTTCAGTGATGATCTGAGCAAGATTTGGATTAGTCTTCTCAAGGCTCTCAATATAGTTATCCACTGCTTCCCTATCTTGAGCGCTTAGGTTCTTTTCTTGACTCTGACCTTGCTCGATTAGGCTTTGGATTAAGGTTAGGATATAGGCATAGTTAATCTCATCGACTTGGATAGACTCTAGTTCGTAATGTATATCCAGTGGCTCCCCATCCTCATCACCATCTTCTGAACGACTTTTAAGTTCGGCAAGGATATTTTGATAGAAGCCTAGATAGGTTTCCAATTCTTCTGCACTTAGTCCAGTCTCTGCATAGATTTCTTCCTCGTCATACTCTTTATACACGCGGATAGAGGCTAGATATTTATCAAAGACTTGATAGGCCTTGGCGAGCTTTCTCAACTCAGGTGTAGAAATCTGCTCGATTTGGAGTCCTTCCTCAGGATCATCGGTGATGAGATTTTGGAAATCACTGCAACTCCGTAAAAAGTTTCTCTTTTCCTCTTCCCAGCTAGGGGCTAGGACCTCGTTTTCTCCACCATTTGAGTAGAGCTTGAGGGCATTGTCCACCGCTTCCTTAAAGGCTAGAGGTTTTTGGAAGGTGATGATATGACCATAGGATTTACTAGAATCAAAGATACGGTTGGTACGACTAAATGCCTGAATTAAGTCCTGCGGTTGCATTGGTTTACGATCGATAAAGAGGGTCGATAGACAAGGGGCATCAAATCCTGTTAAGAGACGATTGACCACAATAACCAAGTCCAACTGCTCCTTGCGATAGAGATACTTATCCTGTTTTCGAGCAAGGCGGTTATTGACATCTGTGTTAAAGCCACGAAGATCCGCCATTGTAAAGTGAGTATCAAACTCTTGGTTATAGTCCTCCATAACCTGCTTCATATGGTCTTGGTAACCGATAGACTCTTCCTCATTTTCAGACACTGAGTAAGTGATGGTAAACTTTGGAAAATCCGGTAAATGGCGTTTGACCCGCTCGGAGACTTTGACCCGTTCCTTGCCAGCCATGATACTCTTGAGCAGATTATAATAAGCCTGTGCTTGTGGGATAGACTTGACCGTCAAAATAGCGTCATAGCTTTTTCCAACTCCTTTAGGGATATTGAGCTGTTGCTGGCTCTTATTAAGGATAGCATCCAGGACTTCTAGCATGTGTTCCTTGTCCTCATAAGCACTATCAGGAATCTCCTCCTCCAGCATATCAGAGATGATGGTATTTCGATAATCCACCTTAAAGCCGAGAACTGCTCCATCATGGATGGCTTCCTTAACTGTGTATTCATGCAGGCGTTCGCCATACTGTTGGTGGGTTGTTTGAGCCAAGTCTCCCACTTGTTTTCGTTTGTTTTCCTTGAAGATCGGAGTCCCTGTAAAGCCGTACCAGAGAGAGTTTCGGAAGTAGGCCTTGATCTCCTTTTGCATTTGTGGAGTGACAGCTCGGTGGCACTCATCCACGACAAAGGCCACGCGCAGGTCCTTGATCTTCCCAGCATCCCGCTGGTACTTGCCTTCTTCAAACTTGCGCATCATGGTCGCAATTTTCTGAATGGTCGTGACTACCACGCGCTTGTCATTGCCACCTAGACGTTTGACTAGTTCGTGAGTATTATCCGTCTCATCGATATCAATGACATCGTTGGCAGCGTATGAGAGGAAGGATGAGGTCGTCTGCTGGTCCAGATCTCTACGATCGACGACAAAGATGGTCTTTTGGATGGCAGGGATCTGCAAGAGATTGCGGGCTACTTTGTAAGAGGTCAGGGTCTTCCCTGAACCTGTCGTGTGCCAGATATAGCCCGACTCTTGACGACGAGAAGCGTCCTGTACTGCCTCAATGGCATGGATCTGATAAGGACGCAGGAGGATCAGGGCTTTCTTGCTATCATCAATGACTGAATACTGCATGACCATCTGATGGGCCCGCGGTATGGAGAGTACCTCATGGGCAAAGCTGGTCAGATCCGTCACAGGCCGGTTGTCCTTATCCACCCACTTGGTCAGAAACTGTTTGTTTAGTTTATTTTCACGGGCTGCAGCGATATAGCGAGTGTCAACCTTATTGGTCATGACAAACATCTGCAAGCTTGAGTAAATACCTCGGAACTTTCCTTCACGGTCGTATTTTTCTATCTGATAAAAAGCTTTCAAAAATCCAACTCCTGGACTCTTGAGCTCAATGTGAATCATAGGAAGTCCATTAATCAGAAGAGTCACATCCATTCGTCTGTCTTGATCTTGAGGGTACGCCTTGTCTCGCTCGACTTGGTTGACTACTTCATAGCTCGACTTACCAGCTGCGATATTGTCTCGCCAGATAACTGATAAACGAATGGTGCCTAAGCTGGCATCTTCTCTCTGAACCTCGACTTTGGCAATGCCATTTTCTCCGACCAACCACTTGGCAGCATCATAGTAGCTGACAAAGTTGAGTTGATTTGAATCTGGCGTTTTTCCTGCTCAGTCAAAGGATGATCTGCTAGCAGGGCAACGTTATTTTGGGCTAGTTTAGTAAAGAAATTGTCCCATAATTGTTCTTCTGTTTTTAGGTCTTCTCTATAAGTCCATTGACTTTCCCCAGTTACCAGTTGGGTGATCAGTTGTTTTTCTATCTCCAGTTCTGGTTTTACTTGCATCATTCTCTCCTTTATAATGCACAATTTTACTATATTATATCATGTTTCAGATGGATTTTCCCATACGCTCCTACTCCAACTGACTTTTAACCTTCTTCTTAGTCAAGATACGGTCATTTGTTAGAGAGAGCTTTTATACGAGCTTCGAGAAGGGTTTTCCTTCCTGCCTCTGTTCGTGTGTAGGTCAGGTGATAACGTCCAATAGTTGGCGTCAGAAAGTCAAGGAATTTCTGTGCTTCTTCCTTGCGCTTATCAAAAAGACTAGGCACGACATAGTAAGGTGACTGACCTTGTCGGACTTTCTCTGCCTTCAAGAGATAGCGCTGGTTATCCACTGGAGCAAAGAACTCTCCCACAGTCTGCGCAAACAGCTCCTTGTCCCTCATGTTTCCTCCCTTGAGATAGGCGAAAACCATGTAGTTTTCCTTGTCCTCCTCTACCTGAACACGGGATTGATCATCCGTTAGATGTCCCGAATCTAGCAGAGCCTTTCGGATCTGCTCACCCAGAGACTGCAAGCGTTTATAGGGACTCTTATAGCGGAGGTAGCGCCAAGATGCAAAGGCCAAAAAGAGGAAACAGGCTGCTGTAAGCCACCAAACACCGATCAGTCTCAGTCTAAATAGCAAGACCAACAAATCCACTGCCAACAAGAGTAATGACAGGCGAACCCATTTTAATGCATCAAGAAAGAGCATGACTGGGATTTTCTGTTTTTGAGTTGCGACTTCTGTAACTATCTCGAACTGATCCGCTACGACAAGAGCATCTTGCCATTTTTGTCTCAAGCCTGCTCGATCCTTGGAGAGACTCTTAACTCGCTCATTATACTCACTAATTTGCTTTTTCTTAAAAGGGGGCTTTGGAAAATCCAAACGATCCAAGCCGGTCTCAATACTCTCCTGATTATAAGCCAATCCAAGAAAATGCTCCATCCGTCGCGACAAGGTCTGCAGATCCTGATTGCTCTCTGGTCTAGGCTCCTCACCAGGAAGAGTGATAAGTGCTTGCGCTTGAACGGCTACCAGATGCCAGATGTTACTGGTCTTTTCTGGATGTCCCGGCCAGATACGAATGGCACGGCCACGCATCTGGTTACTTAGCATAAAGCTCCCCACAAAGCTTCCGAGTATTAGGGAATTAACACAAGGAGCATCCCAACCCTCTCCGAGGAGAGATTTGGTTCCGACTAGGACTTGAATCTGCCCTCGTTGAAAAAGCTCCGTCACTGCCGCTACGATTCCCTTAGCTGAGCTAGGAAAACCAACCTGCACATAATCTTTTTGATCTAAGTGACCAATAGATGAGAAACTAAGAGGAACCTGAGGCAAGAGTTCCTTCAACTCTGCTACCACATCGGTAGGCAAAATAACGACACTACCTGACAAGACAGCCAAAGACACAGGTATCTCTTGCTCCTGAGCTTTTCGACGAATGCTTTCAAAATAAGGGAGAACCCCCAACTGAGAAATGGTTGCCTGATTATCGCCCAGATAGGTAGCAAAATCCTTGCGAATATAGTCAGCTAGTACTAACTGTCTCAGTTCCTGACCTAGACTCTCATACTCCGTCAAAAAGATATCGGCAATGGCAGACAACTTCCCTAGAGATTGGGTTAAAAGCTGGTCAGAAGCCTTAGACTTAACCAGATAAACCTGACGTTTTTCCACCAACCCACGCGCCTTCAAGTCAGCCTCTAACTTTTTCCTATATCCATCTGGATCCTCATACCAATCTGGTGTCTGATAGAGTATGCTCTGCAACAGCGTCTCCAACCAGTAGGAGGTCAATGTTGGAAGCCTCTGGGTTCCCAGTAAATTTTGCAAAGAGGGAGGAATCGTTAACCCCTGAGAATGCATATAAATCAACATAGCAGACAAGTACTTGGGATCTTCTAAAAGCAAATCAGATGAAATATCCCCTTTGAGGACCTTAGACCCTGCTACAAATGTTTGAAAATCAGGATCGACTATAAGGTGATGAATATAGTCCCACTTAGTCTCCTCAAACTGTTTGAGACGTTCCGCCTCTTCAGCTGTTGGTGAGCACATATAGACAAAATCCTGATGAGGGCAAAGAGTGTCTTCCTTGACTAGTTCAGGTACCGTGATTTCTTGATCGATCTCCCCACACATTCGGATATAGCGTTCCCAGAGTTCAGGATCGCTGTCATATGGTGGTGTCGCTGTCAGGGAGATGAGTTTCAGCGGTCCATACTGCTTGCGAAAGGCTTCCAGACTTTTCCACCATTCATTGCGCAGGTGGTGGCATTCGTCCAAACAAAGAGTAGCAACTTTCTGAGCTCTTAGGCTTGCAAGCAAATCAAACCCCACAAAATCCTCTGCTTCTCCATCTTCTTGTGATTGAAGTTGGTTCATGGCACTATGAAAAGCCTGATAGGTCACAATCGTTAATACCTTCATCTCCTTTAAGTTTTGGGAAACGAGGTCTGAAAGCCTCTGACAATCCTCTAGAAAAGCAGTTTGTATTCTATCCACCCATTGTTCACGAATGGTTACAGTCGGAACTAAGATGAGGGCTGGGTTGCCAAAACGAGCGATTAGCTCGATACCAATGGTTGTCTTTCCAGACCCTGGAGCGGCCACTAGATGAACATGGCCGTCTGCTTGATAGTCCTGAAAACGATCCAAGACCTGTTTTTGATATTGGCGCCAGCTTCCTTTAAAGTTTAAACCTAACATGATACCCCTCATTCTATACCATCATTTTCTTATTCTCATTTTACCACACTTATTTCACCAGTCAGATAATCCAGATAGTTTTTCTCCATAAAATATGGTATAGTAGAATCATACTATCTATGAGGAGTTTACATGTCACAGGATAAGCAAATGAAAGCTGTTTCTCCCCTTCTACAGCAAGTCATCAATATTTCATCTATCGTTGGGGGAGTCGGCACCTTGATTTTCTGTATTTGGGCCTATCAGGCGGGTGTTTTACAATCCAAGGAAACCCTATCGGCCTTTATCCAGCAAGCTGGGGTTTGGGGACCACCACTCTTTATCTTTTTACAGATCCTACAAACCGTTGTTCCAATCATTCCGGGAGCTTTGACCTCAGTGGCTGGGGTCTTTATTTACGGCCACATCATCGGAACCATCTATAACTATATCGGAATCGTGATTGGCTGTGCCATTATCTTTTACCTCGTCCGTCTCTATGGAGCTGCCTTTGTCCAGTCCGTCGTCAGCAAGCGCACCTATGACAAGTATATCGGTTGGCTAGATAAGGGCAATCGTTTCGAGCGGTTCTTTATCTTTATGATGATCTGGCCTGTCAGTCCAGCTGACTTTCTCTGCATGCTGGCTGCCCTCACCAAGATGACCTTCAAGCGCTATATGATTATCATCATTCTGACCAAGCCCTTTACTCTAGTGGTTTATACTTATGGTTTGACCTATATTATTGATTTCTTCTGGCAGATGTTTTGAGAATAGAAAAATCCGTTTGGTTTCCCAAGCGGATGTTTTCTTTGTTTTATTTTGCGACACTCTTAGCAAGGACAAAGTTTCCAAGTGTAGCGGAGCCATTGCCTGCGACTGCTGGAGTGACAATGTAGTCACGCACGTCTGGTACTGGTAGATAGCCATTGAGAAGAGCTGTGAATTTCTCACGTACACGGTCCAGCATGTGTTGCTGTGCCATCACGCCACCACCAAAGACGATGACATCTGGTCGGAAAGTCACTGTCGCGTTGACAGCAGCTTGAGCGATATAGTAGGCTTGGACGTCCCAGACAGAGTTGTTGAGTTCAATGTTTTCCCCACGAACACCTGTACGAGCTTCCAAACTTGGACCAGCTGCATAACCTTCCAAACATCCATTATGGAAAGGACAAACACCATTAAATTCTTTTTCAATATCCATTGGGTGTCTAGCCACATAATAATGACCCATCTCAGGGTGACCGACACCGCCAATAAACTCGCCACGTTGGATAACACCTGCACCGATACCTGTACCGATAGTGTAATAAACTAAGTTTTCGATACGACCGCCGGCATTATTACGAGCAACCACTTCACCGTATGCAGAACTGTTTACGTCTGTCGTAAAATACATAGGCACGTTTAGAGCGCGACGAAGAGCACCAAGCAAGTCGACATTTCCCCAGTTAGGTTTTGGAGTTGTTGTGATAAATCCATAAGTTTTTGAGTTTTTATCGATATCGATTGGACCAAATGAACCAATGGCAAGTCCTGCAAGATTGTCAAATTTTGAGAAGAACTCGATGGTTTTATCGATTGTTTCAATAGGTGTTGTTGTAGGAAATTGTACCTTTTCTACAACGTTATAGTTTTCATCTCCGACAGCACAGACAAATTTTGTACCGCCCGCTTCCAAGCTTCCGTATAGTTTTGTCATGATTAACCTCTTGTATTTATTTTCTTTATTATAGCATATTTCCAGACTGAAAATTGCTCAATATTTTAGTTTTTCCTCTGTAAATTTTACCATTCAAGCAAAAACGAACAAACATAACATTTGTTCGTTTTTGCTTTTAAATCGATAGTAGTATACTCAATGAAAATCAAAGGACAAACTAGGAATGGAGCTGCAGTCAGTACTTGAGTACGGCAAAGCGAGCATGACGCAGTTTGAATTTGATTTTCGAAGAGTATTAAGCTTTAACTTCGATGATTGCATCACCCTTAGCAACTGATCCAGAAGCAACTGGATTTACTGAAGCAAAGTCTGCAGTGTTTGTTACGATAACCATTGTTGTGTTATCAAGACCTGCAGCAGCAATCTTAGCTGAGTCAAATGTTCCAAGAACATCTCCAGCTTTAACCTTGTCACCTTGAGCAACTTTTTGTTCGAAGCCTTCACCGTTCATTGAAACAGTATCGATACCAACGTGGATCAAGATTTCAGCTCCGTTTGCTGTTTTCAAACCATAAGCATGACCTGTTGGGAAGACGATTGTCACTTCAGCATCAGCTGGTGCGTAAACAACATCTTGGCTAGGTTTTACAGCGATACCTTGTCCCATAGCTCCACTTGAGAAGACTGGGTCGTTAACATCTGAAAGAGCTACGACGTCACCAACGATTGGTGTTTGGATGACACCTTCGCTAGGTGCAACAACATTACCAGTTACTGCTTCTTCAGCCAAACGTTCAGTTGTAGCTTCTGAAGCCACTTCTGCTTCATCCTCATAACCAAACATGTAAGTAAGAGCAAAACCAAGAGCGAATGATACAGCTACCATAAGAAGGTATTGTGGAAGTTGGCCGTTACCAATGTAAAGCATTGTACCTGGGATGATAGTGATACCATTACCTGTACCAGCAAGTCCAAGGATTGAAGCAAGTCCACCACCGATTGCACCAGCGATCAATGAAAGGAAGAATGGTTTACGGAAACGTAAGTTAACCCCGAAGATAGCTGGCTCAGTAATACCTAGGAAGGCAGAAAGAGCAGCTGGGAAAGCAAGTGTTTTCAGTTTTGGATTTTTAGTTTTCACACCAACAGCTACAGTCGCAGCTCCTTGAGCAGTCATGGCAGCTGTGATAATAGCGTTGAATGGGTTAGAACCATCTGTAGCAAGCAATTGAACTTCAAGCAAGTTGAAGATATGGTGAACACCTGATACGACAATCAATTGGTGAACTCCACCGATTAAGAAACCACCTAGACCGAATGGCAAGTTAAGGAGAGCTTTTGTACCAATAAGGATGTATTCTTCAACAACGTGGAAGACTGGTCCGATAACAAACAAACCAAGAATTGACATTACCAAAAGTGTTACGAATGGTGTTACCAAGAGGTCAAGAACATCTGGCACAACTTTACGAACAGCTTTTTCAAATTTAGCACCGATAACCCCGATAATGAAGGCTGGAAGAACTGATCCTTGCAAACCTACAACTGGAATAAATCCAAAGAACTGCATTGCAGTTACTTCTCCACCAGACGCAACAGCCCAAGCATTTGGAAGTGACTCAGAAACAAGCATCATACCAAGAACGATACCAATCGCTGGATTTCCACCGAATACGCGGAAGGTTGACCACACAACTAAACCTGGCAAAATGATGAAAGCTGTATCTGTGAGGATTTGGCTGTAAATGGTAACATCTTCTGGAAGTGTCATTCCAAGAGCGTTCATGAGACCACGAAGACCCATGAAGAGACCAGTTGCTACGATAACTGGGATGATTGGCACAAAGACGTCACCGAAAGTACGGATGGCACGTTGGAACCAATTTCCTTGTTTCGCAGCTTCTGCTTTCATGTCTTCTTTAGAAGATGTTGGCAAACCAAGGGCAACCACTTCATCGTACATCTTGTTTACTGTACCAGTCCCAAAGATGATTTGGTATTGGCCTGAGTTAAAGAAAGCTCCTTGAACTTTATCCAAGTTCTCAATCACTTCCTTCTTGATTTTCCCTTCATCTTTGACCATGACACGTAGACGAGTCGCACAGTGGGCTACACTGTTGACATTTTCACGTCCACCAAGGGCTTCGATGACCTTTTTTGCAATATCCTGATTGTTCATTTGCAAAAATCTCCTTATAAAATTTTGTAAAGTGTTTGAAAGCGATTTTATTCGCCCTACGACTATTATTTTATCATGTTTCCAAAATATGTCAAGCGTTTTGCAGAATTTTTTATTTTGGTTCTCTCCCTTTTACTCATTTATGATAGTTTTTGAATGAGTTTTTCTATTTACTCATAAAAACATCCTTATATTAGAGGGTTCAAAGCTTTTGTTTTTCATTTTCTTTCATATTTTCATGATAATTAACCAAATTCTCTTCTTTTATTTTGTGATAATCGTTTGACATTTTTTTCTCTTTTTTAACATAAAAGACTTGCTTTTTTTGTCGAAAACGTTTACTATTAAGATAGCAGAACTTTCGGAGGAATGATATAATGGAATGGACAACAGAGCGTCGCTACAGACGCTACGAGGATTGGACAGATGATGAAGTCAAGGAAATCAAGGAAAAGATGGCACAATCTCCATGGCACACTCATTACCATGTTGAGCCAAAAACAGGACTTCTCAACGACCCAAATGGCTTTTCTTATTTTGATGGCAAATGGATTCTCTTTTACCAGAACTTTCCTTTTGGAGCAGCTCATGGCTTGAAGTCTTGGGTGCAGCTTGAAAGTGATGATTTGGTGCACTTTTCAGAAACTAATGTCAAAGTCTTGCCTGATACAAAACTAGATAGTCACGGTGCCTACTCTGGCTCTGCCATGCAGTTTGACGATAACTTGTTCCTATTTTATACTGGAAATGTCCGTGATGAAACTGGATCCGTCACCCCTACCAGATTGGTGCTTTGATGGATAAGGATGGCAATATTACAAAGATTGACAAGATCTTGATTGACCAGCCAGCAGACTCTACTGACCACTTCCGCGACCCGCAAATTTTTAACCTCAAAGGTCAATACTATGCTATCGTTGGTGGACAGGACTTGGAGAAAAAAGGCTTCGTCCGTCTCTACAAGGCTGTAGACAATGATTATACAAACTGGCAAGCAGTTGGTGACCTTGACTTTGCTAACGATCGCACTGCCTACATGATGGAATGCCCAAATCTGGTCTTTGTAGGGGAGCAACCTGTCCTTCTCTACTGTCCACAAGGATTGGATAAAAAAGTTCTAGACTACGATAATATCTTTCCAAATATGTACAAAATCGGGGTTTCCTTTGATCCTGAAAATGCCAAAATGGTAGATGTGTCACCCCTTCAGAACCTAGACTACGGTTTTGAAGCCTATGCAACTCAAGCCTTCAACGCTCCAGATGGACGTGCACTGGCAGTAAGTTGGCTTGGGTTACCAGATGTTTCTTACCCATCTGACCGTTTTGACCACCAAGGAACCTTCTCATTGGTCAAAGAACTCACTATCAAAGATGGCAAACTCTACCAATATCCGGTCGCAGCCGTCAAAGAACTTCGTTCTTCTGAAGAGGCCTTCTTAAATCGCACTCAAACCAATAACACCTATGAACTCGAGCTCAACTTGGAGGCCAATAGCCAAAGCGAGATTGTCTTGCTCGCTGATAAAGAAGGCAAGGGGCTTTCAATCAACTTTGATCTTGTCAATGGACAGGTGACAGTGGATCGTAGTCAGGCTGGTGAACAGTACTCCCAAGAATTTGGTACGACTCGTTCTTGCCCTATCGATAACCAAGCTACTACTGCCACTATCTTCATCGACAAGTCAGTCTTTGAAATTTTCATCAATAAAGGAGAAAAAGTATTTTCTGGTCGTGTCTTCCCACATGCAGACCAAAATGGTATCCTGATCAAGTCTGGAAACCCAACTGGAACTTACTATGAATTAGATTATGGTCGCAAAACTAACTGATGTCGCAAAACTTGCAGGCGTCAGCCCCACTACCGTCTCACGGGTCATCAATAAAAAGGGGTATCTATCTGAGAAAACCATTCAAAAGGTAAATGAAGCCATGCGAGAGCTAGGCTATAAGCCCAATAATCTAGCTCGAAGCCTCCAAGGAAAATCTGCCAAGTTGATTGGACTTATTTTTCCAAACATCAGTCATGTCTTTATGCGGAGTTGATTGACAAGTTGGAACACCAACTCTTCAAGAATGGCTACAAGACCATCATCTGTAACAGCGAACATGACTCTGCAAAAGAACGAGAGTACATTGAAATGCTGGAGGCCAACCAGGTCGATGGTATCATTTCTGGAAGCCACAACTTGGGAATCGAAGACTACAATCGTGTGACGGCACCGATTATTTCCTTTGACCGAAATCTATCACCAGACATCCCTGTCGTCTCCTCTGATAACTACGGTGGCGGAGTCCTAGCAGCCCAAACCTTGGTCAAGACAGGCGCCCAGTCTATCATTATGATTACAGGGAATGACAACTCGAACTCACCTACTGGACTGCGCCATGCTGGTTTTGCATCGGTTCTCCCGAAAGCGCCTATTATCAATGTTTCGAGTGACTTTTCTCCCGTCAGAAAAGAAATGGAAATCAAGAATATCTTGACCCATCAGAAACCAGATGCGATCTTTGCTTCGGATGATTTGACAGCTATTCTGGTGATCAAAATCGCTCAAGAGCTGGGAATTTCTGTTCCTGATGAGCTCAAGGTCATCGGCTATGATGGGACCTACTTTATCGAGAACTACTATCCTCACCTGACAACGATTAAGCAACCTATGAAAGAGATTGCCCAACTCACTGTTGATCTTCTCTTGCAGAAGATTGAAGGCAAGGAAGTTGCGACAACTGGTTACTTCTTACCCGTCACCCTATTACCTGGAAAAAGTATTTAAGTACAAAAAACTCAGACGAATTCGTCTGAGTTTTTTTATGATCTTAAGTTTTCGAGATAGCGCTGAGCTGTCTCTAAGTTAAAGGTTTTATCTGCGATGAGGCGCTCAACGAGGGGAGCAACCTCGGACTCACTAGCACCTGCTAGGAGAGCTAGGGATTTGGCCTGCAATTTCATGTGGCCTTGCTGGATGCCCGTACTGACCAAGGCTTTGAGGGCCGCAAAGTTTTGGGCAAGACCGATGGACACGATAATCTGAGCCAATTCCTTGGCTGAAGGATTTCCTAGTAGTTCATGACTGAGGGCTACACGTGGGTTGAGACCGATAGAGCCACCCTTGGTCGCTACCGGCATGGGTAGGGTCATATGGCCGACCAATTCTTCTGTGTCCCTATCTATACTCCATCGACTGAGACCTTGATAGCGTCCGTCTCGACTGGCAAAGGCATGGGCCCCAGCTTCGATGGCACGCCAGTCATTACCAGTGGCAATCAAAATGGCATCAATACCATTAAAAATCCCTTTATTATGGGTAGCCGCTCGGTAGGGATCAGCCTGCGCAAACTGGCTGGCCAAGGCTATTTTCTCCGCAATTTCTCGTCCTTGGTCCCTTTGAGGGCTCAAGTAGCGAAAGGCGATACGACAGCTTGCAGTCACCAGAGAATCGGTCGCGTAGTTGGACAGGATTCCCATGAGACTCTGTCCCTGACTGAGTTCTTCTAAGACTGGCTTCAAGGCTTCCAGCATGGTGTTGAGCATATTGGCTCCCATGGCTTCCTGGGTATCGACATGGAGATAGACGACGAGAAAGTCTGTTTCTCCCTTAATCTGCTCTACATGCAAATCACGCGCCCCACCACCACGTTTAACGATAGAAGGATAGGCTTGATTGGCAAGTTCCAAGAGTTCCGCTTTCTTACTGGCAATCTTCGCTTGCGCTTGTTCAGGTTCAGCAACTTGATAAAGGGCTACCTGACCAATCATCTGGCGCTGATGAACCTGAGCAGTAAAACCTCCTGCTCGCTTGATGATTTTGCTGGCATAGCTAGCCGCAGCAACCACGGACGGTTCTTCTGTCACATAGGGAACTGTGTAGTCCTGACCATTCACCAAAAGTTCTGGAATGATCGAATAAGGCAGAGAAAAAGTTCCTACCACATTTTCACTCAGCTGGTCTGCAATAGCCAAGCTGACTTGTTCATCCTGCTCCAGACTGGTTTGCTTTTCAGGACTAAGGAGCGCCTGAGCTCGCAATAACTCAAGGCGCTCATGGTATGATTTTTTAGAAAATCCATTCCAACTTATCTTCATTATTTCTCAACCTTGCTATAGCGGCGTTGGTGGTCGACAATCTCCACCAAGGCATAGTCTTGATGTTCATAGCCTGCAAATTGAGCTGAGCCAGACTCATCCAACTGCACCTCTTCGAAGAAGACTTTTTCATAGTCTACAACTGACAATGCTGTACGCTGCCGGAGTTTGCTCAAGCGATCCTTATCAAGGTAAGTTTCATAACCTTCTACCAGCTCTCCACTAAAGAACTCTGAAACCGCTCCACTTCCGTAACTGTAGAGGGCAATTTTATCTCCAGCCTTCAAAGTCTCTGCATTTTCCAAAAGGGAGAGAAGCCCGAGGAAGAGGGAACCCGTGTAGATATTTCCAATCATCTGACTGTAAAGGATGGACTTATCAAAGTTCTCTTGCAAACTATCCTGCTTCTCCTGAGATAGAGTCTTGTCCATCATCTTGCGCAAGCCTTTTAGGGCCAACTTAGGATAAGGCAAGTGGAAACAGATGGCCGCAAAGTCACCCATGGCCCAATCATAGCGCTTCTTGAATTCATCCCAAGTCGTTGTCAGGCAATCAAGATACTGTTGGGTCGAGTACATGCCGTTTACATAAGGAGTACTTGAATAGTTCGGACGCCAGAAATCCATGATGTCTCTCGTTTGGGCAACATTATCATTGTTAAAGGTCATGATGCGTGGATTTTGAGTGATTAGCATCGCTACACTTCCAGCACCCTGAGTTGGTTCACCTGGAGTTCCCACACCATACTTGGCAATATCACTGGCAATGACCAAAACCTTAGACTCTGGAGAATTTTCTACATGCAATTTAGCATAATGAAGGGCAGCTGTCGCTCCATAGCAGGCTTCTTTAATTTCAAAGCTACGAGCGAAAGGCTGAATACCTAACAAGCCATGAACAAAGACTGCCGCTGCCTTACTCTGGTCAATCCCTGACTCGGTCGCCACGATGACCATATCGATTTCTTCTTTTTCTTTATCTGTTAAAATAGAGTTGCTTGCACTAGCTGCCAAGGTAACAATGTCCTCAGTCAGTGGCGCAATACTAATTTCATTTAACAAGAGTCCCTTGCTAAATTTTTCGGGGTCAACTCCCCTCGCTTCTGCTAAGTCTTGTAATTTCAAGACATATTGACTGGTCGCAAAACCAATCTTATCAATACCGATTGTCATATTTACCTCTATTTTTTCATTCATTGTAAAAAATCGTTTCATTCTATTTTATCACAAATAGGGACAAAAGAGAGAAAAAAGACTTGATTCAACAAATCAAGTCTTTGCTTTGATTGTATTAGGAAGAGATTCCTCGTTGTTTTCGGATGTAGTAATAAAGCTTTAGAATTACCGTTCCACTTGCCATTCCAATAGAAATAACGAGGGCTAACATAACCACCAAAGTCGCGCTGGCAATAGCATGGCTGTAATCGCCTGTCACAAAGAAAGCTGTCGTTCGATAGATAAATAACCTGGCACCAAGGGGGCAAGAATAGCCAAGACAAAGACCACCGCTGGTGTCTTATAGACAATACTTAAAATCTGACTGATGCAAGAGCCAATTACTGCTGCGATAAAGGTCGCAATAATAACATTGGTTGGTTCTTTGAGCACGAGATAGAGGAGCCAAACACCCATTCCCAAAATACCACCAGGTAGGAGCATGGAGCGTTGAACATTCAGTACGATTAGAAAGGTGATAATGGCGAGTAAACTCGCTACTGCTTGGAGTAAAATACTTGTTAGAGTCATCTTATGTCATCAAAACTAGGGCGACGGAGGTACCGGCCCCTAAAGCGAGGGTAATGAGCAGGGATTCAAACATCTTGCTCATACCAGAGTTGATATGGTTGGTCATGATATCCCGTACCGCATTTGTCAGAGCAATCCCTGGAACAAAGGGCATGACCGCTCCTGCTATAATCAGGTCTGCTGTCGAAGGAAAGCCTGTATAGCGGGCCCAGAACTGGGCGATCAAGCCGAAAACAAAGGCACCTGCAAAGGCCGTTACAAAAGGAATGCGGATAAACTTCTCTACGTAGAGAGAGAAAGGCAAATCCAAATAAGGTCGCAATAGCTGCGCCAAAAGCGTCATAAACATTGCCCCCAAACATAATCGAGAAGAAAGGGGCACTGAGGGTCGCTGCTACAGTCACTTGGAACTTTGTATAAGGAAGGGCTTGATTACCAATTTCTTTGAGCTTTTTAAAGGCTGTCGAGAGATCAATCTGCCCGCCCACAAGCTCCCGTGATACTTGGTTGACATCGCAAACTTTTTCAATGTTATAAGAGGATGAGGTCACCCGTTTCATCCGAGAAATATTGGTATTTTCAATAGAAAAGAAAATAGCTGCGGGCATGGCAAGAACATTGCAATCCAATATTCCCTGCGAATGGGCAATACGGATCATCGTATCCTCGACCCGATGAATCTCTGAGCCACTTTTCAGGAGAATGGTTCCTGCTAGCATAATCACATCAATGACGGCATTCAACTCTCTCGATTCGTCCATTTTCTCCTCCTTTTTCTACTCCCTATATTTTATCACAAAATCTTGTGAAAAAAAAAATCTTTGTCATGAAATCATGACAAAGATTCGTTTAATCTCGAGAACTTTCGTGAGATCCTTCATTATTGGATGAACTGCTAGAAGGAGTGTGCCCTTGTTGATTTCCTTGTTGGTTCCCCTGGTTTGGACTTGTAGGAGAACCCTGGTTCCCACGTTGGGCAGGATTAGAGGATGAAGTTGATGGTGGTGTTTTTGGTTTGTAGATGGAAAGTTTGATACGCGTACTTGCAAGATCAACCTGTTCTCCTGCTCTTGGCGTTTGACTTACAACAGTTCCTTCTGCCGTTCCTTCAGGAGCAGTCGATACTTCTACAACCTCAATATTTGCTTCCTTCACACCGACAATCTGAGTCAAGTTATTCTTTGTAAACTCGAGACTTGAACCGATGTAGTTCGGCATGCTGACACTAGTCACCTTCTTAGCCACTGTTAAGGTAATCGTAGTGGCTTTTGAGAGATCATAGGTCGAACCCGAAGCAGGGGTCTGTCTGAGGACGATTCCAGGTTCGCTTTCATTGGATTCTTCCTCTTCCATCTTGATTAGATTTTCAGGAACCTTCTTCTCCTTGAGTTCAGCTACAACTTCCGTATACTTACGTCCGACATAATTGCTCAATTGGAAGGATTGCTTACCAGAAGAAACAATCAAATTGACCTTGGTTCCTTCTTTTCGACCACTACCAGCTTCTGGATCCGTTCGAATAACACGTCCTTCTGCTACAGTATCGCTGGCCTCTGACTTTTCTTCACCGGCTTCAAACTTGGATTTTTTAAGAGCTTCCTTAGCCTCTGCAACGGTTTGCCCAGCCACGTCAGGAATAGGAATCGTTGCTGGTGTTCTTGACAAAATCCAGACCAAAGAGGCTGCAACCAATAGAAGACTGGCCAAAAGAATCATATAGCGAGCCTTAAACTTTCGTTTCTTGGCTGGCTTTGGCGCTGGAGCCGGCTCTGCGACCGGTTGAGTTGGTTTCTTTGGCTGAGGGCGTTCTTCCTGCGCCGGAGCTTTAGGAATAGATGTCAGTGTACTTTGTGGAACTTTTGGTAAAGTCTTAGTGTCTGCCTTACTCGCATCGTCAAAGACCAGTTTCGGTTCATTCCTACGATTATAAGACAAGCTAGTTGACAAGTCCACATACATTTCCGAAACAGACTGATAACGGTCTGACAGCTTCTTAGCAGTTGCCTTGATGACAACATTTTCTAAAGCCTGAGGGACAGATGGATTTTCAGCTATGACGGACGGAAGTGGTTTCTGGAAATGCTGGAGGGCAATCGTAACCGCACTATCCCCATCATAAGGGATATGTCCCGTCAGCATCTCATAGAAGATAATCCCCATCGCATAGATATCGCTCTGGAAAGTCGCTTTAGAACCACGCGCTTGCTCAGGTGACAAATAATGAACAGAGCCTAACATTGAGTTTGTCTGGGTCAGACTGGTCTCCGCAAAGGCTACGGCAATCCCAAAGTCCGTGACTTTAGCTGTGCCGTCAGGTGTCAAGAGGATATTTTGAGGTTTCAAATCCCGGTGAACGATTCCTCGAGTATGGGCTAAGCGCATGGCCAAGAGGATTTGCCCCATAATCCGAACCGCTTCTTCATTTGAAAGAGGATAGTGTTCTTTAATATAACGCTTGAGGTCAAGGCCTGCTACGTATTCCATAGCTAGGTACTGTTGACCATCTTCCTCACCAATATCTGTTATCCGAACGATATGAGGATGGTCCAGATCCGCCATGGCCCTCGCTTCACGCTGGAAACGTGCCACAGCAATCGGGTCCGTCTGGTAGTTGGTCCTCAGGACCTTCACTGCCACTTCTTCCCCGTCTAGGATCAAATCCTTGGCCAAGTAAACATCTGCCATGCCTCCTCGACCAATCTGCTTGACAATCCGATACCGCCCGGCAAAAATCTTGCCGATTTGGATCATTCTGCTGCCTCCTCGTTCATGTAAACAAGGGCAACCGTAATGTTGTCTAAACCTCCTGCATTGTTAGCGAAGCGAATGAGGGTTGCCGCCTTGTCTGCTAGGGAAATATCGCTGGTTACGATATCATAAATCTCGCTTGCCGAAATCATATTGGTCAAACCATCACTATTGAGCAAGAGATAATCTCCTGACTCCAGTGTAATCATCCCAAAATCTGGCTGGATTTCATCTTTTTGTCCGATAGACTGGGTGATGATATTCTTTGAGGGTGAGTTTCTGCTTCTTCTGGAGTCAATTGACCAGCCTTGAGCAATTCGTTGACCAAGGAATGGTCACTCGTCAACTGGTGGTATTCTTCTCCACGAATCAAACCGATACGAGAATCCCCAATGTGAGCATAGATGGCTTGGTTGTCAATAAACGCAACAGCTTCTAGCGTTGTTCCCATACCTCTGTAGGCTTCGTCCTGACCTAGTTGATGAATTTTTTGATTTTCAATCTCCAGGTAGTGGGCAAACCACTCACGAACTTCATTGACTGAGTCAATTTGAGTATCCACCCAAGCCACACCAAGGTCTGTTACCGCCATCTCACTAGCGATATTTCCTGCACGGTGCCCTCCCATCCCGTCAGCCAAGATGATCATAGTGCGTCCTGCTCGGTTGACAAAGTGATTGACATAGTCCTGATTATTTGTCCGTTTCTGACCAACATCTGTTAATAATGCTATTTCCATTGTGTCAGTTCCTTCCTATTCTGATATCTTGCGAAATTGGCTGATAAAAAATCCATCACTTCCATACAATTCAGGAGTGATCAGGATGCAGCCATCTTTCAGGATATCTTTACATTCGTGTTCTAGTTTAACCTGCTCGAACTCGGGATGACTTTCTAAAAACGCCTCAACGACTTGAAAGTTCTCCTCAGAGACAATAGTACAGGTACTATAAGTTATTATACCACCTTTTCGTAGCGTTTGACAAACACTACCTAATATTTCCAGCTGAATTTCCTGTAATGATGTGAAATCTGATGTTTCTTTATTGTATTTGATGTCTGGTTTGCGACGTAAAAGTCCAATTCCAGAACAGGGAGCATCTACTAAAATCTTATCAAAAGAGTCCCGACCGAAACTCATGCACCTTTCTGGCATCCAATTTTTGCGTTTGCACTCGATCTGCCACACCCAGACGCTCCGCATTTTCTTGGATCAAGTCCAACTTATGATCATAAAGATCCAAAGCCGTCACCTTACCAGATGTGAGGTAAGAAGCCATATGGGCTGTTTTCCCACCAGGAGCCGCACAGGCATCCAGGACCTGTTCATCACCTTGTAGATCAAGAGTCGGAGCAACCAGTTGACTGGACTCGTCTTGGATGGTTATAGCCCCTTCTGCGAACAAATCATGTCCTGCAAAGTGGCCTTGCTCCTTGACCAGACCAGTGGCCGCTAAAGGGGAATCGGTCGCCTCTAACAAAGCTTTGATTTCCTCTTTTCGGCTCAAGTTGGTCACCCGTATGCTAGCTTTGTTGCGCACCAAGAGACTTTTAAAGATGGCTTGTGCTCTCTCTTCACCGTACTCTTCCTTGAGCTTAGATACTAGCCAAACTGGGAGAGAATAGGCAATGGAATCACGCTTGTTTTTACGTTTGATACTGTCAATGTCTGGCCAGCCTTCTCGCAAAATACGACGCAGGACAGCGTTGACCAATTTTTCACTGCCTTTTTTACGGGCTTTAGCTAGCTCTACCGCTTCATTGACTACAGCGTGATTAGGAATCTTATCCAAATACCGAAGTTGGTAGGCACTCAGAAGGAGCAGGATATAGAGCCAGTTATCTAGCTTATCCCGGTCTTCGATAAAGTGGGACAGGTACCATTCCAGAGTCAGTTTTCGGGCTACCGTACCGTAGACAATCTCTGTCACCAAACCCTTATCTGCTACTGAGAGTTGACTCCCCTTGAGGTGTTTGTTTAAAGCAATATTCGAATATGCTTGGTTGACTAGAACATCCTCTAGCACTGCTAGAGCTAGACTTCTAGCCGTTTCTACTTTAGTCACCAAATCGTTCTCCTACAGTCAAAGTACGACCAACTCCGTTGAGGAAGGAAGCGATGTCCATCTTAGGCTTGCCTGCTGGCTGCACTTGTTTGAGAGATAGAGCTCCTTCAGCCGTTGCGACGATCAATTCCTTTTTACCAATTGAGAGGATCTCACCTGGAGCTCCCTGACCTTTTACTGGCAGGGCTTCATAAATCTTAAAGCGGTCGCCCTTAAGGAAAGTATGAGCAACAGGCCACGGATTCATCCCACGGATTTGGTTGAAAAGTTGGCGATTGGTTTTAGTCCAATCCAGTTTCTCTTCTTCTGGCTTGATATTTGGCGAGAAAGTGACTTGACTAGGATCCTGTGGTTCAGGTTGGATTTCTCCTGTTAGGTAGCCAGGTAGCGTATCCAAAAGCAAATCACGACCAACAATCGCCAATTTTTCAAACAAGGTACCAACATTGTCCTCATCTGTGATGGGAATACTGCGACGGGAAATCATGTCTCCTGCATCCATTTCTTTAACCATTTCCATAATGGTCACACCAGCTTCCTCATCTCCTTGAATCAAGGCATAATGGATAGGCGCACCACCACGGTGTTTTGGAAGAAGGGAAGCGTGAACGTTGACCGCAAAATCCATGCTATCAAGGAGTTTACTTGGGAGAAATTGTCCAAAAGCAGCAGTCACAATCCCATCCGCTCCTAGCTTCATAATGGCTTCCATCTCTGGACTTCCAGATAATTTTTCAGGCTGGTAGATAGGAAGATTTGCTTCTTTGGCAGCCTGCTTGACTGGGGTTTCTTGGATTACTTTTTTACGGCCGACAGCGCGGTCTGGCTGGGTTACAACAGCTAGAATCTCGTAACGATCATCTGATAACAACCCCTTCAAAACTGTTGCTGAAAAGTCGGGTGTCCCCATAAAGATTAGTTTTGTCATTTTTTCTCCTTCTTATAAAAATTGTTGCGGTTCGTGATCAATGCTGAGACGAAGCTCGCTATTTTCCCGTTCTTGAGTCAAGGCCAAGACCTGGTTGAGAGTTGGTCCCAGCTCATCTTCTAAACGGTATTTAATCAAATCTGGTAATGATAAAGGTTGTGAGTACGGGCGATGGGTTTTGGTGTCGGTCCAAGGATTTTACTAGTTTCCGATAAACCTGAGCGCAAAATCCCCATGACTTCATAGGCACGTTTGACAACCTCTTCTTCTTTCTTGTGAGAGAGGGTAATCCCAATAGTGAAATAATAAGGCGGATAGCCGAGTTGGCGCCTGATACCCATTTCATAAGCGTAAAAGCCCTCGTAGTCCTGATCCTTGGCAAAACGAATGGCATAGTGCTCAGGATTGTATGACTGGATCAAGACCTGCCCAGCCTTTTCTGCACGACCTGCACGGCCTGCCACCTGGGTTAAGAGTTGGAAGGTTCTCTCAGAAGAACGGAAATCAGGCAAGTTCAAGGCCGTATCCGCATTGAGCACTCCGACTAGGGTCACATTTGGAAAATCCAAGCCCTTGGCAATCATCTGAGTTCCCAGCAAGATATCTGCTTCCCCTCGGCCAAACTGGTCAAGAAGAGCTTGGTGACTGCCTTTCTTGCGGGTCGTATCCACATCCATCCGCAGAATGCGAGCCTGAGGAAAGAGTTCTGCCAGTTCATCGTAAGCTTTCTGAGTCCCCGTCCCGTAGTAACGAATACTGCGGCTTTGACAGTTGGGACAGACATGAGGAATCCCCTTTGAAAATCCACAGTAATGGCAGTTCATGGTCTTGGTATCCATGTGGAGAGTCAGAGAAATATCACAGTTGGGACAGCTATCTACCGTTCCACACTCCCGACACATAACAAAACTAGAATAACCCCGACGGTTGAGCATGAGGACTGCCTGTTCTTTTTTATCCAAACGGTCTCGAATGGCCTCTAGCAAAGGAGGCGTAAAGTTTGATGTCTCATTCTGCCCGATATAGTCCCGAAAGTCAATCACTTGAACTTCAGGAATAGTGGCTAAAGGATTGGCCCGTTGGGTCAGACGTAAGTGTTGATAGACACCTTTTCCAGCACGCGCACGGCTCTCTAAGCTCGGTGTCGCTGAGCCAAGGACTAGGGCTGCTTGATTGTACTGGGCCCGTAGAATGGCGACCTCTCTAGCATGATAACGGGGATTGCTGTCTTGTTTGTAGCTAGCTTCATGCTCTTCGTCGATAATGATGACACCTAGATTTTTCAAAGGAGCAAAGATAGCTGATCGAGCGCCAACAACAACTTGGGCATCGCCACGCTCAACCTTGCGCCATTCGTCGTACTTTTCACCATTGGACAGGCCTGAGTGAAGAATGGCTACTTTCTCACCAAATCGAGCAATAAAACGCTCCGTCATTTGTGGCGTCAGAGAAATCTCAGGCACCAGCAAAATAGCCGTCTTACCCTTATCCAAGGCTCCTTGGATAATCTGCAGTAAACCTCCGTTTTCCCACTTCCTGTAATCCCTTGAAGGAGGAATGGAGGCTGTTGACTACCAATAGCACTGACAACCGCATCGCGAGCTTGTCTTTGCTCTGGGTTCAGCTCCAAAGGTGTACTTGCTTCAATGCCTTCAAAATAAGCAGCTGAACGTTGCACTTCCTTTTGTACTAGGGTTAGAGCTCCTTGTTCCACAAAGAAGTTGATTTGCTCCCGCGAATAGGACTCTAGCAAACTAGCCAAGGAAGCACTTTCCGCATGAGCAAGCAAATAATCTCTCAGCTCTGCTTTTTTCTTAGCACGCGTAGAAATCTCAATCTGCTCTAGTCGATTAGCATCAACCTCATACCAAGACTGAGTCTTAACCTTCTTTTGATCGACTGCCTGGTATTCTAAGCGGAGCAGTCCTTTTCTCGTCAAACGCATCATTTCTGCCTGCTTGGCCAAATCTAGAGAAGAAAAGGCTAGCGAATCTCCTGAACCAAACAGGCGCTCTTTGTCTGCCTGGCTTAGGCCTTCTAAAGGATAGAGAATCTTATCATAACTGGAGTTTAAAAATCCCGGCAACATGGCTTTTAAAATGGAGATTTTGTAAGAAAAGACTGACTTGCGTAACTCCTCTGCCAGCCAGAGTTGCTCCTGGGTCAAGACTGGAGAAAAGTCTAGCACCTCCGCAATCTCTTTCAAGTCCTGATCAGCCACCTCTTCATCCGACTGGGACTCCAGGCCTAGCACAATTCCTTGGATCAAACGATTGCCCTTACCGAAGGGGACATGGACCCGCATACCGGCTTCCAGCATCTCTACAAATTCCTCTGGGACCTTGTAGCTGTATGGCTGGTCCGTCTGCATCAGGGGAACATCCACGATAATCTTTGCGATAGCCATTCTCTCACCTCCTTCTTGTCAGTAAATTTTTGCAATAGAAAAAATAAGATTGAGTCCCCCCAACCTTAAATTTTTTCACCATCTTCTTTTTCTTTAGCGATTTGCTCTTTGATTTTCTTTTCTTCTTCTTCTTTGCGGCGTTTTTCTTCTTCGATACGGAGACGAACCGCTTCACGTTTTCCTTCTGGATCTGGGTGAATGGTTACATTTCCTGACTCGATTTCTTCCAAAGCGCGAAGAGTTGATTTTTCAGACTTAAACTCTTGAGTTGCTGGCGCGCCTGCTTCTAGTTCGTGGGCACGTTTTGCTTCCAAGATTACGAGTGAATATTTTGATGGTACCTTGTCTAGCAAGGTATCAATAGAGGGTTTTAACATCATTTGCTTGTACCTGTTTCCTATAGTTTATCGAGTAGTTGGAGATTTTGGCAACATCTCCTGATAGTGACCAATGACACGGTCCACACGGAAGTGTTCTGCTTCGATCACACGCTTGACACGTTCAGCAGCGAGGGGCACCTGATCGTTGACAATGGCATAATCATACTCACGCATGAGAGCAATTTCTTCCTTGGCTTTTTCGATTCGTTGGGCAATCACTTCTGCACTGTCTGTTCCACGACCTACCAAACGATCTTGCAATTCATCCAAATCTGGTGGCGTTAGAAAGATAAAGACAGCGTCTGGAACCTTTTTCTTAACCTGAAGAGCTCCTTGGACTTCAATCTCAAGGAAGACATCGATTCCCTTATCTAGGGTTTCGTTGACATAGGTCAGAGGAGTTCCATAGTAGTTACCGACATATTCTGCATATTCCAACATCTGACCTTGACGGATCAGCTCTTCAAACTCTTCACGAGTACGGAAGAAATAGTCCACTCCGTCCACTTCACCAGGACGTTGCGCACGCGTCGTCATCGATACAGAGTATTGAAATTGATTCTCAGAACTCTCAAAAATCTCTCTTCTAACCGTTCCTTTCCCAACTCCTGAAGGACCAGAAAAACGATTAGCAAGCCTCGGTCTGCCATTATGTCTCCTTTAGTTAGTCTGTGAAATAAAGTAAAATTTCTCTCGGTTACTGATGATAGCGTCAGTTATCCTTCTACAGTCTTTCTATCTAGTGTAACAAAAAAGCAGTAATATTTCAACTGCTCTTTCTTATTTATTTAGCATAATCTACTGCACGAAGTTCGCGGATCACGGTTACCTTGATATTTCCTGGGTAATCGAGATTATTTTCAATTTTCTCACGAACTTTGTGAGCCAAGATTGTGACTTTGTCGTCCTTGATTTGTCCTGGATTAACCATGATACGGATTTCACGTCCTGCTTGAAGAGCAAAGCTATTTTGCACTCCTTCAAAGCCATTGGCGATTTCTTCCAAATCATGGAGACGCTTGATGTAGCTTTCAAGAGACTCGCTACGAGCACCTGGACGCGTCGCACTCAAGGCATCTGTCTGCAGACAACGATCACTGCAATGACGCTTTCGGCTTCGACATCGCCGTGGTGGCTAGCAATGGTATTCACCACAACTGGGTGTTCCTTGTACTTACGAGCCAACTCCGTGCCAATCTCAACGTGGCTGCCTTCAACCTCGCGGTCAATAGCTTTCCCAATGTCGTGAAGGAATCCAGCACGACGGGCAAGAGCTGCATTTTCACCAAGTTCACTGGCGATGATACCAGATAACTTAGCAACCTCAATCGAATGACGCAAGACATTTTGTCCATAAGAAGTACGGAACTGCAAACGTCCCATAATCTTCATCAAGTCTGGATGGAGGTTTGGCGCACCAATCTCATAGGCAGCAGCCTCCCCATATTCACGGATTTTATTGTCAATCTCTTGACGGTTTTTCTCCACCAACTCCTCGATACGAGCTGGGTGGATACGGCCATCCTTGAGCAACATTTCCATGGTCATACGAGCAATTTCACGACGAATTGGATCAAATCCTGACAAGGTTACCACTTCTGGCGTATCGTCGATAATCACATCGACCCCTGTCAAACTTTCAAAGGTACGAATATTACGCCCTTCACGACCGATAATGCGCCCCTTCATGGTATCATCTGGTAGGTGAACTGTCGAGTTTGTTGACTCTGCTACATAGTCACCAGCGATACGCTGCATAGCCTGAACCAAGATATCTTTCGCAATCTTGTCTGAACGTTCCTTAACTTCTTGCTCAGCCACACGAATGCAGCTAGCAATTTCCTTGGTCAAGTTTTCCTCTGTCTGAGCCAAGATAATATCTCGAGCCTCAGTTTGGGAAAGGGAACCGATACGTTCAAGTTCAGCTTCTTTTTGTCTTTCGACTTCCTCTAATTGCTCTTCACGTGCATCAAGGTTTTTTGCTCTATCAGAAATACTTTGTTCTTTTTGTTCAAGTGTTTTTTCTTTGTTCGTCAAATTGTCGTCCTTACGGTCAAGGCTCGTAGCTCTCTCCGTCAAACGACTTTCAATTTGCTTGAGCTCCTGACGTTCTGACTTAAATTCAGCGTCCACTTCTTCACGGTATTTTCTGGCTTCCTCTTTGGCCTCCAATAGTGCTTCTTTTTTAAGAGACTTGCTTTCGCTCTTGGCTTCATTTAGCAATAAATCCGCTTCGCGCTCAGCTTGTCCTCGTAAATTAGTTGCTTCTTGTTCAGCATTTAGAAGCATCAACTCTGCAGCCTCTTGAGATGATTTCATCTTAGCTGAGATGCTGACATATCCAATGACTAAACCAATGATGACGGCAAAAACAGCAATCGCAAGTGTCATGATTTCCATGTTTTTACCTCATTAAATTGTTTATCGAATGACATACATTCCTTAATATTCTATCATAAAAAACCGATTTCCACAAACCCAAATTGAAGAGTTTTGTGTGAATTTTTGAAGAAATCCCTTAGATTTTCAAGTAAAATTAAGAATCTTTAAAAATTTAAATTTCCACGAAAAACGAAGCAAAAAAGCCTACCTTTCAGTAGACTTAGTAATGATCTTTGAAGGACAAGAAAGCCACGCTATCTCCATCTATCATATAAATCAAGCGATTTTCTGCATCAATGCGCCGCGACCAAGCTCCTTGATAATCATACTTGAGCGGTTCTGGTTTCCCCATTCCTACAAAAGGATCGCGTTGAATATCCTTGATTAATTTATTGATTCTTTTTAATGTTTTCTTATCTTGGTTTTGCCAATAGCAATAATCCGCCCAGGCATCTTCTGTAAACTTGAGCAGCATTTCTCACTCCTCAATCACATGCACCTGAGTGCTTCCAGCACGAACTTGAGCCATTCCTCGCAAGACCTTGTCAGAAAGTTCCTTATTTTGAGCGATTCTCAGGGTTTCCTGAATACTATCCCACTCGCTCTTTGAAAGGACTACAATATCCTCATCTGGATTTTTATTGACCACCGTTAAAGGCTCAAATTCATCGTTTACCTTCTTCATGTAGTCTTTTAAATGATTTCGGAATGTTGAATAAAGAACTGCTTCCATAACCATACCTCGTTTTACCTCTTTTCCACTATTATACACGAAAAGAAAGAAATTGTCAGGAACCTGTACAAGATTTTTCTTTTCTATCTATTTATTCGAAAATCTTCTAAAAAAGCCTACCTTTCAGTAGACTTAGTTTGATTCTATTCTAATCGGCACTCTGCCAAAATTCTGTTCTGCTATACTTGGGTGTCCTAGTTGGTAAATCTGGTCTGCCTTTTGAGTCATAACATCCCAAGGTTCTTTGCCAATTCGGCTGACTAGATGGATCTGCCCTTTCAGAGACTTGAGGTGTTGTCTGCCTTTTTCAGTAAAGCCAAGGACATGGATGGCTTCTGGCAAGTCGCTTTCTCTGGCCTGCACCAAAATATAGGTCAAGAGGCGTCTGACACGCGCCTTGGTATAACGCTTTGTCGCAACCGCCTCAACCAATTCTTCAACAGACTGGGCCATCTTGATGGCATCCTTGATACGCACTGCCATTTCTTGATTGACCTGATAGATGGTGGTTAGGTCTGGATTTGACAAGATTTGATAGCGGAGCAAGGTAAAATAGTCATCCCAACTCACCTTATTAGCATTTTCAAAGAGGGCAACAGAAGGCATAAAGCGTTCTAAGAAATCTTGGTCTGATTGATGCTGACGGAGAGCTGTTGCCGAGGCAAAGTCCACTTCCTTGTCCACAGAATGATAACCAGCCCCCCTGACGCTGAATCGGATGGAGTTTGATTCTACGTCCCGCAACCCCCTTGGCATAGGCCAAAGCTAGAACATGATTGGGTGTATTGCCTGAAAAATCAAGACCTGCAAATTCCTTCCACATGGCTTGGGTTTTCTGAGGATAGGAAAGGGAATCAGGCAGATTTTCCACAAATTTCTCCATCTCAGTGCCTTGCTCCGTGTATAGGTCAGCAATTTTCTGATAATCCAGAACTTCCTCCGTCCCAAAAGCGAGGCTATCAATGCCCAAGCGAGCCAAGATATCCACAGCTCCTTGGCCAAAGAAATCTGCCGCCTGAACACTGACTAAAAGGGCAATTCCACTACCAGATCTGCTCCATTTTCCAGCGCCATCTGAGCCCGTGTCCACTTGTCTACGATAGCAGGTTCTCCACGCTGCATGAAATTCCCAGACATGGCAACGATTTTCAGTCCCTCCGCCTGCTCAAGCAAGTATTTGTGCCCATTATGAAAAGGATTGAACTCTGCGATAATACCTGTGATGGTCATGATGTTCTCCTACTTCTGCGCGACAAAAAACCAACGGGTGCTGGTTTCTGTTGGCTCCTTGTCCTCAAAGTCCGCATAGAGTTTGAAAGACTTGAAACCAGCCTGCTCCAGCAAAATATCATAGGTCAAAACTTCATAGGTCCGCTCCTCATGCACTTCATCGTGACGACTAAAGGAACCGTCAGCCTCCTTGATAAAGAAAGTCAACTCATGCACGATGGAGTGAGGAGCTTCGTCCTCATAGGTGTCCCAAAGCATGGCAAAATCTTCCGCATTTTCATGGTAGGAATAGCCAGGGAATACTTCGTCTGTCTGGTAGGTCGAATGCACATCAAAGATGAAAACTCCGTCTTCGTTAAGCGCATTATATACTTCTTTAAAGACGTCTCCTACCTCGACCTCATCCTGCATGTAGCAGATAGAGTCAGAGTAACACGTGACAAAATCATATTGACCTGCCTTGGACAAATCCAGCATATTGCCCTCTATAAAATCAATCTTTTGCTTGGCTGAAGTAGCTCTTTTCTCCGCAATCTTCAGCATATCCGCGCTCAAATCAAGTCCAGTTACATCAAAGCCTGCTTGAGAAAAGCGCACAGACTGGATACCTGTTCCACAAGCCAATTCTAAGAGTTTCTTTCTCTCCTTGGTCTTAGGCAAATGACGCAGCGAAAAATCCGTCCATTTATCATATAAACTATCATCCATGACTGCATCGTAAACAGCCGCAAAGGTTTCATAAGTCGCCATATTCATGATACCAAGTCCGCCCGTAATCGGAATGAAAATTAGGAGCTTGACGATGGAGCCGAGCTCCAAGGAAGGCTATCTATTTTCCGACGATTACAGGACGGGTTCAAATCCTTTCTAAGATACAAAGAGCGTTAAAAGCAAGGAGAAAATAGGAAACTTTCTGCTGTATCATCAGATACAAAGGAAGTTACTCTTTTTCTCGCAGCCTTTAGCTCGTGTTCAGTTTCGAGATGAACAAAACACGACGCCCTCACCTTTCTATCCATTTTTTCTAAAATAAGCAAATAAAACCCAGTTGACTACAACTGAGTTCATCTACTAGGCCAAGGCTTCTGAAATATCTACAGACTCTGCCTCATGCCATAGCTTCTCTAAGTTATAGTGGGCACGCATTTCTTCTGAGAAGATGTGCACAACGACACCGCCGAGGTCCAGCAAAACCCAGCCTCCAGCTGCATCACCTTCGACATGACTGCCTTTAAAGCCTGCTTGAGCCACTTTTTCACGGATATTGTCAGCGATAGCGTCCAACTGACGGCTATTCATCGAGCTAGTGATAACAAAGTAGTCTGTCACGCTGGTCAAATTCTGTACATCAAGTGCAAGGATATCCTCCGCACGTTTTTCATCAGCCGCTTTCACGACTAGTTCTAGTAATTCTTTTTCGTTCATTTAGTCCTCTTTCAAATAGTGCACAAAGGCGTTATAGGTTTCCAGGGTTTGGGGATAGATGGGGAATCCCTGATGAGCTAGATGCTCCACGGTACGAGCTGTTTCGTAGGCCACTGCCTTATTGAGCGATAGCACAGCAATCTCACGTGCCTCGTCCACTCCAGGAAAGGCACGATTGTGCTCGATATAATCTGCGACGTAGATGACTTTGTCTAGATCGGTCATCTGACCAGCTCCGACTGTATGGATTTCAATAGCTCGCAGGATTTCTGGATCATGCAAATCCAAATCTTCCTGAATCTTGTAGATGCCAACCATGCCATGCCAGACATTATTACCCCAATTTTTGAGGTCAGGATCTAGCCGGTAACGGTCAATCAAGTCTAGAAATTCCTGATCTGACAGCTTTTTAGCATAATCATGAAGAAGGCCTGCTAGACCCGCTTTCTCGGTATCGACTCCAAATCTCTCCGCTAACTCTATGGCTGCACGCTCCACCCCCAAACAATGGGTTAACCGTTTTTCAGGTAGAAGCTCTGCCATTTTTTCCAACAAAGCCTCTCGGGAGCAGTTGATATAGTCTTGGTAGGCCATCAGTAGAGCCCCTCCTTCTCGATGTAGTCTAACACTGGCTGAGGTAGGAGAAAGTTAGGTTTCCGACCTTGGGCAAGGAAATCACGCACCATGCTGGACGAGATGTCCATGAGAGGCACATCCACCCAGATAACTGGATAGGAAGTCCCTGCCTTGTAGCGTGGGCGCTGAACTCCAACAAACTGAACCATGTCGACCAGCTCATCAATTCGGTACCATTTAGGGCAGATAGTCCACCATATCAGCCCCGATAATGAAGTAATAATCCGTATCTGGATGTTGCTCTGTCAAAATCTTCATAGTGTCGTAGGTGTAAGAAATGCCCTTGCGCTCCAGCTCAATAGTTTCAATGGCTAAGCCTTCAATCCCCTCAATCGCCAATTCAAGCATCTTGAGCCGATGGTGCTCGGGGATGGTTTCCTTTTTATCCACATGAGGTGGTTGGTATTCGGGCATAAGCAGGACCTGGTCCAGTCCTAACTGTTGTCGTACTTGGTCCGCCACAACAAGATGGGCATTGTGAACAGGGTTAAAATTTCCCCCTAAAATCCCGACTTGTTTGCGTTTTTTCTCCTTGATTTCTGGCTCCAACTCTACCTTGGTAAAGGGAGTCAATAATTCGATTGCCATAGGCTCGTCTTCCTTTAATTCTCTGCAAAAACAGTTGTTTGGAGTAGGTTTTAGATTTCTTTGACTTTTTTAGAAATCTTGCGATTTTCTTTCTTGCTGGATTGTTTATACAAAATCAAGATGCGTCCGATTTTTTGGACTGTATCCACACCGATTTCTTCTTCCAAGATTTCAGCTACTTCGTGGATGTTTTCATCTGTGTTTTGCAAGAGCGTAACTTTAATCAATTCACGGGCGTCAAGAGCTTGACGTACGCTGGTTTTGATTTGGTCGTTGAGACCATTTTTCCCGATTTGGATGATGGGTTTGAGGGTGTGTGCCTGGCTGTTGAGGAAGGCACGTTGTTTTGATGTTAATGACATAATTTCTTTAAAAGAGTTTCTTTTAATACTTTTCTGAAGTGGTGACGGACGTCAGCAAAGTCCTTCGGACTTTCATGACTAAAATTTGAGCCTAAGGTCTCAAATTTTCCGCAGTTGGTACAAGCGCTTGTACCAACTGACACCACGGCGAAAAGTATTCGTTATGGGCTCGCAGAGCTCGCCCGAATCTAGACAACTCTTTCCTTTCTGTGTTTAAATGATTGCTTTTCGTGTGACGACGGCGACGCCTTCTGGTGCCCAGACGGCGACTTTGGCGGTGTCTGTTACGCGGATCCAGCCTAGGCCTGAGATGACCAGGTCTGTCTTGTCCTTGATGGTAAAGACATGCTGGACTAGTTTTGGAAAATCTTCTTTTTCTTTACTATTTGGTGGTGTTAGAAGGGTTCCGAGGTGCTTATCATAAAAGGCACTAGCGCCTTCTAGCTTGGTACGGTGGAGTTTGAGTTCATTGTCAAAGAAAGCTGTGAATCCTTGCTTTTCTCCTGATATGAAGTCAAAGCGTCCAAGACCACCTAAAAACAGGGTTTGTTCAGGGTTAAGTTGATAGGTTTTGGGCTTGATTTCCTTTAGGGCTGACATACTTGAGGTTTTTAGCCGTCAAGTAGTGGGCCATCTGGTGGCGGTGGATAATCCCTGGAGTATCGTAGATATAAGATCCGTCATCAAGCGGAATCTCAATCTTGTCCAAGGTTGTTCCTGGGAAGCGCGAAGTCGTGATGACATCTTGGTCACCCGTGATTTCTTGGATAATAGCGTTGATAAGGGTTGATTTTCCAACGTTGGTCACGCCAACCACATAGACATCGCGGCCCTTACGGTAGTGTTCAATCTTGTCAATGACTTCCTTAATAGCATGCTTATTCTGTGCTGAAGTCAGGACGACATCCACTGGACGAAGTCCTTCTTCGTGGGCACGCTCCATCAGCCACTGGCTAATCTTGCCCGGTTTAACAGACTTGGGCAGGATATCTTTCTTATTTCCAACCAAGAGGACATCATTGCCCGATACAAAGCGTGGCAAGCCAGGGATGACAGAGCCATTAAAATCAAAAATATCAATGACATTGACCACCAAGGCATCACTGTCTCCCACCTCGTGCAAGAGCTTGAGGAAGTCGTCGTCCGTCAACTGGACATCTGTGATTTCATTGTAATGACGAAGACGGAAACAGCGTTGGCAATAAACTTCGCCTGTCTCCAAACCTTTTTCAAGTGCCGACTGGGGAGTGAAACCAAGACCAGCCTTGTCTGCCGTCTGAATGGTTGCTCCACAACCAATACAGAGAATTTCTTCCATAGTTAAATTCCTTTTTTATATGTAATCGGTCCGTACTTTTCAGTGATTTTTCGCATAACACGGCGCTCGCGAGCCCGGTTGATTTGCGTTTTGATAGAGTCATGTTGGACCAAGGGTTTGACTAAGATCGAGCGAATACCTGCACGGTGGGCTGCTCGTATATCCGTCATAAGCTGGTCGCCGACCATGACCACTTCATTTTTCTCATAGTGGAATTCCTTCATGGCACGGTCAATCCCAAATGTGAAAGGCTTCAAGGCCCAATAAATGTAATCAATTCCAAACTTTTCAACTGCACGTTGAACCCGTTTTTGGTATTATTTGAGACTACGATGATGCGAATGCCCGCGTCGCGGAGGTCATGTAGCCATTGCTTCATCTCTGGCGTCCCATCAGGGTTGTTCCAAGCAATGAGGGTATTGTCCAAATCGACCAAAACAGCCTTGATTCCCTGCGCTTGCAGGCTTGGGACCGTCAGATCATAAACTGCTTCCACAGCAAAATCTGGCATATAATTTTCAATCGCCATTCTGGCTCCTTTTTTTTTTTAATTTCTAGCAATATTCTTTAAATATTGGGCTAAGACTACCCATAAAATGAGACTAGCTATCAAAATATAAACCCAAGCATTTGGTTCATCTGCAAACGGTAAGGGAACATTCATTCCGAAGAATCCTGTAATAACTGCAAGGATAGCTAGCAAGACTGAGATAATTGTCAAAGTTGTCAAATTATCATTTAGATTATTATTTAGGATATTGTTGTAAGAGGCTGAGAGTTGTTGCAAAACTTGAGAAATCAAGTCTGTCATCGAAACCAACTGATGCGCTTCAATCATGGCATCGTCAAACTGCTCTCTTTCTACCTCATTAAAATTGCGATAAAGAGCATGCCCTTGGATGTGTTCCAAGAGGAGACGATTTTGTTTGGCAGCAGGCTGTCAGGTAAACCATACCAGTTTCCAAGTCAGAGAGGGCAAAGAGATTTTTTTTAGTTGTTTTTTGACGAAGAAGTGCACTGATTTCATCCTTACCTTTATCCATTTCTTCAATTACTGGATAATAAGCATTACTAATAATCTCTAAACTGGCAAAAAGAAATTTGTAGATTGAAACAACTTCATGGCTTTCAAGGTAGGTTGCCATACGTTTAATCACATAACTATTCTTGTGATTGCTAATTGTGATCAGCCGTTGTTTTTCAACGATAAAGGTCATCGGAATCGCTTCATAATATTCTTTGTCTTTTTCTAAATCAAGAACATTATAAATGAAGGTGACCGTTCCCGTTTCACGGTGGTAGTCCATGTGGGCACGCTCATTTCTATCCAGAGCATACTCAATGGTTTCCTTGTCCAATCCATAGACATCCGAAAGGTCTTCCATGTTTTTAATCTTGTCCACATCAAGGTCTATCCATGTACAATCGTGACCTAATTTTTTCTCTACAAATAGCATACTCTCTCCTTTACCAAACTCCTTCTATTGTACCACAAATCTGCTAAATAGCCGGCCTATTCAGTACGAGATAGATTGCTGACGACGGTGATATTACGATTGGGAACAAAGTGAAGGGCTTGATCGTCACCTCGCAGTTGCGTTGTACGGATCCCTACGCTAACGACCTTTCCAGAAACGGTAATCGGTCCATTTGTGAGAACCACTTCATCACCCACATCAAGCTGGCGTTCAAAAAGGATGAAGAAGCCATTAATGACATCGGATAGAAAGCCTTGAGCCCCCATACCAATGGCCACCCCAGCAATCCCCGCACCAGCAAGGAGGCTGGAAACTGGCAAACCTAAAATAGACAGGATGCAATAGAGCAAGAAGAAATAAAGAATGTAGTTAAAGACATTCTCCAGCAAACGAGAAATGGTCTTTTGTCTGCCAGCATCTCGATTGGAAAATTTAAGTGAGGGCTTGACAATCTTTCGTACAGTCGCATGAAGCATCTTTTTAGCTATATAAAATAGTAAAAATAAAATCAAAAGAGAAATCACCTTGGTTAAGAGATTCTCTAACATGGTTGTTAAATCAAGTTTATCAAAATAGCGTTGAAAAAAATCTTGCATATAAAACTCCTTTTTCCTATTATACCATAAAATCGTCCTTCTCTTTTCTTTCATAATTATTCAATTATAGGCCCTTTTTTCAAAATATCACTTGCCTCTATAGCATATTTATACTATAATTATAAACAATACATTTGAAGGAGACTGCTATGAAACGAATCATTAGAGCCTGGACCAAGGCAAGCCTCATCAAACGAATCCTTATTGGAATGATTTCGGGAGCTACATTAGGGATGCTCTTTCCAAACCTTACAGGAATTGGCCTGCTTGGAGATCTCTTTGTAGGCGGACTGAAAGCCATCGCTCCTATTTTGGTTTTTGCCCTTGTTGCCAATGCCCTTTCCCAACACCAAAAGGGACAAAACACCAATATGAAAACTGTTATTTTCCTATACTTGCTCGGAACCTTTGCTGCTGCATTGGTAGCCGTTCTAGCTAGTTTCTTACTGCCTGTGCAAATCACCCTGACCAGTGCAAATACAGAAGTTGCTGCTCCTAACGGTATCGGTCAAGTCCTCAGCAACCTCTTGCTCAAACTGGTGGATAATCCTTTGAATGCCATTGTTGAAGCCAACTATATCGGGATTCTCTCTTGGGCAGTCGTCTTTGGCTTGGCTATGAGAGAGGCAAGTAAACACAGTAAAGAATTACTGAAAACTATGGCGGATGTCACCTCTAAAATCGTGGAATGGATTATCAATCTAGCTCCTTTTGGAATTTTAGGCTTGGTGTTTAAGACCATCTCAGACAAGGGTATTGCCAGTCTGGCCAACTACGGTGTCCTCCTAGGACTCTTGATTGCTACTATGGCCTTTGTCGCTCTCATCATCAACCCGCTCATCGCTTTTCTCTTTATGAGGAAAAATCCCTATCCCCTTGTTTTGAAATGTCTACGTGTCAGTGGTATTACAGCCTTTTTCACTCGTAGCTCTGCTGCAAATATCCCTGTCAATATGAAACTCTGCCAAGATTTGGGACTGAATCCTGACACCTACTCTGTCTCCATCCCGCTTGGTTCAACCATCAACATGGCTGTCGCTGCTGTTACCATAAATGTCCTGACCTTGGCTGCCGTCAACACACTCGGAATTTCGGTAGACTTTGGGACAGCATTTGTGCTCAGTGTCGTGGCTGCCATTTCTGCCTGCGGGGCCTCTGGGATCGCTGGGGGATCCCTTCTCCTCATTCCTGTAGCTTGTAGCCTCTTTGGGATTTCCAACGACTTGGCTATGCAGGTTGTCGGAGTCGGTTTTGTGATCGGAGTCGTGCAAGACTCCTGCGAAACAGCCCTGAATTCTTCTACAGATGTCCTCTTTACAGCGGTTGCCGAGTATGCTACAAACCGAAAACTTCGTCCCTAGTCTCTAACTCCTCGTTAAACACTTGACTCTATTAGTTTAGGAAATTTTCATGTCCCTCACTCAACGTACGACCAAACTGGTCTTAGCGACCTGTCTCGCTTGTTTTTTCGCTTACTTTTTAGATTTATCGTCAGCAGTTTCAGCCGGAATTATCGCTCTCTTAAGCCTCTCCGACACACGCAGAAGCACGCTGAAATTAGCACGTAACCGCCTCTTTTCCATGCTCCTAGCGCTCGCTATCGGTGTTCTAGCCTTTCAGCTGACGGGCTTTCACATCTGGAGTCTGGGCCTCTACCTGGCTCTCTATGTCCCTCTTGCTTACAAAATGGGCTGGGAAATCGGCATCACCCCTAGCAGTGTCTTGGTCGGTCATCTCTTGGTACAGGAGTCTACTTCCCCTGATCTCTTGCTTAATGAAGTACTCCTCTTTCTCATCGGGACAAGCTTTGCTCTATTGGTCAACCTTTATATGCCCTCTCGTGAGAAAGCCATCCAAAGCTACCACCTTCAGGTCGAAGAAAAGTTAAAAGACATCTTGCTTCGCTTTAAATACTATCTGTCGAGGGGAGACGGACGCAATCAAGCTCAACTCGTTGACCAATTAGACAAGCTCCTCGATGAGGCTCTCAAACTGGTCTACCTGGATCACTCGGACCATCTCTTTCACCAGACGGACTACCACATCCATTACTTTGAGATGAGGCAGCGACAAAGTCGTATTCTACGAAACATGGCCCAGCAGATCAATACCTGTCATCTGGCCGCAAGTGAGAGTTTGATCTTGGCCCAGCTCTTTTCAAAGATTGCTGCCCAGCTAAGTCAGACCAATCCTGCTCATGACTTACTTGATGACATCGAACGCTATCTGCAAGTCTTCCGCAATCGGAGTCTCCCGAAAACACGTGAGGAGTTTGAAACCCGTGCCACCCTCCTGCAACTACTACGCGAAGCCGAAACCTTTATCCAGGTTAAGGTCGATTTTTATCAAAAATATGGAAACTAGAACGCAAAGAACCTCAGATGACTTCCTCTGAGGTTCTTGTGTTTTGCATTTGGAAGAGAATTTTATTCCCTCACACTGTTTTCAAAAAAGAAATAGCAACTCCTAGTCGTCCATTACACCACCTGTCAGCTGGTACATGAGGTAAATGTGCTCCAAGACTTTTACCTTATCCATGTGGTCTACATCTTTAAAGCCTCCTAATGCCAAAAGTGGAACGAAACCGAAACATTGGTTATAAGACAAGGGACCATGTTTTAACACAGCCTGTCTATATAAATCCAGTTCAAATTTTTTTGTAATATATTCGTTATCTAAAAATCGAATAAATAAATCCATACCCTTACAAATAATATCCAAATCCTGAATATTATATTGGACAATTCCCACGTAGGCATTTTCTTCCCAAGTAATAATATCTCCAAATGCTGTTACAAACATAGGAAAAGCGACATCTCCTCTGAAATAACTATCTTGGAGAAGTTCAAGATAATCCTCTGGATTAATCACCTTCAAATAACCATCTAAAAAGGTTCCCAGACCATCCTCCTGCCAAATTTGAACCAACTCAGCTGGAACTTGATTTTTATATTTTTCAATAACATCTTTGGGCATATCTGCCACTTTTATAAAGTTTACTAACATTTATCCTCTTTCCTGATTTTAGAAATTGTGAATCTAAGCCCTCCAATTACTCCGTAAAATTGTAGATCGATTCATTTCACTCTTCTAATTATTTGTACCGTACAGTCGCTACAAATTCTGTGTTACTTGTTTGTGGAACATTGCTATCAAACTGATAATTATATATCAAAATCAACGTATTATTGGGTGCGATATTGGCTTTTATGCCTTTTTGCTCTAAATTCTTTACAATAATGTTGTCATAGGATGCGCCCTTTAGCATGTCAAACAAATTTGTAAAGCTGGTTTCAAAAACTTCTTTTTCAATTAGATAATCATCAATATCATCAATATCAATGTTATATTGATGATAAAACATTGAAGGAATCGCCTCTCCTTCATCATCATATTTCAAAGTTATAAACTCATCTAATTCTAATTTAGTATCAAAGTTGCCAATCCAAATTGACACTGTGTTTTCTGTTTCCATGATTATACTTTCTATTTGCCATTATGCTCCTGCTGGAAGGCTTCCATTGCCTTGAACTGTTCTAGCTCTTTTTCGTTGTCAGGTTGCTGGCCCAAGTATTTATATTGAAAAAAAGAAGTTCTAGCACTTGGTCCAAAACCACTTTCGAGCCATGGTGCATAGTCGAAGTCCAAAGAGGCTTTATTGTTTTCATCCACCTTAATTGTAAAGGCAGACCACTCTGCGAGACCGTTCTCGATGAATATCTTCTTCATCTCACCACCTAAATCAAATAATTCAAAAAATTCCTTATCAAAGTCGTCTTCAGAAATGTTAAATAAAGATGGAATATCCATGTAATAATGATATTCTCCTTTATATTTAAAGAAAATACACACCACCACTAAGCGTCTTATCTATTTCAAAATTGATATAAAGATCATCCCACTCTACTGGAATCATATCGTTGGTTTGATGCACGATTTCGATAATTTTTTCATTCATTAGTTCTTCCATTCTATCCTCCGATTTGCTTGGATCTTTTTTTCGTGTTTAGTATTCCTCATCTGTGAATGGAACTGCATCCTTACTGATAGGTCACTATCATAAAAATAAGGAGCAAGACAAACAGGGCTAGACTGAGCAAGAGGGTTACAATTTTTACCAAGCGGTTGTTCTGCCAGTAGCCTGGTTTCCGATATTGCTAGTCGCATCCATGGAAAAGAGTTGGCTTTGGCGAGGTTGGATGAGAACCAGGACAATCAAGGCGACGGCTAGGATTATTCCTATAATCATCAAAACTTCCATCATTTCACCTCAAGATTCCTAATAATGTAAAGATCAGGGTAAGAAGGATGAGCAAGCCGAGTAAAATGGAGAAGGTTTTACTGATCTTTTCTCCTCGGGTAGGCTTTTCTTTCTTAAGCGCTCCTTGCTTTAACTCTTCCATGCGTCCTTCGACATCCTTGTAAAATAAATCTTTTTTAGTCATGTCCTTCCCCTATTATCCTTTCCATCCTCTCTTGGTAAGTAGCCAAGTCCACATAGTTGGCATGACGACCTTGATGTCCAAGGGCTTGGCCCATCTTGTCAAGACTGCTGAGAGCTTCTTGAATCTTCGCAATCATGTCTCCAACAGCCTGCACATCAAAGAGGTGTTCTGGAGCTGTGTAAGGTCTGTTATGAGCTGTTTGGTCAAAGGCTAGGATGAGCATATTGTGCTCGAAGGCTTGACGGACAGCATCCAAAAGCTCGTTTCCGTAATTGATATCTAGATAGAGGTCAGACAGCTGGTAGAGTTCTCGAATCTTTTGCGGACTGGCGTTTTGATAGAGAACGACATTGGGATAGGAAAGCAAGGTCAGCAATTTGGATGACATTTCAGTCACTGCCGCGATTCGGAAGGTCACCATTGGCAAGGACTCAATCAGGGTTTCGATATGTTCGATCTGATCTGAGTTGGTAAGGATCAAGGCATCTGGTCGAACGAAGTTTTCTCTTTTGAACTGATAATGATAACCTAGATGGACAAACTTGTCATGATAGGCTGGATTGGTCAAGGCCAAGGCCTGTTCATAGGTAGCCTTATCTGGTATGAGGATCTGCTTGGCTCTCAGCCCCTCTTGCTCCAAGAGCAGCTGCATATTCCCAGGAAGGCAATCATCTAGCGGTTCTTGCCAAACCAAGATATCCTGTCCGCTCTTGTCTGGATAATGATATGAGACCAAGAAAGAGGTAGCTAGAGTATTAAAGAGAAGGTGGCGAGTGTCGATTCCCAAGTCTTGCAAAAAGAAGATCGTGAACTCCACTCGATTTTTAAAATGGCGCAGGGCTTGTCCGGGCAAGGTTAGGAGGATATCGCCTGTCACATGATTTTCTAGGACAATTTCCTGTCCCTTTGCATCCTGATACTTGGTCAGGATAGCCTGCCCATCTGCACTATAAGTGGTCTTGGCAAAGCAGGTTCCGTATCGGTTATAGTGGTCTGCTTGGTAGATACGGCCGGATAGGTCCTTCCAGTCGACTTGCTTGACCAGACGGGCCTGAGGAGCATCCACATAGTGAATCACGCCTCTCTCCCGAGAATCCTCTAGGATATGCGCCGACTGGTTATTGCCCGCAATCTCCCAAAACTCAGGTACGGCTACTTGGTTGAAATAAAGAGCTTTTCCCGACTCGTAACCTAGATAGTAGGTAAAGGGAGAAAGAATCCCATCTGGGAGAAAGCCGTCTGGCTCGATCACAACTGTGACATGGGACAGACCAGCAGCTTCTAGACTTTCATGTAAATCTCGGCTTTCCTGGCCATATCGATCAAATAGTTGAATCATGCAGGACCTCCTCTATCGTTTTCTTCCACTTGTCCCTTACCTTATCTGTTAAAAAAATTCTCTCGCTAGGTCATAAGATGCTTTTCTCATATCTGGCAAGTGATTTTTCCTGATAGAGCTGGCAGATTTTTTTCTGCAAAAAGCCCTTTTTAATTTCCATTTCAACATGGTCGTCTGAACTTGGAATCAAGTAGCCATTTTGACCGTCCTGGATAAAGGTCTGGTTGCCATAAGGCACATCAAAGCCAATCAGGGGCAAGCCTGAACCAACTGCCTCCATCAAGGTCAGACCAAAGCCTTCGCTGGTTGAGGCTGTCAGATAGACCTCATACTGGGGATAGATCTGAGCTAGATCTGCATGCCCTTTGAGCTGGATATAGTTCTCCGCTTGGTGAGCCGTGATGATTTCCCTTAAAAGAGATTCCTCACCCCCACTGCCATAAATGTCAAAGGTGAGCTCTGGGAGGACTTGATGCGCCTGGATAACCGCCTTGACGAGCCAGTCAATGTGTTTTTCCTTGGCCAGACGCGAAGCCGTAATGAGAGAAAAGGGCTTGCGTTCCCTAGCAGGCTCGGTCAGCTGATCTATGCTCCCAACTGGAATCGTGACGATTCGTGGGCGATGCTGACTGTACTGGGCAAATTGACCTTCGAGAACTTCCTTCTGCCGATCCGTAGACACGATAAAACAATCGACCTTGTCCGCATTTGTAAACTGATACTCATAATAGTTATTCCAGAGGAGATAGTCTTCGTTGCTAGCATTTTCACTATAGTGCTCTGCGTGAACGACAACTGCTAGATGGGCCTTTTGTGCTTCTTCAAAAACAGCCTGACCAATCCCTGTTTCCCTATCCAAGATGACAAAATCAGACTTGCTCAAGTTCAAACGTTGCATAAAATAGCGCATAAGGGCTGGCTTTCCGTACAGAATCCGATCTTTAAATCGATAGACCTCTTCCTGTCCTTCAGTCAGCAAGATATCGTAAGCAGTGCTGCCGTCTTCATTAAAAAAGCTTCGTTGATAGAGCCTAGCCATCTGGTCTTTGGGCGCGAAATATTCTGTACAGTAACGTGTGTAGGAGAAATAATCCTTGCGAATCAAGTTCCCCCCAAACACATACTCCGCATGTTGCACCAAATTCTTAGCCGAATCTACCAAGTAGCAAGTCACAAACTTATCCTCGTCTGAAAAGTAGACACGTAAGACCTTGCCGTCCTGCTCCCTATGACTCTCAAGGCCAGCGAAAGAAGCCAAGACATCCTCAACTGTAACACTGGTCGGCGCTAGCTTGATGTCTGTAAAATGATTGTAAAGCCAAATTACCTGATCATCCGCAAAGCCGATATTGGCCGTTAAATGCTGGATATTGTCTGCTAAAATCAAGTCTGTAAAGATAAACTTAGATGTCAGGTCTAAACTTCTAAAAATCCCTGCTCGGTAGGCCTGGGCATACTCGACACCACTGCTCGCCCAACCGATTCCTAGATTTATATTGTAAATTGCCATATGATCCTCTTTTTATGGAAAATGGGTGAGAATCTCACCTTTGGGCGTTACTTCCACAATCCCCATGAGAAGATTGCGTACCATATCTGTATGGATTTGTTGCTTCATGGTTTCAAATCCAGCATAGGCCTCCTGGTAATACTCTACGATAGGGTTCTTTTGAGAAGCAGACTGACTTCCGATTGCTTGACTGAGCTGTTGGAGGTAGTCGACTTGCTCAACCCAGTTGTCATCAATCGCCTTGAGCATAGATATTCTCAGAAAAGAATCATAGAGCTGGTGAGGTTGAAGGACTTCCTTTTTAGCTGCGATTTCCTTGGCTATTATTTCCTCTAGTAACTCCCGAATCTGATCTGCATCAGCTAAATCCAAATCAGCTGGTAATTCTCTCATCCCAAAGCTAATATTGGTCACGATGAAGTGAAAGAGTTCTTGGGGGCTGCTATAGGCTTTTTCTGAGATTTGTTTGGTATAGTCTGCCAGTATATCCTCAAGGATATGCTCTAAATCACGGCTCCCATCCAGCAAACGATCTCTTTCTTTGTAGACCATCTGACACTGGATATTGACGCTTTCTGCATACTCTAAGGTTTGTCTGCGTGCTGAGCGACTGGCACTATCACTAGCCTCTTGGGCTTTTCTGACGAGATTGCGGTACTTGCGAGCCTTGAGTAGGATAGGTTTGCTAATATCTTCCACTTGGTAGTCTTGATACAGGTCGTGAACCCAAGACGGTCCGAACTTTTTGATCACATCATCTTCAAGCGACACGAAAAATTGAGACATGCCTGGATCACCCTGGCGGCCAGAACGACCTCTGATTTGCAGGTCAATCCGTCGGCTCTCCATTCGCTCGGTACCAATCACAATCAAACCGCCCAATTCTGCGACTCCTGGACCGAGTTTGATATCTGTCCCGCGACCTGCCATAGAAGTCGCAACGGTCACTGCCCCCATCTGTCCAGACTCTGCGATGATCTGGGCTTCACGCGCCGCATGATTGGCATTAAGGACATTGTGGGAAATCCCCTCTCGCAAGAGCAAGGACGAGTAAAGCTGGGACATTTCAACAGATCCGACAAAAATCAAGAGTGGATTGCCTTTGGCGTGGTAAGTCTTGATAGCTTCGAGAGAAGCATACACTTTCTCAGGGAGTGTCACATAGAGATTGTCCGGATGGTCCATTCGCCTAAGTGGGCGATTGGTCGGGATACGAATGACGGCCATATTGTAGGTTTCGAAAAATTCTTTTTCTGCCACCTTTCCCGTTCCTGTCATACCTGAGATTTTGAGAAACATTTTAAAGAGACTTTGGTAGGTGATTGAAGCCATGGCTCTGGTTTCAGGAGAGAGCTTCACATGTTCCTTGGCTTCGATGGCTTGGTGGAGACCGCCTTGAAGTTTGGTCATTTCCATCAAACGTCCTGTACCCTTATCCAACAAAACCATCTCTTGACCTCGAACCAGATAATCCTTGTCCTTGGTATAGAGCGTGTGGGCTCTGAGAGCATAGACTAGATGCCGAACATAACTGGCGTACTCTTCCTTGTAGAGATGATCAATTCCTAAGAAAGCTTCAACCGTCTGGGCCCCCTTTCGGGTCAACCAAACCTGCTCTTTTTCTTCCTTGTAGATGTAGTCTTCTCCTTCAACCAAGGTCGTCACTAGGGTATCAATCATCCCATAATAGTTAGACTGAACACGGGGAGAGCCTGCAATAATCAAGGGAGTTTGGGCACTATCGAGTAGAATGTCATCGATCTCATCAATGATGACATAGTTAAAGGGAGGTAGGAATTTCCCCTCACGAGTGGAGGCAAGATTGTCATTGAGATAGTCAAATCCCAGTACACTATTGGTCGTGTAGACGATGTCCGAGGTGTAGATCTTTCTTTTCTCTTCCGCAGTCAAGTCCTCTTTTGGGTCCTCTGAGAAGGGAAGACCGACAGTTAGACCTAAAAATTGGTAAACTGGGCCCATTTCGCTTGCATCCCGTCTAGCCAGATAGTCATTAGTCGTGACCAGCATGCTACCTTTCTCGTTAGGGCATTGAGGTAGAGGGGCATGGTTGCAGTCAAGGTCTTGCCCTCACCCGTATTCATCTCAGCCACATTTCCTTGGTGGATCACAATGGCTCCCATGACTTGCACATCATAGGGAAAGAGACCCAAGACCCGTTTATCGGCCTCACGAACAAGGGCATAGGCTTCTACCAATAGCTCATCTAAGGTTTCTCCCTGGGCAAGGCGCTGGCGAAACTCCTCTGTCTTTGCAGCCATTTCCTCATCACTGAGAGCTGCCATCTCTTCTTTGAGGGCGTTGATTTGGCTTAAAAGCTTCTTGACCTTTCTCAGTTGTCTTTCCTGATACAAATGATTAAACACCAGCATCCTCCTCAATAGAAAACGAAACAAAGTCAAGAGCCTCAAAACCTGCACTAATCAAGGAAAGGCGGTAGGTGTAGGCCGCTTCAGGATAGGTGAAGCTAAAAGAAAATTGTCTTTCAATCTTCTCCTCGATGATTTCCTCATAACGGTTTAAAAAGGTCAGTTTGAGATAGAGGCCATTAGTCGGTTGAACCTGCATCTTCATAGAGAGACGGTAGGTATGATTTTTCTTAAGAAGAGGGAGGCTGGGCTGGCTTCTAGTAGCCTGGTAGTTGACACTGGAAAACCAGGTTTTAAGGGTTTCACCTGAAGCCAGCAAAGGATTTTTCAGGGTAACATGACCATCTGCATGATAGGTGATCTGGCTACCGTAAAGATAAGTGGCTCCCATCTCGCCCCACCTAATATCCTCTCTCTTGATGATAATCATGTCTCACCTCTTCCGTATTCTTCTAGTATCATCTTGTAAAAATGAATAAACCAGGCAACGTTTGTTCCTGTATCATCATTGTGTCGACCTGCTGTCCCTTTCGACAAAATCTTAGCTCCTGTCTGGCAAAGAGTCTCCACTAGCTGGTCATAGGCACCACTATCCATATCCTCGTCCTTCATGTAAGAAAGACCAAAGGTCGTCTGGGAAAAATCAGCTTGTTCAAATCGGGTCCAAACGTTGATCCAAGTCCTTCATGTCTTTCTGACTCACTCCTCCAGTCTGAAGGTGCAAGACATCAAAGCTAGTTGGAAAGACTCCTGGCGCCTCTAGTCGGCCCCGCTGTGCGATGGTTCCTAGATTGGTCAAGGGTTTTCCGACTACAATCCCCTTGGGTTCAAAGTAGGCTCCGTAGTAGAGGGCTGGGAAGGTTCCCATTGACAGCCCAGATAGGATCAAGTCACTTCTATCCAAGCCTAGATAGTCCAGATAGTGTTGGATGGTTGCTTGTATGCTGTCTTCCAACTCCCCAGTTCCTAGGTAAAAGGCTCCTCCTTCTAATCGAGGGTCCGAAAAGAGGAGAAAGGGGCATCTGAGATTCTTCATCATCCAGTAACCCTCAAAACCTTCCGCCGGACGGTAACCTGAGAAATAGACTGCTAGAGGAGGCTTGAAATCCCCCGGGTGAAAGAAATAGTTGATTTCCTCGCGTTTTTTGTCATGTAGGATATTGCCTCCGAGAACAAACTTTCCAAACTGTTTCCGGCTCCAGCGTTGGTGGAGATTGCCGATGTTGACCTTTCCCTGACCACGCGCTTCAAGAGAAATGCTAAGATAAGCATCATAGTCTTGCTCCACTATGATTGCTGAGGCAAAGTCTGCTTCCTCAAAGAGAATGTCCTGTCTAATCTCTGAAACGGATCCTGCTGGGATTTTTCGCAAACGCAAGCGCAAGTCCACTGGTCCACTCTTTTCATATTCGAGCCAGAGTTCGATTGGCGAATGGGCTTGGACAGACTGATTATAGGCCCAAGAAGCTAGCTGGGTATAGGTCTTGCCAAAGTCTCCTTCCAGCTCCAGATATTCAAATCCTTGATAGGAGATAGAGCCTTGGAAACTCGGGTGAATCCGTATCGTAGCTGGACTCAGCTTGTCTCCATAACCACCTTCAAAGAGGGAGGTGGAAAGGTCTCGAACAAAGCCCTGTCGGTCTGACAGATCCATTGCTTGCATACAGTGCTGTTTGATGAGGTTCTGAATGTTTTTATCCTGACTTGCAAACTGTTCTGGATAGAAAACCGTATAGGGTTCCAAGCTAGATGCAAAAGGCAACAAATCTACTAGATAAGCCCCATCCGTGAGAATGACAGCATGAAAGTGATCCAAATTTTTCTCATCCATGATTTTCTGGATGGCAGACGGTGTGTTGGGAGGAACATGATACCAGTCAAGTTGGGCTGGTAGGGCAAGGGTATCTCGCCAATCCTCTGGACCGATTTGCAAGATCTTATATTTCTTTTCCATGAGTCACCTCCTCCAACCACTTTTCTAGCTTGATCAGGAATTGCTCCCCAGTGTGTTCCTTTATCTTTTCGATGGAATGGATCAGAGCATCATTCCACACCTGCAGGCTATCGAGATAGTAATGGGCAGCTTGAGCAAAATCGGCAGTATTTCCAACAGATAGCCATTCTTCTGATGGCTGACATACTCTGTTTTGACCCTATTGATTTGAGGGATACCAGCACTAATCCCCGCGATCTGAGTATAAAGAAGAGGCTGACTGTTCAAATCGACAATCAAACGAACAAATTCCAGCTGCTTGATTAACTCCGATTCATCCCTCATATTGACAAACGAATAGCGCTTGCTCTGATGGCGATTGTCCTCAAGTGGATTTTCAGCTCCTTGATAATCAACTTCCTTCTCCAGTTCCTGGTCTTGAAACTGCTCTGCAATCATCTCAGAAACACGTGTTTCCAGCCGCTTCATTTCTTCTTGACTAGCAGCAAAGGCTCCAAAGACCAGCTCTGTATCCTTGTTTTCAGAAAGGAAACGCAAGACCTGATAGAGAGCCTGGTCCTCTATCCCCTGCTCAAAGTCCAGTTGATAGTAGAGAAGCGACTCCTTCCGAGTCTGACTCTTTCCCAGCTCCAAGCGCGTATCAAAAGGCGATAAATGACGAAACTTCATTGCTTGTTCTGAAAAGGCAGACTGAGCCAAGCGCAGGGTATCCTCCCTGTCAACCAGAACAAGGTCCACCTTATCCAGCAGACCTGCCAGTTGTGGTAATTGCTCTTGGGGATTTCGTCCGATAAAAAGGCTGAGAACCTTGGTGCTTTGGCGAGGCAATCGATCTAAAAGGAAAGTATTATGCTGGTCACACGCAGGCAGAAAATAGGTCGTTCCTTCCTCGGGAAGGTGAGCTATTTTCTTCTCAAAAAACTCCGCAATCAATTCTCCCATATCTCGGTAGGCCTCTTTTTGGAAGCGAAAAGCAAAGATAGGATTGACCTCGATACGGCCCCCATCTTGCAAGTACTCTCTAAACTGCCACAGTCCCTTGGGATTGAGGTAGTCTTGGTAGATAGCCTGACCATCTTGGTAGTAAATCACACTGGAAACCAGCCCCCGATCATCCATCAGGTAGTTGGCAGACAAGAGCCCATCTTCCTTGAAATACTGAATCGTACTGATAAAACCTTCTATCCCATGCTCTACCTGGGCATAGGGCTTTCCATCCTTCAGCACCAGAATGGTAAAGGGACTGTAAACAAACTCGCAGTCCTCTTCCCACTCAATATCTCTTAGTTGCAAGACCTGTGGTCGAATCTCATGAAAATCCTGCAATTCATCAAATAAGGAATAAACCGGTGCTTCTAAAATACCTTGGCGATGGAGAAATAGCGAAGATGAGGCTGATAGGACAAAAGGAGGACCTGGGCAGGAATCCCTTGGCGTTGCGTCAAGCGAATCTGATTAAAGGTGTCATCAAATTCTAGCTTAAAATGAGAAAAATACCAGGGTGTCAAATCAGCATGCCAGGGACGCTCCTTGCCATACCAGGCTGGGATAAAGTAATACATCAAAACCTCCTAGAATAGTGGCCGATACCTTTCATTTAGTCTGAGTGCTTGCAGTTCGTCGTGAATTGTAAACAGCATACCACTCAAAATTAAAAAGAGTCCAGGAATCATGCTGACTTTTAACAGACTCTCATCCTTCAAGACAAACAAAATCGGAAGTCCAGCCAAGGTAACGTTAAAGACTGCACCTATCAGAGCAAATCGTAGAACCAAACGGTTGATAAAGCGACTGGTATCCTCACCCGGATAGACCCCATAGATGTAATCTCCTGATTCCTTCATCCGATCTGCGATCTGTTGACCACTCACATTGACAAAGGCAAAGGCAATGCTAAAGACAAAGAGGATAAGGATATAAGCGTATATCCACAAGGGTTTACCCATCGCATACTGCTCCAGTATGGCAGGGTAGAGCGGATTGCCCTTGTCCAGATGTTGAAGCAAGATCAAGAGATAAGAAGGCAAGCCCATGAGACTCATCACATACATATAAGGCATGCCACCTGCAGGATTGAGCATGATTTCCAGATACGAATAGCGTTTAAAGCGAGAATGAAGCCCGATTTTATTGATAGGGATGCGGTATCTAGCTCGGTAAAAGAGAACGACTAGATAGGTAAAGAGGACACCAAGTATCAGCAACAGGAAAAGCAACCAAGGAGAGATCTTATGAACTTGGACCGATTGGATGATGTCCTGAGGGAGTGAAGCCACCATACTTGCCAATAAAATGACGACAGGGCCTCCAACTCCGATAGATGCATTGATGTCTGACAGCCAAACCAAGAAGAAGGTCCCCGCAACCAAAAGGCTGGTATTGAGGAGAAAGACCAAGAAGGGATTGTAGGGAGCTTGGACAGGAAGGTTTGTAGTCAAGGCCAAGGCCTGAATCAAGGCAATCCCTAACGTCAAGTACATTTTCCGTCTATCCTGAACTTCTGAAGAAACTGAGTTTAAGCCCAATTTTTTTGAAAAGGAAAACATCTGCCATAAGATCATAGCTGACATCCAGGGGGAAAGTCCGATGGAAAAGAGAGAGAGACTACGAAGATTTCCACCAGTCAGGGCTACTGAAAAGTCCAGATAGGCTGCGCTGCCTCCGAGAAAATTCCGACTATTGAGGTCAACAAAGGGAAGAGCGATACGACTTCCAAGCACATAAATAAAGAGCAAAAATAGGGTGTGCATCCCTTTTTTTACTGCTATCGATGAACGAAATTCTTTCACTAGCTCCTCCTTTTCATTTTAATCCTTCAATTATCCTATCAGAGGGGAATAATTCAGCATTTTTATCTTAGCATCTTCAAATCCTCATCTCAGTTTTCGTGAGGTTTCTCCCCCAGATAAGCCTTCAGAGCTGCTACCATTTCTTCCGGTCTTTCTGCTGAGAAAATACCCGCATAGGCACTTTCAGGTAGTTCTCGCGACTGGGTATTGTCAAAAGTCAAGATCGGTTTCTCAAAGCGTGAAACATAGTCATAAACAACACTCAACTTGTTATCGTGGTTAATATCTAGGTAGACATCTGTCTGCTGGATCAGTTTCTCGACCAAGAGGGGGAAGGTGTTGGGATAGAGGGTCACATTTTCAAAACGTGACAAGAGCATGAGTTCAGGTGCCATCGTCGTATAGGCTGCGATGTAGAAATGCACCTCTGGCAAGGCTTGAACCAGATAGTCGATTTTCTCAAGATGCCAAGAATTGGTCAAATTAACACAAGTCATAACTGGCTGATAGACTGTGACTGGATAGTCAATTCCGGCCTGACGCCATTTTTCAGTAATAGCAGACCACTCCATCAGATGATAGTGCCACCAAACCTCACGCAAACGCCCAACCGAATGAGTATTCCACGGTTTGTCCTGAGATAGGAAATGCAAGATAGCTGGCAGGGGCTCTAGGGGAATCTGGAAGATAAACTCATGTCCATGCGAGGCAGCCCCACTGTCAAAACCAATCTGGAAATTATATTTCTGATCCAGAGGAGCATAGCTGTCATGAAAGAGCATATTGAGGATGGACTGGTCTCCCTCACTCACATGTTGGTGTTCCCGCTCCGTCAACTCAACTAGCTCTTGTCTCACAGCTTCTGCCCGCCATTTTTTGTTATTGATCAAGAGCACACCTGCATTAAAACCAACCCCAACTCCAAAACAAGATGGTGCAGCAGCCAGGTAGTTTTCGCCTAAGTTCATTTCAAAGAGAGTCGTCAGATCAGCCGTTACTACCAAATCACTGTCCAAGTATAGAACCTTGTCCTCTTCGACAAAATCAGGGATAAAGTAACGGGCAAAGGTCATGTGATTGATATGGGGCAGTTTGTTGCTCCAGTTCATCTGAAACTGGGCACCAAGCATCTTGACATCCACCAACTCACCGCCCATCTGCTCTACTATCGGTCTGAGAGCACGGAACCACTCCTGGGGAATATCCTGATTAAAGATATAGACCTTGACATGGCTATTATGGTAGCAGAGAGATTTGAGTGCTGTTTCAATCTGGCGGATATAGGCATAATCTCCTGCGAGAACAATTATTTTTTTCATTTAGTTTCCTTCAGTTCACAACGACTGCTTCTTTGATTCCAAAGCGTGCGGATAGACTCGATCATTTGATCTACGGCTGCTGGTGAGTATACGTGACTGTAACCACTCGAGTCATGACTAGTGGTTTCAAAAGCAAATATAGGGATTTCTCTTTGCTGCACTTCTTGGATAATGTTTGCAATTTCATCCTCATGATTGATATCCAAGTAAAAGTCAATCTTTTCCAAGACTTTTTTGACATTCATGGGATTAAAGTAAGGATAGAGTCGTACATTCAGATGTGATTGTAAGTTCATGATTTCCGGCGCAAAATTGGTATGAGCTAGGATAGAGAACTCTACATCGGGCAATTCTTGGATCAGGTGTTCGATTTGCTCTATGTGACACGTATTGGTAAAAATAGCGGTCGCATACTGGGGAGCTTGAACTAAAGATGCCAATCCTTTATGGAAATCACATTTTTTCATGACAATATCAGACCACTCTAGTCCGTAGTAAAACCACCAGTCCTCCCTGAAACGGTTGAGGTTGATTTGATACCACGGCTTGTCCCCTGTATAATGGATAATCTTGGCTGTCTTCTCAGTAGCAAGAGAATCCCTATACCAAGAATCCATCTGGTAATTTCGAGCCACTGTATCCATACCAACCATAAAATTATAGGTAGCTGGCAGAGGTTTCCAACGACCTTCAAACAGGTGATTTAACACGCCCTGATCACCAAAAACTTGGTCATGCAGTTGGTCTGTCAAGCTCAACAAGTGCTCCGTCACCTTTTCTTGGCGCCAGAGAGCCACATTAATCAGCAAGACACCTGCATTAAAAGTGCTAGGAACTAGCGCATCTGCGACAGCAGCTACTGGCCAGTCTGTCATATCTTCTAAAAAGAGTTGATCTAGGTTTGATCTAACGATAATATCCGAATCTAGATACAAGGCTAGATCTTCGCTAACAAACTGAGGAATAAAATAACGAAAGAAAGTTGCATAACTTAAGTGAGCTAGTGGTAAACTATACCCTTTCAAACCTTGATGACTAATCTTGACATTGATGATTTTTGAGGCTAGAGGCTCTAGACGTCTCTCCATGAGCTGAAACCATTCGGATGGCAAATCATCATTGAAAACATAAAAAGTCACTGCTCGATTATGGGCACAGATTGACTTAATTGTTGTCTCAATCTTGTCCATATAAGCATTATCACCACCGAGTACAATGGCTTTTTGAAGCTCTTTTTTCATTTCGTCCCCTTTTCTTTTCACATTCTTTTGGCTATTTTTCTTCTACTATATTTCTGATTTTTTCGATGATTATCTCACCTTCCTATTATACCTTTTCCCCTAGTTTATTTCAAACTCAAAAGAGGATTTCCCTCTTCTCACATATAGAAAAACCTTTGAAAAATCATGTTTTCAAAGGTTTTCCATTTTACTATTTATTCATTGATTTTTATATCTTATCAATGACTTTCTTGATCGTCATTCTGATCCTTCTTGGCAAGAAGACCGATACCTGTCACAGCTGCCAATGCTCCCAATAAAGCAGATGCTACCGAAGTCGACGCTCCTGTATTTGGCAAGACTTGTTTCGGCTTGCTTGAAGCGGATTGACCTTGGCTTGCAATGCTGGCCATTGAGAGAGAGGTGCTTGTTGAAGTAGATACCAGAGCACTTGCTGACGCAGATCTACTAATAGAATCTGAAGTCGAGAGACTAGCGCTAATCGACGCAGACTCGCTCACTGACACACTTGCTGAAATCGAAGTACTTGCTAGAGTCGATTCACTGGCGAACATGCTAGCTGAGAGTGATGCGCTCGTTGAAATAGATTCGCTCACTGATGTACTTGCTGAAATCGAAGCACTCTCCAACGCCAACTCGGCTCCTAGCATACTTGCAGAAGTTGAAGTACTTGTTGAAGCGGATTGACTCGAACTTGCCGATACAGACTCACTTGTGCTGACTGAGGCGGACTGGCTGGCGCTCGCTGAGGCTGACTCACTTGCTCTTGCCGATGCTGACTGGCTGGAGCTTGCTGAAGCCGATTCGCTGGCACTTAATGAAGCGGATTGGCTTGAGCTGACTGAAGCGGATTGACTCGAGCTCAATGATGCAGACTGGCTCGAACTCACTGAAGCGGATTGACTCGAGCTTACTGAAGCGGATTCGCTTGAACTTACTGAGGCTGATTGGCTAGCGCTCGCTGAAGCGGATTGACTCGAGCTTACTGACGCGGATTCGCTCGAGCTCACTGAAGCTGATTGGCTTGAGCTGACTGAGGCTGATTGGCTCGAACTTACTGAAGCTGACTCACTTGCACTTACTGAGGCTGATTGACTAGAGCTTACCGAGGCTGATTCGCTTGAACTTACTGAGGCTGATTGGCTAGCGCTCGCTGAAGCAGACTGACTTGCGCTCACTGAAGCTGACTGGCTGGAGCTCGCTGAGGCTGATTGGCTCGAGCTTGCAGATGCTGACTGGCTCGCACTCACTGAAGCTGATTGGCTCGAACTTGCTGAAGCTGATTCACTTGAGCTGACTGACGCTGATTGACTCGAGCTGACTGAAGCAGACTGACTTGCGCTGGCTGATGCAGATTCACTTGCGCTGGCTGAGGCGGATTCACTTGCACTCAATGAAGCTGACTGACTTGAGCTAACTGATGCAGATTCGCTTGAGCTGACTGAGGCTGATTGACTGGCACTCAATGAAGCGGATTGGCTGGCACTCACTGACGCTGATTGACTCGAGCTCGCTGATGCAGATTCACTTGCACTTACTGAGGCTGATTGACTCGAGCTCACTGATGCTGACTGGCTAGTGCTGACTGACGCGGACTGACTCGAGCTCACTGATGCAGATTCACTTGCGCTCACTGAAGCGGACTGACTCGAACTTACTGAGGCAGACTGGCTCGCGCTCGCTGATGCGGATTGACTAGAGCTTACGGAAGCAGATTCACTTGCGCTCGCTGATGCTGATTCACTTGCGCTCACTGAAGCGGATTGGCTTGAGCTTACTGAGACGGATTGACTAGCGCTCGCTGAAGCGGATTGGCTCGAACTTACCGATGCAGACTGACTCGAGCTCACTGAAGCTGATTGACTGGCGCTCACTGAAGCAGATTCGCTGGAGCTTACTGAGGCAGATTGGCTCACACTCGTTGACGCTGACTGACTAGCACTTACCGAAGCGGACTGGCTGGCACTTACTGAAGCCGATTCACTTGTGCTTACTGATGCGGACTGGCTGGAGCTTGCAGACGCAGATTGACTTGCGCTGGCTGAGGCTGACTCACTTGCGCTTACTGATGCGGACTGACTCGAACTTACTGAAGCGGACTGACTCGAGCTTGCAGATGCAGACTGACTTGCGCTTATTGAGACTGACTGGCTGGCGCTCGCTGAAGCGGATTGGCTAGCACTCACTGAAGCGGATTGGCTCGAACTTACTGAAGCGGATTCACTTGCACTTGCAGATGCTGACTGGCTTGAGCTTACTGAAGCGGATTGGCTTGAGCTTACCGAAGCTGACTGGCTGGAGCTTGCAGATGCAGATTGGCTAGCGCTCACTGAAGCGGACTGACTCGAACTTGCTGAAGCTGATTGGCTCGAACTTACAGATACTGATTGACTAGCACTAGTTGAAGCTGACTGGCTAGCGCTCACGGATGCGGATTGACTCGAACTTACTGATGCAGACTGACTAGCGCTCATTGAGGCTGATTGACTAGCACTCACCGATACGGACTGGCTAGCGCTGGCTGACGCAGATTCACTTGCGCTCACTGAAGCGGATTGACTAGCGCTGGCTGAAGCGGATTGGCTCGAACTTACCGATGCTGACTGACTTGCACTCACTGAAGCGGATTGGCTCGCGCTGGCTGAAGCGGATTGACTAGAACTTGCTGATGCAGATTGACTGGCGCTCACTGAGGCGGATTGACTAGAACTTACTGATGCGGACTGGCTTAAGCTTGCCGACGCAGATTGACTCGAGCTGACTGAAGCGGATTCACTTGAGCTTACTGAAGCCGATTGACTCGCGCTGGCTGAAGCGGATTGGCTTGTGCTTACAGACGCTGATTGACTGGCGCTCACGGATGCTGATTGGCTCGAACTTACTGAAGTTGACTGACTCGCGCTCACTGAAGCGGATTGACTCGAACTTGCAGATGCGGATTGACTCGAGCTTACTGAAGCAGACTGACTTGCGCTCACTGAAGCGGATTGGCTGACACTCGCTGACGCTGATTGGCTCGAACTTACTGAAGCAGACTGACTTGCGCTCACTGAAGCTGATCGACTCGCACTCGCTGAAGCGGACTGACTCGAACTTGCAGACGCTGACTGACTCGAGCTCACCGAGGCTGACTCACTCGAGCTCACCGAGGCAGACTGGCTATTACTTACTGAAATTGACGCTTGATTTGGCGTGATTTGTCCATTAAATGTATCTGAAACCAAACCATCCACTGTCGTACTTGCAGTCACCGGTCCACTAGGAAGTCGTCCTCCATTACGATCATATACCTTCTTCAGCTCATTTGCAGTAAAGGTTACACTAGTCGAGCTCACCGTTGCTTGTTTGGTGAACGTCTCCCCTGCAATTGTAAGAGTAACAGTCCCATCTGGAGCAACCCCATCTACCGTAATCGCTTGATTTGAGAGCCCACCTTTTTCGTTAAGATATTGATTCTCTATCCTTGGCGTCTGAGGGCGCACAGTAAAGCTCACGTCAATTTCATCCGTACTTCCATCTGGATAAGTTACCACCGCTGTCAAAGTATGCCGACCAGCAGACAAATTCGTATTGGTTCCAGATTTCCAAGTATAGGTTGTTCTAGTTCCCTTAGTAATTCCTGTAGTAGGTAATTCTGGTGTCCCTGTAGCATTCGTGATGTACTGACTGGCTTCACCAACAGAAACAGTCCCTGAATTGGCCGTTAGAGTAAAGTTTCGATTCACCTCAGCATTGATAGCTGGTTCGTACTTTTCAGACTGAGCATGGACTTCAAATTGAATTGCGGCAGGGTTGGCTGTTAAATCTTTTACAAGACCTACGTCAGTAGTATTTCCGCTAAAATTACCTTCCTGATCATAGGTGAAAACATAACGAGTCCACAAACTATTTACTGCTTGATTTTTTCCAACAGAACCCGTGATTGAAACGGTGAAAGGATTTGATGCTGTAGCATTTCCATCTTTGGCTAGTTTATTTGTCGGAACAATCATACTGATACTTTGACCATTACTCGTAGTGAATGAGACAACAGTTGAAGTAGCCGGATAGGCCGCGGGAACAGCAGTAGGAACAAATTTTGCATGTTCAATTCGACCACTGTTATCAGTAAACTCAATGGTCCCAGAAAAATTTTCTTCTCGATAAATTTTAAATTTTTGTCCTTCTAGAACTGCGCCACCTGTAACGGTTATTTTCTGAAGTTCTGGCTTCTCTGTATCCCTAGCAGCTCTGAAGCTAGCGGTATTTGAAGCTTGGGTCAAAGCTTGTCCGTTTCTGCTGTCACGAAGTCCAGACTTGGCACGTAACACAGCATTTGCAATACTATTTCGAGCTTCTATAGCTTTTTGTAGGATAGGGGCAAGGTCAGAAGCTTCCCCTTTCAAGACTTCTGCTATCTCATTCTTCGCTAGACTAGCCTTCGTGATCGCCTCATCCGAGTTTGGAAGCCCCTGAGCTTGAGCTAGAAACTGCCCAATCTCAGCAGACAAGGCCTCTAATTTCTTCCGTTTTTCTTCACTTTGCTTTTCTGTCAAGGCTACAGAAGTCATTGTGAAACTCGATTCAGCCGTCACACCTTCATTCTTTACACGACCAGACTGACTTTGAGGCAAGGATTCTGTAGAAAAATCAACTGCTTTTAATTCTTTTGAAGGTTGTGATTCTTTCACTGTCTCCCGAGCTGACTCACTTGCTTGGTACTGACTTTGAACACCAACTGAAGCTCTCTCTGACAGATTACTATTCGCTTGATTTTGTGTCCCAAGGGATTCACTTGAACTAGCAGTTACACTTTGACTGTTTGCCAAGGATTGACTAGTGGAAGCAGATTGGCTCATCGACTGGCTCACGCTAGAAGAGTTTGAGACACTGATAGACTGGCTCGTAGAGGCAGATTGACTGGCGCTCTGCGAATTGAATTCTGACAATGACTGGCTTGACTGGTAGACAAAGACAAGCTAGCAGCATCTTGATGATCCTGTGTCGTCCCTAGCACTACTGAATCTCTCGTCGCCAGGGTATCTTTTGATTCGACAGTCTTTTCAACAGCGACTGCATCATTGGCATAAACACGCGTTTGCGTCGCAGCAAAACCACCTAAAATCGTACCCGTAGCTGCTATCCCTTTCAAGACATCCAAGCCGGTCAACTTCTGACCTCCTTGCTTTTCAACCATTTCTGTCTTTACTTGGCTCGCATCCGCACTTCCACGCATCACCTTAAATAAGCCAAAAAGGGAAGTCGAGGCCCGTAGCCAATGCTTCCCTGATTTGATTAATTTGAACCGAGTTACACGGTCTGTTTCTCTATATTCACCCTTCTGGCGTCTAAAAAACATGTTACTTCCCTCTATATGAAAAAGAATTTATTCACCTATAAAAACTATCTCCTTATTATATACCAAATATACCTACAATTCAATATCTATAACTTACTCTGAAGAAAGAAAATGATTTCAAAAATAACTTTATTTCAAAACTATTCTGTTTTTTCAATATAATCTTCATTTTTTGCTCTGTTAATATATTTTATTTGCTTTATAACCATTTCTAAATGCTTAAAAAATCGAGTAACTAATTCCAATCACTCAGGGAATTGATTTTTATTCAAAATATAGAAAAAGTCCATGAATCAATAGCATCCACAGACTTTTAGGAGTAGAGTATTTAAAGGCAGTTTCACAAATGAATCAATGAAGCCGGTAGCCGATGTAACTTTCTAGCCTTTCCAACAAAAAAATCCACGAATCGAAAGCATTCGCGGACTTTTCTTACAACGCATTTAAGAAAAATGCCATACTAATTAATAGCCGTAATCTACGACACGAAGAGGCGAAAACGATTATTTTTCGCCGATGAATTAGTGAGGCAGGTTGCTAGCCCTCTCACTACCCGTTACAACGGAAAAATCCACGAATATTATCGATTCGTGGATTTTTCCTAGTGAAGCGTTTAGGTAAGCCGATTTTACACTACGACACGGAGTTTGGCAAATCGGTTCTATTTGCCAAACGTAGTTAGTAAGGCAGTTAGCTAGTTCGCCAAATAGCGACTAGCGTCCAACAATTAGGAACTTTAGTTCCAATTGTTGGTGCTGAGTTACATTTTTTCCTCCAACTCTACGTCTGGATACTTGTCCGCAAACCAGCGGAGGGCAAAGTCATTTTCAAAAAGGAAGACTGGTTGGTCGAAACGGTCTTTGGCCAAGATATTGCGGCTTGAGGACATCCGTTCATCCAAGTCCTCAGGCTTGATCCAACGAACGGTCTTTTTACCCATCGGGCTCATGACTACTTCCGCATTGTATTCGCCTTCCATGCGGTGCTTAAAGACTTCAAACTGGAGTTGTCCGACAGCTCCTAGCATGTACTCACCAGTTTGGTAATTCTTGTAAAGCTGAATGGCTCCTTCTTGCACCAATTGTTCGATACCCTTGTGGAAGGATTTTTGTTTCATAACGTTCTTAGCAGAAACTTTCATGAAAATCTCAGGGGTAAAGGTTGGCAGTGGTTCAAACTCAAACTTGTTTTTTCCAACCGTCAAGGTGTCTCCAACCTGATAAGTACCGGTATCGTAAACCCCGATGATATCTCCTGCAACAGCGTTTGTCACATTCTCACGACTTTCCGCCATAAACTGGGTGACATTAGAAAGCTTGGCAGTCTTCCCAGTACGAGGCAGATTGACACTCATTCCTCGCTCAAACTCACCTGATACGATACGGACAAAGGCAATGCGGTCACGGTGACGAGGGTCCATGTTGGCTTGGATTTTAAAGACAAATCCTGAGAAATCCTTATCATAAGGATCCACAATTTCGCCATCTGTTTTCTTGTGGCCATGTGGTTCTGGAGCAAACTCAAGGAAGGTCTCAAGGAAGGTCTGCACCCCAAAGTTGGTCAGGGCTGAACCAAAGAAGACTGGCGTCAGTTCTCCTGCAAGAATAGCTTCTTCTGAAAATTCATTTCCTGCTTCTTGCAACAGTTCGATATCGTCCTTAACTTGAGCATAGAAAGGATTGCTTCCAAAGAGCTTGTCTCCATCTTCTAGACTAGCAAAACGCTCATCCCCTTTATAAAGCTCCAAGCGTTGGTTATAGAGGTCGTACAAGCCTTCAAGGCTTTCCCCATCCCGATTGGCCAGTTCATAGGATAGCTCGCAATGCCAAGGACTTCTTCTAGTTCTTGCAAGAGGTCCAGTGGCTCACGACCATCACGGTCTAGCTTGTTCATAAAGGTAAAGACTGGAATGCCACGGTGCTTCACAACCTCAAACAATTTCTTGGTTTGGGCCTCGATACCCTTGGCAGAGTCCACGACCATGACGGCAGCATCCACCGCCATCAAGGTCCGATAGGTGTCTTCTGAGAAATCCTCGTGCCCTGGTGTGTCGAGGATGTTCACGCGCTTGCCGTCGTAGTCAAACTGCATAACAGATGAAGTAACCGAAATCCCACGTTGTTTCTCGATATCCATCCAGTCAGATTTGGCAAAAGTCCCTGTTTTCTTCCCTTTTACCGTACCAGCCTCACGAATTTCGCCCCCAAAGTAGAGCAATTGCTCAGTGATGGTCGTCTTACCCGCGTCCGGGTGGGAGATGATGGCAAAGGTACGGCGTTTCTTGATTTCTTCTTGAATAGTCATAAGTTCTCTTTCTTTGATTTTCTATTTTTAGTTGTTTCAGTAGCTAAGAATGATGTTTACATTGGATTTTACCATTCCTTTCAACTCTTCATTATATCGGATTTTGGGGAGTTTTTCAATTGCTCATCCGATGAAAAGGCAAGCTAGAGCACAGATTGCACCTGATTTCTCTTTTTCCACCGTTTCTTGAACAAGATATCAAAAAGAACCAGAGCCAGTGAGAGGATGACGGACACAAGGAGATATTTTAACCACAAGGGCGCATCCGGAATAAAAGGTGTCTTGTTTAACAAACCATAATTTCCACCTGTCACCTGATTAACACCAACTAGAAAGAGATTGAGAATAAAGGTATAGGCCACAATCATATATTTCTTGAGCAAGGTCTTGTCATAGTGATTCATCAAGTAGACCAAGGAATTCACTAGAAGGGCATAGTGCCCAATCAAAAATGAAAAACTGGTGATATGGGGGAAATCATAGGGGTCAAAAACCGGGTAAACCAAGGCAAAGACCGCTCCACTAGCTCCTAAGAGGGCAAATATTGCTTGCTCCGCCATTTATCTGGCAAGAAAACCACCGCAAACATAGCCAAACGGCAATGGTAAAATGGAAGGCTATTAGAAAATGGAATCCCAAAACCAACATACCAGCTATATAGGGCTAGTAACTGGAGGATCTGAATCCCCTTAAACAAGCGGACAAATTTCGGATTTTTGTGATAAACAAGCGCTCCATAAATACAAAGCACTAATAGGAGCATCATAATCCCATACCAAAAGAGCGAAATGGGAGGAGGGACTGTCTGAGTTCTGGTGATAAATTGATGGAACATATTTCTATCCTAACTCTTATTTTTTCTATTCTCTAGTTTAACCATTATAGCGAATTAAAAGCGATTTTTCAATTTCTATTTCTTTTCAGTTTGGCTCCCTTATTTATAGGAAAATATGGTAAAATAGAACAGACTAAAAATCATCATTTCACGAAAGGATGCAAGATGAAAATTACGCAAGAAGAGGTAACACACGTTGCCAATCTTTCAAAATTAAAATTCTCTGAAGAAGAAACTGCTGCTTTTGCAACAACCTTGTCTAAAATTGTTGACATGGTTGAATTGCTGGGCGAAGTCGACACAACTGGTGTCGTACCTACTACAACCATGGCTGATCGCAAGACCGTACTCCGCCCTGATGTGGCCGAAGAAGGAACAGACCGTGACCGCTTGTTTAAAAACGTACCTGAAAAAGAAAACTACTATATCAAGGTGCCAGCTATCCTAGATGATGGAGGAGATGCCTAATGACTTTTAATAACAAAACGATTGAAGACTTGCACAATCTCCTTGTATCTAAGGAGATTTCAGCTACTGAATTGACACAGGCCACGCTTGAAGATATCAAGTCTCGCGAGAAAGCTATCAATGCTTTTGTCACTATCGCTGAAGAACAAGCCCTTGCTCAAGCTAAAGCTATTGATGAAGCTGGAATCGACGCGGATAATGTCCTTTCAGGAATTCCACTGGCAGTTAAGGATAATATTTCTACTGACGGCATCCTCACAACCGCAGCCTCAAAAATGCTCTACAACTACGAGCCTATCTTTGATGCGACAGCCGTTGCCAATGCAAAAGCTAAAGGCATGATTATTGTTGGGAAAACCAACATGGACGAGTTTGCCATGGGCGGTTCTGGTGAGACTTCACACTATGGTGCTACTAAAAATGCTTGGGACCACAGCAAGGTTCCTGGTGGTTCATCAAGTGGTTCTGCCGCAGCCGTAGCTTCAGGACAAGTCCGCTTGTCACTCGGTTCTGATACTGGTGGTTCCATCCGCCAACCTGCCGCCTTCAACGGGATTGTTGGTCTCAAACCAACCTACGGAACGGTTTCTCGTTTCGGTCTCATTGCCTTTGGTAGCTCTCTAGATCAAATCGGACCTTTTGCACCTACTGTTAAGGAAAATGCTCTCTTGCTCAACGCTATTGCCAGCGAAGATGTCAAAGATTCTACTTCTGCTCCTGTCCGCATTGCCGACTTTACTTCAAAAATTGGTCAAGACATCAAAGGAATGAAAATTGCTTTGCCTAAGGAATACCTTGGTGAAGGGATTGACCCAGAGGTTAAGGAAACCATTCTAAATGCAGCCAAACACTTTGAAAAACTTGGTGCTATCGTCGAAGAAGTCAGCCTTCCTCACTCTAAATACGGTGTTGCCGTTTACTACATTATCGCTTCATCAGAAGCCTCATCAAACTTGCAACGCTTTGACGGTATCCGTTACGGCTACCGCGCAGAAGATGCAAGCAACCTTGATGAAATCTATGTAAACAGCCGTAGCCAAGGTTTCGGTGAAGAGGTGAAACGCCGTATCATGCTTGGAACATTTAGCCTTTCATCAGGTTACTATGATGCCTATTACAAGAAGGCTGGTCAGGTCCGTACCCTCATCATTCAAGATTTCGAAAACGTCTTTGCGGATTACGACTTGATTTTGGGACCAACTGCTCCAAGCGTTGCCTATGACTTGGACTCCCTCAACCATGACCCCGTTGCCATGTACTTGGCTGACCTTTTGACCATCCCAGTCAACTTAGCTGGTCTTCCAGGAATTTCGATTCCTGCTGGATTTGCTCAAGGTCTACCAGTCGGTCTCCAATTGATCGGTCCTAAATACTCTGAGGAAACCATTTACCAAGTTGCTGCTGCTGCCTTTGAAGCAACAACAGACTACCACAAACAACAACCCGTGATTTTTGGAGGTGACAACTAATGAACTTTGAAACAGTCATTGGACTTGAAGTCCACGTAGAGCTCAACACCAATTCAAAAATCTTCTCACCTACTTCTGCTCACTTTGGAAATGACCAAAATGCCAACACTAACGTGATTGACTGGTCTTTCCCAGGAGTACTTCCGGTTCTCAATAAAGGGGTTGTCGATGCTGGTATCAAGGCTGCTCTTGCCCTCAACATGGACATCCACAAAAAGATGCATTTTGACCGCAAGAACTACTTCTATCCTGATAATCCAAAAGCCTACCAAATTTCTCAGTTTGATGAGCCAATTGGTTACAATGGTTGGATTGAAGTGGAGCTAGAAGATGGTACGACTAAGAAAATCGGTATTGAACGCGCCCACTTGGAAGAAGATGCTGGTAAAAACACCCACGGTACAGATGGCTACTCTTATGTAGACCTCAACCGCCAAGGGGTGCCTTTGATTGAGATCGTGTCTGAAGCCGACATGCGTTCTCCTGAAGAAGCCTATGCTTATCTAACTGCCCTCAAGGAAGTTATCCAGTACGCTGGCATTTCAGACGTTAAGATGGAAGAAGGTTCTATGCGTGTGGATGCTAACATCTCGCTTCGTCCTTATGGTCAAGAAAAATTCGGTACCAAGACTGAGTTGAAAAACCTCAACTCCTTCTCAAACGTTCGCAAAGGTCTCGAATACGAAGTCCAACGTCAAGCTGAAATCCTTCGCTCAGGTGGTCAAATCCGCCAAGAAACACGCCGTTACGATGAAGCCAACAAAGCAACCATCCTCATGCGTGTCAAAGAAGGTGCTGCAGACTACCGCTACTTCCCAGAACCAGACCTCCCACTCTTTGAAATCTCAGATGAGTGGATTGAGGAAATGCGCACAGAATTGCCAGAGTTTCCAAAAGAACGCCGTGCGCGCTACGTATCTGATCTTGGCTTGTCAGACTACGATGCTAGCCAGTTGACTGCAAACAAAGTCACTTCTGACTTCTTTGAAAAAGCTGTTGCCCTCGGTGGCGATGCCAAACAAGTCTCTAACTGGCTCCAAGGTGAAGTCGCTCAGTTCTTGAACGCCGAAGGTAAAACACTAGAACAAATCGAATTGACACCAGAAAACTTGGTAGAAATGATTGCCATCATCGAAGACGGCACGATCTCTTCTAAGATTGCCAAGAAAGTCTTTGTCCACCTAGCTAAAAATGGTGGTGGCGCGCGTGAATACGTGGAAAAAGCAGGTATGGTCCAAATCTCAGATCCAGATGTTCTGATTCCAATCATCCACCAAGTCTTTGCTGATAACGAAGCTGCCGTTGCCGACTTCAAGTCAGGCAAACGCAACGCAGACAAGGCCTTCACAGGATTCCTTATGAAAGCAACCAAAGGCCAAGCCAATCCACAAGTTGCCCTTAAACTCCTTGCACAGGAATTGGCGAAGTTGAAAGAAAGTGAGTAATTTACTCTTTATACACTTTTTTCTACTTTTAAGACGAGAATGAGACAAGGAGAATAAATGAACAAATTTTTACGATTGCTATTTGTCTTAGTCATCATCGCTATGTTAGGCGCTTCTATACTACAAATTTTCTTTCCATCGTACATGGGAAGCCACTCCGGGTACGGAATATCTGCTGGTTGGCAACGAGAAATTGGAATATGGAATTTAGCTGTATTGATTATTATTCTCGCTATCAATATTAAATACGATTGGTTCTATCTACGAATCGCACTTCTTGCTCTCATTATTGGCGGAATTGGAATAGGAACAAATCACTTACTCAATTATATGGAGTATCACTCTCCTGTAAATGCTATCGGTGCTTTTGAAAATTACTTGCTAGCAATAGGATGGATTGTGGGATGGCTCATCGAACGCCATTCCATAAAGAAGCTAAATGCTAGTAAATAACGCCTAGTATATCTTAGATGATTTTTAAAGGTTATTAAATAGTTTAATAATCATTCGAATTCAGAATTCTACCTTTTCAATCATATAGTTAGGAGACACATGAAAAAGTTTTATGCTCTTTTAATGACCTGTTTATTACTTGTTTTTCTATCCGTGCCTCAAATCGTTGATGCGGGTGTCGGACATTCCAGAAGTGGAGGGAGCAGCCGCAGTAGCTCACGAAGTAGTAGCAGTAGCCGATCCAGTGGTAGTTCTTCTTCTAGAAGCAGCTACCGCTCTGGATACGAATCATCCTCTAGTAGCTTTTCCAACGGATTGGGGGTCCTAATAGCCGCAGGAGTTTTCCTAGTTCTTATCTTTCAATCCTCGAAGAATAACTCAGAAGACTCAAGTTCAACATACACTAGTAATGATTATCAAACGCTCCATCGTCGAGTTGAACACAACACACGGGCCATTAGTCTTGTGAAATACGGGGATCCAAACTTTGACGCGGAAGCTTTCACATCTTGGGTTAAGGAAGTCTACCTTAAATTGCAGGTTGCCTGGACTGAGAAAAATTGGAACTCTGTCCGCGCTTTAGAAAGTACCAGTCTCTATTCACAACACAGTGCCCAACTCGAAGACCATATTCGTGCTAAAACAACCAATGTTTTAGAGAAAGTTTGTATCGAAAATGTTCGCATCAAGGAGTTTATTGAAAATCCTGACGGAAACGATACCTTAGTGGTGATTCTATCATCAATTTTACGAGACTATGTCATTGACGATGAGACTCGCCGCGTCCTTGAAGGAGACCCTAAAAAAAGATCTCTTCACCGTGTATCAATTAAACTTTATCCGTCAACACGGTAGCCAAACGCAAGCAGTCAATCCAGACCAAGTTGTGAGCGACCACTGTCCAAACTGTGGCGCCCCATTGAAAATCTCTGCAGTTAGTGAGTGCGACTACTGTGGTGCCAATCTCTCTCGCAGTCCAAACCAATGGGTACTCGATACCTATGATGTTGTGGATGAAGACGAGCTTTATAATTAGGAGGAATTATGGGATTTATACGTGCAGCCTTATCAGCAGGCTTAAATAGTTTTAATGATAGTAAATTCAAGGAAGCCATTGTCCTTCCAGATAATGTCTCTGGCGACGCCTTGGCCGTCAAAGGTCAATTGCTCACAAAAGACCCAGATGGACGTTCTCGTCACAGCAATCAAAATACTGGACTTTTGTCAGATGGCAGTGTGGTTATCGTTCCCCAAGGCTATACCGCTCTTTTGGTAAACAACGGTACCTTCCTTGGTGAAGTTCTCGAAGCTGGTAGCCACGAATGGCAAGCTGGTGATAACGCCTGGCTCCTTGAAAAAGGTGGTTTAAAAGGCACTTGGGAAAACTTTAAAAACCGTTTCTCTTTTGGTGGACAAGTCATCACCCAACAGGAAATTATCTTTATCCGCATGCAACCTATTGCAGGTAATAAGTTCGGCACACAAAATGCGGTCGAATACTTCAGCGAACGTTACCAACAGCTGCTTAATATCCGTTTCTATGGCTTGTTTGATGTAAAAATAGCAGATCCAGTCCTCTTCTACGTGAGTTCTGTTAGCCGTCAAATTACTGACGGACAGCCATTTACTCTCCAAGATGTAGCTCAAGGAACGCTCCGTCAAAAATATCGCACCGAAAATCGCGATTGCCATTGCCAAATATACCAACGAAAACAAGGTTGATATCTATAGCCTCAATGCCAACCAAGACACCTTTAACGAACTCGCTAAACAAGAGGTCAACAAGGTTTGGACAGGTCTCTACGGGATTGAAGCAACCAACATCTTGCTTGAGGACCCTCAGCTACGACCAAGAAAGTCTTGATATCGTTCGCAAAGCTTGATAGCGAGCTGGTGGCAATGAAGTACAACACGATTGAAATCGAAGAACGCCGTGCTCGCAACGAAGCGCTTATTGCTGCAATTGCAAACGAAGGGAATGGCAATGGGATGAACATGTTTATGGGCATGAATCTTGGCCAAACTCTCGGTGGTCAACTAAGCCAACAAGTTCAAAAATCAAGCACCGGCTCAAAACACTGGGCAAACTGCCAGCAAGAATTTTTTTACATCGAAGTCGATGGAAAATACGTTCTCGTTACTAAAGACGAAGATGGAAATATCGTACCAGTCAACTAATTAAGCTCCTTCTGACATTTGAGTAATGTTGTCTTTTTATGGTACAATAAAGAGTAAATTATTTATTAAAGAGGTAAAAACATGATTGAAGCAAGTAAATTAAAAGGCTGGTATGACCTTTGAAACAGCTGACGGAAAATTGATCCGCGTTTTGGAAGCTAGCCACCACAAACCAGGTAAAGGAAACACAATCATGCGTATGAAATTACGTGATGTCCGTACTGGTTCTACATTTGACACAAGCTACCGTCCAGAGGAAAAATTTGAACAAGCTATCATCGAGACTGTCCCAGCTCAATACTTGTACAAAATGGATGACACAGCCTACTTCATGAATACAGAAACTTACGACCAATACGAAATCCCTGTAGTCAACGTTGAAAACGAATTGCTTTACATCCTTGAAAACTCAGATGTGAAGATCCAATTCTACGGAACTGAAGTGATTGGTGTCACCGTTCCTACTACTGTTGAATTGACAGTTGCAGAAACTCAACCATCTATCAAAGGTGCTACTGTTACAGGTTCTGGTAAACCAGCAACGATGGAAACTGGACTTGTCGTAAACGTTCCAGACTTCATCGAAGCAGGACAAAAACTCGTTATCAACACTGCTGAAGGAACTTACGTTTCTCGTGCCTAATCTCTAGAAAGAGGTCATTCTATGGGAATTGAAGAACAACTTGGCGAAATCGTTATCGCCCCACGTGTACTTGAAAAAATCATTGCTATTGCTACTGCAAAAGTAAAGGGTGTTCACTCTTTTTCAAACAAATCAGTATCTGACACCCTTTCAAAGCTTTCTCTCGGCCGTGGTGTTTATCTAAAAACGTGGACGAAGAACTCACAGCAGATATCTATCTCTACCTTGAGTACGGAGTAAAAGTTCCTAAGGTAGCGGTTGCGATCCAGAAAGCTGTTAAAGATGCAGTCCGCAATATGGCTGATGTTGAACTCGCTGCTATCAATATCCACGTTGCAGGTATCGTTCCAGATAAAACACCAAAACCAGAATTGAAAGATCTATTTGACGAGGACTTCCTCAATGACTAGTCCACTATTAGAATCTAGACGCCAACTCCGTAAATGCGCTTTTCAAGCTCTTATGAGCCTTGAATTCGGTACGGACGTCGAAACTGCTTGTCGTTTCGCCTATACTCATGATCGTGAAGATACGGATGTGCAACTTCCAGCCTTTTTGACAGAGCTAGTTTCTGGTGTTCAAGCTAAAAAGGAAGAACTAGACAATCAAATCACTCAGCATTTAAAAGCAGGTTGGACCATCGAGCGTTTAACTCTCGTGGAGAGAAACCTCCTTCGCTTGGGAGTCTTTGAAATCACTTCATTTGACACTCCGCAACTGGTTGCTGTTAATGAAGCTATTGAGCTTGCAAAGGACTTCTCAGATCAAAAATCTGCCCGTTTTATCAACGGACTGCTCAGCCAGTTTGTAAAAGAAGAACAGTAAAAAAAGTGTTTGACTTAGATCAAACACTTTTTTCTTTGCCTTTCACTATCTAAAAAAACGATAATAGATTAAATTAGAAAGAAACAACCAGATGAAGTCTGCATGGATGAGAAAATTTATAAAACAATGGCACAGAATTGTGATTTTTAGATTCTTTGTCCAACGGTAAACTAAAGCAAAGAAAAGACCGGAAAAACTATAAACCATCAAACTGATGAGGTCACGATGGGACAATACCAAATGACTGAGCCCAAAAATAAGAGCAGATAAGATGACATCCAAGTAATATTTGGACTTAGGAAAGAAGGAATTCATAAAATATCCTCTATGAACTAGTTCCTCCAATATAGGACCCAAAATGACAACTGAGATAAAAGAGAAGCAAGTCGTTAAAATAGTAGATTGCTCATTGAAGGATAGGACCGAAAGAAGGTCTTCAAAGATATAGTTATTATTAATGAAGCGACTAAACTGTAAGTAAAAAGCACTCAACAACTGACGGACAAAATAAGCAGCCACTAAACTAACTAAAAGGTAAAAGAATCTGGATTTTATCGAACCCTTTTTCTCAAAAATATAGAGCATTCTTTTCTTTTTCAACCAATAGATAAATAGTCCTAAAAGAGCTAGTTGCTCTACTGCTACAATAATAGAATAGCCATCCATACCCCAGACAAACATCTTAGCCAGATAAAGACTACTGAAATCTAGTAGATAAATTGATAGAAATACCAGTAATGTATAGACTCCCAAATGACCTAGTTTTTTCATACTTACTCCAAAAAATCTTTGTTGACTTATTTTTTTATAGCATAAATATCTTTTATTATATTAACAGCTATTTTTAAAAAAAGTCAATTTTTTTATCCTAAACGGTAGCTTTACTCATTGAGAAATAAGAAATTGATAAAAGAGATTTCTCTATCTTCCCATCAAATTAGAAAAAGTGTTTGACAATTATCAAACACTTTTTTCTTTGCCTTCCACTATCTAAAAAAATGATAATAGACATAATTGTAAACAAAAATCCAGATGGGTTTTGCATAAATGAGAAAGTTGAAAAAACTATGGCACAGGATGGTAATTTTTAAGTTCTTTGTCCAACGGTAGACAAGGGCATAGAAAAGACCGCCTAAACTATAAATAATCAAACTGATAGGATCTCGGTGAGTTAGGATCAAATGACTAAGTCCAAAGATAAGAGCAGATAGGATAACATCCAGATAGTACTTGGACTGGGGGAAAAAGGTATTCATAAAATACCCTCTATGAATCAGTTCCTCTAATATAGGTCCGACGATTACTGTTAAACTAAAACTGAGAACAGTTGATAGAAAAGTTGGTTGCCCATTGGAGTATAGAATCGAAAGAAGGTCTTGAAAGATATACTTGTTATCAATTAGGTGATGAAACTGTAACTGAAAAGCATCCACCAATTGACGATCAAAATAAGTAGCCACTAGAGCAACTACAAGGTAAAAGAATCTTGACTTCTTTGAACCCTTTTTTTCAAAAATATAGAGCATATCTTTCTTTTTGAGCCAGTAGATAAATAATAGCAAAAGAGCTATTACTTCAACTGTTAAAAAGATAGAATAGCCATCTATCCCCCATCCTAAAAACTTAGTTAGATGCATAATCCCTAACTCTGGTAGGTAAATCGATAGAAATACCAGTGATGTATAGACTCCCAAATGCCCTAGTTTTTTCATACTTACCCCTTTAATTTATCAATAGCTAATACCATAAGCACGTCTAGTCGCATGATTCAGTATTGTACTCCATTCTGTCGCCAAACTATATGCATATGGCGAAGGCCAATGTCTATCATAAACTAACCAAATCATGCCACCACCTGAAACTTGCTCTAAGTCCTCAGATAAAAGAACTGTAAATGTTTTTGTACCTGTCCTATCAAGTAGCTCCTTAAAATAAATTTTTGTCAGTTTACATCTACAGTATACATCTTTTTGTCTATTTTATAGCCTATCTCCTCAACTGTCAATTTTTCACCCTAAATGGTAGCTTTACTCATTGAGAAATAAGAAATTGATAAAAGAGATTTCTCTATCTTCCCATTAAATTAGAAAAAGTGTTTGACAATTATCAAACACTTTTTCTTTACTTCCTACTATCTAAAAATCAAATAATAAATATAAAATAAGATTGACGGAGCATAGGGAATTGCATTATAGAAACTATGACAAAAAATGGTAAACCGAAGACTACCCGTAACTCGATAAGCGACTGCAAATAGAAGACCAAGAATACTATACATTAGGAGACTGATGGGGTCACGATGAGATAGAACTAAGTGACTAAGCCCGAAGATGAAAGAAGACAAAATCACATCCAAATAAAACTCCGACTTCGGAAAGAAGGTATTCATAAAATAACCTCTATAGATTGTCTCCTCAACAACAGGTACAATCGAAATGTTAAAGATTAAAAATATAAGACTTGATAGAGTCGTTTCTCTTCCGTTTGAGTAAAGTTCTGAAAGAAGGTCTTGGAAAATAAAGCTATTGTCAATCAATCGAATATTCTGCATTCTAAATCCATTTAGAAAAGAATAGATAAGAAAGCAAGCCACTAAGAAAGCGAGATAAGACCAGCGCCAACCCTTTTTCTCGAAGATAAAGAGCATCTTCTTCTTTTTCAACCACAAAACGAATAAAAAGAAAATAAGCAACACTTCTCCAACTAGGAAGATTATATAGCTGTCCATTCCTAAACCAAAGGTCCTAGCTAGAGTTATAGCCCCTAATGGCGTTAAATAAATGTACAGGAACATTAAAATCATACAGATTCCTAAATGTATTGTCTTTTTCATTCTTTCTCTCCTAATGGTAAACTCTCTATTAGGGCAATATAGAGGATATACCATTGATTATTTTCTTATTTATCTAGAGTATTCATATTTATCCATGCTCTATTATCAAAATAGCTAGAACAAATTGTTCTAGCTTTTAAATTTTCTTAGTATTTTCTAAAGCGTTGGTAACGTTCTTCGATAAGTTGGTCGAGTGGTAGTTCTTGCAACCTATCTAGTTCTGCACGCAATTCATTTTTAACGCAACTTAGCAGTTCTTTACTTGACAGCCCTGCTTCTGAGATTACCTTGTCTACGATTCCCATTTCTAGGAGTTCATGTGAAGTGATTTTCATCAACTCCGTCGCTTCCATAGCACGACTTCCATCCTTCCAAAGGATAGAGGCAAATCCTTCCGGGCTAAGTACGGCGTAGATTGAGTTTTCTAACATCCAGACACGGTTAGCTGCGGCTAGAGCTAGGGCCCCACCAGATCCACCTTCACCGATAATAATCGCGATGATTGGAACCTTGAGATCACTCATTTCCATCAGGTTTCGGGCGATTGCTTCACCTTGTCCACGTTCCTCGGCTCCAACACCTGGGTAAGCACCCGCCGTATTGATAAAGGTCACAACTGGACGACCAAACTTTTCTGCCTGTTTCATCAAGCGTAAGGCCTTACGATAACCTTCTGGATGAGGTTGCCCGAAATTCCGTTTGAGGTTGTCATGAAGACTCTTCCCCTTTTGGATACCAACGACAGTTACTGCTTGTTCACCTAACCAGCCAATTCCACCGATAACCGCACCATCATCGCGGAAAGAGCGATCTCCATGCAATTCGATAAACTCGTCAAAGATTCCATTGGCAAAATCAAGTGCGGTCAAACGACTCTGCTCGCGTGCCTCTCTGACTATTTTTGCAATATTCATCCGCGACTTCCTCCATGCAATCTTACTAATTTAGCAATTGTTTCAGGCAATTCTCTCCGTTTGACAATTGCATCAACAAATCCATGTTCAAGCAGAAATTCTGCCTTTTGGAAGTCATCCGGTAAGGTCTCACGAACTGTATTTTCGATAACACGACGTCCAGCAAAACCAACCAAACTCTGTGGCTCAGCTAGGATAATATCCCCTTCCATAGCAAAAGAAGCGGTCACCCCACCTGTTGTCGGATCGGTTAAAATAGTTAGGTAAAAAAGTCCTGCCTTGGAATGACGTTGAACTGCCGCAGAAATCTTAGCCATCTGCATCAAGCTCATGATTCCTTCTTGCATACGGGCTCCACCAGAAGCTGTGAAGAGAACGACTGGCAAGTTTTCTACCGTTGCATACTCAAACAAGCGCGTGATTTTTTCACCCACAACGGTTCCCATAGAAGCCATGATAAAGTTTGAATCCATGATCCCAAGGGCAACTTTTTGTCCCTTGATGCTAGCTGTACCAGTCAGTACTGCTTCATCCAAACCTGTCTTTTCACGCATACTAGCTAGTTTTTTCTGGTAGCCAGGAAAGTTTAATGGATCTTGAGTTTCAATACCCGTAAACATCTCCACAAAGGTGTCAGAATCAATCGTCAAATCCAAGCGTTCCTGAGCTGAAATACGGAAAGTATAGCTACAATGGGGACAAATTCGTTCGCTCCCAAGATCCTTTTGGTAAATGGTGTGTTTACAACCAGGACACTGGGAGAAGAGTTCATCCGGAACCTCAGGCTTGGCTTGTGGTTTCTGCCTTACGGAACGGTTAGGATTGATCCGAATATACTTATCCTTTTTACTAAATAGAGCCATAACTCCCCCTTTTAGTTCTCATACTATTTGAAAGTCTATTCTTTTTCTTGGTATTTTGGCAAGAAAGTTTCCATCAAGAAGGAAGTATCGTAGTCACCAGCGATAACTCGGTGGTCTGAAATCAGATCCAACTGGAAGTCTGCATTGGTTTGCACTCCTTCAATATCAAGTTCATAAAGTGCCCGTTGCATCTTCATTAAGGCATCAAAACGATTCTCCCCATGAACAATGATTTTAGCAATCATACTATCATAGTAAGGAGGAATGGTATAACCTGGATAGACTGCAGAGTCTACACGCAATCCAACTCCTCCACTTGGAAGGTAGAGGTTGGTAATTTTACCTGGGCTTGGAGCAAAGTTAAATGCTGGATTTTCCGCATTGATCCGGCATTCGATAGCGTGACCTCGTAGGACAATATCTTCTTGTTTGAAAGGTAAAGGTTGCCCGGCAGCAATGCGAATCTGCTCCTTCACGATATCAACACCTGAAACAAACTCTGTGACTGGGTGTTCAACTTGCACACGAGTATTCATTTCCATGAAGTAGAAATTGCCACTGGCTTCATCGAGAAGAAATTCAATCGTCCCTGCATTTTCATAGCCTACAGACTCTGCTGCACGAACGGCTGCAGCACCAATTTCATGACGAAGGGTTTTGCCAATCGCAATGGATGGGCTTTCTTCTAAGACCTTTTGGTTATTCCGTTGGAGTGAACAATCCCGTTCACCAAGATGGACAACATGACCCTCTTGATCTGCAAGAATCTGAACTTCGATATGACGAGCTGGATAAATCACACGCTCAAGATACATAGCGCCATTTCCAAAATTGGCCTTAGCTTCACTGGATGCTGTCTCAAAGGCTGCGACCAAGTCTTCTGCCTTTTCAACCTTACGAATCCCTTTTCCACCACCACCTGCCGATGCCTTAAGCATGACTGGATAGCCAATTTTTTCTGCAACTGCAAGCGCCTCTTCAGCCGTGTGAACTTCACCATCAGATCCTGGGATAACTGGAACCCCAGCCTTGATCATTTGCTCACGCGCATTGATCTTATCTCCCATGGTATCCATCACAGCACCAGAAGGGCCGATGAACTTAATCCCTACTTCATCACACATCGTGGCAAATTTGGAGTTTTCGCTAAGAAATCCAAAACCTGGATGGATGGCTTCTGCTTCTGTCAAGACCGCAGCAGACAAAATTGCATTGATATTGAGATAAGATTCTGTCGCCTTACCAGGTCCGATACAGATAGCTTCATCCGCTAGGAGTGTGTGAAGGGCTTCCTTATCAGCAGTTGAATAAACTGCCACGGTCGCAATGCCCAATTCACGCGCAGCTCGAATAATGCGAACCGCAATCTCACCACGGTTGGCAATCAAAATTTTACGAAACATGGAGAACCTCCTTAGTTTCCAATTGCAAAGGTAAGAGTACCACTCGCTGCAAGCTTACCATCTACTTCAGCCTTTGCTTCAACCACAGCAATCGTACCACGACGTTTAACAAAAGTAGCCGTCATGACTAATTGGTCACCTGGTACAACTTGCTTCTTGAACTTAACCTTGTCCATGCCAGCGTAGAAGACCAGTTTCCCTTTATTTTCAGGTTTGGACAATTCCAAGACACCAGCAGTCTGAGCCAAGGCCTCCATGATAAGAACACCTGGCATGACTGGGTATTGAGGAAAATGACCATTGAAGAAAGGTTCGTTGATGGTCACATTTTTAATGGCAACAATGGTATCTTCGCTCACTTCCAAGACACGATCCACTAGGAGCATGGGGTAGCGATGGGGTAGAGCTTCTTTGATTCCTTGAATATCGATCATTTGATACGTACCAATCCTTTACCGAACTCAACCATTTCTTCATTTGAAACGAGAATTTCTGTCACCACACCATCTTTAGGTGCAGGGATTTCATTCATGACTTTCATGGCTTCGATGATCACCAAAGTCTGACCTTTTTTAACACTGTCTCCGACTGTGACAAAGGCAGGTTTATCTGGTCCAGCAGCCAAGTAAGCCACCCCTACAAGTGGACTTTCAACGACATCACCCGCCGGAGCAACCGTCGTTTCAGCTGGTGCTGGAGCTTCTTCCACTGCACTCTCAACTGGAGTTGAAGGGGCCGAAACTACTGGACTTGCAGCTACTGCAGCTGGCGCTGGAACAACTTGAGCTGGTACTTCAGAAGCCATTCTTGCTTCATTCTTACTGAACTGCAATTCGTCCGTTCCATTTTTATAAGAAAATTCTCTCAAACTTGATTGGTCAAATTGAGCCATCAAGTCCTTGATCTCATTTAAATTCATAATTATTTATTCTCCCAACGTTTGAAAGCAAGAACCGCATTGTGTCCACCAAAACCAAAAGTGTTTGAAATAGCATAAGGGATTTCTTGCTCCAATCCTTGTCCATAAACGACATTCGCTTCGATATAGTCTGACAACTCACTTGTTCCAGCTGTCATTGGTACATAGTTATGACGCATGGCTTCAATGGTAGCGATGGCTTCTACTGCCCCTGCAGCACCAAGCAAGTGTCCTGTAAAGGACTTGGTTGAAGATACAGGTACTTCTTTACCAAGGACAGCTACGATCGCACCACTTTCTCCTTTTTCATTAGCAGGAGTTGAAGTTCCGTGGGCGTTGACGTAAGCCACTTGCTCTGGAGAAATTTCTGCTTCTTCCAAAGCCAACTTCATAGCCTTAATCGCACCTTGACCTTCTGGATGAGGTGAAGTCATATGGTAAGCATCACAGGTATTACCATAACCAACTACTTCAGCCAAGATAGTTGCACCACGTTTTTCAGCATGTTCAAGACTTTCAAGAACCAGCATTCCAGAACCTTCTCCCATGACAAAACCGTTACGGTCTTTGTCAAATGGAATAGAAGCACGAGCTGGATCTTCTGTAGTTGATAGGGCTGTCAAAGCTTGGAATCCAGCAATGGCAAAAGGAGTGATAGATGATTCTGATCCACCAACTAACATGACATCTTGGAAACCAAACTTGATAGAACGGAAGGCATCCCCAATGGCATCGTTTGATGAGGCACAGGCTGTATTGATTGATTTACAGATACCGTTTGCTCCGAAACGCATAGCAACATTTCCTGAAGCCATATTTGGCAAGGCTTTTGGAAGTGTCATTGGTTTAACGCGTTTTGGACCTTTCATGAAGACGGATAACCTGATCTTCGATTTCTTTAATTCCTCCAATACCTGAAGCAACGATGACACCAAAACGATCTTTATCGATTGCTTCTACATCAAGATTTGCATTTGTCACCGCTTCTTGAGCCGCATACAAGGCATACAAAGAATAGTTGTCAAAACGGTTGGTATCTTTTTTGACAAAGTATTTATCAAATGGGAAATCTTGGACTTCTGCTGCATTGTGCACAGCAAATTCGCTGTGGTCAAATTTAGTGATTTCTCCAATTCCAATTTTTCCAGTTTGCAAACTGTTCCAAAATTCTTCTGGAGTATTTCCGATAGGAGAGGTCAATCCGTAACCTGTTACTACAACTCGATTTAGTTTCATCTGTCTTACCTATATCTTTCCTTATTTTTACATGCTAAGTCCGCCATCAACAGCGAGAACTTGTCCAGTCAAATAATCCTGTCCAGCCAGGAACACTGTAGCATCTGCGATATGTTCTGCTTGACCGAACTGTTTCATTGGGATTTGGGCCAATGTCGCTTCCTTGACCTTATCAGACAAACAGCAGTCATATCTGACTCGATCATTCCTGGTGCAAGAGCATTTACGCGCACATTACGATTGGCAACTTCACGTGCTACTGACTTGGTAAACCCAATCAAACCCGCTTTAGAAGCCGCATAGTTGGCTTGTCCGATATTTCCCATCAAACCGACCACACTCGACATATTGATAATCGCACCTTCACGTGCCTTGATCATCTGTTTCAAGACTGCTTGCGTCATGTTGAAAGCACCTGTCAAGTTGATCTTAATCACTTTTTCAAAGTCTTCCTCGGTCATCTTAAGCATGAGGGTATCCTGAGTAATCCCAGCATTGTTGACCAAGACATCAACCGAACCGAGTTCTGCGATTGCTTTTTCCACCATGCGTTTTGCATCTGCAAAGTCTGAAACATCACCTGAGATCGGTACTACTTTGACACCATAGTTTGAAAACTCAGCCAGCAATTCTTCTGAGATTGCTCCGCGACTATTCAAGACTACATTAGCGCCTAGTTGGGCAAATTTGTGAGCAATGGCAAGTCCGATACCACGACTTGAACCTGTTACAAAGACATTTTTGTTTGTAAGTTGCATTCTATTTCTCCTATTTCCTGTTGTATTTTGTGGGAGAAGGGATCATTAGTTTCCTAACAAAGTATCCAAGCTTGCTTGGTCTTCAACGTTAGCTAGCTGAGCTGTTTTATCGATTTTTTTGACAAAGCCTGATAGGACCTTACCCGGACCAATTTCAATAAAGTTGGTTACCCCAGCATCCTGCATCACAGCAATACTTTCATAAAAACGAACAGGTTCTTTGACCTGACGCGTCAAAGCTCTTGGATTCGATCTTTTTCCATAACAGTAGCTTCCGTATTGCCGACTAGTGGGCAAGTAAAGTCAGAGAAACTCACTCCTTCAAGAGCTCCAGCTAGTTGCTGACTGGCTGGCTCAAGAAGAGCTGTATGGAAAGGACCAGATACATTTAAAGGAATCAGTCGTTTTGCTCCTGCTTCCTGCAAGAGTTCAACTGCGCGGTCAACCGCAGCCACCTCACCACCGATAACGATTTGGCTTGGGGTGTTGTAGTTAGCTGGAGTCACTACTCCAACTTTAGAGGCTGTTTCACAAGCTTCCTCAATCACTTCAACTGGAGTATTAAGAACGGCTACCATCTTTCCAGATCCTGCAGGTGCAGCCTCTTCCATATAAGCACCACGCTTAGCAACCAAGGCAACTGCCTCTTCGAAGTCCAAGGCACCACTTGCTACAAGAGCAGAATATTCCCCAAGAGACAATCCTGCTACCATATCCGGCTGATAACCCTTTTCTTTCAATAGTCGGTAAATAGCAACCGAAGTCGCTAAAATAGCTGGCTGCGTATAACGAGTCTGGTTTAGCTTGGTTTCTTCCTTATCAATCAAGTCACGTAGATCATAACCCAAAATCTGACTGGCTTGGTCAATTGTTTCCTTGACGATAGGGTAGCGATCATAGAGATCTCGCCCCATTCCTAGATACTGAGCACCTTGACCTGCAAATAGAAAGGCTGTTTTAGTCATTTCTTACAACTCCTGCCCAACGAGAGGCTTCTTCTTGAATTTTTTTGGCTGCACCATAGTGTAGATCTTTTAGGATTTCTTCGACAGTTTCCTCTTTAGAAACCAAACCAGCAATCTGACCTGCCATGACGGATCCACCTTCTACATCTCCATGAACAACGGCTTTAGCAAGAGCACCAGCTCCCATTTGCTCAAAGATTTCTAAATCTGGATCTTCTTGTTTAAAGGCATCCTTTTCAGCCTGTTCAAAGTCACGAGTCAACTGATTTTTAATGGCGCGAACAGCATGTCCAAAATGTTGGGCTGAAATAGTCGTATCGATATCACGCGCTTTTAAGATTTTTTCCTTGTATTTTGGATGAGCGTTAGATTCCTTAGCTACTACGAAACGCGTACCAACTTGAACAGCCTCTGCACCAAGCATAAAGCCTGCAGCGACACCTTCACCGTCGGCAATTCCTCCAGCTGCGATAACCGGAATTGAAACAGCTGCAGCAACTTGGCGAACCAAGGTCATGGTTGTTAATTTACCAATATGTCCACCGGCTTCCATTCCCTCTGCAATAACCGCATCTGCACCAATTTTTTCCATGCGTTTTGCCAAAGCAACACTTGGAACAACAGGAATAACTGTAATTCCTGCATCATGGAAACGAGTCATGTATTTACTTGGATTTCCTGCACCAGTTGTCACCACCTTGACCCCTTCTTCAATCACGAGATCAACGATGTCTTCTACAAAAGGTGACAAGAGCATGATGTTGACACCAAAAGGTTTGTCCGTAAGTGATTTGATTTTATCGATATTAGCCTTTACGACCTCTTTAGGTGCATTCCCACCACCGATGATCCCTAGACCACCAGCTTTTGATACTGCACCAGCCAAGTCACCATCCGCAACCCAGGCCATTCCTCCTTGAAAAATAGGATAATCAATGTTCAATAATTCTGTAATACGTGTTTTCATAGTGCCTCCATCATTCCTTGCTTACGTAATAGTTCGATGAGTTTATCATTTGAGTTTCAAACTATTACCTAAACAAGAGGGAGTGGGTTTCCCCTACTCCTTCTAGTAATATGTTAATTATTTTGTTTGCTCTTCAACGTAGGCAACCAAGTCACCAACTGTTTTCAAGTTATCTTCTGCTTCGATTTGGATATCGAAAGCATCTTCGATTTCAGAGATTACTTGGAACAAGTCCAATGAATCTGCATCCAAATCATCAAAGTAGATTCAAGTGTTACTTCTGATGCGTCTTTCCCAAGTTCTTCAACGATAATTTCTTGTACTTTTTCAAATACTGCCATGATAGGACTCCTTTAAAATATAAAAAATTTATAACTATGTGTTTACCACATGATTACCTAGATTGTAAGAATGAGTGTGCCCCATGTCAAACCTCCACCGAAGCCTGATAGGAGAATCGTCTGGCTACCATCTAAACGAATCATGCCATTCTCCACACACTCTGAGAGCAAAATCGGGATACTTGCTGCACTGGTATTTCCATACTCCATCATATTGGCAGGAAGCTTGTCTCGATCTACACCAATCTTCTTAGCCATCTTATCCAAAATGCGGATATTTGCCTGATGAAGCAAGAGATAATCCAATTCCGATGCTGCGATTGGACCATTTTCAATGGTTTCTTTGATCGATCTAGCAACATCACGATTTGCAAAATCAAAAACTGCTCGTCCATCCATCTTCAAAAAAGCAGGAACTGCTTCTTGATCCGAGAAAGGAGAAGCCAAAGCCGTTTGACCATAGGTCAAACACTCGCTCCGAGAGCCATCCGTATAGAGACTTTCCACAAGGAAGTGACGTGTTTCGCTCGCTTCCAAGAGAACCCCTCCAGCACCATCCCCAAAGAGAACAGCTGTCGAACGATCTGACCAATCAACTGCTTTGGATAAGGTTTCAGCCCCGATAACAATCCCTTTTTTGAACTGTCCAGAACTTAAAAACTTTTCTGCAGTTGAGAGAGCGAATACAAGCCACTGCAAGCTGCTGTCAGATCAAAGGCGAAAGCTCTATGCGCTCCGATATTTGCCTGAACTCGAGCTGCTGTGGAAGGCATCATCGAGTCTGGGGTAATCGTCGCTACAATGATAAAATCAATCTGATCCGCTGTTAAGCTCCCGTTAGCCAACAAGCTCTTAGCTACTTCTGTCGCCAAGTCACTTGTAGACTCTGTTTTTGAAATATGTCTCTGTTTAATTCCTGTCCGACTTGAAATCCACTCATCGCTTGTGTCCATGATTTGGGCTAAGTCATGATTAGTGACCACTTGCTCTGGAACATAATGAGCAACCTGGCTTATCTTTGCAAAAGCCATTATTTCAAATCCTCCAAAAATTGATAAAGGTTCGTTAAGCCTCTGCCCATGACTTCTTTTTCCTCAGGGCTCATGCCATCGATGATTTTTTCGACCATAGCCTTGTGGAATCGTTTATGAAGGCGGTGAACCAAACGACCTTTCTTTGTCAAATGCAGATAGACCACTCGACGGTCTTGGTCAGAACGAATACGCTCAATATAACCTTTTCTCTCCAGGTTATTCAAACTCGTCGTCACTGTTCCAAGAGTTACCATCAGTTCTTTTGAAACCTTACTTGGCGTTGCCTCCGGGAACTTCCCAATCACATCGATCGTGTGCATTTCTTTGATGGAGATGTCTTTGAATCGACTACCTCGTAAGCTAACCTCCTCAATCACAAGGACGTTATTAAAAATAGATGTTAGATAATCATTTACTTGTTGGTAGTCCAAATCGTTTCCCTCCCCCTCAAAAAGCTTTTACAATCAAAACATTTGATAAAAGAAGTATAACAAACTTCAAAAAATTGTGCAAGTATTTTTTCACATTCCTGTAAATTTTGGTCTTCTTCTTTCAGAATGCGCTCGAACCCCTTCTTTGAAATCTTCAGTTAGAGATAACGATTCTTGTAGTTTCAATTCTAATTCAGCATAATTCTGCCAATCCTTGAATTGACTTTCCCAAACTAACTTTTTAATCGCTGCGTATGAGTTTGCTGAACCTCTTCTTAATTTTTTCAGAACTTGTTCTCTTGTTTTTTCTAATTTGTCAACTTCACAAACACGGTATACCACGCCCCATTCTAGCGCTTTTTCAGCAGTTAAGGCTTCACCTGTCATAGCAAGTTGTGCAGCCCGTGTTACCCCGATGCTACGACTCAAGAGATGAATCCCACCAGCGTCTGGCGCCAATCCAACTCCGACAAAGGCTTGAATGAATTTTGCCTTGTCAGTCGCCAAACAGAAATCAACTGCTACTGCCATATTTGCTGCAGCACCAGCAACCGCTCCATCTACCTCCATCAAAACAGGTTTAGGAATTTGCTTGATTTTAAAAGAAATTGTATTGACTAATTCTGCAATCTTATTCAAAGAAGGGATATCATCTTCGTCTACTGCGCGTTTCATCTCAACCAAGTCTCCTCCAACTGAAAAGACCTTCCCATTCGCATTAATCAAGATGAACTGCACAGCTTGATCCTGCTCCGCTAGAGTCAAAGCTTCTAAAATTTCCTCACACATTGGGATATGGAAACCATTTGCCACTTCGGGACGATTCAAAGTGATGATAGCAAGATCATCTACGATCTGATATAAGATATGATTCATAGCTTCTCCTTTTCTTTTATAAGGCAATGAAATTGTTTTATCATCAAAGTATACCTTTTTTTGGATAAAGAGGCAAGGAAAAACTAAAGGAAAGTGTCTCAGCTGATTATTTACCCATCATTTATGAGTCTGAGTAAAATTTGACCCTCTTACTTTTAAACTGTTATCGCTTTTCAGAATAAGTTAGTGTTTTCTTCTATTATAATAGGAAGTTATTTTCTTCATTGAAAAATGCCCCTCTTTCTGCTATAATCGTATAAAATACTTACTTGAGGAGTCCTTATGAAGGTTGTAAAATTTGGTGGAAGCTCGCTTGCCTCTGCTGGTCAGTTAGAAAAAGTTTTAAACATCGTTAAAAGTGATAAAGAACGCCGTTTTGTAGTCGTTTCTGCACCCGGTAAACGCAATGCTGAAGATACCAAGGTAACTGATGCCTTGATCAAATACTATCGCGACTATGTGGCTGGAAATGACATCAGTGCTAGCCAAAGCTGGATCATTGACCGTTATGCCGCTATGGTTAGTGAACTTGGGTTAAAACCTGCTGTTTTAGAAAAAATCTCTAAAAGTATTCGGGCCTTGGCAACTCTTCCTATAGAGGACAATGAATTTCTCTATGATACCTTCCTAGCGGCTGGAGAAAATAACAATGCCAAATTGATTGCAGCCTACTTTAACCAAAACGGTATCGATGCACGCTATGTTCACCCAAGAGAAGCTGGAATTGTTGTCACAAGTGAACCTGGAAACGCACGTATCATTCCATCTAGTTATGACAAGATTGAAGGCTTGGCTGATAGCACCGAAGTCCTTGTCATCCCTGGTTTCTTTGGTGTGACTAAGGAAAATCAAATCTGTACTTTTTCACGTGGAGGTTCAGATATCACAGGTTCTATCATTGCAGCAGGTGTTAAGGCTGATCTCTATGAGAACTTTACAGACGTAGATGGTATCTTTGCTGCCCATCCTGGTATTATCCACCAACCACACTCCATTCCTGAATTAACCTACCGTGAAATGCGTGAGTTGGCTTACGCTGGATTTTCAGTTCTTCATGACGAAGCTCTTCTACCCGCTTACCGCGGAAAAATTCCTCTTGTCATCAAGAATACCAACAACCCTGACCACCCAGGAACACGCATTGTTTTAGAACATAGTAGTGATAAATTCCCTGTAGTAGGAATTGCGGGTGACTCAGGATTCGTCAGCATCAACATGTCAAAATACCTCATGAACCGCGAAGTCGGGTTTGGTCGCAAGGTTCTTCAAATCCTTGAGGACCTCAATATCGGTTGGGAACACATGCCTACAGGTATTGACGATCTTTCAATCATCCTCCGCTCTCGTGAATTAACTCCTATCAAAGAAGAAGAAATTCTACGTCAACTCGTTCAAAGGCTGAAGTGGACCATGCTGAAATCGAACATGACCTTTCCATCATTATGATTGTCGGAGAAAAGATGAAGAGCCATATCGGGGTAACTGCTACTGCAACACGTGCTTTGTCTGAGAATAAAATCAACATCCAGATGATGTCCCAAGGTTCAAGTGAAGTTTCCATCATGTTTGTTGTCAATAAAGAGCAAGAAAAAGCAGCTATCAAGGCTCTCTATCATGCCTTTTTCGGTGAAAGTAAGGAAGACTAATCATGGCCCAATCACTCAATCAAGTCATTGACCTCCAAACCACTGGGACATCTTACCTCTCTATCTCTGGAAAAGTTGGAAAATTTTTAATCGGGGATCAAGCCTTAGAGTTTTATCCTGATGTCAATGTCGAACAATATATTCAAATCCCCTGGTCCAGCATTCAGCAAATCGGAGCCAACGTAAGTGGTCGCAAGATCAGCCGCCACTTTGAAGTCTTCACCGATCAAGGAAAATTCCTTTTTGCTTCAAAAGACTCTGGAGCTATCCTCAAAATCGCTCGGGAAAAATTAGGAAACGAAAAGGTTGTGAAACTTCCGACTCTACTCCAGACCATTGGACAAAAACTTAAAAATCTATTTGCAAAAAAGTAGAAACTTTAGTATAATCATAGCAACGGATAAGTAGGTTATCTCCTTCTTTCAGAAAGTCTGCGGGTGCTGCGAGCAGATAGGAGGGATAGGTGAAATTCTACCGTTGTTCACAATTACATATATAATCAAGTGCACACCTGTGAAGTTGGATGGAACCGTGGCCCTGCCACTCCAACGCTTTGTCAGGTGTGCTTTTTTCATAAAGGAGTTCTTATGTTAGATATTAAACGTATTCGCACAGATTTTGATGCTGTCGCTGAAAAATTAGCTACACGTGGTGTAGATGCTGCTATCTTAAATGAGATGAAAGAAATCGATGCTAAACGTCGTGACATCTTGGTCAAGGTTGAAACTCTAAAAGCAGAACGTAACACAGTTTCTGCTGAGATTGCCCAAGCCAAGCGCAACAAGGAAAATGCCGATGACAAGATTGCTGCAATGCAAACCCTATCTGCTGAAGTCAAAGCCTTGGATGCTGAATTGGCAGAAATCGATGCTAAATTAACAGAATTTACCACTACTCTTCCAAACATCCCAGCTGACAGTGTTCCTGTTGGGGCTGATGAAGATGACAATGTGGAAGTCCGCCGTTGGGGTAGCCCACGCGAGTTTGACTTCGAACCAAAAGCTCACTGGGATCTTGGTGAAGACTTGGGTATCCTTGACTGGGAACGCGGTGGTAAGGTAACGGGCGCTCGTTTCCTCTTCTATAAAGGACTTGGGGCTCGTTTGGAACGGGCTATCTACAACTTCATGTTGGATGAGCATGGTAAAGAGGGCTATACCGAAGTCATCACACCATACATGGTTAACCATGACTCAATGTTTGGTACTGGTCAATATCCAAAAATTCAAGGAAGACACTTTTGAATTGAAAGACACTAATTATGTCCTCATTCCTACAGCTGAAGTGCCTCTTACAAACTACTACCGTGATGAAATCCTTGACGGTAAAGACCTACCAATCTACTTCACTGCTATGAGTCCTTCATTTCGTTCTGAGGCTGGTTCAGCTGGTCGTGATACACGCGGCTTGATTCGTCTGCACCAATTCCACAAGGTTGAAATGGTCAAATTTACCAAACCAGAAGAATCTTACGAAGAATTGGAAAAAATGACAGCCAACGCTGAAAACATCCTTCAAAAACTCAACCTTCCATACCGTGTCGTTGCCCTCTCTACTGGGGACATGGGCTTCTCAGCTGCCAAGACTTATGACTTGGAAGTTTGGATTCCAGCCCAAAATACCTACCGTGAAATCTCAAGCTGTTCGAATACAGAAGATTTCCAAGCCCGTCGTGCTCAAATCCGTTACCGTGATGAAGCGGATGGCAAGGTGAAACTCCTTCACACCTTGAACGGTTCTGGACTTGCAGTCGGACGTACAGTGGCTGCCATTCTTGAAAACTACCAAAATGAAGATGGTTCTGTAACTATTCCAGAAGCACTTCGTCCATACATGGGTGGAGCTGAAGTTATCAAACCATAACAATAAGGCCTAGCTATTTCTAGCTAGACCTTTTTTCGTAACCAAATCAGATAACCAACCAAGACAAAGAATAAAATAGTGAGGCAAATAACGGTTTCAGCCAATACCAGATAATCCAGAAATGGAAGTTTCAAAATTCCCTGAGCCATCTTGAGCGAAGTAGCTGTGATAATGGTTGGGAAGGTGAGGGCTGAGAAGGCTGGTTGAAATCCTCGCTTTAAAATATGGGGCAGGCGAGTCAAAACAAAGAAAAAGAAGGACTGAGATGCCAAAATCATGACGATCAGGAGCCAAGTCGGTAGGCCTGCTCCTCCAACTCGAACCAGGGAAGCCAAGAGTAGAGAAAAGGGAGCACAGTAGATCCCTTCTTGTCCAAGCAAGGCTAGTGGGAGTGGTTCTTTCTTTAAATCGCTATAAATAAGCGGATAGAGATAGAAGGTCAAGACAAAACCAAAACTCAAGGTTGCATAGGCAATCTCAATAATGCCTACCAGAGGATAGGTCAAGGCTGCTACTGCAATCCCCACATAGAGTACCGTCCAGCTAGGAGTCGCATTGACCCTCCGACCTGGACAGGCAAATTTGATGGTAAAAGTAGCAATCAAAACCAAATCCAAGAGAAATGAAAACCACCAGATCCCTTGTGCTACCAAAGGAAGAGCAGGGAATACGCGAAAGACATAGGTCGACAAAATCATCCCAGCCATAGGAAAAGTGGCCATCCCAGATAAAAGAGGGGGCTTGGTCAATTCTTTCCTGGTTTCTTCCCAATTAAAAAGATGAAGAATCAGAAAGAAAAGCCACAAAACTAATCCAGTCAGACTAAATAAATGCGACAGAACTGGCCAAGTATCTGCAATCAGATTTCCTGCACCTGCTAAACCTAATAAACAGCCAGAGAATACTAAGGGGAGCTTTTTCATCCGAGCCTCCAATAATCATGTTATTATTAGTATAGCATAAAAGCGCTTAAAATAGCATAGAAAAATGAAAACTGGATTGCTCAGTCTTCATTTTTTCTTTCTGATTCGAACTAGGCATAAGGTTGTAATTCTGGATTAATAGGCGTATTAGCTAGGTTGTTGGCATAGTTGCAAAGACTTGCAAGACTAACACCGAGAACCACATCCAAGGCATTTTGTTGCGTGTAGCCAGCTTGCAAAAATTCACTAAGCGCTTCATCGCCTACACGACCCTTGGTATTGATGACTGCCAAGGTAAACTTGGCCAGAGTATCTAGCTTAGGATCTGACTCGATTGGAGTGCGATTGCGAAGAGCTTGAAGAAGATCATCATTCATCTGGATTTGTTTGATCGAAAAGGCGGTGTGACCTGCGACACAGAAGGCACATCCATTGGTTACCGCAGCTGTGATTTGCACCACTTCTCTCTCAACTGGGGTCAGACTATTACGGCGGTTGATGGCTCCGACAGTTCGGTAGGCTTCAAGCGCGGTAGGAGCGTTGGCCAAGAGACCGATTAGTTGGGAATATAGCCATTGTTGTCTTTTTGTACTGTTTCAAGAACTTCTTTCACTTCTGCTGGTGCTGATTCTACTGTGTGGATGGTAAATGTTGTCATAAGAAACCTCTTTTCATTTTATTGTCATTTAGTCTATCATAGAATTTTTCACTTGGATAATATATATTTCCAATAGCCTTGATAGGAAATGTCTATGAAATGAAAAAATCACACTAAAAGTGTGATTGGGTTAGTGTTTAAAATACTGTTTAGTCTCAGCAATGACGACTGGCGATAAGACTAAGAGGGCAATCAAGTTTGGTAAAGCCATCAAGGCATTGACGATATCTGCAATAATCCAGACCATATCCAACTCGATAAATCCTCCCAACAAGACCATGACTACAAAGACTACACGGTAAAGCCAGATAAAACGAACACCAAAGAGAAACTCAAAACAGCGTTCTCCGTAGTAGTTCCATCCGAGAATCGTCGTAAAGGCAAAGAGTACAAGGAAAATGGTCAAGAGGGAAGGTCCAAAATATGAAAAAACTGTTGAAAAGGCTGACTGGGTCAAGGCAACCCCATTCAAATCACCACTCCAAACCCCAGTTACCAAGATTGTTAAACCAGTCAACGTACAGATAATGAGGGTATCAATAAAGGTTCCTGTCATGGAAATCAAGCCTTGCTCGACAGGCTCATTTGTCTTAGCTGCAGCCGCTGCAATGGGAGCAGAACCAAGACCAGATTCGTTAGAGAAGACTCCCCGCGCCACACCATTTTGGATAGCCATCCGAATACTGGCACCTGCAAAACCACCTACCGCAGCAGTTGGACTAAAGGCTGAAGTAAAGATGAGGGCAAGTGTGGCTGGGATTTTCTCGATATTAAAGAGAATAACTGTAAGAGTCCCTAAAATATAGACAATAGCCATAAAAGGAACCACTGCTGTCGAAACTTTTGATATGGATTTGAGGCCACCAAAAACGGCAATCCCTACAAAAATGGATAAAATCAGAGCTGTGATTGCTGGATCAACTTGGGCTGTATTTTGAATGGATTCTGTAATCGAATTGACTTGGGTAAAGGTACCAATCCCTAGAAGGGCTACCAATACACCCGCTAGGGCAAAGAAGATAGCAAGTGGACGCCACTTTTCTCCCATCCCCAAAAGGATGTAATGCATGGGTCCTCCAGCTACAGCTCCATTTGCATCCTTAGTACGGTATTTGATAGCAAGCAAGCCTTCGGCATATTTGGTCGCCATCCCAAAGAAGGCCGCCATCCACATCCAAAAGAGGGCCCCTGGTCCTCCAACCTTAATGGCTGTCGCTACCCCGATGATATTTCCCGTACCAACTGTGGCTGCTAGAGCCGTACAGAGAGCAGCAAAGCTCGACACATCGCCGTGCCCCTTGTCCTTGGTAAAGATCAACTGAAAGGCCTTAGGGAGACGAGTAACCTGCAAAAGGCCCAGTCGGATGGTCAAATAGATACCCGTTCCGACCAATAAGATCAAGAGGGGAGGCCCCCAAGCAAAAGCATCAAGCGCTTTAAGCAATTCTAACATGTCCTTCTCCTATCGTTCAACCCCAAAAGAAAGAGCACATGCAAGATACATGTACTCTGGAATGCTTAGATAAATGCCAAAAAGCGGTCTATCCTAGCTCTGTCCTTTTACCTGAGAGTTTGAGCAGTTACCTGCCTTGCCCCTTCGGTGCCTTTACGGTCTCTCCAGAGTTCCGTCCATTTACAGTCATGGAAAACAAACCTTTCTCCACTTCTATTAAACTTCATTCGGTGTTGGTATTTAATTTTTTATTATTTTACAAGAAAAGTTAGCCCTTGTCAATATATTCTATGAAATTTTTTGACTTTTCACTTCTTTTTTCAGAAAGAGTGAATCCTTCTTCTCTCTATCCTTTAAAGGTTACAATGGTGGCGCCACTGCCTCCAGCATTTTGTGGAGCATAGCCGAAACTCTTGACATGCTTGTTTCTTTGCAGGTATTTGGTGACGCCCTCACGGATGACTCCCGTACCGATACCGTGGATGATGTCGACTTGCGCCATGTTATTGAGCAGGGCTTGGTCGATAAAGGCGTCCAGCTCATTCATGGCCTCTTCGTACCGTTTGCCACGAAGATCCAGTCTCGCTTGTGGGCCACGACCAGATGCACGTTTGACGACATTGACTTGTTTTTTCTTGACTAGGGCTTCTTGCTGGGCCTGAACAAGGTCAAATTCTTTCTCTTCCAAGGTCATCTTGATCAAACCGACTTGGGCTTCCCAACGGCCGTCCTTAAGTTGATTGGTCAAGGTTCCACGCTGACCATAACTGAGGACCACAATGTCATCTCCCACCTTTGGAGCTCGTTTTTTCTTGGCTTTTTGAAGGACCTTGTTTTTAGACAAGTAGACTTTTTCAGGGGCCAGTTTTTTCAGCTCAGCCTTGGCCTCAATGATTTCGTGGGGTTTGAGTTGAGACTTGCTATGGAGATTTTTGAGAATCTGGTCACTTTCACTTAGAGCGAGTTCCACAATCTCGGCAGCTTGTTCACGCGCCTTATTGAGCTCAGTTTCCTTTTCACGATTGAGTTCGTTATAGAGTTTTTTGAGTGCTCGGTTCATCTTAAGGTTTTCTTGCTCCACCGCACGGATATTGTCCAAGCGTTTACGGCTTTCAAGTGTTTGCTCTTCCAATTGTTCAATGATGCGGTTGACATCATTATCTTGATTGACCTGCTGGCTGGCATCTCCTACGATGACATCTGACAGTCCTAGGCGTTTGGCAATTTCAAAGGCATTGCTTCGGCCAGGAACTCCCTGCATAAAGCGATAGGTCGGACGCAAGCTGGCTGTATCAAACTCCATGCTGGCATTTTGCACAAAAGCTGTCTCGATACCATAAGCCTTGAGTTCTGGATAGTGGGTCGTCGCCATAGTCTTGACCTGACGCAGACGAAGATCCTCCAGAATAGCCATAGCAAGTGCTGCTCCTTCCTGCGGATCGGTCCCAGCCCCGAGCTCATCTAGCAATAAGAGCGAGTGCTGATTGACCTTGCCAAGAATATCTACGATATTGGTCATGTGGCTGGAGAAGGTAGACAAGCTTTGTTCGATAGACTGCTCATCCCCAATATCTGCGAAGATTTCTTCGAAATACCAACACGGCTTCCTTTATCAGCTAAAATGGGCAAGCCTGACTGGGCCATGAGTTGAGTCAAGCCCAGGGTTTTGAGCATGATGGTCTTCCCACCAGTATTGGGACCTGTAATGACAATGGCCGTTAATTCCTTACCAAAGTGTACATCATTTGCGACAGCATTCTTGACCAAAGGATGGCGAACATGAAGGAGTTGAATCTCTTGATTCTCTGAAAGTTGAGGAACAACTGCTTGTCTTTCTTGGATGAAACGTACCTTGGCACGAATCAGATCCAGATGGCCGATAATCCAAGCGTCATTAGCAATCTCAGCAGCATGAGCGCGGACGCGTTCTGAGAGTTCCTGCAGGATGCGAATCATCTCATAGCGTTCGTCAGCTCGCAGACTAGCGATTTCTTCGCTCAGTTTCACGACCTCACGTGGCTCGATGTAGACCGTGTTTCCACTGGCAGAGATGTCATGGACAACACCTGCAATCTTATTGCGATAGGTGTTCTTGACTGGTAAAACTTGACGGCCATTTCTGCTAGCGATTATGCCTTCCGTCAACATCTGCGCTTTTTGCTTGAGCAAGTCTTGCAAGACATCTCGAACTTGACTCTCGCTATCATGGATTTTCCGACGGATGCGTGCTAGTTCTTCGCTAGCGAAATTCTCGATAAAGCCTGCGTCATTTAGGGCTTGGAGACTTCCTTGCAAGTGTGGAAAATCATGCAGTTTCTCAAACCATCTCGCCAACTGCTCCAAGCGTACATTTTCAAGATTGGCATAAAAACTTTGCAACTCTCTGCTAGCAAGTAAGACCCGTTTGAGGAGCAGAAACTCCTCAATATTGAGGTCCGCCCCCATCTCCAGACGCTTGCAGACAGCTGATATCTCACGCGTCGCTAGAATGGTAAAGTGGGGTTGCTCCACAAATAGGGCTTGCATTTCCTCCATCTCTGTAAAAGCTTGCTTGATTTTATCCACCTTAGCAGTTGGAACCAAGGCTTTTAACTCTTCTAGCCCTTGTTCAGTCAGGAGATGGGGTTCAAACAAGGCTTTGATTTTATTAAATTCTAAGGTTTCTAGTATTTTTGTATTCATATTTTTTCCTTGTATGCTTGTTTATAAGATTGTAGTGCCTAGAGGTTTTTGGACTTTACCTGACCCTAGTCGTCCAATCTGTAAACAAAGGGCTAGGAAAAATCCCGCCCTTTTTATCCGATTAAATTTGTCACCCAGAGTTGTTTGATAAGGTTTGTCGTAAAAGGGACACTTTGGATGATGTGTTTGGCTACTGTACTTTTTTCGAGTGAATTTTGAATGACTGCCAGAGGCACCGTTGCAAGGATGGTCAGAGCCATTTGCAAGACAAATAAGGTTACCAATAGCGACAAACGCCTGATCCGATACGGAACCATTTGACATCGAGCTTTTTAGTCGGAATCAAGTGTAGGAACAAACCGATAAAACGTCCGATACTGTAACAAATTCCGAAAACTAGAAGGTAGGCGAGACCCGCATAAAAGACCTTGTCTAGGTGAAACAGCTGGTCTGAAGGGAAGAAAAAGGTGCCCTGTCCTTCCTGAGGATTGGCATAAGGGACAAGCAAGTGGAAGTGGTCACCCAGTGATTTATAAAACTGTCCCGCAACAAAGGCTGAAATCACTGCCACGAGGAAATAATAAACTTGCAGGACCAAACCTCTACGGTAGCCGATGTAAAAGCCCCAAGCCAGAACCAATAAGAGTAGGATTGAAATCATAGGGAATCCTCAATCTTGCTCTGTTCTTGTTTGACAGCAATTAACTTGTGGCGGAGTTCTAACAACTCTTGCTCCTTGTCATCAAATTCAATCTCACGATTGAGCTGTGTAGACAGACAATTGACCGCCAAAAGAAGCGCAATGGTTTCATCATCCGCCCCAGGCATTTGTTCTTTAATTGCTTGGTATTTTTCAGTCGCAACCTTGGCAATTTCCTCCATAAAGAGGTTGTCATGCTCGGTTGTTAAGGTTAATGTCTTTTTTCCGAATGTAAACTTATATCGATTTAGATTTGCCATAAAATTCACCTCACGATATTATACCAAATTTCGCTAACTTTGTCAGTTTTTACCAATTTTCCTGCTTTTGTGGTACAATAGAGACTATGGCAAGTATCACACTCACACCCAGTGAACAGGAAATTCAGAGCTTTTTAAGTCAGTATCAGAAGGCTCTCAGTCCTAGTAAAAATCCCTATATCCGCTATTTTTTGCGCTTCCCTCAGGCAACAGTTTCCATCTATACTTCTGGAAAAGTCCTCCTGCAAGGCCAAGCTGCTGAGCAATACGCCAGTTTCTTTGGCTACCAAGTTCAACAAGAAAACAGTGGACAAGATTTCCCTATGATTGGGACCGATGAGGTGGGAAATGGTTCCTACTTTGGTGGGTTGGCTGTCGTGGCTTCCTTCGTAACACCTGACCAGCACGACTTCTTGCGAAAACTCGGGGTGGGGGATTCTAAGACTCTGACAGACCAAAAGATTCGTCAGATTGCTCCAATCCTCAAGGAAAGATTTCGCACCAAGCGCTCCTCCTTTCACCTAGCAAGTACAACGAAGTTATCGGAGAGCGTTACAATGCTGTTTCTGTAAAGGTTGCCCTTCACAATCAGGCTATCTTTCTCCTGCTTCAAAAAGGAGTCCAGCCAGAAAAAATCGTGATTGATGCTTTTACAAGCCCTAAAAACTATGACAAGTACTTGGCGCAAGAAGCCAACCGTTTTCCAAACAAAATTAGCTTAGAAGAAAAAGCCGAGGGAAAATACCTGGCTGTTGCAGTTAGCTCCATCATTGCGCGTGATCTCTTCCTCGAAAACTTGGAAAATCTTGGACGAGAACTGGGCTACCAACTGCCAAGTGGCGCTGGAACTGCATCTGATAAGGTTGCAAGCAAAATCCTTCAAGCCTATGGTATGAAGGGACTTCATTTCTGCGCCAAACTGCATTTTAAAAACACTGAAAAAGCCAAAACACTTCTAGAAAGGTAAATTATGAATTTGTTTAAAACATTTCTAAAAGAATGGGGAGTTTTCTTCCTGATTATCGCACTGGTCGGTCTTAGCCGTATCTTTCTTTGGAGCAATGTCCGTGTAGAAGGACACTCGATGGACCCTACCCTAGCTGACGGAGAAGTTCTCTTCGTTGTTAAACACCTCCCAATTGACCGCTTCGACATTGTAGTTGCGCATGAGGAAGAAGGAAATAAAGACATTGTCAAAAGGGTCATCGGTATGCCTGGAGATACCATCCGCTACGAAAATGACAAACTCTTTATCAACGATAAAGAAACGGATGAACCCTACCTAGCTGAATACCTCAACTTGTTCAAAACAGAAAAGTTGCAAAATACCTATACTGGCAAAGGATTTGAAGGAAACAAAGGAGTCTACTTTAGAGAACTTGCTCAAAAAGCACAAGCCTTTACGGTCGATGTCAATTCCAATACCAGCTTCAGCTTTACTGTCCCTCAAGGCGAGTACCTTCTTCTTGGTGACGATCGTCTAGTCTCTAGCGACAGCCGCCATGTTGGTACCTTCAAGGCTAGCGAAATCAAAGGCGAAGCAAAATTCCGTTTCTGGCCACTTAACCGTATCGGAACTTTTTAAGATAAGGAAGAGGCCGAGAATGCTAAATCTCAGTCTCTTTTTCTATTGCGAGAAGAAGGACTTTTAGTCTCCTAGTTTGTTGAAAGAAACTAAGGATTTAACTCTCATGAACTCATGTAAAGGAAACCTATGGAAGTTTATTTTTCAGGCACCATTGAACGGATTATTTTTGAAAATCCCAGTAATTTTTATCGTATTCTCCTCCTAGATATCGAAGATACCAATGCGGAGGACTTTGACGATTTTGAAATCATCGTTACAGGAACCATGGCGGACGTGATTGAGGGTGAAGACTACACTTTTTGGGGACAAATCGTTCAGCACTCCAAGTATGGGGAACAGCTTCAGATCAGCCGTTATGAGCGGGCAAAACCCACTAGTAAGGGTCTAGTCAAGTACTTTTCTAGTAGCCATTTCAAGGGAATTGGACCCAAAACTGCCCAGAAAATCGTTGATAGCTACGGTGACAATACCATAGACGAAATTCTGGAGCATCCTGAAAAGCTGGAAAGCATTGCAGGACTCTCTGCCAAAAACCGTGAGGCTTTTGTCTCCACCCTCCGTCTCAACTATGGGACAGAAATGGTCTTGGCTAAACTTGCCAACTACGGCATTCCCAATAAACTTGCCTTTCAGATTCAAGACTTTTACAAGGAAGAAACGCTGGATATTGTCGAAAACTATCCCTACCAACTGGTTGAAGATATCAAGGGTTTGGGCTTTACCATTGCTGACCAATTGGCTGCCGAACTAGGTATCGAAAGCCAAGCTCCCGAGCGCTTCCGTGCTGGCCTTGTTCATAGTCTTTTTCAGGGATGTATGGATACGGGCGATACCTATATGGAAGCCCGAGATTTGCTGGAACAAACCCTTACTCTCCTCGAGTCTTCCCGTCCTGTGGAACTAGACCCCAGTCAAGTAGCTCAGGAATTATCTCATCTAATTGAAGAGGACAAGGTTCAGCAGATTGATACCAAAATCTTTGATAACAGCCTCTTTTTCGCTGAAGAAGGCATTCGCAGTCACTTGGTTCGTATCCTCGAAAAAGGAAAGCAGAAAAATCAGGATTTGGAAACCATTCACAAGCATATCTCTACTGTCGAGCAAGAACTGGGGATTCAGTACGATACCATTCAAAAACAGGCTATCTGCGACGCTATCCAGAACAAGGTCTTTATCCTGACAGGTGGGCCTGGTACAGGTAAGACGACTGTTATCAATGGAATTATCGCTGTTTATGCCCTCTTAGAAGGGCTTGATCTCAGGAAGAAAAGCAGTCTGCCGATTCTTCTAGCAGCTCCAACTGGTCGAGCGGCTCGGCGCATGAATGAATTGACAGGTTTGCCTAGCGCGACCATCCACCGCCATTTGGGAATGACGGGTGATGATGATACCAGCCATCTGGAAGATTATCTGGATGCCGATTTTATCATTGTAGATGAGTTTTCCATGGTGGATACTTGGCTAGCTAACCAACTCTTCTCCAACATCTCTTCTAACAGTAAAATACTCATCGTGGGCGATAGCGACCAGCTACCTTCTGTTAGTCCCGGACAAGTCCTGGCTGACCTGCTCCAGATACCCCTGATTCCTCAGACTCGTTTGGAACGGATTTACCGTCAGAGTGAAGAATCAACTATCGTCACCTTAGCTAGCCAGATTCGACAAGGCATCTTGCCAGCAGATTTCACCCAGAAAAAAGCTGATCGCTCCTACTTTGAAATCGCTAGTGGCCATATCCCAGCTACCATTGAAAAAATCCTCGGTGCTGCCCTCAGAAGTGGCATTCCGGCTCGCGATATTCAGGTGCTAGCGCCTATGTATCGAGGAACTGCTGGTATTGACGCCATCAACCAACTCATGCAAGACCTGCTCAATCCTCAGCAAAAGGGGCAAGTTAGCTTTGAAGCAACTCAGTGTCACTATCGAACAGGGGACAAGGTCATTCACCTAGTCAACGACGCTGAAGTCAATGTCTTTAATGGAGACCTAGGCTACATCACAGACCTAATTCCTGGTAAATACACCGAGTCCAAACAAGACGAGATTGTCATTGATTTTGATGGCAATGAGGTCATCTACCCACGTAACGAATGGTACAAGATTCGACTAGCCTATGCCATGAGTATTCATAAATCTCAGGGGAGTGAGTTTCCCGTTGTCATCCTGCCCATCACCAGTGCTAGCAAGCGCATGCTGGAGCGAAATCTCATCTACACAGCTATCACACGGGCCAAGAGCAAGCTCATCCTTCTTGGCGAATTACAGGCCTTTGACTATGCAGTCAAGCATATCGGGACTGCCCGCAAGACCTATCTGATTGAGCGTTTCAGTGATTTAATTGAAACTAATATTGAAGAAAGCAAACAAGCCTTCTCTGAAACTGCCACACCAAGTGACTCTGAACAATTCTACATCCTCACCGAGGAAAACTGGTCTAGCATCCCAGCCATGATCGGGATTACAGATGCAGACCTCAAAGAGATTTTTGGATAATAGTGCAACAGAAAACCCACCTAGTCAGGTGGGCTTTTTCTCTTTTAAGATTATTTAACTGTTGCAGTGCTTGTGATCAATTCAACAGCTTTTTTGATAGTGATATCGTGTTTCAACATGTCAGCTGAAAGCAAGTTTTGTACTTGTGCAACTTCCATGTTGTAGTCTGCTGCCAATTGCTCGATTTCTTTTTGGATTTCTTCTTCTGAAGCGTCAAATCCTTCAGCCTTGGCAACTGCTTCGATAACAAGGTTAGTCTTCGTACGTGACTCAGCTTCTGCTTCGTATTGTTTGTGAAGGTCTTCTTGAGTAGTTCCTGTGATTTGGAAGTACATGTCAGGGTTGATACCTTGGCGTTGCAAGTTTCCAAGGAATTCATTTACTGAACGGTGAACTTCTTCATGGATCATTTCTTCTGGAAGTTCTACGATTTCAGCGTTTTCTACAGCTTTATCGATTGCTGCACCTTCAACGGCATCTTTGTAAGCTTCTTCTTTCGCAGCAGTCAATTCTTTGCGGTATTTTTCTTTCAATTCGTCAAGAGTTTCCACTTCTTCGTCGATATCTTTTGCAAGTTCATCATCAAGAGCTGGAACTTCTTTAGCTTTTACTTCGTGGATAGTTGTTACGAATTTAGCTTCTTTACCTGCAAGGTCTTCTGCTTGGTAGTCTTCTGGGAATGTTACGATAACATCAACAGTTTCGCCAGCTGAGTGACCTACCAATTGGTCTTCGAAACCAGGGATGAATTGACCTGATCCAAGTCCAAGTGAGAAGTTTTCACCTTTTCCACCGTCAAATTCAACACCATCGATAGAACCAACGAAGTCAATCACAACAGTGTCGCCATTTTCAGCAGCGCCTTCTTTGATAACCAATTCAGCCAAGTTGTTGCGTTCGCGTTCGATACGTTCTTCAACGTCAGCGTCAGTTACTTCTTTTTCTACATCTACTGATACTTCAAGGTTTTTGTAGTCGCCCAATTTTACTTCAGGTTTTGTCACGACTTCAGCTGTGATAACCCAGTCTTGACCTTTTTCCATTGAAGTCACGTCAATTTTTGGTTGAGCAACCACTTCAAGACCAGCTTCTTTTACTGCAGCTTCATAAGCGTTTGGCAAAAGTGCGTTCATTGCATCTTGATAAAGAGCTTCTTCACCAAATTTTTGGTCGAAGATAGGGCGTGGAAGGTGACCTTTACGGAAACCAGGAACGTTAAGAGTTTTCTTTACTGAGTTAAATACACGGTCCAATTCTGGTTTGATTTGGTCTTGAGAGATAGTGAAAGTCAAGACACCACGGTTTGTTTCTTTGTTTTCAAATGATACAGACATTCTGTCATTTCTCCTTAAAATTTTTAATACAGTCCATTATACCATATAATAGCGACTTTTTTCAAGTAATGAATGCGCTTTTCAATAGTGCTAGAGGTACTTGCTCGCTTCCTTGATACTAAGTTCAGCCATTCGTTTCTTATTTTTCTCAATAAAACGTGCTACCCATTCGGGATTGGTTTTAGAGTAGTCTCTTAGAGTCCAGCCGATGGCTTTGTTGATAAAAAATTCTGTCTGGTCCAGATTGTTGACCAGGATCTTTTCCATCAGTTGGACATTTGTTTTCTCTTTCCTTAACAACTGGTGGTCAATAGCAACTCGCCTTAGCCAGATATTATCTGATAGGCTCCATTTTAAAATCACTTCTTCAAGTTCCGGATAGTCGGCTACCAAACTTCCTACTACTCGATCTAAGATATCTACCGTGTCCCACCAGGACTTGGTCACGACCAGACGCTCAAGTTTAGGCAAATCGTCCTTCGTTAGATAAGACTGCATGGCTTTCAAATAGTTGGCAGCCACATACTGGTATTCTCTAGGCTCCTTTTCCCAGCAGATATCTACAAAATCCCAATCGATCATCTTTGTTTTTTTCGCGCTTGGAAAGTATTTTCTATAAAGCGCATTTCTTTCAGGACCTTCAATACCTAAAAAGGGAAATTGATGACGCATATAGGCTTCCATGGGGCCTGCCTTTTTTTCGGATCTTTTGCGCTTCTAGCTCCTCAAGTAAATCTACAAGACTCATCTAAAAAGTTCTCCTGCCCAACCAAGTGGTGCTGAAAGGCATAGACCCTGCACCTGGGTGCGATCACTGACCTCAAGCTTGGCTAGGGATGTTGGACACGTGGGTCTTGACCGTCTTGAGAGAGATGAAGAGTTCATCTGCAATGCGTTGATTTTCGTAGCCCTTAGCGATGAGTTGGAGCACGTCTCGCTCACGCGCAGTCAGCTCCTCATGAAGCTCCATATGATTACGGTGGTATTCAACCTTCTTGCTGACCTCTTGTTCAATAGCCAGCTCTCCAGCAGCTACCTTGCGGACGGCATGAAGCAGTTCGTCTGCACTAGAAGTCTTGAGCATATAACCTTTGGCACCCGCATTCAAGACCGGCATAATTTTTTCATTGTCCAAGTAAGAAGTTACAATCAAAATCTTGGCTTCAGGCCATTCTTTGAGGATGGCTAAGGTCGCGTCAATCCCATTCATCTCAGGCATGACGATATCCATGACAATGACATCTGGACGCAATTCCAAGGCCAACTCAATACCTTGAGATCCGTTGGCAGCCTCGCCCACAACTTCCACATCGTCTTGGAGATCAAAATAGCTTTTCAAGCCCAATCGGACCATTTCATGGTCATCTACCAGTAAAATTTTCATCTCTACTCCTTTATGATTCCTTATCTAGCAGGGGAATACGGATATCAACCGCCAGTCCTTGCTTTGGAGCTGTCAAAAGTTGAACCGTTCCAGCCATATCTTCGACCCGCTCCTTGATATTTCGCAGTCCATAACTCAAGTCATCTAAACTCCCTAACTGGAAACCAATCCCATTGTCCACCACCTTCAGCTGCAATTCAACATCTGTCTGATAGAGATAGACATCCAAACAAGATGCCTGGGCATGGCGAAGGGTATTGCTGATCAATTCCTGCAAAATGCGGAAGATATGTTCTTCAATCTTCTTGGGCAATTTAGACACCTTTTGCTTGAGACTAACCTTGAGATCACTCTTGTCCTCAAGCTCTTTTAAGAGGATTTGAATCCCCTCAATCAAACTCTTCTCTTCCAACTCAACAGGTCGCAAATGTAGGAGCAAGACCCGCAAATCTTTCTGGGCTGTTTCTAGGATAGCTGCGACACCTTGCAACTGGGTCTGCATCTTTTCTCTATCCAGCTTCAAAGCCTGCTGACTGACACCTGATAAAATCATATGGGCCGCAAACAACTCCTGACTAACCGTATCGTGCAGGTCACGTGCTATCCGCTTCCTTTCTTTCTCGATGATTGCTTCTTCCTTGACCAGGCTTTGATTTTCAGCCTTTTGAACAGCCTCTGTCAAGAGGTTAAGCTTGCCAGACAAGGACTTAAAACTGGCATCCAAGTCTGGATCTGCAAAGGCAACCACCTCTTTTCCTGCTAGCAGTCGCTTGAGATTGACCTGCATTTTTCTGCGAGAGACTTCTTCTATCACGCACCAAAAGAGGACAAAAAAGAAGGTCATGGAAAGGCTAAAGACCAAGATCAAGAAGATGAGTTTCTCTGTTTTCTCGATATCCTGTAGCAAATAGGACCAATCAAGATTTAGAATATCAAGCAGACTATTAGCCAAAAAGAGAATAAAGAGGAGTGAAGTCAGGCCGATTAACAGATACGATTGCTTTTTCATCCTCTGACCACCTCCACATCGCCAACCATAGTAGTTAGGAAATCTTGACACTCTTGTTACTCTTGAGGTAGTCTCTGGTTTCCTGATGATAGTGTTCATTGCGAAGGGATTTCTTGGGTTGATGGAGGAAAGTAAGATCTCCATAAAGACAGTTAACACTGAGGCTGATTTCCACATCTACGGGCAAGATAATCCTAGTCGTTCCGACCATCTTTCTAAGGATAATGACATTGTCATGATTGGTTAGGATAACTCTTTCCAAATGAATGGTGTCCTTACCCATGAGGCGAAAGAGGTTGATATCGTCAAATTGACATGTCTGGTGACTAGAGAAATGATGGAGATTGCTAAACCAAGGATTGTGTTCATTTTTAACCGTTACCACCTCTTCAAAGACCAAGTCGGTCTCCCTCTCTTTCTTGATTCATCATCGGATAGAGAAGAAAGAGACTATAAATAACTGCCACAAAGATAGCTAATATCACAAAGGGATTGAGCATGACGATGAAAAAGAAAAGAATAGTCGCCACAAGGAGGAAAACGTTGTTGCCCTCTTTGCCTGTATAATAGCGGAGCAAGAGCAAAAAGAGGAATAGAATCAGCAGAAAACGCGAAAAATGCTCTGATACCATCAAAATCAGAGCTCCCGTCAATAGACAGGCTTCGATAAATAAAAAGATTTGAAATTTTTTCATAGATGCATCCTCTCCCTTCTATTTTATCACAATTCAAAAAAGTCACCTCGGTCTGAGGATGGATAAAGGAGATAGGACAGAAATCGCTCCAACAAACTAGGTTCTTTCAGCCCACCACAGTTGACAAAAGGCTACAAAAAGGGCGGGATTCTTGTCCCAACCTCTCTACATCTGATCTTTTGCTTCTTTTAGTTTACCATAAAGAATGTAGTCTACTTTTTGCAGATCTGCTATGGTGGCACAGTTAAGGGCACACATGATCAAACGCAGATCTTCTTTCCAGATTTGGACAATACCAATCACCTCTTCGACGGAGTAGGTTTCAATCAACTCTAGAACAGTACGTGACAGTCCTACAGCCTTGGCACCAAAGACCAAGCACTTAATCATATCCAGCGGATTCCGAACGCCTCCACTGACCAAGAGTTCGACCTTGTCTTTCCAGTCTTGGGCATTGAGGAGGGCTTGCATGGTGGACTGGCCCCATTGATTAAGGTAATCATGCTGGCCACTGCGACGGTTTTCAATGTAAGCAAAGCTGGTGCCACCACGACCCGACAGGTCAACCGTTCGAACGCCCAGTTCATAGGCTCTTTCGATGGTCTTCACATCCATCCCAAAGCCCACTTCCTTTAAAATGATTGGAACAGGGATCCGCTTGCTATAATCTGCTAGATGCGATTGCCAGCTTCGAAACTTTCTTTCTCCCTCTGGCATGAGCAATTCCTGCATGACATTGACATGCACTTGCAGGAGGAGAGGATTCATCGCTTCTACAGTCTGAAGTCCTAACTCAACAGGCTTGTCCAATCCAATATTGGTTCCAAGAAGGAGATTTGGATGGCTAGACTTGACAGAAAATGAATCATCTGTAGGATCCTTGAGGGCTGCGCTATAAGAACCCGTCACGAACAAAATCCCACAGGCTTCCGCCACCTGAGCTAGTTTTTGATTGATTTCTCGTCCTTTATCACTTCCACCTGTCATTGCATTGATATAAAAAGGAAAATCCCACTTTCGACCAGCAAATTCTGTGGAAAGATCGATTTCATCCAGGTCGTAAAGAGGCAAGGAAGAATGAATCAACTCCACCTCATCAAAGCTGTTATAGGAACTTTTCTGCTCAAGGGCATAGCGGATGTGCTCATCCTTACGATTTGTCGTCATGTCCTATCCTTTCTTGGTATAAGAGCTCAATCTCCAGATCGGCCCAACGATTTTTTAAGGTTTCAGTTGATTGCTCATCAAAACTCAAGGCAATCCCACAGTCACCACCACCAGCGCCACTACTCTTGGCAACAGCCTGCAAATCTTGACTGGCTTCTTTCAACTGTCTCAGCGAAGGTGTGTATATATCTAGGCTCAAGCCTTCTAAAAGCTGACTGGCTGTTTCCACCTGCTCGATGATTTTTTCTGCATTCCCCTGCTCCAAGGCTTCTACCAAAGCAGCAACCGTTGCTTTTGAGGAACTTAAAAAATTCTGATTGATGTTTTGCTTGATTTGCTGGACCATTTGACTCGATACGGCTACTTCCTTGGTCCATCCAACTAGGAAATCACATTCTAGACCTGGTTTTACTTGTGAGATAGAAAAGCCCCAAGCACGCTCCAAAACTGTTGCCAAGCTTTCTTCTTCCAACCAAGTAGCTATCTTCTTTCGATCAAAAGACTGGTAGAGAACCAAATCCTCTGCCACAATACAGGCAAGGTCTCCCATAGAGCCATTGTCGCCTCGCTTGAGTAAGACCGCGCTAGCCAGCTTGAATAAGAGATCCTGATCAATTGAAAGATTATACAGAGCCAGCAGGGCCTTGATCACCAAGACAACGACGCTACCACTAGAACCCAGACCAAACTTTTTGCCTTCCCGTTCCATTTTGCCACGGATTTCCAAAGAAAAAGGTCTCAAGGTTTGCCCACGATAAACGAGGAAATCTCCCACTAAAGCAATCGTTTCTTGAATCAAACTGTAGTCAGGATTTGGCGTCAAGTCCACTGCAAAATCAAACAGATCTGAGTAGATACGGTAGCTGTCAGAAAAAGCAATCTCAGCCTTCATATAGATGGGGATGGCCTTTATCAAGGCTAACTGCCCTGGCTCTAGAATAGCGTATTCCCCTGCCCAATAGAGTTTTCCCGCAAGTTTTAACAGCTATCATCTTGACTCAAATCCTTTGTTTTTGACACAATCAAGCGATAACGTTGACCGAAGATTTCTGACAAATGCTCCAAGTCTTCTTCTTGACAGAGAACCTTGACATTGGGACCGGCATCCATGGTAAAGTAACAGGCTTCACCTTGCTCACGAAGCTGGCGAACAAAGTCCATGGCTTCATAGGAAGCATCCGTTAGATAAGAAAAGGCTGGACTAGCAGTCTTGGTCGTAGCGTGCATGGCTAGGGCATTTTTCTCCGTTAATTCCCCAACCTTTGCAAAATCATTCTCTTTGAGATAAACCAGCATATATTGATAATCTTTCTCAGACTGGCGAACCCAATCACCAAAGGTCGTCGAGGTTTCCACACAGAGTTTCATCCCATCACGGCTAGAGATTGGTTTTTTCTTATCCTCCAGCACCAACATAATCATAGCTAGTTTCAAGTCTGTCTCTACAGGGTAGATTTCCCCACTATCCTTATCCCAAGCACCTAGCGGTCCATAAAAACTGCGAGAGGACGACCCTGAGGCAAACTTAGCCTCCTGCGCCAACTGGCTCCGATTCAGACCAAGCTGGAAATAAGCATTGCAAGCCTTGACCAAGGCGGACAAACCACTAGAACTGGATGACAAGCCAGCCGCAGTCGGCATGTTGTTTTGGGTATCGATACGGACAAATCCCTCACCTTCTGGACGGTAACGGTTGATGATTTTGCTCATCTTGGCATGCTCAGCCTCACTCTGAAGCTGACCATTGATATAAAAGGCATCAGCCGTCGCATGGGCTGGCAGAGGCGACAAGGTCGTCTCTGTATACATGTTTTCCAAAGTCAAAGAGATACTGCTAGTAGCAGGCACCATCTCTTTCTCTTTTTCTTTCCCCAATATTTGATAATGGCAATATTTGCGTAGGAACGTACTGTTACAGGCTTTCGATCCATGTCTGAACAGCTCCTTTCTCTTCTAATCGTTTTGCTAGTTCTTGCGCTTGGTCCAGATTGGCTACCAAGGCGATAATACAGCCCCCAAGTCCACCACCACTCATCTTGGCACCTAGAGCACCATGGCTCAGAGCCGTTTCAACGAGGGAGTCTGCCTCAGGGCTACTAACACCAATTTCTTTTAAATGTAAATGCGCTTGACTGAGGATTTGTCCCAGTCCCTCAGCATCTTTTCTTCTAATCGCATCTTCTGCCTGCTGGGTCAATTCTCCCAAGGCATGCAAAAATGGTAGGGCATCCTTCCCCTTGCTTTGAACCACTTGGATAGCTTCACGAGTGTGACCATACACGCCCGTATCAGCAATCACCAAATAGGCAGATAGGTTCATCTCAAGTTCTGTAAAACCAACATTCTTGATAAAGCGAATGGGCTGGTCACTGAGACAGGTCTTGGCATCCAAACCGCTTGGATTCATATGGGCAATCATCTCAGCCCGATTGACCAAGATTTCTAGTACATCATGAGGCAGGTCGGCTTGATAGTAGTCAAAAACAGCTCGAATGGCTGCTATGCTGATAGCCGCTGACGAACCCATTCCCCGTTTTTCAGGGATAGCCGAGTCAATCACACAGCGAATGCAGGCTTCTTTGATATCCAAATACTCCAGCGAGGCATACACCGCCATAGACAAGGTATCCTCCTCATAGAGGCGCCAAGGACTCGCTGCAGGAACTACCTTACAAGTCACCTCCACCTCCAAAAGAGGCAGGGAGATAGCAGGATAACCGTAAACGACCGCATGCTCTCCTATTAAAATAATCTTACTATGTGCCTGACCGACACCAACTTTTTTTGTCATTTTTTCCTTTTGCTAGACGAAAAAGCCGTCTCATTTTTCATACAAGTATTTATTCTTTCCTATCTATTTTATTATATTTTCACAAAAAAAGCGATTGTTTCCTTCACAATCGCCTCTTTCCTTATTGAACCCATTCGCCATTATAGTTGACGTAGTAGCCATCTACGGTAGTATTCACCGCCAAAGCACCTGAGCTATAAGCATAGTACCATTTACCATTGACCTGGAACCAGCCTGTCTTCATATCTCCATTACTTGCATGTAGATAATACCAAGTCGAACCTTCTTGATACCAACCAGTCGCCATTGCTCCTGATGAACGGAGATAGTACCATTTATTACCAAGATGTTGCCAACCTGTTTGCATGATGCCAGTTGTTGGATCTAAGTAGTACCATGGAGCAGGTTTGCTTCTATCAATGCCAAAGTAACATGGAAATCTTGAGTCCAACCCTTAGCAACTTCACCAATTGGTAGTGGATTGTAAGAATCATCGCCAGAAATTCCTAGCTTATTTAAATAATACCAATTGCCGTCTTCATAAGTCCAGCCAGTCTTTACAGCATAATTATTATCAAAATAATAAGTTCTCTTTTCAGCAGATGGAGTATATTGTTCACCGTATACTTTTCCTGTATTTTCAGACGTTTTTGCCTCTAGTACTTGTTTATCTGTTTGTTCTAGCAAAGCACCATCTTGTCCAAAATAGTACCACTTCTGTTGAAGGCCAATTTCTAAGACTGGACGATTATTAAATAAATTATCACGATAACCTGTTCCATGAATTTCTACGTATTGCCAACCGACAACCATCTCTCCTCTATCACCAAAATAGTAAGTTTTACCGTCTATTTTATGCCAATAGATTGCTTTATGATCATCTTTTACATAATATTTTCTATTATCCTTATCAACAAATTGGCCACCTGTTGTATCCGCAAATACAGTATTAGTAGCTAGCAAACCAAAGAAAAATGTTGCTAGTGCGACTTGCATCATTTTTTTCAAAAGCTTCATTTGTATCTCCTCCAACATTAAATCCACTCACCAGATGAAGCAAAGTTATAAACTTTACCATCGATAGTTTGGCTACCTGTAACCATTGCTCCAGAGGAATTGAGATAATACCAGTTTCCATTTACTTTTGTCCAACCTGTCTTCATATCTCCATTACTTGCATTTAGGTAGTACCAAGTTGAACCATCTTTCACCCAACCAGTTGCCATGGCTCCTGATGAACGGAGGTAGTACCACTTATTGCCAATTTGCTTCCAACCAGTTTGCATGATACCAGTTTCTGGATCTAGATAGTACCAAGCTGAACCATCGTTTATCCAACCTGCACGTCTTTCACCACCAATATAGTTTTCTCCATTAATTTCCGTTTTAGCTAGATAATACCAATTAGACTGGTCATAAAGCCAACCTGTCTTTAAAGAATGATTTTGATTAAAGTAATAGTTCGTGTAAAAACTCTTCTCTTCTTTATCTTCCGGGTTTGTACGTTTTTCCCCATACTTTCTTCCAACACTGTCTTTAGTTTTAACCTCTAATGCTTTCCAACCAACAAACTCTTGTAGCACTCCATTTTTGTCAAAGTAGTACCATTCTGGCATTGGGGAACCTTCTAATCTTATGCCATTAGGGTAAGGACCAATTGTATATCCTTTAACTGGCATTGGAATGTATTGCCAACCAACAACCATTTCACCATTATAATCAAAATAATAGGTCTTCCCATCAATCACTCGCCAGTCCGTTTCTTTGAGGTCCCCCTTTTTATAGTAGGTTCTACCATTTTCTTGGACAAATTGCCAGCCTTCTGAATCAGCATCATCCGCAAAGACGGTGCTTGTCGCTAGCAAAGCAAAGAAAAAGACTGCTAGTAGAACTTGCAACATTTTTTTCAAAAATTTCATTAGATCTTTCCTCCATAACTGATTGTAGCAAAGACTCTACTGTATGTCAATATATAGAAACTTCTCAAAAAAAGCAGTTACACAACTGCAACTGCTTTTCTATTCCTGCATGGTGTAACCAACACCACGCACGGTTTTAATGTAGCTCTTTTGACCTTTTACGTCAAGTTTGCTACGTAGATAACGGATATAAACATCCACGATATTGGTTTCTGTCGCACTTTCGTACTTCCAAACACTTTCCAACAACTGCTCACGAGTCAAGACCTTCTTGCTTCCCATGAGAGTGGCCAAAAGGTCATACTCACGGCGCGTCAGAGCAATCATCTCCTCGCCACGATAAACGGTATGATGTTCTACATCCATACGCAAATTGCGGTAAGACGTTGGGACCTTCATCTGACTACAATGTTGGTCGATAAAGTCCCGACCTCGGAAAATCGCTGAAATACGAGCCACCAGCTGATCAATAATCACTGGCTTATAGATGTAAGAAACGGCGAAGCGCTGGATTGTCTCAATCTGGTCTTGCAATTCTTCGCGATGGTCCAAGACCATGATCACTGAGGCAGGTTTTGTCCGACTCAGCCTCTCTGCAAAATCCTGGGCCGTCATATCCCCCAGACGAGCATTCAGTAAAATCAAGTCATAATCTGTCTGGAGAGCCATGGAAAGGGCTTTTTGCCCCTCCTCGACCAGATCAACACGGTATTGCTCTTTTTGGAGTTCCAGACTGAGAAAATGAGAGAGATTTCGTTCTTTCTCAAGTAATAAAATCCGTTTCCCCATGGCAGACCTACTTATTTTTCGTCATACCAAGAGTAGTGGAAGGTTCCTTCTTTGTCTTTACGTTGGTAAGTGTGAGCACCAAAGTAGTCACGTTGCGCTTGGATCAAGTTAGCAGGAAGGTCTGCTGAACGATAGCTATCAAAGTAAGTAATAGCTGCTGAGAAGGTTGGCACTGGTACACCAGCTTGAACAGCAAGAGCTACGATATCACGCACTGCTTGTTGGTACTTAGCAGTAACATCCAAGAAGTACTCATCCAAGAGAAGGTTTGCAAGATCAGCATCACGGTTGTAAGCATCTGTAATCTTTTGCAAGAAACGAGAACGGATGATACAGCCATCGCGCCAGATAGATGCGATATCTGCAAACGGCAAGTTCCAGTTGTTTTCTTTAGAAGCTACACGCAATTGTGCGAAACCTTGTGCGTATGAGATGATTTTTGAGAAGTAAAGGGCTTGACGGATCTTTTCAATCAACTCAGCCTTATCACCTTCAAATTTGAAGACAGCTGGTTTTGGAAGGACCTTGCTAGCGTGTACACGTTCTTCTTTGTATGTAGAGATGTAACGCGCAAATACTGACTCCGTAATCAGTGACAATGGCACACCAAGGTCAAGAGCTGATTGGCTAGTCCATTTACCAGTTCCCTTGTTGCCTGCAGCATCAAGGATATAGTCTACGATTGGGCCATCTTGACCTTCATCATCTTTACGGCTCAAGATATCAGCTGTGATTTCGATCAAGTAGCTGTCCAATTCACCCTTGTTCCACTCAGTAAAGATTTCTGCCATGTCTTCTGCAGAAAGACCAAGCAAGTGTTGCATCAAGTCATAGCTTTCTGCGATCAATTGCATGTCACCATACTCGATACCGTTGTGGACCATTTTCACATAGTGACCAGCTCCATCAGGACCGATGTAAGTCACACATGGTTTGCCATCTTCTGGTGCTTTAGCTGAGATTTCTTCGAGAACATCAGCAACCAATTCGTAGGCTTCTTTTTGTCCACCAGGCATGATAGAAGGCCCCTCAAGGGCACCTTTTTCACCACCAGAAACTCCAGTACCGATAAAGTTGATACCTGAGTTTGCTAGTTCTTCATTACGACGGATAGTATCTTTGTAGAAAGTATTTCCTCCATCGATCAAGATATCACCCTTGTCAAGGTGGGGAAGAAGAGCTTGGATAGTTGCGTCTGTACCAGGTCCAGCTTGAACCATCAGCATGATACGACGAGGTTTTTCGATTGAGTTTACAAAGCTTTCAACGTCATAGCTTGGCACAAAGTTCTTTTCAGGATGGCAAGCAATTACGTCTTCTGTTTTTCTTTACTACGGTTGTAAATGGCAACTGTATAGCCACGAGATTCGATATTTAGGGCAAGGTTACGACCCATTACGGCCATACCAACGACACCAAAGTTAGCTTTTGTCATGTGACACTCCTCTTGTTTAATATGTTTTATTTTATCATTTTTACCTATGAAAGGAAAGAATTTTGTAACGGAGTCCTAGTAGTCCAAGTCATCTGCATGACCAGAACCATTCCCTACAAAGTAACCTGTCTTACAGTTGAGGGTGAAGAGATAGGTTCCATCTGGTTTATAGAGGTTGTAATAACCATTTCCGTTTACGATATTGACACGTTCTAGGATATATTGATTTCCAGTGATATAGCCACGAGCACGTGATGTTGCTAGAACTTGTTCCAATACACCATCCGCAAAGGTCCAAGCAGAATTGTTGCTATCATCTACAGCTGATTGGTTGTAAGGTACACGACTAGCACTTCTTTGAAGATTAACCCCATCGCCAGACAAACCACCATTTGTATCTCTAGCTGGTGCCGCGGTGCTTGTTGAAGGGGTCGTACTGCTTGCATTGCTTTCTGTAGCTGAACTTGAGCTTGCTTGACTCGTGCTAGAGCTTGAACTTGAGCTGGAAGCACTGGTTTGTTGACTCTTGCCAAGACTAATGGCCTTATCCAAGAGTTTGTCTAGTTCTGTGTTGCCTGTCTTAATTTCTGTAAATTTAGCATCCGCTTTGGCTTTCGCATTGGTATCCAAGACACCGTCAGTGATTGCTGGGCTTTCAAAGAGGGCATTGACATCTTGAATGGCCTTAATTTGAGTTGCTAGACTATCATATCTTGACTTAGCTAGTGTATAATCACGGCTACCTTCTAACTTATCTAGCAAGGTTTTCAGTTGGCTCAATTTATCAAACTGGCTGTTTCAGAGCTGTCTTATTAGCATCTGTATAGAAAGTATCATAGAGATCATTGAAGTCTTTCAAAGCTGTTTGTGTCCCTTGATCATCCGAAGAGGCTGCTTGAGAAGACTGGATTTCTTGGTTTGAACGAGATACTTGACGGTAGACATAATACGTTCCAGCAAGCACAAGAATTGCAGCTACTACCGAAGCAATGATGATGACACCTTTCTTCTTAGAGCCTGTTTCAGGTTCTGTTTGAGCCGAACGTGATAGAGGTGTATAGGTCTCCTCTTCTCGTTCCTCATTTATTTCTTTGGGCTCTGTTTCTGTTAAAACGAGAGGCTCTATTTCAGCATTTTCTTCATCTTGAAGTGGTGGAACAAACTGAGTAGTCTCTTCATTTTCTATCTCTTCAATAGATTCCTCAGCAACCAGGTCTGAATCGTCTACCTGATCAGAAGTCTCACTAGATTCTCGCACTTCTTGGATCATTTCCTCTAGGTTTTGAGTAGAAGCCAGTTCTTCTTTTTTAAACTGACGAGTTTCAAACTTGTCAGCTTCAATCTCTTCACGGTGTTGTTTGATGTATTTGTCTAAGATACTGTCCTCAGGCAATACTCCAGCCTCCACCTCTTCATTCTTACGAATGACTTGACCAACAGTCAAGTCTTTTGCTTCGTCAAAGTCGAATTGTGGTTCTTGATGTCCTTTTTTATGACGATCACGTCTTTTCTTACTCATGAGTTCACCTTTCTATTTTACCTCTTGGCGTTTGACACGCTGACCAAAGTATTGATACAAATCCACTTTTAAGGTCCCGTTATAGAGTTTTCGCTTTTTATCAGCTGGACTTCCGTACTTGTTTTCAAAGCTTCGTCACTCGTCAGGATAAACTTACTCCACGTTTTCAGTGGTGCAAAGACTTGTCCCATCTCAGCATAGAGCTTGGTAACTCCTACATCATCAGACAAGCGTTCCCCATATGGTGGATTGGAAATGATAACGCCATTAATCTTGTCTGTACGCAGGTCCTGTACCCGCATTTGCTTAAAGGTGATATCACCTGCGACGCCTGCTGCTTGGGCATTTGCCTTGGCAATCTCCACCATGCGAGCATCAATATCACAGCCCATAATGTCCAGCTCCAGTTCACGATCCATTTTCTTAGCCGCCTCTGTGCGAACTTCCTGGATTAGCCGATCGCTGACCCAGTTCCATTCCTCAAAAGCAAAGGAACGGCGAAGGCCAGGAGCCATCTTTCTAGCAATCATAGCCGCCTCGATACAGAAAGTTCCTGAACCACAGGTTGGATCAATCAAGGGCTTGTCTGGATACCAGTTAGATAGTTGTAAAATGGCCGCTGCCATATTTTCCTTGATCGGCGCTCCACCCTTTTCCGTACGATAACCACGTTTAAAGAGACTGGATCCTGTCGTGTCAATCATGACCGTTGCCACATCTTTCAGGATAGATACCTCAATCTTAAACTCGGGACCCGTTTCCATCAAGGGAACTCCTTCTGGGCGGGCATAGTGTTTTTGTAATTTCTTCACAACAGCCTTCTTGGAAATAGCCTGAACACTAGGCTCGTTATGAAGTTTAGACTTCACACATTTTGCCTTTGATATCGGGAAACGTGCTCCTAGCGGGAGATAGTTTCCCAATCTAGAGCAAAAACACCTTGAAAAAGCTCTTCAAAAGTCTTAGCAGGAAAACTTCCGACTACAATCTTGATGCGATCCGCTGCGCGAAGCCAAAGGTTGGTCTCGATGATTGCCTTCACATCTCCTTGGAAGCGGACACGCCCATTTTCAACCTGGCAATCATAACCAAGGTCTCGCACCTCACGTCCAACGACAGCCTCAAGGCCCGCAGCAGCAGTTGCGATTAAATTAAATTGTTCTTTCATTTCTAGTCTTGCAAGACCTTTCTCTTGTTCACTTTAAAAAATGAGGTTGAGAAAGATTTCTCAGCCCCAACCTATATGCAATTTTCTATAAGCCATGTTTTGTTCCAGAAGTGACTAGGACCACTTCCTTCGATAATCATCTGTCTACCGCTAACAGCATAAAGCTGCTAGCAGTCAGAGTACTACGTTCGTTTCCGTGCACTCCATGCCCCGACCAAAATTTGGGTTGCTAGCTTGAGGGGTTTACCGCGTTCCACTCTCTCTGTTTCCAGAAAGACTCCGTCACTGTGGCACTTTCAAGCCTATTCTGACCTATCCGAAGACTTAGCCATTTCGACTGCCGTAACGATTTCTCGTCCCTAGGCTTATGGATTCGCCTAGCACAAACACTACAGGCATCACAGCCTGTGCTAGCATGGACTTTCCTCATGAAAAGAGAACCTCTTCACGCGATTATCCAAAAATTGCACTCATTCCTTAGTCAATTATAAATCTTGGTTGTCTAAGATTTGCTTACCAAATACTTCTTTTTCGAGACGATTTAAGCGTTTCAAAATATCAAAGTTTGTCATTGAAGTAGAAGCCGTTACTTCAATAGAGTCTGGTTGAGTTGGAGCTACCTGTGGTTTATGAGATAATTCTTCCTTCAAATCAGCAATCTCTTGACGAAGGGATTTGACCAAAGCTGCGTAGGTTTCATAATCCTTAATCACATCGTCTAGGAATTCATCTACCTCTGCTTTGCTGTATCCACGTACTTCACGTCCAAATTCTTGTTCAAAAATATCTTTCGCTGAAAATATAATACTTGCCATGTCTCTCTCCATTCTGGGTTGCTAGTATTATTATATAAAAAAAGACAAGTAAAAATCAAGGTCAAAGGCTTACTTTTCAGAAAAATTTTCTACTATTTCATTCAAGTCCTCAAATGTTAATCTTCTTGTAACATAGTCCGCTTGATTTTTCATCATTTGGTAAAAATATCGTAACTTGGTTTCGTTTTCTTCGTCGTAAAAAAGGTAACAAGTATCTGTATTTTCCAGCAAAAATTTCTGATAATCGCGTAATTGTCCCTTGTGCTCATATTGTGGATAGGCGTATTTGACAAAATCAACCTGCTTGAACTCACTCAATTTCGCTTGATTTGCTTCATTCCAATTACTACCATGAGTTTCAAAATCAAAAATGGTCGCCAGCTGAAATCCATAGTCTGCTTTCATGTCTTTTGCCACCTGAAGCGCCCAGTACTCAAAGCCCAAAGTCCCAGTAAAGACAAGCCAGGTCACCCCATCCTCAGCTAGACGCTCCAGGTCTCTCCGAATGGCTGTTTTGATAATATCAACGCGAGTATCCTTGTCATTAAAGAGACCAAGGTCGAAGGCTGAATAGCCTAAAAATCAAGGCTGATGTCATTTTTAACCCTTTCTTTTGTAAATTTATGATATAATAGAGTGATGTTATTGTACCAATAAGGAGAATTATGGTCAACTATCCACATAAAATTTCATCTCAAAAGAGACAAGCACCCCTGTCACAAACTAAAAAAATTTCGCAAATCGGGGAATGTCTTTTGAAAAGATGATTAATGCTACGAACGACTACTATTTGTCGCATGGGTTAGCTGTTATTCACAAGAAACCAACTCCCGTCCAAATCGTACGTGTCGACTATCCCCAACGAAGTCGTGCCAAGATCGTTGAAGCCTACTTTAGACAAGCCTCAACTACTGACTATTCAGGGGTTTATGATGGATACTACATCGACTTTGAAGCAAAGGAAACCAGGCAAAAATATGCAATACCGATGAAGAATTTTCATCTCCATCAGATCCAGCATATGGAACAAGTCCTTGCCCAGCAAGGAATCTGCTTTGTACTCCTTCACTTTTCTTCTCAGCAAGAAACCTACTTATTGCCGGCTATTGACCTCATCCGTTTCTATCATCAAGATAAGGGACAGAAGTCAATGCCACTTGGATATATTCGAGAAAATGGATATAGGATTGAGCCTGGGGCCTTTCCTCAAATTCCCTACCTCGACATTATCAAAGAACATTTACTAGGTGGTAAAACAAGATGAACAAACAAACTTTTCTGCGAATAGCTAAGTATGTCAGTATCAGTCTCTTAACTGTATTTATCGCAGCTGTAATGCTTGGTGGAGGTCTCTTCCTCTACTATGTTAGCAAGGCTCCCGAACTTTCTGAAAGTAAACTAGTCGCTACAACGTCAAGTAAGATCTATGATAGCAATGACGAGCTTATCGCTGATCTTGGTTCGGAACGTCGGGTCAATGCCCAGCAAACGAAATACCGACCGATTTGGTCAACGCTATTGTTTCGATTGAGGACCATCGCTTCTTTAATCACCGAGGAATTGACACGATCCGTATCCTAGGTGCTACCCTCCGAAACCTTCGTGGTGGTGGAGGTCTGCAAGGAGCTTCAACCTTGACGCAGCAGTTGATTAAGTTAACTTATTTTTCTACGTCAACTTCTGATCAAACCCTTTCTCGTAAGGCTCAGGAAGCTTGGTTAGCCGTTCAGCTAGAACAAAAAGCGACTAAACAAGAGATCTTGACCTACTACATCAACAAGGTTTACATGTCAAACGGTAACTACGGAATGCAGACAGCTGCCCAAAGTTACTATGGCAAGGATCTCAAAGATTTAAGTATTCCTCAATTAGCTCTCCTTGCTGGTATGCCTCAGGCTCCAAACCAGTATGATCCATACTCGCATCCAGAAGCTGCTCAAGAACGTCGTAATCTCGTCCTCTCTGAGATGAAGGGGCAAGGTTACATTTCAGCTGAGCAATATGAAAGCGATTAATACTCCGATTACAGATGGACTTCAAAGCCTAAAATCGGCTAATAGTTATCCTCCATACATGGACAACTATCTCAAAGAGGTAATCGATCAAGTCGAACAAGAAACAGGCTACAATCTCTTAACGACTGGTATGGACGTCTATACCAACGTTGATCCTAAAGTTCAACAACATCTCTGGGATATCTACAATACCGACGAGTATGTCAACTATCCTGATGATGAAATGCAAGTAGCTTCAACGATTGTGGATGTGACAAATGGGAAAGTCATTGCTCAGTTAGGTTCTCGTCACCAATCAAGCAATGTCTCCTTCGGAATCAACCAAGCTGTTGAAACCAACCGTGACTGGGGTTCTACCATGAAGCCGATCACAGACTATGCTCCTGCCTTGGAGTATGACATCTACGACTCAACTGCTTCGATTGTACATGATGTTCCTTACAACTATCCTGGAACAGATACCCCTGTTTACAACTGGGATAGAAGTTATTTTGGAAATATTACCATCCAATATGCGCTCCAACAATCACGGAACGTTACAGCTGTAGAAACCTTGAACAAAGTCGGTTTGGATAGAGCCAAGACCTTCCTAAATGGAATCGGCATTGACTATCCAGATATGCACTATGCCAACGCGATTTCAAGTAATACGACTGAGTCAAACAAAAAGTATGGAGCAAGTAGTGAGAAAATGGCTGCTGCTTACGCTGCTTTTGCTAACGGTGGTATCTACCATAAACCAATGTATATCAACAAAATCGTCTTTAGCGATGGTAGCTCAAAAGAATACGCTGATCCTGGTACTCGTGCCATGAAAGAGACGACCGCCTATATGATGACAGAAATGATGAAGACTGTCTTGGCATACGGAACTGGTCGTGGTGCTTATCTCCCTTGGCTACCTCAAGCTGGTAAGACTGGTACATCAAACTATACAGACGATGAAATTGAAAACTACATCAAATACTGGTTATGTAGCTCCAGACGAAATGTTTGTTGGTTATACTCGCAAATATTCAATGGCTGTGTGGACAGGTTACTCAAACCGCCTTACTCCTATCGTTGGTGATGGCTTCTATGTTGCAGCTAAGGTCTACCGTTCAATGATGACTTATCTGTCTGAGGATAACAACCCTGGCGACTGGACCATGCCAGAAGGCCTCTACCGAAGTGGTGAGTTCGTCTTTAAAAACGGTGCTCGTTCTGCATGGACTGCTCCTGCTCCGCAACAGGCCCCAACACCAGAAAGTTCGAGCTCGACATCAGAAAGTTCAACTTCACAGTCAAGCTCAACTACTCCAAGCACGAATAATAGTGCAAACAATAATACCAATAACCAGCAACCAAATACAACGCCTGGTCAACAAAACCAGAACCAAAATCAGAATCCTCAACCAGCACAACCATAACATTTATCATCCAGAGTTTTCTGGGTGATTTTTTCATAGCACTATTGCATTTATGTGCTTAACAAAAGCCTGAGAAGATGTCTTCTCAGGCTTTTTCTGTACTATAAACCTCATTGGGAAAGATAGGAAACGGATTTCGTAATCTTGTTAAGAGGTTTTACTAAATACTAGTCTTTCTTTGTTTTTGCTACAAAGAGAGCAGATAGGGCTAGGCTAACACCTGCTAGGAAGAGGGCTGTGTCAGATTGACTCTCACCTGTTGCTGGCAAGCTCTGTTTTGCTGTTTCTTGTCTAGCAATTTCTTGTTTATGATCTGGAGTCTTACCTTGATCAGAAACTAGAGTGCTAAGTTTAAACTCAGGTTTTTCTACTGTTGGAGCTGCTTGGTCTCCTACTGTTGCTAGCGGGCCTGTGTATTCTGGCAATTCATGCACTAGAGCCATCACTGCATTGACACCACCCTTGAACTCAGGTTTCTCTACTGTTGGAGCAGCTTGGTCACCTACTGTCGCTACGGGGCCTGTGTACTCTGGAAGTTCATGTACTAGGGCTTCAACTGCATTGACACCACCCTTGAACTCAGGTTTCTCTACTGTTGGAGCAGTTTGGTCTCCTACTGTTGCTAATGCGCCTGTGTACTCTGGAAGTTCATGTACTAGGGCTTCAACTGCATTGACACCACCTGTGAATTCAGGAACCTCAAGAACGGGTGCTGGTTCTTCACCCTTGCTTGATTGAACAGGTTCTTCTGTTAATTCTTGATAGAAGCTCGCCAATTCATAAAACTCAGCCTTGCCACCTTCCCAGACTAATTTGACGTCTAGAAGAGAGCCACCATTTCGGATAGCGAAGGTTTGGAGACTAGATGTAATGGCACCGAGGTCTAGCCAACTGTCTTGACCATCCTTGAGTGTTCTAGCAAGAACACGTGCCTTAGCTCCTTCAGGAAGACTGGAAACGAGACGAAGGTGGTTAGCTTTGGTTGGTTCAGACAAGTGATACACCAATTCGCCCTTGTCTTTTTCAGACTTGTAGCTGGTCAAGACTTTGCCGTCTACAAGATTATTATAAAGGTTGCCTTGGCTTTCTCCACTACTTCCTTCTACTGTTGGATCATTGATTGGTTTGACAAATTCACCATCGTTGATGACCAATTCTGTAAAGCCTACAAAACGGGCATCATAGTCTGCTGTATAGAGGACACGGAGATAGTTAGCTTTGACTGGTGTCGCCAATTTACCCTCGATATAGCGATTTCCTGGCATCTTAGAATCATGTGTCCAACCATCTGTCAATGAATCATCGTGTGTGCTATTGGCCACACCATCTCCTACTGTCACGACATCAGTCCAAGTTTTACCGTCTTGGCTGACTTGAATCTTACCATCACGAAGGTAGTTTTGAGTTCCGTCTTGGATGTAGGCTCTGATCTTCTTGATAGTGCGTTCGCTACCAAGTTTCAAGGTTACGTGGCCATCTTTACGGGCATAGTCTGAAAACTCAACGAAGTTGTTGTAAACACCGTCAAATAGTTGATCTAGGTTGTTCAGCTTACGAACATCATTGCTTCCGTATGTTGGATGAATACCCATTGTTGTAGATTCTAGTTTGGTTGGTTGTACTTCTTTGGTTGTCACAAGGAGAGAAGTGGCTGTCACAGCTTGTTCCTGATCTGTTTTATTGACCAAACGAACATAACGTACCAAGTGGCTCACTACAGATCTGTCAGTCAACTGGCTAGCCGGCGTCCATTCTTGCGCATTTGCAGAGTACTCTAGAGTAAGAGCAGGGTTAGCCTGACCTTGGAGCTGGATGCTCTTGATTTGATGGATACGGTCAAGCTTCATACCTAGATAGCTATGAGCAGGGAGTTTGGTTCCAGCTGGAATTTGAAGCTCGTAACTGCCCAAGCTATCCACTACTGGTGTTTCCTTCAAGGCGTCAACGTTGGTGTCTGTTAACTCGCTGTTTCCAGAGCGTGTCTCAACAGAGAAGTCCTGGATACGCCACCAGAGGTCGAGTGCCTTGGTATTGCGGACTCGGATGTAACGAGCATTGATCGCTCTAGTCACTTCCTTGGTTTGCTCACCTGACAAGCGATCGAGTTCCTGCCAAGTAGTACCGTCTGTAGAATACTCAAGCACACCTGTGGCAAGCTTATCACCCGTTCCTTGGCGAAGTCGTACTTTAGTGACTGACTTGACTTCACCGAGGTCAAGTTGTGCCCAAGCATCTACTGGTGTCGTATTGCTACCGTCAGCATTTGCCATCATGGCTTCTGTATTGTCCTTGCCATCAGTGATTTGACGGGCTGAGGTATTTAGTTTGTAAACTAAGTTTGAGCTTAGACTAACTGTCGTTGCTTGTTGGCTACGAGCTTTTTCAACTGGACGGTTGACTGCAATTTCCTGAACTGCAAACCAAGTGTTCTCGCGGTCTGCTGTCGCAATCATGCGAACTGCTTTGGCCTTGATGTTGAGATTCTCAAACTTAAGCAGGGATTCATTTCCGACATAGCTTGGCTCTTTCAAGGTTACCCAGTTGTCATTTTCATCTAGATACTGCACTTCTGCCTTACTAAAGGTATCACGTGGATTTGCCTGCGTTCCCATAGCAAAGGTCAAGGTTTGAATCGCTACTGGCTGTTGAATTTCATACCGATATAATCACCTGTCTTGATGCTATTTGGTGATTTAATAATCGCATGAGTTGCCAAATCGCCATCCGTTACTTCTGCTAAACCACCTTCTACACCTGTTCGATTGGTGATAAAGGTACTGATGATTTGATCTGGATGCAAGACTTTTTGAACTTCAGATGCCAGAACTTCTTTCAGGGATAGGATAAATGGACGAATATGTTGAACACCCAATTCAGCTCTTTCCATATGGTCTACATAATGGAAGGTGTGAGTTTGAGACTGTTCGTACAATTTCAAACCTTTATAGTAGCTATCCCAAAGTTTGGCTGCATCGTTTGTAGCCATGGCTTCAGTTCCTGTAAGGAAGGCATCGAGAGCATTCATTTGATCGATTGCATTATCCAACCAATAGTGGATTTGGGCAACCATTTTTTTATCGCCTGATGCTTTATAGAGTTCGGCTGCTTCTTTAATCTTGGCAAATTCTGCACGCAAGGCTGCACGTTCGGCAGTCACATCCTGACCTGCTTTGAGCTTGGTCATGAAGTCTGTTAATTTTGGAGCTAAGTCTACCGATTCTTCTAGTTTGACGACACGATTATCCATGTTTTGGTTGATCATGTGCTTACCAAGTTCACGGAAGGCTGCCGATACCTTGCTATCTTCAAAATGACCATTTTCTACAAAGTTGAAGGCAATATCATTGATTTTCTTAGCTTCTTCTTCTGATTTCCATTGTTTCCATGAGTATTGAGCTCCTGAAAAGAGGGCAATCTTAGATGGTTCAGACTGTTGCATTGGGTTCAACATGATACCAGATAGCAAGCTAGGATCCACATTTGGATGAAGGAATTTCTCACCACCACCTAGAATCAAGTGCTGTTTCGAGTTATCTGTTACAGGCCAGTTAATCCAAAGTGAAACTGGGCGATAGGTCTTGCCACCTGCGGATAGATTGTTCTTGAGAGTTGAAAGGAAGCTTTCAGAGACTTCACCCCAAATCTTACCACCCGTCAAGGTCATGGATGTTGAACTTGGGAGATTTTCATTGAGGGATTTCAACTCATCCTCACGTCCATTACCCCAATACTGGCCAGGAACAAAGATCATTTCTTTGCGAAGACCGCTGTAAGTTCCCTGCATTTCAGTCAACCACTTTGTCATATCTTGCATCAAGCGGTTGTAGCTATTGTAGCCTCCGACTGGGCTTGGAGCATCATCTGCAAGGATACCAAATTCGCGGACACCCACTTTCATCAACTGGGTAAATTTGGCCTTGATGGTTGCCAAATCTTCTTGGTAATGCGCTTCATTTCCAAAGCGGATGCGGTTGTTCATGAATGGATGGATAGTCCAGACATAGCGGGTTTTACTTTGATTTCCGACACGAGCAAGTTCACGGATTTCAGCTAGTTTTTCTTCTGGATAGAGTTCACGCCATTTCTTGTTGTGGTATGGATCGTCTTTTGGTGCAAAGAAGTATTGGTTCAATTTCAAATCGCCACCAAAACGCATGAGTTCTGCACGATCGGCATTCGACCATGGATTTCCATAGTAACCTTCGATGAAACCACGGTTCTTGAGCTCTGCATAATCTTCTACTGTCACATTACGAAGGACTGGCACTTGGCTTTCCTTGAGCATGTGTTTCAAGGTTGTCAAACCATAGAAGACCGCATCTGTGTCTTTTCCGACGATGGAAATCGAATTATCCTTGATGCTCAAGACATAGGCGTCAATCTTGTCAAAGAGACCTGCTGAAACATTGGACAAGTTTTGCTCTGCTTGTGAGCCTTGTCCATGCACCCCAAGATAGATATTGGTTGCGCCAGCGATTGCTGCCTTACCAGTTGTATAAGATACTTGATTATCCTGCAAGACACTCTTCAAGCGATTGCGAGTATAGATATCGAGTTGATCGCCCATGACCAGATTGACTTGCTTACGAAGGGCTGTAACACCTTCGCCATAAGTCACTTTTTGTGGCGTTGGGAAGACCTTGTACTCTTTCTTGAGATAGTCTGCGCTCTTGCTGGCAGCCACAATGCTGTCTTCGCTAGCTGGTTTACTTGCATTAAATTGATCTGCCAATTCAACTGTTCCATCACCGGTTTGGTCCACTTTTGGTTTTTCAGGTGTAGTTGGTTTTTCTGGTTGACTTGGTGCAGGCGTTTCTTGCTCTTCTTTAACAGGTTTCAATAGATGAACTTCAGCTGCACTTGCAAAACCACCAACGCCTTCCAATACTTTCAACTCAATCTTATTGGTATCTACCTCCGCAAAGTTGACTGTTTTTTCTTGGGCGTTGTTGTCCCAGTTTCCTTCTGAAACCTTGACCATTTGGCCATCTTTTTGTGCGTAGATTTCGTAGCGCGTCACAACACCATTTCCACCACCTGGGCGTGGGAGATACGTCAAGCCATTGACTTTTTCTGCTTCTTTTAAGGTCATAGTAAGGGTGTATGGCGCAGTGTCACCAGTCCATTTAGTATGCCAGAAGGTATTTGGATCATTATCAAAGGCCTTTTCAACAGCGCCTTCAGTCGCGTTTCCTGGAAGTTGCTGACTGCTTGCGGTTGCAGTAATTTTATCATTTGAAATCAAGCGAGGATTTACAAATGGTTTATCCGACAACTCTGCACTATGCAAGATTCCTTTGAAACCACCGATGCTTTCAAGCGGTAGAACCAAGCTATTGTGGGCAAAGCGAGGGTGGGCTGGATTTGCTATACGCTCAATCTTCTCACCATCCACATAGACTTCTGTTGACTGTGGTTTGGTTACAATGGAGATTTGATAGCGTTTGTTCTTTTCAAGTTTTTTATTGAATTGGATATGGAACTGTTCAAACTGGTAAGCAAGATAGCCATCTTTATCAGCTAGATAGATACGATTGTCCCCACTTGTTGAGAAGGTTTGTTCACCGTCTCCAGTGACAGTCACATCAAACTTCAAGACGTGACTCGGACCAACATCACCAGCCAAGCCTTCGATACTGCTGTCTTTCTCAAAAGCCAATCCTTGCTCACTTGTCTTCACTTTCTTGCTTGCATAGTTCTTGACTGTTTCAGGATTGATGGTAAACAAGTCGCTTTGATCAATCTCTTTATCAGGATTTGACTGCGGCGCATAAGGACTCGTTGGTAGGGTGCGTTCTGCAAAGGTCGCAGCTGCACGGTCAGACCCCCAGGTGCGCTCTGCAGTGGTTTGCATGCTCTTGAAGAAGCGTTTAAAGATGTCATAAGAGGTCAAACCGGTTTCATGAAGGTCGATATTATCATTCCAAACTGCGTGCCCACCACCAAGGATACTTGGATGAGAAGCTGGCAGAAGTGGACCTCCACCTGTTCTAAAATCATTCGGTGTCCAGCTATTGTACTGACGTTCGTAGTTTGCATAGTCCCCATAGGCTGCTTGACTATTGCTTCCACTTGGTACACTATAGGTCGGTACATCTGTGATGTTGATAATCTTAGCTCCCTGAGCAATGGCTTCATTTGGTCGTTGCCATCCAATACTCCAGATATCAACTTCTACTCCGTTCCAATCAACCGCTGTTTTACCTCGTTTCGCACTGAGCGAGCCCAGATACGAGGGGTATAACCTTTAGACTTGATATATTGGGTCAAATCATTGACATAGCGACGGTAACTTTCTCTGCTGCCATAGTATTCATCCGTTCCGATATGAACAGTTGATACCCCATGAAGTGGTGCATCTGGTCCATCTAGAAGTTTGTCATAGACGGATTTGACAAATTTAAGAGTTTCTTCGTATTTATTGTCTAGATCGAGCATAGCTACGCGCTCAACATTGTGCTTGCCTGCATAATCACTCAGACTACCTTGATACATGAGGTCTGGGCGAACTTTGACAAAGGACAAGGCGTGACCTGGTGTGTCAATTTCTGGTACTAGGTTGATATGCAAGGCCTTGGCAAGTTTAATCAGATTTTGCATTTCTTCCTTGGTATAATGCTCATCTGATGTCAATCTTTGACCATTCTTACCAACAATGTCTGTCTCCACACGGAAACCCGTCTTGGCATGTTCAAGGACATATTTGAGTTGTTCTTCTGGACTTAAATTCTTACCTGCCAAGTGTTCCTTAAGGAAGATATAGTTATCGTTGAGGTGCAACTGCAAGTCATTCATCTTGTAGTAAGCCATGTTGAGCATGATGTCTACAAGAGTGTCATAAGGGATAAATTTACGACCTGTATCTAGCATAAGCCACGATGGCTGAAACTTGGGAAATCACGAATTTCGCCATTTTGTAGGTCTGTTTCTCCCATCTGAAGAAGAGTACGAGTGGCGTAGAAGGCTCCTGTGTTTGTGGCAGCTTCGATGGTAATCACATCATTTTGGATAGTGATGCCATACCCTTCTTTACCATAACCCTTGTTTTCAACCTTTTTAAATTCGATTCGTTTGAGCTTGCTTGTCACCTGTTGCTAGTTCCAATCTACGGCTTGCAAGGTCTGACTGGTAGAAGGTTGCAGCCTGATCAAAGCCTGAATCTCCTGTCGCAAGAACTGTATCTGAAGTGATAGAAGATTGGCCTTCTTTCCCATACCATTGTTGAACAGCTGGTGCTACTTTTGGTTTAACACCCACACCTTCGTCCTGATGTAAGCCCTTGATGACTACTTCAAACTCTTTGGTAAAGGTATGACTGTCTCTGATTTGTTGGACCATGACCTTGACACGTTGGTCTGTCAAAGGCTTATAGATGTGATTTTGAAGGTCAATTACACCTTGTTTATTGCTTCCAATGAGACTGACTTTTCCTGGTAGAGTTGGTAAGACAAGAGACTGTCCATCTTCTGCTACTGTTAGTTCGGTTACTTGGCGGATATCCGTTACCCTACTATGGTCCGGAACGTTTGAATAAGCTCGAATTTCTTGGATTCCAACGTTTCTCCAGCCCATTGTGCCCGCTTGATAGTCGTTAATTTCTAACTTAAGATATTTAGCTTTGATACTTTCAGCTAGATCTACTTTCTCATCTAAAACAGGATCTCCAGTTTTGGTATGAGCGAGTTTCCATTGTTTTTCTCCATTAGCGCCCACGTCTTCTTGACCTGCGTAGTAGAGACTCCAAGATTTGATATTGGGGTCATTTTGCCCATTACGAAGACGACGATCCCAGTCTATTTCTACATGCTTGATGAGGGTAGTTTTTGGAAGAGTTAATTCAAAAGTTGGTTTTACTGCATCTCTATCTGTAGCCCAACGGGTATTGTCATCTCCATCGATAGCCTTATCTGCAGTAAAGTTGGTCCCAGTCTCATGGTTGCTTGCCTGAGCAGTAGCACCTTCGAGATGGTTGACATCTTCTCTATCTTCGATTGTCTTTTCAGCTGGTTTACTGCTGGTGTAGTGGTTTCCGCAGGTTGTTTGTCTGCCTTTGGTGTTTCAACCGGTTTCGGCGTTTCTGCTGGCTTGGGACTTGCAGGGCTTGCCTCTGGTTTTGCCTCTTCACTTGCTGCAGGATTGGTTCCCTCATCAGTCGCTGGAGTTTCTTCATGACTTGCTTCTGTTGCAGCTTCTGCATCTGCTTTTTCAAGCGCAGCGGCTAAATCATCTGGTAACTTATCCAAGGCTTGAACATGAGTGATACTTCCCTCTGTCTCTGAAGGTGTTGCTGTTTCTGCCGCCTGAACCATATTGGCGCCAAAGATACTAGCACCAATCATAACGGAGGCTGCACCGATTGCAAATTTTCTTATACTATAGTGACAGCGTTTCTCAAAAAAATGTCTATCCATCTTTCTCCTATTCCTTTCATCCGCATACATGAGTAAGCGGTATCATTTCTCCTTTGAAAAAGGAGAGAACCAAGAGGTCCTCTCCGGCTGTTTGTTCCTATTTGATTCGAGATCTTTTGGACTTCTAAAACCAAATCTGTTTAGTCTTCTTTTCGTTTTGTCGTAAGGACTGCAGCAGATAAAGCGATACTCACACTTGCTAAGAAGAGGGCTACTTCTGAGCTGTGCTCCCCTGTAGCAGGTAGTTTTTCTTCATCTTTCGCTCCCGGAGTTTTGGTTTCAGCTACTGGACTTGGAGTGAGCGGGTACTCAGGTTTTTCAACTGTTGGAGCTGCTTGATCTCCAGCTGTAGCCAATACACCTGTGTAGGCTGGCTTTTCATTTACCAAGGCCTCAACTGCATTGACTCCACCTCTATACTCTGGAACTTCATTTGCAGCCGCTAGGACCGCATTGGCTCCACCTTTGTATTCTGGTAATTCGTGAACCAAGGCTTGGACCGCATTAACGCCGCCCTTGAACTCAGGGACTTCATGTACAGCTGCTTCTGTTGCATTGACGCCACCTTTGAACTCAGGTACATCAAGAACTGGTGGTTGTTCTTCCCCCTTGCTGCTTGTTGGAGCGTCTGGTTTCGTAGCAGAATCTTTTAATTGGTTAAGATAGTCTGCGAAGTAGGCAACCATTCTTTCCGTCAAGAGATGGTTTTCCGTCGCATATTTCATGCTCGCCTGAACTCCAGCCACTTCCTCTTGATTGTCTTTGTCTGTTAATTTCTGCGCCTTAGCCAAAGCTGCTTCATAGCCTGACAAGTCAAGAGGTGTTTCTGCTACTTGTGGACGGGTAAAGATGAGTTCCGCTGCCGATTGGTATTTATCGCCACCATCTCCGTAAGTCTTGGTACCAGTAAGGACAATTTTCTTAGCCTTGATTGTCTTGCCAAAGTCAATGTCTTTTGGCTTGTTGTTATTTGGCCAATCTGTCACTGTGAAGGTATGTTCTTTACCAGACTCATCTGTGACAACCAGTTTCACATCTCGCAAGTTTCCATTTGAATCAGAGGCACGTGGAACATAGCGAAGTCCTGTGATTTCAGTAGGTTCTTTCAAGACCATGGTTGCAGGCTTGCCTACATCTCCTCCATTCCAAGATGTATGCCATAGACTAGACACATTTCCATCAAAGGCATTCTCAAGACCTTCACCTGGTTGAGCTGGCGCATCCAAACTTTCAAAGTCTTCTGCTACCAGAGCTGTTTTCTTCTGAACCAAAGCATTCTTCAAGGCTTCAATCTTGGCAATCTCTGCACGCGCCTCTTCCACGCTAATGTCATCATCTGCCTGGCTGAGGTTAAAGACCGCCTCTTTCAAAGCATCCATAGACTCTTTCGTGTAGTTAGTCATGGCAACCGTTGGCAAGTAGTTCTTGAGAGCATTTTCTGTCAACATCTTACCTGTTAGGGTAATTTCTTCGATGTGAAGATTATCCATCATGAAGTCGTTATAACCACGGAAGTTGGCATTTCCACCAGCATCTCCACGAGTATTGCTTGCGTTACCAGTTGAGTAGATACCTACCCAAGTATCGCCTGTTTCTGCACCTGTCACGAGGAAGGTTACTTTCTTGGCTTTCTTAGAATCTGTCCAAGTATTTGGCAATTCATGCATTTCCCAAGTTACTTGCTTGACTACCACGACGACCTGACTGGAATTCTCCCTTACCGACTACAAAGGCATAGGTATTGTCTGATCCTGCTTCGTATTCAAAGGTTACGCGATAAGTCTTACCTGCCTCAAAGCGGAAGTTTTGTGGGATAGTTTGGTAAACCAAGTTACGACGGCTCACTAGTCCATTTGTCTTCAATGACCAATTTCCATCAATAACATCATCGACTTTCTTACCGTTCCAACCACGCTGTGTATATGGATCGTGTTTTTCAGACAAGTGAGTGCGGTTATCTTCGACACCTTCGACACCACCTACTACAAATGGGAAGATTCCTTGAGCAACATTTTCAAAGTCTTGTTTGAAGGTTCCTTGACCTGTATCATGCTTGTCTCCGTACATGCTTGAATTGTTTTCAAAGGTACGAATTTCATCAAAGTATGTTGCTTCATCACCAGCTTCACGACTCAATGTCAGAGTGACATTTGATACGTCCGATCCAGTTGTAAAGAAGGCATACATGTTTTGGAAGTAACTTGTATCATCAACTGTAGCATTTTCACGACGATTGTTATGAGCATAAGCTTTGATATAGTTGAGCGCGAGTGACTTATTGGTGTAAGTAGTCACTTCTTCTCGCCAGTATTCACTGTGATACTTGCCTTAGCATTACTACGGTTATCAACACCGACATAAACCGCATACTTGGTATTTGGTTTCAAGCCAGTCAGTTTCTGAGTAAGGCTGACCTTGCTCTTATTGCCTTGGATACGAAGCATTTCATTTGCTCCCTGTGATTTGACAATTTCTGCTTTAGAAGCATCACCAGAAATGGTCCAGTGTTTCAAGGTTCCACTGTTAAATCCTTGGTCATAGATGTGCATGCCTTCGCTCCATGACATTTCAGGATTGGTTTGTTTTGAACGGTAGAGAACGTATGGTTGATTTGCTAGAAGGTCTAGGGTAATCTTGCCATCTTTTACAGTTAGTTCTTGCTCCTCTGTCTTACCTTGGTCAGTTAGCTTGTAAAGGTAAACCTTGCTATTTGCCCAATCGCTTGGAAGTGTCCAAGTTGTTGCACCAGCCTGCGTATTGAAGTAGTACATTTTTTCCTTATCAGTAGGAAGTTTCTTACCATTTGCATCCCAGTTCCAAGGAGTCAAGTAAGCTGAACCATCTTGGATGACACGTCCGTTAAGCGTTACTGTACGTTCGCGGTATTGCGGGCTATTGACATCGTTTGACTTACGAGTCACAACAACCTTGTTACCTGCCGCATCGACTAGCTCAACCTTCATTTCTGGAGTCCATTTATAGGTGCTACCATTATCGGTCATGGTAACTGGTGTACCATTTTCCCATTTGCTTACAGTAAAGTGTTGGAAGTACTTAGTCATGACATCATGGGCAAAGAGGTTAGTTACATAGCCATTGTAGTCACTTCTTCCCTGCCAACCTTCAAAGTCTTTCATGCTGTAACCACCTAGAAGTGGGTAGTTGGCTGCACCACCGTAACTTCTGTAGTCCCCAACCCATGAATCTTTTTGGTGGTTGCGGATAAAGCGAGTGATAGCACTGTTGATACCTTTATTAGTGTAGCCACCATAGGTCAAGTCAGCTGCCCAGTGTTGGAAGGTAGAGTCGTATTCACCACCATGGCCCCACTCAATCGCAAAGCGCCAGCCTTGTTTGTTGATTTCTTTGGCAAGAACGTGGGTAGCCCAGGCACCGTTATCACCTGATTGACCATTGCCCCATACGTCCACATAGATAAAGTCGAGACCATCACCAAGTTTTTTCTTCAAGTCTTCCCAGCGAGCCAAGCGTCCATGTGCTAGGTCATAAGCAGCATCAATGTTGATACCTTGGTCTAGCCAGTTCCATCCGTAGCTGTAGCTTCCATCTGGATTCTTACGAAGAATATTTTCGTTAAAGTATTTAGACTCAGGATAGGTCTCAGATGCGTTAACGTGAATACCTAGATGAGCTCCATATTTCTTCGCTTTTTCGATCAAGGTCTTGAAGTCTTCGACACCACCAATACGTTTACCAATATCAGCATAGTTCAAGTGACCAGAGTCGTGACCTTCACTACCATATCCTTTAAGGAGAACACCTTGCCCAAGACCATCTGTGTGGAGATTGATTTTCTTGATACCATCCAAGGTCATGAGGAATGGGTTTTGGGCTTGAGAACCAAAGTTCATCGCGATACGGTAAGCAGTGATATCCTTAACTTTTTCCCAACCTTGAGGGTTGTTCATGATGCTACGATAAGCAATGGCACCATCTTGCCAGTCGACTTTGTTGTCCGCATTGGCATCTTCGGTGATAACAACCTTGGCACTTGGAAGTTCTTTGGTGTACTCTGGGAAAACAATGCCCTTATAAGCTTTTTCCCATTGCCATTCAGAACTTTGGATTCCCACATAGTTTGTATTTCCAACAGTTTGTTTGAATGCTGTCAAACGAGTCCAGTCATTCGAACCACCACCGTAGCTGTTTTGAGAGTTACTCCAAACACCTGCAGCAAGCTTATCTGTAGAAACAAAACCATACATATAGCCCTTAGCCAAATCTTTCATTGGATTGGTTACAGCAATATGTTCATCTCCACTGATATGAGTGTTGTTTGACATGGTTGCCCCGTCAAACTTAGCTCCAGTTTGGTCGCTTGAAACTGACACAAGTGAGTTTCCTAAGAAATTGATAGAGGAGAGAAGTTTTCTTTCATCATCAATCTTCTGACCTGGAGTAACTTGATTGTGGTTGACAATCTTGGTCACATCAAAATGCAACTGATTGTCCACAACTTGCAAGCGTACTGTCATATCTGCATTGATGAAATTCTTCTCGTCACGAAGTTTCATCAAGTACTCTGCAGTAGTATCATTGATCTTCTTATAAGTGACTTCAGGTGTAATTTCGCGATTGTTTACCAAGATTTTCTTAAGTTGTTGAACTTGTCCTGGCAAAGTATGTCCATTCAAGGTGTATTCCTTGACACGAGGGAAGGCTTGGTCAATCACTGCCTTGAGAACCTTAGACTGGATCGTATCATAAGTCACCTTGCTATCGTCAACGGCCGGACCTGTTTCTTTCTGGGCAGGAGTATCATCCGCTTTTACACCTTCTTGATTGTCTGTTTTAACGCTGACAACCGTTCGGTCATTGCTATAAGTTCCTGCCTTGAGAAGGATTTTCTTCTCATTTTTAAGATTCTCATTGACCGCCCCAGGTAGGGTCACTGTGTCAAAGAGATTGACATCATTGTTGCTGGCATTGAGTTGTCCATCTGACTTGAGAGTAATAGAAAGACGATTTACAGAACCTGGTTCTGGTGCTGCCACACGGTTGCCTTTATACCATGTGCTATTACCTGGAGTTTTGTATTCCCAGAACCAGCCACCTTGGTCATATCCAACAAAAACATTGTTCTTGGTATCTTTAAATTTCAAGAAGACACCAAAGCGTGATTTGCCCTTTTCAGAATCATCTTTGAAGGTTAAATCAACCGTCGCATTTCCATTAGCATCGACAGTCAATCCTTGTTTTTCAAACAAGGCTGGTTTGCCATCATTGTCATTTTGGGCGGTTGAAGACAGTTGATTGTAGCGAACACCCTTTTCTTCGCGAATAGTGACTGTTCCTTGTTGCTCTTTATTCGCTACTGTTTGCCATTCAGGAGTTACTGCCTTAGGTGTTTCAGGTTTAGCAGCTGCAGGTTTATCCTCTTTTGGTTTTTCTTCAGCCGGTTTTTCTTTCTCTTCCAAGTCAGCTGGTTTCACACTTGAAATTCCCTGTATGTGGTCTTGAATCCATTTTAGTTGAGCTGGTGAGAAGAGAATGCCTCCGCTCCGTTTTCCAACTACACCATTTTGGTGAACACCGACTAGTTTTCCTTCTGTATCAAAGATACCGCCACCACTAGCGCCCGGTTTTCCTCCTTGGTAACCAATCCCTTGGACACCTTCTCCGTATGGTTCCGCAAAATCAACTGTAGTATTGACAATCGGATTCAATTTTCCTTCTGGATAACCAAAGACATGGAGTTTATCTCCGATTTTCTTAACAACTGGCTTTTTAGTTACTTCAACAGGCGTATTTCTAGAACTGTACGCAATCTCACAAGAGCCAAATCATTTTTGAAGCCTTTCAGGTAGCCTTCACGATCCCAATGAATAATATCTTTCTTGCTAAACTTGACATCTGGCAATCCTGGATATGAGATGCTATAGATATCTCCATCCCCTTGGTCATTGTCCACAACCTTACGGATATTGCCTTCTTGGCTGTCCTTGATAAAGTTATGAGAAACCGTCAAGACAAGGTCTTTAGCAATGACAATACCGCTACCTTCTCCTGATGGCGTCTTAATCTTAACAGTCGCGCCGTAGTTTAATTCCCCATTGGTAGTCTTAGCCACATCTTCTGGGACGAGCTTGCCAGTATCTTGGGCCAACTGATCCTTGTCAACTTCGCGCCCATTGTCTTCAGCTTTCTCCAACTTATCTTCTAATTCTTTTGGCAGATTGCTTGGCTTTTCAGACTTTTCTTTTTCTTGAGTCAACAACTCTTCTTCTGTTTGAGGGCCTTCAGCAGTTTCAGCTGAACCAGGATTCTGAGCGGCAACTTCCTTGTCAAAATCGTGCCCCTCATCACTAGCCTTCTTATCCAAATCAGCTAGTTCACTCGGCAAATTATCTGTTGAACCAACTCTTGCTTGATCAGCTAATACTGGGCTAGCTGCGAAGAAAGTCGCTCCAATCATCACCGAAGCTACTCCAAGCGTAAACTTACGAATACTGAACTTACAGCGTTTTTCAAAAAATCGTTTATCCATGAACTCCTAAATCCTTTCATTTTCCAGTAAGCGTTTACATTTCTTTTTTAAAAAATACTCCTTTCTCTGAAAGTGCTCTGCTTAACTGTTATAAATAAAAATTAATTGTACTTTTAATATAACAAATAAAAAGGCAGAAAGCAATAGGAAATAGGTAAAATTCACTAAAATTTTCTCTTTTCTGAACAGTTCTAACGCTCAGAATTTTAAGAATCGCTTTACAGCTATAAAAAAATCCTATCTCTAATCATTCAGGGACTTATACCAAGATAAAAAAGGACTTAACCATCATGTCGATGGCTAAATCCTTCACTTTTTTAAAGTTATTTCACATGGTTTGCGAGATCTTCTTGGGCCTTTTTATTTGACTCTTCTTTTTCTTTCAACCATTTTTCTTGAGCTTTTTGGTATTCTTCTGTTGTCACTGCCTTATCTTGTACTTCTAGATATTTGTACAAAAGGGCTTCACTCATACCCTTGTTACCAGAGTATGCAAATGGAAGTGTAAATGGTACCATCTTAGACAACATTGGACGACCAGTTTGAGAAGTTGTTGGAATGAGCAAGGCACTGTCTGTCAACCAAGCTTGGGCAGCAGCATATTTCTCATAACGTTTTGAAACATCAGTGGTTTCTTCACCAGCTTCCACAACCATTTTTTCGTAATCTTCTAAACCAACTTGCTTAGCGGCAGCGTTGTTTGTCCCAGAATCAAATCCTAGATATGTTTTCGTATTTTCTCCTACAGAAGGCTTGATAATATCAAGATAAGTAGATGGATCGATATAGTCTGGAGACCAACCCACGTTATCTGAGATATCCCAGTCTTCTCCAGCCGCAGTCTCAGCGAAGTAGGTAATGTTTTGAACATCGTCTTTTTGGAGCTGTTGGATATCGATAACCACATTATCTGATCCTAGATTTTCTTCAACTGACTGTTTAAAAGATTGAACACGTTGAACTTTTGTTGTATTTGTTTGATCTACAGGCATATCCAAGTGGATTGGGAATTTCACACCTTCCGCTTGAAGGGCCGCCTTAGCTTTAGCGAACTCTGCTTTGGCTTTGTCAGGATTGTAGAGTCCATCTTGGGCATCATCCAAGTTTACGTTGCTCCACTCATCTCCATAGGTCACCAATTTTTCCTTAACTAATTCCCCAAAGTTTTTCCCATCTGCCTGTACAAATGTAGGAGGAACAAATAAGTTACGAAGCAGTTTAGTAGCCCCGCTTGCACCATTTACTTGAGAAGCGTAGGCTGTTCTGTCAAACCAAATGCAATAGCTTGACGGAAGTCCTTATTCAAAAGTGCCTTCTTGGTTGATACTTTTTCCTCATCTGTTGTCTTAGAAGTGTACTTATAAGACTGGCGATCGATATTTGTGCCTACTAAATAAGTAGTAGAATCTTGTTGGGTATAAACGATATTGTCTTTGAATGTTTTTTCAGTCTCTGAGTAACTAGCACTTGTTGGGAAGAGGCGAGCCATTGTAAAGCTACCGTCTTTGAAAGCTTCAGTTGGCTTATTAGTATCTTGACCATCCCAGAAGGATAATTTTACTTTATCAAGATGGACATTGTCTTTGTCCCAATAGTTTGGATTCTTTTCGAACTCGACTGATGATTTGGCTACGATTGATTTGAGTAAGAATGGTCCATTATAGAGAATGCTGCTTGGGTCCGTACCTTTAGCAAAGTCATCCCCTTTAGAGTTCAAAAATTCTTCATTAACAGGAGCCAGAACACCCATTGTTGTCTTAGAATTCCAGAAACTTTCTGGCTTGTTCAATGTGTATTGAACGGTATAATCATCAAGAGCTTTGATTCCTACTTGAGAAAAATCTGTAATTTCTCCTTTGACGTAAGCATCCAATCCCTTGATAGATTCCTGAACCAGGTAAAGACCATCTGATTTCTTATCAGCAGCATACTTAAGACCAGTTACAAAGTCTTGAGCTTTAACTTCTGCATACTCCTCACCTTCAGATGTATACCATTTTGCATCCTTTCGGAGTGTATACGTGTAAGTCAATCCATCCTTAGATACAGACCAATTCTCAGCCATAGATGGTACAAAGTTACCATAGCGGTCATTTTCAAGCAAGCCATCGATAACGTTGCTCGTAATATTCGCTGTAGCTGCCTTACCAGTTGTCAAATAGTTTAGGTTATCAGGATCCGTTTCGTAAATGTATGAGAATGTTTTCTCGCCTTTAGCATTTGAACTTGATCCAGAGCAGGCAGCAAGAGTCGCAGCTGCCAATAACGTCACACCCGCAAGGGCAAGTAGTTTTGAACTTTTCATTGTTTTCTCCTTTAAAACTTTCACCCCATTATAGTCCCTTTTCAGAAACATGTCAATAAAGTTTTCAGAATTTTTGAATTAATTTGGTAAATTCTGAAAAATATGTTTTCTATTATAAAATTATGATTCTCTAATACTATATTTTTATATCTTAAACCAGCAAAACAAGGACCGAAAATCAGATTTTTTATCATTTTTTTGCTATGATTAGATAGAATAAAAGTTAAGGAGAAGACAATGATATTAATTACAGGTGCGAATGGTCAACTCGGTACCGAACTACGTTATTTACTAGATGAACGAAATGTAGACTATGTTGCAGTTGATGTGGCCGAAATGGATATCACGAATGCTGAAATGGTTGAGAAGGTATTTGCTGAAGTCAAGCCAACTCTGGTCTATCATTGTGCAGCCTACACTGCTGTTGATGCTGCAGAAGACGAGGGGAAAGAACTGGATTTTGCCATCAACGTAACTGGAACTGAAAATGTAGCCAAGGCCTCTGAGAAATACGGAGCTACTCTGGTCTATATCTCGACAGACTACGTCTTTGATGGAAAGAAACCCGTCGGACAAGAATGGGAAGTCGATGACCTACCTGATCCGCAGACAGAATATGGGCGTACCAAGCGAATGGGGGAAGAACTTGTTGAAACCCTTACGTCACAGTATTACATCATCCGCACTGCTTGGGTCTTTGGAAATTATGGCAAAAAAACTTTGTCTTTACAATGCAAAATCTTGCCAAAACCCATAAAACTCTCACTGTTGTCAACGACCAACACGGCCGTCCAACTTGGACACGTACCCTGGCTGAGTTTATGACCTACTTGACTGAAAAATCAAAAAGCATTTGGCTACTACCACTTATCAAATGACTCCACTGAAGATACCACTTGGTATGACTTCGCTGTCGAGATTCTTAAAGACAGTGATGTTGAAGTGATTCCGGTAGACTCCAGCAAGTTTCCTGCAAAGGCCAAACGTCCCCTCAATTCAACCATGAGTTTGGCCAAAGCGAAGGCGACAGGTTTCGTCATTCCAACCTGGCAAGATGCCCTCAAAGAATTTTATAAACAAGAAGTAAGAAAATAAAAGATTACGACATACATAAAAAGCAAGAGAACTCAAGGTCTCTTGCTTTTTAGTATCTGATTAGTTAATCACTTGTTGTGTCTTAGCATAGTTGGCTTCGACTGCTTCTTTTTCAGATTTCCACCAGTCTTGGTTGTCTGTGTACCACTTAATGGTCTCTTTGAGACCTGCTTCAAAATTAGTAAACTCTGGCTTCCACCCTAGTTCATCACGGAGCTTGCTAGCGTCGATAGCATAGCGAAGGTCGTGACCAGCTCGGTCCGTCACATGATCATAAGCATCAGCTGGTTGCCCCATCTCCTTGAGGATGAGTTCCAGCACTTCCTTATTGTTCTTTTCACCATCCGCACCAATTAAGTAAGTTTCACCAATTTGACCTTTGGTCAGAATCGTCCAAACACCTGAAGAATGGTCATTGGTATGAATCCAGTCACGGACGTTTACCTTCACTATAGAGTTTTGGCTTGATACCACTCAGGATATTGGTAATTTGGCGCGGAATGAACTTCTCGATATGTTGGTAAGGACCATAGTTGTTTGAACAGTTAGAAATAGTCGCTTTAACACCAAATGAGCGCACCCAAGCTTTGACAATCAAGTCTGAAGCTGCCTTGGTTGATGAGTATGGTGAGCTTGGATTATACTTGGTTTCAGCCGTAAATTTCTCACCTGGACCTTCTCCATGACCCGGCAAATCTTCACGCAAAGGCAGGTCCCCATAGACTTCGTCAGTTGACACATGGTGGAAACGAAGGTCGTATTTACGAGCTGCTTCCAAAAGAGTGTAAGTCCCAATGAAGTTGGTATGGATAAATGGACTAGGATCATTGAGCGAGTTGTCATTATGGCTTTCTGCCGCATAGTGAACGACGGCATCTGCTTGAGCAGCTAACTTATCGACCAAGGCTGCATCTGCAATATCCCCAACAACCAACTCAACACGATCACCTAAAATTTCTTCAATGTTGGCACGATTACCAGCATAAGTCAGCTTGTCCAGTACTGTCACATGAACATCTGGAAAGTTTTTGTAAACATAATGAACAAAGTTAGAACCGATAAAACCAGCTCCACCTGTCACGATGATGTTTTTGTATTCAGTCATTTTTATTCCTTAACTTTTTTACAAATCTTCTTTTCTTAGTGGTTTGACATCCTTAAGTAGGGGATGATGTTTATCAGCTTCTGAGACTTCTGCTTCTGCTAGGTTTTCCCACTGGATGCCCAAAGCTGGGTCTGCATAGTTGACAAAGGCATATTTAGGCTTGAGCTCAAGCGCCCAGTAGTCATTGACCAGATAGCTATAAGAAACTGTATCCGAGAGTACTTGGGGAAACCATTGGCTACGCCACGAGGGACAAAGATTCCCTTACTTGCATCAATCTCGGTCTGATAAACATTTCCAAAAGTCCCACCTTCACGTAGGTCAACCCAAGAACCCAGAACTTTCCCATTGTCTGCTACTGAGATATACTTGTCCCAAGGTTCGGCATGAAGGCCTCGAAGAACATTTTTACGAGAAAAGCTGACATTATTTTGCAGTTTCCCTTCAACAAAGAAGCTTTCAGGAAAACCAAGCGGTAGCATCTTTTCTTTCTGAAAATTTTCCTTAAACCAGCCACGATTGTCTCCATGAACTGGAATGTCAAACTCTAACATACCTGGAATGGCATCAATCTTACGCACTGCTAGTGTTTTGCCGAAAAAATTATCTGTCATCTAGATTTCTCCAATCAAACGGAGCAGGTATTGTCCGTATTCATTCTTCTTAAGAGGTTGCGCCAATTCCAGTACATCTTCACGGCTGATATAACCCATTCGATAGGCAATTTCTTCCAGATTTGCAACCTGGAGATTTTGCATTCGTTGAACCGTTTCGATATATTGGGAAGCCTCTAACAAGCTCTCGTGTGTCCCAGTATCCAACCAAGCAAACCACGGCCCATCACCTCAACAGAAAGATCTCCACGTTTCAAATAAGCATTGTTGACATCTGTGATTTCCAACTCACCACGTGCACTTGGTTTTATCTGTTTGGCAATCTCCACAACGTCATTGTCATAGAAATAAAGACCTGTCACTGCATAGTTAGAGCGAGGATTCTCCGGTTTTTCTTCTATGGAAATAGCATTCATGTCTGTATCAAACTCGACCACACCAAAACGCTCTGGATCCTTCACTTGGTAGCCAAAAACAGTCGCCCCCTTCTCTTTCTTGGCTGCCTTTTGAAGCATTTTGCTCAAACCAGGTCCATGATAGATATTGTCCCCCAAGATCAAAGCAACACTATCGTCACCGATAAATTCTTCACCAATAAGAAAAGCCTGAGCAAGTCCGTCGGGACTAGGCTGTTCCGCATAGGAAAGCTTGATCCCAAATTCGGAACCATCCAAGAGCAGGTCCTTAAAACGGGGTAAATCCTGTGGTGTTGAGATGATCAAAATGTCCTTAATCCCTGCCAACATCAAGGTTGACAAAGGATAGTAAATCATGGGTTTATCATAAACTGGCATCAGCTGTTTTGACGCAGCTCGAGTAAGTGGGTACAGTCGGGTACCTGAACCACCCGCAAGAATAATACCTTTCATAATAGGCTTCCTTTCTGGCTAATTACCTATCCTATATTATATTTCATTTTGTCCCAAATTCCCTAAGGAATTTACTTCAATTTGGATAAGGCAGCTTTTAAATAGGCTCCGTCTCGAAGAGCAGCTCCAACTTTCCTAGCTTGTTCTGAAAGTTCCTTGTAGTCTTGAAGTGTCAAATCATCTAGTACTTTTTGGAGGTCATGTAGAGAATCAACCGCTATACCACACTGCTTATCTAGCACAAAATGCGCAAGGGCAGACTCTCTCCAAACCACCAGAGGAAAGCCCGAAGCCAAATAAAGAGAAGCCTTGTGCGAGTTGTTAAAGCGTAGATAGTTTCCGTAAGAACCTTGGCAGGTTTCTGAGCTGTCTCCGTCCCATACCAAACCAAAACTACCTTCAAGAGCAGCTGGGAGGTCATCCGGCATAAAGGAACCAAAGTAGCTAGTGTTTTTCAATGCACGACTTTCATCGTAGCCCACCCCATACAAGTTATAGGCTGGTTGTTCTGGTAAATTATAAAGATAACCTGACTTTGCAGGGTTCAAATTTCCAGCTACGATAATAGGTTGGTTTTTTTGAGGAAGAGCTTGTACCTCAAAGTTAGGAATCAGATAGTCAAAAATCTCCAAGCTTACCATTTTATCAGACGGAAATCCTTGACCGGCTAAAACATTTTTCATGATATCATTATGAACGATAATCCCATCCACTGACGTTAGAGCTTTCTTCTCTTGAAAGTAATTTCTCACTTTATGACGAAATTTCACTTCTGAACCTGCTGCATGACGCAAGGTTTCAATATCATGGATCAACAGATAGAATTTAACTCCTCTTTTTTGCGCCTGCTTGATGAGTTGTGAAATGAAAAATGTATGGTGGATAATAGGGAACTGAATCACCAATTCATCTCCAGCTTCCAACTGATCAAACACAGACTTGGTCGCACGATATTTGTGTTGTTGAGCTTTAAAGAAATTCATCTTATACCAATTCTCAACCTTGAACTCCAACCCCTCATAACCCTCTGAGATTAGAATAGTTTCCACGTCATTTCGTGCCTTACTCCCTGCATTCTTTTCGTGTGCATTATGCAGAAATGAATCCTTCAGATAATATTTCACCTTTTCTCCCCTTTATCCGTGATGTTCTTAGATACTCCCTAGTTCTTCTTCTACCACATCCAATGCACGTTCAACAGTCACGTGCATATCATAGTATTTATAATCTGCCAAGCGCCCACAGAAAATAACGCGCCCATTTTTCTCAGCTTCTGCTAGATACTGCTCATAAATTGCATTGTTTTTGGCATCATTGATTGGATAGTAAGGTTCATCTCCTCTTTTCCAATCTGCTGGATATTCACGAGTAATAACGGTCTTGGCTTGAGTCCCAAACTCAAAATGTTTGTGTTCGATGATTCGCGTATAGGGAATATCACGTTCAGTATAGTTGACTACGGCATTTCCTTGATGATTTTCTTGGTCCAAAATCTCATGCTCAAAACGGAGACTACGATACTCTAGTTCACCAAACTTATAGTCAAAGAACTGATCAATCATTCCTGTGAAGACAATCTTAGTTGCTGAAGCCTCCAAGTTCTCCCGATCAGCAAAGAAATCTGTATTAAGCTCTACTTCGATTCCTTCCAACAACTTTTCGATGATGACATTGTAACCACCAATTGGAATCCCTTGGTAACGGTCATTGAAATAATTGTTATCATAGGTCAATCGAACAGGTAAACGCTTGATGATAAAGGGTGGTAGTTCAGTAGCAGAACGCCCCCATTGCTTTTCGGTGTAGCCCTTGATTAGCTTTTCATAGACATCCATACCAATCAACTTAATGGCTTGTTCCTCTAAGTTTTTTGGCTCAACATCTTGCATGTGCGTCGTCTGCTCAGCAATTTTGTCCTTGACTTCTTGGGGTGTCTTTGTCCCCCACAAAGCATAGAAAGTGTTCATATTGAAAGGCAGATTGTAAAGATGTCCTTGGTAGTTGGCAATAGGAGAATTGATGTAATTGTTAAACTCCGCAAACTGATTGACATATTCCCATACCTTTTTATTAGATGTATGGAAGATATGAGCCCCATACTTGTGGACATTGATTCCTTCAACAGATTGGCAATAGATATTTCCACCGATGTGGTCACGTTTGTCAATCACCTTCACCTTCTTGCCACGTTTGTTAGCTTCGTAGGCAAAGATTGCACCTGACAAGCCAGCACCGACAATCAAATAATCGTACATAAAATCTCCTTATTTCTTTAAAACACTTTTTAGTTCTTGAAAATCCAAGACACGTAAGAGCAAAATCAAGCCACCATAGACTAGGAAGCCAAGGGCAGCATAAATCAAGACATTCACAACAGACGAGAAGTGCATGAAAGCTTGTGCAGAATACAGGGCGCCGTACATCAGTAGTGCTGCTAGAAGTATTTTTAGCATGGATGGTAGAATCTTGACCTCTTTTAGATACGAACGTGTAAAGTAGAGTTGAATCAGCCAGACCAAACCTTCAGTCGCAACAGATACAATTGAAGCTCCAATATAGCCCAGAGGCGGGATTAAGAGGAGATTCAAGCCCACACTAAAAACAGCTGGAATAGTTGTTGATAGCATAAATTCACGATTCTTATTGTGAGGAATCAAGATTTGAATTCCCATGATATTGGTCCAGCCAATAAAGAACATTCTAAAGGCCATGATGGCAATCGCATAGCGAGCATCTTGGAAGTCTTGCCCCAGGAAAAAATTAACAAAATCTTTGTTAACAATCAAAATCCCCGCAATCATCGGGAAGATAACTAAGTTATACACTAAGAAAGACATTTCATGTAACTTGTTAACCGCCTTTTGATTGCCTGATGAGAGGAGATTGGAGACCCGAGGCAACATAACACTACCAAGCGACGTTACCAAAGTCAACAAAATATTCAATAATTTCAAGGCTTGATCATAGATCCCGACATCCTTGGTCGAAGACAAGGCACCCAACATGGTGCGATCTAGCGTGATGTAGAGTGAAATGGCAATCTGTGGCAGAAACAAGAGAATGACTGGTTTAATATGCTCTTTGGCATAGGCTATATCCAAATGCGGCTTGCGAATGTGCTCCCGAGCAGGAAGCCACATACTCAACTGACCTAGTAGATCATAGGCAACCAAGAGGATGATATACAAGTACAAGTCGGATGGTTTCTTAACAAATAGGAATATCGAAACAACACCTAGAAGTTTGACCATTGTGTTACGAGCTGTGATTTTTTTGAAATCTTCTAACCCTTGAAAAAGCCAAGAAATATCAAAACCACGAGACAGCAAACTAAAGCCAAGTATATAAGCAATTGGATTGTTCATCGACGGCACAAGCAAGCAGACAACTATATAAAGCGTAACCGCTAAACAGGTTGAAAGGACTTGTAAACTGTAAATACCCCAGAAGGTCTTTTCGACTTCCTTACGATGGCCGGAAATTTCCTTTGTCCCATAATTGGCCACCCCAAGTGTCGCTAAGAGTATAAAGTAAGTTACTATTGAGTTGTAGTACCCATAGGAACCTAAGTCATTGGATGAGAAAACCCGAGTAATATAGGGTGTAGTAATGACTGGTAAAACGATTACTAACAGCTGATAAGAAAGATTATATAAATAATTTTTTAATACTTTCACAAGGAGTTCCTCGTTGTAGATTTCTTCGATTCAAATTCAATAACTGGCAAGGTTGCAAATAGAGTAAACATAAAAATATTATAAGACGGGCGAACCCAGAAGGCCTCAAACATACAGTTGACTGCTATTAAGGATAAGGCCGTCAATAGCAAATAATTCTTTTTGCGATAAAGTGACCAAGACCTAACTATGTATAACACGACCAATAAGAGAACTGGAATCATCCCATAGGTAAAGAGCATCTGAACGTAGGAAGAGTCTACATAGTCGTAGCTCAAAACGGATTCTGTACGCCCCCCATAACCGACAAATGATATGCCCCGAATCCCAAACCACTGCACTGCATATTTTTTTAGTGCCTCATGTCCTAGGTGTAATCTCATACTAAAAAAATTGTTTAGAGCCACATACATTGGATGAGACCAGGTAAATTTAGAAGAGAGATAAATCATTACTGAAGACGCTATACCAGCCGATAAAGGAAGTAAAGCAAAAAGCCGTCGCTGTTTATCATTTCGGAAATAAAAGTACAGAAAAATGAGCGCCATTACAGTAATAGAAGCGGCATTAAGCCTCGCATCGCAATATCGAATAATGAAATAAGCCAGACCAAATCCTAAGGCAGTCCGTAAAACAATGAATTTCTTTCTAAAGATATACGATATAGCTGTATATAGATAAAAACAGTGAGAAGCAAAATCAGTTGGATAAATAAAGCCAAATGAATTTCGAACAACGACTCCCGCAGATCGTGATTGGACAAATTGCAAGTTTGGAATAGCACCAATCACAGCCAAGAACACTATCAATACAATAAAAAACAAGGCTACAACAGAGTATATTTTAAGTACACTTTCCATCTCAGCCTTGTAAAGAAAGACAAGCAGAAACATATACATCAATGCATTAAGGTTCCCAGTCTTATAGTAAACCATGCCCCCAGCAAAAAGAAGAATTGGTGCAAAGATGAGATAGCTTATAGAGTAGTGATGAATATAAGCAAATCGCATAGCAAGTAACAGGACCGCAAAAAAAGGAACTAGATTAGGAATATTAGGTAAAACAGGAGCTAACATAGACGTATTGATCATATCTATGGAGACAACCACTATTAAAACTGCTGCAATTAGCAATTTATCACGTTCTAACTTTAACATTTTCTTTTTCCTTTTCTTCTTTCATCCCTAACTCTTACTTAGGATTTTTTTAACTTTTTAAATTGATAATAGAGTCGCGGATACTTAGTAACTAAAACATAGAGGATCCTACGTTTCTTGCTAACTCTAGCATTCTTCAAGACAAGAGGCAAATAAGGCCTGGTTTTCTCCTGAAGTCTCTTGAATTCTACCGAATCCCCATCCTTAATCATCGTAAAGATAAGAAGACTTCCTGTAAAGAAGCGTGAAATGATGGCTTCTTGGAGTTCTGAACTCTCAGGATAGGTTGCATTCACAACCTCTTTTAAATGATCAATTGCTTCGTAAAACTCGTATTGTTTTGGCGTGAAAGCCGAGGCAGTAATGCTACCAGGTCTATGGTAATAATGGTAAATCGGAAGATGGTACAAGGCCACGGATTGGGCTTGGTTGAGATGCTCACTGATAACATAGAGGTCTTCGTAGATGCGCCCCTTGGGGAAGGGAGCTTTCTCAAGAAGTTCTTTCCGATAGAGTTTCCCACAAGCAGAGACCGTTACAAGGTCTCCATAAAGCATCTCAGTCAGAGCCTTTGCCTTGTCATAGACCTTAACTTGGTCTAAATCAAGCTGATCCAAGTGAAAATTTTGAAAACGATGATAGTGAGCTGTTGGCTCTACTTTGCCACTCACCATATCTGCTTGGGTACGACTTTGTAGCTCTGCTAGCAGTTCCAAGGCGCAGGGTTCCAGATAGTCGTCTGGATCTAGGAAAGTAATCCAGTCGCCCTTGGCTCTCAAGACCCCATAGTTCCGAGCATCAGACAAGCCACCGTTGACCTTATGGTAGCTAGTCACCCAATCATATTGCTGGGCATACTGGTCACACAAGTGTCCTGAGCCATCACTCGAGCCGTCATCAATCAGGAGGACTTCCATATCCTTGTAAGTCTGATGTTTCAAACTCTCCATGGCATAATGAAGGTAGTCCTCCACATTATAAACAGGCACAATTACCGAAATCATATTTTCTTTTCTTTCTCTTACTTAGTTTTACAGTTTAAATCTCAAATGAACTTCTATCTGGAAGCAGTTGATCCATAGCCTTGATAAAGTCTGTCATCACCTGCTCCTCGTCTTGAATGTTAAATCCATCATTGATACACATAATTTGGTATTTGCCAGAATTTAGTATCTTCCAAAAATCTGGTCCGGCATTATCCAAAGAAAAGAGTCCTCCCAACTTAGGATTTCCGATAGCGTATTTACCACTGGCAATCTGCCAATACTTAAAGAGCCAAACATTGGTATCAGAAGGATTTCTAAAGCGACTAGCCGAGGTTCTTTCCAAGACAGCTTTTTCCTTTTCCCATACCAAGTTCATCGTTGATCTTAGTAGAGGATAGGGCAGATGACTCTCCCAGAAACCACAGATAAACTGACTATTTCTGTATAGTAGCGACTTAACGATACTTTTTAATCCCTGCTTTGGATCAAAGAATTGGCCATTCTTCAAAATTTCATTTCGACTGAAATAGCTAGTGACAATCTCCATGTCATTTACCTGAAAATTCCCCGTTCCATATCGCTCAGGAATAATCGGTGAAAGAGCCGTATTATATTTGGGTAAACCATCCTCTGAGAAAAAATCTGTCGGCTCGACTGGAGCTGTCAAATACATATCGTCATTAAAAAAAAAAACAAAATGCTCTGAGAGACCAGGGATTCGATGGATGTTACTTTCGATAGGATTGGCAGAAAAAACTGGCAGGTAGTCATTACAGATAATCTCTGTATGATCTACCAACACCAATTTTTCACTATTTATATCTAACCAGCTTGGCTTTTGCTGGTCGGTCACGAGGTAGACCTTATTGACCCAAGGAGCAAATTTTTCAACTCCTCTAAACCAATATTTAAAGGTCCCCCATTCTCGGTAAGCCTTGACTGAATTCATACTCTGTTTAGAAGTATTAACCGAGCCATCATAGCTTGATTTTTTTTCTTGCCACACAGGATCATTCCCATCAACCCAAGTCACAACAAAATCTATTTTATTCATAACTAATCTTTTCTATCTGTTTTATACAACTCCGAGAAGTTCTTGATGTAACTCTCCAAAGAAAACAGCTCTTTTTGTCTCTGATATCCTACTCGCCCAAATTTTTCTCTTTTTTCAGAACTATCTAGTAAGAGAGAAATGGCATTAGAAAGTTCTTGAGGACGATTTGGTTTGACTAAGCAACCACTTTTGTCATCTACTACCATTTCAGCTATTCCCCCATTGTTATAACCAACAACTGGTTTTGAACAAGCCATGGCTTCTAGGACTACTGTAGGTAGGGAATCAGGTTTTATACTTGGTAAGACAAAGATATCAAACATATTATAAAGTTCAGAAGTCTTATCGTAGTAATCAATACGATGAATTTGTGACACAACAGATGAAGAAGCTATTCTCTTATCTAGTTCTTCTAAACGCCATTCTTCACCAGGAAAAACACCTCCAGCTAGGAAAGCCACCGCTTGCTCATTCTTTTCCAAAAGTGGCTCGACTGCTTCTATGAAATCATTTTGTCCTTTTATAGCATTGACCCGACCAATCATGCCAATCACAAGTGCATCTTGCGCAATGTCAAATTTTTCACGAATAGAAGACGCATCCATTGGATAATAGACAGCATTATCGACACCGTTATAAATCACTTCCACTTGGCTATCTTTGATAAAGGGAGACTGCTTGATATGATTAGCGACCGCTTGGGACACCGTCACAATCTTGTCTGCATATCGTCCCATGAGCATATTGATAAAGTCAGAAATAGCTTTGGGTTTGACGATAATCTCATGAACATGCCAAATCAAAGGCAGCTTGAGCTTGCGTTTCAAATAGATGCCCTCCAAAACAGCCGCTGTATTATTGTGAACCATATCTATACTGTGTTCTCGAGCATAGAGGGCGATTTGCTTAGCATAGAAATTATAAGAGCGAATATAGTCGGCAATGCCTTTAGGATTAAAGTATTTTCTACGTAAAATCGGATAATCCAACACGCTGACCTTAGCTCCAACTTGGCGCAAAGCCTCGACTAAAACACCGTCATTTGGCAAGATGACGTGAGCTTCAAATTCTTTGGAATCCAATCCTTTTATCAATTCCAATAAAACCTTATCTGCTCCATACATTTCTGCACCAGCATGCAAGTATAAAATCCGTTTCATTCCCTATCCTTTAAACACTTCTTCATAATCTGACACAATCTTTCCCATGTGAAAGCTGAGATAATTCTTTGGCTTGACTTGAAATCCAAGTCAGCTATCACTACCTGATCAAATCCCTCTACTTCCTCAATGACGCGTGCCAACTCATCTTTTTTCCAATAAATGGCCCCGTCTTCACCAACCTCACGGTTAAAACCAACATCTAGCAACAAATTTAGTTTTGTGGATGCTAAAGCTTCCAGTAGAGAAGGGTTGGTTCCTCCAACCTCATGCCCATGTAAATAGGCAAAGGCATTTTCACGGATGTACTTGAGCAACTCTTGGTCATAGACAGTACCGACAAATTTGACCCTAGGATCTTTGTCAAAACCAGTATCCCGTAACAACTGGTCGTAAAATTTATTCTGCTCCACATTTGTGATGAGAACAAAGTCCTTTTTGGACTTGGACTTGATAAATTCACGAATCATGGCTTCGTAGTTATTTTCAGGAACAAATCGTCCCACTACTAGATAATAGCCATTTTCGCTAACTTCTTTTTCCTTATACCAATCTCGAACTTTGGCATCTTCTGCTTTCAGGATTGAAGGAGCTGTATCTGTCCCATAGGCAATATAGGTGGTCTTTGGTTGGTACTGCTTATAATCCTCTTGGATATATTTTTCAATGTTTTTACTGTCACAGACCAGTAAATCTGCATGTTTGACCATGAGCTGCTCTGAAAATTTCCAGTACTTACGAACTGGAAGGCTCCATTTTGCTCGCAACCATTCATGACCATCAGGATTCACCAGCAAAGAGCCACCAATCGCACGAATTTTTTTCTTAAGTCCAGAAATAAAAGGACCGATGCGACAAGCTAGAATGTAAAAAATGGGAGCTTCGTCCTTGTTTTCCTTAGCCAATTCAATAGCCTTGTTGACCGCTGCAATATCGTAAGCGATGGCGCGGGCCGGGCCGATATTGGGTACATCGATGTTGAAGCAAATGGCTCCATTGTGCTCAAACTGGTCTTCCGTAATGCCAGACTTAGCAGAATTTTCACGCATACAAGCAACATAGTATTGTATGTTGCTGTCTTTTTGATATTCGGTTAATTTTTCAACAAAGGTTTCAAATCCTCCATACTTAGCAGGAATCCCCTTTGAACCAATAATATAAACTGACTGTTTCATTTCTCTCCTAACAGGACTGAAGGGCAGAAATTACTTCGCCCCATCTCTCATAAATACAACTTTAACGGTCTTTAACAATATTTCAATATCTTTCCAAATAGTCCAATCATCAATATAGGCCACATCTAATTTAACAACTTCATTGAAATCCTTGATCTCACTTCGCCCGCTGACTTGCCACAAGCCTGTTATCCCAGGTTTAAAACTCAATCGACGTTTTTGTTCAGGAGTATATTTCTCATACTCATCCACTGTTGGGGGACGGGTTCCGACCAGACTCATATCTCCCATTAAAACATTCCAAAACTGCGGTAACTCATCTAGGCTGGTCTTACGAATAAAGCGACCAATTGGAGTGATACGAGGATCATCATCGACCTTAAACATGCCCCCCTGCATAGTATTTTGCGCCAAAAGTTCTTGTTTCCGCTGCTCAGCATTCACGCACATAGATCTAAATTTATAGAAAGTGAAATGTCGACCATTTTTTCCAATACGCGTTTGAGAAAAAATCGCTGGCCCACCATCTTGTCGAATCATCGGAACCAAAACAATGCTCACCAAACCACAAATAATCAAGCCGACAATCGAACCGACAATATCAATGAACCGTTTAGCAATGACATGACTGGTCTTATAAAATTTTGTAGAAAACGTGATAACATTCAGCCCTGCCATCCCACGAATCTTTTTATCACTACCTAGATAGTTATTAAAAGCATTCAGATTAACTGTAACATCAATTCCCATTGTCTCAAAAAGTGAGATAAACTCCCCGATGTCGTACTCTTCACTTGGTAGATTGATAAAGACCTCATCGACAACTTCATGAGTAGCAAAGTCTAAGATATTCTCAGCAGGTACAACCGTTAAGGATTGATGCTGAAAATCAGGCTGGTCTAAAACACTGACTGCCACCAAGTTCCAAAAAATTTCTCCCGACTCTATCAGCCTATCGATGACTTTTTCAACCCTAGAGGTCGCTGTTATCAAGAATATCTTCTTACTCCCCTTGAGATTTGGAAAGATGCTTTTTCTATAGCGTTTAATGCATAGATTCAACAAATACAACAGAATAGAGTGTATTGTCAAAAAATAAATCATTCCTCGTCTAGAGATACTAAAACGATCTTCTAAGAAAAAATTCGAAATACTGATAGCTAAAGCAAAGAACACGATATACTTTGTCGTGTTGATAAACTCTGCTAAATAACCCCTTTTAAAAAAATCATGCCCATAATCACTGATATAAAAAAATAAAAAAATGAAGAATGAACAAGATAATAACAGAAGTATTTACAATCTCTGTTTCCTTAACAAAACTAAGTAAATAAGCTAATAAAATGACAAGAAAACTCTGGATTGTCGCCAAAGTAATCTTCAATCCCTTTTCTTCCATAATATCTTCCCTAAACTATTTATTATTTTTTGCCATAATTCCCATAGTTTCCATATGCTCCATAGGAGCCATATTTTTCAACTGAAGTATTAAATTTATTTAGAACTACTCCTAGAAATGGTTTACTTGTTTGTTCGAGTTGTTCTTTAGCTTTTTGGACATCACGACGATTTGTTTCACCAGCCGCAGTTACTAAAACAGAAGCGTCACACTGCTGCGTGATAATCGCCGCATCGATAACAACTCCAATCGGGGCAGTATCTACAACGATGTAGTCAAAGTACTTACGTAAGGTATCAATCATGGTCGCAAAATTTTCACTTTGTAACAAAGCTGTTGGGTTTGGTGATACAGAGCCCGCTTGAATGACAAACAGATTTTCAACATTGGTTTCACATAAACCTTGTGATAGGTCTGTTGTGCCTGACAAGAACTCTGTTAGGCCTGTAATCTTTTCACGTGATTTAAAGACACCTGACATGACTGAATTACGGATATCCGCATCGATCAACAGTGTCTTATAGCCTGCACGCGCGAAAGCCCAAGCAATATTGGTAGAAGTTGTTGATTTCCCTTCTCCTGGTTTGACAGACGTAATAGAAATCACTTGCAAGTTATTCCCACTCAATTGAATATTGGTGCGAAGGGCATTATAGTACTCTTCTGCTTTTCTTGCCTGATCCAGTTTTTTATGTGCAATCTCTAACGTTGGCATTTTTCTCTCCTATTTCAATTTATCCAAATTTGGAACTACTCCCAATAGTGCAATTTGCAACACGTCCTCAATATCTTCTGGACGTTTCACTCGTGTATCCAAAATCTCAACAAGGAGAACTGTGACAACCATCACAACCGCTCCCGCAAGGAATCCAACCATGGTATTGCGACGAATATTTGGTGAAGATGGCGATGTTGCTGGGCGTGCTTCTTCAAGCGTTGTCACATCCGAAACGCGAGTGACGCTGATGATCTTTTGAGCCGCAACCTCTCTCAAAGAGTTGGCGATACGGCTAGCCTCCTCAGGTGCACGGTCTGTAACAGAAATCGATACAATACGCGTATCCACTGGAACTGTTACCTTGATTTTACTAGCTAGACCTTTTGGAGGGAGTTCTAGTTTCAAATCAGTCGCAACCTTCTCTAAAACGTCTTGCGAGAGAATGATTTCACGATAGTCTTTACCAAGTAAGATCCTGCTTGCAAGTCTTGGTTAGTCAAGCCAGGCTTATCTCCCTGATTACGATTGACCACATAAATTCGGGTCGTACTCGTAAATTCTGGCTTCACAATAAAACTACTGTAGGCAAATGCTACTGTCCCTGTCACAAATGCTACCAAAGCAATTAAAAGTTTTCGTTTCCAAAGGATTTTAAGCAAGTGAAATACATCGATTTCCATCATATTTTGTTCTTTCATTTTTTCTCCTAAATCAATTGATCCATTATTATTTTTCGGGGATTATCCTTAAAAAGTTCCTTAGCCTTATCTTCACTGTATTTTTTAGCAATGATATCATAGGCTTCCTCCATATGAGGAGGTCTGTGATCCAAGTTGTGCATATCACTTGCTATCACATGAACCAGATTTCGTTCCAAGAAATACTGGGCCCTCTTTTTCATAAATTTATAAGTTTCTCCGAAGAGTTTAGGTTTCAAGACATGAGAACTATTAACCTGAGTATAACATCCCATATCAATCAGCTCTCGCACGCGCTTTTCATTGTTTTCTAAAGCATCATAGCGCTCAATGTGGGCAATGACGGGTGTAATGCCTAGCATTAGAATATTACTCAACCCCTTATGTATATCCCGATAGGGTGTATTCATACTAAACTCGATTAAAGCATAGCGGCTATCGTTGATGGTTGGGATTAATTTCTTTTCTAACTTCTCAACAACATCCGGAGTATAGTAGATTTCCGCTCCATAGGCAATGATTAAGTCATCCGCAACTTCCTTAGCCATTTCTCGCACCTTCAGAAAGTTAGTTGCGATTTTTTCTTCAGGAGTTTCGAACATCCCTTTTCGTCTATGCGAAGTGGAAACAATTGTTCTCACTCCTTGACTATAGGCCTCTCTAAGAAGTTTTTTACTTTCCTCTATCGACTTTGGACCATCGTCCACATCAAAAACGATGTGCGAATGGATATCTATCATGCTACTTGCCCTCCATCACATCCTTGATAGCAGCTTTCGCAGCGGCCAAACTACTTTCATCAATTTCCATCATGTAGAGGTTACTATCTGGCATAGCGTATGAAGGAAGATCCGTGCGTCCAGTTCCCTTCAAGTCTTGAGAATTGACTTTGTAGCTCCCACCACTCTCCAATTGAGTATTAACCAGATCCATCAAGGTTTCCAAAGGCATATTGGTCTGAAGAGAATCTTGCAATCCCTTGATGATGTTATCGTAGTTTTTTAAAGCCTCAGTTGACGTCAACTTCTGAATAATAGCTACAATAACCTTTTGTTGGTTCCGACCACGATCTCGATCTCCATCTGCTAGAGAGTAGCGCTCACGGACAAAACCAAGAGCCTGCTCAGAGTCTAAATGAACATTCCCAACAGGATAATACTTCCCGTTAGTATGTGCTGTAAACTCCTGATCATTATAGACATCAATTCCACCTAAAAAGGTCAATCAACTTCAAGAAAGAGGTAAAGTTTAAGCGCACATAATAGTTAATATCCACTCCATAGAGATTTTTCCAAAGTATGAATTGATGAGTCCACTCCATAAATACCAGCGTGGGTCAATTTATCCTTTTGATTGTTTCCTCCATCCGCAATCGGAACATAGGAATCTCGAGGCGTTGTAGTCAGAAGAATTTTCTTGGTATCTCGGTTCACAGTCATTAGAATATTCACATCAGAACGAGATACTGAGCTAATCGGACCATAGGTATCAATACCACTCACATAAATATTGAAAAGCTTTTGATTCTTCGATACCTTTGGTGCCGCAACATCCTTAGTTAATTGTTTTTGTATAGATTTTTTTGATTTTTGAAGCATAGTCTGGATACTCTGCTTCAATGATATTTTCAAAGACACTATTTAAGACAATTGCTTTCGTTTCGCCAGAAAGCAGGCTCTTATAAGCTGCTAGATAAGAAGCACTCTGCTCAACTGTCAAGTCTTTACTCTGTGTCGTCTTAATATCCGCCACCAACTTTTGGATATTATCATTATCTGTTTCAGTTGGACCTGTTACACTATCCAACTGAGTCACATTATTGATTTCACTATCTTTCAAAACGACCACACTCATCGAATACTCTGAGTAGTTTGAGGTCGCATTGATATGATTGGTAAAACCGACAAACTGTTGCAAAGCATAGAGAGAAACGGAGCTAACTACGATAGCAAGTGTCAAAAAGAAAACCGTAAACTTCTCGGCTTTTTTATACACTATCAGAAGGATTGCAATTATAGCAGAAATAAAAATAAGAACCGCCGTAAGGATATTGAGGTATCGAAAAGCTAGGATATTATGTTTGAAAATTAAGAACAACAAAAAACCACTCAATAACAAATAAATGGTTGCTAAAACTATATTAATATTTCGTTTTACATTCCCTAAACGAGCTCTCTTTGAACGTCTACTCATGATAATCCCCTATACACGTTAATAGTTATAAATATTATATCACAATCATGATGGAAATTCCATCCATCCTTGCTATTTTCAGCGTTTTCATTCGTTTTTGTTCTCTTGAGTTGCTCTAAAATATGGGCAAAGTTCCGAATACCATTCTACACAAAAAGACAAGGCGCTCAGGGGCAACCTTGTCTGTAATCTTATTTTACGTGGTTTTCAAACTCTTTTTGGCTCTTTTCGATAGCCTTTTTACTTTCTGCTTCCCACTTAGCCTTGGCTTCGTCAAATTGTTTCTTGGTAACAGGGTCTTTTTGTAATCTCATGTACTTATAATTATTTCCGTCACCCTTGATTCCTACTAGAGAGTAGGCACGTGTAAACGGAGTTACTTTGGTTACAGAGGCTGTACCACCATTTGACATAGCAGACATGACTAGAGAATTGTCAATCATCCAAGCTTGCGCTTCAGCGTATTTTTCATAGCGCTTAGCGACATCTTTGTTCTCAGCATCTGCTTCTTTCAGGAGTTGTGTATAGGTATCGAGCCCCAAACTCTTAATGAGCTCTTGGTCTTCCTTGGCATCAAGACCAAATCTTGAGATAGAAGCCAGTTTCAGCATTGAAGGGATCTAGGTAAGTTGATGGATCCTGGTAATCACCAACCCAACCATCAAAGTTTAGGTCGTAGTCACGAGCTGCTGGATTTGGTGCTAGGAAAGCAACATTTCCAAAGTCATCTGTAGAAAGCTGTTGAACATCAATAACGATATTGTCAGAACCTAGTACTGTTTCAAGGGTTTGTTTAACCGAGTTCATACCAGAGACCGCATTTTTGTTTGTCTGATCAACAGGGACATCCAAATGGATTGGGAAAGTCACACCTTGGGCTTCCAATTCCTTTTTAGCTTCCGCAAATTTTGCTTGGGCCTTTTCCTTGTTAAAGTAGGCATCTTGAGCATCTGCCAAATTGATACCTGACCACTCAGTTCCGTAGTTCACAAGCTTAGAAGCTGTTACTTCTCCAAAGGTCTTATCTCCCACCTGGACAAATGTTGGAGGAACTAGAGTATTACGAAGGGTTTTGCTCGCTGCTTCTTCACCGTTAGATTGAGCAGAGTAGGCTATTCGATCAATACCAAAGTTGATAGCCTGACGGAAATTTTTATTTAAGATAGCTGTTTGAGCTGATTTCTTTTGTTCGTCCGTTGTTTTAGCGGTATGATTATAGGTTTTGCGGTTGACGTTAAAGTTAAAGTACCAAGATGTCTTGTCTTGTAAACTATAGACGATATTGTCTTGGTATTTTTCTTTTGTCTTAGCATAGTTCGAACTATTTGGATAGACTCCTGCAATCGAGTAAGCACCACTTTCAAAATTTCGAATGGTCATCTCCTGATCTGACCCATCAAAAGTAAGCTAACTTAACTTTTTCAATGGTTACTTTATCATGGTCATAATAGTGTGGATTCTTCACATATTCGATCGAAGATTTTGATGTGAAAATCTTTTAACAGATATGGACCATTATAAAGGATACTGTCTGGTGTCAAGGTACCAAAAATCTTTATCCTTTGATTTCAAGAACTCTTCGTTGACTGGGAAAAAGAATACTATTGGTTGTCTTTGAATTCCAGTACGGTTCTGGTCGAGTCAAAGTGTACTCGACTGTGTAATCATCCAAGGCTTTGACACCGACAGTTGAAAAAGTCATTGGTCACACCCGTCACATAGTCATTCAATCCCTTGATTGAATTTTTGGATCAGATCCATGGCTTGCCCCTTATTGTCCGCGGCATATTTGATCCCAGTGACAAAATCCTGAGCTTTGACTGAAGCGTATTCCTCACCATCAGCCGTATACCACTTGGCATCTTTTTCTAAGCTTATAGGTATAGGTCAAACCATCTGATGAAACAGACCAATCCTCCGCAAGAGCAGGTATGAGGTTCCCATAGCTGTCATTTTCTAACAAACCATCTACAAGATTGGTAATAACGGCAGTGTTATCTGCATAATAATCTAGGAGATAGTTAAAAGTTGTCGGATTCGCACTAAATGTTGATGAATAAGTGCTAGTATCTGTGTTGGACTGTCCACATGCCGAAAGCAAAATCCCGGTCGCTAAGACAAGACCTGTCCCAATCAGTCTTTTTTTCATTTCGATCATTATTCACTCCTTTATGTCACTTTTTATAACATAGCCATATTTTATCAAATTTATTCAAAAATGTAAAGTTACTGCTTTTATGACAACTGGTGTCTCAAAACAAAAAAGGAAGCACAGTTTCCTGCAACTTCCTTTTCTATTTATAGATTACTTGACGTGTTTTTCAAGTTCTTTTTGGTATTTGGCATTTGTCTCGATTTTTTCTTGTTGCCATTTCTTGAAGGCTTCTTCGTATTCTTTTGCAGTCACAACGTCATTTTGCAACTCCAAACCTTTGAACACAAATGGGTCTCCCTTGATCCCGACTTGAGAGTAAGCTTTTGTAAATGGTACAGTACGGCTAACCGTTGGAGAACCACCTGAAGAAGCAACTGGGATTAAAAGTGAACTATCCGATACCCAAGCTTGAGCTTTAGCATATTTTTCATAACGCTTGTTAAGGTCGCTTGTTTCAGCTGCAGCGTCATCCAAGAGTTTCTTGTATTCGTCCAATCCAACTTGAGCCATCACTTCTGGATCATTTCCGCGCTTAATCCCCAAGTGTTTAAGGGCAGAACCCTTCTTAGCATCAAGAATGTTGAGGTAGGTAGCTGGGTCTTGATAGTCTGGTCCCCAACCAGTTCCGTTCAAGTCATAGTCTTTTTGGGATGGAACCTTGGCTTGAGATGTAATGCTCAATTTCTCATTATCGGTCATTTGAAGGACATCGACAATGACATTTCAGTACCAAGTGATGATTCGATAGACTGCTTGAGTGAGTTGGTTTGTTGAACCGCGATTACATCTGTTTGTTCAACGGGGATATCCAAATGGATTGGGAAGGTAACACCCTTGGCTTGCAATTCTTCCTTGGCTTTAGCAAAGGCTGCCTTAGCTTTTTCAGGACTGTAAATCGTATCCTTGCCATCTGTAAGGGCTACATCTTTCCACTGGTCTCCATATGAAACGAGCTCTGCCTGTGCCAACTCTCCAAAGGTTTTTTCACCCACTTGAACGTAGTCATGAGGCACTAGGCTGTTACGGATAATCTTGTTCGCACCTTCTTCACCATTCAACTGAGCAGTATAAGAATGACGGTCAAGAGCAAAGTTCAGCGCCTGACGGAAGTTCTTGTTGAGAAGAGCTTCTTTCGTTGATGTTTTTTGAGCTTCGTCTGTTTTGGCTGTTTTATTGTAAGACTGGCGGTTTACGTTAACAGTGAGGTAGTAGCTTGTCGCTTCTTGTGGACTGTAAACAATCTTATCGCCGTACTCTTGTTTAGTCGACTCAAAGTTTGAGCTTGTTGGGAAGAGACGGGCTGTTGTATAAGCTCCTTGTGTAAAGCTACGAATCAAAGATTCTTGGTCTGATCCATCGTAGAAAGTTAGTTTAATATTGTCAATCTTGACATTGTCCTTATCCCAGTAGTTTGGATTCTTTTCATATTCAATGACTGATTTTGAAGTCAATGATTTCAAGAAATAAGGACCATTGTATAGGATACCTGATGGGGTTGGTGCACCGTAGTCGCTCCCTTTAGAATTCAAAAATTCTTCATTAACTGGGAGCATGGTTGCAGTTGTGACCTTAGAGTTCCAGAAACTTTCTGGTTTGTTGAGCGTGTATTCTACCGTGTAATCATCAACAGCCTTAACTCCTACGGTAGAGAAATCATTGCTCTCACCACTGACATACTCTGCCAAACCTTTGATAGAATCCTGAATCAAAGAAAGACCATCTGATTTCCCGTCAGCAGCATGTTTAAGCCCAGTAACAAAGTCTTTGGCCTTAACTTCAGCGTATTCTTCTCCATCAGAAGTATACCATTTTACACCCTTACGAAGTTTGTAGGTGTAAGTCAACCCATCCTTTGAAACAGACCAGTCTTCTGCAAGCGATGGAATTAAGTTCCCATACTTATCATTTTCCAAAAGACCATCAACAACGTTTGCTATAACGTCAGAGGTTGAGCTCTTGCTCGTCACACTATAGTCCAAAGAAGATGGATCCATAGCGTAGACATAAGAGAAAGTCTTGGGAGCATCCGCTTTCTTTTCACTTTGCCCACAAGCAGTTAACAGTAGGGCTGCACTCAAAACAGCACCTGCTCCTAAGAGCCACTTTTTCGATTTCATAAGTAATCTCCTTAAAGATAGTGTTTTCACCATTATACCCTATTTTTTCATAAAAGCAAGGACTTTAGCCAGATTTTTTAGAAAATTCTAACAAATATTTTTTAGAGGCTTTTCTATATATTTTTTAGTAAAAGAACCCCAAGCATCAAAGGCTTGAGGTTCACTTATTTTAATCCGTTAGTTCCACACAGAAGGCATCCCATGGAGCCAAGGTTTGTTTTTCAACTGCTTCTTTAGCAGTAGTGTTTTCAATCAAGATTGACTTAACTCTTCCTTCTACTGAAAAGTTTTGTTTTTCATTGGACAAGTTAGCCACAACTAGGAAACGACGGTCACCGTCCTTACGGATATAAGCAAAGATCTTGTCAGCTGTATCAAGCAATTCAAAGTCAGCTCGAATCAGCCAGCTGTTCTCCTTACGGATTTGCACGAGTTTTTGATAAGTATAGAAAATCGAATCTGGGTTTGCTAGTGCTTCTTGAACGTTGATTTCTTGATAGTTTGGATTAACTGCCAACCAAGGTTGACCTGTTGAGAAGCCAGCGTTGTTGCTCTCGTCCCATTGCATCGGGGTACGGGCATTATCACGTCCGATGACACGGATACTGTCCATAATTTCCTCGAGCGGAACACCTTTTTCAAGAGCTTCACGCGCATAGTTGAGGGATTCAATATCTTCTACTTGGTCCAGTGTTTCAAAAGGATAGTTGGTCATTCCAATCTCTTCACCCTGATAGATATAAGGCGTCCCTCTCATGAGATGAAGCAAAATCGCAAAGGCTTTAGCAGATTTTTCACGGTATTCTTGCTCATTTCCCCAGATAGAGACGATGCGAGGAAGGTCATGATTGTTCCAGAAGAGGGAATTCCAGCCGTCTTCAACTCCTAACTCTGTCTGCCATTTGTTGAAGATTTCTTTCAACTTCCCTACATTTAACTCTTTTTGGTAGTGCCACTTAGGTTGCCCTTCTTGATATTGAAGACAGATGTGTTCAAACTGGAAGACCATAGACAATTCTTGTCCCTTTGGATCAGAGTAGAATTTGGCAATCTCTGGCGTTGCCCCCCATGTTTCCCCTACTGTCAAAAGATCTTTGTCGCCAAAGGTCGCCTGATTCATTTCCTTGAGATAGGGATGGAGCATAGGACCATTATTCACTACCTTCTCATCAGGAATTTTCCCAATCATGTCAATGACATCCATACGGAAACCACCAATACCTTTATCAATCCAGAAGTTCATCATCTCATAGATTTTCTGACGAAGTTTTTCATTCTCCCAGTTGAGATCCGGCTGTTTCTTACTGAAAAAGTGGAGATAGTATTGACCCGACTTTTCATCGTATTCCCAAGCAGACCCACTAAAGATAGACTCCAAATCATTGGGCTCATCTCGCCAGATATAGTAGTCACGCTCAGGGCTATCAGGATTCTCACAAGCCTTGACAAACCATGCGTGTTCATCTGAGGTATGATTGACTACCAAGTCCATGATAATTCGAATATCACGCTTCTTAGCTTCTGCGATGAGTTCATCCATGTCCTCCATGGTTCCGAAAATAGCTGCAATCGCTTGATAATCAGCAATATCATAACCATTATCATCCATAGGACTATCATAAACAGGAGAAAGCCAAATCGCTGTGATTCCTAACTTAGCTAGATAGTCTAACTTACTAGTAATTCCTGGCAAATCGCCAATTCCATCTCCGTTGCTGTCCATAAAACTCTTGGGATAGACTTGATAGACTACGGCATTGTGCCACCATTTTTCTTGCATCTTCTTACCTCATTATTTTAATAATCTATAGTCTATGATAGCGCTTTTTCAAACTTAGTGCAAGCGTTTGCCTAATCTTTTTGATTTCTTTTTTGACTCCGTAGTTTCCTATCTTCCAATTTTTTATTATAATAGAGGTCAGAGGTAAAAAAATGAAAAAACAAGCTTTTAGTTCTGAACAATATTTGAATCTACAGCGCGACCACATTTTTGGAGCGCATCAACCAATTTGACGGCAAGCTCTACTTGGAGTTTGGTGGCAAAATGTTAGAAGATTTCCACGCTGCTCGCGTTCTTCCTGGTTATGAGCCTGACAATAAAATCAAGCTCTTGCAAGAATTGAAAGAGAAGGTTGAAGTTGTGATCGCCATTAACGCAAGCAATATCGAACATTCTAAAGCGCGTGGTGACCTAGGCATTTCTTATGACCAAGAAGTTCTTCGTTTGATTGACAAATTCAATGAGCTGGGAATTTTTGTTGGTTCGGTTGTCATCACACAATACGCTGGACAACCCGCTGCAGATGCCTTCCGCAACCAGTTAGATAAAAACGGGATTGATTCTTATCTTCATTATCCGATCAAAGGATATCCGACCGATATGGACCACATCATTTCTCCTGAAGGTATGGGGAAAAACGACTACATCAAAACCAGTCGTAACTTGATCGTCGTGACAGCTCCTGGACCTGGTTCTGGAAAATTGGCAACTTGTATGTCCAATATGTACCATGACCAACTCAATGGCATCAAGTCTGGTTACGCTAAGTTTGAAACCTTCCCAGTTTGGAACCTACCCCTTCATCATCCAGTCAACTTGGCCTACGAGGCTGCAACCGCAGACCTTGATGATGTTAATATGATTGACCCTTTCCATCTCCAAACCTACGGAGAAACCACTGTCAATTACAACCGTGATATCGAAATTTTCCCAGTGCTCAAGCGTATGTTGGAACGTATCCTAGGTGAATCTCCATACGCTTCACCAACAGACATGGGTGTCAACATGGTTGGCTTCGCTATTACTGATAATGAATCTGCTATCGAAGCTTCTAAACAAGAAATCATCCGTCGCTACTACCAGACTGTTCTTGATTTTAAAGCTGAAAAAGTCGGAGAAACTGCTGTCAAGAAAATTGAACTTCTCATGAACGACCTCGGTATCACACCTGCAGACCGTAAGGTTGCTGTCGCTGCACGCCAAAAAGCAGAAGAAACTGGTGGGCCTGCCCTTGCTCTCGAATTGCCAAATGGGGAAATCGTCACTGGCAAGAACTCTGAACTCTTTGGTCCTACAGCTGCAGCCTTGATCAATGCCATCAAAAAATCAGCTAACATCGCTAAGGAAGTAAAATTAATCGAACCTGAAGTCGTCAAACCAATTCAAGGTCTTAAAATCAATCATCTCGGTAGTCGCAATCCTCGCCTCCACTCAAATGAAATCCTGATTGCACTTGCAATCACAGCTATGGAAAATCCTGACGCTGCGCGTGCCATGGAGGAACTTGGGAATCTCAAAGGAAGCGAAGCCCACTCAACCATCATTTTGACCGATGAAGACAAGAATGTCCTTCGCAAACTAGGTATCAACGTAACCTTTGACCCTTACTACCAATACGATCGCTTGTATCGCAAATAAATAAACAAGGCTGGACAAAAACTCCATTTGAGAGAAAAATCCAGTAAATCTTTACATAATAAAAAAAAAAAATCAAACGCATAATATCAAGTCTTTTGGACACTTGGTATTATGCGTTTTTATGATTTTCCATTCTCATTTATTTCAATGAAATTGTCAACTCGACAGAGGCTCCTCCTTGGTCTAGATTGATCAGGGTCAAACGACCACCATGCAAGAGAGCCACCTGCTTAGAAAAGGCTAAGCCGATTCCATGATGGGGATTAGCTGAATTGCGGCTTTGGTCACTCTGATAAAAGAGCTGTTCCGCTCCCAGCAGCATCTCCTCAGAAAATGCAGGTCCATTGTTCCAGATAGCAAAAACCAACTGGTCCTGCTGTACTGATATCGTCAGCTTCACTTCCTTTTGATCCTGATTAGCATGTTCAAGCGCATTCAGTAAAATATTGAGCAAAGCTCGTTTGAGATAGTCCAAATGAATTGACAAAATCAGACTAAGATCACAATCTTCTTGGAGGTAGAAACGATAGTTTTCCTGTTTGCTGAACAGTGCCCAGTCGTCCTTTAAATCAGCCAAAAAGTCCTCCAAGGAAAGCTGACTGAACTGATTAGAATCAATCTGAAAAGTCTTAGCGTAATCAATCAAAGAGCCACAATACTCTTCCATCTTGTGACTGGCCTGCAAAATCTCAGAAGCATAGTCTGCCTGCGGCTGGCTCAATTGCGCCAACTCCAAGAGCTCAGCATTCCCTTTAATCACAGTTAGGGGCGTCTTCAAATCGTGCGATGTCGCTGATAGCTGTAAAATCAACTCCTGATTATGCTGCTGCTCTCTTTCTAGAAGACGAGTATTTTCTTGGTGGCTGCTCCGTAAATCGCTGTAGACTTCTAGCATTTCCTCAATCCGAAAAAGCTGGCTTTGATTTTCTTCTAAAAGCTTCTCGCTCTTTAGCATTTTTATTTCCCTGTCAATTTTTCGGAGCAATTTCAAAATATGATAAAAAGTAATCAGCAGCAAACTCCCTGCCCAGAAAAACAAGGCGAAAAGAACGTGATCACTTCCTTGCGTAAATTCATAACCTATAAGCACAAAAATCAAAACATGGAAAAAGACGATTTTCAAGCTAGTTGTCCAGACTAGGCTTTTGAAATTTCGGGTTCTAATTGCCATCTATAGCCTACTCCTCTAACTGTTGCAATTGCTTGCAACCCTTCTTGTTTGCATTTTTGGCGAATTTGATATACATACTCTGAGATGGAGCGAAGCTGTGTTTCTGAGCTTTCTGGGTAAAGTAAAGTATGCAGGCGTTCAGCTGAAAAGGTCTGCTTGGGATTGCTAGCTAGTAAATACAGCAACTTAAACTCTCGCTCTGAAAATTTCAAGACTTTACCAAAATAGGCAACTTCATAGCGCTCTGGATAAAATTGACAAGAAGCAATTTCAGAATAGCGCTCCTCACGTCTTTCCTCCCGCCTAAGATGAGCCCTGACACGCGCCAGCAATTCTTTGGTCCCAAAGGCTTGATAATATAGTCATCTGCTCCGCGAAAGAGCCCTTCCACCTTGTCCGCCTCTAACTCCTTAGCCGTCAGAAAGATGATTGGACACGAAAGATGAGGACGAATGTAGGAACACAACTCAAAACCATTAACAGGCTCCATCATCACATCCAGCAGAATCAAATTATATCCTACAAAATCCGTCAACTCTAGCTCTTCTATCCGATCAAGCGTCGTCACGTCATAAGCATCGAGCTCTAGGACGTTTTTCACTAGCTTTAAAATGCTCCGGTCGTCATCAACCACCAAAATACGATACTGTCTCATGATTTCCATTATAGCATACCTCTAGCGAACATCTCGTTTCAAGGTCAAGAATATAGCAGAGCTCCAAATCAAAGCTAGCCAGAACAGCTGTATTCCCAACCCTGATAGATCTATCGAATGCTGAAGTCCTTCATACTCAAAAAGATTTAGGGTAGCCAGATCGGGCAGGTATTTTGCTTCCTTGATGAAAGTTGCCAACAAACGACTGAGACCAATCAAGAGAGGAAAGAGCACAGAGACCGGCACAACCCAAGATTGAAAGAGCAAAGCGAGGCCGGCAGTTAAAAAAGCCAGAAAAAGATTGCTAAAAAGACCAAAAGAGCTGTAATAAAGGAATTTCCCCAGTAAGGACCAGCTAAAGTCTAGGTCAAATCGAGCCAGCATAACAAAGAAACAGCTGCCTATCATGACACTGTAGAAAACCAAGAGCAGAACGGCCAGAAAAAGGAATTTCCCAGCCAACCAAGCCTTTCTATTTGATACGGTTAGAAAATTCGTTCGCATCCCAGACTTGACAAACTCCTGGGCAAAATAGAGAGAAGTGAAGATGACGATGACAGGCTGCGCCAGATAGAGGGCATGCAAAACCTCGCTCAGAGCCTTCGTCTGACCAACTGCTGTCTGACTATAGTCAAGATTCATCAGGAAAAAAGGAACGACTACCAGAACCACCAAGGCTGCAGCAAGAGCGAGATAGTAAGAACGGAACTTAATCCATTCACTTCTAAGCAGAGCTTTTATCATCAGTATCGCCCTCCTAAATCCGTCTTCAAAAAGCGCAGAGAAGCCATGCCGCCGATGACTAGCAGCCATACGCTTAGTATCAAGAGTCCTTGCAAGGGATTGTTGGCATATTGGGAAGTTGGCGTTGCCGCAAACAACTCTCCTGCTGGTTGTGGCAGATAAGCTCCCCAACTCGTGTGAGCAGCTAGGTAGTTTCCCAGATTATAGATCTGGGGTACGAGAAATAGCAGAGAAACTAGCATGGTCCGAGCCAATAAACCTAACAAAAATGAAAGGATCCCCAAGAGGGTTAGAGATAAGGTTTTCCACAAAATCAAACTCCAAGCTGCCTGATTGAGCAAAATCGGATCAAGCCCTTCCTTTCCTAAAGCCAGATGCATGACCATATAGCTCAAATAAATGGATAACAAGCTAATGATGAGTGAAAACAAACCAAAGGTCAATATTTTCCCCATAAGTAGCTTCAAGCGGTTATTACAAGCCAATAGACTGGTTCGCAAGCTATGAGACTGAAATTCCATAGCTCCCAAAATTCCAGCTAAAATGACCAAAACCATGACCGCCATAGAAGCGCCATTAAGACCTAGATATTCAAGCGGATCAATAGCTTCTGCCAGACCGGGAACCGTCTCAGGTGTAGCATCCAAGCCGATAGACAGATATTGTCGGCCCTCCAACCAGGATACGACAGGCACCAATAGTAGCATGAAGGCCACACTCACTTTGAAAGCCTTGATTGATCGGATTTTCAACCATTCTGAATGCAATAAGGACATCGTCTCTTTCATCTTAAACCTCCTCTGTTAAGTCGAAGAAGAGCTCTTCTAAACTATCTGTTCCTTGTAATACATCTTCTAGCGTTCCCTGTTCGATAATTTGCCCATGATGAATCAAGACTACATCATCTGTTACCATTTGTACCTCAGACAGGATATGAGAGGATAGAAGGACGGTTTTCCCAAAATCAGCCTGCTGGCGAATGAACCTTCTAAACCACTTAATCCCACTTGGATCTAGTCCATTAGTCGGCTCATCTAATATAAGAAACTGAGGATCACCTAGTAAAGCTACTGCCAACCCCAGGCGCTGCCCCTCTCCTAGAGACAGGCTTGATAAGAAATCCTTTTTCTTATGAGCGATCCCAGTCATATCCAATACCTCATCAATCCGAAACTTCGGAATAGCATTACTTGCAGCAATAATATGCAGATGGTCGTAAACCTTTCTATTTGGCAGACCTCCAATACCGTCAAAAGCTGCACCTACTGTTTTGAGAGGATAAATCATTGACTGATAGGTTTGTCCATCAAAAGTCGCAGTTCCTGCTGTCGCCCGATCTAAGCCCAAGAGAATCCTCAAGGTCGAGCTTTTTCCTGCACCATTATGTCCTAGAAAAGCCGTAATGCGACCACTCCTAGCTGTAAAAGAAATATCCTTTAAAATTTGCTTGTCTCCATATTTTTTAGAAACACGATCAATTTTTACAATATGTTCCATACTGAACTCCTTTATCTTTATTTTCTCCAGTATACCCAATCTAGTTCAGAATTAGTTCAGAGATTAAACAGAAATTTCAGAAAAAGTTGATCCACTTTTCAAAAGTCACCTGAGTTCCACTAGAAAAACTAAACTTTTCTTTCACAAGGTATTCTTCTCTCCATTCTTTCTTTATAATTCTGAGGTTTATGTATAGAGACTTTATTATAAAAAGTCATTTATCAAACTCCATCAACAGCACCCTTTATGTTATAATGAAAGAAGAAAACTGAAAGGATTTACCATGTCAAAAGAAGTTATTGTTGAAAGTTTTGAACTTGACCACACCATTGTTAAAGCACCTTATGTTCGCTTGATTGGGGAAGAAACGGGGCCAAAGGGAGACATCATCTCCAACTTTGATATTCGCTTGGTACAGCCAAATGAAGACTCTATCCCTACTGCTGGGCTTCACACTATCGAACACCTCTTGGCCAAACTCATCCGTACCCGAATTGACGGCATGATTGACTGTTCACCATTTGGTTGTCGCACAGGCTTCCACATGATTATGTGGGGTCGCCATACCAGTGCTGAAATTGCAGCTGTTATCAAGGATTCGCTCAAGGAAATTGCTGAAACCACTACTTGGGAAGATGTCCCTGGAACAACCATCGAATCTTGCGGAAACTACAAGGACCACAGCCTCTTTTCTGCTAAAGAATGGGCAAAACTCATCCTGGAACAAGGAATCTCAGATGATGCCTTTGAGCGCCATGTCATCTAAACACAAAAAGGAACCAGCTTTTAGCTAGTTCCTTCTTTTTTTATTCTCAAAATCTTGAGTTAGGCTTTTTCACGAATAACCAAAACGCCATCTTCCATATCTGCTTCCAAATGTTTAGCATCTAGATGATCCAAGTGGAAGTCCGTCACCTTATCACGAATTTGTTGTTCAACCACGCGACGGAGAGGACGAACACCCATAACTTCGTCATAGCCTTCTTCTGTGATAAAGTCCTTAGCTGCTTGGCTGACTTCCAAATCAATGTCTTTCTTAGCCAAGGTTTGGTTGACTTCAGCCAACATCAAGTCCACAATCTTAGAAAGGTCTTCCTTATTCAAGTGTGAGAACTCGATAACTGCGTTAAAGCGGTTAAGGAATTCTGGACGGAAGTATGGTTTCAAACGATCCATTAATTCTGGTTTATCTGCATCTTCTGTCAAGTTAGCTTCATAGCCAAATCCAGCATTTGATGTCGCGATAATGACCGTGTTCTTGAAGTTCACTGTATTTCCTTGACCATCAGTCAAACGACCGTCATCCAAGACCTGAAGGAGAAGGGTGATTACTTGAGGATCCGCCTTTTCAATTTCGTCCAAGAGAATGATAGAGTAAGGATTACGACGAACACGTTCTGTCAAAGTATTGCTATTGTCATCATAACCCACATAACCTGCTGTTGTACCGATTAACTTAGATACAGCTGTGCGGTCACTGTATTCAGACATATCCAAACGAATGATAGCATCCTTAGTTCCAAACATATCCAGTGCCAATTGCTTAGCGAGCTCGGTCTTACCAACCCCAGTTGGACCTACAAAGAGGAAGCTACCGATTGGGCGATTGCCTTCATCAAAACCAGCACGGTTACGACGAATAGCACGAGCCACTGCTTCTACTGCCTTATCTTGGCCGATAACCTTGTGTTCCAAACGATGAGCCATATCTTTTAGGCGTTCGATATCAGATGCCCCCATTTGAGAAACTGGGATACCAGTCATACGCTCTACGGACTCGGCCACATCATTGACAGTGGCAGTCACTTTCATGTCTTCTGTGTGGTTTTTCGACTTTTTCTCTAATTCTGCAATGCGAGTTTTAGCATTGAGAGTCGCTCAAAGTCTTCTGCCTCAACTGCTTTTTTTCTTGCTTGTCTTTTTCTGCCTCAATTTCCCGTTCAACAGCATGCACATCTGTTACAGGATGTTGAGTCGCCAAGTGAGCGACCGTTACGTCTACAAGGTCAATAGCCTTATCTGGCAAGCTACGTTGAGGAATGTATTGGATAGAATAATCCACTGCTGCTTTCAAGACTTCGTCTGGCAAGATGACATTGTGGTGTTGTTGATAGAGGTCACGAATCCCTTGAAGGATTTTAAAGGTATCCTCTGCTGAAGGAGCATTGACCTTGACTTCGTTGAAACGACGAGCAAGAGCGCATTTTTTTCAAGATGGTGTTACGGTATTCGTCTTGAGTTGTCGCTCCAATAACGGTCAATTCACCACGAGAGAGAGCTGGCTTGAGAATGTCCGCAAGCCCTTTAGAACCACTGTCTCCTCCGATTGAGCCAGCGCCAAGGATTTGGTGAATTTCATCAAAGAAGAGGATAATATTCCCTGCTTCTTTTACTTCATTGACTAGATTTTGAACGTTTTCTTCAAAGCTACCACGGTATTGAGTACCAGCCTCAAGACCTGAGATATCAATAGAAATAATTTCCTTGTTCTTGATGGCAGCCGGAACATCTCCATTCACAATCGCTTGTGCTAGACCTTCTACAACGGCTGTCTTACCAACACCTGCATCTCCGACCAGAACAGGATTATTTTTCGTACGACGTGAGAGGATTTCAGATGTTTCTTGAATTTCCTTGTTTCGTCCGATAACAGGATCCAACTTGCCCTCACGAGCTTCTGCGGTCAAGTTACGACCTAGTTTAGCAAGGACACCGTCTTGTTTCATACCTGAAGCGTGTTGTTGCATTTGCACATCAGATTCTGCATTTCCTGGCAATTGACCAGTTGCACGATAGTGAGCAAATTCCTCAGGTGTCACTTCACGTCCATTAATCAAGTAGCGACGATTTTCAGAACTATATCCTCGCATACCTCCCATCAATTGGTTAAATAAATCATCCATGTTGTTAAAGTTATTAAAGTTGTTGTTCATATTCTTTACCTCGTTTATTCTTAATTATATGCGATCTCTGATATTGACTATCTTTGACCTTTGTTTTAAAAATTTTAGACTAGCTAACTAGCTACCCTACGTATAATTTCTGGTTTTTCTTTCTTAAATAAGCCTTTTATCATCTTCTTTTCAAAATCTGTTAGATTTAACATAGGCCTCACCCCTTTCTAGGGTATCTATCATACATTTTCAAGAAATAGGATCATTGAAAATGAAGTTTTCTAAGGAATTCATTTTCCTTATGTTCCTACTATATCACATTAGTCAGTAAAAGTCAATAGTTTTTTGACCAAATTTGACTATTTTTTTAAAAAATTTTTTGAAGTACAAAAAAAGCCCCTAGAAAACGAATTTTCTAGAGACTTCCTCTATCAAGTTTAAGAGAGAAGAAATATTCTCACTTACCAAGTTTCATGTTTCTTCTACAAAAGCTTAAGCTTTGCGTTTTACGAAGAATACCAATCCACTCAATGCCAAGACTACAAATCCAAGCGCAGAAAGGACAGAGGTTGCTTCCCCTGTGTTTGGAAGTTCAGCTTTACCTTTAGTCTCAGTAGCTGGAGGTGCTGGTTTTGGATCCTCTTTTTGTCCTGGATCAGTCGGTTCTGTTCCTGGAGTTGGATTTGTTCCTGGATTATTTGGCGCTGGATCTGGCGTTGGTGCTGGATCTGGCGTTGTTCCTGGATTATTTGGAGCTGGATTTGGTGTTGGTGCTGGATTTGGTTCTGGTGTTGGTGTTGGAACAGTGTATTTATTTGTAAATACAACTGCTTTACCATCTGCATATGAGACAGTCGCAGTCAAGAGACCTTGACCATCCGCAACTACTGTTACTGTTACAGTATGCTCAGTCTTATCGTATTCAATACCCTCTTCAGTACCAACTTTTTCAACCAAGGTATAAGTGTAAGTACCTGCTTCTTCGAATGAACGAACAAAGGCTACTTTACCTTCGGCAGTATTCTTAGCTGTAGCTACAACGGCACCTTTCTCTTTCAATTCGAAAGTATAAGCGTCTGTCGCAAGTTCTTTACCTTCAAGTTTCTTAGTTGCTTCAATCGTAGCTTCTACTACTGGTGCTTTGAAGCTATTCTTGAAGACATTACCTGCTGGATATTCAACAGCTGCCTTCAAAGCGTTGGTTGCTGCATCTTTGGTTACTTTTACCACCGCAGTCTTTTCTGTATCATAAGTAATACCAGTTGCTCCAGCATTCACTTCTTTTACAGTATAAGTATACTCACCTTCTGCATCATAGTTGATTGCATTAAATGTTACTTTTCCACCTTGGTTTGTTTTTGTATCAATTTTTTGTCCATCTTTGTACAATTCAAATTGGAACTCACCATCAACCAAGTACGACCAGTCAATTCTTTCGTAAATTCAAGTGTTGCTGATGTAGCTGTTGGCGCCGGTGGAACTGGTGCTGTATAAGTATTTGTGAAGACCCGTTCTGTATCCGCATCTTCTACAGTCGCAACCAATTGGCCTTTACCATCATCCGCAACAGTGACGAACACTTCATACGCATTTTGATCATAAGTGATTGTTTTATCGTCACCAGCTTTTTCAGTAATAGTGTAAGCGTAATCGCCTGCTGCTGAGAAAGTGACGTTGAAGACAACTTCTCCTGAGGCAGTATTCTTAGCCGTAGCTACAAGGTCTGAACCTTCTTTCAGTTCAAATGTGTAAGCATCAGCTTCAAGCGCTTTACCTTTCAAGACTTTCTTAGCTTTGATTGTAGCTTGTGCAGGTTCTGCTTTATAGTCATTAACGAAGACCGGTGTTTCACTTGTAACTGTCGCGACAAGTTGACCTGAGCCATTATCTTTCACTTCTACAGTTACTGGATGTTCTGTTTTATCATAAGTTACACCAAGTTTATTGCCAACCTTTTCTGTAATAGTATAGTTATATACTCCTGCTGTTGAATAGCTAATTTCAGAAAAACGAATCAATCCGCCAGCAGCATTCTTTGCTGTCGCAACAACCTTGTCACCCTCTTTCAGTTCAAACTCAAACTCATCTATCTCCAGCTCTTTACCATTCAAAACTTTTTTAGCTTCAATAGCAATTTTTGCTGGAGCTGCTTTATAAGTGTTGGTGAAGGTTGGGTTGTTACCTGTAACAGCTGCCTCAAGTTGTCCTTGACCGTTATCTGTAACGTTTACCTTAACTTCGTGTTTAGCAGTATCGTATGTCACACCTTTTTCACTACCTGCTTTTTCTGAGATAGTGTAAGTGTGGTCGCCTGCTTCATTGTATTCGATTTCTTTGAAAGTAACAGTACCGTCTGCAGCGTTTTTAGCTGTCGCAACGACTTTGTCACCTTCTTTAAGCTCGAATTCGTATTTATCAGCTTCGAGGGCTTTACCATCCAAGACTTTAGTAGCTGTGATCGTTGCACTTGTTTTAGCTGCTTTATAGGTGTTGGTGAAGGTTGGGTTGTTACCTGTAACAGTTGCAACAAGTTGACCTTGGCCGTTATCTGTAACTTTTACCTTAACTTCGTGTTTAACAGTATCGTATGTCACACCTTTTTCACTACCTGCTTTTTCAGTGATAGTGTAAGTGTAATCACCTGCTGTTTCGAACTCAATTTCTTTGAAAGTAACGGTGCCGTCTGCAGCGTTTTTAGCTGTCGCAACGACTTCTTCACCTTTTTTAAGTTCGAATTCGTATTTATCAGCTTCAAGTTCTTTACCGTTCAAGACTTTCTTAGCTGTGATAGTTTCTTTAGCTGGAGTTACTTTATAAGTGTTAGTGAAAGTTGGTTCTGCAGATGTGACAGTTGCTGTTAAAACTCCACTTTGGAAAGTTGCTGCTACAGTAACTTCCTTGGCTTCTGTATCAAATGTAACGCCTGCAACTGCTGTTGAAGTGTCCTCTTTGATGATGTAGTGATAAGTTCCCGCACCTTTTACTTGGAGATTCTCAAAGGTAATAGTTCCATCAGCTTTTGATTTTGCTGTGGCTACAGGGTCCTTCAAGTTCTCTGCAGAAAATAGGTTAAAGGTAAACTCATCCGCTTTTGGAAGTTTATCTGTACGTCCTTCTACTACTTTCTTAGCCGTCACATTGAATACAGCTGGAACAGGTTCATCTTTAAGATGAATAGTAGAACCCGCAGCACCGAGTTTAACTGTATACTCTTTTTCATCTAGTTTATAACCTGCTGGGGCAGTCTTCTCTTTGATCTTAAACGTTTTACCTTCCCATTTCTGATCATAAGTTTTCGTAAGCGCTACTCCTTTTTCATTCGTAGTCACTTCTGTTGTTTCACTTGCATCATCTGCTGCTGTCACAGTATATACCGCACCCGAAACCGGAGCAAGAGTGAAGGCATCAGTCTTATGAATCTTAATTTGGTAAGCAGTAGATGCTACAATCGTTCCAGAAATCAAAGACGTCGCCTCAGCTGTCATATCAAGTGCTCCCGGACGACTTGTATTCTGTGCTAATTTAGTCCCGTCAGCCAATGACAGAGCAACCCTATTTCCTACTTTACTTCCATCATTAGGAGTTGTTGTGTTATAAGAGACTATATAAGAGGTCGTTCCATCTTTAAAAATGATATCAAATGAAGTATAGTTTTCGTTCCACGAAACGGTATAGTCTTGTCCCTCAGTTAACAAAACTGCATCATCTGGAACAGCAGAAGTCCCAACAGTGATATTTGCCTTATACACTTTTAGAGTCTCAGGAATATACTGTGCAGGAGTGTAACTAGTATCATCATTTGGTATAGTATCATGTAATACAATATTTTGTCCTAAGTCTTGTTTCTCTGTATTTACACGTACACGCCAGGTAGACCATGCATCTCCCTTGCTAACCGAACCAATCTCAGCCAGTTTTGGAGAGTTCCAACTTTCAAGGGCAGCACGACCCCCAATTTTAGCATAATTTTCAGTACCAACTTTGGGACCATCGATTGTTTTTGAGGAATAAATGTGAGTCACTTCTTGCTTCAATGAGGATGAATTAAAGTTAATACGGGTTTTATTCTGATCCTTTAAGAATCTAAAAGTAACAGAAAAATTCCCTGACACATCCTTTACCTTATCTCCACCAGTTTTCTCTAGATATTTATCCAAGTTTTTTAAGGTGATTTTTGCTTTCCCACCTTGATCAGTACCATTTGAAGTCACTTCTGCTTCTCCAATAGTAACTTTTGTTGTCGGATCAATTAAATCCTGACTCCCTTCATAAACTGCCATAGGAGCAGGTATATCAAAGGTAAAATAATCTCCATTATTCAGATGTTCATTATACTGTTGAGATCAAAGGTCACGCGAAGCTTATATGCTAAATTCGTACGAAGCGAGAAATCTCCTTCTGAACTCACATTTTGCTTAGTGTCTGAAGCATCTAATAGATCGATGCCTGTAATTACTTGTGTCAATTCTTTTGAAACAGGATTATCTGCTTTAACAATCCCTACCAAAACAGATGCTAGAGCTAAAATAGCAAAAGTTAACGCAGAAAATTTAGAAAGCATGTTTAACGCTTTGCTTTTCGACATTTCTTCTCCTCTTTTCTATATGAAATTTTTATTTCTAATCTCCCTAAGAGATTACATCATACTATTTTGACAACCCCTATCACTAACTAGAGTTTATCTGATATATTATAACATTTCAATACAATCTATTCAAGTATATTAACTTAAAAATACACGTATTTGCACCATTCTATAACCTAGCCATTCAATTTTGAACTATTTATATCGGTAAACTGATATAAATAGCTTAATATATATTATATCTACAATTAGGCCAATCTTTGATATTATAGTAAAAAGCCAGTCATTTTGACTGGCTTTCTTTTCATTCTAATTGAATCTTAGCTCAATGCGTCATCCATTGAAAGAACTTCGTGGAAGACACGTTGTGTCAATTCAGTTTTTTGTTCTGGAGTGAGGTATTTAGTGTTTACACAGTATCCAGAGATACGTACGATAACGTCTTCACCTGACATAATCTTTTCGTAAACATCGTTCAAGTCCATAACGTTCAAGTTAACGTGTTGTCCACCGTTTTCGAAGTAACCATCAAGGATTGTTACCAAGTTATCAACTTGCTCGTCACGAGTCTTACCAAGAGCACGTGGAGAAACTTGAGTTGTCAATGAGATACCGTCAGCTGCGTAACCAAAGTCAAGGCTAGCAAGTGAGTTCAAGTTTTGCAACCATCCACCTTTAGCTTTGTTAGATGGGTTCGCACCTGGTGAGAAGAATTCAAGTTTAGACAAGTTCACAGAACCATCTTCGTTGAGGTATACACCTTTGTGGACTGGTGAGTTACCAGTTTGTTTAGAGTAAGCAACGTTAGATGTGATTGTCAAAGTGATACAGTAGCTTCTGCGTCTTTGTATAGTTTGTGGCTACGTAGACGAGTTGTATAAGCTTCGATCAACCATTCTGCCAATTCGTTTGAACGTGGGTCATCTTCACCCCAACGTGGGTATTCACCGATTGTTTCGTAATCATAGATGTAGCCATTTTCGTCACGGATTGGTTTAACAGTAGCGTATTTAATCGCTGACAATGTATCAACAGTGTTAGCAAATCCACAGATACCGAATCCCATGTTAGCACGTTGTTTAGTTGGCAAGAAGGCCATTTGAACAGCTTCGTAGTTGTACTTGTCAGTCATGTAGTGGATGATGTTCAAAGCGTCTACGTAAGTGTCAGTCAACCAGTCAAGAGATTTTTCAAAGTTCGCTTTAACTGATTCAAATTCAAGAACTTCGTCACGGATAGGATCGATGTCAAATACTTTGTAGTCTTTGTGAACATCGTCGTAACCACCGTTCAAACCAGTAAGAAGAGCTTTAAGAACGTTTACACGAGCACCGAAGTACTGGATGTTGTGGCGTTGATCTTCGTTTTCTGGGTCAAGTGGTGACACACAGCATGAGATACAGCTCATTTCTCCGTATCCGTCTTTAGCCATTGTTGTTACACCTTCGTATTGGATAGAAGAGTGTTTGTGGCTCATGTGCATACAGTAGCGACGGAAGTTGTAAGGCAATTTGTCAGTCCAAAGAACTGTCAAGTTTGGTTCTGGTGAGTTACCGATGTTGTCAAGAGTGTTCAAGAAACGGTAGTCCATCTTAGTAACACGGTGACGACCATCGTTACCCATACCAGCCATAGAAGTTGTGATGAAGGTTGGGTCACCTGAGTACAATTGGTCATAAGCTTTTGTACGAGCAAATTTAACTGTACGAAGTTTCATAACGAAATCATCAACGAACTCTTGGATTTCTGATTCAGTAAATGTACCGCGAGCAAGGTCACGTTCTGCAAAGATATCCAATACGATTGGCACACGTCCTAGAGATGTAGCAGCACCGTTAATCACACGGCAGACAGCCATGAAGGCGATGTTAACCCATTGGATTGCTTCTTTCGTGTTCATCGCTGGTTTGCGGACATCAACTCCGTAAAGGTCACCCAAGCGAACAACTTGTTGCAATGCTTGGTATTGAAGGTTTACTTCTTCACGAAGACGGATTGTTTCTTCATCAATTTCTTTGATCGCATTCCAGTCGTTTACTTTTTCTTGCATCAAGTAGTCTGCACCGTAAAGAGCAAGACGTGCGTAAACACCGATGATACGTCCACGTGAGTAGGCATCTGGAAGACCAGTTACAGTGTGAGCGTGACGAGCGCGACGAATGTTTGAAGTGTAGGCACGGAAGATACCGTCGTTAACTGTTGTTACGTATTTAGTGAAGATTTCGTGAACAGCTGGATCTGGTTCATATCCATTTTCCTTCAAAGTAGTTTCAGCCATACGGATACCACCTTTTGGCATGAAGTTCAATTTGAAGAGTTCATCGTTTTGGATACCGAAGATAACTTCATTTTCTTTGTCGATAAATCCAGCAGGAATATCAGCAATAGATGTTGGACGAGTGTCCATTGGGAAACGAGTTTCTTCGTAGTGTGCTTTTGTTTCTTCTACGATTTTTTTGATGTGGAGTGAACGTTCTGTTGGTCCAGCAAGGAAACTTTCATCTCCATCATAAGGTGTGTAGTTAGCTTGAACAAAGCGAGAAATACTTGCTTTTTCTTTCCAATCTACGCCTTTGAAGCCTTCCCAAGCTTTATCAAAAATGTCTTGTGCTTCAACAACTGTCTTAACAACCATGTTAATGTCCTCTTTTTTCTAGTAACAGTCATCTGTTACATTCTTGAGACAAGTATACCATACAGTAACCGATTTCAACAAGAGAAAATCGGCATTTTAGACGCTTTCTTTTATAATACAGTCTCTTTTTTGTTCTTATCTGTATTATATTTTTGAAAGTCAGGTTGAACTTTCCCATTTTTTCAGAAAAAAGGGTATAATAAATAGAAAATGACACTAGAAAGGGATTGGAATGCTCATATTTCCATTGATAAATGATCTGTCCAGAAAAATCATCCATATCGACATGGATGCCTTTTTTGCTGCGGTGGAAATCAGAGATAATCCCAAGTTAAAGGGCAAACCTGTTATCATCGGAAGTGATCCCAGACAAACAGGTGGTCGAGGTGTCGTTTCTACCTGTAGCTACGAGGCACGAGTTTTTGGTGTTCATTCAGCCATGAGTTCTAAGAAGCTTATGAGCGCTGTCCCCAAGCTGTCTTTATCTCTGGAAATTATGAAAAGTATAAGACTGTGGGACTTGAGATTCGAGCTATTTTTAAACGCTACACTGATTTGATTGAACCTATGAGTATCGACGAGGCATACTTAGATGTGACGGAAAATAAACTCGGTATCAAGTCAGCCGTCAAAATAGCCCGCCTCATCCAAGAGGATATCTGGCAGGAACTACACCTGACCGCTTCTGCAGGCGTTTCCTACAATAAATTTCTAGCTAAAATGGCCAGTGATTATCAGAAGCCACATGGTTTGACAGTGATTCTACCTGACAAAGCCCAAGACTTTCTCAAACAAATGGACATTGCTAAATTTCATGGTGTAGGAAAGAAGACAGTAGAAAAGCTTCATGAAATGGGCATTTATACTGGTGCAGACTTATTGGATGTCTCAGAAGTTACTTTAATCGATCGCTTTGGCAGACTTGGTTATGATCTTTATCGAAAGGCTCGTGGTATTCACAATTCTCCAGTCAAGTCCAATCGCATCCGCAAATCAATCGGGAAGGAGAAAACCTATAGTAAGATTCTCCAGGATGAAGAAGATATCAAAAAAGAGCTGACTCTTCTCTCCGAAAAGGTAGCTCACAATCTCAGCAAGCAGGACAAAGCTGGAAAAATCATTATCCTAAAAATACGATATGCTGACTTCTCCACTCTGACTAGACGAAAAAGCCTCCCACAAGCTACACAGGACGCTAGTCAGATTTCTCAAACCGCCCTTCAACTCTACGAAGAGCTAGCTGAAAAAGAAAAAGGTATCCGTTTACTAGGAATTACGGTGACAGGATTTTAAAAAGCTTGAAGGAAACTTCCCTCAAGCTTTTTTCTTATACAAACAAACGCACAAAACTATAGAGCAACAAGACACTACCGAGTACGATACGGTATTTACCAAAGAGTGTAAAGTCGTGTTTTTCACATAACTGGTCAAGAAACGAATAGCAACCATGCTGACCGCAAAGGCAACACCCATGGCAACCAAGAGCAAGAACAGTTGTCCAAAACTCAAGAGTTGACCTGCTTTAATAAATTTGAAAATCTTTAAAGCGCTGGCTCCGAACATAACAGGAATTCCGAGATAGAAGGTGAACTCTGTTACGACTGAGCGGCTTGTTCCATTTAACAAACCACCAACGATCGTCGCACCTGAACGGCTCGTTCCTGGAAAGAGGGCGAGGACTTGGAAGAGCCCAATGTAAAGGGCTGTTTTATAGGGCAACTTGTCTAGCTCTGTCACTGTTGGTTCAATGGCTTGCGCCTTATTTCGTTCTTCAAGGTAGATAAAGGCAACACCATAGATAATCAACATGATTGCAACTGAAACCATGTTATGGAAGTTGGCATCAAACCAATCATCTAGTTTAAAAACCAATAGCAAAGGCAAGGTCGCAACAAAGACTTTTGACCACAACTGCCAAGTTCTACGAACTTCTACCTTAGTTTTACCAGGTTTGAAAGGATTAAGCTTGTTAAAGTAAATGACCATAACTGCTAAAATGGCACCAAGCTGGATGACAACATTAAACATGGACATGAAGGCTTCATTCTGGTCCTTGTATTGGACAAATTCTTCAACCAAGATCAAGTGGCCAGTACTTGAAATCGGCAACCATTCTGTAATTCCTTCAACAATCCCAAAAAAGATTGACTTCAAAATTTCAATAAAATACATACATTACTCCTTTTTCTGTCCTCTATTATAGCATAATTTCGGATGTTGCGATAGATTTTTTAGAAGGCGCCGATGCTTCCACCGCCACCTCCTCCTGAGAATCCTCCACCTGAAGAACCACTTCCAGAAGATACAGAGTAATTGCTAGCTGTATTTGCGACAGCAGTATATTGCTTGATTTGTGCAGTTGAGGTGTAGAACTGTGAGTGCCAACCATAGGCTACATAAAGATTCAAATCTGGATTTTCAAGCTGAATATGACGGACTTTCATTAACTTGCTCACCTTCTTGGCATAACCAAAGAGAGTCGCATAGACCAGTAGACGGTTCCAAAGGACGATGCTCTCTAGCTCGGCCTGATCCAGATGAGCGATGTCCCGAAGCATATTTTCAAAACTCGTCCAGAGATAGAAGATTTCCGCTCCTTCCTCTGTTAGAACTCCATCGCGATAGGCTCCTCGCGTGGCAAGATAAACCCAGAAACTAGTCCCTAATCCTGTCAATCCTAAGAGTAGAAATGGGATCGAAAAGAAACCATGTGTTTGCCAGCTATAGTAAAAGAATAGCAGTCCACCTAGAGCTGTTATGGCTGAACAAACTCGCATCCCGAGAGCAAGGCGGCGTTCCTCGCTTGTCAAGGAACGATAGTAGCTTGGGATACGAAGTACATGGACCTTATCCTTGACACAAGACTGAATGCGTTGAAGTCTTCCTTCAAAGGAGCGTTTAAGACGCGAGCCTGTTTCTCGGATATGTTTTTCATCTGACTCTTTGGCACCACGGTAAAGGGAAGATGAAACTTGGTAATCAGGGAAGAGCTCTGAAATAGCCAATTCTTTCTTATTTGACAAAGTCATGCGCAGGCATTCCTTCTCAAAATTGGACAAACCCTTTTCACTGATAATGCGCACATAAGGTTCCTCATCCCCTTGGAAAATAGATAAATGGCCTCGATCTACTAAATCCAACAAGGTTGCCTGAATCAAACGTTCAAAAGTAAATTTACCAAACCCTGATTTGTTTAGGGGATTGACTTCCTCTAAGGAGGTTGAATACACTGCTTCTGCTAAAACCATTGGAGGCAAATCCATCGGTGGTTCGTAGAGTCGATGATCTTTTGGAAAGACCTTTTTAATGCTTGTACTCTGACGAAACTTCCTATAGAAGAGAGGAACTAGAAGTAAGAGACTCATAAAAATGACGGGAAATACCCATTTCATCAACATCTCACTTTGCGCTTTTTCTGTCGCTATATTGCTTTCAATCCGGTTAAAATCGGTTAAACGTTCTTCCTCTAATCCTTGATCTGGAGCTTCTGCAAAAGCACTTCTCGGCCAGTAAGCATGTAATTCGATTTGTCGCTTTCTCGGAAGGTCTTTCATTTTGACATGATAGAGATTATTTACTTTTTCAACACTAGAGTCCCTTAGGAGTTGGCCTGCATGAAAATAGAGTTTCTCTGCTGGAGTATCTGAGCTGACCTTGAACTCAATCTCTTTGATGTCTCCAGTACTATCTGTCAAGGGTTGCCAATTTAGCTCTGCGATATCCTTATATAAGAAGAGAAGGTTTGTTAGTTTCCAGGTAACCGTTACACGAACAGTATCTCCAGCATATCCAGCATTGTAAATTTTTACCTTGTAGCCGTCCTCTTCCTCCATAGTATAGAAGGAAACATTTTGAACAATTCTTCCATTTTTAGAGACCTGAACAGTCGGGTCGGGATCAATGTCAAATCCTTCCGGCATTTTCCCAGCTTTCCCTAGTCCAACCAACTGACCATTATAATCGTCTCCAAAGCGGTAGGTAATTGTTTCCTTAAAAATTGCAGTATTATCTGCATGAATATTCAAATCCCCCTGATAGGATAAGATATCAAAGTCTACTGCAAAAACCAAGCTCGGGATAAATAATAAATAAGTAAATACCAAAGCCAACAGCCATCTTTTTTTCATGATCGGTTCCCTTTCAATCTTTTTACCATTATATCATTTTTTATAAGTAAAGGCTTACTTGTATTGAAAATCTCACTATTTTTAGATACAATAGAGAGAGTCATTTTTAGACTAGAAATAGGAGAAAACATGAAAAAATTATGCTTATCTATCCTTGCTAGCCTAGCCCTTACCTTAGGACTAGTTAGCCAAGTCCAAGCCGACGAATATTTACGCATCGGGATGGAGGCTGCTTACGCTCCCTTCAACTGGACTCAAGACGACGATAGTAACGGCGCCGTCAAAATCGACGGTACCAACCAATATGCCAACGGCTACGATGTTCAAATCGCAAAAAAGATTGCCAAAGACTTAGGCAAGGAACCTTTGGTCGTGAAAACCAAATGGGAAGGACTTGTTCCAGCACTTACTTCTGGCAAATCGATATGATCATTGCCGGTATGAGCCCAACCGCTGAACGCAAACAAGAAATTGCTTTTTCAAGCAGTTACTATACTAGCGAACCGGTTCTATTGGTAAAAAAGGACTCTGCCTATGCGAATGCCAAATCTTTGGAAGACTTTAGTGGAGCAAAAATCACGTCTCAACAAGGTGTTTATCTTTATGACCTGATTTCCCAAATTCCAGGTGCCAAAAAAGAAACAGCTATGGGTGACTTCGCCCAAATGCGTCAAGCTCTGGAGGCTGGTGTTATTGATGCCTATGTTTCTGAACGACCTGAAGCAATGACCGCTGAGTCTGCTAACGCTAAGTTCAAAATGATCCAACCTCAACCAGGTTTCAAAACTGGCGAAGAAGATACAGCTATTGCCATTGGACTTCGTAAAGATGACAGCCGTATCAACCAAATCAATGCGAGCATCGAAACCATCTCAAAGGATGAGCAAGTAGCCCTCATGGATCGTATGATCAAAGAGCAACCTGTGGAGTCTACAACAACAGAGGAAGAAAGTAGTTTCTTTAGCCAAGTCGCTAAGATCCTTTCTGAAAACTGGCAACAACTCTTGCGTGGTGCTGGTATCACACTCTTAATCTCCATTATCGGAACCATCATAGGTCTCCTTATCGGACTTGCAATCGGGGTCTTCCGTACTGCTCCACTATCTGAGAATAAGGCAATGTACGCCCTACAGAAACTAGTCGGTTGGATTCTCAATGTCTATATTGAAATCTTCCGTGGTACACCGATGATTGTTCAATCCATGGTTATCTACTATGGAACTGCTCAAGCTTTTGGTATTAACCTTGACCGGACACTAGCTGCTATCTTCATCGTCTCAATCAATACGGGTGCCTACATGACAGAAATCGTCCGTGGTGGTATACTGGCAGTTGACAAGGGACAATTTGAAGCCGCAACCGCTCTTGGTATGACCCACAATCAAACCATGCGTAAGATTGTCCTACCTCAGGTTGTCCGTAATATTCTACCTGCTACTGGTAATGAGTTTGTCATCAATATCAAAGATACCTCTGTATTGAACGTTATTTCAGTTGTTGAGCTTTATTTCTCAGGAAATACTGTAGCAACACAAACCTATCAATACTTCCAGACCTTTACCATCATCGCCGTGATTTACTTTGTCCTCACCTTTACTGTGACCCGTATCCTACGCTTCATCGAACGTCGTATGGACATGGATACTTACACTACAGGTGCTAACCAAATGCAAACGGAGGATTTGAAAAAATGACACAACCAATTCTTGAAATCAAACACCTCAAAAAATCCTATGGGCAAAACGAAGTGCTAAAAGACATTTCTCTCACCGTCCATAAAGGAGAGGTTATTTCCATCATCGGGAGCTCAGGAAGTGGAAAAATCAACCTTCCTTCGTTCGATTAATTTACTAGAAACACCTACAGAGGGTGAGATTCTCTATCGAGGAGAAAATGTCTTAGAAAAAAAGGCTATAACCTCACCCATTATCGTGAAAAAGCTCGGTATGGTTTTCCAATCTTTCAATCTCTTTGAAAATCTGAATGTCCTTGAAAAATACGATCGTTGCCCAAACAACTGTACTCAAACGTGACCACTCTGAAGCTGAAAAAATTGCCAAAGAGAATCTCGAAAAAGTTGGTATGGGAGAACGTTACTGGCAAGCCAAACCGAAGCAACTATCAGGTGGTCAGAAACAACGTGTGGCTATCGCCCGCGCTCTCTCCATGAATCCTGATGCCATTCTCTTCGACGAACCAACATCTGCTCTTGACCCTGAAATGGTCGGAGAAGTCCTCAAAATTATGCAGGATTTGGCTCAAGAAGGCTTGACCATGATCGTTGTAACCCACGAAATGGAATTCGCTCGCGATGTCTCTCACCGTGTCATCTTTATGGATAAGGGCGTCATTGCTGAAGAAGGTAAACCAGAAGAACTCTTCACGAACCCTAAAGAAGAACGGACAAAAGAATTTCTTCAACGCTATCTCAGCTAATAAACAAAGACTGCATAAAGAATGCAGTCTTTTTAATTTGTAATTGTAAAGAAAAGGCAGACTCGATTCAGGAATCTGCCTGTGACCACAGTTTAATCTTCAAATTTTTCATGATTTTTTTCATAGAAATCGATTAAACCAAGAGCTGTTTCAAATGAAATATTTTTAACTTTTGCGCGTCCTTGTGCTAGAGCAATGATAGACATTTCACGCGCATTCGTTTCTTTAGAGATACGGTAGCCTGTGATTTTCTTATCACGAACCCAGCCAACAACTGCTTCTACTTTTTCAAAGTTCGACTTAGCCATGTTCTTCTCCTAAATTATTCTTTACAATACTTAATTGTATACGTTTTTTTATTTCATTTGTCAATAAAAAAACATATATTCGTCGTAACTATATTATTCTGCATATTTTTATTTGGCTTTTAAAGCCGATAATATATGAGTTCTTATGTCCTCGACTCCATTAGGATTTGCTGGTAGGAAGATTGTATTATTACCCTCTTTATCTGCAAAATTATTCAACGTATCTAAATACTGGTTCGTTAATAGGATAGACATGATTTGTTCTTCAGTTAGCTCAACATTGGCTCCCTTTAACTCTTGGATAGAATCAGCTAGTCCGTCAACAATTGCTTTACGCTGCTCTGCAATCCCTACACCATGTAGGCGATCTTTTTCTGCTTCTGCTTCTGCTGCGGTCACGATTTTAATCTTATCTGCTTCAGCAAGCTCTTGCGCCGCAACTCTCTTACGTTGAGCCGCGTTAATTTCATTCATTGATTGTTTTACTTCAGCATCAGGTTCAACCTTAGTAATCAGCGTTTTGACAATGATATACCCATACGTAGACATTTCTTCAGCCACTTGTTTTTGAACTTCTAAGGCGATTTCATCCTTCTTCTCAAACAACTCATCTAGGGTTAGCTTTGGTACAGATGAACGCAAAGCATCTTCAATATAGGATTTAATTTGGGCTTCTGGACGCATCAATTTATAATAGGCATCTGTGACGTTATTTTCATTTACTCGATACTGAGTTGCCACATTCATCGTTACAAATACATTATCTTGCGTCTTTGTCTCTACAACAATCTCACTTTGCAACAAGCGTAGTTGAACTCTTGCCGCAATCCTATCAATTCCAAAAGGAGCTCGTAAATGAATACCACTATTGCTCAACTTTTGGTATTTACCAAAGCGTTCTATGATAGCGACCGATTGTTGTCGAACCACATACACAGAACTAATCATAATCACTGATGCAATCACCACTAAAAACAATAAAATAAGTAAAATTTGTAAAACCATGGGAATCTCCCCCTTTCGTCACCCTCATTATAGCACCATCAACATCATTACGCAAATAATATGATAATAATTTTATTTTAGCTTAAACTAGCATATTATACAATGTTTCGTTCCCATTCAAATTAATATAAGATGGGTCAAACTTTTCCATTCGATGAATCAAGCCAGCATAATCATGCTTATTGGCAAGAGCTACCCCAATCAAGACAGGGCCTGTCCCCCTTGCTTGCTCGTTTGATATATTCAAAACGAGTGATGTCATCATTTGGCCCCAAAATGTCATTTACAAACTCTCGTAGAGCTCCTGGACGTTGTGGGAAATTCACTACAAAGTAATGCTTGATTCCATCGTAAATCAAGGCACGTTCTTCCATCTCTGGCATGCGGTTGATATCGTTATTTCCTCCAGAAATAATACAACAAATCGTCTTGCCTTTGATATAGTCTGATAAAACTTCCAAGGCTGCAACGCTGGCAGCTCCGGCTGGTTCTGCTACAATACCTTGTTTGGAATAAAGATCAATCAAGGTTTCGGAAATCAATCCCTCGTCCACCCCAATCAGCGTTTCAACATTCTTACGGGTCGCTTCATAGGTTAATTGTCCAACCTTTTGTACGGCTATCCCATCAGCAAACTTATCAATTTCTTTGAGCTTAACTGGTCCCCCAGCTTCAAAGGCAGCTTTCATAGAGCGAGCACCATTAGCTTCTACCCCAATCACTTCAATGGTCGGGTTGGTTTCCTTAATATAAGTAGAAACACCGGCAATCAATCCGCCACCACCTACTGGTACAAGTACTGTGTCAAAATCAATAGACTCTTTACGGGCTTCTTCAAGAATCTCATAGGCTACAGTCCCTTGACCAGCCTGAACATGCGCATCATCAAAAGGATCGATAAAGGTGCGGTTTTCTGTCAATGTAAATTCTTGTGCTGCCTTAGCAGAAGCATCAAAGGTATCCCCAACCAACTTGATTGTCACGAACTCTCCACCGAAAAAGCGAACCTGCCCAATCTTTTGTTGCGGTGTTGTGATGGGCATAAAAATGGTTGCAGGAATCTTCATCTCATTACAAGTATAGGCGACACCTTGGGCATGATTTCCCGCAGAGGCACAGACTACACCACGCTCGCGTTCTTCTTTTGATAGTTGAGAAATGGCATAATAGGCTCCACGAATCTTAAAAGAGCGAACTCGTTGCGCATTCTCCTTTTTGAGATAAATCTTTGCTTGGTATTTTTCTGATAAATAATGATCATATTCTAGTGGTGTATCAACTACTACACCACTCAAAACTTTGTGGGCTTTCACCACATCTTTTGCACTTAGCATTGTCTCCTCCTCATATACTTTTCAAGATAAAAAACGAGTTAGGTACCCCCAACTCGCCTTCTGTCTCTCTTTACAAGAATTAATTGTAGATTTTGAATGCGTCGTCGTCGTTTTTACCAACGAAAGGCATTGCTTTACGCAATTCTGCACCAACTTTTTCAATTTCAAGGTTAGCTGCTTGTTCACGGTAAGCAGTTAATTTTGGACGACCAGCCTTGTAGTCATTTACAAAGTCATTTGCAAATTTTCCATTTTGGATATCTGCTAAAACAGCTTTCATGTTTTCTTTCACTTGCTCAGTAATCACACGTGGACCTGATACATAGTCACCGTATTCAGCAGTGTTTGAAATAGATTGACGCATTTTCTTGAATCCACCCTCATAGATCAAGTCAACGATCAATTTCATTTCATGAAGAACTTCAAGTAAGCCAATTCTGGGGCATAGCCTGCTTCTGTCAAGACTTCAAAACCTGCTTCGATAAGAGCAGTCAAACCACCACAAAGTACGGCTTGTTCACCAAACAAATCTTCTTCAGTTTCTTCTTTGTAAGTTGTTTCAAGCAAACCAACACGAGCTGCCCCAACACCTTTACACCAGTCCATAGCAATGTTTTTAGCATTTCCTGTAGCATCTTGGTAAACTGCGTAAAGAGCTGGCACACCAAATCCTTCTTCGTAAGTACGACGTACCAAGTGTCCTGGTCCTTTAGGAGCACACATGAAGACATCTACATCTGCAGGAACTTTGATAAATTCAAAGTGGATATTGAAACCATGAGCAAATCCAACTGCATTTCCAGCTTCCAAGTTTGGAGCGATTTCTGCTTCGTACAATTCTTGTTGGATTTCGTCTGGTGCCAAAATCATAATAACGTCAGCCAATTTAGTAGCTTCTGCTACTGTGTAAGTGTCAAATCCGTCTTCTTTTGCTTTGTCAAAAGATTTACCTGGACGCACACCGATGATGACATCACGACCTGAATCACGCAAGTTTTGCGCATGCGCATGTCCTTGTGAACCATAACCGATTACGGCGATTTTTTTACCGTCAAGCGCTGCTACTTTAACATCTTTTTCGTATTCCATTTGAACTGCCATAGTTTTTCTCTCTTTTCTATTTTTATTGCCTTATAGGCTGGTTAAACAAATTTATGCTGGATTTTATACTCATTGAAAATCAAAGAGTATTAGTCGCGGGTAAATCCAGTTGCACCCGTACGAGCGATATTTTTTTAATACCATATGGTCGAATCACTCGTAATAAAAGCTTCACTCTTCTCAGCATTTCCCGTCATCTGGATGGTGATTGAGCTTGGAGCCACATCTACTACCGTTGCACGGAAAGGTTGGATAATGGCCAAGATTTCTGCACGCTTCTCAGCAGGAGCAGATACTTTTACCAAGATAACTTCTCTTTCCAAGTGCGGTTTATCTGTGATATCTCGAATGCGAATCACATCAATCTGACGATTGAGCTGTTTAATGATTTGCTCTACTTCATCATGAGATGCTACATCAATAATGATGGTGATACGAGATACATTGGGGTTCTCTGTCGCACCAACCGAGATACTCTCAATATTGACTTGACGACGAGAAAGGACACCTGTAAAACGATTCAAAACTCCTGAACGGTTTTGCAATCTAGCTGTTAACATTCTACGCATGGAACTTCACCCCCAACATCTCATGATTGCTCTTACCAGCTGGTACCATCGGTAAGACCTGTTCCTTACGAGAAATATCCACCTCGATAAACATGGGCACATCCTCCAGAATGACTTCTAGATCCTTCTCTATCGTCTCTGGATTATCAAATTTATAGTTTTTGATGCCATAAGCCTGTGCCATCAACTGGAAGTCAGGAAGTGTATCAAAGACTGACTCAGAAGTTCTACCCTCATAGAAGGATTCCTGCCACTGACGAACCATTCCTAGTGAGTGGTTATTCAACATGACAACCTTAATCGGCACCTTGTAGATGTTTAGGATCGCTAGCTCTTGGTTGGTCATTTGGAAGCCACCATCACCGACAAAAAGGATGACTTCTTTTTCTGGATTGGCAATCTTGGCTCCGATAGCTGCAGGAACTCCGAATCCCATGGTACCCAAACCACCTGAAGTGACTAACTGACGCTCATTTTGGTAAGGATAATACTGGGCTGTCCACATTTGGTGTTGTCCAACGTCAGTAACAACAATAGCATCCCCATGCGTCAACTCACCGATGCGTTCAATGACAGCCTGAGGTTGAACCACACGTTCTTTCCTATCATAAGAACGAACTCGATTCTTGTCCTTGGTGACTTTTTCAATCCATTTCAGTATTGTTATGAACAGTTGGTTCTGCCAGTAGCATCTGCAAGGCTTTCTTAGCATCCCCCACTACAGGAATATCTGCACTGATAATCTTACCAATCTCAGCTGGGTCAACATCGATATGGGCAACCTTAGCATTCTTCGCGAAGGTCTTAGGGTTCCCAGTCAAGCGGTCATCGAAACGGCAACCAATACTAATCATAAAGTCCGCTTCCGTCATTGCAATATTGGCTGCGAAAGAACCGTGCATTCCTCCCATCCCTAGAAAGAGCGGATGACTCGTTGCAATGGTTCCTTGCCCCAAAAGACTAGTGACTACTGGAATTTGGTAACGTTCAGCAAATTCATTGAGCTCTTTAGAAGCTTCCGCATAGCTGATACCACCGCCTGCTAACAAAACAGGTTTCTTGGCTTTTGACAATTGCTTCAAGATTTTCTTGATTTGCATGTCATTCGGTTCAAGCGTCGGTTGGTAACTTGGTAAATTCACCTCCGGTGAATAGATGAAATCTGTCTCTAGAGCTGATACATCCTTTGGCAAGTCAATCACAACAGGACCTGGACGACCTGTCGTTGCGATATGAACAGCTTCCGTAATGATACGGGGAATATCTGCTGTCTCACGAACTTGGTAATTGTACTTGGTAATGGGCATGGTAATCCCCACGATGTCCGCCTCCTGAAAAGCATCTTTCCCAATTCCAGCTCGCGCAACCTGACCTGTAAAGACCAAAAGGGGAACGCTATCGCTCATGGCATCTGCAATCCCTGTAATGGCATTTGTTGCTCCCGGCCCACTCGTGACGACGGCAACGCCCAACTTTCCAGTTGATTTGGCATATCCTTCAGCTTCGTGAAGACAACCTTGCTCATGGCGTCCTAAGATGTGGCGAATACCTTTAAATTGTATATCGCATCATACAAAGGTAAGACCGCACCACCAGGATAACCAAAAATGGTATCAATCCCTAAGTCCCGAAGTGTTTCCAAAACTAGGTCCGACCCCGTCTTAGGAGATTCTAAACTGATTTTCTCCATTATTCCCCTTTCTCTTCTCTTAAAAAAATAGCTTGTTACTATCATACCATTTTTTCAAAAATTTTCAAGGCAAAAGAGTCAATTTTCTGAATTTTCTATCTAAAAGTGTATTTATGAATTTTTCCCTTATTTTTATTAAGTTATCTACGGAATTAGGAACCTTTATTTACTTTAATTTATCAAATTAGAATATTTTCTTTCTGGATAGAATTAGTATTTTTCTCACTTGGCGACCAAATTTGTATACTATATTCAGCAAAAAAATGAATAGTTAAAGACAAAAAGGAAGCCACTAGTGACTTCCTTCTAGAGTGAGGACTGATTAGTCTTCACCTTTGTTTTTCTTAATGATTTCTTCTTGTACTGACTTAGGTACATCTTCGTAGTGGTCAAATACCATCATGAAGGTACCACGTCCTTGAGATGCAGAACGAAGAACTGTTGCGTAACCGAACATTTCAGCAAGTGGAACGTAAGCACGAACGATTTGGCTGTTACCGTGTGCTTCCATACCATCTACACGTCCACGACGAGCAGTTACGTGACCCATAACATCACCAAGGTTTTCTTCTGGAACAGTGATGGTTACAAGCATCATTGGTTCAAGGATAGCTGGTTGTGCTGATTTAGCGACTTCTTTAAGGGCAAGTGAAGTCGCGATCTTGAAGGCTGTTTCAGATGAGTCGACATCGTGGTATGAACCGTCGTAAAGCTTAGCTTTAACGTCAACCATTGGGTAACCTGCAAGAACACCGTTAGCCATAGATTCTACCAAACCTTTTTCAACCGCTGGGATAAATTCACGAGGAACCACACCACCGACGATTGCGTTTTCGAATTCGAATCCTTTACCTTCTTCGTTTGGACTAAACTCAATCCATACATCACCAAATTGACCTTTACCACCAGACTGACGTTTGAAGAATCCACGAGCTTGAGTAGAAGCGCGGAATGTTTCACGGTAAGATACTTGAGGAGCACCTACGTTCGCTTCCACTTTGAACTCACGACGCATACGGTCAACAAGGACGTCAAGGTGAAGTTCACCCATACCTGAGATAACTGTTTCACCAGTTTCAACGTTTGTTTCAACGCGGAATGTTGGATCTTCTTCAGCCAATTTTTGAAGTGCGATACCCATCTTATCTTGGTCAGCTTTTAGATTTTTGGCTCAACCATCAACTGGATAACTGGTTCTGGAACGTGGATTGACTCAAGGATGATTTTAGCTTTTTCATCTGTCAATGAATCACCAGTAGTTGTATCCTTCAAACCAATAGCAGCTGCAATATCACCAGCATAAACGGTTTCGATTTCTTGACGACTATTGGCATGCAATTGCACAAGACGTCCGATACGTTCACGTTTACCTTTAGAAGTGTTCATTACGTAAGAACCTGATTGAAGAACACCTGAGTATACACGGAAGAATGTCAAACGACCTACAAATGGGTCTGTTGCAATCTTGAAGGCAAGAGTCGCGAATGGCTCTTCGTCAGATGCTGGACGAGTTTCTTCTTCGTCTGTATCTGGGTTGATACCTTTGATTGCTGGGATGTCAAGTGGGCTTGGAAGGTAGTCGATAACCGCATCAAGCATCAATTGAACACCCTTGTTCTTGAAGGCAGAACCACACAATACTGGGAAGAATTCAACGTTGATAGTTGCTTTTACGGATAGCAACTTTCAATTCTTCGTTAGTGATTTCTTCACCTTCAAGGTATTTCATCATCAAGTCTTCATCAGTTTCAGCAACTGCTTCCACCAATTTTTCACGGTATTCTTGAGCTTGGTCAAGGTATTCAGCTGGAATATCTTCTTCAAGGATATCTGTACCAAGGTCGTTAGTATAGATTTCAGCTTTCATCTTGATCAAGTCGATGATACCGCGGAAGTCATCTTCAGCACCGATTGGCAATTGGATTGGGTGTGCGTTTGCTTGAAGACGGTCGTGAAGTGTGCTTACTGAGTAAAGGAAGTCAGCACCGATTTTGTCCATTTTGTTGGCAAATACGATACGTGGAACTCCGTACTCAGTTGCTTGACGCCAAACTGTTTTCAGTTTGAGGCTCAACACCTGATTGTGAGTCAAGAACAGTAACCGCACCGTCCAATACACGAAGAGAACGTTGTACTTCGATTGTGAAGTCCACGTGTCCTGGTGTGTCGATGATGTTTACGCGGTGGTTGTTCCATTGAGCTGTTGTCGCGACAGATGTGATAGTGATACCACGTTCTTGCTCTTGCTCCATCCAGTCCATTTGTGACGCACCTTCGTGAGTTTCACCGATTTTGTGGATTTTACCAGTGTAGTAAAGAATACGCTCAGTAGTTGTTGTTTTTACCGGCATCGACGTGAGCCATGATACCGATATTACGAGTTTTTTTCAAGTGAAAATTCGCGTGCCATGAGGTTTGTTTCTCCTATTTATTTTTAATTTCTATTCTATTATAACACGATTTTAATAAAAAAACGGATAGGCAGGACCTACCCGTTCTCAATGTTTATCTTGTTTTTTTGTTGGTTTCAACTTGTAGACAAGTTGAATTGAACTCGGGCTAAAAAGCTCAAGTTAACTGATTTGAACCCGAGCGAGGGCCCGGTGCAAAAGATAAACTGCTTTTGTGTTCACGGAACACTGCACCAGTTTCCTATTTTTTTGCCTTGGGCCTTTGCCGCTCTTAGTATCATTTTATTACCAACGGAAGTGTGCGAAGGCACGGTTAGCTTCAGCCATACGGTGAGTGTCTTCACGTTTCTTAACTCTTTCGCACCAGTGTTGTTCGCGACATCCAAGATTTCTTTTGCAAGACGGTCTTGCATTGTGTGTTCACCACGAAGGCGAGCGATTGTTACCAACCAACGAAGTCCAAGTGTTGTACGACGTTCTGGACGAACTTCAACTGGGACTTGGTAGTTAGATCCACCAACACGACGTGCACGTACTTCAAGTACAGGCATGATGTTTTTCCATAGCTGTTTCAAATACTTCAAGTGCATCGTTACCAGTAGCTTCTTTGATTTGCTCAAAAGCACCGTAAACGATTGAAGCGACTGTACCACGCTTTACCGTCAAGCATAACGCGGTTGATAAGACGAGTAACTAATTGTGAATTGTAAAGCGGATCTGGCAATACTTCACGTTTTGGAGCTCTATTTTTACGACTCATTTCTCTTTATCCCCTTTCCTTATGCTTTTTTCGGACGTTTAGTACCGTATTTAGAACGGCCTTGTTTACGATCGTTAACACCTGCAGTATCAAGTGCACCACGGACGATATGGTAACGTACCCCTGGAAGGTCTTTTTACACGTCCACCGCGAAGAAGCACCACGCTGTGCTCTTGCAAGTTGTGTCCGATACCTGGGATGTAGGCAGTAACTTCGATAAGGTTGCTCAAACGTACACGAGCGAATTTACGAAGGGCAGAGTTAGGTTTTTTAGGTGTCATTGTTCCCACACGAGTTGCAACACCACGTTTTTGTGGTGAAGAAACGTTTGTTTGAACTTTTTTATGACTGTTGTAACCAACGTTCAAAGCTGGTGATTTAGATTTTTCTACTTTTGATTTACGCGGTTTGCGAACCAATTGGTTAATTGTAGGCATCTACATTCTCCTGTGTTTTTTTATTTTTGGTGATGATACACTTGGTGACAGCTACCATCTGTGTGTACTTTTGCAACATTTGTCAGCACGTCCCTGTACACTTTTGAGAGACCAAAAGTAAAAAGTACCGTCTATTATTGTAACACATTTTTTCTTTCCTTGTCAATATTTTTTTCGTTTTTATTCCGATCTTTTAACTCTTTGACACTAGCTTTCACCGCTTTTCTAAACCAGAAAAGGAGGCGATTTACCTCCTACATTTTAGTATGGATTTCTTTCAACTCAAGCTATTGTTTTGGAATTTTTTAACCCTTCTTATCAAAGCCAACCAGATTCTGTTGCAATGTTGGCTGCCTCTGTTCGATTACCAGCATCTAGTTTCGAAAGAATATTGGTGACATAGTTTCGGACGGTTCCATTTGATAGATAGAGTTGGTCTGCAATTTCTTGGTTGGATAAACCCTGAGCGATTCCCTTTAAGACAGCAATCTCTTGTTCTGTCAACGGATTGGGATGGGTCATAACCACTTCCATCAATTCAGGTGAATACTCCTTGCGCCCTTCGAGAACAGTGTGCAAGGTTTGCATGAGGTCTGCAATGCTTCTTTCTTTCAAGACATAGGCATCCACTCCAGCCTTAATCGCGCGTTCAAAATAGCCAGGGCGCTTGAAGGTTGTCACCACAACCACCTTTGTTTCTAGCTTTTCTGCTCGTATCCACTCCAAGACTTCGAGGCCTGTCTTAACAGGCATTTCTACGTCAAGAATGGCGATATCGACAGACTCTTTTTCTAAAAGTTGGATTGCTTCTTGGCCATCCTTGGCTTGTAGGACAGAATCTACATCTGGTTGAAAGGTAAGCAACTGGCACATAGCATCTCGCAACATACTTTGATCTTCTGCAACAAGTAATTTCATCTTAGTTTCTCTCCTTATAAGGTAGCCGAACCTGCACTTCAGTCGGATGTTTCTGACTGATCACCTTTACTTCTCCTGAAAAAGGAAGGACACGGTCTCGAACGGTATGGAGTTCATCCCCCTTTTAGAGAAGCAAAGCCACAGCCATCATCTCTGACTGTTAAAATGAGTTCTTTCTCTGTCCGTTCTAATTTTAAGTAGGCTTTAGACGCTTTGGCGTGTTTGATGATATTGGTCACTAACTCAAGCAAAATCATGGAAGCTGTTGATTCTAATTCCTGAGTTAAGCTAGCTGTATCTAGTTGGTGATTGATTTCTGTCTCAATTCCTGCAATTTCCAGCATTTTTTTAACAGTCGCAAATTCGGAAGCAAGGGTTCTGGTTTTAAGATTTTCGATAATTGTACGAACTTCACGCATTGATTCTTTGCTAATTTGCTGTATTTCTCTTAATTCCTTTTCCACCTGTGGATAGGCCTGCATTTGAAGAAGTTGTAGGGCAAGGTCCGTCTTCACACTCAACATAGCAAAGGTATGGCCTAGACTGTCATGGAGATCCTGACCAATACGACTACGTTCATTTTCAGCCAAGAAAAGACTGAGCTTGGCATTTTGTTTCATCTTTTCTTCTTTTATCTGTTCAGATACCTGAATCCGATAAAGACCGAAGGTCAAGGCATCAGAAACGATAAAGGTCACCAAGAAAAAGAGGAGGTGCCAGGGACTAACTTGATCGACCATATAAATCCCTGTTAGAATCAATGGCTGCAAGACAACAAAGCTGACAAAACGCCAAGAGTGGAAAGAAACCTCATCCAGCTCATAAATAAGGAGATTAGATAAATAAAAGATAAACCAAGCGAAGCTCGCATTTAACCAGATGGAACTGTAAAAAATGTAGGCAAGCATGATCCACCAAGCTAGCCACTGCACGGTGCGGTTCTGACTGATTAAAACCGAGTAGAAGGCAAGGACAAATAGTAAGGTCCATAACAAGGTTAAAAGCGGGTACTCTCCAACGATGACACCCGCTATAGGAAAGATGATAAACACTATTGAAATATGAAACATATAATGAGTGTTTTTTAATTTTTCCAACATAGATTTATTTTACCTCGATCCGTTTTTTCAGTTGGATTACCAATACACCAAAGAAAACTGTATAACCTAGCACAACTAAGGCAGCAAGAATATTAAATTCATGGTGTTCCAAATAGGAAGAGACTACCTGCATCAGTTGATAGGTTGGAGTCAGTTTTCCAATAGATTGGAGCCATTCTGGGAAGGAATCCAAGGGGAACCACAGTCCACCTAGAACAGCCAAAGCAATATAGGCAATATTTCCAACAACCGTCATCAGTTGAGCACTGGGTAGCAAGCTCACCAAGACCCCCATGCTGATAAAGACCACGCTTCCGATCAGCAAAATAGCACCAATTACCATCCAGTCAAGCCAAGGCAGAGTCACTCCACGGACAAAATGACCAACTGAAAAGACAACTGTAATTGATAACAAGAAAGTCAGTAGGGTACTGAACAGTTTTGATACATAATATTCTACCATAGATACGGGAGAATGTTGAATCAATTTTTGCCAGTTGTTTGTCTTATCAGACTCGAGTGTGCTTGGGATACTGAAAAAAGCACTTGACATGATACTAAAGAGCGTCATGGCAAAAAGATAGGCTTGAAGAGCAATTTCTGGAATATCTGACCCTGACATCATACCAGAAAAGATAAGGTAAAACACACTTGGAAGTCCGATGGATAGCAAATAGTAGACGGCTTGCCGTTTCATCAGAATGATTTCCACTTTCATGAGACTTGTCATATTTTTCATCATCAATCTCCTTTAATCTTGAGTCGTTTCGAAGATACTGTCTAAGAGAGTTCGATTGCGAACTTCAATTTCTTCGATCATGCAGCCCTGTTCTTGCAAGACTTTCCATACCTGGCTGGCTTCTTTGGTTGTGAAGGAAAGAGCATTTTGCTTGATTTCAAGCCCTTGAATCTGGTCCAAAGTGCTGATAACTTCCTGATAAGTTAGTGGTACCGTAAAATGTTTTTCTTGTTCTTCACCACGCATGGCATAAGGTGTCGTATCCCGGATCAATTCACCCTTGTGGAGGACCAAAATGCGGTCAGCCGTATGTTCTACCTCTTCGATATAGTGAGAAGAGTAGACAATGGTGACACCATTTTTCTTTAACTGATTGACAATTTCCCAAAAATGCTGACGTGTCGAGGTATCCATGGCAGCAGTTGGTTCGTCCAAAAATAGAATTTTCGGACGACCTATTAGTGCCAACACGAAAGAGAACAAACGTTTTTGCCCACCAGACAACTTGCCCGCTAGCTGATTTTTCTGTTTGTCCGAAAATCTCAGCAAGTCATCAATTTCTTGATTGGAGAGACTGTTTGGATAGATTGATTGAAAGAAGGATAAGAGTTCTTTCACTTTCAAGTCTTGAACCACCGTATTTTCTTGAGGTAAGATAGAAATAAGCTGCTTTAATCGAGGATCTGTTGGTGCAAAGCCTTGAATAGCTATCTGACCTGAGCTCACGAACTTGTCGCCCAAGAGGCAATCAATCAAGGTCGTCTTACCTGCTCCGTTAGGTCCGATCAAGGCGACACATTCTCCGTCATTGATTTCAAAAGAGATGTTCCGCAAGATCTCCTTGTCTTTTATTTTCTTACTCAATTTCTCAACTTTAATCACAGTCATGAGATTCTCCTTTCAACCACTTCATTCCCATAGGGAACACAACGAAAATCATAAATCCGAAACCCCAAGCACCACGAATAAATTGGCGAAGCACGGTTTGGTCAAACCAACCAGTAAATATTTCCACTAACCATACCAAGAGTGACAGGCCGATAAAGAAATAGATGATTGCTTTTTTCATTCCTCAAACTCCTTTTTCACATCTCTGACTAATTTCAAACCTTCTCTGACAAGCCAAGACATCATTCCAAAGCCAGCAAAGAGTTCCCAAGGAAAATGATAGAAACCCTCGTCCAATCCTGAAAACATGAGATAAGTCATAACTCCTGCTGCTACTAAACTCACTGCGACAATCATTTTATTTTTCATTTCTTCTTCCTCCATTTCATACTTCAATTATAGTCCTTTGAAGTTAACTGAGCTAGATGCTTCTGTCACTAGGAAATATGACAAATGTCATAAAAAAGAACCGATTTCTCGGTTCTTAAAAATGATTAGTCTGATTCATCGTTTCGTTTCTTTTTACCTAGCAATCCAAGTGTCATGGCACCTGCTAGGGCTGTCAGAATTCCTAGATTTTTCAAACCATCTTCTTGACTTCCTGTATTTGGAAGTTGATTTTTTTCTACAGAGATGTTTTGGGTCAATTGATCTGGTTTCGAATCAGGTACTGAAAGTTCTTTTTTATCAGACGGCTTCACTTGCTCTGGAAGTTCTACTACTGTTGGAGTATAGAATCCTGAAATGATATTTCCATTACGGTCTTTACGGATCACTTTCACACCTTTGGCTTGTCCTACAAAGTCTGCCTCAGGGGTAAAGGTGACGGTGCCATCTGGTGAGATTACATAAGTTCCTTCACCTGGAACGACTTTTTCAGTTGTTCCATCTTCAAAGGTTGGCGGAACTGTCAGATCGACATCACCTGTAAAGTTTGGTTTACCAGTCTGAGTTTGACCTTTAAGACCTTCTGATGTCGCATCACTCACTTGTGTTTGTCCAAGGACAGTTGGTGTGTAGCGAGCAGTAACTACATTTCCATACACATCCAAACGTTTCACAACCAATCCTTTAGCTGTACCAACAAAGTCTGGTTCTGGAGTAAAGGTAATCTTACCATCTTTATCAATTGTATAGCTTCCTTCACCCGGAACAACCATAGTCGTGCTACCATCCTCAAATGTTGGTGGTACAGTCGAATCGATATGTCCTTCAAACACTGGTATTGCCACTTGTGGTTGGCCTTTTGCTCCTGTAGAAGCCGTGTCATGACCAGTAGATGGATCTACAACTGTTGGACGATAGCTTGCAGTAACTGGAGTACCATTCTTATCCTTGCGGACAATCGTTACGCCTGTTCCTTTTCCTACAAAATTAGCTTCTGGAGTGAAGGTGACGATGCCATCTAGTGAGATTGCATAAGTTCCTTCACCTGGAATCACTTTTTTTCAGTTGTTCCATCTTCAAATGTCGCCGCCACTGTTTCATCGATTGGAACAAGCGGATTACCACCTTCAAATGTTGGAGTACCTGTTTGAACAAGACCCTTAATGTTAACTGAAGAAGTATCTTTACCAGTTGGAGTCACCTTAGTAAACTCTGGGCTGTAAGTCGCAGTAACTGGGGTGCCATTCTTATCCACACGTTTGACTGTGACTGGAGTTGGGTTTCCAACAAACTGTTTGTCTGGCGTGAAAGTTACAGTTCCGTCTGGGGCAATCGTGTAAGTTCCTTGGCCTGGAATAGTCTTCTCTTTGCTTCCATCTTCGAAGGTTGGTTCAACTGTTTCATCGATTGGAACCAGTGGATCACCACCTTGGAAGCTTGAGTGCCTGTTTGTGGAACACCCTGAGGACCCGTGCTAGTTGCGCTAGTTCCTGTTGGTGTTACTTTCGTAAACTCTGGACTATAAGTTGCAGTAACTGGGGTGCCGTTCTTATCCACACGTTTGACTGTAACTGGAGTTGGGTTTCCGACAAACTGTTTGTCTGGGGTGAAGGTCACTGTGCCGTCTGGTGCAATCGTGTAAGTTCCTTGACCTGGAATAGTCTTCTCTTTGCTTCCATCTTCGAAGGTTGGCTCAACTGTTTCATCGATTGGAACCAGTGGATCGCCACCTTGGAAGCTTGGAGTGCCTGTTTGTGGAACACCCTGAGGACCTGTGCTGGTTGCGTTAGTGCTGGTTGGGGTTACTTCTTTCACCACCGCTTGGTACTTGACAGTAACAGGAGTTCCGTTGGCATCCACACGAGTCAATTCAAGTTCTGGTGTTTCACCCTTGAACTGTTTATCAGGAGTGAAGGTCACCTTACCATCTGCGTCCACTTCGAACTTACCAACATTTGGCACTTCTTTCACAGTTGCACCATTGTCAAATAGTGGAGTTGAATCAGCTGGGAATGGAACAGAATCATGGCCTGGAGTGAAGGTCACTTTACCTTCTTGTACCTGACCTTGCAAACCTTCTGTCTTATCACCTGAACCAGTTGGCGTTACTTTCGTAAACTCTGGACTATAAGTCGCAGTAACTGGGGTACCATTCTTATCTACGCGTTTGACTGTGACTGGATCTGGTTTGCCTACAAACTGCTTGTCTGGAGTGAAGGTTACTGTTCCGTCTGGAGCAATCGTATAGGTTCCTTGACCTGGAATGGTCTTCTCTTTGCTTCCATCTTCGAAGGTTGGCTCGACTGTTTCATCAATTGGAACCAGTGGATCACCACCTTGGAAGATTGGAGTACCAGTTTGTGGAAGTCCTTGAGGACCTGTACTTGTTGCACCGGTTCCAGTTGGAGTTACCTTAGTAAACTCTGGGCTGTATGTCGCAGTAACTGGGGTGCCATTCTTATCCACACGTTTCACTGTAACTGGATCTGGGTTTCCAACAAACTGCTTGTCTGGAGTGAAGGTTACAGTTCCGTCTGGTGCAATCGTGTAGGTTCCTTGGCCTGGAATAGATTTCTCTTTGCTTCCATCTGCGAAGGTTGGCTCTACTGTTTCATCGATTGGAACTAATGGGTCACCACCTTTAAACGTTGGAGTTCCTATTTGCAGAAGTCCTTGAGGGCCTGTGCTGGTTGCGCCGGTTCCTGTTGGTGTTACCTTGGTCACTGTTGGGGTATATGTCGCAGTAACTAGGGTGCCATTCTTATCGACTCGTTTAACCGTTACTGGAGCTGGGTTTCCAACAAACTGTTTGTCTGGAGTGAAAGTTACAGTTCCGTCTGGCGCAATTGTGTAAGTCCCTTGACCTGGAATAGACTTCTCTTTGCTGCCATCTGCGAAGGTTGGCTCAACTGTTTCATCAATTGGAACCAGTGGATCACCACCTTGGAAAGTTGGAGTACCAGTTTGTGGAACACCCTGAGGACCTGTGCTGGTTGCGTTAGTTCCTGTAGGTGTCACTTTAGTCACTGTTGGGGTATAAGTCGCAGTTACTGGGGTACCGTTCTTATCCACACGTTTGACTGTGACTGGAGCTGGGTTTCCGACAAACTGTTTGTCTGGGGTTAAGGTCACTGTACCGTCTGGTACAATCGTGTAAGTTCCTTGACCTGGAATAGTCTTCTCTTTGCTACCATCTTCGAAGGTTGGCTCGACTGTTTCATCGATTGGAACCAGTGGGTCACCACCTTGGAAGCTTGGAGTACCTGTTTGCGGAACACCTTGAGGGCCTGTGCTCGTTGCGTTAGTGCTGGTTGGGGTTACCTTGGTCACTGTTGGAGTATAAGTCGCAGTGACTGGAGTTCCATTCTTATCTACCCGTCTAACCGTTACTGGGTCTGGTTTGCCTACAAACTGCTTGTCTGGAGTAAAGGTGATAGAACCATCTGGATTGATGCTGTATTCACCTACACCTGAAACGGTTTTCGTTGACTGTCCATCTTCGAAAGTCATTGGTTTCGTATCATCAATTGGAACCAATGGATTACCTTCTGTGAAGGTTGGGGTACCTTTTTGCGGTTGACCTTGGATACCATTTGAAGTGGCATCCGTTGAAGTTGGAACTACTTCTTTTACCACCGCTTGGTACTTGACAGTAACTGGAGTGCCGTTGACATCCACTCGAGTCAATTCAAGTTCTGGTGTTTCACCCTTGAACTGTTTGTCAGGGGTGAAAGTTACCTTGCCATCTGCGTCCACTTCGAACTTACCAACATTTGGCACTTCTTTCACAGCTGTACCATTGTCAAATAGTGGTGTCGAATCAGCTGGGAATGGAACAGAGTCATGGCCTGGTGTGAAGGTCACTTTACCTTCTTGGACCTGACCTTGCAGACCTTCTGTCTTATCACCTGTACCAGTTGGCGTTACTTTCTCAACAACTGGGGTATAGGTCGTTACAGCCGACTCTCCATTTTTATCCACCACTCCAACTTGAACTGGAGTTGCTGGACCATAGAAGGCTTTCAGAGGAGTAAAAACAATTGTTTTATTTACAAGATCTAAATCGTACGTCCCTTGGTCGGCAATGGTTAGCGAAGTTACCTTTTGTCCATTCTCATCATAAAGAAAGACACTACTTTGGACTAGTTCAACGGATTTCTTTGCTCCATTAATGGTTGTTGTCCCTTTTGTAAAGTGGACCTCGCTCTCGCTTGCTCTATCCTCATCAAATTGAATCGTCGCTGCCTGCTTCTGCCCTTGAAAGCCTTTAGATTTCGCTGCACTTGCTGATGGAACAACTGGAAGCGGAACATAATACACCACCCGATACCAGGTAAATTCCTTTTCCAACTCTTCATCTCTAGGATCATCCGCGGTCAATAAATATTCATCGAGAGCTCCTTCTCCCGACATTGTGTTTGCATCAATATCCTCTCTTGGATAATAGCCAGGAATTTCAGGAGAAATCACTTGAGACCAAGTTTGGTCTGCAGACCAGGCTGAGTATGTCACACCAGCTGTCGCATCATTTGGTTGCCGTTTCGCCAAAAACCTGGTCAATTCTCTTCGTGCGAGTAAACGAATGAGTCTCAACATGTTTTGGAGGAAGGAGTGATAAATCAGAATGGTTTGTTTTTTTGAGATATTCATAATCAATTTCGCGAGTTCCACGAACAGTTTCGGTTAGTTCTGTAATCTTGTGTCTAAACTGAAACTTGAATTGTTTTTGGACTAGCCGAATCACCAAAGGTATGATCTGTAAAATCGTTACTGATCAGTTCATATCCTGCATCTTCCAATTCCTTAATTCGACGAGCAGGATCATAAGAAATTGGTCCATTAGGTTTGCCTACAACTGTGTCTACCTGTCCTAGTTGCACTTCCTTAGACGGATCGTTTACATCCACAAAGGTGAAACTTGCAGATGACAGTTTGGTGGACATTTGGATAGAAACATTATTAGATTCTGTATACTTAGAATTGCCATTTGCCATGGCCGAAGAAAGATAAGCTCTCGCACCTGAGGTTGTATTTTGCTCGATAACTGCTCCATCGATAGGAAATTGAACCCTACTTCCAGCAGCAACCGGAGCAGTCGAATGCCAACGAACTGCACGAATCTCTGACCAATCCGACACTTGGTCTGCTGTGAGCCATTGTGAAGCATTAATTTCTGCAGCAGTGCCCGCAGTACGACTATATTGAACTTCCCAGCCTGAAGGTGGTGTTAGAGCTTTTGTCAAACTCACTGTAAATTCAGAGCCACGATTTCTGGATTCCAGCTGTTTATCACCTTTCATCGGCAAAGAAGATAAGACATAGACATCTGAAACTGACTGTTTAGCTGCGTTTTTATAGGTCACTCTGAAATCAATCTCATCACCAGGATAGTGCTCTTGGGTATTGTAGGCAAAGTGCTGATTTGTAGCTCTCTTCACTTCAGAGTAGACACCGCTCGCTTCCGACGCCTGTACGACCACATTGAAGTCATGAGAGGTCGAATTTTTCGAAGTAACGGTAATACCATCCAATTCACCTAGATCATAACCATTTTGAGCTTGAACATCTGGAAGTTCTTCGTCCCAGAAAGCAATTGCTTTATAGGTATAGGTCCCATTCGGAATCGTCTTGTTTTCCAACTTCAAAAAGCGTTGAGGGGCATAGGGGAGTCTGGGGTTCCCTTCACTTGGGCATAGTAGAGAGTTTTTCCCAGTATCTTTGTAATTATAATAGACCTTAAAATTAAGGTTTCCACTAAAGTTTAATTGTGGATCAGCCAAATAGGCTAAATGGTAAACTCCCGTCAAGTTTGCGAAGTTCTGAGTAGGGGTGTCTTTACCCGCAGTCCTTGTGATAAAATCTTCCTTAAAACCAGAAGCATCTGTATGTCGGTTGAAAACATCTGTCCGACGACGTCCAACCATCGAAATTTGCTGGATAACACGCGTCAATTCGGCTGAAGCCGTTTGAGAGAAGGAAACAGTGTTGCTAGTATTCTTAAAAGTGAAATCCGTTCTAGAATCCAACTTACTAATCGTCGAATCTTTATAGAGACTTTCCCAATTATTAAAACGTGTTTTGGTCTGGAAAAAAAATGCCGAAGTATCATTTGTCGAGGACTTCCTCATCTTGATATTTTTAAACTTGTACTCCAGTTCCTTCACATCTTGCTCTTCCGTCAATCGTAGACTGCGAGTGTTACTATTAAAAGTCCCTAACAACTCACCTGTAGCTTTATTGTATACTTCTACAGATGCATCCGGCGAAGAGAAAAATTCATTCCAATAACGCTCCTCAATCGCATTGACTTCCCGATAAGACTCTCGTGGGTCCTGTATTTTATGAGTGACAGTATAGTCATTGATAAGATAATCTTTTTCAACCTCAGCGACCGAAGAGAGCCGAACATAAGAACGGTATTCTGTTTCACCATAAGAACGAATTATCTCCGAATCTGACTGATTATAGTGTCTAAACTCAAAGAGAGAAGATTCTGGCTGATCAGTTTTTTGAACAAAGAGAGTATAGGGGAGAACAGCCGTATTTTGATAACTAGTCCCATCTGCTTTTGTATAGATCCCCGTCACAGTTAGGTTTTGTGCTTTTCTATTGATATCTGCTACTTTGGCATTCTTTAACTTGAAAGAAATTGGAATGAGCTTATTTTTATTGTTATTAATATCTTGAAGCGGATTGTTAGCTCTGTTAATCGTCAGATGGTAACCCGTCGCATCGGCAGTCCATCCTAGAGCTTTAGCTTCATCTGTCAATTCATAACCTTCTTTTAACTCTATATTATAGGTATAAGAAGTGACAGGATCAATGATATGCCCTCCGACATCACTAATCCCCATACCATTGATCATACGACCATCAAAGACACCATTTCCATAGTTGAAGTAATCATTTCTTGCCGTATTATTCTTAGGATCTTTCGCACCGTTAAATAGATAGTAGGACACGACCGATGAATCATCGTCGACAATACCATCGTTATTTCGATCGTAGCCAATGACCTGATTGCCAGACATTGGAGTCAGGCCACCCACCCCGTTTTCTAAGACTTTCCATGTGTGTTCAATGCTTCCAAGTTCTTTGAGGACATTGCCATTTTTGTCATAGAGCTTAGCAGTTGCGGTCACCTTATGGTCTGGCCCAATGGCTTGGACAGCACCTCCCCAGTTCTGAGTCAAAGGATCTATCTGAAAAGTATAGACGAAGTTATAGTTTGCTCCACCTCTCAGATTTGCAGGTTCTATCTTTAAATCAAGGTCCCCATTCGTTTTTTCTTGGCTGAACTTTACACCACCGACTGGAGAAGGGGTCAATTTAATCGCCTTACCATTTTGGAAATGAATTTTAATATACCCACCAGAATAGTCTGCTTCATGCCCAGTAATACTAAATGTCAAGGATTCACGGACACTATCTACTGCATGGATATCCTTGATTGGCGAATGAGCTTTTAAATGCAAGATTGACTTCATCTAGCGATCTCTTGCGCCTAGAAGAAGTTTTTTTCCGCTAGAACTGCTTTCTTCCTTGCTTTTCTGCTCAGTTGGAGTTGATTCAAGAGATTGCTTTTTCTCCTCTTCTAAAAGAAGGCTGACTCGCTTCCTTCGTATTGTCAATTTGAGAAACTGGTTGGCTCTGAGAGACTGGTGCAGATACTTCTGTTTTGGACGGTTCAGCTTTTATCCTCCAGCTCCTTAACCGCTTCGTTCTGTGTTACCACTTTTTGAGGCTCAGAAATGACTTCCTGTCCATTCTCAGCACTTTTTTTTCCTTCTGTTGAATTTCCGCCTGCGTTTGTTGTTCCTTATTGTTGACTTGAGCTTCATCCGCTTGCACTGGAGAAGTAGCCATCACCATAAAGGTTCCTAGCAATACCGAACAGGTCCCAACACTTAACTTTCTAATTGAAAAGCGGGAAAAAAAGATTGATTAAAAAAATTTTTTTCTTCATCATTTCTCCTTTATATTCATACTTAATCTAACATAACAGCTTTATCATTATAACTTATCATACATAGAATTTCCAATAGAATGTTCATTTCTACAGAAATTTCTTTATAACTCCATTTGCATAGAAAAAGGAAGCTGTAAAACCAGCTTCCTTCTGTTGTTTTTTTACTCCATTTTCACGATTATTCCACACTGAAAAAGATATGGATATACGGGTTGTTGACCTTGGTGAATTTCGACTTCAACATCTTCAAATTCTTCTGCGATTTCTTGGGCAATTTCATTGGCAAGTTCTTCGCTTCCGTCTTCACCGACATAGAAAGTCACGATTTCACTATCTTCGTCCAACATATGCTTCAAAGTTTCAGTCAAGGTTTGGTGCATGTCAGGGTTTGACACGAGAATTTTTCCATCAACCATACCAAGATTGTCATTTTCATGAATTGCTAATCCATCGATAGTTGTATCACGAACAGCAGTTGTTACACTACCGCTTACGACATCACCAAGGGCTGCAGTCATGCGTTCTTGGTTTTCTTCGATTGATTTGCTTTGGGTCAAAAGGCAAGAAGACTGGTCAATCCTTGAGGAATTGTACGTGCTTCTACCACAACAGCAGGTTGTTCAAGCACTTCAGCCGCAGACTGAGCTGCCATAAAGATATTTTTGTTGTTTGGCAAGAAGATGATGTTGCGAGCATTGACCTGTTCAACAGCCTTGATAAAGTCTTCTGTTGAAGGGTTCATCGTCTGCCCGCCTTCGATAACATAATCCACACCTTGGGCACGGAAGATATCTGCTAAACCTTGACCAGCTACTACTGCGATAAGGGCATACTCTTTTGTTTCAGCAGGCTTGTTGCCTTGAGTTGCTTCTTTTTCAACTTGCGCCTCGTGTTGGTTACGCATGTTGTCCACTTTTACCTTGATCAAGCTACCATATTTGAGACCTTCTTGCATGACAAGACCTGGATCTTCTGTATGGACGTGAACTTTGACGATCTCATCATCGTTGACAACAAGTAGAGAGTCGCCCTAAGTCATTCAAGTAGTTACGGAATTCATCGTAGTCAAAAATCTTTAGAATAAGTTGGACCTTGTTTGAGGGCTACCATGATCTCTGTACAGTAACCGAAGGTAATGTCCTCAGTTGCCACATGCCCTGCTACAGACTTGTGGTGCTCTGCATTAATCATTTCACTCATGTTAGCAGGAGTCGCTACAAAGTCTTCAGAAGCACTGTATTCACCAGTAAGAGCTGAAAGGAATCCTTCGTAGATAAAGACTAAACCTTGACCACCTGAGTCTACCACACCAACTTCCTTAAGGACTGGAAGCATTTCTGGCGTCTTAGCCAAAGCTGCTTTTGCACCTTCCAAGGCTGCACGCATGACCTCGACAGCATCATCTGTCTCCTCGGCTTTTTTCTTAGCCCCAATAGCCGCTCCACGAGAAACAGTCAAAATGGTTCCTTCAACTGGTTTCATAACTGCTTTATAAGCTACTTCGACACCGGATTGGAAGGCAAGAGCCAAGTCTTGACCTGTTAATTCATCTTTTTCCTTGATAGCCTGAGAGAAGCCACGGAAGAGCTGAGAAGTGATAACCCCTGAGTTCCCACGCGCGCCCATCAAGAGACCTTTAGCAAGAATGCTCGCTACTTCTCCAACTGTAGAAGCAGGCTTGTCTGCTACTTCTTTGGCACCATTTTCAATGGTCATTCCCATGTTTGTCCCAGTATCTCCATCTGGAACTGGAAAGACGTTCAATGAATTGACATATTCTGCTTGCTTATTCAAACGAGTTGATGCAGCTTGCACCATCTCTTGGAATAAACTGGTAGTAATTTTTGACACGATTATTCTCCTACAACTTTGATATTTTGAATGTAGACATTCACAGTCTGAGCAGTAATTCCTAGTTGATTTTCTAAACTAAAACGAACACGCTCTTGAATGTTTTTTGACACTTCGCTTATCTTTACTCCGTAGCTCAATACGGTATAAACATCAACTGCAATGCTACCATCTTCGGCTGCTTTTATAACAACACCCTTAGAATAATTTTCCTTACCAAGAAGGGCTTGGAAGTTGTCTTTGAGGGCATTTTTACTAGCCATACCGACCACACCAAAAATCTCAGTTGCGGCACCACCTACAACGGTTGCAATCACTTCATCTGTCAGTTCGATTTGACCATCTTTTTGTATTAATTTTTTTACAGTCATTTTTTTACCTCAACTAGTTGATACTCTATTTTATCATATTTCAGCCCAAGTGTAAAAAGCAGAATGCTGTATCTGCGGATATTTACTCTATTTTTTTCAAATGGTTTTTATCCTTAGAGTAAAAAGAAAAAAAGACCCTAAGCGGTCTTTTTCATTTTTATTAAACGCGTTCAACTTTACCTGATTTCAAAGCACGAGCTGAAGCCCAAACTTTTTTAGGTTTACCATCGATAAGAACAGTAACTTTTTGAAGGTTTGGTTTTACGGCACGTTTTGTTTGGTTCATCGCGTGTGAACGGTTGTTTCCTGATACAGTCTTACGACCTGTAAAGTAACATACTTTAGCCATTGTGTTTTCCTCCTATTAGATCTAATATAGCGGATGTGCTAGCACCACATACCGTACTATGTTATCACACTTTCTTGAATTTATCAAGGGCCTAAACTATTTTTTTATTTAACGTAAACAACTCCAAGTTTACCAAAAGCGACTTCCCCACGGATAATCAAGGTTTTGTTTGTTGGCGCTACAGGAGCATCTGCCTTAGTCGCACTCAAAGGAGGTTTCTACTTTCAAATCGACACGCCAGTGTTGTGGAACATAGACAGTTGCATTCCCGAAAGCCACTTCAATATTTAAAGTTGCAAAATCACCTAACATCTCTGCATTATCATAGTAGATTTTAGCATCCCCAAAAGCGACTTCCACTTGGTCATCTACGAGATCTTGATCTTGCTTATAGAAGGTCCCGCTACCAAAAGCGACTTCCTTATCCGTGACGACTGTTTTTTTGCCATCGTACCACCATTTTTTTTCATTCCAGAACTTACTTGAATGCGTCAGATAACCAACACCTAGAACTGCTAAGATACTAGCCCAAAACAAAGACTGGTTTGGAATAGGAAAAATGTTATAAAAATGATTCGCAATCATTAAGGCTACTAGAGCGGTAAAAACTGCTGAAGTTAGATGGCGTCTGAGAATGGATTCAACTGACTTGTAGGCAAAAAAGACGATACCAATCAAAGGCCATATTTTGCCATCCAAAGAAGGAATTCCAAAATTCCCTTGCAGCAAGATCCAAGCTGCTAAAACCAATAAAACAATACCAAATGCTTTCTTTTTCATGTTTTTTACCTCATGTTTCTTAGATTTTCTTTTAGGAGGGATTGGTAATGCCGTGAGACATGAACCTCCTTGTGCGTCTGATAAAAGGAAATGGTGCCTGTTCCTGAAAAGGACTTGTCCACTGAGTAAATCTGACGGATGTTTGCGATCGTTGACTTGGACACTCGACTAAAATAGCGAGGTAAGATGGACTCCAACTCATAAAGTTTGAGACGAACTTCATAGGCTTCCTTCTGGTTATGAGCATAAATCTTGCTCCCTTCTGTTTCAAAGAAGAGAATTTCTGACAGGTCTAGATAATATTCACCTGTCCCCTTGTAAAAAGTCAACCTCGGAGCCTTTGACTCTTGCAAAAGTCGTTGCAAATCTGCAATTTCATCTGTCAAAGTGGGGGTCTTGATGACAATTTCAGTCTCATCTAAATTGCCGTCAATCTCAATTCGTAACTTCATCACATCTCCTTTCTGACTCTACTATATCAAAGCTAAGTTAGGAATACAAGGGCAAAAAAGCAAGTGGTCAATTTGAAGCAGTAAGTGGTTGTAGGACTAGCTTAACTTACATGTCAGAATAGGAAGAAAAGGAAGCCCCACACCATACCACAAGCATAGCCAGCGATGACATCCTTGGGATAATGAACACCCCCTAAAACCCTCACCAAGCCCAGCAAAGCTGAAAAGAGCAAACATACTAAACCAACAGGTAGACTAGCATGCAGACTGGCCATGGAGATGATAGTTGCCGAAAAACATGGCGACTGGGCATAGACTGTCCCGAACTATCCTTGTCAAGTAAGGGGGCGATGTCCCAAGTTTCGTAGGGGCGTGGATGATTGATTTTCTTACGAAAGAGGGACAAAATTACAAAGCCTGTAGCAGGGACAAGCAAATAGACCCCGACTTGCTGACCAAGTCCTAGCTGCAGGTAAACGGTAACTAGTAAGGTCAGATAGACCAGGGGCATAGCTACTGTCATCAAACGATTAAAACTAAGCAATAGAAATAAAAGAGTTGGATGGCTAGTTAGTTTGGAGCTAATGTTTCTATACCATTCTTGATAATTTTTCATCTATTCTTCTCACTAACACTTTATTTTTGCCTCTAGGCGAGGCACTTGTCTTCTAGTATAGTGCAGAAAAAGAAGGCCGTCAAGCCTTCTTTTGATTTATTCTTCTGCTTGGTCTTCTGTGAATTGGCTGTTGTAAAGATCCGCATAGAAGCCAGCTTTGCCCATCAATTCCTCATGGTTACCTTGTTCGATGATATTGCCATCTTTCATGACCAAGATTAAGTCAGCATTTCGGATGGTTGACAAGCGGTGGGCGATGACAAAGGAGGTTCTACCCTCCATCAAACGGTCCATGGCTTTTTGAATCAACTCCTCTGTACGTGTGTCAACTGAAGATGTCGCTTCATCCAAAATCAAGAGTGGTGCATCCTTCAGCAAAGCACGAGCAATGGTTAAGAGTTGTTTTTGTCCGACAGACAAAGTCACTGTATCGTCCAAGATAGTGTCGTAACCGTCTGGCAAAGTCATGATAAAGTGGTGGATTCCCACAGCCTTGCTGGCTTCCATCATTCGTTCATCACTGATGTCTGTCTGATTATAGATCAGGTTCTCTCGAATCGTTCCTTCAAAGAGCCAAGTATCCTGCAAGACCATTGAAAAGGCATCATGCACTTCCGAACGCTTCATGTCCTTGGTATCGACACCATCGATGCGGATACTTCCCTTATCTAGCTCATAGAACTTCATCAAAAGATTGACAATGGTTGTCTTCCCAGCCCCAGTCGGTCCAACAATCGCGACCTTCTGACCTGCATGAGCTGTCGCAGAAAAATCATGGATGATGGTGCGCTCTGGTTTATAGCCAAAGGACACGTGATCAAAGACTACTTCCCCTTTCATGTCGCTCAATTGTCTCTCCTTATGAGATTCATCCTGCATCTCTGCTTCAGCTAGAAATTCTAATACACGTGTCATGGTCGCACTCGCTTGTTGCAAGTTCTGTAATCCCTTGGGCAATCTGTGACAGAGGTTGGGAGAAGGTCCGTACGTAAACCATAAAGGCTACAATAATCCCTATTGTGATATGCCCTTCTAACGCCAGCGCAGCCCCAACGATGATGACTAAGACATAACTAAAGTTTCCAACAAAGAACATGGCTGGCATCATGATACCAGAGATAAATTGAGATTTCCAGATACTATCATGCAAGTCTTGGTTTAAATCAGCAAATCTCGCTTTGGAGGTGCCCACTGCGTTGTAGCTGGTCACTACATTATGGCCAGAGTACATCTCTTCCACATAACCATTGACGGCCGCTAGATTATTTTGTTGAGCTTTAAAATAACCCTGTGACTTAGCCATGATTACGGAAACCGCCGCAAAACCAACAAGGGTTGATACAACGGTTACCAATGCCAAAATCCAGTTCATCCCAAACATGGTCACCAAGACAGCAATCAACAAGAAACTAGCTGAAAGAACTGCCCCTAGACTTTGGTTGAGAGATTGCGCTGCTGTATCCACATCATTGGTCACGCGCGAAAGGGTATCTCCTTGTGAATGACGGTCAAAATAGCCAAGTGGCAAACGATTGATTTTTTCAGCGATTGCTGTCCGCAAGCGTTTTGAAAAATGCTGAATGCTCGTTGAAAAGATATAGGCCTGTGTATAATTAAGGATAGCTCCAAATACATACAGAACAACCAAAAATCCAGCAATGTTTGACACAGCTACCAAGTCGATTTCTGTAGCCAAGCCATCTGAAATCAAGTTAGTAATTTCTTTAATCTTAGTTGGACCATAAACGGTAATGATACTTGAAATGACTGCAGCCACAACTGCTATTAGGAGAGGGAGTTGGAGGCCTGCCATATAAGGTTTGCACTGTTTCCAGACCGAAACTTTTTTATTTTCCATCTTCCAATTCCTCCTTCGATAGTTGTGAGTAGGCAATTTCTTGGTAGACTTCGTTAGTAGCTAGAAGTTCTTTGTGGGTGCCTTGTCCCACGACTTTACCTTGATCCAAAACCAAGATCAGGTCGGCATCCATGATGGTTGAGATGCGTTGAGCAACGATTAACTTAGTCAAGGATTGTGTTTTTCAGCTAATTCTTGGCGCAAGATCCGGTCTGTCTTGTAGTCCAAGGCTGAGAAAGAGTCATCAAAGATAAGAATCTCTGGCTTACGAGCCAAGGCCCGGGCAATAGCCAAGCGTTGTCTTTGACCTCCTGAGAAGTTGGTCCCACCTTGGGCTACTTCAGAGGACAGACCTGCTTCCTTATCCTCGATAAAGTTCTTAGATTGAGCCAATTCCAAAGCTTGCCACATAGCAGGTTCGCTGAGAGGACTTTCTTTACTCTTACCAAAGTCGAGATTACCCTTAACATCTCCAGAAAAGAGCACAGCTTTTTGTGGGATATAGCCGACCTTATTACGCAAGTCTTCCAAGTTGTAATCTTGCACATCGACACCATCTACTAGGATTTGACCAGATGAGACATCATAAAAACGAGGTATTAGGTTGACTAGAGTAGATTTCCCAGATCCAGTTGATCCGATAAAGGCAACTGTTTGACCTGCTTCGGCTTTAAAAGTAACATGTTCCACAACTGCTTCTGAGTTTTGAGAGTATCGGAAGGTTACATCACGGAATTCCACTTGTCCTTGAACTGAAGAATCTGCAGCCTGTGCTTGACTCGGATTCTTAATAGAAGGATGCAAATCCAAAACTTGGTTGATACGTCCTGCAGAAACCAAGGTCCGAGGAAGAACGATAAAGAGTGCTCCCATGAGAAGGAAGCCCATCACGACCTGCATAGCATAGGACATGAAGACTACCATATCACTAAAGAGTGGCAGACGTTCTGTCAAACTTGCATCGTTGATGATATAGGCACCAATCCAGTAAATGGCTAAACTCAATCCACTGGAAATCGCCATCATGATCGGGTTCATAATGGCCATCAATCGATTGACAAAGAGATTGAGACGTGTTACCTCATCGTTAGCTGCTTCAAATTTCTTACCTTGGTAATCCTCGGCATTGTATGCGCGAACAACTCGAATCCCAGTCAAACTTTCACGAGTGATACTATTGAGTTTATCTGTCAATTTTTGGATGACAGATTGTTTAGGAAAAGCCAGAGTCATAAGAACGGTGGTCATCAAGACATTCACAATAACAGCCACAAGGACCGCCCAGAGCCAGTATTCCGATTTCCCAAAGGATTTTTCCAATGGCCCAGATAGCCATAATTGGCCCACGAGTAACCACTTGCAAGCCCATGGTAAAGAGCATCTGTACCTGGGTAATATCATTGGTCGTCCGAGTCAAAAGACTTGGGATTGAAAAGCGCTTGATCTCTGTCTGCGAAAAATCTAAAACACGATGAAATACGTCTCTACGTAGATGGGTTGTATAGGATGCTGCAACGCGAGCGGCAAAGAAACCAACCATAACAGATGAAAAGAAAGCCAATAAAGACAAACCAATCATCTTCGCAGCTGGTGACCAGAGTGCATCCATCTGTGTCCCTGACGTTCCCAGTAATTCTGTAATTTGCGAAATGTAGGTCGGTACCTCTAACTCTAGATAGACCGAGAAACAAGTGAACAGAATCGTAAGGACGATCATTCCCCACTCTTTTCCTGTAATACGTTTAGCGAGTTTCTTCATTCTCTCCTCCTATCTTCTCAACATTTTCTTGCAACTGACTGAGGACCTTTTCAAAGATTGCTAAGTCTGACTTTGAAACCCCCTCTAGCAGACTCTGATCAATCCGATCAAAAAAAGCTTTAACTTTTTGCATCTGCGAACGCGATTTCTCCGTCAGGCGAACAAATTTTGCCCGCTTATCACTCGGGCTGGCCTCTAGCTCAACCAAACCATTTGCACCATGCGCTTGACTAAATTACTCGCCACAGATTTGGTAATATTGAGTTCCTGCTCGATATCCTTAATTAAGACCAGATTTTCAGACTGTTCTTGGCAATCTAAAAAACGCAGAACCTGCCCTTGCGGTCCACCCATAAATTCAATGCCACAACGCTTGGCTTCTTTCTGTACCATCAGATGAACCTGGTGTCCAAAACGTTTGAATATTAACATTGGCTTGTCCATGATTGCTCCTTTCTCACGATAAATATAGTTCTCACAAGAACTATTTAAGTTTCCATGAGAACTATTTTATCATTTTCAGAAAAGATGTCAAGAAAAAAGTTTCTATGAGAACTATCTTGGTTTAAATTGACATTAGGCAATATTTTTTCTATAATAAGCACTAACTACTGTGGATAGAAATCCATTCACTCGATGAAGGGAGAAAGCTTTCAAATGAAACCAGAAGAACAAAGAGTTTTAGGAATCTTAGCAACCATTTTTGGAGCCATCGCACTTTTAGGGTCCTGGATTCCATTTATTAACTATCTATCATTTTTCATCGCCATTGTCGCATTTATCTTGGGGATTATCGGCCTTATCGTCAATCTCAAAAAACGGAAAACCATGGCCATTATCGGAACATCCCTCGCAGTTGCTTCTGTTGTACTTTTCTTTACGACCCAAGTACTGTACGCTAATGTCTACAAAGAGTTTATCAGGGAGTTTAACCGTTCCTACAGCGAGGCAAGTGCCTCAATGGAGCGCGAAGAAGAAAGCGACTTGACAGATGATAGCGCCTATTCCATCCCAGAGGAGGAAGAAGACGATAACTTCACCTGGACCCAGGAACAGTTCGACGCCTTAATCGAAGGTGACCTTGATAACAAAGGAAAAGGTGGTACCAACTACAAGGATATTATCAAAAAACACGGACTACCAGATTCCGAGTTTGACTCCACTATCGGAGGCTATGATACGAGAAAAATCACCTATATCTCCATTGGTGACAAGATCAAGACTGTTACCTTAACTTTTGCAAAACAGGACAATGGACAACTCTTGCTCGTCCAAAAACATGCAGTCGGTCTAGGTCTAGAAAAAAGCAAGAAACAAAACGATTCTGAAACCAGAGTCTAAGTTCAAATATCAAAAAAACGAACAGCTAGTAAAACTGTTCGTTTTTTTCTATTAGAAATCCATCTACGTTTGTGTAGATCTTTTGTACGTCTTCGTCGTCCTCAAGAACGCTGTAAAGTTTTTCAAAGGTTTCAAGGTCTTCGCCTGACAATTCCACTTCAGACTGAGGAATCATTTCCAATTCAGTCACTTGGAATTCTTCGATGCCAGACTCACGAAGGGCAACGATAGCCTTGTGAAGGTCTGTTGGAGCTGTGTAAACCGTGATTGTTCCTTCTTCTGCTTCTACATCGTCCACATCCACATCTGCTTCGAGCAATTGCTCAAAGACCGCATCAGCGTCCTCACCCGCAAATACGATCACACCCTTGTTGTCAAAGAGGTATGAAACTGAACCTGAAGCACCCATGTTTCCGCCGTTTTTTTACCAAAAGGTCGCACTGGACATTGGGCGCCGTACGGTTGACGTTTGAAGTCAAGGTATCCACAATCAACATAGAACCATTTGGTCCAAATCCTTCGTAACGTCCTTCTGTAAAGGTTTCGTCTGTGTTTCCTTTTGCTTTATCAATCGCTTTATCGATAACGTGTTTCGGCACTTGGGCTTGTTTAGCACGGTCGATAACGAATTTCAAAGCAGTGTTTGATTCTGGGTCTGGATCCCCTTTTTTAGTCGCTACATAGATTTCTACACCAAATTTTGCATATACTTTTAGAGTTAGCTCCATCTTTAGCCGTTTTTCTTGGCTACGATATTGGCCCATTTACGTCCCATTAGGAATCTCCTTTTTTTCACATTTTAATCTTTCTTATTATAACACAAGTCTTTTCGATTTTTCACTAGAGGAAATGGATTTTATTCAGCAAATCCAGCTAGGATTGTCCTTTTGGTCGCCAAGATTGCCTTGCCTTCTTTTTATCAGGGGATGGCGGAAAAGTGAAAAGTACAGTTGGGTAGTCATGGCAACCCAGATAAGGGGTTCGCAAAGGATAACTCCCCTATAGCCTGCCCAAGGGATAATCAAGACCACAAAAAAACGATTTTTCCCGATTAGTTCTATAAAGCTGGAAACTAGAGGAAGGACTTTCTGCCCCAATCCCTGCAAGCAATTCCGATAAATCAGCAAAAGGCTCAAAATCGGATAAAAGACTGAACTGATTTGCAGGTAAAGACTACCATTTTCTACCAAGTATCCATCCGTCGAACTGGCCAAGAAGGAAACCAAGCTAGGACTGGCAAAAAAGAGGAAAATACAAATAAAACCTGCCCAGAACATGCTCAAACGACTCCCAACACCAAGGCCTTGAACTATGCGGTCTGGTCGCTTGGCCCCGAGATTTTGAGAGGCAAAGGTCGTCATAGCAGAAGAAATAGCCGTCATCGGAAGCAGAGCAAAAGCCATAATGCGTCTAGCTGCTGTTTGAGCACTAATAATCACAGCTCCAAAAGTATTGACAGAAGACTGTAAAATCACACTACCTATGGACACAATGGAACTCATCAAACCCATAGCCAAACCTTGCTCCAAGAGATCCGCATACAAGGCCTTGTTCCATTTAAAATGCTTGAGTTGAGGAAGTAGTTCTGGAACACTCTTACGGATATAGTAAAAACAGAGAACCGCTGACAATCCTTGCGAAATAATGGTAGCAAGTCCCGCAGATTGAACACCCAGTTGCAGTTGCGTAATAAAATAGAGATCGAGAATCACATTGACCAGAGCAGAGAAAATCAGAAAACCAAGCGCAGCCAGACTGTCACCAATAGACCGCAACAAGCCAGCAAAGAGATTATAGGCAAAACTAACTCCGACACAGGTCACAATCATGGAAATATATTGATAGGACTGGGGAAGTATTTCTGCAGGGGTATCTAAATATTGCAAGAGTGGATACAGGCCGACAAAGCCCATCAACATAACAAAAACACTGAGAAACCCTCCTAAAATCCAGGTTGTAGCAACCGCTTCCTTGATTTTGGTGAAATTACGAGCCCCATAATAGCGGGCAATGACGATCCCCATGCCATTTCCAACACCAAGCGTAAAGCCTATAATCAAGTCAAAAATGGCTGTAGTAGCTCCTACTGCAGCCAAGGATTCTTGGCCAAGAAATCGCCCAACAATCAAGACATCAGCTGTATTATAAAGCTGTTGGAAAATATTTGACAGCAAGATTGGAAAGGCAAAGCTTAACAGCGCAGGAAGAATAGGACCATGTATCAAGTCCACGGATCGTTTCTTATTCATAAAGCTATTATATCAGCTTTCTAAAGGAGCGACAAGGCTCTGTTACTAAGTTTGCAATCAATTGCTTACAGAGAGACAATTTGCTATAATCAAGAAAAGGAGGTCACTTATGAGTTTGACCAGTCAATTAATTACCGATGTATTTCCTGATCTGGATAAGGTTGAAAAGCTAAACAAGGAAGCATTCCCCGAGGAAGAACGAGTTCCTCTGTCAGAATTTTTACGCTATCAAGACCGAGAAGACGCCCACTTTTTTGCTTTTTATAACCAAGAAGAGTTTGTCGGATTTGCTTTTGCCATCTCCAATCCAAAGGCCTTCTATATCAGTTTTTTTGCCATCATGCCCCACTTGAGAAGCCACGGATATGGAAAAGAAATCATCGAAAAGCTGACTGATTTTTACCAGCGAACCATGTTATTGGAAGTCGAGCGATTGGATGAAGAATGCGATAACTTGGAGCAGAGAAAGGCCCGCATGGATTTCTATCATCAAAATGGCTTCAAAACAGCCAACGCTTTTCTAGAGTACGATGGTTTGAGTTTTGAAATTCTCTATCGTGGCGACCATTTTGACGAAGAGGCCTATCGCGATATCTTCCAAAAGTTACAAAATGAACATTATTTTGACTTTCATATAGAGTATCGTCGTTTTAGTGACCATTAAACAAGACTTGTCCATCTGGTGAAGAACCTCTCTTTTTCGATAGAAGCTACATATAAAAATGCATGCAATCTACGATTACATGCATTTTTTATTTTCAACTGATCAGAATAAACTTTTATTCTCTCTATGGCTTAAGCTTCTGCATTGCCTTCTGGAAGAAGGAAGTAGAGAACAGCATAAGCTAAGATTCCAGAACCACCAAGTAGGGTGAAGATGATCCAAAGTGCACGAACAAGTGTGTGGTCCATGTTAAAGTAGTCACCGATACCAGCACATACTCCAGCAATCTTTTTGTCTTGTACATTACGAACAAGGCGTTTTTCCATTATAGTAGTCTCCTTTTTATAGAATGATTTAATTTTTGTCATCAAATTAAAAAAATTGCAACAGTTTTTAATTTTTTTGATTAAATACTCTTTTATTACGCTTTTGAAGCTTATGGAGAATTAATAATTAAACATAAAAAGCAGAGAAAGACTTCTCCGCTTTTATTTTTAATCTTCAATTTCGATTTCAAGTCCGTCGCCTAGGTCAAGCGTTACTTCTTGGTTAGGTGCTAGATCTTCTGCGCCAGAGATAGGAGTTGTCCCTTCTTCATCCTCAATCAAGCCATATTGAACACGGACTTGGTGGTCAATGGCATCAAAGATTTCTGGGTGATCCGCCAAGTATTTCTTAGCATTTTCAGATCCTTGTCCGATTTTTTCACCCTTGTAAGAGTACCATGCTCCCGCTTTTTGGATGATATCGAGATCACTTGCAATCTTCAAGAGCTCACCAGTCTTAGAGATTCCTTCTCCGTACATGATTTCAACAAAGGCTTCCTTAAATGGTGGAGCCACCTTGTTTTTCACGACCTTGATCTTGGTTTCCTTACCGACATTGGTATCTTTTTGGTCACCAGTTCCCTTGATTTGTGTGCTTCCACGAACATCCAAACGGACTGAAGCGTAGAATTTCAAAGCACGTCCACCAGGTGTTGTTTCTGGATTTCCAAACATGACCCCAACTTTTTCACGCAATTGGTTGATAAAGATGGCAATTGTTTTGGTTTTATTGATAGAAGCACCAAGTTTACGCATGGCCTGGCTCATCATACGAGCTTGCAAACCAACGTGACTATCTCCAATATCCCCATCAATTTCCGCACGAGGCACAAGGGCAGCAACTGAGTCGATAACGACAAGGTCAACTGCACCTGAGTCAATCAATTTTCCAGCAATTTCAAGACCTTGTTCACCTGAGTCTGGTTGTGACAAGAGCAATTCGTCAATGTTCACACCAAGGGCTGCAGCATAGGCTGGGTCAAGAGCATGTTCCGCATCGATAAAGGCTGCAATACCACCTTCTTTCTGTGCTTGCGCAACAGCGTGAAGGGCAACCGTTGTCTTACCAGATGATTCTGGTCCATAGATTTCGATGATACGTCCTTTAGGATAACCACCTGAACCAAGGGCAATGTCAAGAGCCAATGAGCCTGAGCTCATCACTTGAACTTTTTGCTCCGCGCGCTCACCCAAGCGCATGATTGAGCCTTTACCAAAGTCTTTCTCAATCAATTTAAGAGCATCGTTCAATGCTTTTTCGCGGTCTGCTCCAAATTTTTTCCCAATTTCATCTAATTTTTTCGTTGGTTTTTTCGCCATTTTGTTCTCCTATATTCTACTGGTCCTTAGACCTATCTTTCATTATACCAAAATTTAGTCACTTAATAAAGCCTTGCGAACTAGGTTAAAGGCATGCATGACCGCAATCTGTCGAACATCTGCTCGACTCCGTCCTGCGATATTGGCCTTGATCACCTCTGTCCCTTTTGCATGTGCCAGTCCAATAAAAACTGTACCAGCTGGATGACCCTCTAGGCTATCTGGTCCTGCCACACCCGTTAAACTAACTCCGTAGTCAGACTGAGTCTTGAGACGTGCCTGCTCTGCCATTTTTCGAGCCGTAAACTCAGAAACGACCCCGTGTTCTTTCAGCTCTTGCTCGTAAATATCCAACATCTTAGACTTTTCTTCTAGGCTGTAAGTGACAAAACCGCCATTAAAGATTGCTGAAACGCCCGAAAAGTCTGCTAATGTCGCTTGAAAGAGACCTGCCGTCAAGCTTTCTGCCGCAGTAATGCTTTTTCTGTCTCTTTTTTAGCTCTTCTACAACGACACTTGCGAGGCTGGTTTCTTCCCCATATCCATAACAGATGTCTCGTAGAGAAATTCCCTCGAAAGTTTGGCGACTCAAGATTTGACTTTCTAGGATGTCCAGTGCTTGATGAGCCTTTTCTTGACTAACTGCTTTTGTAGACAAGCGCAAGGTCACTTCTCCTGTTTTGGCATACGGCGCCAAAGTCGGATCGGTTTGATGGTCAATCAAATCCGCCAAAATGGTCACCAACTGACTCTCCCCAATTCCAAAGAAACGGAGCACTCGAGAGTATAACTTGGTACCAGTCATTAACTTGGGTAAGAGTTGATTTAAGACCATAGGTTTCAATTCACTAGGTGGTCCCGGGAGGACCACGTAGGTCACGCCATCCACTTCCGACACCCCTCCTACTGCTAAACCTGTCTCATTTGGCAGTGGAGTCGCCCCTTCTACAATTTGGGCTTGGCGCTCATTATTCGGTGTCCGAGCATAGTCAGGTCTATGAGCAAAGAAAATATCCAGTTTCTCTTGCGCTTGAGGGTCAAACACTAGATCTTTTCCTAAAAATTTTGCCAGGGTTTGTTTGGTCAAATCATCCTCAGTTGGTCCCAAGCCCCCTGTCAAAATCACAAGATTACTACGTTGGCTCGCAATCTCAAGCAAGGACAAAAGACGAGCTTCATTATCTCCAACAGCTGTTTGGAAGTAGACGTCTACCCCGATTTCGGCTAGTTTCTCTGATAAAAACTGAGCATTGGTATTGACAATCTGCCCTGTTAAAATTTCTGTTCCAACAGCAATAATTTCTGCTTTCATGTTTCCTCCTACTTATCTATTCGAATTTTTTTGAAAAAATCGCAGGAAATTTCCCACGATTTGATTCTTTTCTTATTCTGCTTCTTCGTTTGAAGCATTAGTACTGGTTGAAGGTGCTGTCCGACCAAAGGCTGTTTCGTACAGTACCGCATTGGTTTCCAATTCTGTCACTGGCTCTTTACCTAATGAACGACGCAAGAGATTTGCATCTCGAGCATATGTTCTGAAGTGACAATCTGATAAGAAATTCCCTGTAGCTCAGCATCTTCCCCACGCAATTGATGCGTTTCGATATTCTTGAAAGAATCTTGATAGCCAAGCAATTGTGGAATGCTCTTAGCTGATAAGTCTACATTGGTCTGCATGTTATCACTCAAAGCTTTGAGGATACCTTGATAATGACTCACACTGTTTAGGCTCAAAACCTTCTCAACGATTTTTTGAATGACTTCACGTTGACGTTTTTGACGACCATAGTCTCCCTCTGGGTCTTGGTAACGCATCCGTGAATACACCAGGGCTTCCTCCCCATTCAAAGTTTGTTCTCCAACACCGATGGAAATCTTATTAAACTCCTCTTGGTCAGCAATCGAAATTGGGAAACCAAGTGTATTATTGACGGTGATCCCACCAACTGCATCCACCAATTGTTGAAGTCCCTGCATGTTAACCATCACATAGCGGTCAATGTGGATGTTCATCATCTTTTGAATAGTAGAAATTGCAAGTTCCGCACCACCATTAGCATAGGCCGCATTGAGTTTAGCTTCCTGAACTTGACCGTTTCCAGTCTCAATCTTGGTCAAAATATCACGTTCCAAACTCATCATAGTGGTTTTCTTTGTTTTGGGATTAACCGTCAAGAGAATCATGGAATCACTATTTCCCGCCCACGGGTCTGTACGTTCCACATTTCCCGTATCTACCCCCATCAAGAGGATGGTCAGAGGCTCCGTCGCTTCGATAACGTTGGTTTCTTCCCCGATTTTTTTGTAAGTCTTTTTACTTAGGGTTTCTGTTCCCTGTTGGTAGATGGTATAGCCATAAACCGCTACACCTAAAACTGTTACTGCTAGGAAACCTAGCACCATTCCAATTAATTTTTTAATCATCTCGTTATTTATTTATCAGCTTGCCCATCAGACAAACATCTAAAAATATCCCTTCTGCTAAATAGGCTCCTCTTTCTTGTAAGCCTTCTGTGATAAATCCCATTTTTGAATAGAGGTGGACTGCAGCCTCGTTTCGTTTTTGTACACTAAGTTGCAAACGGCGCAAGACGCCACTGACTTTCGCCCACTCGATGCCTTCTTCTAGAAGTATAGTCGCCAAGCCTTGGTTCCAAAATTTCTTGCGAACTGCTAAAAAAACATCACCGATATGTCGAACTCTTAAATGTTGGTCCGCTGTGATATTTAAAACTCCTGCAATCTCATCATTCAGTAAGGCGAGGAGAGTAATTTGATTCTCTGATACAGCTTGTTTTTCGATAAAAAGAGCCATTTCAGAAGCTGTCATCATGATACCATTTTCATCCAAACTGGTAAAATCTGTCTCTTGACCGACACAATCTAAAAATGCAATTAAGTCTGTAGCATCTGATGTCTCTGCCTCACGAATACACAACTCATACTCCATCTTGAAGCTCCTTGATGAGTTGTTCAGCCCGAGAGCCATGAGCCGTAAAATGAAGACAACGCCCCTCAGCTTCTTTCAAAATTTCCAACTCCAAGTAAGAATCTGGTAAATCTTCACCCAAAAGATGCCCCCACTCAATAACAGTCACACCACCACCGAAGAGAAACTCATCCAAGTCAATAGAATCAGCATCACCTTCGATACGGTAGACATCCAAGTGGTAAAGTGGCAAACGCCCTTCGTACTCTCTGACAATGGTATAGGTTGGACTTTAATCATTTGACGGATATCCAAGCCCTTAGCAAGGCCTTTTGTAAAGGTTGTTTTACCCGCCCCCAACTCTCCAGTCAAGATCAGAACATCGTCTTTTTGAAGCAAATGACCTAATCTTTCTCCGAGAGCTAGAAGCTCTTCTTCATTTTTTGTGTGCATGCTACTATTATACCAAAAAGTTTTTCTTTTTGTGAATTTTTCTTTATGGACTTACTATAACAATTTTGAAAAAAATTCTCCTCTACTTAAAAAGAATACAACTATTGAAAAAAACAAACAGGATATCCCGAATCAGGTGTCCGTAAAAGGAGATTTCCCTTTGGATACATTTTTGGAAAAAAAGGAAAGCGTGCGCATAGAAAAACCAACACTGACATAAAGGAGAATCGAGGAAATCACTAATGGATTCCTCAAAAAAACCATCGTAGCTAGAACGGAAATGACGACTGTTTTCTTTTTATTTAGGTGATTTTCTATATCGCGAAAAATTTTATCAAAAGGTAAGAAAATCAATAGATCTACTCCTAGCAAAAAGAAGGAGGGTAAAAAGAGGTCAACCAATTCCTGCTGCAATTTGCTAGTGGTTTGGATGCTTTCTGAGAGAACCAGACAGGTTGCCAGAAGATTGACTACTAAAAGGAGGCAATAAACCAGACTCACTTTCTTTTGAACATGTAAAATACTATGTCTAGACTGGTCTGCTGTATGGAAATAATTTATCCCAGCACAAAGAACAGAAATTCCTACTATCAAAATCAAAAAATAAGCATTGGTCTGTTTTAAAGATAAAAAGGTTTCTTTCCATAATAGACAACTACTAAAACTAATCTGGATGACTGCAATCAACAACAATAGGCGAATTGATTTTACCATTTCTTTTCCCTCCCTATATGGGATTATACCTTGTGAGGAGTTTGAAATGATAGTTTCCGCCTCAAATGTCCTTTTTTTGTGCTCAACTGACCAAAAAACAGCTCTGTTGTGAACAGAACTGTTCTTTTACCAGTCTAATCCTTAAACCAGAGAGCAATTTCACGTTTTGCAGAAGCTTCCGAATCGGAGCCATGAACTACATTTTGAATAGCTTGATTGTCTCCTGCTGCTTTAGCAAAATCTCCTCGGATAGTTCCAGGCAAGGCTTCTTCTGGACGAGTAGCTCCCATCATACTACGCCAAGTTTCAATCACTTTCGGACCTGATAGAATGCCCACCACTACCGGTCCTGAGGTCATAAACTGACGGATAGGAGGATAAAAACTTTTTTCAACCAAGTCTTGATAGTGTTGGTCAATCAAAACTTCTGAAACCGCTGAACGTAACTCTAATTTTTCGAGTTTGAAACCTCGTTGTTCCATTCTTTGCAGAATTTCGCCAACCAACCCTCTTTTCACACCATCTGGCTTAATGATAAAGAATGTTTGTTCCATATGGACACCTCCTTGGCATTTTAGTTCTTCTATTCTACCATACTTTATGAAAAAGTGGGAAAATTTTCTGAAATGAAACAAAGAGAACCCAAAGGTTCTCTTGTTTGCTTTTATTCTACTGTTTCTTCAACTTGGATTTCCACAACTTCCTCTACAGGAGCAAGTTCTGCCTCTTCTTGTTCTGGAGCCAGATATTCTGCTTCATTGATAGCTTGTGGTTCAAGGTTACGGTAGCGAGCCATACCAGTACCAGCTGGGATGATCTTACCGATGATAACATTTTCCTTGAGTCCAAGGAGATGATCTTTCTTACCACGGATGGCTGCATCTGTAAGGACACGAGTTGTTTCCTGGAAGGAAGCCGCTGACAAGAAACTATTTGTTTCAAGTGAGGCTTTGGTGATTCCCATAAGAACTGGGCGACCAGTCGCTGGAACTCCACCTGCGATAAGAACATCCTTGTTAGCATCTGTAAAGTCGTTGATATCCATGAGGGTACCCATAAGAAGGTCTGTGTCACCTGGATCCATGACACGAACTTTACGGATCATTTGACGAACCATTACCTCGATGTGTTTGTCACCGATTTCTACCCCTTGGCTACGGTAAACTTTTTGTACTTCACCGAGGAGGTAGGTTTCAACTGACAAGACATCACGAACAGCAAGGAGACGTTTTGGTTGGATAGAACCTTCTGTCAATGCTGCACCGCGAGAGACTTGGTCTCCAACTTCGACACGCATACGTGCTGTAAATGGAACCACGTACTCACCTTCGCCAGTTTCACCCTTAACAAAGACTTTCTTGGTACGAGTTGACGCGTCTTCTTCGATAGCTGTAACTTGTCCTTTGACCTCTGTGATGACCGCTTCCCCTTTCGGATTGCGGGCTTCAAAGATTTCTTGGACACGAGGAAGACCCTGAGTGATATCGGTATTTGAGGCAACCCCACCCGTGTGGAAGGTACGCATTGTAAGCTGTGTACCAGGTTCCCCGATAGATTGGGCAGCGATTGTACCAACTGCTTCACCAACTTCAACCGCATCACCTGTCGCCAAGTTGATACCGTAACAGTGACGACAGACACCATGACGGGTGTTACATGTAAATACAGAGCGGATAGTAACTTCTTCCACACCAGCATTGACAATTTCACGCGCCTTGTCTTCTGTAATCAACTCATTTGGACCGATGATCACTGCACCAGTTTCTGGATGTTTAACAGTTTTCTTAGTGTAACGACCGTTGAGGCGTTCTTCGAGAGACTCGATCATCTCTTTTCCTTCTGCGATAGAACGAATCAAGAGACCACGGTCTGTTCCACAGTCGTCCTCACGGATGATCACATCTTGGGCAACGTCAACCAAACGACGAGTCAAGTAACCTGAGTCGGCTGTCTTAAGGGCCGTATCGGTCATACCTTTACGGGCACCGTGAGTTGAGAAGAACATTTCGAGTACTGACAAACCTTCGCGGAAGTTTGAAAGGATTGGCAATTCCATGATACGTCCGTTCGGAGCGGCCATCAGACCACGCATACCGGCAAGCTGTGAGAAGTTTGAGATGTTACCACGGGCTCCAGAGTCCATCATCATAACGATTGGATTCTTAGGATCTTGGTTGGCAACCAAACGTTTCTCCAATTTTTCACGAGCTGCACGCCATTCAGCTGTAACAGCGTTGTAGCGCTCGTCGTCTGTGATCATACCACGACGGAATTGTTTGGTGATTTGTTCTACACGTTTGTGTGATTCTTCGATGATTTCAGCCTTGTCTTCAACGACTGGGATATCGGCAATACCCACTGTCAATCCTGCAAGAGTTGAGTGGTGGTAACCAAGGTTCTTCATGCGGTCAAGAAGGGCAGAAGTTTCTGTCGTACGAAAACGTTTGAAGATTTCAGCGATGATATTCCCAAGATTTTTCTTCTTGAATGGAGGGTTGAGTTCAAGATTGCTGATAGCTTCCTTGATATCTCCACCTAGTGGCAAGAAGTATTTAGCTGGAACACCTTCTGTTAAGTTGGCATTTGTTGGTTCTTGCAAGTAAGGCAGACCCTCTGGCATGATGTCGTTGAAGAGGATTTTACCAACTGTTGTCAGCAAGACCTTGTGTTTTTGCTCTTCTGTCCATGGTTTGTTAAGGCTGTCTGTTGCAATACCAACACGTGAGTGGAGGTGAACATAACCATTGCGGTATGCCATAACCGCTTCGTCACGGTCTTTGAAGACCATTCCTTCACCTTCACGACCAGCTTCTTCCATAGTCAAGTAGTAGTTACCCAAAACCATGTCCTGTGATGGTGTAACAACTGGTTTACCATCTTTCGGGTTCAAGATATGCTCAGCAGCCAACATCAAGATACGAGCTTCTGCTTGAGCTTCTTCTGAAAGCGGTACGTGGATGGCCATTTGGTCCCCGTCAAAGTCGGCATTGTAGGCTTCACAGACAAGCGGGTGCAAGCGAAGGGCTTTACCGTCAATCAAGACTGGCTCGAAGGCTTGGATACCCAAACGGTGAAGGGTCGGTGCGCGGTTCAAAGTACTGGGTGTTCTTTGATTACTTCTTCAAGAATATCCCAGATACGTTCGTCTCCACGTTCCACCAAGCGTTTAGCCGCTTTGACGTTCTGCACGATGTCGCGCGCAACGATTTCACGCATCACAAATGGTTTAAAGAGCTCAATCGCCATTTCACGTGGCACACCACATTGGTACATCTTAAGAGTTGGACCAACGGCGATAACGGAACGTCCTGAGAAGTCAACACGTTTACCGAGCAAGTTTTGACGGAAGCGCCCTTGTTTCCCTTTAAGCATGTGGCTCAATGATTTCAGTGGACGGCTACCTGGTCCTGTGATCGGACGACCACGACGACCATTATCAATCAAAGCGTCAACTGCTTCTTGAAGCATACGCTTCTCATTTTGAACGATGATACCTGGTGCATTCAACTCAAGCAAACGAGCCAAGCGGTTGTTACGGTTGATAACACGGCGGTAAAGGTCGTTCAAGTCAGATGAGGCAAAACGGCCACCATCCAACTGCAACATTGGACGAAGGTCTGGTGGAATAACTGGAAGGATGTTGAGAATCATCCATTCAGGTTTATTTCCAGACTTGTAAAAGGCATCCAAACATCCAAACGACGGATGGCTTTGACACGTTTTTGTCCAGTAGCTGTCTTCAACTCTTCTTTGAGTTCGGCAATTTCTTTTTCAAGATCTACTTGTTTCAAGAGGTCTTGGATGGCTTCGGCACCCATTTTGGCAACGAATGAACCATAACCATACTCACGCAAGCGCTCACGGTATTCGCGCTCTGTCATAATAGACTTGTGCTCAAGTGGTGTATCCTTCGGATCAATCACCACATAAGCCGCAAAGTAGATAACTTCCTCGAGGGCACGAGGACTCATATCAAGGGTCAAGCCCATACGGCTTGGAATCCCCTTGAAATACCAGATGTGAGATACAGGAGCTTTCAACTCGATGTGCCCCATACGCTCACGACGAACTTTTGTACGCGTTACTTCAACCCCACAGCGGTCACAAACAATCCCTCTATAACGAATGCGTTTGTACTTCCCACAAGCACATTCCCAGTCCTTTGTAGGACCAAAGATGACTTCGTCAAAGAGTCCTTCACGTTCTGGTTTCAACGTACGGTAATTGATTGTTTCAGGTTTTTTGACTTCTCCATAAGACCATGAACGGACTTTGCTTGGAGAAGCTAGGGTGATTTGCATACTTTTAAAACGATTTACATCAACCACTATTTCTTCCCTTTCTATTCTAAGTGAACTGCTTATTCTTGTTCAGCAGCTTCTTCTGTTGCTTCCGCTTTTGTTGCTTTCTCAGCTTCTTCAGCTTCAAAGGCTGCTTTAGCCTCTTGGGCTGCTTTTTCGCGGGCTTTTTCAAGGTCATCTACGTGGATGACATCTTCGTCCATTCCTTCATCCAAGTCGCGAAGTTCCACTTCTTGGTCATCTTCGTCAAGGACACGCATGTCAAGACCAAGAGATTGCAATTCTTTGACAAGAACTCGGAAGGATTCTGGAACACCTGGTTTTGGAATTGGTTTTCCTTTTGTAATAGCTTCATAAGCTTTCAAACGTCCGTTGATATCGTCAGACTTGTAAGTCAAGATTTCTTGGAGAACATTTGACGCACCGTAGGCTTCAAGAGCCCAAACTTCCATCTCACCAAAGCGTTGTCCACCAAACTGAGCTTTACCTCCAAGTGGTTGTTGGGTAACGGTTGAGTATGGTCCGACTGAACGCGCGTGCAATTTATCATCAACCATGTGGTGGAGTTTGATCATGTACATGACACCAACTGATACACGGTTGTCAAACGGCTCACCTGTACGTCCATCGTATAGGATTGTCTTAGCATCGCTATCCATACCTGCTTCTTTAACAGTGTCCCAAAGGTCTTCAGAACTTGCTCCATCAAAGACTGGTGTTGCGATGTGGATACCAAGAGTACGGGCTGCCATACCAAGGTGGAGTTCCATAACCTGACCGATATTCATACGTGATGGTACCCCAAGTGGGTTCAACATGATGTCGACTGGAGTTCCGTCTGGAAGGTAAGGCATGTCTTCTACAGGAACGATACGAGAGACAACCCCCTTTGTTTCCGTGACGTCCGGCCATCTTATCTCCGACTTTGATCTTACGTTTTTGAGCGATGTAGACGCGAACCAGCATGTTAACACCTGATTGCAACTCATCTCCATTTGCACGCGTAAAGATCTTAACATCACGAACGACACCATCGGCACCGTGAGGTACACGAAGAGAAGTGTCACGCACTTCACGAGACTTGTCTCCGAAGATAGCGTGCAAGAGACGTTCTTCAGCTGAGAGATCTTTCTCACCCTTAGGTGTGACTTTACCTACAAGGATGTCCCCTTCTTTAACCTCGGCACCGATACGGATAATACCCATTTCGTCAAGGTCTTTAAGGGCATCTTCACCAACGTTTGGAATTTCACGAGTAATTTCTTCAGGTCCAAGCTTTGTATCGCGCGTTTCTGATTCATATTCTTCGAGGTGGACAGATGTGTAAACATCGTCTTTGACCAAGCGTTCGCTCATGATAACGGCATCCTCGAAGTTGTAACCTTCCCAAGTCATGTAGGCAACGATTGGGTTTTGTCCAAGCGCCATTTCCCCTTTTTCCATAGAAGGTCCGTCAGCGATAAAATCGCCTTTCAACAACATCGCCAACTTTAACGAGAGTGCGTTGGTTGTAGGCAGTACCTGAGTTTGAACGACGGAATTTTTGGATGTGGTAAACATCTAGTGAACCATCTTCACGACGAACTTCTACCTTGTCAGCATCTGCGTAAGTAACTTTACCTCCATACTGAGCAATAACAGCCGCTCCAGAATCATGAGCTGCTTGGTATTCCATACCAGTACCAACGTAAGGTGCTTTTGGATTAATCAATGGCACAGCCTGACGTTGCATGTTGGCACCCATGAGGGCACGGTTGGAGTCATCGTTCTCCAAGAAAGGAATACATGCTGTCGCAACGGCAACTACCTGTTTTGGTGACACGTCCATGTAGTCAACCACTTCTGCTGGATACTCTTGGTTGACCCCTTGGTGACGTCCCATGACAACTTTCTCAGCAAAAGTACCGTCTTCGTTGAGGCGAGAGTTGGCCTGCGCTACAGTAAATTCATCTTCTTCATCGGCTGTCAACCAAACGATTTCATTGGTCACAACACCTGTTTCACGGTCAACCTTACGGTATGGTGTTTGAACAAATCCATACTTATTCAAGTGCCCGTAAGATGACAAGTTATTGATCAAACCGATGTTAGTCCTTCAGGTGTCTCGATTGGACACATACGACCATAGTGAGTGTAGTGCACGTCACGGACTTCATATCCAGCACGGTCACGTGTCAAACCACCAGGTCCCAAGGCTGACAAACGGCGTTTGTGAGACAACTCAGAAAGCGGGTTGTGTTGGTCCATGAACTGTGACAACTGTGATGAACCAAAGAATTCTTTAACCGCAGCTGTTACAGGACGGATATTGATGATTTGTTGTGGTGTCAAGACTTCATTGTCTTGAACAGACATACGTTCACGGACATTACGTTCCATACGAGAAAGTCCAAGACGTACTTGGTTAGCAAGCAATTCACCAACTGCACGGATACGACGGTTCCCAAGGTGGTCGATATCATCCACACGTCCGATACCTTCTGCCAAGTTAAGGAAGTAGCTCATCTCTGCAAGGATATCCGCAGGAGTTACAACACGAACCTTGTCGTCTGGATTGGCATTTCCGATGATGGTTACAACACGGTCTGGGTCCGTTGGGGCAACAACCTTGAATTTGAAGGACAACTGGTTCTGTCAGAACAGCTGCATCGTTTGGAATATAAACGATCTTGTTCAAGTCGCCATCCAAATGACTCTCGATACTTTCGATCACGCTACGAGTCATAACGGTACCCGCTTCTACCAAGATTTCACCAGTTTCAGGGTCTACCAATGGCTCCGCAATGGTTTGGTTGAGCAAGCGTGTTTTAACGTTGAGTTTTTTATTGATCTTGTAACGACCAACTGCTGCCAAATCGTAGCGGCGTGGGTCGAAGAAACGTGCCACAAGCAAGCTACGTGAGCTTTCAGCAGTCTTAGGCTCACCTGGACGAAGGCGTTCGTAGATTTCTTTCAAGGCTTCGTCTGTACGAGAGTCCATTGGATTCTTGTGGATATCTTTTTCAACGGTGTTGCGAACCAATTCGCTATCACCAAAGATATCAAAGATTTCATCATCACCTGAGAAACCAAGCGCACGAACCAAGGTCGTAAATGGAATCTTACGAGTACGGTCGATACGAGTATAAGCGATGTCTTTTGAGTCGCTTTCAAGTTCCAACCAAGCTCCACGGTTAGGGATAACAGTAGAACCATAGCCCACTTTGCCGTTCTTGTCTACTTTGTCATTAAAGTAAACACCTGGTGAGCGGACCAACTGAGAAACGATAATACGTTCACCACCATTGATAATGAAAGTACCCATTTCGGTCATGATTGGGAAATCACCAAAGAAGACTTCTTGGGTCTTGATTTCGCCTGTTTCTTTATTGATCAAGCGGAAGGTTACAAAAATTGGTGCTGAGTAGCTAGCATCGTGGATACGAGCTTCTTCGAGCGTGTATTTTGGTTCCTTGATTTCATAGCCAACAAATTCCAACTCCATTGTGTCTGTGAAGTTTGAAATTGGCAATACATCTTCAAATACTTCCTTAAGACCGTGATCTAGGAAATCTTTGAATGAATCCGTTTGAATTTCAATCAAATTTGGTAAGTCAAGAACTTCTTTGATTCTTGAAAAACTACGACGGGTACGATGTTTCCCGTATTGAACGTCATGTCCTGCCAAGATGATTCTCCTTTGTAAATAAATTCCAAGCCTTGTCAATCAGGCTTTTCTAATCGTCATATGGTTTTTAAAACCCCTATCACCGTGTCCCTTTGATGAATTTTCAGAATCTTTAAATTTTTTTGTTACAAGCACTCAAAAAAACCTGAAAAAAAGACAAAAAAGAGCAAACTAAATCTGACTTTTTCCAGAAGATTTAACTGCTGTGAGCCTTGTCTGGACAATATTTCAGACAAAACCTACGACAAATGATTATTCATATTATACCTTATTTAGCTAGATTTTTCAAGGTTTTTTTACTATTTTTTAACAATCTTTTCCTATATATTATTTTAAAATTTCAAGAGAATGAAGCATTATATTTTCTCTCAAAAATTAGGAAAACGCTTGCACTAATGTTTACCTCGTGCTATACTGATAGGGAACAACTACACAAGGAGAATTGTGATGAAAAAGATCCCATCTCAAACTGAGAAAAAAATGATTTATGGTATCCGTTCCTTGAAGAACGGAACTGGTTCTGTCCTCATTGGTGCCAGCATTGTCCTGCTTTCTGCTGCAATGCCAACTATTTCGGCCAATGAAAACCTTCCTCAAACTCAGAAAAATACCAGCGCTGTGACCAAGGCCCCTACTGAGACTGAAACGAGTCAAACTCAAAAGGAAACGCCTATTTCTGAACAAAAGAATGCAAACGCTTCCCTTGATTCTAAAAAAGAAGCTCCAGCTGTGGAAACTACTACAGCACTAGAAACACCTAAAACAGAAGATGCTACTACAAGCCAGGCTAACAGCAAGGAAGAGAAAGTAGATAACAGCACTGCAACGCCAACTTCAGAACAAAAACCACAAGCTGACACATCCTCTGAAGAACCCATCGCAGACAACCACTTCCGTATCCATGTAAAAAAACTCCCTGAAGAGAACAAAGATTCTCAAGGTCTTTGGACTTGGGACGATGTTGAAAAACCGTCTGAAAACTGGCCCAATGGAGCCAAGTCCTTCAAGGATGCCAAGCAAGATGACTACGGCTATTATCTAGATGTCAAACTCAAAAATGAGCAAGCCAAGAAAGTCAGCTTCCTCATCAACAATACCAAGGGGGATAACCTGACGGGAGACCGTTCTGTAGAGCGCCTCTCTCCAAAAATGAATGAGGCCTGGCTAGATGAAAACTACAAGGTATACAACTACCGCCCTCAACCAGCAGGAACTATTCGTGTCAACTACTACCGCACCGATGGAAACTATGACAAAAAATCTCTCTGGTATTGGGGCGATGTCAAAAACCCAAGCAGTGGAGAATGGCCTGACGGTACTGACTTTACCGCAACTGGAAAATATGGACGCTACATTGATATCCCACTCAATGAAGCTGCAAGAGAATTTGGATTTTTATTACTAGACGAAAGCAAGAAAGGCGATGATGTGAAAATCAGAAAAGAAGATTATAAATTCACTGATCTAAAAAATCACAGTCAGATTTCCTCAAAGATGATGACGAAACCATCTACACCAACCCCTACTACGTTCACGATATCCGTATGACTGGTGCCCAACACGTGGCTAAATCTCGTATCGAAAGCAGTTTTTCTACCCTCGTTGGAGCTAAGAAAGACGATATCCTCAAACACTCCAGCATCACTGATTACCAAGGGAATAAAGTAGCTATCACAGACGTGGAAGTGGATGAGGCAGGTAAAAAAGTGACCTACATCGGCGACTTCTCTGACACTCAACACCCTTACACTGTCAGCTACAATTCAGACCGCTTTACCACACGTTCAAGCTGGCGCCTCAAGGATGAGTCCTACAGTTACGATGGGCCACTCGGCGCAACTCTGAAAGAAGATGGCAAGCGTGTTGACCTCACCCTCTGGTCTCCAAGTGCTGATAAGGTTTCCGTTGTTGTCTATGACAAGAAAGACCCTGAAAAGGTAGTTGGAACTGTCCCCCTTGAAAAAGGAGAAAAAGGAACCTGGAAACAAACTCTGGATGCAAACTCTGGTCTCGGTATCAGCAACTACACTGGCTACTACTACCACTACCAAATCGAGCGCCAAGGTAAAACTGTCCTCGTTCTTGACCCTTATGCCAAATCATTAGCGGCTTGGAACAGTGACCTAGCAAAAACAGATGCCGCTCATAAGGTCGCTAAAGCTGCCTTTGTCGATCCAGCGAAGTTAGGTCCGCAAGACTTGACCTATGGAAAGATTCGTAACTTCAAATCACGTGAAGATGCCGTTATCTATGAAGCTCATGTGCGTGACTTCACTTCGGATCCTGCCATCGCAAAAGACTTGACCAAACCATTCGGTACCTTTGAAGCCTTTATCGAAAAATTAGATTATCTTAAAGATTTAGGTGTTACCCACATCCAACTCCTTCCAGTCTTGTCCTACTACTTTGTCAATGAATTGAAGAACCAAGAACGTTTGTCTGCCTATGCTTCAAGCAATAGTAACTACAACTGGGGATATGACCCTCAAAACTACTTCTCCTTGACTGGCATGTACTCAAGCGATCCTAAGGATCCAGAAAAACGTATCGCAGAATTCAAAAACCTCATCAACGAAATCCACAAACGTGGCATGGGGGCTATCTTGGATGTGGTCTACAACCATACTGCAAATGTTGATATTTTTGAAGATATTGAGCCAAATTACTATCACTTTATGGATGCAGACGGAACTCCACGTACTAGCTTCGGAGGCGGTCGTTTGGGAACTACCCACTACATGTCTAAACGTGTCTTGGTAGACTCTATCAAGTATCTGGTTGAAACTTACAAAGTAGATGGTTTCCGCTTTGATATGATGGGTGACCACGATGCGGCTTCTATCGAAGAAGCTTACAAGGCTGCACGCGCCCTCAATCCAAATCTCATCATGCTAGGTGAAGGCTGGAGAACCTATACTGGTGATGAAAATGCGCCTGTGCAACCTGCTGACCAAGATTGGATGAAGAAAACAGATACTGTCGCTGTCTTTTCAGACGACATCCGCAACAACCTCAAGTCTGGCTATCCAAACGAAGGTCAACCTGCCTTTATCACAGGTGGCAAACGCGATATCAATACCATCTTTAAAAATCTCATTGCCCAACCAACCAACTTTGAAGCAGACAGTCCTGGAGATGTTATCCAGTATATCGCAGCCCATGATAACTTGACCCTCTTTGACATCATTGCCCAGTCTATCAAAAAAGACCCAAGCAAGGCTGAAAACTACGCTGAGATCCATCGTCGTTTGCGACTTGGAAACCTCATGGTCTTGACCGCTCAAGGAACTCCGTTTATCCACTCTGGTCAGGAATACGGACGTACCAAACAATTCCTTGATCCAGCCTATAAGAATCCTGTCTCAGAGGATAAGGTTCCAAACAAGTCTCACTTGTTGCGCGACAAGGACGGCAAGCCATTTGTCTATCCTTACTTTATCCATGACTCTTACGACTCTAGTGATGCTGTCAACAAGTTTGATTGGACCAAGGCAACAGATGGCAAAGCATATCCTGAAAATGTCAAGAGCCGTGACTACATGAAAGGATTGATTGCTCTTCGTCAATCTACAGACGCTTTCCGACTCAAGAGTCTGCAAGATATCAAGGAGCGCGTCCGACTCATCACTGTCCCAGGCCAAAATGGCGTTGAAAAAGAAGATGTGACCATCGGCTACCAAATCACCGCTCCAAATGGAGATATCTACGCTGTCTTTGTCAATGCGGATGATAAGGCTCGTGAATTTACTCTAGGAACTGCCTTTGCTCACTTGAGAAAGGCCGAAGTTCTCGCAGATGAAAACCAAGCAGGACCAGTAGGAATTGCTAACCCTCAAGGTCTCGAATGGACTGAAAAAGGCTTGAAATTGAACGCTCTCACTGCTGTCGTTCTCCGCTTGTCTCAAGGTGGTGCCATTGTCGCTCCAGCTGTGGAAGAAAAACCAGAATTTGACCTTTCTAGCTTGGAAGTCGAACCAGAACAAGGTCAAGCTCAAAACCTAGCAGCCAATCCTGAAACTCAAGAAACTGCTGCAGAGGCTCACTCTCAGAACCTCCTTCCAAACACAGGAACCGAGAGCAAATCCCTCCTTGCCCTTGCTGGATTCAGCATCCTTGCCCTTCTCGGACTTGGATGGTTGATAAAGAACAAGAAAAAGAAATAATACTCAATGAAAATCAAAGGGTAAACTAGGAAGCTAGCCGCAGGCTGCTCAAAACACTGGTTTGAGGTTGTAGATAAGGCGAAGCTGACGAGGTTTAAAGAGATTTTCGAAGAGTATAACCTAGCCCTCCTATAGAAAAACACCCTATGATTAGAAGAATCTTCTAGTCATGGGGTGTTGTTTTTATGATACACTTAGCTATCAAATCATATATTCTACACTATAGCTAGCGTCTGATAAGATACGAGCCAGGAACTGCTTGGTTCGTTCTTCTTGTGGACGACTAAAGAAATCGTGGGGATTGTTCTCCTCTACGATACGGCCTCCATCCATGAAAATAACGTGGTTGGCGACATCTCTAGCAAATCCCATCTCATGCGTGACGACCACCATGGTCACACCTTCTCCCGCCAACTGTTTCAGAACATCCAAAACATCTCCAACCAACTCAGGGTCTAGTGCTGATGTTGGTTCATCTAGCAAATGACCTCGGGTTTGACGGCAATAGCACGCGCAATTCCTATTCGTTGTTGTTGCCCTCCAGATAGTTGTGAAGGGTAGTAGTCTTTGTAGGCCAGTAAACCAACTTTTTCCAAGGCAGATTCTGCACGTTTGAGCGCTTCTTCCTTGGGAACTTTACGAGCCACTATTAGGCCTTCTAGAATATTTTCCAGAGCAGTTTTGTTTGCAAAGAGATTGTAGTGTTGGAAAACAAAGGCTGTTTTTTGGCGAATTTCTAGAATGTCTTTCTTGCTTAATTTGGCCAAGTCATAGGTTTTTCCTGCCAAGGTCAAACGGCCACTATCAGCTTTTTCTAAGTGATTAAGACAACGGAGAAAGGTCGTTTTCCCCGAACCTGATGGTCCTAAAATAACGACGACATCCCCTTGGTTAACCTGAAGATTGACATCCTCCAAGACCTGCCTCTCACCAAATGTTTTTGCGATATGTTCTACTTGTAACATCCTGTCCTCCTATACGAAACGCGCGCTAGATGCTTTTGCACTTTTTTCTTTTTTCACATAGCCTTTTTCCAGTAGGGAGAAGCCCCACTGAATCAAACCACAGATCAAAATATACTGCAAAAAGATCACAAAATAAGACTCAAAATACTGGTAACCGTAGGACGCTTCTACACGAGCAATAGCGGTGATGTCCTTGATAGTCATAACAAAGACCAGGGAGGTCCCTTTGACGATATTGATCACCAGATTGGCCAAGTTAGGCAAGGCTGAGCGCAAGGCTTGTGGAAAAACAATCCTTAGATAAGCCTGAGTCGTAGTCAGCCCAATCGCATGCGCCGCCTCTAGTTGTCCCTTGTCCACCGTCAAGATAGCTGAACGCAAAATCTCCGACAAACTCCCGACTGTCATCAAACTATAAATGATAAAAGCATAGTAGAGAGGATCAAGTTTGAAAATATCAAGGTCACTTCCTATACTTTTGAGAAATTGATTCAGCAAACTTGGAAACAAGCTATAAAAGAAGAGAATCAATAAAATCGGAGGAGTCGCTCGGATAAAGGCCAGATAGACCAGAGAAAAACTCCTCACACCTCGAACCTTGTAAATCTGCCCCAAGGCTAAATAGAGCCGGTAAAAAGCTTAAGACCATAGCCACAATCATGATAATCAAGGTGATTGGCACACCCTTCAAGGTCTCCAGAAAGGTCTTTACAATATAGTCTATATCCATTTCTTACCTCCCTTTTGTTTCCAAAGACTTCTCAAGCAAACGACTCAAGCTAGAAATAACCAAGGCAATCCCCCAGTAAAGAAGCGCAACTGCCGTATAGGTTTCCAGAGAGTAGTTCCCTAAATTGCGACTGATCAAGAGATTCCCCGCCCCCATAACATCAACGAAACCAATCGTATAAGCCAAGGCAGCATCCCGCATGAGATTGAGAATAGCAGTTGTTATATTGGGAAGAGCAACTTGAAAAGCTTGGGGAAAAATGATTCTCCAAAAAGTCTGACTTGGAGTCAAACCAAGACTAAGCCCGGCCTCTGTCTGCCCCTTTGGAATAGCTTGATAGGCTGCCTTGAAAACCTCGGCAACAATAGCCGCAAACAAGAGAATCATCGTCAGGAGAACAAAAATAGTTTTAGACCAGTTGTTGATATCCAAACCAAGCCACCATTTCAGAAATTCTGGCAAGCCATAAAAGACTAGAAAAAGCAAGACAATCGGCGGTGTACAACGTAGGGTAAAGATATAGCCTTTGGAAATCGCTGCAAAACTCTTGTCTTCTCCTACTTGCGCCCAGGTCAAAAGACCTCCAAAAAGGGAACCAAGAAGAGTGGTAAAAAAGAGAATGAACAAGGTCATAGGAAGTGCCTGCCATAAGGTCGGCAAAAACTGAAAGACCTTGGAAAAATCATAAGAAACCATGCAAAACCCTTTCTAGTCTTGGAATTTCTGGCCTAGTCTTTGTCTACGTAACTAAAGACATCTTCTTTAAAGTATTGCTGAGATAGCTTAGCAAGCGTACCATCTTCTTTCAACTCTTTGATTGCTTTCGTATTCCTTAGCGAATTGCTCACCCTTTTCATCACGGTGAATCAAGGGATAAGTTGGAATACCCTTGTATGGGAACCAGCTGAGTTTATCCGCATATTGGTGGTAAGGGCCATCTTCTGCGGTAACTGCTTTTTCAAAGGACAGTTTGATATCAAAGAAGGCGTCATAACGTCCTTCCAAGACCCAGGCATAGGCATCTGCCACTTTAAAAGATTCAGCTGCTGTTAGCTCAATCGGTGCATCCTGATGTTTTTCATTGTAGCTGGTGATAACATTCCATTGAGCATTCTGTGGAGAGATGGGAACCAATTTCCCTTTATTCTTAGCAAAGTCATCAATGGTTTTGTATTTCTGTTCATCTTCTTTTCTGACAGTAAATCCGATGATGCTCGCTCCGACTGGTTCAGATGGAATGACAAACTTTTTAGCTCGTTCATCTGTGTACCAAGCTCCCTTGGTTCCGATGTCATACTTGCCTGATTCCAGACCAATCAAGAGGTCGTCATCACTGGTGCCCGTATATTCAAATTGATAGTTTGCCAACTTCTCATCAACAGCCTTCAAAACAGCTACTTCATAACCATCTGATTCCCCTTTTTCATTGACAAAGTCATAAGGCACATAGTTTTGTGTATGGGCAACCTTCAAGGTTATAACTTCAGCAGACGAAGCCGTTTCTCCATCCTTGGCTGGAGCACCAGCTAAACTTCTCCCGATAATCGTTGCCCCAATTACTACAACCACTGCTACACCACCGATAATCCATGCTTTTTTACTCATCTTTTTCTCCTTTAGTTTTCAAGCGCTTCTCTCACCCACTGGATACGCTCAACTGCGATATCACTTGGAATGGTACAATCTGCCCCAAGTACCAAGCCCTGTTCCCCAGCTTCTGCAACTAGTTTCTTTGCTTCAGCCTGAATGGCATCCTTGCTACCAGTATACAGCAAGCCTGTCTTACCATTTTCAAATCCTCCAAGAACCGTATGTCCCTTGAAAATCTCACGACCTTCCTTGAGAGTGATTCCCTCTGGTCCTACAGCCCAGTTAAAGACTTGGGCTGGATAGTCTGCAAAAAGGTGAATATCATTTCGCGCTCCCTCGTATCCACAGATATGAAGAACTGTGACGCCACCAACAGCACTAGCTGCTTCCAGAACAGTTATCTCGCTAGGTGCAATGACGGCTTGATACTCTGCTGCCGACACTCGTTGATCTTGGATACTCTGCACGCTGAGGTAGATTCCATCAGCACCAGCCTCTTCGATAACAGCTCGGCTGAGACTCGCAATATCCTCTGCAATCACATCCAACACCTTCTTCAGAGCTTCAGGATCTTCCACCAGAAAGTCTGCAATGAGGTCATCTCCACCAGACACTTCCCCCAGTAGCCACTTGAGATAGGTCACAGGAGCAAAAATATTGTAAATCGCAACGATATCTTCTGTAAATTCTTGCTTGATTTTCTTAACCAAGTCCACTTGCTCTTTTATCCAAGCGTGCTCTGGTCCGAGTGGTTGAATGGTTGCCAATTCTTGAAGTGATTTTCCTTTGGCAATCGCTGGATTTGGATAAGCAAAGTAGCCATCACTCATGAGTTTGATAAAGTCTGGCTGAACTTCTCGGATAAAGCGCTTATGGCCCTCGATATTCTTCTCGATAATGGCTGGATTTGAGAAACCGTGTAGCCATTCGTCTTCGGATGTGAAATGGTGCCAAAAGCCAACTGGCACACGATCAACCTTTTCACCTTTAAATGCTTTTAAAACCCATTCTTTTTTTTCTGACATTCTTATTCTCCATTTCTTACTTTTTCAACTAATAAACTGCTGGCGATATCATTCGAGCGTAGAAAGGGGAGACTGGACTTGGAAAAATCCTGAACTCCACGACATCTCTCTCCATTTTGGCAGTGCCCATTTTTTACGACGCTTATGGCAACCAAGGCCAGCAAACCGACAACTGCAATGAAGATGCCCCATCTTTTACTTTTCATAGCTCCTCCTTTTAGAGAACAGCTGCCTGCCGAATCCAGTCCAACCTCTCTAAGTCAAAGTCATCTGGAACAGTACAGTCAGCTCCCAGAAGAACTCCTTTACTACCAGCTTCAGCCAGCAACCGTCTTGTTTCATTTTGCAATTCCGCCTTGGAACCTTGATACAGCAAGCTTTTCTTGCCATTTTCAAATCCACCTAAAACAGCCTTGCCTGGAAACAACTCTTGCCCCTGTGTCAAACTAACATCCTCATGGTGGGTTGCCCAGTTGACCACTTGAGCTGGATAGTCCTTAAATATCGTCACATCATTGCTCGCACCTTCAAATCCACAGATATGTAGGATATTGGTCCCACCAACCTGATTGGCTGCCTCCAAAACTGCTATATTGCTCGGTTCGATATAGGTTTGATAGAGTGCTGGTGTGATGCGCTCATCTTGAATTTCCTGGGTGCTGAGATAAATCCCATCGACTCCACCTTGCTGGATGATTTTCTGAGTTAGAATAGCAATATCTCCTGCAATCACATCTAGAATCGCTCTGAATTGCTCAGGATTTTCAAGCAATAGATCAGCCACTTCTCTATCTCCTCGCGAAGTTTCTGTACGGAACCAGCGCTTGAGGTAGGAGATCGGCGAAAAGATATTGTAGAAAGAAGCAATCTCTTCAGTAAAGGTCTCTCGAATCGCTTGGATCACTTCCACCTGTTGCTGAATCCATGGGTGTTCCTCACCAATCGATTCAATAGAAGTCAGCTCCTGAATGCTTGCGATCTTAGGACTATAGACATTACTTGGATAAAGGAAAAAACCGTCGCTCATAATTTTGACAAAATCAGGGCGAATCCTTTCCACATAGTTGCGATGCCCGTCAACACTTTTTTGAAAGATACGTGGATTGTTTAATCCCTGCCCCTTTTCTTCGAGTGTTACAAAATGAAACCAAAATCCCACAGGAACTCTTTCCACTTCATCGCCTCGAATCGCTCTAAAGACTAAATCTCTTTTACTTGCCATACCTTTCTCCTTCCATTTGGATTGAAACCATCTTACCACTCCTTTTCCCCTTTTCCCAATATATATTGACTATCAACTCAATTGGAAATTTTTATATCTATAAAGAAAAAAATCCCTGAAAAGCTTGATGTTACTAGCCTTTCAAAGATTCACTTTATTTTCATCTATTTTCCAAAAAAAGAAGCTGATATAGATTTTCTATCAAGCCGATTGAATTTTTTTTATATCCATCTTCATTCCCAAATTAAGTACATAATTTTATCCTAATACCAAATTACTACTGAAAAATTTATTTTCTCCCGATATTTCCTTGCACAAATCCTGTGAAAACGCTACAATATTAGTAGACTATTATTAGGAGGATGGGATTATGAAAATATCCAAAGTTACCATTACAATTGCTTCTACACTTACTTCCGTCATTTTACTGACTGGCTGTGGCACAAATTCGGCAAATTCACAGACAACACAAAGTAGTACATCTGACAATCAGGTTACAATGACCTATGATCAGTTGCGTTCAAGAGAAAATACTATGTCAACTCTTTGGTATCAAAAAGCAGCTGAGACCAAGGCTCTCTATCTACAAGGTTACAATGTCGCTACTGATCGTTTGAAAGAACTACTAAAAACACAGACAGATAAACCCTACTCTATCGTTTTGGACTTAGACGAAACCGTATTAGACAATAGCCCTTATCAAGCGCAAAATGTCAAAGATGGAACAGCATTTACCCCAGATAACTGGGATATCTGGGTAAAAAAAGCCGCAGCCAAGGCTGTACCAGGTGCTAAAGATTTTCTCCAATTTGCAGACCAAAACGGTGTCCAAATTTACTATGTATCTGACCGCACGATAGATCAGGTAGATGATACGATCAAAAACCTAGAAAATGAAGGAATTCCTGTACAAAGCCGCGATCATCTCATGTTCTTAGAAAAAGGCGTCAAATCTAAAGAAGGTCGTAGACAAGCAGTCCAAGAAAAAACCAACTTAGTCATGCTACTAGGAGATAATCTTGTGGACTTTGCAGAGTTTTCAAAGACCTCTGAAACTGAGCGCGACCAAAAATTAGAGGAATTACAAAAAGAGTTTGGTGAGAAATTCATCATTTTCCCTAACCCAATGTACGGATCATGGGAAAGCACTGTTTACAATGGTAATAAATTGGATGCCAAGGGTCAAACTGAAGAGCGCCAAAAAAACTTACAAGGTTTTGATAAATAAAATAAGAGAGCTATCTACCAGTTTACACCAACCACAGCTCACAGCTCACAGCTCACAGCTCACAGCTCACAGCTCACAGCTCACAGCTCACAGCTCACAGCTCACAGCTCACAGCTCACAGCTCACAGCTCACAGCTCACAGCTCACAGCTCACAGCTCACAGCTCACAGCTCACAGCTCACAGCTCACAGCTCACAGCTCACAGCTCACAGCTCACAGCTCACAGCTCACAGCTCACAGCTCACAGCTCACAGCTCACAGCTCACAGCTCACAGCTCACAGCTCACAGCTCACAGCTCACAGCTCACAGCTCACAGCTCACAGCTCACAGCTCACAGCTCACAGCTCACAGCTCACAGCTCACAGCTCACAGCTCACAGCTCACAGCTCACAGCTCACAGCTCACGCTGATTATGTAATCAAGCGTATTTTTTGTCAAGCCCTAAAACAGACTTTTTCACATTTTTGTGAGAAGGTCTTTTCTGTTGTTTCTGAAAGGGAAATTGCAAGATGAAACGTATTGATATTATAGAAAAAATAGGAAAAGATTACTTTGTTTCAAATATTGAAAATGAGGAATTTAACTACCAAATTTCAAGTATTTGTTGTGGGGTATGCAATGCTTTTCTTTATTCTTTTATAGATTGTTGGTGGTTAGTTAATAAAAGTTCTAAATGATTAATTTACCATATCTCCATCTTTTGGAGTAACCTATACATTTTCGAATAGTCTGATCATCCGTCTCCTCATCAGCTATCGAAGGATTTAACCCAATAAATACCACTGTTGATTTTGTTTCATCCCAAATTCGTGTGAGAACATATCTATACTTTCTATCAGTTGATAAAATAGCACTCTTCTCCATATTTCCCCCATTTATTTCCTAATTTATTTTTCCTCATTTTCAACTTCGGATTATATCACTTTGAATATAAGATTAAAGACAATCGCCAGCACGTAAAGTATTACTGGTACTATTAATGCGTTGACTTTAAACTTTTTTTGATAAATTCCAATTAAAGTAAAAAATAGAATGACACTTGCTACGACATATAACATATATTTCTCCTAATCTATACAAACCGAATCAACTCAATGGACTGTTTGTTGTTCCTTACCCAAAAGCCTTTCCTACGTGTCCACCATAGTAACGCTTGATATCGACTTGATGTTCAGAAGTGAAGTAGTTCCCAACCCAGAAAATGCTATCAGCATCTTTCTTAGTAGATTTAACAATAAATTGAACCACTCCAGATGATTTTGATTCATAAACCTCGATATCATCAACATTCACATCATATCCATTCTGTTGGAAAGACACAGCAAAAGCAATTATCATATCATGTGTAGCCATTTTTAGATGATTTTCATGTGAGTAGTCAAACTCTAAATCATGAGCTCTCTTACATTCCTTGATGACAACCTTAAAAGCATCTTTCACCTCTTTTTCAATACTAGGATCTACCTTATGTCCTGCCATTTCAAGAGCTCTAAAAGCTTCATTATAACTCTTATCGTCTTCTGTGATCTCTTCTCTTAATTTTCCTTTTTCTTGTTGCTTTTGCTCCACAGTATCCTGTGTAGTTTCTGTTTGTTGAGTAGTTTGCTCTGTTAGTTGTTGCGCAGTTTCCTTTTCTGCCTTCATATATTTAAGGTAAAATACTCCAGAAACACTTCCAACAACTACTAAGCTAGCCAGGACAGCTGCAATTAAAAATATACTTTTTTGTTTAAACATCAATTATTTCTCCTCGTCATCTTGTTTTAAATCAACAATAAAAAAAAACTAATAGAGCAGGGGAAAGAAAACACAGTACAATAGAAAGAATAAATTCAACAATCGCTTTCCCAAGTGCCTTGGTCGGTCCTGCAATCGAGATACCTCCTTGCAGGGTCAAGAAGAAATAGTCTTTATAATACCAATATCCAGCAGATATAACTGCAAATAAAGCAAATCCAATCATCCACTTAAATAGTAATTCCACCCTGGCACTATATTCTTGATACTCCTTGTCTTTCTTTGCTTTGATAAACGCTTGTTTTTTTCTTTCTTCCTCTCTCTTCTCTTTTTCCTCTTTTTCTAAGAGTTCTTGCTTTAGAATTTCAATAACCTCATCATTTGAAAGTCCTTCGAATTTACTTTTAGGTCTTTTCTCGTCCCCGTCCCAATAATCAAAAATGTTATAGTCGTCCATAGCTTTTCTTTCCTTTCTTTTCTCTTACAATCCCGTGCCTTCTTACAATCGCCCTACTATGGCACCTACGATTGAGAATATCCCTCCAAAGAATAGGATAGGCATAATCACTGCAAGTCCAGCCAGAATAGGTAAGACACTAATAATACCATTAATAATCCACATTATAATAGAATATATAGGAATGATGATACCTGCACCTAGAATAACTGTGGTAGGGATAAGGAATAGGAAGACAATTCCAAAAATACCAATCAAGCGAAACACTCTTCCATAGACTTTTTCATTTTCCTCGCCTGCTAAAAAACATATTGAAGCAAAGCAACCAGTTACACAAGCAAAAATCAAAATAAAATAATCTACTTCTAGATTTAGCTTTCTTTGTAGTAGTCCTGTAAACTCACTCAATGAAAAAATCACAAAAGTTCCAATTCCTTGCCACAACAGAATGAAAAAAGTCAAATTTAGTCCGTTTACTATTGGGTGCAACAATAGTGATTTCGCATAGTCAATTAAAAATAAATAAATGTTTTCTACCATTTTGGTTTGGCTCCTTGTTATTCATATATTTCTATTTTACATAATTTCTGATTTTCTAGCAATAAACCGTGGCTTAGACTTTAAAATGCAACCCGAAAGTTAAACAGAAGAAATCTAACTTTCGGAGTGCGGTACATTAAATATTGGAGCTTTAAATTTCTACTTCAGCAATTGGTTTGCGATAGCGAGGCGAATGAGCATAGTGGCAATAGAGTTTTCCTAAATCAAGTCTAGGTTTAAACTCTTCAAAGTCACTTGCTAGTACATAGCAAGGCTTATAGATACAACTGAATGTGATAGATACTTCCTCTCTTAAATCCTCTATGAGCATTTCTAACGTTTCATACTCGTAGATACGTACTATCTCTCCTCTACTCTCAAATAGTGCCTTAACAACAATAGAAGTACCATTACCATAAAAGACAGTATTATAGGCGATATTCTCGTAGTCTTTCATTTCCAGACGATAATATCTATCTGCTCTTGTATTTTCGATAGATACTTCTTTAGGAATCATATAAAAATATCTGCTCTTTTCTACTGCTAGCGTGAACCGTCTACGCACTTCCAACTGCTTTAAGTATTCGTCAACTCCACTACCGATAGTCAATGCTTTTTGGATAATCGAGGCTTTATCTGAAGAGTTGTTTTTGTCTAACCATTGTCCTAAAAATCTATGAACATATACCATAATTTCTTCTCCTTGTTATTCGTATATTTAAATTTTACATAATTTTTCTTTTCCTCGCAACAAACTTGGTACTACGATAGAATTTTGGGCTCTTTTAAACTTTAAATCTTAATACGACAAATAATTTAAATACGCTTTACCTTAAGTAATTTTGAAAAACCTAAGAATGCATTATAGTATTCTTGTTTTTTTCTTTATAATAGAAACAAAGGCTAACTTTACAGGAACTGCATTGGCTCTTGAATGTTTAAAACTTAAATCTTCTGATTGAGGTATAAATCTTAATTTATCCTCTAAACAGTTATAAACATTCTCTGACATAATTAAATTACGAAATATTTGCAGAAGCATCATTACAAAACATTCGTAGATTGTATGTCTTACTCTTTTTTTATGATAAACCATTTACAAAAATTTCAGATTCAGTAAAGTATTAATTGAAAACTCTTGCTCTATATGATATGCTAAATATATCAAAAATTAAACATATATAAGAAATAGAAAGTGTAGGCAGAGCCAATGAGTGATGTTAATGAAGTGATTAGTCTGTATAAATCAAGTTCATTTTATAAAAAATATAAAGATACATATTTTTCTGATATTATCTTAAGAGATGCTCTCGAATGCAATAATTCCATACATAGATATTATGGAATAAGTAAAATGAGTTATGAAGATGTACATAGGTTATCTAGTGATGTTCTAAGGGATTTATTTAATAAATTTGCCAAGGAAGTAGATTTCAATGATATAGAATTATTTTTGGAAAATGATCTATTCATTCTATATTGATCCAGATTCAAACGGATTGAGAGAACTAAATGGAGTCCAATGTACAGCAGATGGCTTGTTTTCTATCCGTAGAATATACAAAAAATATGGAATTGATATCCAAACTGTTGAAGAGTACGCTATATATCGTAAAATCCCAATATTCTTTTTCCCTAAAGAAAAGAATGGAATTAACAGTAGACGTAATTTTGTTTTCGGTGATAGAATTGATTATACATTATATGACATTAAGTTATACCTAGATGCAAAAACGGAAGAAGAACGAAACCAGTGTAAGTTAATTTCTACATATAAAATGCCAAAAACAAAAATATGGTTAGAAAAACTGGGATCTTTCAAAAATTTAGTTGATTGGTATGGTATAGAAGGCATTTTTGTAAATGATAACTACGATGTTTATGATATTGAACGAGGAAACGGAAAAGTGATTTTAGCTCACCTCGATAAATATGATTGGGATTGGAGCGAAAATTACTACAGTAACCTCAAAGAGTATGTTGATCGATTCGTAAGGAAATGAATACTATGATTTTTGTACTTTATCCTAAAAGTTAAATAGAAAAAGCTAATTTTAGGAGTTAATACAATCTAAATACGCTTCACCTTAAGTAATTTTGAAAAACTCAAGTATCCATTTAAATATTCTTGTTTTTTCTTCATGGTAGAAACAAAGGCCAACTTTACAGGAACTGCATTGGCTCTTGAATGTTTAAAACTCAATTCTTCTGATTGTGGGATAAATCTTAATTCATCCTCCAAATATCTATACACTCTTTCAGGAATTACTAAATTACAGATATACTTCGCATGATCATTGTTTCGAAACATTCGTAAGTAGTACTTCTTATCAGTCTTTCCTATAAACACCTTACATTCTCCATAGTACATAGTCAGGTGGGCAGATTCTTCTAATTCATTTAGGAGAAGGGATCTGCGAGGTAAATATTTTCTAATCCCATCCTTATTTTCTAAAACAATTTTTACATCAGAAATTTCGTTCTTATCTTGCGGAGCGTTGACGTTTCCTAACAGCTTTTCTCTAGTGACCTTTTCTTCCCAAATGCGATTTAAAAGTTGCTCAGCAAAGTCTGCATCAATTTTCTCATAGTATTCTTTCAGTTCTATTTTCGAAGCAGATTCCAAAGAATATTCACATCCGTCACCATGAAGTGATTTAGGATGGCTCGATAGATAGACTTTCCCTTTTTTCTCATTTATCACTAAGTCCACTTTGTAACAACCTGGACAAAATAATTGGTTTTCATACTTAAGTTTTGTCCCAGCTTTATCATTTTGATATTCCTTTTGCAGATCATGAAGTTCTAATCTCTCATGATTGTAAATACAATATTGAAATTTATTTTTTTGTAAACATAATACTCCTTTCTAGTTATCATCGATTAAATCTTATTTTAAAAAAACTGAAATATGTAGTTATCTAAAACCACCATCTATTTCTCTTAAACAACACAAAAACGCTCTAGACAATATCACTAGAGCGTTTTCTATATATCCGAACATCTAATTTATTTCACAAAAATGTAGTCATTCGGTTGATTTTTATTGCAATACATTGAAATTTGAAAATTCAAGAATCGCCTTACATCAAGGTTTTTTCGTTTCTATTGAAACATAATGACCCTCTATTTTACTTCTTTTCAGGATAAATAACTTAGTTACTAATACAGTGGCTCCTCACTCAAGTATACCAAGAGAGAACAAAAAAGTCTAGATGAACTAGACTTTCTTAGCTTATTCTACTGTTACTGACTTAGCAAGGTTACGTGGTTTGTCCACATCAAGGCCACGGTGGAGTGTTGCAAAGTAAGCGACCAATTGCGTTGGTACGACCATTGAGATTGGTGAGAGGTAAGGGTGGACGGTCGTAAGGACGATATCGTCTGTCTCTTTAGCAACATTCTCTTCTGCAATAGTGAGAACCTTGGCACCACGGGCTGCGACCTCTTGGATATTTCCACGAGTATGGTTAGCAAGGACTGGATCTGACAAGAGGGCCAAGACAGGCGTTCCTTCTTCAATCAAGGCAATGGTCCCGTGCTTGAGTTCTCCTGCCGCAAAGCCTTCACACTGGATGTAAGAAATCTCTTTTAGCTTAAGACTGGCTTCCATGGCTACGTAGTAATCTTGACCACGTCCAATGTAAAAGGCGTTGCGTGTTGTTTCAAGAAGCTCATGAACTTTAGCATCAATGGTTTCTTTTTCAGAAAGAGTTGATTCGATAGACTGAGCTACGATTGACAACTCATGAACCAGGTCAAAGGCTTGCGCTTTAGCATTGCCGTTTGCTTCTCCGACTGCTTTGCAAGGAAGGCAAGAGCTGCGATCTGCGCTGTATAGGCCTTTGTTGAGGCCACAGCAATTTCAGGACCCGCGTGAAGAAGCATGGTATGATTGGCTTCACGAGAAAGAGTTGAGCCTGGAACGTTTGTCACTGTCAAGCTTGGAATGTCCATTTCATTAGCCTTGACCAAGACTTGACGGCTGTCAGCTGTTTCACCAGACTGGCTGATAAAGATAAAGAGTGGTTTCTGGCTGAGAAGTGGCATACCATAGCCCCACTCAGATGAAATTCCAAGTTCAACAGGTGTATCCGTCAACTCTTCCAGCATCTTCTTAGAAGCAAATCCTGCGTGGTAAGATGTCCCAGCTGCAAGAATATAGATGCGGTCTGCATCTTGAACAGCCTTGATGATAGCTGGGTCAACCACTACTTGACCTGCCTCATCTGTGTAGGCTTGGATGAGTTTACGCATCACCGTTGGTTGCTCATCGATTTCCTTGAGCATGTAGTAAGGGTAAGTTCCCTTACCGATATCTGACAAGTCTAGCTCAGCAGTGTAGCTAGCACGCTCACGGCTATTACCATCATAGTCTTGAACTTCGACACTATCAGCCTTGACGATTACCAACTCTTGGTCATGGATTTCCATGTATTGGTTGGTTTCACGAATCATAGCCATAGCATCTGAGCAGACCATGTTATAGCCTTCCCCAAGACCAATCAAAAGTGGTGATTTATTCTTAGCCACGTAGATGACTTCAGGATCTTGCGAGTCAACCAAGGCAAAGGCATAAGAACCACGGATGATGTGAAGGGCTTTTTTGAAGGCTTCTAGAACTGAGAGACCTTCTTCTTCTGCAAATTTCCCAATCAAGTGAACAGCGATTTCTGTATCTGTTTGTCCCTTGAAGTGGTGACCTTCAAGGTATTCTTCCTTGATTTCAAGGTAGTTTTCAATCACCCCATTGTGGACCAAGACAAAACGTCCAGTCTCAGAGCGGTGTGGGTGAGCATTGTCCTCCGTTGGTTTCCCATGAGTCGCCCAACGCGTATGTCCGATACCTGTTGTTCCCTCAACACCAGCTGTCTTAGCAGATAATTCTGCGATACGACCGACAGCCTTAACCAGGTGATTTTCAGCACCACCTAGGACAAAAATCCCCGCAGAATCATAGCCACGGTATTCGAGCTTTTCAAGCCCTTGAATCAAAATATCAGTTGCATTTGTGTTTCCAACAACACCAACAATTCCACACATAGTATATACGACACAGACCAGCTGTGCTTTCTCCTTAAATTGGTATAGTCTAATTCTCGCTTTACGGAATCAGCAAAAACAGTATATACTTGTTTTTCTCACTTGTCAAGAATAAAAATTGGTATAGCTTCTATAGAGTTCCTGAAATTGAGATTTCACCTAATAGCTGACAAGGCAGATGCTTTACTTATAGTCGTAAGGGAGGAGGTTGCCATGTGATTTTTCTTCGCACTTTATCTGCTATCTTTGCTGCCCTAACGTCAATTCTAGCCAAGATTGGGATTGAGGGAGTTCCATCCAATCTAGCAACTGCTATTCGTACGGTCGTCGTCATTCTTATGGCCTGGGCCATGGTTTTCTTGATCAATAGCCAGACCGAAATTGTCAACATCAGTAGAGAAAGTTGGCTCTTTCTCATCTTATCTGGCTTGGCCACTGGCACCTCCTGGCTCTGCTACTACAAGGCACTACAGATGGGCAATGGGACTGAGGTAGCCGCTGTCGATAAATTCCGTCTCGTCATCACCCTTGTTCTAGCCTTTTTCTTCCTACAGGATATCCTGACGTTTAAAACAATCATTGGCTGTATCCTGATTACGCTTGGGACCTTGGTGATGATCTTATAATAAAAAAGTGAGATGAAGATCACCTCACTTTTTATTCTTAAAATCCATTATTTTCACTGAGCTCTTTGAACCAGTGACCTGATTTCTTCAGGCGACGTTCCTGCGTTTCCAAGTCAAGCTCAACCAAACCATAGCGGTTTTTATAACTATTGAGCCATGACCAGCAGTCGATAAAGGTCCAGATTAAGTAACCTTTACAGTTAGCACCGTCTTCAATGGCGCGATGAAGCTCAGCAAGATGCCCTTTGACAAAGTCAATACGATAGTCGTCCTGAATCATGCCATTCTCTCGGAATTTATCTTCACCTTCAACACCCATGCCATTCTCTGTCAGCATCCACTCGATATTGCCATAGTTTTCCTTGATGTTTGGGCGATATGGTAAATCCCTTGCTCGTAGATTTCCCAACCACGGTGTGGATTAATTTTACGGCCTGGCATGACATAAGGCTCATAGAAATGCTCTGGCAAAAGCGGGCTATCAGGATGCTTAGCAAAACGTGGGGCCATAACACGCAAAGGCTGATAGTAGTTCACTCCTAGAAAATCAACAGTGTTCTCGCGAATGAGGTCTAACTCTTCTGCTGTAAAATCTGGCAGCAAATCATGCTCAGCTAAAATCTCCACTAACTCTTCTGGATAAGTCCCCAAGACAGATGGATCTAGGAAAGACTGGGCTTGGAAGAGGTCCGCAATGCGAGCAGCCTTGACATCCGCAGGATGTTGGCTACGAGGATAAGCTGGTGTTAAGTTGAGGACAATCCCAATCTTGGAATCAGGCAAAATCTCATGACAGGCCTTCACCGCAAGACTACTAGCCAGTTGCGTATGATAAGCTACCTGAACCGCCGCCTTGGCATCCACCTTGTGTGGATAATGGGCATCATAAAAATAACCAAACTCCACAGGAACGATAGGTTCATTGAAGGTGATCCATTGGTCCACCAAGTCACCGTAGGTCTCAAAACAGAAACGCGCATAGTCTTCGTAGGCCTTAATGGTTGCCTTATTTTCCCAACCATCCCCATCTTCTTGTAGGGCAAAAGGCAGGTCAAAGTGATAGAGATTGACTAAGAGACGAATGCCCTTGGCCTTAATGGCTTCAAATACCTGACGGTAGAAAGCCACACCTTGAGGATTGACTTCTCCACGACCTTGCGGGAAAATACGTGACCACTGGATAGAAGTGCGAAAGGCTGTATGACCTGTTTCTACTAGAAGCTCAATATCCTTTTCCCAGTTTTCGTAAAAAGTCGATGTTTTGTCAGGTCCAATTCCATTGTAGTAGCGATTTGGTTCTACTTTGAACCAATAATCCCAGAGATTGTCTCCCTTGCCATCACCTGCTACACGTCCTTCTGTCTGTGGGCCAGAAGTCGAGGAACCCCAGACAAAATCCTTTGGAAATTTTAGCATACTTATACCTCTTTTGTTGATATTTTATGTGTCTATTCAGTCTTATTATATAGAAAAAACAAGGTAAAAACTAGTTACATTTTTGCCTTGTTTTTCTTCTGATTATAGTTTTTATTTTTTGCTTAGGATTTCAAGAGTTTCAAGCAAGTTGTCTGCGTGAACTTCAATGGTGTCACCAGTCGCCTTGATCTTAACTTCGACAATACCATCAGCCGCCTTCTTCCCAACAGTGATACGGATTGGAAGACCAATCAAGTCGCTATCGCTGAATTTAACCCCGACACGTTCGTTACGGTCATCCGTCAAGACTTCGTAACCAGCTTCCATCAAGTTGGCTTCCAATTTCTGTCAAGACTTGCGCTTCTTCATCTTTAACATTGACAGTAATCAAATGCACATCGAATGGCGCCAATTCTTTAGGGAAGTTAACTCCCCAAGCGTAACGGTATTCACCTTTTGGAGTTTTATTGACAAAGAGGCGAGCGTGTTGCTCCATAACTGCTGAGAGGAGACGGCTGACACCAATACCGTAACAACCCATGATGATTGGGATCGCACGGCCATTTTCATCCAAAACATCCGCACCCATGCTTGCTGAGTAGCGAGTTCCCAATTTGAAGATGTGACCAATCTCGATACCACGCGCAAAGTTAAGAACACCTTGTCCGTCTGGGGAAATTTCACCCTCACGAACTTCACGGATATCCACATATTCTGCAGTAAAGTCGCGACCTGGGTTCACACCCGTCAAATGGTAGCCATCTTCGTTAGCCCCTACAACAGCATTGCGAACATCTTGCACCTTGCGGTCAGCAATGATTTTCACATTTTCTGGCAAAGCAACTGGGCCAAGCGAACCAAAGCCAGCTGAGATAACATTTGCTACTTCTTCCTCGCTCGCAACGTCAAAGAAATCTGCTCCCAAGTGGTTTTTCAACTTAACTTCATTGAGTTGGTCATTTCCAACTAGAAGGGCTGCAACAAGCTCACTATCTGCCATATAGAAGAGGGTTTTGATGGTTTGTTCTTGCGGAACGTTTAGGAAGGCTGCGACTTCATCGATGGATTTAACACCTAGAGTTTCCACTCGAGTCACTTCTTCTTCCGCAACGACACGGTTGCTTGGTTTGTACTCATTTGTTGCCATTTCCAAGTTAGCCGCATAGCCAGACTCACTTGAGTAGGCAATGGTGTCTTCACCAGAAACCATCCATTTGAGCAATTCTGCCTTGATTTCTTCTTGCACTTCTGTAGGAATCTCATCAAATGAGGCAACTGACTTGTCTAAGACAACCCAGCGGTCAAGGTCTGTACGAGCAGGTGTAATCGCCATAAATTCTTGACTGTCCTTACCACCCATGGCACCACCGTCACCGATGATAGCCTTGAAATCCAAACCACTACGAGTGAAGATGCGCTCATAGGCTGCCTTGTATTCATCATAGGTCACATCCAAGCTATCATAGTTGGCATGGAAACTGTAACCGTCTTTCATGATGAACTCACGTGTACGAAGAAGTCCGTTACGTGGGCGTTTTTCATCACGGTATTTCGGTTGGATTTGGTAAAGGTTGAGTGGCAATTGCTTGTAAGACTTGACAGAGTCACGGACAATGGCTGTAAAAGTCTCTTCGTGTGTCGGACCTAGGATAAAGTCTGACTTTTCACGATTTTTCAGTTTATAAAGGTCTTCACCATAGGTTTCGTAACGGCCTGATTCACGCCAAAGATCGGCACTGAGAAGGGCAGGAGCCAACATCTCCACCGCACCAATCTTATCAAACTCTTGGCGCATGATATTCTTAGCCTTTCAATCACACGGTTAGCAAGTGGTAGGTAAGAATAAACACCTGCAGAAACTTGGCGAACATAACCAGCACGCAACATAAGGGCGTGGCTGATAACTTGAGCATCACTTGGCATTTCGCGAAGCGTTGGGATTAGCATTTTACTTTGTTTCATAATATTCCTCGATTATCTAAAAGAAGAGTCGCATAATGTCATTCCAGGTCACAGCTAGCATCAAGACAACCATGATAACTACACCAGCCATGGTGACATAGGTTTCAATTTCTTGTTTAAGGGGTTTACGGCGGATAGCCTCTAGGATATTGAGCACAATCTTTCCACCATCCAAAGCCGGGATTGGAATCAAATTAAAAATCCCGATATTAATAGAAATCATGGCTAGGAAGTAGAGGACGTTCTCAATTCCATTTTTAGCAGCATCGCTACTTGCCTTAAAAATGGCAACGGGACCGCCGAGTTTGTTCAAATCTGGATGGAAAATCAAGTTTTTCAGAGCTGAAAGGATACGGAGCCCTGAGTCAGCTGCAGTTGTAAATCCACCAACAAACATGGATAGAAAGTCTGACTTGACCCCTGGTTGAACCCCGAGAATGTAACGTCCTTGATTTTCTTCTGGAGTCACAGTGACTTGTTTTTCGCTACCATTTTCAGAAATGGTCACATCCAAGGTCGGGGCGGTCTTGTCCTTGGTATCTGCTTCCACAGCCTGGGTCAAGTCTTGCCAATTCTTAACCTCATGCGAGCCGACCTTGGTGATTTGAGCTGTCTCAGCTACGCCCACCTTAGCCAAAGCGCCCTCTGGCATGACGTGAAAGAGATTGGTCTGAGTATCTCTAACACCGCCCTGCAAAAAGATCAAGATCCAAAAAACAACAACACCTAAGATAAAGTTATTCATAGGACCTGCAAAGTTGGTGATGAGCTTGCCCCAGATAGAAGCATTTTGATACTGTACATCCAAAGGAGCGATGCGCACTTCGGTTCCGTCTTCTTCAACAACCGTTGCATCGTGATCTACTGCAAAAATCTTTTCTTCTTCCAAGACCAACCCCTTGATAAAGAGCTGTCTTCAAAGTCAAACTGGGTTACCTGCATAGGAAGAGCCGTTTGATCCAGTTTCTTCCCTGAGAGGTTGATCCGTTTGACCTTACCATCATCAGCAAGTGTTAAACTGACCGGAGTTCCTGTCTTAATTTCTGTCGCATCATCACCCCAGCCTGCCATACGAACATAGCCTCCTAGAGGAAGGATTCGAATGGTATAAGCAGTGCCATCCTTACCGATATGGGAAAAAATCTTGGGCCCCATACCAATGGCAAATTCACGAACTAAAATGCCCGATTTCTTGGCAAAATAAAAATGTCCAAACTCATGCACCACCACAATAATCCCAAAAACGAGGATAAAGGTTAGCAATCCAATCATTCAATATTCCTTTCTTTAAAACAGGCCAAATAAGTGCATCATTGGAAACACAATCAGCATGCTGTCAAAGCGATCCAACACACCGCCATGTCCAGGGATAAATTTTCCAGAATCCTTGACACCGAAATGGCGTTTCATGGCACTCTCAATCAAGTCACCAAACTGACCTGCCACACTGAAGAAGGCAGCAAAGAGACTCATTCTATAAATCCCATAAGGAAGAGCAACTGTGCTGTCCACTAACATGAAAATCACTGTTATCAGTACCGCACCTAGAATACCCCCGACAAATCCCTCAATACTCTTATTAGGAGAAACTCTCGGAGCCAACTTATGTTTACCAAAATTCATCCCTGTCAGGTAGGCTGCGCTATCTGTCGCCCAAACGATAAAGAGAGCCAGAAGCACCTTGTCAAAACCTGCCACCCGAGCATCTAGTAAGGCATTGAAGCCAAAACCAACATAAAAGCTCACAGCAATTGGAAAAGCGGCATCTTCAATCGTATAGCTTTTACTGAAAACGGTTGTCCCTAGCATTATGGTAATCAGAACACTATAGGCAACTACATTCCCATCAACAGGCAAAAAAGTTAGGTAATTTTCTAAAGGAACTGTGAGAGCGAAGGTCGCAAAAAGAGTCAAGGCACCCTCAATGGTCATAGTCTTTAGCCCCTTCATGTGCAAGAGTTCATGGACGCCTAGCATTGCTAACAAGCCAATCCCTACCTGCAACAAGAGCCCTCCCGCAAACAAGACTGGAAGGAAAATCGCCAGGGCCAATACCGCAAACAATGTTCTCTTTTGTAAATCCTTGGTCATATCTTCTCCTAAACTCCTCCAAAACGGCGATTGCGATGGTTAAAAGCAGCAATAGCTTCCTGCAAGGCGGCTTCATCAAAATCAGGCCACAAGGTATCCGTAAAGTAAAGCTCACTATAGGCTGCTTGCCATGGCAAGAAATTACTTAAACGCAACTCACCACTCGTACGGATAATCAAATCAGGATCCCGCAAATCCTTTGGCAGGTGCTGCGTGAAAAGATAGTCCCCAATCATATCTTCTGTGATGTCACCAGGGTTGATTTTAGCATCTAGAACATCTTGAGCCAAGCCCTTAAGAGCCTGCGTAATTTCAGCACGGCCACCATAGTTAAGCGCAAAATTGAGAATCAAGCCCGTATTGTTCTTGGTCAATTCCTCTGCTTTTTTCAAAGCTTCAAAAGTCGGCTTAGGCAAACGGTCTGTCTCCCCAATCATCTGAATCTTAACGTTATTTGCATGCAATTCAGGGACATAGTTATCATAAAACTCGACTGGCAAGTTCATGATAAACTTGACTTCTTGATCTGGGCGCGTCCAATTTTCCGTTGAAAAGGCATAAACCGTGATGACCTTGACTCCCATCTTGTTAGCTGCCTTGGTTACCTTTTGAAGGGCTTCCATTCCCGCCTTATGACCAAAAACCCGTGGTTGCATCCGTTTTTTAGCCCAACGGCCATTCCCATCCATGATGATGCCAATATGAGCAGGAACCTGTGTTGGAACCTCGACTTCTACAGCTTTATCTTTCTTAAAAAATCCAAACATGTTCTTATTCCTATTCAAAAATCTATCGTTTCATTATACCATATTTCCCTATTTTCTTCTATTGCTAAGTTATTAGCTCTCCGTACAGACAAAAAATAAGCCGCCTGATTGGGCGACTTAATTTTATAGGGAGATTATTATGAAAAAGTTTTAGGAGTTTAAGTTAAGTTACTCTTAACTTATGAACCTAGTATACCGTCCCTAACTTAAATTTTTCTTAAGTTTTTTGAAAAAGTGAGATTTTTCCATTTTTCTTGCCAATTTTTCTTGGACAAGCGTTCTTGATAGAGCTTCATTCGGTCCTCATTCTCTAAAAAATGAGGAGTTGGGGAAACCTGAAAGTTCAAAATATCCTCTATACCATAGGGGACAAAGAGCTCCAAAGTTGCGTCGGCATGCAAGCGGAGTCCTATCGCCGTACACTGTTCCGGATATTTACTCATGGCATCACAAGAACTCGTGTAAGGCACAGTGTGGGGACTGTGCAGATGCATATAGACCTGATTTTTCAACTCCCAATGATATTGAGGGAAATCTTCTCTCAGCTTTTTCTCTATGGATACTGTTTCCTCATAAGAAATATCTGGATCAAAGAAAATCACATCCACATCCGTCTCACGGTCAAAAGGCGATTTGTCTGACAAGAGATTCCAGATGAAATTTCGGACCGAACCTGCTGCCAACCACGAGTCTTTCAGATCAAGGTCACGAATGATGGTCAAAATGGTCATCATATCCGGATTTTCTCTGAAAGTATCTAGAATTTTTTGTTCATTTTTCACTGTATTCATACCCTAAATGCTCATATGCCTTAGCCGTTGCAACCCGCCCAGAACGAGTTCGCATGATGAAACCTTTCTGAATCAGGTAAGGTTCGTACATATCTTCGACTGTCTCACGCTCCTCGGCAATATTAACAGAAAGAGTTCCTAAACCGACAGGACCACCACCGTACATCTCAATCATGGTGCGAAGGATTTTTTGGTCTACATAGTCCAAACCTTCACGGTCTACATCCAGCATGGTCAAAGCCTTATCCGTAATCACATCATCAATCAAGCCATCCCCCATAATCTGGGCAAAGTCGCGCACGCGCTTGAGGAGACGATTGGCGATACGAGGAGTTCCTCGACTGCGTAAGGCCAACTCCGAAGCTGCCTCATGGGTGATTTCCATCTCAAAAATATCTGCCGTCCGCTCAACAATCTCTGTCAAGTCAGCGTGGGCATAGTATTCCATATGACCCGTAATCCCAAAACGTGCTCGTAGAGGATTAGAAAGCATCCCCGCACGTGTCGTCGCACCAATCAAGGTAAAAGGCGGCAAGTCCAAATGGACACTGCGACTGCCCTCTCCAGCCCCAATCATGATGTCAATGTAAAAGTCCTCCATGGCACTATAAAGTACCTCTTCCACCGACATGGGCAAGCGATGAATCTCGTCAATAAAGAGAACGTCTCCAGGCTCCAAATCATTCAAAATCGCTACCAGATCCCCTGCTTTTTCGATAACAGGACCAGACGTTTGCTTGAGATTGACTCCCAGTTCATTGGCAATAACAAAGGCCATGGTTGTTTTCCCGAGACCTGGAGGACCAAATAAAAGAACATGGTCCAGTGCCTCATCCCGCATTTTGGCAGCCTCGATAAAGATTTGCAGCTGGTCCTTGACCTTATCCTGACCGATATATTCACGTAAATACTGAGGACGGAGCGTACGTTCGACTAACTCCTCATCCCCCATGATTTCATTATCTAAAATTCTACTCATGGCTCTATTATATCAAAAATCCAAGCCACAAACAAAAAAGCCACCTGATTGGGTGGCTTCATTAGGGAGATTATTATGAAAAAGAAAAGTTTAGGATTTCATTAAATAAAGTTAGGAGGTCTTTATTTAATGATTATATGATACAAGATGAATCTTAAAAGCTAACTTAACTTTTTTTCTCTGATTTATCATTTTTTTAAAAAAATTTTTTTTCAAATGGATTTTTTTCCTCCCCTAAGTCATAAAAAAGCCACCTGATTGGGTGACTTCTCTAGGAGATTATGATGAAAAAAAGAAAAGTTTGGGATTTCATTAAATAAAGGGTACTCAATGAAAAATCGAAATCAGACTAGGTAGATAGACGCAAGCATAACTATAGTTAGCTAAGTCGACTCTAACGAAGGTTGATGAGATTTTCGAAGAGTATTAGGAGGTCTTTATTTAATAACTATATGATACACAAGGAGACTTAAACTTTACTTAATAAAAAATAATTTTTTTATCTTTTTCGATCCACCCAAATCATTCCTGTACAATCATAAGTAGATAAGGTTTCAAATCCCAGAGAACGATAGAATCCCAAATTTTTCTCTGTTTGGTCTGTCACCAGTTGAATTTGATAAGCATCCTTGTAGTCTATCAAAGCCTCTTTCATCAAGTTGCTACCAATTCCTTGGCGCTGATAGCTAGGCAAAACGATCAAATCCTGGACAAAAATCGATGAAAAACCATCTCCGACCAAACGGACCAAGCCCACCACGGCATCGCCATCAAGTGCCAGGTAAATCGCTAATGAGTGAGACAAGGCCTTCTCCAACATCTGAGGTTGATGGGTATAATTTGTCCAACCGACAGCCTGATAGAGATGCAAAACATCCTCTAACTTGACAATTTCTTGCTTTTTAATAGTGATCATGTCAACACCTCTTAAAGTTCTCTCAAGCTCTTGTACTGTCGTCCATTTTTATCAAAATTTTCAGGAGCCAACCATGTTTCTAAACGAGCTTTGACTTGAGGCCAGTCCTTATCAATCATAGAGAGCCAATCCGTATCTCTCGTACGCCCCTTATAAACGACTGCCTGACGGAAGTTTCCTTCATAGACAAATCCCAAACGCTCCGCAGCTCGTCTGGATGGCAGATTAAGAGCATCACACTTCCATTCGTAGCGACGATAGTTAAGCTCCTCAAAAACATATCGCGCTAGGAGATACTGAGCCTCTGTCCCTATACGTGTTCCCCTGAGCTCTGGAGAAAAAGTGACTGCGCCCACTTCTATTACTCGGTTATTCTGGTCAATGCGCATGAGAGAAAAAGTCCCTAAAGCCTTACCAGTTGCCTTGTCTATAATCACGTAGTAAAAACGGTCCTTACGAGCCAACATCTGATTTAAGACGGTAACCAACTCCTCCATATCTGCCACTGGTTCCTGAAAGAGATAGGTCCACATCTCCCGAGGCGTATCTGAACCATAAACAGCTAATAAATCCTCCGCATGCTTTTCTACCGAAAGAGCCTCTATCCGAGCGTAGCGCCCTTCTAAGAAATCAATGGAAGGCAATTCACCAGATGTATAACCTTCCATTGACTCACCAATTATCTGACCATATTCATTTACTGGCATTGTTTTCTCCTTGTTTTAGGCTGAAATACTATATCATAATTTACTCTATATGGAAACTAGCACTCTCCTCAAACCTCATCCTCAACACTACATTAGTGATTCGTTTTCTTTCTTTTATCTTCTAAGGCTTGATTAATTCGTTGGGTGAGTTTGTGAGTTTGCCAGATCTGGTACAACCATATCAGTCCATAAATTAATAAGAAAAAGAACCAAAGCAAGGGACTCAACAATGCTGAACCCCAGCCAAAAAATAGGTAGGTTAATACTAAAATAGTAGCTGTCGCTAACAAATGAACTCCTACACGCATACTATAAGCAAGAAACTCTAGTCTTTCAAGGATTAAAGTCAATACCCCCATAATTCCACTCATCAAAAACAAAGCTAGAATATTTTTTGTCGTTGGTGCGGGATAGGTAATACCTGAATAAAACTGAGCCAATAACACCAAACTCAAATAAACAAAGGAGGCCGTACGCATTCCTGATACAAAATAAGCAATCAATCGCTTCATGATTTTCTCCTATAAACCTAGATAATCCATTAAGGACTTAACGTATTTCCGACTCACACTCGATTTGAGACCCCGAGTCATCTTAGCCATCATGTTCCCTGAAAAGCTATCCGATAATGACTCTAAATGGTCAATGTTTATAACTGAATGACGTGATATCTGTATAAAGTTACGCCGGTTAATCCGATTCTGAAAGTTTGTCAATGTTTCCTTAGTTTTATAAATCCCGTCTACTGTATAAATGGTCAACAAATTTTTATCGATATCTGCTAGAATAAGATCCTCAATTTTCACCATAACCAGATGATCATCCGTTCGAATAGGAACGACCACCTGATTGGTCGTTGAAAATTGTTCTAAATACTCCATGACCTCTCTTGCTTGGTCGGTTAACTGAGCTGCCTGAATTAAAATGTGTGGGTCTTTTTCTGAAAACTCTGTCTTCATTTCAAAACGAATCTTCATTTTCTCTCCAATACATCTTTATTTTCTCTTGCTAAACACTTTAACAAATAAAAGCCAAAGAAAAATAGCGATGAGACTGATAATAACCACTATAAAGTATGTTTCTTCCTTTGTCAATAGTTCTTGCCAGTTGATTTGGATTCCCATTTTTTCTTGAAATTCCTGTAACAGACTGTTATTTCCTGAAAATGCGGTCTCTAACCGCTCTTTCATCAAGACTTGTCGATAGAGAGAAGCAATATAAGTTGCAGGGGTACATTTCATGAAAAGCTGTGCAGAATCAGGTGATACTCCAATGGGGATATAAGTTCCTACTAAATCCAGAAGCAGTTCCCACTATCGTTGCTAGTTTACCAAGGCTATCTACAGATTGAAAACGGTAAATCAAGAGAACATTTACCAGACTTGAAAGCAGACTGCTTAACAACATAATCAAAGCGATTTCCGGTAAATAGCTGATAACTGGGCTCTCTTTAAAATAAAAACTCATAACAGCATACATAAACACCTGCATGACAAAAGAAATGACAATACTACTGATTAGATAGGACGCCTGTAAGGCCCAGTTACCTAAATCTGTCAAGAAAAGATCTTGATCCACTTGATTTTCGCGGTCCTGAACCATTTGTTTAAGAGCTGTAAAACTGGTTGTCATCCCAGTCACAGCCAATGTCCCACCCATCAGCCAGTTATTTAAAAGGTTCGTACTATTAGGGAGTTGGGACCAAGAATCCGTCAAATTCTTCTGCAAAAAAATAATATAAAGGAGGAAGGAAATCAATGCCCCCAATAATGAGAAAAATACCCCCGAACGATTACGAAAATATAAGATAAAATTCCGTTTCAATAAAGCTAACATTAGCGAACCTCTCTTCCTGTAAGTGCAATAAAGGCATCATCCATAGTACCCGGACGAAACTCAAAAGAATCAATTTCTTCTCGAACTTTTGCCAAATATTCAATGGCCTCCTGTGACGTCCTTGGATAAAAAAGATATTCCATCTCATTTTCTTCCTCGACTGTCATTCCAGTCTGTCGCAATTTTTCTAGATCCTTCATTTCCTTAAAACGAATTTTTAGGATATTAGATGCATACTGGCTTTTAATAGCAGTCGCAGAACCTTGCGCAATCACTTTCCCATGATCAACGATATAGATCTGATCCGCTTCATCTGCTTCATCCAGATAATGAGTCGTTAAGATAATAGTCATCCCTTCATCCTTTTTGTAGTCGATACAGTAGATCCCAGATGGATTTGCGAGTTTGAATATCAAGACCTGTCGTTGGTTCATCCAAGAAAAGAATATCTGGTCGCGAAAGAAGAGCACGCGCAATATCAACCCGACGTTTTTGCCCACCTGACAAAGTCCCATATAGTTGTTTCTGGAAAGCAGTCAAACCCAGTTGATGAATCAAATCATCCACACGACTTTCCGCAATCTCCTTATACTGTTGAGCACGAATCGTGAGATTTTCCCTAACCGTCAACATCTCATCCAGTACACTAGCTTGAAAAACAACTCCGATTTTCGTATTTGGCGCATATCGAATCTGACCTTGTGTCGGCTTTTTCAAACCGATTAACATGGAAATGGTGGTTGATTTCCCTGCACCATTGGGTCCCAAAATAGCATTGAAACTTCCTTTTTCAAACTCTAACTGGATATCGTCGACAGCCATATGATTGCCGTACCGTTTAGTCAAATGTTTAGCTTGTGAAATCATATTTTTTCCTCCTCTTTACCACACTAGTTTAACAAAAAGTATGAAAGAAAAATCGACTTTTGAGATAAGCAGTTAAAATGAAAGGCCAAGTGGTAAAATAATGGGGGTTAAATTAAAGTAGAGCAGGCTTATTTTTCTCCTATCGAATCACTAGAGGAAGTTTAAAATCACTTACAACCACACATTATATTTTTAAACATGTGCTATAAAAGAGGTGTTTTATAGCATCTGGCAGAAAAATCCAGGAGTCAATAGTATTGTTCTCGCTAAACCAAACAATAAAAAATGAATCAGAAATCATGGCACACACTCCCTTCTAGTAAAATGAAAATTCTGAATGGGCAGGATTGAATTTGAAGCAAGCAAGTATGGTCCTGAATTTGAAACTGCCATTAACGATAAGTCTATCTATTAGGAAAGAAAACTTCAACACAAGTAAAAACAGCTCTTTTTATCCAAGAAGAGCTGTTCTATTTTATGAAAGGGAGAGTTACTAGTGACCCTTGTGCTTCTCCCTACGTTTTTGCTGTTTGCGTTCAAATTTCTCTTGTTTGAGCAATTGCTTTTGAACACTAGATTGATGTTTTGAAATCTTTTTCCTTTCCTCACACTGCAACTGTAAAAGCTCTTGTGACTTAGAAGAAACTTTCTGCTTCACCTGTTTCTTTACAGCTCGCTGCAGACGCTTCGGATTCTTAATCTTCACATGCTGTTTGACTGTTGCTGCTGGACTAAAAGATAATTGAGTAAACTGAGTCTGTAAGAACTCTAGAATTTCATCCTCTTTTGGCTCCTGACCAAATGTCACACGACAAACTTGATAAGTTCCCTCATACTCTTGTTCAAACAAACCATGCCAAAATCCATCTTCAAAATAAACTGTCAAGCCAATTGAAACGATTTCCACGACAGCACCTCCTTAAATCTATCCCTAAGAATGGACAACCAAGGAGGAAGGTTACTGATAGGCTTGCCTACGTCTGGACTACCAACCAGAACTGTGTTTTTATCTTAGTTGGAACTATTATAGCACGGTTCAGCACTATCTACAAATTTTTCAGATGTGTATCAAAAAAATTTATCGTAGCAAACCATGAGTCTACACTTTCTTTCATTAATAATCGCCAATCTTTTCGATAACGATGATTTGGTTGATACGCAATCGTCAACATATGCCCTGTTTCATGGTATTTTTTAAACAAAATGGATTCCCCTTTATAGTGTGAAATAATATCATCTATCGCGGATGATGCATTCCATATTTCATCAACATCGCTTCCTAGCAATAATAAAGGAGAGGCAATTTTACTCACATCAATCTGAGCCCTACTATCTTCAGGAATATGTTTTCCAAAAAACTTGTTTAACAAATAATTTCCTAGTTGAAATTTTTGATACGGAAGTTCTTTTTGCAAATATGTCCAAGAAGATGAATGAGAGTTGAGTTTTCCCTTTATTCCCTCAAATATTATATTTGAGGGGGAATTGAGTACCAAACATTGCACATCATCCAAAATACTTTGTCCAGCCAGAACAAGCTCTGCTCCTTTAGAACGACCATATATTCCTATTTTTGTATTATCAACTTGAGGATGATGATATAGAAAATCTTTCGCTTCCTCCAGACATTCTATCGGAATTCGTTCTAAATTTTGGGGTAACCCCTCTAAACCAAAATAAGCTATCGCAAGACAAATATAGCCTCTAGAAGATAAAAGTTGGGCAATGTTCTGAGCTTTTTCAATTCTTCCCTCACTACCACTAACAATAATCACGGCCGGCGCCTTTCTTAACTTTTCATCATAAAATAATCGACCTTGAAAATGCTTATCATAAATATCTTGATACCTTATTCCCAGATTCATATAACGCCTTACAAAACTTTTCTCCGCGACCACATCTTTCCCCATCTTGATTTTAATTTTAACACCAAAACGATCTCGCAATGGAATTCTATCAAGAGAACTCGGTAATCTCCTTCTCCTATTCTTCATCGGTTTCGCATTAAAGAATAATCCCATTTCTGAAATCCCTTTATAAGATCCCGAAATAGATGCTGTCTGAGAGGTATCAATCATACCGTCCTGATCAGATAAAAAAATTGCGGTTGATTTCCATATAACATCATGATCTAAAAGTAAGGGAGCATTTATACAGTAATAATCAGACAGGTACATTTCCACACAATACATTGTCCTTGGTTCTAAACCATTGATAGTAATAGAAAAAGATTCATCCGCTAAATCTGTTTGTGAAATCAGTTCTATGTTTACAGTCATATCTTCTCCTTTTGTTAATATACTTAACAACTAAAATTAAAATTTACCGCGACTTTTACCACGGTAATTCTCCCCACACCTTTTCAATGTCATCCATCAATTTCACAACTGTTTGAAGTTCCCCCTCGCTATAGTTGTTTAAAAACTGAAAAGATTGATTTTTCAATATATGCTTGTTGCTCCTTATGGATTTTAAAAAACTTCGATGCCTTTTTTTCAGATAATCTCAAATATTTATTTTTTTCCCATTATTCGAATCAAAAATCAAAAAAACTAAATTTTTTTTGAATCAATCTTCTAACACTTTGAGTTATTGCACTTCTCGAAACTTCTAATAATTCAGATAATTTTTACTAGATTTAAGGGCTGATTTTTTTCCCAATCACAACAATCAAATGTACCTCATTCAACGTAATAGATTTGTCAACAACACTTTTTATGTTGATTTTTTTAACTGTTCAAACGCTAAAATAAACCTGTTGAAACGATTATTAAATGTAATAAATTCTTTTTTTATCCATAATCTCTCTTTTCTTTGTTAATCATATTAACAAAATAGAAACTTCTTGTCAAATAAAAAAATCCTCCAGATTCTACTCTGAAGGATTTCTATCTTATTTCAAAACGATATTAACGAGTTTAGTTGGCTCAAACAGTTTGGGGAACTGTTTGAGGTTGGAAATCAGCAAATAAATTGGTTATTTCACAACAATATTAACCAATTTATTCGGTACCGCAATCACTTTCACGATTTCCTTACCGTCAATCTCCGCTTTGACTTTTTCGTCAGCGAGAGCAATTTCTTGTAATTCTTCGCGTGAGAGGTCTTTAGCGACCATGAGTTTGGCACGAACTTTTCCTTTAATTTGGACGACGATTTCGATTTCGTCTTCAACCAATTTGCTTTCGTCCCAAATTGGCCAAGCTACATAAGAGATGGGCTCACCTGTTGCAGCAACAGTTTGCCAGAGTTCTTCTGCCAAGTGAGGTGCAAATGGGGCAATCAATTGGATAAAGCCTTTGGCGTAGTCCACATAGAGTTTGTCTTCCTTATTAGCAGCGTTGACAAAGACCATAAGTTGGGCAATGGCTGTGTTGAATTTCATGGATTCGATTTGCTCAGTAACAGATTTAACTGTTTCATTGTAGACCTTGTCAAGAGCGCCATTATTTTCCGCAGCGATTTCTTTACTTGTAATCAAACGGTAAACACGGTCAAGGAATTTACGGCTTCCTTCCAGACCTTCTTCTGACCAAGCGATGGAAGCGTCAAGTGGCCCCATGAACATTTCATAAACACGAAGGGTATCAGCACCATATTGTTCCACCACATCGTCTGGGTTGACAACGTTCTTGAGCGATTTAGACATCTTGGCTGGTGCTTGCTCCAACTCTTCTCCTGTTTCCACATGGAAGAAAGAACCGTCACGTTTTTCAACCTTATCAGTCGCTACAAGAGCTCCACGGTGGTCACGGTAGCTTGTTCCCAAAATCATTCCTTGGTTAAAGAGTTTTTGGAATGGCTCCTTAGTCGGAACAACACCGAGGTCATAGAGGAATTTATGCCAGAAACGAGCGTAAAGCAAGTGAAGTACAGCGTGCTCCGCACCACCCACGTAGATATCCACTGGCAACCATTGTTTGAGGAGATCCTCGTCGGCCAATTTTTCTGTGTTGTGTGGGTCGATATAGCGGAGATAGTACCAACTTGAACCTGCCCATTGTGGCATAGTGTTTGTTTCACGACGACCTTTGACACCATCTTCACGCGTCACTTCAAGCCAGTCGGTCAAGTTAGCCAATGGGCTTTCCCCAGTACCTGAAGGACGGATATCCTTGGTGACTGGCAAGACAAGTGGGAGTTCACTTTCAGGAACAGCTGTTGAAGTCCCATCTTCCCAATGAATGATTGGAATTGGCTCACCCCAGTAACGTTGACGGCTAAAGAGCCAGTCGCGGAGACGGTAGGTGACTTTTTCTTGACCGCAGCCTTTTTCTTCCAACCAAGCTACAATTTTAGCAATCGCTTCTTCTTTGTTCAGTCCATCTAGGAAGTCAGAGTTGACGTGAAGACCGTCTTCTGTGTAAGCAGCCTCTTCAACGTTCCCACCTTCAAGTACTTCTACGATTGGAAGGTCAAATTGTTTGGCAAATTCCCAGTCACGTTGGTCATGGGCAGGTACAGCCATTACCGCACCTGTACCATAGCTAGCAAGAACATAGTCGGCAATCCAGATTGGAATTTCCTTGCCGTTTACAGGGTTAATGGCATAAGCGCCCGTCCAAACACCAGTTTTTCCTTAGCAAGGTCAGTACGAGCCAAGTCAGACTTAAGACTAGCTTGGTGTTTATAGTCTGCAACTGCATCAGTTTGCTCTGGACTTGTGATAGCGTCAACCAAGTCATGCTCAGGAGCCAAAACGGTGAAGGTCGCACCGAAAAGCGTATCAGGACGAGTGGTAAAGACGGTAAATTCCTTGTCAGTCCCTTTCACTTTAAAGGTGACATTGGCACCAGTTGATTTCCCGATCCAGTTGCGTTGCATATCCTTGATAGATTCTGGCCAATCCAACTCATCCAAGTCATTAAGCAATCGCTCTGCATAGGCCGTGATTTTAAGCATCCATTGACGCATCGGTTTGCGGACAACTGGATAGCCTCCACGCTCAGAGGTCCCGTCAGGAAGGACTTCTTCATTAGCGATGGCTGTTCCCAACTCTTCAACCCAGTTTACAGGGACTTCAGCTTCATAGGCTAAGCCTTTTTCGTAAAGCTTAGTGAAGATCCACTGAGTCCACTTGTAGTAGTTTGGATCTGTTGTATTAACTTCACGATCCCAGTCGTAAGAGAATCCAAGCGCATTGATTTGGCGTTTGAAGTTGGCAATATTTTCCGCTGTAAATTCTGCTGGGTCATTCCCCGTATCCATAGCGTACTGCTCAGCTGGCAAACCAAAGGCATCCCATCCCATTGGGTGAAGGACATTGTAGCCTTGCGCACGTTTGTAACGGCTGAGGATATCGGTTGCAGTGTAGCCTTCTGGGTGTCCTACGTGCAGACCCGCTCCAGACGGATATGGGAACATATCGAGAGCATAAAACTTCGGTTTTGATGCATCTGTTCCTGTCTTAAATGTATGATGTTCTGCCCAGTAGCCCTGCCACTTAGGCTCAATTTCTTTATGATTGTAAAAACTCATGGTCTCTCTCCAATTTTGTGATGTTACTATTATACCATTTTTGGGGGAATTTGGTCTCGTTCTATTCTACACTTTTCTATTTTACCTTGCTCTAGAATTTTTAAACTGCTATACTTATAACAGAAACCCCTTCTAAAGGAGGTAACGGATGTCTCATTCCTTTAAAAGATCTCTTCAAAAAGAAATTCTACATAGAAGCTCCATAGCAGCTTTTATATCTTCTCTTTTATTACTAATTTTTCTTTTTGGGTTTTCCTATTTTTTACAAAAACAACAACTAGCTAAAGATACTCAACAAATTGCTCAACATGTTCATGACATGAAACAAGCGAATTATGAATTGTTGGAAACTATGAATAAAAAAATGGTTCCAGAATTTATAGAAGGTAAACACACTGACAGGGAATTATTTAGTCTATTTTATGAAACAAAAGCTCAACTAAAACTCAGTTCTGATTTTGTCATTCTCGATGATACTGGCGAACTTTTATTTAGCACTAATCGCAATCATAAAGAAACTCTTTTAGCTCCCTATTATTTAAATTATTAATTCAAAATCCTACCCAAGGATCCATTTCAGAGAAAGTTGCTCTATCTATGGATAAGCAGCATTATGCTGTCTTTATTATGCCCATAATTCAAAATCAACGAGCAATAGCTTACAGTATTTCTTTTGTTAATGAGAATGACTTCGTATCAAGTATCCCTTTAATTAATTCAAAATACGTCATCACAGATACCTTTGGTAATATATACTCTAGTAATACTAATCAATTTACACAATCAACTCTGGAAAAATTTGATGAGAAATCTCTCCATTCAAAAACACATTGGTTCGTTGAAAATCCAATTTTGATTGAAAAGCGTAAAGTTGATTCAATTTTTTCAATTTACACTTTCCAATCATTCTTTCCTATTCCTAGCTTACTTAGTCTTGCTTCCATACTAACACTTTGTATCTTTCTATTATATTTTTGGCAGGCTAGGAGAATTGCCCATAAAATCGCAACCCATAATGCTGGTCCTATTGAAAGTTTAGTCTTTCAATTACATGAAATTCCTAAGAAAAAAGAAAAGAAACTTACTCTCCATACTGAGGATGAATTTGAACTGATAGCTGAGAAAATTAACGATATGCTACAGGAGTTGGACGAACTTCATCAAAAGATGTTGACCATTGAAAAGGAAAAATGGGTTTTTGAAAGAAAAATGCTAGAAGCTCAGTTTAATCCTCACTTCCTATACAATACCTTGGAAACTATTAAAATCACGAGTATGATTGATGCTAGTATTACACAAGACCTTATTCAAAATCTAACACGCATCCTGCGATACAGCGTGACTGAATTAGAAAAAGAAACGACTCTTGGGAAGGACTTAGAAATTATCGAAGCATATCTAAAGATTCATCAGATTCGCTTTGAACAATTTTCTTATCATATTGACTATTCTCAAAAACTATATTCACAAGTCATCCCAAAACTTTTCCTATTACCGCTTGTAGAAAATGCTCTAAAATACGGAAGGCAGTATCGTATAGATCTTTCCATCTCTATCAAAATCACTCAGAATCAGGAAGAGCTAACCTTTATCATTATGGATAATGCCGGTGGTTTAACTAAACAAGAACGCCTACATATCCTAGAATCCCTGAACAGTCCACATACTCAACACGGTATTGTCAATAGTTACAAACGATTGAATAACTTCTTTGAAAATGTCGAATTGGATTTAGGAGTAAATCCTAAAGGTGAACGTTTGTTAAATTTGTCACGAAAGGAAGAACACATGTTTAAGCTAATCATTGTCGAAGACGAGCACTTAATTCGAAAATGGCTTGAGATTGCTGTAGACTACTCTACCTTAGGTATTCAAGTCGTAGGAACCGCTAGTCATGGACAAGAAGGAATGGAACTAATTCAAAAACTAAAACCACATATTGTACTGACAGATATCACCATGCCTATCATGGATGCCTCCATGATGTTTGAAGCCACACAGTCTATTTCCTATGAAAAAGTAATCCTATCTGGCTATGATGATTTCCAAAATGCAAAAAAAGCTATGCAATTTGGAGCTGTAGATTTTCTATCAAAACCCATAAATATCATAGAATTAACAGAATGTCTAGAGAAAATAATTCTTCGCCTTCAAATGGATCAACATCAAAACAAGCCATTTTTACAAGATTATCAGATTTTTGTCACCTCTCTTCAAAAAATCAATCCTCAAAACCAACTGATTCAACAAATTCTCGAATTTATACACCAGCACTACTCCGAACACTTTACTATTTCTACTATTGCAGAAAATTTAGGCTATAGCGAAAGTTATCTATATAAAGTTATCAAAGAAGATTTTCCAATTACCTTGAATGAATATATCCTACAGTATAGATTAAAACAAGCAGTTGAAAAAATAATCCAACATCCTGACTATCCACTTAGCCAAATTGCTGAACAAGTGGGGTTCTCAGACTATAAATATTTTTGGGAAAGTTTTTAAGAAATACTTTCATATTTCCCCAAAAAGAATTAAAAACCATTGGAAGAATAGTATAAAAACTATTCTTCTTTTTTTTGTAGAGAATTTTCCACTATTAGGATAGAATTTTGAGTTTTAAAAACGCTTACATTCTTTTACAATAGATATAACAAAAACTTTGGAGGTATCCATCATGAAAAAGAAATGGATGTATTTTGCTGCTTGTGGACTTGCTATTCTAGGACTGACTGCCTGCTCTTCTGACGACACTTCAGGAGATAAGGCAACCGAAAACGGTGGAAGTGACACTCTGGTAGTCTATTCGCCAAACTCAGAAGGCTTAATTGGTGCGACAATTCCTGCTTTTGAAGAAAAATATGGTATTAAAGTTGAACTCATTCAAGCAGGAACTGGTGAGCTCTTTAAAAAGCTAGAGTCTGAAAAAGAAGCACCTGTAGCAGATGTCATATTTGGTGGTTCCTATACTCAATATGCCACTCACGGAGAACTCTTTGAAAATTACGTTTCTCCAGAAAACGAAAATGTAATCAAAGAATATCAAAATACAACCGGTTACTCAACTCCTTACACATTAGACGGTAGTGTATTAATTGTAAATCCTGATTTGACTAAGGGTATGAATATCGAAGGATATAGCGATCTTATCAAACCAGAGCTCAAAGGAAAAATTGCAACAGCTGACCCTGCTAACTCTTCTAGTGCTTTTGCTCAACTAACAAACATGTTACAAGCTGAGGGGGGATATGCAGATGACAAGGCTTGGACTTATGTAAAAGATCTCTTCACATTAATTAATGGTAAAATCGGTTCAAGTTCATCTGGTGTTTATAAAGCAGTGGCAGATGGAGAAATGGCTGTTGGTCTTTCATATGAAGATCCTGCAGTTAAACTTTTAAACGACGGTGCTAACATTAAAGTTGTTTATCCAAAAGAAGGAACTGTTTTCTTACCAGCGAGTGCTGCTATTATAAAAAACGCAAAAAACAAAGAAAATGCTAAGAAATTTATCGATTTCATCATTTCTCAAGACGTACAAGATACTCTAGGTACTACAACTACTAACCGTCCTGTTCGTAAAAATGCTAAAACTAGCGAAAATATGAAACCAATCGAACAAATCAAAGTACTAACTGAAGACTATGACTATGTCATCAAAAACAAATCAGAAATTGTTAAGAAATACAACGAAATCTTTACAGATATCCAATCTAAACAGTAATAGGGGTTGACTATGAGCGAGATTAAAATTATTAATGCTAAGAAAATTTACAATGATGTGCCCGTTATCGAAAATTTAAATGTTACAATTCCTAAGGGAAGCCTTTTCACTCTCCTTGGGCCTTCAGGATGCGGAAAAACAACTTTGCTTCGTATGATTGCTGGGTTCAACAGCATCGAAGGAGGAGAATTCTACTTCGATGATACCAAAATTAATAACATGGAACCTAGCAAGCGTAACATCGGAATGGTGTTCCAAAACTATGCGATTTTCCCACATTTGACAGTGCGTGATAACGTAGCGTTTGGACTCAAGCAGAAAAAAGTTCCAAAAGAGGAGCTCATAAAACAAACTAACAAATACCTTGAGTTGATGCAGATTGCTCAGTACGCTGATCGTAGACCAGATAAACTTAGTGGTGGTCAACAACAACGGGTTGCCTTAGCACGCGCTTTAGCTGTTAATCCTAGCGTTCTCCTTATGGATGAACCTCTAAGTAACCTAGATGCCAAACTTCGCTTAGATATGCGTCAAGCTATCCGAGAAATCCAACACGAAGTTGGTATTACAACTGTCTACGTAACTCATGACCAAGAAGAAGCCATGGCCATTTCTGACCAAATTGCTGTTATGAAAGACGGTGTTATTCAACAAATTGGTCGTCCCAAAGAGCTTTACCATAAACCAGCAAATGAATTTGTTGCAACATTTATTGGTAGAACAAATATAATCCCTGCTCGTCTAGAAAAACAAGCTGACGGAGCTTACATAGTCTTTGAAGACGGCTATTCTCTTCGTATGCCAACTCTTGATCAAGTTGACGAGCAAAACATCCGTGTTAGCATTCGTCCTGAAGAATTTATCCGTGATGAAAATGGTCCAATCAATGGAACAATCACTGACAGTGTTTACCTTGGGCTTAACACTGAATACTTCATTGAAACTGGATTTGCTCCAAAACTTCAAGTAAGTGAAGAATCAACATTCGAAGAAGATTTAGAAAAAGGAGATTGTGTTCGTTTGAGAATCAATACTCAAAAACTCAATGTCTTCTCTGAAGACGGTTCGCGAAATCTCATAAAAGGAGTCAGCCATGGAGCGTAAAAAACTAAACATATGGACTGGATCTTCCTTCTTCATTTTCCTTACCTACTTGGTTTTCTTGGTCTACCCAATTGTGACTGTACTAAAGCAAGCACTGGTAAATGAAGGTAGCTTCTCTTTAGAAAATTTTGTTACATTCTTTAGCAAATCTTATTATTCTGAGACACTCATTAATAGTTTTAAAGTTTCTGTAACTGCAACAATTACTTCTGTCGTTGTTGGTACCTTGCTAGCTTATCTATTTTCAATGTATGACTTCAAGGGGAAGAAATTTTTGCAAATCTTGATTATCATCGCATCCATGTCAGCTCCCTTTGTAGGTGCCTATTCTTGGATTCTACTTCTTGGTAGAAACGGAGTTATTACAAAATTTCTAACCAACACACTCCATTTGCCCGCTTTTGATATCTATGGCTTTAAAGGTATTGTACTTGTCTTTACACTCCAACTTTTCCCACTCGTTTTCCTTTACGTAGCTGGAACCATGAAGAGTATTGACAACTCCCTCTTGGAAGCTGCTGAAAGCATGGGATCTTTCGGCTTTAAACGAATTGTAACAGTCGTTTTACCTCTTCTAGTCCCAACTTTACTAGCAGCAGCGCTCCTAGTGTTTATGAGAGCTTTCTCAGACTTCGGTACTCCGATGCTGATTGGTGAGGGATATCGTACTTTCCCAGTATTAATCTATACTCAGTTTATCAGTGAAGTTGGAGGCAACTCGGCTTTCGCATCTGCCTTAGCAATCATGGCCATTACAATCGCCCTTGCTATCTTCCTCATCCAAAAGTATATTTCAAATCGTTTCAGCTTCAGTATGAACTCGCTTCATCCAATCGAACCTAAGAAAACGACAAAAGGAAAGATGGCTGCTATTTATGTAACTGTTTATGGTATTATTATATTCTCTGTCTTACCTCAAGTTTACTTGATTTATACATCATTCCTTAAAACATCAGGTATGGTATTTGTTAATGGATACTCATTAAATAGCTATAAAACAGCCTTCAACCGTATGGGGTCTGCTATTTTCAATACCATTCGCATCCCTCTACTTGCCTTGATTCTCGTTGTTTTATTTGCAACCTTCATCTCATACCTTGCTGTTCGTAAACGCAACCTATTTACGAATCTAATCGATAGTCTTAGTATGGTACCTTATATCGTACCAGGAACTGTTCTCGGTATTGCATTTATCTCTTCATTCAATACAGGAATCTTCGGAAGTGGCTTCCTTATGATTACAGGAACAGCCTTTATCCTGATCATGTCCTTATCTGTTAGAAGACTCCCATATACTATTCGATCTTCAGTAGCTAGCTTGCAACAAATTTCTCCGAGCATTGAAGAAGCTGCAGAAAGTTTAGGAAGTAGTCGTCTTAATACCTTTACTAAAATCACCACCCCAATGATGCTTTCAGGTATCATCTCAGGGGCAATCCTATCATGGGTAACGATGATTTCAGAACTTTCTACTTCAATTCTCTTATACAATGTTAAGACTAGAACAATGACTGTAGCTATCTACACTGAAGTACTTCGTGGAAATTATGGCGTGGCGGCTGCTTTGTCAACTATCCTCACTGTCTTGACAGTTACTTCATTATTACTATTTATGAAAATTTCTAAAAACAATAGCATTACCCTCTAGTTTTCCCCTATCAAAAACAGCCAAAAGGATATCCCTCGGCTGTTTTTTTCTTATGTTTATATGGTTACCAAATCTCTAGTTTATGGCAAGCAGTTCTATTTGACTAAATAGAGGGCTCTTCCATCTTCTTACGTCCGAGCTCTCGATAGCTACGGTCACCAACAACTTCTACGCTAAACTGACCGTCCTCATATTCAAGAATCGTCACGCTACCATTATCCAGACCATGCGGATGCATGCCATTGATCAGATAAACAATGGTACCAATCGTCATTCCATGGCTCACAACGAGGGCATTACCCCCACCTTGTTCTTCCATTTCTTTAGCAATCGCTTCAAAGCCTTCCTTGATTCGACCACTGAGTTTTTCCCAACCTTCAGCCCAGCCTGCAGTATCAACCTCTACCAAACCTTCTGCTAGTTCTGCATAGGACAACTGATGAACATGGTCTACATTGAAAATTCTCGGAATCAATCCCATAAAGAGGTCCCCATCATAGGCCCCATCAAAACTACCATAGCACCACTCTCTGATGCGCTTGTCCATGCGGTAAGGGATTTTCCCCTGTAGTCCAAGTTCTTCTAGGATAATTCCCATGGTTTGAATAGTGCGACCTGAATCACTGGAATAAGCGCGGTCAAACTGCAAGCCAGACTCTCTCAAGCCAATTCCCAGTTCATGGATTCCCAACTCACCTTCTGCAGTCAGAGGTGTATCACTCCATCCTTGAGCACGTCCAATGGTGTTAAACATCGTTTTCCCATGACGGACCAAATACAATCTTACTTTAGACATTTTCTATCCTCCATTTTCTTCTATTATATCATGGATCAAAGAAATATTCGGCTTTCAAAAGCAAAGCCAACATTTGTAAATTATCCAAAAGAAAAGCTACCCTCATGGTAGCTTCCCTAGGAGATTATTATGAAAAAGTTTAGGATTTCTATTAAATAAAGTTAGGAGGTCTTTATTTAATGATTATAGTATACACAGTCATCCTTAAACTCAACTTAAATCCTCTCGCTTTTTTATTAATTTTTAAAACTATGGATTGGAGCTGGGATTTGCCCACCGCGAGAGATGAAATCAACAGACGAAGCCCCGTTGACCTTCATAACTGGAGCTGTCCCTAGCAAGCCTCCAAACTCAATCATATCGCCTTCTTTGCCCTTTGGAATAATACGGACGGCCGTTGTTTTCATGTTAATGACACCAATTGCCGCCTCATCCGCAATCATAGCTGCAATGGTTTCAGCAGGCGTATCTTCCGGAATGGCAATCATATCCAGCCCAACAGAACAGATAGCCGTCATGGCTTCTAGTTTCTCTAAATTCAGAGAGCCATCTTGTACCGCACCAATCATCCCCTCATCTTCAGAAACGGGGATAAAAGCACCTGACAAGCCACCGACTTGGTTACAAGCCATCACTCCGCCCTTCTTAACTTGGTCATTCAAAAGAGCGAGGGCAGCCGTCGTCCCATGCGTACCAACTGTTTCTAGGCCCATTTCCTCAAGGACACGAGCCACAGAATCGCCAACTGCAGGAGTTGGTGCCAAGCTTAGGTCGACAATCCCAAAGTCAACACCCAGTCTCTCGCTGGCCATTTGACCGACTAGCTGACCAATACGAGTAATCTTAAAGGCTGTTTTCTTGACCGTCTCAGCTACAACATCAAAACTCTGACCACGAACTTTCTCCAAGGGCGCGTTTGACAACACCAGGACCTGAAACACCAACATTGATGATAACATCTGCTTCCCCAACACCATGGAAAGCCCCTGCCATAAAAGGATTGTCCTCAACAGCATTAGCAAATACGACCAACTTGGCCGCACCCATATCTGATAGCGCAGCTGTTTCCTTGATGATACGCCCCATATCAGCGACCGCAGTCATGTTGATACCTGACTTGGTCGAGCCAATGTTAACAGACGAACAAACCTTGTCTGTCTCAGCTAGAGCGCGCGGGATAGAATTGATGAGAATTTCATCACCTTTTTGATAACCCTTTTGTACCAAGGCAGAGAATCCACCAATAAAATCAACACCGATCTCCTTGGCAGCCTTGTCAAGAGCCTTTGCCAAAACAAGATAGTCCGTCGCATCAGTCGCTGCACCAATTAAAGAAATCGGAGTCACCGATACTCGTTTATTAACAATAGGAATCCCAAGTTCTGCAGCAATTTCGTCTCCTACAGCCACTAAATTTGCAGCTTTAGTGGTGATTTTTTGGTAAATCTTTTCAGCAGCACGTTCAATATCTGGATCAATACAATCCAAAAGGGAAATCCCCATGGTGATGGTTCTGATATCGAAGTTCTGCTCCTCGATCATGGCAATGGTTTCTGTAACTTGTCTAATATCCATAGCCACCTCCTAGATATTATACATAGCGTCAAAAATCGCCGCACTTTGAATATTTATTTTGACATTCAAGGTCTGACCGAAAGTTTCAAACTCATTTCGAAGATAAGTGAAATCCTGTTTTTCGTCACTAGAAACGACCGCCATCATAGTAAAGTATTCATCCAACACCGTCTGAGAAATATCGTCAATATTCAAACCCAACTCTGCAATCTTAGTAGACACGCCTGCAACGATCCCAGCCTTGTCCTTACCAACCACTGTAATAATAGCCTTCATCCTTATACCCCATTTCTACGATTTTTAGAAAACCTGAACGTTTTTGATTTTCTTTTTTCCTAGTATAGCATATTTCCATAGAAAATACTAAAAAACGCCTGCTTACGAAGTTGTTCTTAAGAAAAAAACAATTTCGTAAACAAGCGTCTACCCTATCAAATGATGATGAGTGTTCCCGCTAGGACATAAGTCCCAGCGGTAGACCAGAGCTAGACTAAGAGCACAAGACTCCATCATCATAACACTCAACAAAATTGATGATTTTATACTAATTCGATGATCGCCATTGGCGCAGCATCACCACGACGTGGTTCAGTTTTAAGGATACGAGTGTATCCACCGTTACGTTCAGCATAACGAGGTGCGATTTCTGAGAACAATTTTTGAAGTGCTGTAGTAGAAGTGTACTTATCAGTTGCTTCATCATAGTTTTCAGATGCGATTTCATTACGTACGAAAGCAGCTGCTTGACGACGTGCATGCAAATCACCACGTTTACCTAGAGTAATCATTTTTTCAACAGTTTTACGGATTTCTTTAGCACGAGCTTCAGTTGTCACGATTGATTCGTTGATCAAAAGGTCAGTTGTCAAATCGCGAAGCATTGCTTTACGTTGTGAGCTAGTGCGTCCTAGTTTACGGTAAGCCATGTATTCCTCCTTTATTTATCTTTTAATCCAAGACCCAAGTCAATGAGTTTGAGTTTCACTTCTTCCAAACTCTTGCGTCCAAGATTTCGTACCTTCATCATCTCTGCTTCAGATTTTTCTGTCAAATCATGCACAGTATTGATACCGGCACGTTTCAAACAGTTGTATGAACGCACAGACAAGTCCAGTTCCTCAATCGTACGATCCAAATACGATCGTCAGATTCAGTATCAGCTTCTTTCATCACTTCAGTTGACTTAGCAATCTCAGTAAGATTTGTAAACAAATCAAGATGTTCTGTCAAGATACGCGCTGAAAGCCCTAAAGCATCTTCTGGAATAATTGTTCCATTAGTCAAGATTTCAAGGGTTAATTTGTCAAATCCATCATTGCTACCTACACGAGCAGGCTCTACTTGATAGTTGACTTTTGTAACTGGTGTATAAATAGAATCTACAGCAAGTGTTCCAACTGGTGCATTATCTTTTTTGTTTTCATCAGCAGGTACATATCCACGACCACTGTTAACAGTCATTGTCGCTTTTAGAGAAGAACCTTCACCGATTGTAAAGAGATAATGATCTGGATTTACAATCTCAATATCACTATCAGTCAAAATGTCTCCAGCTGTAATTTCAGCAGGACCTTCAACGTCAAGTTCAATGATTTTTTCGTCTTCAACGTATGATTTCACTGCAATCCCTTTAATGTTCAGAATGATTTGCATCACGTCTTCACGAACACCTGGGACTGTGTCAAACTCATGCAAGACACCTTCAATGTTGATAGATGTCACTGCTGCTCCTGGTAGAGAAGCTAGTAGTACACGACGAAGAGAGTTACCAAGAGTTGTACCGTAGCCACGTTCAAGTGGTTCGATTACAAACTTGCCATAATCTTTATTCTCATCAATTTTTGTTATATTTGGTTTTTCAAACTCAATCATTTAGTTACTCCCTCTTAAACGAAAAGCAGTGTAATGCGATGATTATACACGGCGACGTTTTGGAGGACGAGCACCATTGTGTGGCACTGGAGTCACATCACGAATTGCTGTTACTTCAAGACCAGCGAAAGCAAGCGCACGAATAGCTGACTCACGACCAGAACCTGGACCTTTTACAGTAACTTCAACTGATTTAAGACCGTGTTCTTGTGCAGATTTAGCAGCAGCTTTCAGAAGCCATTTGAGCAGCTGAATGGTGTAGATTTACGAGAACCTTTGAAACCAAGAGCACCAGCTGATGACCAAGCAATTGCATTACCATGCACATCAGTAATCATAACAATAGTGTTATTAAATGTAGCGTGAATATGAGCAATACCAGATTCGATATTCTTTTTTACACGACGTTTACGTGTTGGTTTAGCCAAGACTTTTACCTCCTATATTATTTTTTCTTACCAGCAATCGCAACAGCTTTACCTTTACGAGTGCGAGCGTTGTTTTTGGTGTTTTGTCCACGGACAGGAAGTCCACGACGGTGACGAATACCACGGTAAGAACCGATTTCCATCAAACGTTTGATGTTCAAGTTTACTTCACGACGAAGGTCACCTTCAACTTTGATTGCATCCACTTCACGACGGATAGCATCTTCTTGATCTGACGTAAGGTCACGTACACGAACATCTTCTGAAATTCCAGCGCTGACCAAAAATTTTCTTAGATGTTGCAAGTCCGATACCATAAACGTAAGTTAATGAGATTACTACGCGTTTGTCATTTTGGAATGTCAACTCCAGCAATACGAGCCATGTTTTCTCCTTTCTATCTTATCCTTGACGTTGTTTGTGTTTTGGATTTGCTGGGCAAATTACCATAACACGACCATTACGACGAATTACTTTACAGTATTCGCAAATTGGTTTGACCGATGGTCTTACTTTCATTTCTTATCCCTCCAAGTTTTTCGATTATTTAAAGCGGTAAGTGATACGTCCACGTGTCAAGTCATATGGACTCATCTCGACAGTAACACGATCTCCCGCTAAAATACGAATATAGTTTTTACGAATTTTACCAGAAACTGTTGCTAAAATCTGATGTCCATTTTCAAGTTCAACCGTAAACATTGCGTTAGGCATTGTATCGACTACTTTGCCTTCAACTTCAATCACATCGTCTTTTGCCACGCAAAAGCACCTCCATAAATTTCGATTTGATGCCTCTAAACATAGAGACAACAATTATAAGTCAGACTATCTCAGTATAACATTTGTAGCGATTTTTTGCAAGTGTGAAAAACGCTTTATTTCAAATTTGTCAATACTTTTTCGATGTCTTTGAACACATCATTGATATCTTGATTTCCTTCGATATCGTGGACCAAACCTTTGGCACGGTAGTGAGCAATGATTGGTTCACCTTGTGCAATATTAACATCCAAACGACGCTTCACTGTCTCGGGTTTGTCATCTTCGCGTTGGTAGTAATCTTCTTCTTTGTAGTCAACTGGTGGGTTGAAAACTTTGTGGAAGGTTTCACCTGTTTCGCGGTGGATGATGCGGCCACTCAAACGTTCCAAGAGAGAGTCTGGGTTCACTTCGATGTTGATCACACCTTCTAGTTCGATACCAAGTTCAGCCAATGTTTTGTCCAAGGCATGCGCTTGTTCAATCGTACGTGGGTAACCATCCAACAAGAAACCTGTTTCCTTGATGTCGTCCTGCGAAAGGCGTTCTTTAACGATTCCATTTGTAACTTCATCTGGAACCAACTCACCTTTGTCGATGTATGACTTTGCAAGTACACCCATTTCAGTTTGATTTGCCATAGCAGCGACGGGAACATATCTCCAGTTGAAATGTGTGCCACGTGGAATTGCTCCACAATTTTAGCTGCTTGCGTTCCTTACCTGCTCCAGGTAAGCCCATAATCAAAAAGATTCATGATAGGATCTCCTTATTTTGTATTTAAATAGAAGCAGAAATTCGTTTCAACCCCTATTTAAAAACAAAAATAGAAGAGGGGAGACGAAAAATCTCTCTGATAGATAGACCTTCATACTCCACTCTCTAAGCAAAAAGTAATCTTGCTTTTATTCTGTTTTGTCCATGAAACCAACATACTTACGTTTCAATAGGTAACCTTCTAGCTGTTTGATTCCTTCGATACCAGTTGAGATAATGATCAAAAGACTAGTTCCCCCAAAAGCAACAGCTTCTGAAAGACCAAAGACATCTTTTGCCACAATCGGCAAGATTGAAATCACACCAAGGAAGATTGATCCGACAGTCGCAAGGCGACGAAGAAGTTTCGACATGAATTCTTCAGTACCCTTACCAGGACGGACACCATGAATGTAGGCTCCACTCTTTTGCAAGTTTTCTGCTGCTTTCTCTGGATTGATCTGTACAAATGTATAGAAGAATGTAAAGAGAATGATCAACAAGGCATACATGGCAACACCTGTTGGAGATGTTGTAGATAACATTTCCTGTGCTGTACGTACCCAAGCCCAATCATGACCTGTAGCACTCAAAAATTGAAGAATGGCTGCAGGTGCTGCTGTGATGGAACTTGCAAAGATAACTGGGATAACCCCCGCTGGGTTTACCTTCAAAGGAAGGTATGAGCTTGATGGGGCTCCTTGAGCAACTTTTGTATATTGGATTGGAATTTTATATTCTGCCTGTTGAACAAAGGTTGTAAAGTATACAATCAACAAGACAGCGATAATCAAAATAACGACAAAGATAATAGATGAAGTCAAACGGCTACTTGGAATATTGACGAAGTAGTCAACATAGATTCCTTTAATCATCTCAGGGATTGAAGCGACAATACCTGCAAAGATGATCATAGAAACACCGTTTCCGTATCCCTTATCTGTAATTTGTTCCCCGAGCCAAGTTACAATCATACTACCTGCTGTGAGGATAATACCGATAGTAACAAAGACTTGTGGTGTTAAAGCTGTCGTTAATAATTTTGCTCCAGAAAGAGTGTTAAATCCTGCTGTAATCCCGATAGATTGAACAAATGCAAGCACAAGTGCAATATAACGAGTAGCTTGGTTTAGTTTTCTCCGTCCTACTTCCCCCTTGTTTGCCCCATTCTACAAACTTCGGTAAAATATCCATTTGTAGCAATTGAACAACGATTGAAGCAGTGATATACGGACTTACTCCGAGTGCAAAAACGGAGAAGTTCTTCATGGCATTCCCTGAAACAAGACTAAGCATGTTCAAGAAAGATAAACCACTGAGAGCTTCTAAACTTTTCGCATTCACACCTGGAACTGTAATACTTGTCCCAATACGGAAAACAAGAATGATAAAAATTGTAAAGAGAATTTTTGATCGAACTTGTTTAACCTTGAGCGCTTCTTTTAGTAATTTAAAAAACATGGGTCACCTCTCTTAGATGACTTCTACAGAACCACCTTTAGCAGTGATAGCTTCCTCAGCTGATTTAGAGAATTTAGCTGCTTTCACAGTCAATTTCTTAGTCAACTCACCGTTACCAAGAATTTTAACTCCTGATTTTTCAGCTTTCACAATTCCTGCTTCGATAAGTACAACTGGAGTTACTTCTGCACCGTCTTCAAAGACGTTCAATTGGTCAAGGTTTACAATTGCGTATTCTTTAGCGTTGATGTTAGTGAATCCACGTTTGGAAGACGACGGAACAATGGAGTTTGTCCACCTTCAAAACCAAGGCGAACTCCGCCACCGCTACGAGCTTTTTGACCTTTTTGACCGCGACCAGATGTTTTACCGTTACCTGATGAAGTACCACGACCAACACGGTTACGTACTTTACGAGAACCTTCTGCAGGTTTCAATTCATGAAGTTTCATTATTATTTTCTCCTCTTTTGTAAAATGCTAGCGCCGATAAGAGAGAAAAGGTTGTCTCCCTTATCAACTCGCCTATACATGGTCATCTAAGATGACTATACCTAGTTTTAGGGGATGAGTATTGCCACATCCCCTAAAAATTCATTAGTTTACTTCTTCAACTGTTACCAAGTGAGATACTGCAGTGATCATACCACGGATAGCAGCGTTGTCTTCTTTGATAACAGAGCTGTTCAATTTGCCAAGTCCAAGTGCTACAACAGTTTTACGTTGTGATGGAATGCGTCCGATTGGAGACTTAGTCAAAGTAATTTTAATTTGAGCCATTTTATCCCCTTTCTTATGCCAAATCAGAAACTGAAATACCACGAAGGGCAGCAACTTCTTCAGCGCGTTTCAATTGTTTCAAACCTTCAACAGTTGCGCGAACAATGTTGATTGGAGTGTTAGAACCAAGTGATTTAGATGTAATATCTGCCACACCTGCCAATTCCACAACGGCACGAACTGCACCACCAGCGGCAACTCCAGAACCTTCTACAGCAGGGTTTCAACAATACTTTAGCTCCACCGAATTCTGAAAGAACTTCGTGTGGGATTGTTGTTCCAACCATAGGAACCTCAATCAAGTTTTTTTCTTAGCATCTTCTACTGCTTTGCGGATTGCTTCTGGAACTTCTTGAGCTTTTACCAGTACCAAATCCTACGCGACCGTTGTGGTCACCAACAACAACAAGAGTCGTGAAACGAAGACGACGTCCACCTTTAACAACTTTTGTAACACGGTTGACAGCAACTACGCGTTCTTCTAATTCAACTGCATTGTCTTTAAAATGCCATTTTCTAGTGTCCTCCTATTAGAATTTCAATCCGTTTTCACGAGTCGCATCAGCCAAAGCTTTCACACGTCCGTGATATAGATATCCACCGCGGTCGAACACCACTTCTGAAATACCTTTAGCGTTTGCACGTTCTGCAACGAGTTTACCGACAGTAACGGCTTGTTCAGTTTTAGTTCCTTTTGAAACTTCTTTGTCAAGAGTTGAAGCACTTGCGAGCGTTACACCCGCTACGTCATCAATCACTTGAGCGTAGATGCCTGTATTAGAACGGAATACGTTCAAACGTGGGCGATCAGCAGTTCCAGAGAGTTTTCCGCGAACGCGACGGTGGCGTTTTTGGCGGAGTTTGTTTTTATCTGGTTTAGAAATCACAGTTTTCACCTCTTTAGTTTTAAATCGTGTGCTATGCACTAAGTTGGAAAATAGGTTGGTGGTTGAAAATCAACCACTCAACATTATTTACCTGTTTTACCTTCTTTACGGCGAACGAATTCACCAACGTAACGGATACCTTTACCTTTATATGGTTCTGGTGAACGAAGGCTACGTACGTAAGCAGCTGTTTGACCAACTACTTCTTTTGAAATTCCGCTAACAACGATTGTTGTTGGGTTTGGAAGTTCAAAAGTAATTCCTTCTGGAGCTTCAACTTCGTCTGGATGAGATTTACCAACAGCCAAAACAAGTTTAGATCCTTGAAGTTGTGCACGGTAACCAACCCCACGCATTTCAAGTTCTTTCTTGAATCCTTCTGATACACCAATTACCATGTTGTTCAAAAGGGCACGAGTAGTTCCGTGGATTGTTTTCATTTCTTTTGAATCGTTTGGACGGTGAAGAGTTACTTCAGTACCTTCCACACGAATTTCAATATCTTTTGAGAACTCACGAGTAAGTTCTCCTTTAGGTCCTTTTACAGTTACAACGTTGTCATTGTTAGTGATTTCAACACCAGCAGGCAACACGATAACTTTATTACCAATACGTGACATGTTTTTATTCTCCTGTTAAATTGTCAGACCAGAACGGCCAGTTTTCACGGGGGTCATTCGGATTAGAGCAAACCTAGTTTCTTTCGAAAAGCTTTGACAAACTCCTGATATTCTGTCAATACATCAATAGCCGCAGGACTATAACCAATTTCACATAAAAGAGATACAAGGTCATCTTTTGACAATTCAGCCAAAGCGTCTTCTGCAACAATAAGTTTTTCATTCAATTCAGTAGCTTTCATCTTTTTCTCCTAAACTAATTTACTCTCAATTTAGCTGATCAGTAAATCAGCTAAATTGAACACGAGCTAGGGTCTGTGTGAAAAAGACAAATCTTCCCAGAGTGTTAACACCTTGTCAGATTTCTATTTTCACATTGCCCATGACGCTCTTTTGTATCTTGATTTTACCAAACGTAAGCGATAATTCTCTCCACCAACATTCTTTTGGCGAGCTTTTTATCAGTAAGCAAACTTCAGAAGTTGAAAGGATAGCACCCAAGTCCAAGTTAAGAACTTTGGAAGATCTTTCACGTGCAGACACGAAGTCCTTGGTTTTAGAAACACGTTTCAAGCCAGTGACAACTTTTTCACCGTTTCTGGTCCGTATTTAAGCAATACACGGATGATGCCTTGTTTGTCATCTTCGACATTTCATGTTCTTAACAAACCTTCGCGTTTAAGGATTTCAGCAACTCTTTTGATGTCTTGATGCAGGTACTCAAGTACTTCGTGTTTCGCTTATTAGCGTTACGAATACGATATTAGAAGCTCATGATTGGGTCATTATAACCATTTTGTTTTCCTCCTTCCACAGTAGTTTGCAAGTTGCACTATAGTTAAATGACGAGCTGGGCTCAGATAGTATTGACACATTCAATGAGAGAACTCTTATTTGAACACGTACACGTGGAAGTGAAACTGTTACCAATTTATCCAAGAATTCGTACATACGTTCACCACGAAGGGTAACTTTTGCACCGATCGCAACACCTTCACGAAGACGGAAGCCGGCGATTGATTTTTTAGCCTTAGTGATCAATGGTTTTTGACCTGAGATCAAAGCAAGCTCTTCAGCAGCTTTTTCAAGGTTTTTAGCATTTGATACTGCATCACCGACACCCATGTTCAAAACGATTTTATCAACTTTTGGCACAGCCATAACTGATGAATAGTTGAACTGTTCAGTCAATGATGGTACTACTTCATTAAGGTATTTTTCTTTTAAACGATTAGCCATTATACTTCTCCTTTCCTTCGTGATTAGTCAAGCACTTCGCCTGATTTTTTGTTGTAGCGAACTTTTTTGCCGTCTACAAATTTGTAGCTAACACGTCCAGCAACACCGTTTTTTTGTCCAAAAACTTGAACGTTAGAAGCATGGATTGGAGCTTCTTTTTCAACGATTGCACCTTGAGGGTTTTTCGTTATTTGGACGTTGGTGTTTCTTGATGATGTTTACACCTTCTACAACAACTTTATTTACTTTTTGGAAGAGCAGTAAGAACAACAGCTTCTACGCCTTTGTCTTTACCAGCGATAACGCGAACTTTGTCGCCTTTTTTTACAAACATTTTATTCTCCTTTTATTCTTACGCCCGATGGGCACCCTGGCTAAGCCAGGGGACTGTGTTTGTTTTTTTGATTGATTAAAAGTACTTCTGGAGCAAGTGATACGATCTTCATGAAAACCACCGTCACGCAATTCACGTGCAACTGGGCCAAAGATACGAGTTCCGCGAGGAGTTTTGTCGTCACGGATGATCACTGCTGCATTTTCGTCGAACTTGATGTATGAACCATCTTTACGACGAGCACCTGATTTAGTACGAACGATAACAGCTTTTACAACGTCACCTTTCTTAACCGCACCACCAGGAGTAGCTTGTTTTACAGATGCAACGATTACATCACCGATGCTCGCGAATTTACGTTTTGAACCACCAAGAACTTTGATTGTCAAGATTTCGCGTGCGCCACTGTTGTCAGCGACTTTCAAACGAGTTTCTGTTTGAATCATTTACGTTTTCTCCTTTCAGGTATGATTAGATGATGACCGCTTCTTCAACGACTTCTACAAGACGGAAGCGTTTTGTAGCTGAAAAGCGGACGAGTTTCCATGATACGAACGATATCGCCTTCTTTAGCAACATTGTTTTTCATCATGAGCTTTGTATTTTTTTTAGAATAGTTGATACGTTTACCATAGACTGGGTGGTTACGTTTAGTTTCAACTACAACTGTGATTGTTTTTGTCCATTTTGTCAGACACAACGCGTCCAACAAGAACTTTACGATTATTGCGTTCCATTGAAATTCTCCTTCCCTAGTCTATTATTTAGCTTCTGATTGAACAGTTTTGATACGAGCGATTTGTTTTTCACTTCTTTCAAACGTCCAGTTTGTTCCAATTGACCAGCAGCTGCTTGGAAACGAAGTTCAAACAATTCTTTCTTCAATTCATTTTCACGCTTCGCGAGTTCTTCTTGAGAAAGACCACGAAGTTCTTTAACAAATTCTTTTTACTTCTGTAAGTTTCATGACCTCTCCTTATTCTGCTTCACGTTTCACAAATTTAGTTTTTAACTGGCAATTTGTGGCTAGCAAGACGAAGTGCTTCGCGTGCGATCTCTTCAGATACACCAGCGATTTCGAACATCACTTTACCACGTTTAACTGGTGCTACCCAACCTTCAGGAGCCCCTTTACCAGATCCCATACGTACCCCGATAGCTTTAGCGGTGTATGATTTGTGTGGGAAAATCTTAATCCAAACTTTACCACCACGTTTCATGTAACGAGTCATGGCGATACGAGCAGCTTCGATTTGACGGTTTGTGATCCAGTGGCTAGTTGTAGCTTGAAGACCGTATTCACCGAATGCTACTTCTTTTTCCACCTTTTTGCTTCACCGCGCATTTTTACCACGGAATTCGCGACGGTGTTTTACACGTTTAGGTACTAACATTGGTTATTTACCTCCTTTAGCGTCTTTACGAGCTGGAAGAACTTCACCACGGTAGATCCATACTTTAACACCAAGTTTACCGTAAGTAGTGTCTGCTTCTTCCCAAGCGTAATCGATATCAGCGCGAAGTGTGTGGAGTGGAACAGTTCCTTCAGAGTATCCTTCTGCACGGGCAATATCTGCACCGTTCAAACGACCTGATACTTGAGTTTTGATTCCTTTAGCTCCAGCACGCATAGCACGTTGGATCGCTTGTTTTTGTGCACGACGGAAAGCAACACGTTGTTCCAATTGACGAGCGATTCCTTCACCAACAAGGTGAGCATCCAAGTCAGGACGTTTGATCTCAATGATGTTGATGTGTACTTGTTTACCAGTCAATTTGTTAAGAGCTGCACGAGTGCATCAACGTTTGCTCCACCTTTTACCGATAACCATACCTGGTTTAGCAGTGTGAAGAGAAACGTTAACTTTGTTTACTGCGCGTTCGATTTCAATAGTTGAAACGGCTGCGTCAGCCAATTCTTTTTGAATGAATTTACGGATTGCAAGATCTTCATGAAGGTAATCCGCGTATTCTTTTTCAGCATACCATTTGGCATCCCAATCACGGATGATACCAACACGCATACCAATTGGATGTACTTTTTGACCCACGAGTTTACCTCCTTATTTTTTTCTGCAACAGCTACTGTGATGTGAGCTGTACGTTTGTTGATTGGTGAAGCTGAACCTTTCGCACGTGGACGGAAACGTTTCATTGTTGGTCCTTCGTTTGCGAATGCTTCAGATACTACCAAGTTAGCTTTTTCCAAACCAAAGTTGTTTTTCAGCGTTTGCTACTGCTGAGTTCAACACTTTAAGGATGATCCCTGCAGCTTTGTTTGGTGTGAATGTCAAAAATAGCGATGGCATCGGCTACGCTTTTACCACGGATGTTGTCAAGAACAAGACGTGATTTACGAGGTGAAACACGCACTGTACGAGCCATTGCTTTAGCTGAAGTAATTTCTGCCATTTATGTTCTCCTTATTTTCTACGTGTCTTCTTGTCGTCTGCCGCGTGACCTTTGTAAGTACGAGTTGGTGCAAATTCACCAAGCTTGTGACCTACCATGTCTTCTTGGATGTAAACAGGTACATGTTTACGTCCATCATAAACTGCGATAGTGTATCCGATGAAACTTGGGAAGATCGTTGAACGACGTGACCAAGTTTTAATTACTTTTTTCTTTTCGTCGTTTGCTTGAGCTTCAACTTTTTTCATCAAATGCTCATCGACGAAAGGTCCTTTTTTAAGACTACGTCCCATTTTGTAATTTTCTCCTTTAAAATTTAGTACCACAGCGGCTTGCGCTGCTATGCAGCGCTACCGAGCTGGCGGAAAGTGTAAGCTAGTTGCTTATGATTATTTTTGGTTGCGACGACGAACGATAAGTTTGTCAGATTTCGCTTTCTTGTTACGAGTTTTAAGACCAAGCGCAGGTTTACCCCAAGGAGTAGATGGCGCTTTACGTCCAACTGGTGCTTTACCTTCACCACCACCGTGTGGGTGATCATTCGGGTTCATTACAGAACCACGAACTGTAGGGCGAACACCTTTCCAGCGGTTACGTCCCGCTTTACCAAGGTTTACAAGTCCATGTTGTTCGTTTCCGACAACACCAACTGTAGCACGGCAAGTTCCAAGAATCATACGAACTTCGCCTGATTGAAGACGAACAAGTACATATTTACCTTCAGAACCCAATACTTGAGCAGAAGCTCCAGCAGCACGTACCAATTCTCCACCTTTACCAGGTTTCAATTCGATGTTGTGGATCAAAGTACCAACTGGGATGTTAGCAAGTGGAAGAGCATTTCCGACTTTGATATCTGCTTCTGGTCCTGATACGATGCGTTGACCTACTTCAAGACCTTTAGGGGCGATGATGTAAGCTTTCACACCGTCAGTGTAGTGTACAAGCGCGATGTTAGCTGAGCGGTTTGGATCGTATTCGATCGTTTTAACGACTGCTTCAACTCCATCTTTGTTACGTTTGAAATCGATCAAACGGTAATGACGTTTGTGTCCACCACCTTGGTGACGAACAGTGATACGACCGTTGTTGTTACGACCTGCTTTGTTTTTAAGAGAAACAAGCAAAGTTTTCTCAGGTGTGTTTGTTGTGATTTCAGCGAAATCCAAAGAAGTCATATTACGGCGACCGTTTGTTGTTGGTTTATAAACACGAATTCCCACGATATTTCCTCCTTAGATTATTCAGCTTCAGTAGCAAACAACTCGATTGCTTTAGAATCAGCTGCAAGCGTGATGATAGCTTTTTTAGTTTTTGAAGTAAAACCAGTGTAACGTCCAACGCGTTTTGCTTTAGGTTTTACGTTTACAGTGTTCACATTCGCAACTTTTACACCTTCAAACGCAGCTTCAACAGCTTGTTTGATCAAAAGTTTGTGAGCGCGAGTGTCAACTTCGAATACATATTTGCCTGCTTCAAGTTGAGCCATTGACTTTTCAGTGATAACAGGTTTTTGATAACATCATACAAATTCATTATGCAAGAACCTCCTCGATTTTAGAGATAGCTGCTTGAGTAACAAGAAGTTTGTCACTATTTGCGATGTCAAGAACACTTGCAGTTGTAGCAGTCGCAACTTTCACGTTTGGAAGGTTACGAGCTGAAAGAGCTGCGAATTCGTTTCCTTCTTCAAGAATAACAAGGACTTTAGAATCGATGCTCAAAGCTGCAAGAACTTTTGCAAATTCAGCAGTTTTTGGAGCTGTAAATTCAAGAGAATCAACGGCTACAAATTTGTTTTCAGCAACTTTTTCTGAGTAAACAGATTTAAGTGCAAGGCGACGAACTTTTTGAGGAAGTTTGTACGCATAGCTACGTGGAGTTGGTCCGAAGACGATTCCACCACCACGCCATTGTGGAGAGCGGATAGAACCTTGACGAGCACGTCCAGTTCCTTTTTGACGCCATGGTTTGCGTCCGCCACCTGAAACGGCTGAACGGTTTTTTTAACTGCGTGAGTTCCTTGACGAAGGCTAGCACGTTGGCTGATGATCACATCAAATACAACTGCTTGGTTTGGTTCGATACCAAAGATCGCATCGTTAAGAACAACTTCGCCCGCTTGTTTACCAGTTTGGTCGAATAATGTTACATTTGCCATTTTGACTGTATTCCCCTTTCCTTATTATTTACCAGCTTTAACTGCTGACTTGATAGTGATAAGAGATTTCTTAGCACCTGGTACGTTACCTTTGATAAGGATAACGTTCTTTTTCTGGAACAACTTGTACAACTTCAAGGTTTTGAATTGTTACACGATCGCCACCCATGCGTCCTGCAAGGTTTTTTTACCTTTGAATACGCGGTTAGGTGCAACAGGTCCCATAGAACCTGGACGACGGTGGTAACGAGAACCGTGAGCCATTGGTCCACGTGATTGTCCGTGGCGTTTGATAACACCTTGGAAACCTTTACCTTTAGAAGTACCAGTTACATCAACAATGTCTCCAGCTTCGAAAGTGTCAACTGTGATTTCAGCACCAACTTCCAAGCCTTCAACGTTTTTTTGAATTCACGAATGAAGCGCTTAGGAGCCGTGTTAGCTTTTTGCTACATGTCCTTTAGCAGGTTTGTTGCTCAATACTTCGCGTTTGTCATCGAAACCAACTTGGATAGCGTTGTAACCATCTGTTTCAACAGTTTTAACTTGAAGAACAACGTTTGGAGTTGCTTCGATAACTGTTACAGGGATCAATTCGCCAGCTTCAGTGAAGATTTGAGTCATTCCCACTTTTTTCCCTAAGATTCCTTTTGTCATGAGAAAAATAGTTCCTTTTCTATAGTTTTTTTATTCAAAAAAAGTTTTTTTAACGAGCGTTTTTTTATGCTCTGGATCAAGCTTTAGATTAAAGTTTGATTTCTACGTTTACACCACTTGGAAGATCCAATTTCATCAAAGCGTCAACTGTTTTTTGAGTTGGGTTGATGATGTCGATCAAACGTTTGTGTGTACGCATTTCGAATTGTTCGCGAGAATCTTTGTATTTGTGAGTCGCACGAATGATTGTGTAGAGGCTACGCTCAGTTGGAAGTGGGATTGGACCCGCAACTTGTGCACCTGTACGAGTAGCTGATTCTACGATTTTTGCAGCCGCTGTGTCGAGTGTACGGTGTTCGTACGCTTTCAAACGGATGCGGATTTTTTTGTTTGCCATCTTTTTCTCCTTTTCGTCTATTTAAGATAATAGGCTAGCTCCACAAGAAAACCGACGCGCGTTGCGTGGCAATGCAACCGAGCGTGTCGCAACCTCTTGCATCAAAGCTAATAGCTGTTTTTCACAGCACCATAGTAGTTTAACACAAACAAAGGCCCAATGCAAGGGATTTGAGAAGATTTTTTTCGTTTTTTTGATGAAAGTGTTTTCGAAAGAAATAGAGTGCTAAAAAAGTTGCTATTATATAGGAAAAAGGGAGCGAGACAGAACAAATTTATATCCAATTTGTTCGTCGTCTCGCCCCCGCACAGTTGATTAGGTTATCTTTGGAGCTTAACAAGCGAACAAAGATACCAATCAACCACTGCGTCTAGCAGTTATTCCTATTATTCTCAGATGGCTGTAGTCTTTTTTCTTCCTATTTATCTATTTCTAGAAATTCCGTCCTGATTTGTTATAGCCATATTTTTCGACGAAATGCTCACGGAATTCTAAGAGATTGTCATCCATGATGGCTTGACGGACCTGCTTCATGAGGTTGATCAAGAAAGTACAGGTTGTGGTAGCTTGTCAAGCGAATGCCGAAGGTCTCATCTGCCTTGAGGAGGTGGCGAAGGTAAGCTCGGGTATAGTTCTTACAAGTGTAGCAATCACATTCGGGATCCAGCGGTGTAAAGTCTTCTGCAAATTGCGCATTTTTCACTACTAGGCGTCCTTGGCTAGTCATACAGGTACCATTTCGCGCAATCCGCGTCGGCAAGACACAGTCAAACATGTCCACTCCACGAATAACGCCATCAATCAGACTGTCTGGAGCTCCTACTCCCATGAGATAGCGTGGCTTGTTCTCTGGTAAGAGCGGAGTTGTGAAATCCAGCACGGCATTCATCTCTTCATGGCTTTCCCCAACAGCTAAGCCACCGATAGAATAGCCTGGGAAGTCCATGCTGACCAAATCTTGAGCAGACTGACGGCGCAAGTCTTCAAATCCAGCCCCTTGGACAATCCCGAAAAAGACCTTGATCATGAGGGGCGACGGTGAGCCTTTCAGGCCACGTTCTGCCCAACGACTGGTCCGTTCGATTGATTTTTTTCACATAATCATAGGGGCTGATAGAACTGAGGGCATTCATCAAAGGACATCATGATGTCGCTTCCTAGATTGTTTTGGATGGAGATGGCCTTTTTCTGGAGAGAGGAACATCTTCGAGCCGTTGAGGTGATTTTTAAAGGTTACCCCTTCTTCGGTGATGTTGCGGGTATCCGCTAATGAATAGACCTGAAAGCCTCCACTATCTGTCAAAATGGGCTGGTCCCAGTTCATGAACTGGTGCAGTCCTCCTGCTTTTGCGACCAAGTCGTCCCCGGGACGAAGCCAGAGATGGTAGGTGTTGGCCAAGATAATTCCGGAACCCATTTCCTTGAGTTCTTCTGGCGATTGGGTCTTAACGGTTGCCTGAGTCCCTACAGGCATAAACATTGGGGTCGGGAAGGTCCCGTGAGGGTGATAATTTCTCCCAGACGAGCACCTGTATGCTTTTCTTTTTTGATTAATCGATATTGAATCGGTGAATCTGTCATGGTTACCTCCGTACTGGGAAAAACAGTCCCAGCCTTCTTATTCCTGTCACAGTTTTCCTGTGAGCACCTGTACGATTGTACCAAATTTTACCTGCTCTGTCACGGACTTATGTTATAATAAAAAGTACTACTATGAAGAGAGTGTCATCTATGAACCTTAAATTGATTCGCCTCCGGGCACGTACCATGCAAGTCCAGCAACCGGGCTTAGCTATCCTTTTTGCTCTTCCGGTCCTGTTGACCATTCTTGCTAACTTTCTCTTAAGTGGGCAAGATCTGGTCGATCTACTACCGGATATGACCTTGCAGCAAGCAAGTATCTACATGATCCAGCGACAGCTCTTTCCTTCTGTCGTCTCCTTTGTCATCTCCATTTTAGTGGTCGGTGCAACTTTTAGCTATTTAGATACGATTAATCCCAAGATCGAACACCGAACACGTGTCTTAGATATCTTTAAACAAGATCGCTTTACCTCTGTATTTGCCACCTTGATCTTGAAGCAAGTCGTCCTCTTTTTATGGGGACTCATCCTCTATGTAGGGAGCCTCATCAGCACCTACGCCAGCATTCGATTTTTGGCGATTTACGACAAGGTGAGCAACCCTAGCACTCTGAGTGCTTCCAGTCCTGAATTCCAATCTCTCATGCAACAAATGCCTCTGATGACTACCGGTGTCGTGCTGGGCCTACTCGGCCTCCTCTTTTACCTGCCACAATACTACAGTCTCAGCTTGGTCGAATTGATCCTCTATGAGCAATTACGAGACGGCGACTACAAGGGAGCCTTTGGAGTCCTTCGCCAAAGTCGTGAAACCATGAAAGGGTTCCGCAGCAATCGCTTGGTGCTCGATCTAACCTTGATTGGTTGGTACTTCTTGAATTACTTCACGCGCGATGTCATCGGCTTTTATACCATGCCTTACTTTATCAACTGCCAAATTGCCTTTTATGATCAAATCAAGCAGATTAAACAAGGGCCGCGCCATTTTACAGGCCATCCAAGCCATGAAACTGAATAAGAGTAGAAGAAAACCCCAGCAAGCTGGGGTTTTCTTCTATATCAATGTTTATCATTTATAAACCGTATAGGGAGTCTCCTAAGATCAGTCGGGTGTGTTCCCGTTTGATACAGCGGTTCATGACAATATCTTCTCGACCTGCTCCTCGAAGAATTTCTTCTGCTTCTTGATTTTCCAGTCCCAATTGTGCCCAGAAAATTTTTGCATCCGTCTCAATAAAATCACGTGCCACATCTGGTAAAAACTCACTGCGACGGTATACATCGACGATATCTACTGGGAAAGGAATCTCCTGCAAGCTAGCGTACACCGTTTCTCCAAGGATCTGGCCACCAGCTGCACGAGGGTTGACAGGGAATAATCCGATAGCCCCGCTCTTGCATCTCCTTGCTAACACGATGACTGGTCGTATCTTCACGGTCAGATAATCCAACCACAGCGATGATCTTGCTGGTTTCTAGGTAATGTTTGATAATACCATCACTAGGATTGCGAAATGAATAAGCCATAAGAATCTCCTTTTGTATGCGTTTCCTTTCTTTAAATAGTATAACAATACGGAAGGGCATTGCAAGTGTTTGTCGTTAAAAGCGGTAGGAAACTGAAAAGTCTCCTACCGCTTTCTGTTTTGAACAAACTCAATCTTTATTTGGCTTCATACCATGTTTTGCCTTCGTTTCTCATCAGCTTCCAGTGGTACTGCAAGTTCGATAGCGGATTCCATGGTCTCTTTGACGAGTTCTTTGATCGCTGCCAGTTCATCACTTGGTACTTGCAGAACGATTTCATCGTGCACTTGAAGAAGCATCTTGGTCTTGTATGCTCCTCTTTCTAGCGCTTGGTCCAAGTGGATCATGGCAATTTTCAAGATATCTGCTGCAGATCCTTGGATGGGTGAGTTGATAGCTGTCCGCTCCGCAAAGCCTCGAACATTGAAGTTGCGAGAATTGATATCTGGAATCTCCCGACGACGCTTGAAGAGGGTCTCTACATAGCCTTTTGTCACGCGCTTCCCGTACCACTCTCTCCATATAGTCCTTGATGCCAGGGTAGCGTTCGAAGTAGGTCTCAATGTAGGCCTTGGCTTCTTTTCGACTGATCCCTAGGTTGTTAGACAGTCCAAAGTCGGAAATTCCATAAACCACACCGAAGTTTACTGCTTTTGCATTGCGACGGTCGTTCGGCGTCACATCTTCTGGTTTTTCAATATTGAAGACGCGCATAGCAGTCGATGTATGGATATCTGCCCCATGTTTAAAGGCATCAATCAAATGCTCATCTCCCGAAATATGGGCCAAGACGCGCAGTTCGATCTGTGAATAGTCCGAACTCAGCAAGACACTGTTTTCCTCTTCTGGGACAAAGGCCTTACGGATGAGACGACCTTGTTCCAAACGGACAGGAATGTTTTGCAGGTTGGGATCCACGCTGGACAAACGGCCTGTCTGCGTCAAATCCTGTACATAGCGGGTATGGATCTTCCCATCTTCCAAAATCCAATCTTGAAGACCGATGACATAGGTCGACTGGATCTTAGCAATTTGGCGGTATTCAAGAATCTTAGACACAATCGGTGCAATTGGAGCCAGGCGTTCCAAGACATCAACGGCTGTTGAATAGCCGGTTTTGGTCTTCTTAGTATATTCAAGAGGAGTTCCAATTTTTCAAAGAGGATGACCCCCAATTGTTTTGGAGAATTGATGTTAAACTCTTCTCCTGCAAGCTCGTAGATTTCTTGGGTCAAGCGCTCCAAGACCACTTCGTTTTCCACCTGCATGTCTTCTAGGGTCTGGCGCTCTACCTTGATCCCCGCGATTTCCATCTTGGCCAAAACAGCTGCTAGTGGTTGCTCCATATCATAGAGCAAATCTAGCTGGTCATGGGCTTTGCAACTGCTCCATCATGGGCTCTTCGGTATCCAGTAGAAACAGCGACTTTTCCGTGCCAAATGCTCTAATAGGGACCGCCTTTTCTGGGATAGCTTTTTTTTGGCTCCCTTGCCATAAACGACTTCGTCCAGCGGTAGCGCAATCTGACTATAGAGACTCGCAATGGTTGAAATTTCATTGTCCTCTACGGTCGACAAGAGATACTTGGCCAATCGACTGTCAAAACGCGGGATTTTGAAGGGTAATGCCCAAGTGGCTGAGCAAGACCTTAGCCCGCTTGAAGTCATAGACCTTGAGGGGCGTTTTTTTCGAGAAATTCTTTGAAAAATCGGTGTTTGTAAAAGACCAGTATCTGTACTCGCGTAGAGCTGACCTTTGGTCCCCCATGCGAAACCGATGATGGGTTCCGTATGGTAATTGTCCCCAAAAATCTCAAAATGGAAGAAACTATCTTCCGTGAGCATATCTGAAGTGACTTGCTCGACTTCTGTATAGTCAATAGCTACAGGAGCTGCTTCTTCTCCACTGAGATCCAAGGCCTGACGGAGTTGCTTGAAGCCCATCTCCTCATAAAAACTTGGCGAGATTTTTCTAGATGAGGGCCCGTATAGGTGATATCGTCAAGCCCAATTTCAATGGGAGCATTGGTATCGATGGTTGCGAGAGTCTTGGATAGATAGGCCTGCTCCTTGTCGTTGATGAGGTTTTCCTTCATCTTAGAAGCCTTCATCTCGTCGATATGCTCGTAAATGCCATCGAGAGAGCCGTACTCTAGGAGTAGTTTGATCCCGGTCTTTTCTCCGATCTTAGTGACACCTGGGATATTATCCGACTTTATCTCCCATCAAGGCCTTGAGGTCGATAAATTGCTCTGGTGTCAGCCCCATCTTTTCTTTGAGATAGGCTGGAGTGAATTCTTCAAACTCTGCCACCCCTTTTTTAGGAGATTTCAACCACCGTATTGTCATCTGTCAGCTGGATCAAATCCTTGTCCCCAGAGACAATGGTCACATCAAATGGCACCGAGGTAGTTTCTGCCATCTTATCTAGCGTTCCAATAATATCATCCGCTTCATACTGGGCCAGCTCATAATGGCGGATTCCCAAATGATCCAGTTGCTCACGAATGAAAGGAAACTGCTCACGGAACTCATCTGGAGTTTTTGCACGGCCCCCTTTGTAGTCGGCATACATCTCCGTCCGAAAAGTCGTCTTTCCTGCATCAAAAGCAACGAGGACATGGGTTGGTTGGATGCGCTCCAAGAGATGGCTCAACATGAGATTAAAGCCATAGACCGCATTGGTATGCAGACCATTGGCATTTTTGAAGCGATCAATTTGATGATAGAGTGCGAAAAAGGCACGAAAAGCGACGGAAGACCCGTCGATGAGTAGTAATTTATTCTTTTTTTCCATAGGCCTATTATACCACGAATCACAAGGTCTCTGGTACATAAAAAAACTCTACCCTTTCGGGTAGAGCCTTCTTTAGGAGTTTCTTATGAAAAAAATGAAGAGAAGTGTTTATTCGCCGTAACAAGAACCTTGTTGTGGCAATTTCTTAAAAGCGTTTTTGGATAATTAACTGAGATTTTCATTTTCTGTACCTCATTTCTTATTGGATGAGTACAGTATACAAGAGAAACCTAAACGATTCCTTATAGAAAGCTTCAAGAAAACTAAAAGCTGAGGCGCAAAACACGCGGTTGTTTTTTGCTGCAAGCTGGTAACTGAAGATGGAGCCCTGTCTCATCTTGGCTCCAAGAAAGAGGGCTGACTTTCTCCAAGGAGCTCTAGCTTTTGAATGCGCGCATGAAGAATTCTCGGTTGCTTGAGATCATAGGCGAGAGACGGCAAGGTCAGCTCTTCTGTCCTTCCACTTGGTTCCAGCTGGATAGCATAAAGCAGGCCTTCACGCATGGTATAGCGGAAATCTTGGCTGGTATAGAGTGGCGCTTGCCCGTCTGAGAAGGAACCTTCCTGGGCCTCGGTCGGTCCGTCCGATGACACCCGCCAAGGCCGACTCTGATAAATGGCTTCTCCATTTACCGCCAGCCAGTCCCCGATCTCTGTGAGGATGTCTTGGTCTTGCTCAGGGATCGTGCCATCTGCCTTGGGTCCAATATTGAGCAGAAGATTGCCATTTTTGGCCACAACATCAACTAAATTTTGTAGCAATTCCTTACTGGTCTTGTAGGCTAGATCCTGGGTATAGCACCAAGAATTACGGGCGATCGCGGTATCCATTTGCCACGGAAAGGCTTGCGTCTCTCCGTATCCTCCCCGCTCCATCTCAACGATTCCTGAACCGAAAGGGAGGGCATCCTGTTTGTAACAAACAGCCACCTTGCGATCCTCTTGTGCTGCTAGATTGTAATAATAAGCCAAAAAAAGCGCATCAAGTAGGGACGGAAACTCTCATGCTGGATCCACCAGTCAAAATATAGGAGCTCTGGCTGGTAGTCCCGCACCAGTTCACAGGTTCGCAACAGCCAATCTTCCAAGAATTCTTTACTTGGATAAGGCTTGGAAGTCAGATCAAAATGATCCTTGGGCTCTGGCTCCGCTGGCCAATAAAGGCTGTCTCTTGGGACTTCTTTCGGAATGTCACTAGTGAATTCCTTGCCATGTGAAAAAGAAAAAAACTGGTGTTCTGCCCGGTGAGAGGACGTACAGAAGTGCAGGCCACGTTTTTTTCTGCTTCCTCCCTCAGCTCTCCTAAGACATCTCGTCTCGGCCCCATTTCTAAGCTATTATAAGGCGAGAGAGTAGAGGCATACATCTGAAAAACCATCGTGGTGCTCCGCAACTGGAAAAAGATACTGGGCTCCCGCTTTTTGAAAGAGATCTAGCCAAGATGCCGGATCAAAAGCGATCGGCTGTAAAAAGAGGAATGAGATCCTTGTAGCCAAAGCCGGCCTGGTCTCCAAAATGCTCTCGATGATAGTCATAACAAGGATTCCCTTGGATATACATATTTCGCGAATACCATTCCGAACCGAAAGCAGGTACACTGTAGACACCCCAGTGGATAAACATTCCAAATTTGGCATCTCGATACCAATCTGGACAGACTTGATGGCTAAGAGAGTCCCAGGTGGGTTCAAAAGGACCTGACTGGACAACTTGATCAATCTCTTCAAGGCTTATCATTCTCTTCTCCTCTTTTCTTGTTACTACCTCTATTGTAACGAGAAAGCCTCGTTTGTAAAGACCAACGAGGGGAATGTTTAAAATAGTAGACAAAGAGCTTGATCTAGGAGAATCAAGCTGATGATGAATGAAATGAAGCGTCTAGCCCTTCACTGCTTGAGAAATAAAACGAGCGATGGCGTCTGTCTCCCCTTGGTGGAGAGCCTTAACGATTTTAGACCCCACAATAACCCCATCTGAGACCTTGTTGAAACGGTGAACATCCTCCATGCTGGAAACTCCAAAACCTGTTAAAACAGGAATGGACGCTATTTCGTGTAATTGGGCCAAGTGGTGATCCAAGTCATCTCGATAGCTACCAGCTTTCCCCGTCACTCCATTGACAGCAACGGCATAGATAAATCCTTCTGCATCTTGGATCAATTTCTTTTGGCGCTCGATTCCTGTGGTTAAGCTCACTAGTGGCACCAAGGCGATGTCTTTATCCGCTAATAGAGGCTCTACCAGATCCGCATGCTCATGAGGAAGATCGGGAATAATCACTCCCTTAACCGCTGTTCCTTCTACATCTCTAAAGAAGTTTTCGAGCCCATATTGGAACAAGGGGTTGAAATAGGTCATGATGACCAAAGGAACACTTGTCTCTAAGTGCTGGATCGTTTGCACCAGTTCCTCTGTCGTCGTCCCATGGGCTAAACTTCGTAGTCCCGCCTCTTCAATCACAGGACCATCTGCCACCGGATCTGAAAAGGAATGCCAACCTCAATAGCTGAGACACCAAGCTCCTCCAAAAATTGGATGGTTTCCTGCAAACCTGCCAAGCCTTTTTCATGATCTCCTGCCATGATATAAGGAACAAAGATCCCTTGCTGCTGGTCTTTCAGCTTTTGTAAACGCTCTGTTAAGGTCTTTCCCATCTTACTCTCCTCTCTCTTGTTCTAGGCGGTCTTTGACTTGTACCACATCTTTATCCCCACGACCTGATAAGCAAACGATCATGGATTTTTCAGGCCCCATCTCCTTGGCCAACTTCACCGCATAGGCGATAGCGTGGCTCGATTCCAGAGCTGGAATGATTCCTTCTACTTTTGAAAGCAATTGAAAGGCTTCTAGCGCTTCCTGGTCTGTCACAGGCACATAGGGTTGCCCGCTTGATGTCATGGAAATAAGAATGCTCTGGCCCAATCCCTGGGATAATCGAGACCTGCTGAAATCGAGAAAAGCTTCTAAAAATCTGTCCATGCGCATCCTGTAAACACATCCATCAAGGCGCCGTGAAGGACTCCCGGACGCCCCTTGGTCAAGGTTGCTGCATGCTGGTCTGTATCTACTCCAAGCCCAGCAGCTTCTGCCCCATACATGGCAACAGAGGCATCCTCAACAAAAAGGATAAAAGAGGCCAATGGCGTTCGATCCGCCTCCTACACAGGCTAAAGACTGCATCTGGTAGCGCACCATCATTTTTGCTCTGCAAATTGGCGTTTAGCTTCTCGACCGATGACACTTTGAAAAATCACGGACAATTTCTGGGAATGGGATGAGGTCCTAGAGCAGAACCCCATGATATAGTGGGTATCCTCCACATTTGCTACCCAGGCTCTAAGGGCAGCATTGACCGCATCCTTGAGAACACGTGACCCATCTGTTACTGATTGAACCTTGGCGCCCAACAATTCCATCCGAAAGACATTGAGGGCTTGGCGTTTGACATCTTCTTCCCCCATGTAAATGGTACATTCCATATCAAATAAAGCAGCAGCTGTTGCTGTTGCAACACCGTGCTGTCCGGCCCCTGTTTCTGCGATGATCTTCTTTTTGCCCATCCGGTGTGCCAACAAAACCTGTCCTAGGGCATTATTAATTTTATGAGCCCCTGTGTGGTTGAGGTCTTCTCTTTTAAGAAAGATCTTGGCTCCACCGACATACTTGGTAAGATTTTTAGCGTAATAGAGCGGTGTTTCCCGACCGACATATTGTTTCAGAAGCTGATCCAATTCTGCTTGAAAAGAAGGATCTGCTTGACTTTCTCTGTAGGCTTCTTCTAATTCTAAAACTGCTGTCATCAAGGTTTCAGGGACAAATCGTCCCCCGAACCGCCCGTAAAATCCGTTTTTATCTGGTTGTTTATATGCCATGCTTGACCCTTTCTATAAATCGTTTTATCTTTTCTTGATCTTTTTATTCCATTTGTCTCGACCCCACTGGATACATCCACCGCATAAGGATGAAAGAAGCGAATGGCATCTGCTACATTGTCTTCCGTCAAGCCTCCTGCAATAAAGAAGGGCTTTGTAACGTTTTGACTTTCGAGTTCTTGCCAGTTAAAAGTCTGCCCACTTCCTGCTACAGGAGCATCAAAGAGCAGATAATCGGCACTGGTCTCAGGAAGAGCTGCATCTTTCCCCACTTGAACAGCGCGAATCGTTTGTTGGGGAAGGTCTTGCAAGATGGTTTCATCCATCGGTCCATGCACTTGTATCAGGTCCAAGCCCACAACTTGGCAAGCTTGCTCCACTTCTTCTCTTTGTGGTGATACAAAAACACCGACTTTTTGAACCCCCTTTGGAATCCCTGTAGCCAACTGCCGGGCTTGCTCCAGCGTGACTTGCCGTTTGCTTGGTGCAAAGACAAAACCAATGTAGTCCGCACCGGCTTCAACAGCTGTCTGGACAGCTTCCGGAGTGGACAATCCGCAAATTTTAACCTTTGTCAATCTGCAACTCCTTTACTTTTTCAGCCACATTGTCTGCCTTCATGAGGGCTGTCCCAACGAGAATGCCATTAAAAATAAGGAGCCAGCATGCGCGCGTCTGCTGCTGTGAAAAATAGCAGACTCAGAGATGTAAACCGGTTCTTGTTCAAAAGCTGGTCGCCAATTCAAGGCTAGTATGAAGATCTGTCTCAAAGGTCACCAAGTTGCGATTATTGACCCCGATGATCTGAGCCCCAATCCGGTGAGCGACCTCTAGTTCTGTCAGATTATGGGTCTCCACCAAGACCTCCAGGCCAAGATGGGTCGCAAAACTCGATAGAGTTCTTTCAGACGAGCCTCTGGTAAGGCTGCAACTATCAACAAGATCACAGTCGCCCCTGCGTTTCGCGCCCGAATCACTTTGCTTTTTCATCCACAATGAAATCTTTGTTGAGGGTGGGGATACGTACTTGACTAGATATTTCCCGGAGATACTCGATACTGCCCTTGAAAAAAACACTTCATCGGTCAAGACAGAAATCATCACGGCCCCATTTTTCTTCGTAAGTCTTAGCCTGCGCGACGATATCCACATCGACATGAATATCTCCCAGACTCGGGCTAGCCTTTTTTTCACTTCCGCAATGACCTGAAGCTTTTCTGGATGACTCTTTAGGTAATCATACAGGCGGTAGGTCTCGCGCAAAGGTTGGAGTTCCTCTTCTTTCATCGCAGCCACTTCACGCGCCTTTTCCTTTAGAATCTTTGGCAAGAATTCTTGACTCATTTTTGATACTCCTGTAATAATCTCAATTTCTCAAGGGCAGCCCCACTGGCAATCACTTCACGTGCCAAGGCAATCCCTCCTTGATAGAATCTACCTTGCCGTTGGCATAAAAAACCAAGGCCAGCATTCAAGACAGTCACCTCTAAGAAGGGACTTGCTTCATTCTTCAAGACACTGAGCAAAAATTTCTGCATTGCGTTTGGCGTCTCCACCTCGTACTTGATCAATTTCAATGCGCTCCATTCCGATATCTTCTGGTTGAAAGCTGGATAAGGTAACCTGTCCATTTTCCAGAATAGCGAGCTGGGTTTCCCCATCAAGGCCTGCCTCGTCCAAACCTTGTGGACCACTCACCACCACTGCGCGTTTCCGACCCAAATTCTTTAGAATCTCTGCCGTACTTTCTAGCATATCAGGACGACTGGTTCCCAATAGCTGGGTTTCTAGAGGAATCGGATTGATAAGAGGACCAGTTAAGTTCATCACCGTTGGAACCCCTAGTGCCAAGCGAGCGGGCATAATATAGCGCATGCCAGGATGCAGATTTTTGGCAAATAGGAAGACAATCCCCGCCTTTTCAAACACTCGTCCCAAGTCTCCTGGACCCAAATCAAGGTTAATCCCTAGAGCTTCTAGTACATCCGCAGAACCAGATTTAGAAGAGATCGAACGATTTCCGTGTTTCGCCATCTTGATGCCACCACCAGCAAGGACGAAGGCAGCTGTTGTTGAAATATTGAAACTATACGAACGATCGCCCCCAGTTCCACAATTGTCCATCGCCCCTTGAACTTCTGTAGGAATAGCGACTGCATAGGCCTGCATCACTTTTGCAATAGCCGTCCGCTCTTCAACCGTTTCTCCCTTCATTTTGAGACCTAGAAGAAGGGCCGTCACCTGTGCTTCTGAAGCACGACCAGCAACGACTTCCTCCATGGCAGCTTCTAACTCTGCACTGCTTAGATCCATTCCTTCCGCTACTTTTGCAAGCACTTGTTTCATCTTCCGCTCCTTGACTAGTTTGACAAAATTTTCGATGGTCTTGAGCCCATCTGGCGTCCCGATACTTTCTGGATGGTATTGAAAACCATAAATCGGTAAACTGCGGTGTTGAATTCCCATAATCGCTTGATCATCCGTCGTCCGAGAGGTAATGACAAAATCCTCTGGCATGTCTTCAATCGTCAGCGAATGGTAGCGCATGACTGGGACTTCTTTTGCGACACCCGCGTATAGCGGAGAGGGAGCTTCTAGCTGGATCTGGCTTTGTTTGCCATGCATGACCTGTGGCGCCAATCCCAAACGCCCTCCAAAAACTTCCGCAATCGCTTGATGCCCCAAGCAGATCCCCAAGATTGGTTTGACCCCCGCGAAATCTCGGATCATCTCCTCCATCTTGCCCGCATCCTTTGGCCAACCTGGACCTGGAGAAAAGACCAAGGCATCTGCTTCTTGGGCAACTTGGTACAAATCCGGATCATCATTTCGAAGCACCTGGACCTCATCAAATTTTCCGATATACTGTGCTAAATTGTAGGTAAATGAATCGTAATTATCGACTAATAAAATCATCCTTCTTCTCCAATCCTTGTCATCGATTTTGCCTTATTGACGGTTTCTTGGTATTCATTTTCAGCGATCGAATCATAAACGATTCCTGCTCCAGCCTGCACATAAGCCTTCTTATTTTTGAGGATCATGGTTCGAATCGCAATAGCAAAATCGAGATCCCCCGTCACAGAGAGATAGCCAATAGCACCTGCATAGACGCCTCGTTTCTCTTTTTCTGCCTCATAGATTCGCTTCATGGCTCGAATCTTGGGAGCACCCGAAACGGTCCCAGCTGGAAGAGTTGCCTTCAGAGCCTCAATGGAGGCTAGTCCAGGAAGTAATTGACCCTTGACCACACTCGTCAGGTGCATGACATAACGGAAGAACTCCACTTCCATATATTTGGTCACTTCAACTGACCCATTTTGAGCGATACGACCAATATCGTTTCGCCCTAGATCCACCAACATCCGGTGTTCTGCGACTTCTTTTGGATCCCCTGCCAAATCAGCTGCCAATTGCCGATCAGACTCTTCATCGATCCCTCTGGGACGCGTGCCAGCAATGGGATTGGTTGTCACCACTCGATCCTTGACCGACACCAGACTTTCTGGACTGGCACCGATAATTTGGTACTCCCCAAAATCATAAAAGTAGAGATAATTCGAAGGGTTGGTCACGCGCAAATTGCGGTAATAATCTAGTGGTTTTCCTGAAAAATCAGCTGAAAAACGTTGACTGAGCACGCATTGGAACATATCTCCTTTTCGAATATAGTCCCGCGCTAAGGCCACCATTTCCTCAAACTTTTTTTGCTCCAAATGATTGTGGAAATGAAGCGCATGCAGGTCCTTGTCCTGAAACTCTTCTTTTGCAGGTCTTGCCAATTGTGCTAATACTTGCTCCAAGCTCGATGCTTGCTCTGCTTCACTCCGTCCACTATAGAGGTTCTCTTCCACCACATAGACCTTTTCCTTTTTGTGATCAAAAATCACATAGCTTTCATATAAGAAAAAGTGAAGATCTGGAGTGCCGATCGTATCTTCAGGAATGGAACCAATGTTCTCATAGAGGCCAATCAAGTCATAGCCGACAAATCCAATCGCCCCACCGTTAAAAGGAAGTTCTTCGGAAGTTTTCGTTTTGACCGTGATGCGATTCAAAAAGTCCAAAGGATCCTCTTCAACAATTTGATCATTGTAATAGAGAATGCCATTTTCAAACTTGACTTCACTGACTGGCCGATAGGCTACAATTGAAAAACGCGCATTCTCTTTTTCACGAGGGATCGACTCCCAAGATCATTTTATGGGGCGCATCCAAACGCATATAAGCCAAAATTGGACTCAACACATCAGCAGATAAAACTTTTTTCATATCAGAAACCTCTCTTTTAGAACTCTTTTATTCTAATGAATTCAACCGCACCTTTCGCTTGCTAAGGCGATCAAGGGTATCCCATCGCTCTGTTTGCGCTTTGGGATCAATGTGCCTAAGCTCGCTTCGCTTGCTAAGGCACATAGAAAAGCCCCTCACACAAAAACTGTGTGAGGGCGTAGTGTCCGCGGTGCCACCTCTTTTATAGGGAAAAATAGCTGGTCTTTCCCTACATCTCTATCTCCTCTATCAAGGAGTTGCACGGTAAGGGGTGCCAACCGAATTCACATGGGTTAGAATTCATTGATCATAACAGTCCAATTTTTCATCAGTCGCTATTGCTTGTTCACAATTCCCACAAGCTCCCTGAAAATAGCTGACTCATTACTTTTCTGTTGCTACCATTATAACCCTTTTTCTTAGAAAAGTCAATAAAAATTTTTAGTCTTTTTTTATACTTTTTTTTCTACACTAATTTAATAAAAATCAGCTCAAAGAGCCCTAGCGGCCCGTCCTTTTTATCCCAAACAATAGGATACTCAACAAAGCTAAAATTGCAGGACCACCTTGGGTCAAGATAATCTTTTTATTGGCTGTCATCGCACCGTAGGCTGCAGCTCCAATAATAAAAAGCACAAAAAAATCGTAACAACTTCACTATTTTTTTAGAGACAAACAATCCATACAAGAGGAAGACACCAATCAAGGCATTGTATATCCCTTGATTCTTAAATAAAGAGGTCACAGATGGGCGAGCGAGTTCTTCTTTATCCATGTTGAAAAACCCGACTTGTGGTATCAGATGTGGTTCTGATGCTCTCCAAATAAAAAAATATACAAATGCTCCAGTGCAGCAAGACTTGCTAAAAATAATCGTCAGTAATGACATCGTAGATTCTCCTTTTTATTCAACTGTTATTTGTTCAATGCCAGATACTAATTTGTCCAGCAGGTAAGAAAAATTGCTCTTGTTCTTGAGCAGTCAAAATCCGACTCATCTGTTCTTTTCACCGCCACATGATGGCGAGGGGATGTTTGACCAAACGATTATAGGCCGTATCCGTCAAATGAATTAAGATTTCCCGCTGATTCTTTTGGATTTCGACTCCGATGGACAAATCCTTCCTTTTCTAATATTTTTGAAATGCCGGGTTAAAGCCGCTGGATCAATCTGCAAGCGCTCCTGAACCGCGATCTGATTGCAAGGCGCTTGTTCTAATAAATCCTGCAAAGATTTGGTAACGTGTTAAGCTAATCCCTAGGCGCTTTTCAAAAAGTTGCGTAGTTGATTGATCTGCCAAAGCGTAGTTGGTAGAGCAAATCATTTATTTCTGCCATATTCCTTCCTCTATTCATTTTTTTGATAAATCAATAATTGACTAATCAATTATAAAATATTTCATATCCTCTTGCAAGGAAAAAGAGCTTGCACTATTCTTTCTCACAAAAAAAGCCGCCTGATTTGGCGACTCTTAGGAGATTATTATGAAAAAAAGAAAAAGTTTTAGGATTTTTCTAAACAAAGTTAGGAGGTCTTTGTTTATGCTTTCTATTATAGCGGACATTTCTTAAAGAAAGCTTACGACTTTATTTCAAAAATGAAAACAAATTCTTTACAGATTCTTTTTCAGCGTTTAAAAATACCTGGGAATATCTAGTAAGGTGTTCATCTGATGATTGCCTTGATAGTCAGACGTCAAGAAATTGATACTCTGAATCTGGCTATTTCTTGCAAAGTCAATATCCAGGCTCCGATCCCCAATATAGTAGGTATTTTCTGGCTCCAACCCGTACTTCTCCATCAGATACATGGCAGCTTCTGGGTCAGGCTTGCGGGCAAAAACCACTTTGACTGGTCAAAATCTCTGTAAAAAGATTCCAAACCCAAAGTCCCGCAGGATGACAAAGGCATTCTCTCCCTTATGGGTATAGACAAACTGCTCAATTCCAGCTTCTTGTCCCCAGGATAGGACATCACGCGCCCCATCCATCAGAAGGACCTGGGCATTTTTTTCTCCGCTAGACTTTCTGCTCGGCGATGATTCAAGTCAGTCACATCCAGATGATACTCCTCCGCCACGGCTACTAAAAAGATCTTGAACCGAATGCTTCAAGATGAAATCTTTAATGCTGGCTCGGTCAAAGGGAAGCTGATAAGTTGCATAGGTCTCCTCAAGACCTGCTAGAAATAGCATCATAGGAATCCAGCAAGGTCCCATCCAAATCCCAAATAAAGGCTCGTTTTGTCATTTTTTCTCTCCTACTTTTCGTCTATAAAGCTGACTCAAAAATAGCCAACGGAAAGCCATTGTCGAGCAGTGTCCCCGTCCAGACCCCTGGAAGGCCAAAGCCAAGGGTTACTCCAAGCAGATAACCGGCTCCAATTCGAATGACCCACATGCCAATCGTCGTTGCATAAAATGGAAGCTTTCCCATTTCCCAAGCCTTGCCAAACAGCTGTATAGATGACCGTTCCTGCTGTAAACGGCGTTCCCAACAAAGAAAAGAGGACAACCGATAAACTAGCTTCTACTGCTTTTGTATCTTGTGTGTAGAGATGGGTCAGAAGAGTGCCCCCAAAAAAGATTCCCAAGGCAATGGGTAACATTAATACGAAAGGACAAGCAGTAAGACTGCTTTCGAAGGCGGGCAATCTGCTCAAGATCACCTTCACCCAGGCTCCGTGCTACGAGCATGACCGTCGCTGTGGCCACTCCAAATACAGGCATGTAGTTAAACTGGGTCAAGGTCTCTCCGATGGCATTTCCTGCGACTGCCTCGGTCCCAAAAGCAACCACGATCGCAATGATTACCACATCTCCAGCCCGCATCATCAGCCGCTCTCCGGCTGCTGGAAGTGCTAAGTTCAAGAGCTTACGATCCAATCCCCAACCAAGGGGGGCAAAGGGTAGCTGGACCTTTTGCCACAAGAGGATGACGCCCACCAGACGGGCCAGCACTGTCCCCAAAGCTGCACCAACAATGCCCCAACCAAAAAGGAAAATGGCTACAGAGGAGAACAGAGCGTTTAATAGATTGGTCAACAGGCTCACATACATAGGAATACGTGGATTGTTGGCCACCCGAACCAAGGAGCCCAAGGTCGTCATCAATCCTAAGAGAACTATGGTCCCGCCAACCAAGGAAAGGTAAATCCCCCCCACTTTCGGCTACTGCAGCTTCAGTCCCCAACAGCGAAATCATCTGGCGTCCAAATAACAGCGAAGCCCCTCCTAAGAGAGCACTCAACAACAAGGTCACCTTCAGTGACTCTGTCGCATGGTAGGCAATGTTGTCTTGATTTTTTTCACCCAAGCTTTTTGGACATGACACTGGCAACTGCTGCACCCAGTGCCAAAAAAGATGGCTTGATAGATCGTGATGATATTCCTGCGACGGAAACACCTGAAATGGCAATCAAGCCCAGGTGAGCCACTAAATAAGAGTCCACCATGCCCATCAGCATTTGTAAGAAATTTTCACCCATGGCAGGAAGGGCGATGTTTAAGATTTTTTTGTATGAATTCATGCGTATAGAAAAAGAGCCAAACGGCTCTTTTGATCTTTCTAATACGAAGAATTAAAGTCCCAAGTAGTCTTCTACGGCTGCTTGCATGTCTTTGGCTGCCACGCTTGTACGATGGCGAACCGGTGCAGTTTCAAGGCCGTCTACAGCCGGTGGTACAGGAACACCTGAGAGTGTGTGTAATTTAGCCAAGGCTTCGAAATCGCCTAGACCTGTCTCGCCCTGTCACCGCTTCTACTGCCACAACTGGGAATTTATAAGGACTTGCTGTAGAGGCAATGACTGTTTTAGCAGTATCCCTGTTTGGGTCCGGTATTTTTTTGATAAACGGCTGATGCTACGGCTGTATGAGGGTCTTCGATGTAATCAGACGCTTCATAGACCCGCTTGATCTCTGCAGCAGTTTCTGCTTCATCTGCGTATGCAGCCGCAAACAAATCTAAGATGTCTGCATCAAAGTTGGACAATTGGTACTGACCTGTTGCAACAAGGCTTTCCATCAATTCTTTGGTCTTTGTGGCATCATTGCCTACCAAGTGGAAAATCAAGCGTTCCAAGTTTGAAGAGACCAAAATATCCATCGATGGACTGGTGGTCACCTTGAACTCACGTTTCTTATCATAGACATGTGTTTTGAAGAAGTCTGTCAAGACATTGTTTTCATTTGACGCACAGATCAATTTTCCAACTGGAAGACCGATTTGTTTGGCATGAAAGCTGCCAAGATATTTCCAAAGTTTCCTGTTGGGACGGTAAAGTTGACTTTTTCTCCCGCTGTGATTTGGCCTGTCTTCACCAATTGCGCATAGGCGTATACGTAATAGACAACCTGAGGCACCAAACGACCAATGTTCATAGAGTTGGCTGATGAGAATTGCATCTTGTTGGCTGCTAATTTTTCACGAAGCGCCACATCATTGAACATGTGTTTGACATTGGTTTGGGCATCGTCAAAGTTTCCATCGATCGCGATGACATGGGTATTGTCTCCCCGTTTGAGTCGTCATTTGCAATTCTTGCACCTTGCTGACACCATCTTTTGGATAAAAGACAATGATCTCTGTTCCCTGGAACATCAGCAAAACCTGCCATGGCAGCTTTTCCAGTATCTCCAGAAGTCGCCGTCAAGATGACAATTTTATTTTCCAAACCGTGCTTTTTAGCTGCTGTTGTCATAAAGTAAGGCAAGATCGACAAAGCCATATCTTTAAAGGCAATGGTGGAACCGTGGAAGAGTTCCAAATTGTATTGCCCATCGAGTTTGACAAGAGGAGCAATAGCTGGGGTATCAAACTTGCTGTCATAAGCATGAGAAATACAGTAGTCCAACTCTTCTGCTGTAAAGTCGTCCAAAAAGGCTGACAAAACAAGCTTGGCCACTTCTTGGTAAGAAGCGTCTTTGAGGGTATCAAAATCCAGCTCTACTTGAGGATAAGAGACTGGAGTAAACAAACCGCCATCTGTCGCCAATCCTTGAAGGATGGCTTGACTAGCTGTTACAGTATTTTTTTCATCTCGTGTTGATTGATAAACTAATGTCATGACTGTTTCATTCCTTTACTAGTAGTCTTCTCATTATATCATAAATGTCAGAAAATTTAACGGCTTTTCGCCAAATCTTGGCAAAGGTCGGCAAACAGAAGCTAGATAAAAGAGAGCAGGCGCAACGACTTTGCTCCTACTCCCATGCGAATCTGTTTTTCAGGTGTCTGCAAGACTTGATCAAGCCAATCCCAACTCTGCTAAAACAGATGGGAAGTCTTTCTTCAAGCTTTCAAGAGCTACCGTTACTTCTTGACGAGTTTGGTTATTTTTCACAGTAACTTGACCGCTCTCAACTTCACTACTTCCTAAGGTAATCAAGGCTTTGGCCGCAAAGACATCTGCTGACTTAAATTGTGCCTTGAGCTTGCGTCCAAGGTAGTCACGTTCTGCCTTGAAACCTTGGATTCGAAGGGCCTGAACCAAGCTAAGCGCTGCTTCATTGACTTCATCTCCTAGGACAGCGATATAGGCATCTAGGCCTGTTTTCGATCGGTAATTCAATGCCTTTCTTTTCAAGAACGAGAAGGATCCGTTCCACACCGATACCAAATCCAAAAACCAGCTGTCGCAGGGCCACCGAAGTATTCAACCAAACCATCATAGCGACCACCCGCACAGACTGTCAATTCATTGCCTTCAATTTCTGTAATGAACTCAAAAAAATCGTGTGGTTGTAGTAATCCAAGCCACGCACCATATTGGTATCGATGACATAGGCTACCCCCAAGTCTTCTAACATCCGACGAACCGCATCAAAAATGCGCTTGGCTTTCTTCATCAAGATAGTCTAGGGATGGAAGGAGCCTGTTCAACCGCCGCCTTGTCTTCTTTTTCTTTTGAATCCAAGACACGAAGCGGATTTTCTTCTAAGCGACGTTGGCTGTCCTTAGACAATTGATCCTTCATTGGCAAGAGATAATCAATCAAGGCTTGACGATAAGCCTGACGACTGGCAGGGCTTCCCAAGGTGTTCAAGTGCAAGGTCACATTGTCAATTCCCAATTCTTTCAGGAATTGCGCTGCCATGGCAATGGTTTCGACATCTGTTGCAGGATTGCTCGATCCAAAGCATTCTACCCCAATTTGGTGGAATTGACGCAAACGACCTGCTTGAGGACGTTCGTAGCGGAACATTGGGCCTATGTAATAGAACTTACTTGGTTTTTGTACCTCAGGCGCAAAGAGTTTATTTTCTACATACGAGCGGACAACAGGAGCTGTTCCTTCTGGACGAAGCGTGATATGACGGTCTCCCTTGTCATAGAAAGTCATACATTTCTTTGGTAACGATATCCGTCGTATCCCCTACTGAACGGCTGATGACTTCATAATGTTCGAAGATCGGTGTGCGGATTTCATCATAATTGTATCGCGCAAAAGACCTTGCGTGCAAAGCCTTCTACATATTGCCATTTCGCTGAATCGCCAGGAAGGATATCCTGGGTCCCTTTTGGTTTTTGTAATTTCATAGCCTTCATCCTTTGTCTTACTTTTGCCTCTATTTTACCACAAATTCGAAGAGAAATGGAGGCTGGACTCGAATTTCCTTCGTTCGACACGTTCAAAAACCTCTTTCTCTTCTTGCCTTATCAGCCGAATTATGAGAAAATGGAAGCCATACTACACTGAAAGGATCTTGCGATGAGAGAGGATATCAAAATCAATGACCGCGCCCTGGCACTAGAGAAGTCGTTAATCGAAAAATTGGAGCTTGTATTTGATACCGATGTTGAGTTAGATGTCTATAACCTAGGACTGATCTACGAGATCCATCTAGATGAAGCCGGCACTTGCAAGGTGGTTATGACCTTTACCGATACCGCTTGTAGCTGTGCTGAGAGCCTTCCGATCGAAATCGTCGCTCGCCTAAAAGAAATCGAGGGGATCGAAGATGTCAAGGTTGAAGTAACTTGGTCACCCGCTTGGAAAATTACACGAATCAGCCGATACGGGCGCATCGCCCTTGGTCTTCCACCACGATAACAATCATTACCATTTAAGAAACGCAGTCAACTAATGAAGGAAGACCTCTTTGAAATCGATCCATCATAAAAAAACGAGGAACACCAGCTCTGCCATCAGAGTTTGTTCCTCGTTTTTTTATGATGTTTGAATCCATTCAAACTTTGTTTCACTACCAGAATGGACTAAGCCTCATCAGCTTTTTGGTTCTGGAAGGATTTGATACAACACAATTCCCAAGAATGGTTGACGTTGCGACACCAGTGATTTGAAGACCACCGAGGTCGAAATCATCAAACCACCGATTCCCTGATACTAGGATCACACTTGCAATCAAGAGATTCTTTTTATTATCAAAATCAATCTTGTTTTCAACTAAAGATTTTTCAAACCGCTAGCAGCGATAACTCCCAAAGAGGGCGATCGACAAACCTCCCAAATACAGCGAGTTGGAATAGAGTGCAAAGAGTGCTGATAGCTTTACCAATAAAGCTCATGACAACCGCAATCACTGCTGCACCTGAAATAACATAAACTGAGTAGATCTTATTCAAGGGCCATCACCCCGATATTTTCACCCATAAGAAGTTACCGGAGGAGCTCCAAAGAATCCAGCAATAATCTGTGCCAAAGCCATCACCAGTAAGCGTATGGTCAAGTCCTGGATCCTTGGAAGTAAATCACGCTCAGTCAAACTATTTAAAACCATGAGGTGACCAAAAGTGTTCCGTCATGGTCACAAAAAGCAATCGGAGCCATGGTCAAAAATCGCACTTGGATAGATTTAAAAATCATAATCACAAATGGAATATCAAAGCTTGGAACTTTGGAACCAATGGCACTTGACGCTAACGGATGCAAAGTGGACAAAATCTATGTCCTGTCAGCAGACCTAAGACAATGAGAAAAGATAGCCCACGATTAACCCTAGCAAAATAGGGAATCGACACCGATAATCTTTCTTGCCATACATATTAAAGAGAATAACAGCAAAAGAGTGACCATTGAAATCAGCAGAGCATAGTACCGCTGTATTATTTCCATCGATCATGGTCGCATCAGCTGACAGCATTCTTTGACGCAAGACTCAAAACCGATCACAATGATAATGGGACCAACTACAATCGGTGGAAGTACCTTATCAATCCAGTCATTCCCAGCATGCTTGACAATCAGAGGCCACCAAGAGGTAGACCAAACCACCCGCCATGGCACCTTGGGCAACTGCTGCGATTCCATCTGACTTCATCAACATCTGCATAGCAGCAATATAAGCAAAACTAGACCCCATGTAGGCAGGGAATCTTATACTTGGTCACGGTTAAGTGAGCCAAGGTTCCCAAAACCAGATGAGAAGAGAGCAATGGCAGGATCAATTCCCAACCAAAAATTGCACCAGCACTGTCGCCCCAAACATGGCAAACAAATGCTGGAAAGATAAACCAACCAACAAACCTGGGTTTTGGCATATCAGTCACATCATATTTTAACGTCATTCACGATCGTAAAAACCTCCTAAAATTAAGATGCGACAAGTTATGGCTGAATAAAAACGTCTACCTTCGATGACCGAAATCATAAGGGAGTGCTCATGCTCCATCATCGACGATTTCTCTTTTTTCATCAAACCACTTTTTCAACTATACAAAAAAATCCCCCACAACAAGGAGATACACAAAAATATAGGCTGGTCTTCCCAGGCCTTTCATTTCCATAGCTCCTTGCCTGCCTCTCTGGACAGTATTAAAGGATTGATTCGATTAGTCACAATTATAGCAAATTATAGACGGATTTACAAGAAAAATGACAGATAATACACTCAAATCCCCCAAAAAGTAATATTCATACGCTTCAGCGACAGGGGTTAAAAATAGCGACTTTGAGCTCAAAAAGAGGCTGGGACAAAAGTCCTAGCCTCTCAATTATTTTTTTGGATTGTCGAGCAAGACGCAGTGGTTGAGTGGGCTCTACTACACTGATTTCATCAGCTTTACAGCCCTACTCAACTGTGCGGAGGTGGGACGACGAAAATCGAATTCTAACGAATTACCGATTTCTGTCCCACTCTCTTTGGACAAAGTCGTCCTTGCAATTACTGTTTACCAGACTGTTCCATATTCCAGAAGTCGGTTACAGCACCACGTGATGCTGAAGAAACGATGTGGGCGTATTTACCCAGAACCCCACGGCTATACAGTGGTGGCAAGGTTGTTTCAGCCTTCCGTTTTCGCTAACTCTTCGTCTGAAACGTGCATGGTGATTTCTTTTGGTATCTTGATCAACTGTCACCAGATCCCCAGTGTGGAGGTAGGCGATTGGGCCACCAACCTGAGCTTCAGGCGCAATGTGACCGACAACGAGACCGTAAGTCCCACCTGAGAAGCGTCCGTCTGTCAAGAGAGCCACCTTGTCTCCTTGTCCTTTTCCCAACAATCATGGATGACAAGGACAGCATTTCCGGCATACCAGGACCACCCTTAGGGACCTACGAAACGAACAACAACAACGTCGCCATCCACGATCTCATCTGAAAGAACGGCTTCAATGGCAGCTTCTTCAGAGTCAAAGACCTTAGCAGGACCCGTGATGTTACGGACCTTCACACCTGATACTTTGGCAACCGCCCTTCTGGAGCCAAGTTCCCTTTTCAGGATGATCAATGGACCATCGGCACGTTTTAGGATTTTCAAGTGGCATGATGACTTTTTGACCTGGTGTCAAATCAGCAAAAGGCTTCCAAGTTCTCAGCTACTAGTTTTACCAGTACATGTGATGCGATCCCCATGAAGGAAACCATTCTTAAGAAGGTATTTCATGACGGCTGGCACACCCACCGACATTGTAAAGGTCTTGGAAAGACGTATTGACCTGAAGGTTTCAAGTCAGCCAAGTGAGGCACGCGCTCTTGGAAATCATTGAAGTCTTCAGCGTCAAGTCCACGTTAGCTGCATGAGCGATCGCAAGCAAGTGAAGAGTCGCATTGGTGGAGCCACCCAGCGCCATGGTCACTGTAATCGCATCTTCAAAAGGCTTCACGGGTCAAGATATCAGATGGTTTCAGTCCCATTTCAAGCATTTTGACAACTGCACGACCTGCTTCTTCGATATCGGCTTTTTTATCAGCTGATTCAGCAGGGTGAGAAGAGGAACCTGGCAAGCTCATACCAAGGACCTCGATCGCTGTCGCCATGGTATTGGCCGTATACATCCCACCACAGCCACCAGGGCCAGGGCAGGCATTACACTCTAATTGCTTCACTTCTTCAGCGGTCATATCGCCGTGATTCCACTTCCCAATTCCTTCGAAAACAGAAACCAAGTCGATATCCTTGCCGTTCAGATTACCCGGTGCAATGGTTCCTCCGTAGGCAAAGATCGCTGGGATATCCATATTGGCAATGGCGATCATCGAACCAGGCATGTTCTTATCACAGCCCCCGATGGCTACAAAGGCATCCACGTTGTGACCGCCCATAGCAGCTTCGATAGAATCCGCAATGATATCACGTGATGTCAAGGAGAAGCGCATTCCTGGAGTCCCCATAGCAATCCCGTCCGCAACTGTAATGGTCCCAAATTGGACCGGCCAAGCTCCTGCATCTTTTCACACCTTCTTTGGCCAATTTTTCCAAAAATCATGGAGGTGGATGTTACAAGGGGTATTTTCCGCCCATGTCGAAATCACTCCGACAATCGGTTTCTCAAAGCTTTCATCGGTCATTCCCGTCGCGCGAAGCATGGCACGGTTGGGAGATTTTACCATGCTATCGTAGACACTACTACGATGGCGTTTTGTCTAATTCTCGTCATGTCATTCCTCTCGTTTCATTTTTACCATTATAGCATAAAAGAGGCCACAAAAGATAGTGCAAGGACTTTGAGGATAGACAGCTGAAAAAGTCAAAAGAAATTTCAATGTCAAAGCTAACTTTACTTTACAGTTTTGTTATACTGTTAAAGTTGATGAAAAATCAAACCTAATTGAATTTTCATATCTTAAAAGGAGAAAACGAACATGGCAGTACCTGCACGTCGCACATCAAAAGCGAAGAAAAACAAACGTCGTACGCACTACAGTAACAGCTCCATCTGTAAACTTTGACGAAGCAACTGGAGATTACTCACGTTCACCGTGTATCACTTAAAGGATACTACAAAGGACGTAAGATCGCTAAAGCTGCATCAGCTGAATAATAGAAGGGAGATACCATGCGCGTAAATATTGACACTTGAACACAGAGAATCTGCTGAACGCTTTGCACTTGCTTCTAAAAACAAACGTAACACCCAGACCGTCTTCAATTGAAGAAATACTCACTAAAACTTCGCAAACACGTTGTGTTTACAGAGGAAATAGGGTTCACTACACGTCAATAGATGTTAGAAACCTTGATTTAAGCGATTCTGAAATTTAATTTCATCACATTGCAATATAAATCAACCGAATCACTACCTTTT